>Ga0326728_10000021_pt1 | contig 650948 bp, 653 predicted proteins | sample MB3enrmetagenome_FD_207602 | JGI IMG/M metagenome (GOLD analysis project Ga0326728, IMG submission 207602) | Lab enriched peat soil microbial communities from McLean, Ithaca, NY, United States - MB31MN | ecosystem: Environmental > Terrestrial > Soil > Wetlands > Peat | place: USA: New York... | reverse complement strand
CTATGCACGTAGTCCCGAGCAGGGATGCCCCGCTGAAGACTCCGAGGCTGAACAGTGCCCCGAGCACCACGGCGATGATCAGAATCGCCCATCCGTACGTCATCAAGTACTCCATTGCGCTTTGCGCCTTCCTTCGATTATTCATCGGTTCACCTTTGCGTATATAAAAAACCTAAAGTATTTAAACTCTCGTGTCGGGCAAGTTCCCCTGGCAGCGCGTGCTCTTTCTGGGCCAATTTTCGCTCGAGAAAGAGGCTACTGAAGAAACGGACATCTCCATAGTCGGTCGGCCGGGCAGATTCCGGGAGCTCCGCTAAAGGATGAAAAAATAAAAAGAGGCAGCCGAAGGCTGCCTAAAGAAAAAAGGGAAGGCAGCCGTTAGGATGCCTTCGCCGTCAGGGTCGCTATCTGGACGTAGTTGCAGGTTCCAGACGGGGCGTTGAACGGGCTAGCGCAGGTTGCACCATACGCCACCCAGATCGCTCCGGCAAGGCCGCTTCCGACCGTCGCCGCAGCCTGCCCGGTAGGCAGGGTCACTGACACCTGCTGCCCCGATCCCAGTGAGGAGATCGCGTAAGGGGTCGTGCTCAGCTGAGGTATGCCGTTCGCGTTGGTCGCAGTTCCCTGGGGAACGAAGACCGCGTTCACGCCGTACCATGTCGGGCCGGTGCTCTGGCCTATGCTGGCGACCACGCTAGTGGTCCCGTGCGCGTAGGTCAGGCCTCCGCAGTAGAATCCGGAGCCGGCTATGCACGTAGTCCCGAGCAGGGATGCCCCGCTGAAGACTCCGAGGCTGAACAGTGCCCCGAGCACCACGGCGATGATCAGAATCGCCCATCCGTACGTCATCAAGTACTCCATTGCGCTTTGCGCTTTTAATCTGGCCATTGACTCATGCCTCGAATGCCTCGATGGGGCTAGAAATCGCATTAATAAAGCGTTTTCTGATTTGGGACATAATAGCTTCACTTGCCGGAGCGCACGATTTCCCAGAGCTCGGCGAGGGCGATGCCCACATCCTTTTCTCCGTACATCCTCTCCAGGGTCCTGTAGCTGAACAAGCGGCCGTTGACCGCGGACAGCAGAACGAGATTGTATGACATCTCCCTGCTGCTGCTTCCCAGGAGGTGCTTCGCTACGAGTATCGTAAGCCTCTGGCGCAGGTCGAGGACGGGCTTCCTGCCCTTCCTTTTCGCCGCGGGGACCGCCGCGGCGGCCTTCTCCAGGGCGGGTGCCAATTCCATCATGATGCGCTTTATCTCGTTTGCCCTCCTCTGGTGGTACGTCATCCAGTCCATGGAGGCGAGCTTCAATTTGTCCGCGAAGAACTGGACCTTCAGTTGCTTGGCTATGGCCTCCAGCAATGCATAGTTCTTCTCGGCAAGGTCCATGCTTTCATCCGGTGCGGGGCGCTTTTCCCGTCCCGCTTGTTGTCTACTCTCTGTAAAAACTCATATCTTATCGGGGGCCCTCTGGAGCTATCGCCTCCTTCCCTCGATGGTGGCCAGCTCGCCCGCGACGCTCTCAATCTGGATCCTGGCGGTGTCCTGCTTCCTCCTGAAGTCCGGGACGAGCGCGCTCGCGAACCTCATCGCCCTCGTCGAGTCGTAGATGCTCGTCATGAACCCGTAGTGCATCTCCGCGTCGCCCATCCTCCCCTCCCTTATCGCGTCGACCGCCTCGCGCTTTAGCTCGCCCACCAGGTCCATTATCCCGAGCAGGTACGCGACCTCCCCCGTGCGCAGCTCCTTCATCGAGGCGAGCCTGCGCTCCTTCATCACGATGTAGAAGGCGGCGGCCTCGACGTACTCCTGGTGCGCCTGCAGGGAATTGTACTCGAAGCCCTCCTCGACCCTCTTCAGGTCGGCGACGCGCGCGCGAAGCCTCCTCATCTCCGCGGCGGCCTCGGCGGCCTTCCTCCCGTGCATCAGGGTTATCGTCTTCCCGGCCAGCCTGACCACGTCCCTGGACGCCTCCATCACCCTGTCCTTCCGGTCCTGGAGCTTTATGAGGTGCTTCTCTATCTCGTCGACGTCGGGTATCTCCTGCATGGAATCACGCGCGCGGCGTTGCCGCGGGGCAGACAGTGAACATGCTCACTTCGTATTCTTCAACCTTTTCGTTTGTTTCGCTTTTCCGAGGCCGATGGACCTGCCCCTCCAGAAGAGGTACTGCTGGGCGTAGCCTGCGTAAGGGCCCCACCTGCCGTCGGCGAAGGAGTGCACTTCCCTGACGCTCATCTTCCTGCCGCCGAAGTAGGCGTGCTCGACTATCCGCTTGATCCACGTGTCGACGGGGAACGCCTCCATCTTCCCGTAGCCGAAGAGCAGTATGCAGTCGGCCACCTTGTCCCCGATGCCGTGCAGCCTTGTCAGCTCGCGCTTCGCGGACGCGTAGTCCGCGGAGTAGAGCGATTCGCGGTCGAAGCCCCCGGCGAAGGCGGACGCGACGCTCCTTATGTACTTTGCACGGAATCCCGTCCCGCACGCCATCAGCTCGGCGGTGCTCGCCCCGGCGAGGGCCTCCGGGGCCGGGAAGAGCCTGGCGCACTCGCGGCCGTCGCGGCGCTCCTCGCCGAACCTGTCGACGAGCATCCTCACCGTCCCGCGGATCCTCTTCATGTTGTTGAACTGCGAGACGAGGTAGCAGAGCGTGGCCTCCCACGGGTCGCTCTTGGTCATGCGCAGCCCTGGCAGGGCGCTTATCGCCTCGTCCATGAACTCGTCGGTGCGTATCGCCCGGTACACCTCGCGCATGTCGTGCCCCAGGCCGAGCCGGGTCCGCACGTCCTCCCGCGCGCTCCTGGCGTCGTAGTCGCCGAGGTAGTCGCAGCCGATGCTGACCGTCCGCCCGGACCTGCGGCAGCCGAGCCTTATGACGCCCCTGCCGGTCACGTAGGACAGGCGCTCCCCGCCGGGCCCGGACTCGTAGTCCCCGTAGAAGGCCAGGGGCTGCCCGCTCTCGAACGTCAGCTTCAGATCGAAGTCTTTCACGCTGAACATGGGCATCAGTCCATTATCTTCATCCTGTCGAGGTGCGCCCACACCATCTCGCAGATCCTCTCGTGCCCCCGCTCGTTCGGGTGCACGCCGTCGTCGAGAAGGGAGCGGTAGTCGGACGCGCGGAACGGGCCGAGGACGTCTATGAAGGGCACGCCGTCCTCCCCGCACGCCTTCCTTATCTCGGCGTCGTACCTCGCCACGTGCTCGTTCAGGTAGTTCATCGACTCGACCCACGGGACAGGCGAAGTCCTGGACTCGTCTACGGGGGTCAGCCCCACGAAGGCCACGTCCCGCGAGTACTTCCTGGCGGTGGCGGACAGGCGCCTGATGTTCCCGGCGAACCTGCCCAGGGGCACGGCGTTCCTCTTCTCCCCGGTGAAGAACACCGAGTCGTTGATCCCGATCGCGAAGATTATCGCCATGCGCTCCCCCTCGATTCGCCTGTGCCTTATCTCGAAGTCCGCGCGGGCGGCGAGCATCTCGGTGTTACCGCCGCTGAAGCTCAGGTTGTAGAGGAGGTTGTCTATGCTTGGGTCCGCCCGCATGGTCGCGTCGAGGCGCTCCTTGAGCCTCTGCACCCACCCGCCCCGCTCGTCCCAGGCGCCGTACGCTATGCTGTCCCCGAATACCAGGATCTCCATGGTTCCCAACGGCAGTAATTGGCAGGCAAAAATTAAAAGCAGCGCGGCGGAGGGAAGCCGTCGGAGGCGCGCGGGCCCGCGCGCCCTAGGAACCTATTTATAATCATGATTCCAACTAGTATGTTATTAGTAAAGGTGTTATGCTTGGCCATTGAGACTCCCGAGGAGAAGAGAAAAAGGATCCTTTCGCTTGCGAAGGAGGCGGTCACGACCGCCTACTCCACGGGGGAGCACGCGCTGGTGCAGGGGATAAACTCGTACAACGAGATAGAGAGGACCAGGAACCTGCTGCACGAGAGGCTCGAGGAGTGGTACGGGATATACTTCCCGGAGCTCGAGACCGGGAGCCCGGAGGCCTACGCCAGGTTCGTCATGGAGGCGGGCAAGGACAAGAAGCAGGCCCCGAAGGAGCTATACTCGAAGATATTCAAGGAGAGGGGCGACGACGTCATGGCCCTCGCGCAGAAGAGCATAGGCAGGGAGCCCAGCGACGCCGAGTACGCGGTGGTGCGCAGCATGGCGGAGACGGAGCTCGGGATGATAAGGCTCGAGGAGGGGATCGACGCGTTCCTCAAGGAGAAGGTCCCGCTGGCCATGCCGAACATATCGTACCTGATAGACTACAAGCTGGCGGCCGAGCTGCTCGCGAAGGCGGGATCGCTGCAGAAGCTGGCGATAATGCCGGCGAGCACCATACAGCTGCTCGGCGCGGAGAAGGCGCTCTTTCGGCACCTGAGGAGCGGGAGCAAGTCGCCCAAGTACGGCGCGCTCTTCAAGCTCAAGGAGGTCACGGTCGCCGAGAGGTGGAACAAGGGCAAGGTCGCGAGGATCTTCGCCACCAAGCTGAGCATAGCCGCCAGGGCGGACGCGATCTCGAAGAGGTTCATAGCCAAGGAGCTCAAGGAGCAGCTCGAGAAGGCGGTGAAGAGGATAGGGGAGTCCCCCGCTAGGCCCGACTACAGGCCGGCGACGTTCAGGCAGAACCCGAGGTTCGGCGGGGCGAGGCCGCAGAGGAGGCCGGACTTCAAGAAGAACTACGAAAGGAACGACGAGAGGCCGAGCTACAGGCCGCAGGAGAGGCGCACCTTCGGGAACGACGAGAGGCCCGCGTACAGGAAGCCCTTCGAGAGGAGGGATGAGAGGCCGAGCTACAGGCCGTCGTACGGCAGCATGGAGCGCAAGCCCTACGATCAGGACAGGAGGCCCGCGACGAGGCCGAGCTACAGGCCGTCGTACGGCAACAGGGAGGAGAGGCCGGCTTACAGGCCCTACAACAGGTACGGCGACGACAGGCAGAGGGAGAGGCCCCCTTTCAGGAAGCCCTTCGAGAGGAGGGACGAGCGGTCGGGCGAGAGGCCCGCGTACAGGCCGTCGTACAACACGAGGGAGGACAGGCCGGCGACGAGGCCGAGCTACAGGCCGTTCAACAGGTTCGAGAACAGGCCCCAGGAGAGGCCCGCGTACGGGAAGGAGGGCGGTGAGGGCAGGCATCCGTTCAAGCCCGACCACAGCAGGGAGGAGAGGTTCGGCGGGGTGAAGGGCAGGAGGCCCGACTACAGGAAGGACGACGGCAAGCTCAAGATGAAGAAAAAGAAGGGGCGAAGCGTTTAAATATCTTGAATATATAACTCAGTAATATCAATTTCTCATCATTGTGGTGTGACTGTGGCTTCTGCTGAAGACAACAACGTGGACGGCGCCGATGCGGCCGATTCGAGCAAAAACGCTCCGGACGCGGCCGCGCTGGCGACCGACCCCCACCTAGCGCCCTACTACCGCTCGATCGGGGAGATGGAGGCCATGCCCGTGGTCGACAGGACCAAGACGATATGCCCCACGTGCAAGCTCATCGTGGACGGGATAATCTACAGGGATGGCGACTTCGTCATGATCAGGAAGCACTGCCCCGAGCACGGCTGGGCCGTGGAGAAGTACTGGGAAGACTACGACATGTACGTGAAGATGAGGAAGTACGACTACGACGGCAGGGGGCTCGACAACCCCGACTACGCCAGCGAGGGCAAGAACTGCCCGTTCGACTGCGGCATCTGCCTGAGGCACAAGTCGCACAGCGGCCTCATCAACGTGGTCGTGACCAACAGGTGCCACCTGGCGTGCTACTACTGCTTCTTCTTCGCCAAGGACGGCGAGCCGATATACGAGCCGACGCTCGACGAGCTCAGCAGGATGTTCAAGAAGCTCAGGTCCCAGAAGCCCATCGCGTCCAACGCCATACAGATCACCGGCGGCGAGCCGACGCTCCGCGAGGACCTCCCCGAGATAGTGAGGAGGGCCAAGGAGGCCGGCTTCGACCAGATACAGCTCAACACGACGGGCATAAACCTCGGGCTGCACCCGGAGCAGATGGCGAGGCTCAGGCACGAGGGCGTGGGCACGCTGTACATGAGCTTCGACGGGGTGAGCAAGAGGGCGAACCCGAAGAACCACTGGGAGGTGCCGCTCGCGCTCAGCGCCGCGAGGAAGGCCGGCATGGGCATCGTGCTGGTCCCGGCGGTGATAAGGACCTCCAACGACCACGAGCTCGGCCAGATCATAAACTTCGCGCTCAACAACCTCGACGTCGTCAGGGCGGTGAACTTCCAGCCGGTCTCGCTGGTCGGCAAGATGCCGACGGGCCAGAGGGAGAAGCAGAGGATAACCATACCCGGCGCGATAAAGCAGATTGAGAAGCAGACCAACGGGGTCATAGCGAGGGAGGACTGGTTCTCGGTCCCCTACACGGGCAGCATAAACAAGTTCCTGGAGTCGCTCACGGGCGAGTACAAGTACGACCTCTCGACGCACTTCGCGTGCGGGGCGGGAACCTACATATTCCTCGACAAGAACGACAAGGTCATACCCGTGACCAGGTTCGTCGACGTCGCGGGCCTCGGCGAGCTCCTCCAGGGCGCGGCCGAGGAGATGGAGGGCAAGAGCAGGATCGAGCGCAAGCTCATGGCGGTGAAGACGCTCGCGGGGGTCCTGAAGTTCATCGACAAGGAGAAGCAGCCCGAGTCGGTCAACTTCGCCGAGCTGCTCAAGGGAGTCCTCACCAGGCACGACTTCAAGAGCATGGCCGACCTGCAGATGAAGACGCTCTTCCTGGGCATGATGCACTTCCAGGACGAGTACAACTACGACATAAAGAGAGTCGAGAAGTGCGAGGTCCACTACACGCTCCCCGACGGGAGGGTGATACCATTCTGCACTTTCAACGTGATACCCGAGCTCTACAGGGACAAGGCGCAGAGGCAGTTCGCGATACCCGGCAAGGAGTGGGCCGCGTCCCACCCGGGCTGGAGCTACGCTTCCGACAAGTACAGGAGGAACGTGCAGGAGCTGGAGGCGAGGGACGAGTACAAGAAGACCTACGGCAGCATCACGGACCTCTTCTCGCTGCCGGTGAACTCCGGTGAGGCGGGGCGAGTGAGGGACTGAGGGCGCTAGCATGGACAAGAGCGAGAACGATTACAGGGCATTCTACGCCAAGGGCGAGGCCGCGACGGCGGGCGCCTACGACTCCTACATCGAGGACGGCGGCGGGAGGTACATGGTCCCGTACGGAAAGGTCAGGCAGGCCGTGTTCAGGGGCGTGAGCGCGGAGCAGCTCGTGGACGCGGAGCACGCGGCGAGGCTGCAGTACAGGCTTCTGCTGATGGCGCCCGTGCTCATGGCGGCGGTCGATTTCGAGGGGAGGACGATAAGCGTCACCTACAACCCCGAGGACGCCACGAACAGGAACGAGAGGATCAGCCTCAAGGGGATCTCCGACTTCCTGGCGAGCGAGGGGGTCCGCGTCGACCCCGCCGGGGCCGAGTCGAAGGACCTCGACTACTACTCCGAGATATACAAGTACTACCACGACCCGAAGGTCGTCAGGGAGCACCCGCCATACGGCTACACTCTCGACGAGTGGAACAGGGGCCTCAAGGCGAAGTACGAGAAGGACGTCGAAAAGGCGGAGAAGAAGAAGATCGACGAGTTCCGCGAGTGGCAGGCCGAGTACGAGAGGGAGCATCCCGAGCTCAAGCCAGAGAGCAAGTGAGCGCTATTCCTCATCGGCGTCCTCCGCGGTGCCCACCGATATGTACACGGTCCTCTCAGGCGAGAGCGCCCTTTCGATATCCCGGATCCTCTCTTTCTCAACGTACGCCGCGCGGGCGGCGTCGCCCAGGTACCTTCCCCTGACGCGCGCGGCCCCGCGCGAGTAGCCCGCGGCGCCGTACGCCGCGAAGGAGTAGCTCGCCAGCCCATATCCGCACATGCCGCTGCCCTCGAGGGCCTCGGAGAGCTCCGCCGCGGCCTCCAGCTCCCTCGCGGCGAACAGGACGCTGAGCCTCCTCGCCAAATTTCGCGAGACGCGCTCCCTGGCCCCTTCCTCCTCCAGTGCCCGCGCCCTCGACATCAAGTCCCCTTCGCCGGGGCCCTCCGCCTCCCTTATGCGCCTGGCCGCGTCGGAAACAAGGCGCGCCTGCCTGGTTATCGCAAGGTAGAATTTCGCATCCTTGTTTGGGAGCAGGCGGCACGTCGACGAGCGGGGGATGCGCGCCTGCTCGGCACTCCGGGACCCGATCATGTCAGTCCTCCTCAGGTCGGCGATGGCCTCGCTGATCCCCCGCTTCTCCCTAGCCGTCACCCACGGGCGTTCCATCCCTATCCAAGTTGCCTTGCGCTCCGCTGATATTTATTTGTTCGCGGAGCGGCGAGCCTCACACGACCTCCTTGAGCTTCCTCACCACGGCGCCGATTATCTCCTTCTTCCGAGAGTCGGACTTGAGCTTTATGCTCGCCGCGTTCCCGTGCCCGCCGCTGGAGTCGACGTCGTCGGGGTAGCCCTCGCGGACCTCGCCGAGTATCCGCAGCAGGTCCGCCCTGTCGTTGAGCTCCTTGCTCATCCTTATCGAGACGAAGTGGCCGAAGTGCAGCAGGAGCACGCACGGCTTCGCGTTCATCTGCTCGAGCTTGTCGAGGAGCTTGGACGCGAACCTGCCGGGCAGCGGGTACCTCTGCTCAGCGTCCCCTCGTATGCCCTCGAAGTCCGCCACGTAGATGCACGAGCCGCTGCCGTGGTATATCTTGACGGACTCTATCGACGCGTCGAGCATCTCCTGCACCCTGTTCTCGGCGTAGGCCACCAGCTCGTCGCTCTTCTTCTTGTCTCCCAGGACGGCGTCTATCGCGGCCGGGTCGAAGTTGCTGCTCTTGAGCCCTATCGCCACCCTGGTGTCGCTCGTCACGAAGTCCAGGAGCGCCGCGAGCCTCCTGCTCGCGTCCGTGGGCCTGGCGAACTTGCTGTAGTCTCCGATGAACGAGGCGTTCTCCATGTCCCTCGACTCGAAGTCCGAGAAGGTCCTCGCGAACTGGCACGTCAGGAATCCCGCGGTGTAGTTGGAGTCCCCGCCGAACAGCCATGGGTTCATGTAGTGGTCCAGGTCCCTGCCGATGAAGCCCTCGACCATCGGGTGGTGGTCGAGCCAGATTATGTCGAACCTCTCCCGCGCGAGGACGATGCCGTCGTTGCTCTCCTTGGCCGTCCCGAAGTCCAGCACGACGAGCAGCGGGCGCTCGATGCACTCGTACCCGTTGGTGACAAGCGTGTCCGTGGTCGAGTCCTCCTTGCTGTACGCGACCGCGCCGTGCATGCGCCAGTGCAGGTTGGGGACGTAGCCCTTGCCGAGGGCCCCGGACGCCTGCGCGATCGCCCTGCTCAGGCAGTACGCCCCGCTGATGCCGTCGGTGTCGTTGTGGAACCTCACGATTATGGGGGCGCCTATCACCAGCTTCCGGACGAGCGTCTCGGCCGCGTCGGTCAGCCTGTCCCACATCTTAGCGGTGAGCCCGTCGACCTCCGCGATGCCGATGTCGGAGGGGGACCTGCCCAGCACCGCCTTCGGCGACTTCGCTATCGCGGCCCGGATGGCCTTGTCCTTCCTGCCGTCGGGAGGCAGCGCGGGGCCCGCCGGCATGCCCTCGGGGGAGACCTCCACGAGCTCGCCGAGCCTGAGGACCGCACCCGGCCTGAAGGAGCCCGTAGCGGTGGCGGCGCCGGCCTTCGAGACGACGAAGTACTCGTCACCGCTGGCCTCGGCGTAGTGCTTTATGCAAGATATGATTCCCTCCATGTGGATGCGCTCATGTTTCGCTGACGCAGGACGCCCTCTCGGATCCGTTCGCTATCTGCGCGCAGTAGCCCGTGTCGTTGTAGCGGACCGTCAGGTTGTAGTAGCAGTTGTCGCTCATGGCCCCTAGCGATCCGCACTCTGTGGCGTTCCTCGTGGCTATGGCCTGCCTCATCTCGAGGACGGTGCAGGCCTGCGACCCGTACCCCAACTCGGAGCACAACACGGACGTAGACTGCGTGGAGTTCGCGGTTGCGTTGGCGCTTCCGGAGAGCCGATAGTCGCACAGCTCGGCGACCGCGGCATCCCCTATGCTAGAGCAGAGGGTGACGTTGCGCAGCTTCTCGGCCGCGGCGAAGTAGCAGAAATCCTTTGCGCTGTAAGTGGAGTTGGGCGAGAACGCGGCCGCCTCGAACTCCGCGCTGACGTTGAGGAAGCTGCCGTAGGCGGAGGAGGTGGCGTTCGCTATCACGTAGTCCGCGACCCCGGCGTCCTCGATGCCCGTCACGTTCACGCAGTACGATGGGTTGCCCGCGAGAAGCATCCTGTCGACGTATATCACGGAAGTGCACTCCTGGCGGAAGGTGGAGTTGCCCGCCGCGCCGCACACGGAGGGCTCGGCGAGCCGGACCGCTATGCCCTGCGCGCACTCGTTGGCGTAGGGCTCGGCGAGGCCCCCGCATAGGGAGTAGTTCCCCGTCGCCTCAGCTATGCTCCCCTCGCAGTAGTAGCGGGACGTGGCGTTCAGCACCATCGAGCACGTCGCGCTGTCGTTCGACTTCTCCGCGACCTGCGAGTAGCAGGAGTCCGCGCTGGCGTAGGGCAGCATCCCGCAGACGCTCGCGTTGGCGCTGGCCACGGCGAACGAAGAGAGGCACGCGTACTTGCTGTTCTGGAGCCAGTAGCTCGAGCACAGCCCCACTCCGCTCCCCCGGGGGACGGCGAGGAAAGAGAGGAGCGCGGCGGCGACCAGCACCGCGGTCGCTGCGGCGTAGATCTTCAGCCTGCGCGACCTCTCCTCGTGGCTCCCTGCCTGGCCTGCTTCGTCCATCAAATCAATTCCCGCGGACCCGCGGAACGGCTAGAGGTTCATCTCCTCCGCGGATATGACGTTGAAGCCGTTGGGGGTTATATCGTAGGGAGTCGTGACGAAGCTGTGCTTGGAGCCGCGCATCTTTATGACCTCCATGCCGAGCATCCTCTTGTCCTCGACCCCCGTCTCGTACATTATGATTATGCCGTCGAAGACGAAGTACTCCGTCTTGAAGGTGAGCTTCCTGCGCTCCGGGGTGCGCATCTCCGAGGTGAGGAGCGTGGTCACGCCCATGCGCCTAAGGTTGTTGGAGAGCGCGAGGATCGACCTCCGGTATATCGAGGGGTCGTTTATGAGCAGGTCGAAGAGCGAGAGCGAGTCTATGACCACGCGGGTCGCGCCGGTGGACTCGATTATCGACTCGATGTCGGAGACCACCTTGCCGAACTCGTACTGCGTGGAGTTGGCGCCGGAGGCGTGGAGCGCGGCGCTCGGGTCCTCCCCGTCTATTATGAGCTTCTTGCTCTTTATCAGGTCGTCGATGTCCTTGAGGTCGGTGAATGCGGACTTGGCGTTCGTGAGGACCCTTTCCGCAGTCTCCTCGAGCGCCAGGAAGAGCGACGTGTCGCCCGCCTTGGCGTTCCGGTACAGGTACTCGAAGCCCAGCAGGGTCTTCCCCGCGCCTGGGCCTCCCGCGAGTATCACCTGGTTCTTCTCAGGTATCCCCCCGCAGAGTATAGAATCCAGGCCGCCTATGCCTGTCTTGACCGAGCCAACCAAGAAACCACTACGGTTTATTATAACTGCATTGTTTAAATAGTCTTTGATTATATGCAGAGGAGACTGCTGTATATAGGCGCGGCCCTGTTCGTGATCGGACTGGTGCTCGCGTTCGCTGCGGCGATCGTGCTGGAGTCGGTGGCGTCCGGGGCCCAGAGCCCCGCGGTCGGGGAGCTGGTCCTTAACGCGAGCTCCGTGGCTTACGTCCCGGTCGCGCTCAACCAGACGGGGCTGATCGTCTTCTCGTACAACTCCACCTCGAACATCGACTTCTACTTCGTGAACCAGAGCGCATTCGCGACGATAAAGGGCTCCACCGCCTCCGGCGCGGGGGTCCTGGCCAGGGAGCTCGAGGGCAGGGGGGTCTACGCGGTGTACCCCTCCTCCGAGGAGAGCGTCTTTCCCTACTCGGGGGCGGCGGGCGCGGGCGGCTACGCCGCGAACGCCTCCATTATGCCACAGGGGACCTATTACGCAGTCCTGGCCAACGACGGAGGGTCGTCCGCCAAGGTCGTGACCGGCTACGCGACGATAGGCGAGGCGGCGCTGGAGTCGAGCAGCATCTCCACGCTGGCGCTCTCGGGGATGTCCTTCCTGCTCATCGTGGTCGGCATCCTCCTCGCGATAGCCTCGTTCTTCGTCAAGGCCAAGGCCCCGGCCCAGCAGAGCAAGATAGACGCAGAAGCCAAGGACGAGTACGCCAGGATAGAGAGGGAGGGCAGGAAGAGGCCCGCAAGGAAGCCCAAGGGCAGGAAGAAGGGGAAGAGGTAGCGCGCCTTGCCGGGCGGCGAGCCAACGAAGCTGGGTTCGTTAGATAACTTATTAAATCCGTATCTCGAATTATTGGCATGGACAGCCTACAGGAACGGATCGCCGGCGAGATCGCCATGTCTGACAGCGCGGGGAGCGCCATGAAGAAGTGGCGCGAGCTCTTCGGGGTCTCCCAGGTCGAGCTATCGAAGTACCTGAAGATCTCCGCCTCGACCATAAGCGACTACGAGGGCAACAGGAGGGCGAGCCCGGGCGTCGTCATAATAAAGAGGTTCGTGACTGCCCTGCTCTCGATCGACGATACCAAGGGCGGGGAGGTCACCAGGAACCTGGGCAAGTTCAACGCTGAGGAGAAGGAGGGCTCGTTCTACTCGGTCCACGACTTCTCGACCCCGATAAGCGGCATAGACTTCTCGAGGCTCATAGACGCGAAGATAGCCGCGAACCCGGGCGTGCTCGACACCACCAAGCTCTTCGGCTACACCATGCTCGACAGCCTCAGGGTCATACTGGAGATATCCCCCGCGGACTACCCCAGGCTCTTCGGGACGACGACCGAGCGCGCGTTCATCTTCGACCAGGTCAGCACGGGCAGGTCCCCGATGGTGGTCGTTAGGGTCGCGCCGATAAAGCCCAAGCTCGTCGTCATACAGAACCTGGACGTTGTGGACAAGCTCGCCGTGAAGATAGCGCAGATCGAGAGGATCCCGCTCCTGACCACGAAGCTCAGCGCCGAGGAGATCAAGCTCAGGCTCAGCAACATATAGAGGCGGGGCGCTCACTCCCTTTTCAGGCCGCCATCCAGGCGCATGGACTCGCCGCTCTCCGTCCGGAGGCCGAGCGCCTTCCCCAGCGCGTCGGACGCGGCGTAGATCATCCTTTTTGCGAGCGGGGGCTGCACCGCGTTTCCCCTCGCGAGCACCGTGAGCTCTCCGAGCGCCGCTTCCGTTTCGATCAATTTTGAAGACATGAGATATGCACCTTGTGGCTTACCCGCTAGGGCTCGCCGGAGGTAGATAGTGCTCCTTTCTCTATTTAAGTATTCACATGGAATTCGACAGCGCTCGCTCAGTCAGATCTCCAATAAGAATCGAAGGAGTGCCTGTTAAGGTGCAGAACCCAAAACGAAAGAATAAACAGTTCCCGTCCCTCCTTGGGTCCAGGAAGCGCAGGTAGCTCCGGCGCCTCCGTAGCCTCCGCACGTCCAGGTGGAGCCGCTCTGCGTCCACGAAGAGCACACCGCTCCGGCGCCTCCGTAGCCTCCGCACGTCCAGGTGGAGCCGCTCTGCGTCCACGAAGAGCACACCGCTCCGGCGCCTCCGTAGCCTCCGCACGTCCAGGTGGAGCCGCTCTGCGTCCACGAAGAGCACGCCGCGCCCGCGCCTCCGTAGCCTCCGCAGGCTAAGGTGGCCTGCTGCAGCGCGAAACTCGCCGTCTCGGAAATGGCGCCGTTCATCGTCACGGTCGCGGGGTCGGACGTGCCTATGTAATTGCCAGGTCCTGTGCCAGCCCAGCTGGTGAAATAATATCCGGTGTTCGGAATCGCGTTGATGGGCACTGTGTTTCCTGACTGGTAGTTTCCACTAACGGGAGTAACAGTTCCTCCAGTGCCTGCGTTCATAGTGAGGGAATAGATCATTATCGTAGTGGTCGACGTGGACGAGGTGGATGTTGACGATGTCGAGGTCGTGGATGTTGAAGATGTCGAGGTCGGTGAGGTCGACGTGGTAAATCCGACGAAGGTCGTCTTGGCAATAAGCTTGCCTGACACGGTGTGCTGGAAACCAGAGACGGAGGTCTGGGTGTAGTTCAGCAGGAGGTATCCTGTGAAAACTGACCCTACATTGAGAAATACGGGCGACGTACCTGCACCCGTGTAGCACGGTAAGGAGAGGGTCACGTTCGCGCCCGGGCGCAGGGATATCTGATTGCCGGCGTATGCAGGGATGTTCGCGAAGGTGTCGTTGGTGCTGCAGGCCACAGAGGTTATGGTTATCTGCGAGCCGGTTGACTGATAGATGTTCACAGTAATGATGCCGCTAGATCCCATTCCGACAATCGCACACGTGAACCCCGCGGGGAGCAGGCACTGCTGGCTGACGAATGCCGAGGGATTCATGACCCCGAAGACGTAGAGCGCTGAGAGCGCAACTGCGATTATGATCACTGCCCACCCATAGGTCATGAGGTATTCCAGCGATGACTGGGATTTGTGCGACTTTTGCGGAATCTTACCTTTCATGCTGCCGTAGGTCTTATGACACCAATTAATTTAAAGTCGCACATCTCGAGTCCCCGACAGCGCTAGCCAATTTCATCATGATCCTGGAGGTGTGGGAAGCGACGCGGTGGTCCAGGCAGCCGTAGGGTAGTACGCGTCCGACGAGGAGTCGTAGTAAACCCCGCTCGGCGTTATGCAGACGGTGTAGTCGCCGCCTCCGTTCCAGCAACTTACGGGGTTGCCCGATGAGAACCCCGACGGGGCGGGAGCGCCGGCCGCGGTCCAGGACGAACCTGTCGGGTAGTAGGCGTTGGAGCCGGAGGAGTAGTATGCGCCGCTGGGAGTGAGACACACGAGGTAGTCCCCGTTCATCCAGCAGCTCAGGGGGCTGCCCGCGGCGGACCCGGGAGGCGCGGACAGGGATGATGTGGTCCAGGACGAACCGGTCGGGTAGTACGCGTTCGAACCGGAGGAGTAGTACACCCCGCTGGAGGTGACGCAGTCGGTGTAGTCGCCGCCTCCGTTCCAGCAGCTAAGATGGTTGCCCGCCGATGCGCCCGGAGGGGCGGGAAGCGACGCGGTGGTCCAGGCAGCCGTAGGGTAGTACGCGTCCGACGAGGAGTCGTAGTAAACCCCGCTCGGCGTTATGCAGACGGTGTAGTCGCCGCCTCCGTTCCAGCAACTTACGGGGTTGCCCGATGAGAACCCCGACGGGGCGGGAGCGCCGGCCGCGGTCCAGGACGAACCTGTCGGGTAGTAGGCGTTGGAGCCGGAGGAGTAGTATGCGCCGCTGGGAGTGAGACACACGAGGTAGTCCCCGTTCATCCAGCAGCTCAGGGGGCTGCCCGCGGCGGACCCGGGAGGCGCGGACAGGGATGATGTGGTCCAGGACGAACCGGTCGGGTAGTACGCGTTCGAACCGGAGGAGTAGTACACCCCGCTGGAGGTGACGCAGTCGGTGTAGTCGCCGCCTCCGGGCCAGCAGACGAGAGATGAGATTGTGGTAGTGGTAGTCGAGGAAGTTGTGGATGACGTGGAGGTGGAAGTCGAAGAGGAAGTCGAGGTCGATGTGGAAGTCGAAGAGGAAGTTGTGGATGACGTGGAGGTGGAAGTCGAAGAGGAAGTCGAGGTTGAAGAGGAAGTCGAAGAGGAAGTTGTGGATGACGTGGAGGTGGAAGTCGAAGAGGAAGTCGAGGTTGAAGTGGTAGATGTTGTTGAAACTGAAGTTGAGGCAGCAACATAGGTGGTCTTGGCCAGGACCCTGCCTGAGACGGTGTGCGGGAAGCCGGAGACGGAGGTCTGGGTATAGTTCAATATGACGTAACCTGTGAAAACTGACCCCACTTGGAGTGATGCGGGAGACGTGCCCGAATAGCACTGGATGGCCAGCGTCGCGTTCGCGCCCGGACGCAGGACGATCTGATTGCCGGAGTATGCGGGGATGTTCGTGAAGGTGTCGTTGGTGCTGCAGGCCACCGAGGTTATGCTTACCTGCGAGCCCAGGGACTGGTAGACGTTCACGGTGATCAGCCCGTTCGTGCCCATGCCGACGATGGTGCAAGACAGGCCTGCCGGAAGCAGGCACTGCTGGCTGACGAATGCCGAGGGGTTCAGGACGCCGAAGACGTAGAGCGCTGAGAGCGCAACTGCGATTATGATGACTGCCCACCCATAGGTCATGAGGTACTCCAGCGAGGACTGGGCCTTGGACGGCCTTATGGCCGAGGGCGGTTTCATGTGCTCGCAGTAATCTAGGCGCTAAAGAATTTAAATCGAGCGCACGGGATCGCGGGCGGAGTGCCGCCTCGTCCCGCGCGAGGGCGTGTGAGACTTATTTAATTACGCGCGTCGGATTCGTAAATGGGCGCAGGGATCGCGGGCGCGTTCCCGGAAACGCGCGATCATCGGGTGGCACCATGGAGTACAAGACGCTTGGCGGGACCAAGGAAAAGATATCCGCGGTAGGGCTGGGATCCTGGAAGCTCGGCGCGGAGGGCGAGAAGAAGGCCATAGCCGCGCTTAGGGCCGGTTTCGACGCGGGCATAGACTTCGTGGACACAGCGGAGATGTACGGGACGGAGCCGCTCGTGGGCAGGGCCATAAGGGGGCGGAAGGGGATCTTCGTCGCGAGCAAGGTCCTGCCGTCGCACCTGCGCTACGACGACGTGATACGGGCGTGCGACGCGAGCCTGGGTCGGCTCGGGGTCAGGACGATCGACCTCTACCAGGTGCACTGGCCCAACCGCAAGATACCGATAAGGGAGACGATGCGGGCGATGGAGAAGCTGGTGAGGGACGGGAAGATAAGGTACATAGGGGTCAGCAACTTCTCCGCTGAGGAAGTGACGGAGGCGCGGGAGGCGCTGAAGGCTAACGACCTCGTCTCTGACCAGGTCGAGTACAGCCTCATGGTGAGGGAGGTCGAGAGGGAGCTGCTGGGCTACTGCTCCAGGAGGGGGCTCACGGTCGTAGCGTACAGCCCCCTCGCGCACGGCGCCATCTACGACGCGAGGCACGCCGACCTGCTCAGGCTCCTCTCCGAGGTCGGGAAGGCGTACGGGAAGACCCCCACTCAGGTGGCGATGAACTGGCTGGTAAGGCAGAGGGGCGTCGTGGCGATACCCAAGGCCAGCACCCCGGAGCACGCGCGGGAGCTGGCGGGCTCGGCCGGCTGGAGGCTCTCGGCCAGGGACGCGGGCGCGATAGGCGATCTCGCCGTGCGCGGCCACCTGCAGCCGCCGATCAAGTGGGGCCCCCTGCTCAGGAGGTTCCCCGGCCTGATGAGCCTGGCGGCGTGGTCCGAGCGCAGGGACCTGAAAAGGAGGGGCGTAAGGTGAGTTTCGGGGAGGCCCCTGCAAAAGGTATTTATATTTTCTCGGACAAGTAAATGTTACTTGTTTTCCCGCAAGCACTGCATTTTTGCAGGAGGGGTAAAATGGCACTTGAGGACAAATACGGAGAATTCGAGAAGTTCATCGAAGAGAACAAAGGAAAGAGGAAGTTCGAGCAGAGCATCGAGCTCGCCATAAACTTCAAGGGGCTGGACTTCTCCAAGCCCAACAACAGGCTCAACCTGGACATACTCCTCCCGAACGGCAAGGGCAAGACCAGCAAGATAGCGCTCTTCGCCACGGACAAGGCGCTGATCGAGAAGGCCGCGCAGAGCGACGTCGAGCTGATTGACGGCAACGCGCTCGCGGCGATGGCGAACGACAAGGAGAAGCTCTCGTCGCTGCTGAACTACGTCCTGGTGGCGCAGCCGAACCTCATGCCTAACATAGCCAGGTACCTCGGACCCTTCCTGGGGCCCAGGAACAAGATGCCTAAGCCTCTCCCTCCGAGCATGGACCTCGCCAAGATGTCCGCGGAGATAGGCAAGAGCATAATCATAAGGAACAAGGGCAAGTTCCTCCCGACCGTGCACTGCGTCGTGGGGAGCGAGAAGATGGGGGCCCGGCAGATATTCGATAACGTCAAGGAGGTAATGAACGGTGTCACGAAGAAGGCGGGGGCGAACCACATAAGGTCCGCCTACGTCAAGCTTACGATGAGTAAGCCGATGAAGCTGGTGTAACCATGTCGATGCTCAAATCGCAGAAGATAGAACTCGTCAAGAGGATGGCGAAGGACCTCAAGTCCCACAAGACGGTCGCGATACTCCCGACCGAGGGCCTGCCGGACAGGCTGCTCCAGAAGGTGAGGAACCAGCTCAAGGGCCAGGCCGAGGTCATAATCGCCAGGAAGACGCTGCTCGCCAGGGCGCTCAAGGAGGGCGGATACGGGGACCTCGAGAAGGACATAAACGGCAACGTCGCCGTGATAGTCACGGACAGCGACCCGGCTGAGCTCTACAAAGTCATACGCTCGAACAGGCTGCAGCTGGCGGCGAAGCCGAACCAGATATCCCCCGAGGACATAAGCATAAGCGCCGGGGAGACCGGCATCGCCCCTGGCCAGACGGTCACTGACCTGAAGGCCGGCGGGATAGACGTCAAGATAGACAAGGGGAAGGTCGTCATATCAAAGGACAAGGTCCTGGTAGCGAAGGGCGCCAAGATAAGCGGCGCCGTCGCCAACGCGCTCAAGATACTCGACATAAAGCCCTTCGCGGTATCGCCGAAGCTGAGGATAGCGGTCTCTGGGGGCCTCGTGTTCAACGAGACGGCGCTCGGCATAGACGAGGAGTTCGTGAGGACGGAAATCGGGAGGAGCTTCAGGGCGGCGTACGACATCAGCCTGGCGATAGGGCTGGTTACGGCGTACAACGCGGAGGTCCTGATGGCGCGCGGGTACAGGAACGCGGTAGCCGTCGGGATGGAGGGGAAGGTCCCCGAGCCTGAGATAACCGAGATGCTCCTCAAGAAGGCGGCGTCCCAGGCCTCCGAGGTCTCGGCCGAGACGGGCGCGGAAGCGCAATCATGAAATCATACTGATAGGTGAAAAAATGGAATACATATACGCTGCTCTTCTACTCGATGCAGCAGGAAAGGAATTGAACGAGGAAAACATAACGAGCGTGATAAAGGCCGCTGGCATGGCGCCTGACGCAGCGATGGCCAAGTCGGTCGTCAGCTCGCTGAAGGGAGTCGACATCAAGGAAGTCATAAAGAACGCCCAGAACGTGCAGGCCGCGCCTGCCGCTGCGGCTGCCCCTGCGGCCAAGGAGGACAAGCACAAGAAGGAGGACGAGAAGAAGAGCGAGGAGGAAGCGGCGAGCGGTCTCGCCAGCCTCTTCGGCTGAACTTCCGGAAATTTGCGCGGCCGGCTTCGCGGTCGGCCGCGCGATCTCACGCCCTCCTTGTGCACGACAGCCAGCGTGGGCCGTGCATCAATATAAAAACTATTCCTTGGAAATAATCATTGGTCGATCATATGGACGTTTTCGTTGAGAAGGAGCGCTGCACAGGATGCCAGCACTGCAGGGACGTGTGCCCCGTCGGCACCTACGAGATGAAGGGGAGGGGCACGAAGGAGGACCCCAACGCCGACGGCGCTAACTCGGACAGCGCGCCGGCCGAGCACCAGTGGACGGGCAAGATCGACGCAGACGACTTCGCCAAGTGGTCGAAGGTCGAGGACGGCCATCGGCACTTCGCCCAGGAGAACGACGGGACCAGCGGGGGCCTCTCGTGCGCCGTCAACGGGGCCTCGTGCATACTCTGCCAGGCCTGCCTCATAGAGTGCGAGGGCGAGTGCATCGTGATACACGACGACAGCGGCAACGTCTACAAGTCGGTGTACAAGTAAAAGCACGTCGGGCACCGGTCCATAAAGCAGGTCAGGACGGTGCGGTTCACGGATCGACTGCGCTAGTTCGTTTTAAAGCGTACTATGATGATGCCCGAGCCCCCGTTGGTGCCGACGCAGTAGCCGGCTGTAAATCCGCCGCAGTAACCGCCGCCGCCCCCGCCGCCGAAGCCGTTTGTGCCGGGGGTACCTGCCGAGCAACTGCCCGCAGGGTCACCATTTCCTCCTCCTCCAGACCCGCCGAGGCACTGTATGCTTCCGTAGTTCCCGCCTCCTCCTCCGCCTGCCCGCAGGACTCCTTGAATGTCGTTGGTGGATGTTCCCTGCCCTATGCCTGCGGTTCCCGAGCCGGCGAGCCCGTTGTTTCCGTTGGCACCTCCTGTGCACTGTGCCGATGTTATCGTCCCGCCCCCGCCGCCCGAGCCGCCGTTTCCTCCTCTGTCATATTCCAGCAAAGACGCTACTCCACCGGCCGCGTTGTAAGTTCCGAAACTTGAGGCAAGCCCGTTGGTCGCGGTGGATCCGGTCGTGCCGCCTGCGCCTACTGTGATGATTATCAAGTTTCCAGGGGTAACAGGTATGCCGTAGTAATTGCTAAGGTATCCGCCGCCGCCCCCGCCGCCGGGCCAGCAACTGGACCCGTTGGAATAGCCGTCGACTGCACCTCCGCCGCCTCCGAGGACTGTCGCATCAACTGTGGTGTCTCCCACCGGCGCCATCCACGTCGTGATCCCGTTGCCCGACAGGTAAGTGAAAGTGTCCAGTGTATTCGCACCGCTTACCAGCGTGTTGCACGTCACGGTGGAACTGGAAACGCAGGTGCCAATGAAGTTGGCAGTTACGACTGTGTTGGCAGATAGGGTGCCTGACACAATTAAACTATTCGTCCCGGAGCAACTGCTCCCTGAGCAGGACCAGGATACCACGTTGCCGGCGTTGGGCGTCGCGGTCGCGGAGAACGCCGTGTTGTAAGTATATGTCCCTGAGCACGACGGGGTGCACACGATACTACCTCCTGATTGAGCGGGCACTGAGAAGGTGTAGGAAGCCACGAAGCTGGCGGTCTCGGTGACGGGACCGCCAATCACAACATTCACAGGATTCGACGAACCGGAGTAGCTGCCCAATCCAGTCCCGACCCAGCCGGCGAACGTGAATGTCCCGCTCGGCACAGCGTTCACAGTAATCACCGTCCCGTACGGGTAGTTCGCGGCAGTGCCGCAAGAGGGTATCGGCGTGCTGTTCGAGGCGTAGCTGCAAGTCACTGCGCCGTTCGGCCCGGCGGTCGCGGAGAAAGAGTACACTAACGGGAAGGTCGACGTCGCGCTGCCGTAGGACGCCGCCGGCATGACGCCGCCTGGTGGGTAGGCGCGGGTGCGGATCCAGTAGCTGATGTCGTTCATTGCCAGTGCCGTATCCGCATTGTCTAAACGCTCCCCTATCACGATGGGGGCGCCGCTCAGGGCGCTCGTGAAGGATCCGGTGGCTATGGCTGAATAGGCCGCGGTGTACCAGTTTGTGGTTATGGAGCCTGCGTTATTGATCACCTGCCAGACGTAATTGGCGGGTATCGTCAATGTCGCCGAGCCGACCGCGGTCCAAGCACCGTTATAGTAATAGTATTGGGTAGGGCTGTAGGCGAGCAATCCGTAAGCCGACGAGGTGGAACTGAAGACTCCAAAACTCCAGCCATCTGTCGGCATCGCGTTGAGATTGTTGTAGTTTTCCAGAATGACGTTTTGCGCCACCGCCGGGCCCTGTACCCTTGCCGTCGACGTCAAAAGCTGCAAGCCGTTATTGACTCTATAATCCGTGCCCGATGTCCCCGATACGGCGCTCCATCCGCTTGCGAAACTCGTCCCGGCAAAATCGGCATATTTGGTGAATACGGCGTTGCCGTTGTCGTACTGTCCATAGGCGGCGTTGAGCTGCGGCGCCTCGCCCGTGTATGCCGTGTTGGAAGTCATCACGTTGGACGGCATAAAGTTCATGTACAGTATGAGCGTGCCGCCGTTGGCGGGTATAGTGTTGGTCCCGAGATTGACCCAGACGAGAGTGTTCGCCACGGTGTTCGACGGGTTGCTCTCCACCCACGCGTTCAGCGGCGTTCCGCCGTACGCAAGCGGCGCGCTCGAGCTGAACTCCACGTTCGTCCAGCCGGAGTTTATGTAAGCCGCGTAGGAGTTGCTGGGTACGGTCAGCATCTCCTGGAATCCAGAGGGAGTAGCAGAGGTTTGGTAGTTGATCAGAAGTATAGGGACGTAGTAGGACAGGACGAAGGCGGCGTTCTCGACTATGTTGCCGCCTATCGTCAGGGTGTTGGAAAGTGAGTTCCCGTTGTAGCTGCCCGTCCCGGTGCCGGTCCAGCCCACTAATCCGTAGCCGGAATTCGGGATGGCGGTTATCTGCACCGTGTTGCCGGAAAGGTAGTTGCCGCTTGAGGGCGAGACAGAGCCGTTCGGACCAGCATTCATGGTAAGAGTGTATATTTGGGGGAAGTTTGCGGTCTCGATTATGTTGCCGTTCATAGTCAGTGAGTACGGATTCGACGTCCCGGTGTACGGGCTGCCCGTCCCGGTGCCGGTCCAGCCCGAGAAACCGTATCCGGAGTTCGGGATAGCCGTTATCTGCACCGTGTTGCCGGACAGGTAGTTGCCGCTGGACGGGGTGACCGAGCCTCCGGTGCCGGAGTTCATCGTGAGGGAGAATATCTGCGCGAATGCCGCCGACTCGGTGACTGCGCCGTCAATCGTAATGGCCGTAGAGCTCGATGCGCCCGAGTAACTGCCTGCGCCGGTTCCTGTCCAGCTTCTGAATCCGTAGCCAGCGGTCGGGGTCGCGGTTATCGGGACGGAGGTACCGTAGAGGTAGGTGCCGCCGCTGGACGGGGTGACCGAGCCTCCGGTGCCGGCGGACATGGTGAGAGGATAGCTCGTGTAGGCAGAATGGGAGAATGTGATTGTGTTGCTCGCGCTTATGCCGGCAAATGTCGCTGTTACGCTCACCGTCCCAGGGGTCGTGCTCGACGCGATGCTTAGCGCGTTGCCGTTGGCGTCGGACGTCGTATTGACCGGGTTCAGTGTGACGTACTGTGAGTTAGACGAGAAGCTCACAGTAGCGCCGGAGATTGGCGACCCGAGAACGTTGAGTGTGACAGTGGCAGTCAGCTGGTCTCCGGAGCCCGTCGCGGGCTGCGTTGAGTTGCGGACCGAGAGCGATATCGATGTGGAGACGCTGGGGACCGCGGGAGCGACCTGCGTGCTGAAGACGCCCACGTAGTTCTGGACCGCGCCCGCCGAGCACGAGGCGGCATTGCCGCTCGGGCACGGAATCGCAGAGAAGTACAGCTTGCCGCTGATCGAAGCGCCCGGAGACACGGACTGCGCCAGCGTTACGTAGCACAGCATGGCGCCCCCCGGAAGGACGTTCGACGGGATACACGAGGCCGCCGTGGAGTTGGCCCCACCTACGTTGACAATCACCTGGGGGTTGACGAGCATGTACTGCTGCGAGTTCGTGAGGTACAGCCATGCTGCGCTCGAGACGGAGTTCGACCCGACCACCATGTCCTGGCAGTACGCCCCGTAGGAGAATGTGCACGTGGTCGGCGCGATCGTGGAGGCGGAGGTCGTATAGAAGTAGAGGAATACGGCGACGGCGGCCGCAATCAGCATCGCCCAGCCATAGGTGGCGAGGTACTCCATTGCGGACTGGCCCCTTCGGGACCTCGGGCTCTTGGAGCGCGGCCCACGTCCCGAAGATGAAATGCCTTCCATGTCAAACGCTGATTTAATGGACTGAAAGGTATTTAACATATATTAAAGAGTTCAGGGTCATAGGTCTGTGGTAATATGAGCAACGCGTGCCTCTTCAGCGGCGGGAAGGACTCGACCCTCGCGCTGCACAGGGCGGTCGCCTCGGGGGTCGGGGTGGATCTCCTCATCACAATGAGGCCGGCGAGCAATGAGAGCTACATGTTCCACTACCCGAACGTGGAGCACACCGCGCTCCAGGCGCGGGCGCTCGGAATCGGGCACGTCTTCGTGGAGACGCCGGGGGAGAAGGAGAGCGAGCTCGACGACCTCGAGAGGGGGCTCGTGGAAAACGACGTGAAGCTGCTGATCACGGGCGCGACCTATAGCAAGTACCAGGGCGACAGGATAAACGCGATGACCGCCCGCCTTGGGATAGAGCACCTCGCGCCGCTCTGGCACATCGACCCGATGGAGGAGCTCAGCGAGCTCGCGGAGAAGTACGACGCCATAATATCCGCCGTGTCCGCGGAGGGCCTAGACGAGTCGTTCCTCGGCAAGAGGATAGACGCGGGGATGATAGGCAGGCTCGTGGAGCTGAACAGGAGGCACGGCATAAACCTCCTCTTCGAGGGCGGAGAGGCGGAAACCTTCGTCCTCGACGCGCCGCTGTTCGGCAAGAGGATAGTGGTCGAGGAGGCGAGAACGGAGTTCTCAGGAGGGAGGGGGACATACACCATCGAGAAGGCCAGGCTTGAGGACAAGCAGTGACCGCAGGATATTTAACCTGAGGGTCGCCTAAGTAATCGCACGCTGCGTTGATACCATGGGCATCCTTTCTAGAAGAAGCGTCTTCGCGTCTAACCCGATAGAGGAGGAGGACCGCGTCGCCGACGAGCTGGCGGAGGAGGGAAGGAAGATAGTCAAGCTTAACAGGGGCGACCCGGCGGCCTACTTCAGGACGCCCAAGTACATGATCGACGCGTACGCGAAGGCGCTGCGCGAGGGCCACACCAACTACTCCGACCCTCGGGGGATCCCGGAGCTTCGGGGCGCGGTGGCCAGGAGGTACGGGAGGAAGTACAATCTGAAGACCGACGCGGGTCACGTCCTCGTCACCCAGGGGCTGAGCGAGGCGATAGCGATGCTCAACTCCGCGCTGATAGACAGGGGGGACAGGGCGGTCCTCTTCAGGCCGAGCTACCCGCTGTACAGGCAGTACCTCAAGCTCAACGGGGGCGTGGAGGTCGACGGCAGGTACGACGAGGGCCGCGGCTGGAGCGTCGAGACGGACAGGCTCGCCAGGCTGCTGAACGGGCTGCCGAGGGGAAGGAAGCCGAAGTACATGCTAGTCACGAACCCCAACAACCCGACCGGGACGGTGCTGGGCAGGAAGGTCCTAGAGGAGCTGGTGGAGATGGCCAACGAGCACGGGATACTGCTTGTGGGCGACGAGATCTACGACGAGCTTACCTTCGGGAGCGGCCGCTTCACGAGCATCTGCGAAATCGCGAGGGGGATCCCGCACATCGTGATGAACGGTGCGTCGAAGGACTTCGACGCCACGGGGTTCAGGCTGGGCTTCTTCCTGATACCAGAGGACGACAAGGTATCGGCCACCGTCAGGGAGAAACTGACGGACTTCGCCATGCTGAGGCTCTCCGCCAACACGCCCGCGCAGTACGCCTTCGCCGCGGGTCTCGACGACAGGGCGGAGCACGAGCGCGCGCTGAGATCGCTGCTCAAGCAGGTGAGGGACAGGGTCTCATTCGCGACGAAGCTGATAAACGAGAGCGAGTACATGGAGACCGTAACCCCGGAGGGGGCGTACTACATCTTCCCGAGGATAAGCCCGGAGAGGTTCGGCTTCTCTGACGACAGGGAGTTCGTCGACAGGCTCCTGAAGGAGGAGTACGTGCAGCTGACCAGGGGCTCGGGCTTCGGGGCGAAGGACCACATCAGGGTCGTCGCGCTGCCAACGAAAGACATATTAGAATCGGCGATAAACAGGATAAATGCGTTCTGCAGGAAGCACGAGAAGTGAACGCGCGGAGGCATAGTCTAATGGTAGGACGTCACCCTTACACGGTGAAGGTCTGGGTCCGATTCCCTGTGCCTCCAATCATCCTTGTTTTCGCGGCTCAGCCTACCTTGTTGGACGGCCCATCGAAAGGCTTATTAGGATAAGTTAATAACTTATTTGTAAATAGTTATTAATTTAGGCGAAAGCGCATGAACCTGCCGAATAAGTATCTCATATGGCTCGCGGTTTTCGTGGTGGCCGTGGCCGCGATAGCGGGCTTCGTCGCGTACGGCGGCGGGGGTCGCGGGACCCCGCAGACGGCCAATGCATCAAGCCATGGACCTGGCAGCAGGCTTCAGATAGTCGCGGCGGAGAACTTCTGGGGAAGCCTGATGCAGCAGCTGGGAGGAACGCACGTGAACGTGACCAGCATCGTCACAGACCCCAACGCCGACCCTCACGAGTACGAGAGCAGCGAGGCCGACGCCCGCGAGATCGCGAACGCCAACATAGTCATAGTTAACGGGGCGGGATACGACGACTGGGCACTGAAGCTCGTCTCGGCGGACGGCAACCCCAACCAGACCGTGCTCAACGTGGCGCGGCTCCTCGGGAAGCCCAACGGCACTAACCCGCACATGTGGTACGACCCTGCCTACGTGAACGCAACGGTGAAGCAGATGTACCTGGACCTGGTCGCGGCGGACCCTTCCGACGCGGGATACTACGCCCAGCGGTACAATAACGTGACGGCCTCGCTGGCCGCGGTCGACGCCAACATGACCAAGATCAGGCAGCAGTTCGGGGGCACGAAGGTGGCGGCCACGGAGAGCATCTTCGTGTACCTGGCGAACGCCACGGACCTTGACCTCGTCTCCCCCCCTGCGTTCATGGACGCGGTCTCGGAGGGGGTCGACCCGCCGGCGCAGAGCGTCGCGCAGTTCGAGAACCAGCTCGAGAACGGGAGCGTGAGCGTCCTGGTCTACAACGAGCAGACGGTGACCCCACTCACGTCGCAGATGAAGCTGATGGCGGCCCAGTACAACATTCCGCTGGTCCCGGTAACGGAAACCATCCAGCCGCCGGGCCTGTCGTACCAGGCCTGGATGGACGCTGAGCTCGTGGCCCTGCAGAACGCGCTCAATGCGAACGCGCTGGGAAGTTGAGAGGGAGACAATATGGATTCGCAGTCTGAAGTGGTGGTGGCGGAGAACCTGACCGTCGGCTACGGCGAGACGCCGGTCTGGCGCAGCGCCAACTTCAGCGTCAGCCGCGGCGAGTTCGTGGCGGTCATCGGCCCCAACGGGGCGGGCAAGACGACAATGTTCCGGATGCTGCTCGGCCTTCAGCAGCCGATTGGCGGGACGATAAAGGTTTTCGGCGCAAGGCCCCTGCGCGGCAACCCGAGGATCGGGTACATACCCCAGCGGCACACGATCGACAACGAGACAAGCATAGACTGCGCGGAACTGGTGCGCCTCGCGTACTCTGGAAACAAATGGGGATTCAGCCTGTCTCCGGGGAAGGAGAGGAAGGAGGCGGCGGACACGCTGGCCGCGGTAGGGGCGGCGGACCTGGCGGGCAAATCCCTGGGCTCGCTGTCGGGGGGCGAGCTGCAGAGGGTCTTCCTGGCCGAGGCGCTGGTGAGCAATCCCGAGATGCTGCTGCTCGACGAGCCGCTGTCGAACCTCGACATGAGGCGCATCAAGGACCTGGTCGAGCTGATGGACGGGGTGGTCAGGTCGCGCAACGTTACGGCGTTCCTTGTGGCCCACGACATCAACCCCCTCATACACTTCCTGGACAAGGTCATATACATAGCAAACGGAAAGGTGGCGACCGGCACGCCCGACGAGGTGCTGACGTCCGAGTGCCTAACCGCGCTGTACGGGACCGAGGTCGAGGTCCTGCGGGACTCGAGGGGCAACATAGTCGTAGTGGGGGGCACGGAAGACCATCACGCGGGTGACAAGTGATGCTGCCAACCACCGACCTGTTCGCGGCCCTGCAAGGGATTTTCCAATACCAGTTCATGCAGCACGCGTTCGAGGCCGGCACGGTGGTCGCGATCGTCGCCGGCATAATCGGCTATTTCGTCGTCCTGCGCAGGTCGTCCTTCGCGGCGCACGCCCTGGCCGACATGGGCTTCGCCGGGGCGGCGGGCGCCGTGCTCGCCGGCATAAGCCCCGTCATCGGCCTCCTCCTGTTCTCCTCGGCGGGCGGCGCCGGGATCGCCGTCCTCGGCAAGAGGGCCGAGCACCGCGACGTCGAGATCGGGTCGGTCCTTGCCTTCACCCTGGGCCTCGGAGTGCTCTTCATCAGCCTGTACACCGGCTACGCGACCGAGGCCTACTCCATCCTGTTCGGGGAGATACTTGGCATCAGCGGCACCGACGTGGTCCTGACCTTCGCCGTCAGCGCGGCGATACTGGCCGCGACCGCCCTGGTGTACCGGCCGCTCCTGTTCGCCTCTCTCGACGAGGAGGTCGCGGAGGCGAGGGGGGTGCGGACGCTCGCCCTCGGGATCGTGTTCATGCTCCTGCTGGCGGCGGCGGTGTCGATCGCGGTGCAGGTGGTCGGCGTGCTCCTGATCTTCGCGCTGATGGTCACCCCAGCCGCGACCGCCGCGCGGCTGACGAAGAAGCCGCGGCACGCCATGGCGATCTCCGTTTTCATCGCGCTGCTCGCGACGTGGCTCGGGCTCTTCATGGCGTTCTACGAGCCCTACCCTGTGAGTTTCTTCGTGACAGGGATAGTGTTCGCGGTATACTTGGCCGTGCGGGTAGTCCGTCAGGTGTGACGTCCGTGCGCGGGCCTCCGCCAAGCGTTATAAGCGTTCCGCGGCAATAATTCAGCAAGGGGAGATTCGTTTGGAGATACTCAGCATATCGATGAACAGAGAGGACCTGGCGAGGCTCGAGAGGCTCCAGAGGAAGCTGGGCTTCAAGAGCAGGTCCAAGATGCTCAGGACCGCGATAATGAGCCTGGTGAAGGACTACGAGAGCCTGGAGTCCCTCTCCGGAAGCGTCGAGGGCGTTTTCGTGCTGAGCTACTGCGAGTCCGACAAGAACAGGGTCTCTGACCTGCTCCACGGGTTCAAGGACGCCATACGGACCGAGCTGCACCAGCACAACTCAGGGACGTGCGTGGACGTGCTGAACATACACACCAGCGCGGCGAAGACCAGGGAGCTCTTCGGGGCGCTGAAGAAGAACAGGTACGTCTATTCCGTGGCGTACTCCATAGTGAAGGGCTCCGGGAAGCGCCCGGGCAGGCATGCCTAGACGGATGCGCCCCGGAAAACGGCGTCTCCCACGCAAACCTTTAAATAAGTTCTTCGTCAATAAATCTACAGATTAGAGTGCCCGTTTCCTAATTCTGGGCAGGCTAGTTCAAACAATATTTATCGGGAGATAGTATGGCAGAAAAACAGCACATGAACCTGATCTTCATAGGGCACGTAGACCACGGAAAGTCGACGACAGTCGGAAGGCTTCTCTACGACACGGGAGCCATAAGCGAGCAGGCGATGGAGAAGATGAAGGCCGAGGCCGCCAAGTACAACAAGGCGACCTTCGAGTTCGCGTTCTTCATGGACGAGCTCAAGGAGGAGAGGGAGAGGGGTATCACCATCGACATCTCCCACAAGGACTTCAAGACGGCGAAGTACTACTTCACGATCATAGACGCCCCTGGCCACAGGGACTTCGTCAAGAACATGATCACCGGAGCCAGCCAGGCCGACGCGGCCGTGCTGGTGGTCTCCGCTGAGCAGGGACCCCAGACCCAGACGAGGGAGCACGCGTTCCTCGCCAAGGTGCTCGGAGTCAGCCAGCTCATAGTCGGGATCAACAAGATGGACTCCGCGGGCTACGACAAGGCGAAGTACGACGACGCCAAGGACAAGCTCTCGCAGATGCTCAAGATGATAGGCTACGACCTCTCGAAGGTCCCCATCATACCCTATTCCGCTTACACGGGGGAGGGAGTATCCAAGCCCAGCGACAAGATGACCTGGTACACCGGGCCGACGCTGCTCGCTGCGCTGGACAGCCTCACCGTCCCGCCTAAGCCCATAGACAAGCCGCTCAGGCTGCCGATTCAGGACGTCTACAGCATCTCCGGATTCGGGACCGTCCCTGTCGGAAGGGTCGAGACCGGGGTGATGAAGCCCGGCGACCAGATAATAATCAACCCCAGCGGGGTCAAGACGGACGTCAAGAGCATAGAGATGCACCACCAGCAGCTCGAGAAGGCCGAGCCTGGCGACAACGTCGGCTTCAACATAAAGGGGGTCGACAAGAAGCTCATCCACAGGGGAGACGTCGTCGGCCCTGCGAGCAGCCCGCCTACGGTGGCTGATGAGTTCACGGCCCAGATAATCGTCATAGACCACCCGACCGCGATAGCGCCGGGATACAGCCCTGTCTTCCACATACACACCGTCCAGATGGCGTGCACGATCACCGAGATACTCGAGAAGAAGGACCCTAAGACGGGAGCGACGGTCCAGAAGAACCCCGAGTTCATCAAGACCGGCGACGCCGCCATAGTGAAGATAAAGCCGAGCAAGCCCCTCGTCATCGAGAAGTTCTCGGAGTTCCCTCAGCTCGGAAGGTTCGCCATAAGGGACATGGGAAGCACGGTGGCAGCGGGAGTCGTTCTCGACATCGTTAAGAAGGCGGCTTGATGCCAGTAGCGAGAATAAAGCTGATAAGCACCTCGGCCAAGTCGCCGATCGAGATCGCGAACCAGATCATCGGCATAGCCAAGTCGCTCAACGTCAAGTACAAGGGGCCCATACCCCTCCCCACCAGGAGGATGATAATCCCTGCGAGGAGGACCCCCTGCGGCGACGGGTCGCACACCTACGAGCACTGGGAATCCAGGATACACAAGTGGCTCGTGGAGATCGAGGGGAGCGACCAGGCTCTCAGGCAGATCATGAGGATCCCTGTGCCCGACGCGGTCCAGATCGAGATAATCCTGTCCTGATCGAAGACGCCGGCCGGAGGCCCGATGCCATTTTGACCCCGAGCGCCAGCTGGCGCGGCATCGAATCCCATTCCGAGAGCTCGTGACGGGTCAGGTGTATTGTATTATGACGATGCCCTGAGTTCCCGCGCCTCCGGAGGGGTCAGTTCCGGCTCCGGAGCAAGAGGTCGGGGTCACCGGATAGCTGCTGCATCCGTAAGTGTAGGCCGGTCCGCCTCCTCCGCCCGAACCGTATCCCGTGGCGGAATATCCGGCGAGGCAGAAGGTGCTCGCATAGCCGTCATCTCCCATATAACAGTACGCGCCGTTGTCCGTGCCGTCCTGGTAGCACTCGAATCCCCCCATGCCCCCGCCGCCGAGCGGCGTGTTCATGCAGGTAGTGTAAAAGCTCCATTGGCCGCTCTGGGGCACGCAGAGCTGGCAGGTGGTGACCGCGCCGTCTCCGCCTGCGCCGTAGTACACCGTGGAGCCCGTAATTGATGACGCTATGCCGTTTCCTCCCTCCTCGCTGGTCGCGGCTCCGCCCGCGCCGCCGCCGCCGCCGGCGGCGGTGCCCCCTGAGGAGCTGCACGAAGGGCTGTAGCCGGCGTTGCCGTATCCTGTCGCTCCGCCGGAGTTCCCTTGGGTCGTGGAGCCCGCGGTCCCGGCGCACGTCCCCCCGCCGGAGCCTCCCGACAGGCCCACCGTTGCGCCTCCGCCCCCTCCGCCGTTGGCGACAGCGGTATCGAAAGAGGATGCGCCCCCGTTCGATCCGCTATTCCCTGACGAGCCGCCGGAGCCTCCGGTGCCCACGTTGACAATGTACGCATTTCCTGGCGTGACAGGACGGTTTGTCTGCATGGCGACGCCGCCGCCTCCCCCGCCGCCGCCGGCGTAGATCGAGGCGCTGCTGTCGCCCCCGCCGCCGCCTCCCACCACGAGGATGTTGACAGAGGTCACTCCCACAGGGGCCGTCCAGGTCCATGATCCGGGCGGACTGCTGTATGTGAATGTGTCGAGCGTGTATACGCCGTTGGTCGTCTCAGTGCAGGTCAGGCCGCCTCCCGACGTGCATGCGGAGATCAACTGGAATGAAGCGGTCTCCATTATGTTACCATTCATAGTCAAAATATAGGGATTCGTCGTTCCGGTATAGCTGCCCGAGCCCGTGCCTGTCCAGCCAGCGAACGCATATCCGCCGGTGGGAGTTGCCTTTATGGTGACCGAAGCCCCCACTAGATAGTTGCCGCTGGACGGGGAGACCGTGCCTCCCGCGCCGGCGGACATCGTTAGGGAGTAGCTGGGGGCGAAGCTGGCGGTTATGGCGGTAGCCGCGGTCACAGTGACCACCTCGGTTGACGCTGAGGGAATGCACGTGCTTCCGCTGCACGACCAGCTCAGGAGGGTGTACGTCGGATTCGGGGAAGCGGTCACGGTGAGCGAGGTTCCGTAGGAATAGCTCGCCGAGCACGGTGTCGAAGCGCTGTTTGAGGTGTACGCGCACGAGACCGAGCCCCCCGATCCCGCTGTCGCCGAGAATGAGTACTGCGTCAGCGCGAAGGCCGCCGTCTCGACTATGTTGCTGCCCATAGTTATCGTGTTGGTGGCCGAAGTGCCCGAGTAGCAGCCGGTTCCCGTGCAGGTCCAGCCTGAGAAGGAGTAGCCCGTTGAGGGAGTTGCCGTTATCGCAACGAGGCTTCCCGACAAGTAGCTTCCGCCCGAAGGAGCGGCCGTGCCTCCCGTAAGCGCGTTAACTGAGAGCGAGAATAGGACCGAGTTGGCGGGCGCCTGCGAGCATGCGGTGCTGTAGGGACTGTAGCTGCCCGTTGCCATGGCTGTCAGTGGATTCTGGCCGCTGGTGACGGTCACGTTTGAGCTCAGCCAGCCGGAGAACGCGTAGCCGCTCGGGGATATCGCAAATACGGGATAGTTTGCCCCGGCTAGGAAGATGACGTTCGCCCCGCTCGGATACTTGACTCCTCCGACCACTATGTTGCCCGTCCCTGTGCTCGTGAGCAGCTGGACAGAGTACAGGACGCTGGAAGACGTCGTCGCTGTGACTGTGGACGTGCCGCTGGTGGCGTACGACTGCGCGCCCGCCTTGTTACAAGAGGGGCATATCTGGTAGCTAAGGGTGAACGTCGGGCTGGTCTGCGAACCGACCGGGGGCGCGAAGGTCGAGCTTGGTACCGTAACGTCGCATGTGACGGTCGCCCCGGATGGCGCGGACTGGGGGAGGCACGAACCCAAGTACGGCGCGCCGGAAGATGAAGGCGGGCTCAGCGCTATGGAATTTTGGGGAAAGTACAGAGTCGCTCCGACGTTGTTCTGTATCAGCACTATGAATGTCGATGAGGTGGGACTGACCAGGAGGGCGGACTGGTAGCAGGCCAGGGTCTCCGTCACATAGCAGGACGAAGGGGCGTACGTTGTGGGGCCAGTGGACGGGGCGAACACGATAAGATACATTGAAGCCAGGAATAGCGTAAGTATCAAGAACGCCCAGAAGTAGGTGGAAAGGAATTCCAGCGCTGATTGTGCCTTCACATCATCCCTCTGTCGGAAACATATGGAATCGGTTACGTGAATTTATAATTATTACTGTGAGCAGTAGGGATTCCTGGAAGAAAAAGGATTTTCCGAGCCGCACGGAATCACACATAGCTCACGATGACTATTCCTGGAGTTCCCGCGCCTCCGGAGGGGTCCCCGCCTCCGTTGTTTGAGCATGAGGTCGATCCGTAGCCGCAATTATAGGTGTACCCCGCGCCTCCGCCCCCGCCGGCGCCGTATGCTGTTCCAGTATAGCCAGAGATGCAAAATGTGCTTGCGTATCCGTCATCGCCATAATAGCAGTATGCGCCGTTCGAGTTGCCGTCCACCATGCACTCGAATCCTCCCAGGGCGCCCCCGGTCTGCGCGTTCATGCAGGTGCCGTAAAAGCTCCACTGGCCGCTCTGGGGGTCGCAGATCTGGCAGGTGATCACCGCCCCGTCCCCTCCCGGCGCGTAGTACGCCGTCGAGCCAGTGATGGCGGATGCTATCCCGGGGCCGCCTTCCTCACTGGTCGCGGCTCCGCCCGCACCTCCGCCCCCGCCGGCGGCGCCGCCCCCGGAGGAGCTGCACGAAGCGCTGTAGCCCGCTCCGCCGTATCCTGTGCCGCCTCCCGAGTTTCCTTGGGTCGCTGAGCCCGCGGCGCCCGAGCAAGTGCCACCGCCGGAGCCGCCGGATATCCCGCCCGTCGCCCCGCCGCCGCCTCCCCCGTTGGCGACCACGTTGTTGAAGGAGGACGCGCCTCCGCTGGATCCGCTGGACCCTGACGAGCCGCCCGCGCCTCCGGCGCCAACGTTGACGATGTATGACACCCCTGGAGTGACCGCGCGGTTGTTTTGTATGACTACGCCTCCCCCTCCTCCGCCTCCGCCGGCGTAGATCGAGGCGCTGCTGTCGCCGCCGCCTCCGCCTCCCACCACGAGGATGTTGACGGAGGTGATTCCGTTCGGTGCGGTCCAGGTCGTGGATCCTGGAGTGGATGTGTAGGTGAAGGTGTCTATTATGTTAGATCCGTAGGTCGTGACTGCGCATCCCACGCCCCCGCCGCCGAGGCAGACGTACCCGAAGTTGCCCGTCACCGTGACCCCATTGACGGGCATCTTTACCGCGACCGGGGAGGAGGTCAGCGTGTTGCAGGCGCTGCTCGGGCTGCATGTCCAGCTCGAGATGGCATACGACGTGCTGGGGTTCCCAGTCACAGTGACCACCGTGTTGAATGGCTCTGTTCCGCCCGTGCAAGGTACGGATGAGCCGCCCACCGCACAGGTCACGGCGCCGTTTGCACCCGCATTCGCGGAGAAGGGGTATGAGATCGGCGTGAAGTCGGCGGTAATCGCTACGCCTCCGGCGGGCATTGTGACCGCGACCGGGGAGGAGGTCAGCGTGTTGCAGGCGCTGCTCGGGCTGCATGTCCAGCCCGAGAACACATAGCCTGCGCTCGTCATCGCGTTCACAGTCTCCTGGGAAGTGTACGCGTAGCTCGCGGAGCACGATGGCCCGACCCCCGAGCACGAAACGGACCCTCCCACCTGCGCGTTAGCGGAGAAGGATTCGGGAAGCCCGTTGAAAGTTGCCGTTTCGGTTACGGGTCCTTTCATCGTCACCGTCGCGGGGTTGGACGCGCCGGAGTAGCTGCCCGGTCCCGTTCCCGTCCAGCTCAGGAAGGAATAGCCGGTGAGCGCATTCGCGGTTATGGCCACGGTGCTTCCGGGAAGGTAGCTGCCGCTGCCTGTGGTGCTGGAGCCGCCAAGGCCTGTGACGAGCGTGAGAGTGTAGTAGACGCGGTTGAATGTCGCCTGCAGGCACGCCGGCGGGTCGCCTTGAACGGGAGCCGGAATGGGCTGCTGCGCGGCGGGCATCGAATAGGCGAAGGTCGCCCTAGGCAATCCCGAAAGTATGATGAAGGAGGAGGCGACGAAGATTCCCAGCAGCGCGAACGCCCACGAATAATGAAGCAGGGACCTCGCTAAAGATCTCTTTTCCATTCGGTTCACCGCCATGATACGATTAGACTGTTACCTTCAGATTTATATGCGTTGGCGGGACGCGAGGAAGTCCACGACTATCTCGATCTCGGTCGAGGAGTACGGCCTCACGAGCCGCTTGGCGAGCACCTTGAATCTCCTGCCGCGCGACTCGACGAACTCGCCTATCTTCCTGACAGTCTCCTCCTCCCTGTCCGCCCTGCAGAAAGTGTAGTAGTGCACGACGCACCTGTCCTTCGCCACGAGGAGCGCCTCGCCCAGGAACCTGGAGGCGCCCTTGGGGAGGGGCATCACTATCCTGTCCGCGAAGCCCTCGTATTCCGGGGCCAGCTTCTTCACGTCGCCCTGGACGAGCGTGACGTTCTCGGTCCTGTTGAGCTTCTTGTTCGCCAGCGCGGCCTTGTGCGCCGCCTTGTTGAGCTCGATCCCCACGACCCGGCACCCCGGGTGCGCCTTCGCTATCTCTATGGCGAACGGTCCCACCCCCGAGAACATCACCATGACGTTCTCCCCTTCCTTGACGAGGCCGGCTACGCGCTTGCGCTCGAAGGCCAGCCTCGTGGAGAAGAAGGAGGTGCGGATGTCGAACCTGAACTCGCACCCGTTCTCCTTGTAGCTCGCCACGTAGTCCTTCTTCCCGGCCACGTAGTGGAACTTCCTGATCCTGAACCTTCCCTTGACCGCGCCGGCCTTCCGAAGTACCGTCCTGATGCTGCTGTTCGTCCTCAGGATCGCCGCGGCGGCTTTCTTCGCCACGGAAGGGGGCGCGTCCACGATCGCTATGCCCCCCAGGGCCTCGTAGCCCCTGACGGCGTCCGGGGCGGCGTCCCATATCTTCTGCATCAGCTCGGGATAGCTCTTCTCCCTCTTCAGGGGGGTGAAGCTCCTGCTGACCGTCTCCGCGCCCAGGGCCCTCAGCGCCCCGGCGTGCTTGACGTCGGGCGGGGCCGTCAGGGGAAAGTATATATACAAGTTCCCCCCGAATATCTTGTATTCCTTGCTGAGCCAGCCGCGCTCGTTCAGGATTCTCCTGAGCCTCTCGGCGTTTTCTTTCTTGACTTTAATTCCAAGCATGGGCTTCACGTGTGACTCATAAGGTTTATAATGGTAAATAAATAAGAATTAAATGCAAGAGGAGTGATTTTGTGTACTTCATAGTGAGAGTTACGTCGAGCCAGGAGAGGATCACGACCGACATCCTCCAGAACAAGGTGGAGAAGTCGAACCTCCCGGTGCATTCCATAATCATAGCGGAGGGCATGCGCGGCTATCTCATAATCGAGGCCGAGAACGAGAACGTGGCCAGGGAGCTCATACTGGACGAGCCTCACGTGAAGGGGATACTCTCCAGGCCTCTCAGCGAGGAGGACCTCAACAGGATGCTGGAGACGAAGAAGGTCGTGCAGAACGTCGGGGTCAACGACATAGTCGAGTTCATGAGCGGGCCGTTCAAGGGCTACAAGGCCAAGGTCAAGAAGGTGGACGAGACGAAGGAGGAGATAACCGTCGAGCTCATGGACGTCGCGGTCCCGATTCCGGTCACTACTAAGGCAGGCATAGCGAGGATAGTGCAGAAAGCGGAGAAGGTGTGAACATGGGAGAAACAACAATAAACGGCTTAATAGAGGGAGGGAAGGCCACAAGCGGGCCTCCTTTCGGACCCGCGCTCGGACCTCTCGGAGTCAACATAGCGAAGATAATCGCGGAGATAAACGAGAAGACCGAGGCCTACGCGGGCATAAAGGTGCCGGTCAAGATAATCGTGGACGGGACCACCAAGACCTACAGGGTGGAGATAGGATCCCCGCCGACCAGCGCGCTGATACTCAAGGAGATAGGGGCGCAGAAGGGCGCCAAGGTCAAGGAGGAGATCGCGGGAAACATAACGCTCGACCAGGTCAGGAACGTCGCCATGGCGAAGGAGAACAAGCTCTACGGGCCCGTCAGGGCGAAGATGAGGCAGGTCATAGGGACGTGCGTCAGCATGAACATAACCGTGGAGGGCGTCAGCGCCAAGGAGTTCATGAAGAAGATAGACAGCGGCGAAGTGAAGCTTGAATGACCAGGGAGATGCGTCATGCGTCTCACTGACCCCCTGTACGGCGAAGTCGAGGTCCAAGACAGCGTACTCGTAGAGCTGATAGGCTCGGCGCCGCTCCAGCGGCTCAAGCAGGTCTCGCAGAGCGGCATCCCGCTCGAGGTAAGCGCCCCTTATTCCAGCTATTCCAGGTACGTCCACAGCGTGGGCGTGATGCTCCTCCTCAGGCGCTTCGGCGCGGGCACCGAAGAGCAGATAGCGGGCCTCCTGCACGACGTCTCGCACACAGCGTTCTCGCACGTCATCGACTGGGTCATGGGGAACCACGAGGAGGAGAACTACCAGGACAGCGTTCTCGGCGAGCACATAGGCAGGCCCCCGATAAGCGAGATACTCGAGAGGCACGGGTTCGACGTGGGGAGGATAAGCGGCCTCGAGGTGAACGGAGCCTTCCGCCTGCTCGAGAGGAAGCTGCCCGACCTGTGCGCCGACAGGATAGACTACGCGCTCAGGGACATGACCGAGTGGCTCGGGGCCAACCCGAGGCCGTGCCTTGACGGGCTCGCGGTGGTCAACTCCGAGTTCGTATTCAAGTCGCTCGAGCCGGCGCTGCTCTTCGGCAGGAACTACATGGCGTGCCAGAAGAACTACTGGGGAGGGGCCGAGTGGAAGCTGAGGTACCACCTGCTCAGCACGTCGCTCAAGATGGCCATGGAGGAAGGCATAATAGGCAAGGACGACCTGTACGGCAGGAGCGAGCAGGAGATAATCGCGAGGATAAGGGAGTCGGGCACGGAGAGGGGGAAGAGGCTGCTCGAGCTCGCGCTGGGGAGGGTCAACTTCGAGGTCTGCGACGACGGCGAGATATCCGTGTCCAAGAAGAAGAGGTACGTCGACCCCAAGGTCATGGACGGCAAGGGGATGCTCAGGCTCAGCGAGATAGACGCCTCGTTCAGGGAGGCGATAAACGAGGAGAAGGCGAGCAGGACCGAGATGAGGATAAGGCTGCTCGACAGGGTGTGATGCCGTGGCGTGCCTGGACCTGGAAGGGCTCTACGCGAAGCTGCGCGGCGCGTACGGCTTCCGGCACTGGTGGCCGGGCGAGACGAGGCTCGAGATATTCGTCGGCGCGATACTCACGCAGAACACTTCGTGGACCAACGTCGAGAAGGCCATAGCGGGCCTCAAGTCGGAGGGCGCGCTGGAGTTCGAGGCGCTCGCCGGGATGAGGCGAGCGACGCTCGAGCGCCTGATACGGCCCAGCAGGTACTACAGGCAGAAGGCCGAGAGGCTGGGCTACATCCTTTCGTACGTCAAGAGGAACTACGGCACCCTCGACGGATTCCTGGACAGGGACGCCCGCGCGCTGAGGGAGGAGCTGCTGGGCCTGAAGGGCATAGGAGAGGAGACCGCCGATTCCATCGTGCTCTACGCGGCGGGCAAGCCGGCCTTCGTCATAGACGCCTACACCAGGAGGATAATGCACAGGGTCTACGGCACGGACGAGGGCATAAAATACGGCGAGCTTCAGGCCTGCATAACCCGGAGGATACCCAGGAGGGTCCGGCTCTACAAGGACTTCCACGCGCAGCTGGTGGAGCACGCCAAGGCCCATTGCAGGAAGGCGCCGGCGTGCGAGGGATGCCCCATCCGCCCCCAATGCGCCTCGGGCTGCCCGAAGAAAGGCGGCGGCGAATCGCCGATTGACGGAAGGGCGGCAACTTTTATATAGATGGGTTGCATTACCTGATTGGTCCAATGAGATTCAAGGATTACATCGACATCCACAGGGGCGCCATCTACTCCAAGATCTGCGAGTACGTGCCGCTCAGGGAGCCCTCCGGCCACTACGGGATAATGCGCGACTACATAGACAGGCAGGGCAGCTACAGGAGGCCCGGGTTCGTGATGCTCGGGGGCCAGCTCTTCGGGGCGGACCCGAAGGACCTGGTGCTCCCCGCCGCCGCGGAGCAGCTCTCCGAGGAGTGGATACTGATGCAGGACGACGTCGCGGACGACTCCGATCTCAGGCGCGGCAAGCCCGCCGCGCACAAGCTCTACGGCTGGATCCACACGGTTAACGCCACCAACGTGGGCCAGATGGCGATGTGGCGGATGCTCAAGGACTACGTGGTTGACAGGGGCCCCGAGCTCGGGAACAGGGTGTACGACAAGTTCTACGACATGATCTCCTACACCATAGAGGGCCAGTACGTCGAGAACAGGTTCATACACGACACGAGGGACATAGGCCGGGCCACCGAGGAGCTCTACTTCAGGATAATAGACAGCAAGACCAGCTACTACTCGGTCTACGGGCCCCTGCAGATAGGGGCGATGGCCGCGGGGAGGTGCGACGAGGCGACGCTGGGCGCGCTTCGGGAGATAGGCGAGAGCGCGGGCGTGGCGTTCCAGATCAGCGACGACATACTCGACATGACCTCGGACGAGAAGGTCTTCGGGAAGAAGAACTTCGGCGACCTCTACGAGGGCAAGCTGACGCTCATCATACTCCGCGCGTACGCCGGCGCGACTGCCGAGGAGAGGGAGCGCATAGACGGGATCTACAGGAAGACGAGGCAGGAGAAGACCGCCGAGGACATCGAGTTCCTCAAGGCGGTCATCGGCAAGTACGACGGAATCGGCTACGCCAGGGCGGTCGCCGAGAAGCACGGGAGGATGGCCGCGGAGGCCATCGAGAGGCACAGGGGCGAGCTCCCCGACAACGAGTACAGGCGGATACTGATCTCGGCCGCGGAGGAGCTCTATAAAAGGGACAAGTGATCGCATGGACGAAGAGATGGAGAAGTACCTGAAGGAGCGGGCGGTCAGGATAAACGAGGTCATAAAGGAGTACCTGAACGACACCAACTCGCAGAGGTACTTAGGCAAGCTCCTCGGGAGGAGCGGCTACGAGTACGATTCGGAGGCCGTGACGAAGGGCATAATCGAGCCCGCCAACTACCTTCTCGGCCTCGGCGGCAAGAGGTGGCGCCCGATACTGATGCTCGAGGTCATGGAGGCCCTGGGCAAGGACCCCAAGAACTACGTGGAGTTCTCGATAATACCCGAGGTCGTCCACAACGGCACGCTGATACACGACGACATAGAGGACAGCTCGGAGATGAGGCGCGGGGCCGAGTCGATACACGTGAAGTACGGGACGGACGTGGCGCTCAACCTCGGCGACTTCATGTTCTACTTCCCGATGGTCGCCGTGCTCGACAGCGCCAAGCTCTCGCAGGACGTCAAGATGAGGATGCTCTCCGTCTACCAGAAGGACATGCTCAAGATATCTGTGGGCCAGGCGATCGACATCGCGTGGCACCGCAACCTCGTCGACCCGATGCACATAACGGAGAGCAAGTACCTGCAGATGGTCGACGCGAAGACGGGCGTGCTCTCGAGCATGGCCGCGGAGCTGGGAGGGGTCATAGGGGGCGCCGACGACAAGACGGTGGCCGCGCTGGGCAGGTTCGGCTCCTCCATAGGCATAGCTTTCCAGATCGAGGACGACCTCCTCAACATAACCGAGAGCAGGCTCTCGGAGGGCAAGGGCGGGGTGGGCGACGACATAAAGGAGGGGAAGATAACGCTGCTGGTCATACGCACGCTGGACCGCGCGTCCGAGCAGGACAGGAAGAGGCTCCTGCAGATACTCAAATCGCACACCGAGGACAAGGACGAGATATCCGAGGCCATAGCCATAATAGACAGGTACGACGCGAAGGCCTATACCAAGGAGAGGTCCCGCGCGATAGTCTCCGAGGCGTGGGCCGCCCTGGAAAGGCTCCTGCCGAAATCCGACGCCAGGGACAGGATAAAGAGGATCTCGGAGTTCCTCATCGGCAGGACGATATGAGAAGGAAAACGGCGGCTCCGCTGGGTTAGAAAAACGATGCCAAACAACAACTGGCTTTCCCGCCGGTTGGGCAGTATTTCCTGTCGCGAGCAGGCTTAGCTTCCGAGTTCGGAATGTGTTCGGGCGTTACCCTGCTACTGTGGTCGTTTGGCAATACCTATTGCTCGCGCCAAATATATAAAGCTTACTCACCGGCGGTTTGACGCCAGTAAGAAGTGTAGGAAAAGATGCGGAGGGGCCCGCAGCGGGCCCTTCCGGAAAGGGCAAAAATCAGGCCAGCTTCTCGACGTTCTTTATGTTCGAGAGGCTCCTGAGCGCCTCGTAGGTAGCCATGGACATGTTGTAGATGTCCCTGGTCCTCCCCCTCGCGAAGGTCCAGACGTCCTTCACCCCGGCGAACTCGAGCACGGTCTTCGCGACCTCGCCCGCGACTATGCCGACCCCCCTCGGTGCGGGCTTGAGTATTATCTCGGCGGACCCGACCTTCGCCTTGAGCGTCATCGGCATCGAGTGGTTCGTGCCGCAGTCGCACTCCCACGACCCGCAGCCCAGGCGCACGCTTATGACCTTCCTCTTGGCGTCCTTGATCGCCTCCTCTACGGAAGGCTTGGCCTCGGTGGCCTTCCCTACGCCGATCCCGACGTGGCCGCGCCTGTCTCCCACCACGACGGTGGTCCTGAACTTCCTCTTCCTGGTGTCCTTGGTCATCCTCTGGACGACCGCGGTCTCGAGGGTCTTGGTCTCCAGCCCCGGGAGGAGCGCGTCTATTATCTCCACCTCCTTGATCAGCTTGCCCTGGGTGAATATCTGCTCTATGCTCGTTATCTTGCCGGACTTCACCAGCTCGCCGAGCTTAGTCTTCGGCTGCCAGTTGGCAATGTTGAACACTTCCCTGACTTCCTCCCTTCTATATCGATTCCTGTTTCCGTACAATATATCAACCACTTGTCAGCTTCGCCTTGGCCTCCTTGAAGAGCTCCGGCAGCGACCCTACCTTCTCGTACGCCGCGAAGTGCTTCGCGTCCTTCTGCTTCTTGGCGAGGGCCTCCGCGTACTTCACCATTCTCTCCGCGCCGTACGCCGCCTCGTCTATCTCTATGTTGCCAATAATCTTAAGACCTCCGTCTATGCAGCCCTTCGCGAACACGAAAGGTATGGAGTCCTTGACGGGTGCGCTCAGCCCGGTGTCGAGCACCAGCTCGCCCTCCTTGGCCTTGGCCTTCCTCGCGAGGAGAAGCCCCGTGAGGTACGCCGTCGTCCTGTTGCTCCTGGACGGCCACCCGCACTGCTTCCTCAGCTCGGAGGAGTCTGCGCTGGCCAGGACCTTGTCGCCGGCCTCCTCGTACCGCACTATCTGCCCGAGTATCCTCCTGCTGCTCTGCCTGACGACGACCCTGTCCAGGCCGCTCTTGACCAGGGCCAGCCTCTTCTTGTAGTTGGTGACCCCCTGCCTCCTTCTTTTGAATTTCAGGTCTATGACCGCTTCGTTTCGCATAAGCTCACCTGTAGGTTCCCCTCACGTAGTCGTTTATCTGCTTCATCTCCTCTGGGGTGACCTTTATCCCGTCGTCCTCAAGGTGGAGCAGGAGCGACCTCTTGTCGGCGAAGACGTTCCCCTTCACGTGGAGGTAGTACTTCCTGAACACGGCTCCGTCGATCTTGCCCATCTCCCTGAGCCTCTTGAGCAGCATCCTCTGCGCCCTGGCCTTCTTCTTCCACGGGCTTCCTCCCATGCGGGCCTTGTTCGTGCCCTTCCTCTTTCCGGTGTTCCTCTTCTTCTTGACCGGCTTGACCCTCTTGTAGACCTCCCTCTTCTTCTTGATCGCGAAGATGGCGCCGCTCTTGATCATGGCCCTTACGTCGTCCCTGGTTATCGCCTTGTTGGCGTCCTCTATGGAACCCTCGCGGATCCTTATCGAGCTCTCCCCCCTCTTGAGGAGGCTGCTCGCGACTCTCTTGGTAAGCTTAACGCTCATTGTTTCACCACGTCTGACGGCTTGGCCTCCGTCTCGGCGACCGCCTTGGCCTCCGGCTCAACGGCCTGCAGCGCCTTCTTCTCCATTGCCTGCTTGGCCGCGGCCTTGACTATCTTCTCTACCTTCTTCTCGTTGACCAGGGTAAGCTTCTCCTTCTTCCTGTTGACTATCCTTATGCCTTTGGACGCGGCCGCCTTCTGGAGCGACTCCCACGTCCTCCTGGAGATCCCGTGCGCGAGCACCGCGACCTTCGTCTTGTCTCCCGCCAGCGCGAGGAGCTCCCTCTCGTTGTGGACCAGCTGCTCGAACGTGCCGTCCTTCCTGGCGAACCTGACCGAGGCGTGGTTCTTGTAGCCGACCTTCGGCACCGCGCCGTGGCCCTTCTTCTCGACCCTTATCTTGCTGTCGATTCCCCTGGGCTTGCGCCACCTCTTCTTGACGCCCTTCCTGTTCTTGGCGCCGTAGTTGGGGACCCTGAAAACCGCGTGCTTCTTCTTGGTGACCATGATATCAATCCTCGTGTGCGTGGTAGACGCCGTCCTGGAAGACCCTTCCGTCCTTGTTCCTCTGCAGCGAGGTCCTGCGCAGGTTCGCCGCGGTCTGCCCGACGTCGTACTCGTCGCAGCCCCTTATCTGGACGTCCTGGCCCTTGACCTCGACCTTCGTGTCGCCCACTATCTTCGCGATGCGCGGGGCCCTCTCGCCGAATATGTTCTTGATGAACACTTCCTTGCCCTTTATCTCGACCGAGATGGGGAAGTGCGCGTAGAGTATCTTCATCTTCCTCTCGACGCCCTTCTCGACGCCCTCCGACGCCGACTTGAGCTCGTTGATGAGGGAGTTGCAAGCGAGGGCGGCCTTCTTGGCCAGCTTCCCGTTCGGAGTCGGCTCGAGGACGAGCTTCTCGCCGCTCAGCTTCGCCTCCAGGAGCGCCGTGTTGACGACCTTGGATGTCGAGCCGAGCTTGCCGCTGATGGTTATCAGCGTCCCGTCCTCCGAGAGTTTCGCTTTCACGTCCTTTGGCAGTTGCAACTCGTACATGAACATCACACTAGTAAACGTATGCTATCAGCCTTCCGCCGAAGTGCTTCTCCTTCGCCTCCCTGTTGCTCATTATCCCCTTCGGGGTCGAGACGATGAGCATTCCGAAGTCCCTGCTCGGTATGTACCTGGTCTCGTACTTCTGGTACTCGTCCACGGTGACCGCGTGCCTGGGCTTGACGACCCCTATGTCGTTTATCTTGTTGGACAGCGTGACCTTGAGCTTCTTGAACTTCCCTTCCGTGAACTCCTCTATCTCCGTCACGTAGCCGTTGCTCTTCAGCGTGGCGAGGACGTTCTTCACCAGGCGGGTCGAAGGCACCGTGCACCCGGCCCTGCCCGTGTTCTCGTAAACCTTTATCTTGTTAAGCGCGTCGGCGAGTAGATCTGGCATCGTAATCACAATTTTTCAAAACCTATGTTCTTCGCAACCTCCCTGAAGCAGCGCCTGCAGACGTAGAGGTTGTAAGTCCTTATCAGGCCCCTGGAGGTGCCGCATATCTTGCACTTCCGTATACCCCTTCCCTTGTACTTCTCGCTGATGTCTACTTTCATAAGAATCATCTCTCCTCCTTCTCCGCGACCCTCACCTTGAAGTTCTTCTCGAGATAGGACTTCAGCTCGTCCTTGCCGAGCGTCTTGTGCTTCTTGCCGGCGACGCTGGTCTTTATCTTCCTGCGCTCGATCCTCGCGCCCTTCCTTGTGAAGGTCGCGTTGACGTTCATCCCGAGCATGCCTATCTTGGGATCGTACTTTATCCCGGTGAAGTATATGTACTCCTTGATTCCGAAGTTGACGGAGTTGTTGGCTATCGACCTCGGCTCGAGCAGGTCCTCGTTTGCCTCCAGCGCCCTCTTGAGGAAGTCCTCGGCGGCCTGGCCCCTCAGGGTCACGACGGACCCGATGATCTGGCCCTGCTTTATGCCGAAGGCGGGGAACCTCTTCCTGGCCTTGGTGTGGGCCGCCTCCCTGCCGGTGAGCTTCTTCATCAGCATCTTGGCGTTGTCCAGCTTCTCCTCGTTGGCTCCTAGTCCGATGTTTATGACTACTTTCTCCAGGTAAATGTTATCTCTCATTGGATTTGTCATAATTAAGCACCGACTATCATGACGTTGTCCGCCAGGGTCTCGAACTCGGCCGAGCCGCTGTCGATCTTGACGGTCTGCGCGCGGACCGCGCTTCCCTTCGTTATCTCCTTTATCGTCCCGGTCTCGGTGGCGTGCGTGCCCTTTATCACCAGGCACTTCGCCCCCTGCTCGAACTTGAGCGTCTTCTTTATCGCGCCCTTGTCCAGGACGACCGAGTCGTTGACCTTGATGTCCTTGGCCGCCGCGATCGCGGTGCCGTCCAGGAGCCTGATCATGAGCTTGTTGCCCTTCTCGGCGTACTTGCCGACGACCTTGAGCGTCCTCGCTGTGTCCTTGCCGGCCTTCTCGACGCTTATCGCGCCCTTCTTGCCGACCCCGACGACGTAGGCCTCCTTGGTGGGCCTGAGCGTTATCACGTCGCCGAACCCGACGGGGTACTTCTCGTCGACGACCCTCTTGCCGTTGACCTCGACCTCCCCGGTTACTATGATCCTCTTGGCCTCCTTGGAGTTCGCGGCGAGCGCGAGCTTGTCCCTGAGTATGACCAGGAGCGCGACGCTGTCCTGGAGGCTGTGCCTCCCGGCCCTGGGCTTCGCCAGGTACGCCGCGGTCTTCCTGCTGACCTTTGAGTAGTGCCCGACTGCGAGCCTCTTTATGTGCCTGCTGCTGCCTTTGCTTGCCATTCTCACACCTTAGCTACCTTGGCCGACTTCGCGGCCTCTATCTTGGCGTTCCTCAGCTTGTCGGCGAGGTCCATCTCTATGACGTAGACGTTGGACGACTTTATCGCTATCGGAATCTCCTTGCCCTTGGCGTTCTTCCTCACGACGCCCTCGACTATCACGGCCGCGCGCGCGAGGTCCACTGAGGCGACCTTTCCGGTCTTGCCCCTGCTGGATCCGCTCATGACCTTAACCGTGTCGCCCTTCCTGACCGCGATGCTCCTCTTCTTTATCCCGAGCTTCGCGGCGAGCTCCTTGGCGATGCGGACGTGGACGAACTTCTGCCGAACGTGCATCGGCGCGGTGTACCTGAAGACGCGCTGCTTCCTTGGCTTTCCGCTCGTTATCATGATTGCACCTATACTACTCTCGAGGCGATGCCCGCGACCTTGATGAACCGCTCCACGACCTCCCTGGCCATGGCGCCCTTGACCTCCGTCCCTATCGGGAGGTTGTCCTCGCTGATCATTATGCCCGCGTTGTCCTCGAACCTGACCCTCATCCCGTTGTGGCGCCTTATGGGCGCCTTCTGCCTTATTATGACCACGCGCACCGGCTTCTTGAGGTAGGTCGCGTTGCCCTTGATCACGCTCGCGATGACTATGTCTCCGAGCCCCGCGGCGGCGAGCCTCCCGTGCCTGTGGCCCTTGCCGAGCTTGTTTATGATCTTGAACTGCGCCGCGCCGCTGTTGTCCGCGCAGGTCATCGTTGACATCGGTATGAGCGTCTTGGTTATCTTTGTCGAAACTCCCTTCATCTTGACACCTTTGGCTTGACTATGTCTGTCACCACGAAGGACTTGGTCTTGCTGAGCCTCCTGGTCTCGGCGATGTTGACCATGTCGCCGGTCTTCGCGCCTATGCACTCGGGGTTATAGGCGGGGATCCTGGACCTCTTCCTAAGGTACCTCTCGTACTTGTGCGTGTAGATCGTGTAATTGACCTCTATGATGGCGCTCTTCTTGCCCTTGTCGCTGACGACAAGGCCTGAGAGATGCGCTCCCCTCGTCTTGAGGCTTCCGTGCACGGGACACTTCGGATCTTTGCATTCCATATCGTCACAACCTTCTTCTCTTGTAAAACTTCATCGACTTCTCTATCCTCTCGTGCGGCCGGAAGCATATCTCCCGCCCCTCAACGACGAAGGATTCCTTTCCCTTACCGTCAGGATAGAAACAGAACGCCGAGGATGACTTCATGACCCTCTTTACGCCCCTTTCCGTCCGCAGCGACAGCGTGTTCTTCGTCTCGTCTATGACTATTCCCTCTAGGCCCTCTTGTTTCTTGTCAGAACACCTGACTACAAGCGCCCGGAGCCCGATGAGCTCGTTGAGCACGATGTTTTTATTGCTGTAACCTGGACTGTCCATGCTGTATTAACGTATTGAAGAATTAATAAGTATAGATATTTAAACCTTTATCGCCGCCCCAGCGCCCGGAAGGCGGGGACGGCGCGCGGCGCCGGCCGCTACTTTATCACTATCTTGTCTGTGATCTCCACTATCCGGTCCACGCTGTACCTGATGGGGTTGCCGAAGCTCGTGTTTATTATGAGGCCGGCCTTCCGGAGGTCCACGGCGGCGACCTTTCCTATCAGCGTCCCGAGCTCGTTGACCACCGGCTTGCCCTTGAGCCTCTTCGTCTTGAGCGCCCTGACCCGCAGGGCGCCTGCGGAGACCGAGATGACGATCCCCAGGACTATCGCGGCCGCGGTGTAGAAGAGGAACTGGTAGAAGTATATCTGCCCTATGAACCAGGCGGTGAAAGAGTACGCCAGCACCCAGACTATTATCGAGGACGCCACGTATATCCCGTACTTGAAGTTGCGGAACATGTACCTGCTCGACTTGGTGTCGAGTATCCTCCCGACTATGTAGAAGACGAATATCAGCGGCAGCAGAAGCATGAAGCCCTCGAGCGCGTACGCCAGGGCCAAGTAGTTGGCCGCGCCGAGCTTGAGCTGCGACGCGTAGTTGCTCGTCCCCACGAAGAGGGCCGCGACGAGGAATATCAGCGAGCTGAGGTAGAAGACGAAGCTCATCCTCTCTATGCTGAAGCCGAAGCCCCTGAACGAGTTGAGCAGTATCTCCTCGAGGCCGAAGCCCTTGACGAACAGGTAGAGGCCGATTATGGCCACCGGGGCCTGCCATCCCAGGCCGGCCGCGTAGCTTATCGCGAAGAGCAGCAGGAGTATCGCGGGTATCCCGAAGACTATCCTTGCGTAGTGAGGCTCCTTGAGCTTCTCGAGTATCGTTATGTACGTGTTCTCCAGCGCCTTGCTCTGCTTGACGGTTATGCTCCGCACGCTGTTGACCTTTATCCTGGACTCTATGAGCGGCAGCGCCCTCTCGTCGCTAGCCCCGTCCGTCACGAAGACGCACGAGTCGGCCTTCGTCTCGGCGATGACCCTGTCGAGCTGCGTGGCGAGCTCCCTGTCCGCGACGTAGCCCTCCGACTCCGCGCCGGTGACCGTCGCTATGCTGACCGAGTATCCCTCCTCCTTGAGCTCGTCGTAGATCTTGACCGCCTGGAACATCGTGTTCGCGTCGGTGTCCTCCGGGTCGGCGAGCGCGAGCTGCGTCGCGCCGCTCAGGTTCTGCACCCTCCCGAGCAGCGGGCCGCCTATCCTGGTCTTTCGGTAGAGGTCGTTGTCGATGTCTACCACTAGGATGAGAAGCCTCTCGCTCTTGTCGGCACTGAGCCTTGCCTTCGGCATATGATTACGTTTGAGAATAAAGGTTATTTAAAGATGACTAATAGTCCGTCAGGCGTCGCGGCGGGACGGCGATAAACCGCAGCCCCGACGGGGGGAAGGGGGCCTTTCAGCCCTTCAGCGTGCGCTGCCTCTTCAGCCCCTTGCCGGGCTTGCCCTGTATGGACCTGCTCACCCTCGCGAGGTCCATGATTACCTTGTTGTAGCGGTATAGGACCAGCATGGCCGCCATCAGCAGCAGGACCACTATGACCTCCACGGACAGCGCGATGTTCAGGAAGTACTGTATCTTGGCGAGCTGCTCTATGTTGACGCGCAGCGATATCAGGGTCACGATCGCTATCCCGACGTCCAGCGCCAGCGAGGCGTAGGCTATCGTGTCCAGGAGCTTCTTTATCCGCTCTATCTTTTGGAATTCAGTGTACTGCATTCCACCACCGGTCGCAGGATGGAGTTGCACGTGAGTTTATAAAGGAATTGTGAGCGGATTCAGAAGTTCCGATACAGTTTCTTTAATCCCGCTGGCTCAGCGAATAATGGAATACCTGCATGGTCCGGAATTCCGCTATTCCCCCCCTCGCGCGGGATCCGGCAAAAGTAGGGCGCGGGGGCGCCTCAGCGCAGGACCATCGACGCCCCCCTGAGGTAGTCGTCGACCCTGTCCATGTCCAGGGCGTCGCCCTCGGTCCTGAGCCTGCCCTCGGCGTCCACGGAGAAGCTCTCCGTCCTGAGCGCGTCGTAGAGCAGCGATAGCCTCTCGGCGGCGTTGTCTCCGCTGAGCCCGCCCGCGATTCCCACCCTGGCCTTCGTCTCGGCCGAGAGCTCCCTGAAGACCTCTGCGACGTAGCGCACGTCGAAATTCACCCCCTTCCCGCCCGACGGGTCGATGAGTATGTAATCGGGCTCGGCGTACTTGCCCGCCACGGTCCTGGCTATCTCCGAGGCGGTCATGCCCGCGGTGGCCCTCTCCGAGAGCTGGATTATCTGCTTGAGCTCGGGATACCTGTGCCTTATCTTGGCCAGCTCGCTAGGCTTCGGCCACGCTATGTTGAACTGCACGCCTCCCACGAGCTCCCGCTCGTAGATCTTGTCGCACTCCATGACCTTCGAGATCTCCGCGGAGAACCCCTCGGCGTTCCTGGTGTTGTAGTGTATGGTGTTGAATGCCTTCCCCTTGGCCGCCTCGAGGAGCTCCGGCAGGTCGGCGAGCGCCGGGTACCTCTGCCTGCCTGGGTTGTGCCCGTACTCCAACGTCTTGTACGACACGAGGAACCCCATCATGGGCACGTGCTCGGAGTACTCGAGGTTGAAGCAGTGGTCCTTGAACGCCCTGGCCGCGCCGGCGACCTCCTCCCTCGTCGTTATCCCAGTTACCCCCACGTACGCTTTCTCCATCGTCTCCACCTGACAGAATAGGAAATGGCTTTTCTGATATATTAATGGGCGCGTCATCCTTTTATCTTTTCCAGGCGCATTATTGCCGTGAGCGGATGGTTGGCGGGCAGAAGATAGTGCGGGCGGAGATCCCGGCGGAGCTCAGGGACGCGCTTGTGGGCAACCTGCGCGGCGTCGAGAGGGCCATAGTCAAGGAGGAGAAGACGTCGGCGGCCGGGGAGCTGCTGCCCGATTACGTGTACGTGAAGCACGCCTACGGCTATCCGAAGTCGCTGCGGCTGATAACGGACGCCCTGTGGGAGGCGGTGAGAGACGACGGGGCGAACTGGGTCGTCGGCGCCGGCCACGGGGGCCTGGGGATCGCATCGATACTGGCCAAGGACCACGACCTTTACTACACGATGGTGCGCGACGAGCTGTCCGGCCACGGGATGGGGAGCTGGCTCGACGGCTACGACCGCCCGACCATCGACGACCGGATAGTGTTCGTCGACGACGTCCTCACTACCGGCGGGAGCATAATCAAGATGAAGGGGAAGGTCGTCGAGGAGACGGATCGGCTCGGGCTTCCCCGCCCAGGCATAGCCGGCGCGGTGGTCGTGGCCAAGCGGGGGGACGGGAGGAAGCTGCTGGGCGAGGGCGACATACCTTTTGTCAAGTACCTGCTGACGCGGGAGGACCTCCTGTAGGTCGGGCCGCGCGCAAGGTTTATAATTTGGTAAAGCGATTTCTAGCACGATGGGAAAGAAGCTAAGGATAGGCTGGTTCTCCTTCACCTGCTGCGAGGACAGCACGATGGTCTGGGTGGAGCTGATGAACGAGAACTACTTCAAGTGGAAGGACCTTCTCGACATCGAGCACGCCAGGGTCATGAGGAGGCACAACAGCCTCGCGAACCTTGACGTCGCGTTCGTGGAGGGCTCCATAACCACCGAGGGCGACGCAGAGAGGCTGCGCGAGATAAGGAGGAACGCGAAGGTCCTCGTGGCAATCGGCTCGTGCGCGTGCACGGCGATGCCCGCGGGGCAGCGCAACATGTTCGACGAGAAGACGAAGGAGGAGGTGGCCTTCCTGGTGGAGCGGTTCAAGCAGACGGATAAGGTGCGCTCGCTCAAGCAGATAGTCACGGTCGACGCCGAGGTGCCCGGCTGCCCGATGGAGGAGAAGCTCTTCCTGGACCTGCTCGACAGGTACCTCAAGGAGTTCGGTGTTACCAATGCACAAGGATGAGGAGGACATACACCTGGAGAACCTGTCCAAGGTCGAGGGGCACGGCAGCCTCGACATCAAGATAAGGGACGGCAAGGTCACGCACGCGAAGCTCAAGGTGACGGAGAGCAAGAGGTTCTACACCCAGGCGATACGCGGCAAGTTCGCGCTCTCGCTGCCGCTCATGACCGCGAGGATCTGCGGGACCTGCAGCATAGCGCACTCGACGTGCTGCACCGAGGCGGTGGAGAAGGCGCTGGGCTACACCCCCTCGGACCAGACGATGCTGCTCAGGAAGCTCTCGCTCTACGGGATGATGATCCGGGACCACGCGCTCCACCTATACGTATTTTGCCTGCCCGACCTGTTCGGGAAGGACTCGGTCCTCGACTTCGACGAGTCTCAGAACGACCTGGTGAGGAAGGCGTTCGCCGTGAAGGGCGCGGGCAACAACCTCTCGAAGGCCATATCGGGCAGGGCGGTCCATGCGACGTTCTCGGAGGTCGGGAAGTTCTCGCACCTGCCCTCGAAGGATGACGTGCAGAGGATACTCGCCGAGCTGAAGTCGGTCAGGAACTACGCCATCGAGTTCATGGAGCTGTTCTACGAGCGCGACTTCAAGCTGGAGCACAAGCCGAACTTCATATCGCTCCTGACCGACGACTACTCGTTCTACACCGGTGAGCTCGGCGACTCTAAGGGCGAGCGCCTCGACTCCGCGCGCTACTGGGACTACGTCAACAGGAAGGTCATACCCTACTCCGAGGCGGTGGGCTACGAGTTCGAGGGCGGCGAGTACATGGTCGGGGCGCTGGCGAGGATGAACCTGAACAGGGCCAACCTGAACAAGGAGACGAAGAAGGACGCCTCCAAGTTCATAGGCGAGTTCCCGTCGAACAACATATACCGCAACAACCTCGCTCAGGCCATAGAGATACTCCATTGCATCGACAGTTCCATCGCCATACTCGAGTCCAGCGAGTTCAAGGAGGAGCGCAACGAGCCGGTGGCGATCAGGGAGGGCGAGGGCATCGGGATAATCGAGGCCCCGAGGGGCATACTGTGCTACAGGATAAAGGTCGACAAGACCGGCAAGGTTGTCGACGGGAACATTGTCGTCCCCACGCAGCAGAACCAGATCTGCATGGAGAGGACCGTGGTGCGCGTCGTCGAGGAGAACATCGACAAGAACAGGCACCTGATAGAGCACGAGATCGAGAAGATGGTGAGGGCCTACGACCCGTGCATGAGCTGCGCGAGCCACTTCCTCAAGGTCAACTGGAAGTGATGAGCGCGGCGAGCTGGGAGAGCGCTTCCCCCTCGCCAATCCCCATCGGCACGCAGAATATCCTCACGCCGTCCAGGTATCCAGCCTTCTTCAGGAGCTTGAGGCTGAACCCCAGGTCGAAATCGTGCATCGAGCAGGCGCGCCGGGGCGGCGCGATCGCATCGATGTCGGTCAGCAATGTGACCTTCGATATCCCCTCCGCAGAGTCGATTATCTCCAGGTCCCTCCCCTCGCTCTCGAGGTTCTCGCTCGGGTCGAACTCCTTGAACTCGATCTCCGGGAACTTCGCGGCGAGTCGCACCATCAGCCTGAGGGGAATGCTGTCGCACTCCACCAGGGGGTTCCCGAATATCAGGATCTTACGCGCACCTTCGGCTCTCCCTTTTCGCACTTGAACACGCTCTTGAGCAGCTCCGCATTCTTGACCTCGTCCTTCAGCCTGTCCATCAGCGAACGGAGCTCCACGTTCATCTCCTCCGCGATGAACCCCCTGTGGAAGACGACGCACGCCCCGACCCTGAGCTCGGGGATGGGGTTCCTGAGCTCCTTCACGGTCTCCTTCCCGTCGATAACCGCCCTCACCCTTGCGGTGCCCGCTCCCAGCTTGACCACGGAGCCCTCGTGCACCTTGCACTCCGACGGGTCGAAGTCCCACTTGATGTTGAGGGCGCTGTCGGCCCTAAAGGTGTCGTCGACGAACTTGCTGTGCTCCGACGGCTTGAAGAAGTAGGTCCGCACGGTCTCCTTGTCTATGGACCTCTTGCCCAGCCTCTTCGACAGGGACGAGCATTTTATGTATGCCACCCCGAAGCTCTGCGCGTCGCGCTCGGTTATGGGAAGCCTCTCGAACACCTTCCTTGTTATGTCCCAGGCGAACTGGGGATCCATCCGCTTCTCCCTGACCAGGCCGTCGGCGCAGCCCACCGCGTAGTTCACAAGGAGGGTCGCGGCGTCGAGGTCTATCTTTGTCATGTCGTCAGTCCCCCGCGCCGAGCAGTTTCGCGTCCTCCCTGTCCACCTGCTCGATTACCATGTTCCCCGAGAAGAAGACGTAGTCCCCCTTCCCGGCCTTGACGGGTCCAGCGCTGAGGATGATCATCCTACCCTTGTACTTGACGGTGACCGTCCCGTCGCCTACGGAGATCACCTTGCCTAGAGGAGCCTGGCACATGCTATCGATTAACTCTTGCGCGCACCTTTTATTTATGTTTCACTGCCCGGTCCCGGCGGGGTCATATCACGCTGTCCATCATGAACGCGTGCTGTCTCCTGACCTTCGACAGCATGTCCTCGTACGTGCTCTCGGTGCGCAGCAGGCTGAGGAAATCCCCCGACTTCGTTATGCGCACCGTGGAGCCGGCCTTCGCCTCGTGCGCCGCGCTGTCCCCGTCAATCCCGACCATGGCGTCGCGGCGGATCTCGAGGTGGAGGCTGTCCTCCGACCTGTACACGAATCTGGACTGGGCGAGCGGTGCGTTGGCGAAGGACAGGTGAGTGCAGTCGTCGATGTCGAGGTTTATCGCTCCCCCCACCGAGAGGTTCCACGCGGTGGACCCGTACCTGGTCGAGACTATGGCCCTGTCGCACTGCGGGGAGGGCAAGTACATCTTCCTCTTCCCGTCCCCATCGGGGCAGACGTACGCCTTGCATAAAAGGGGGGAAAATCCCCGCGATGGCGCAACGGCTATGTCGTAGATCGCGGTGCCCTTCTTCTCGGAGTCGATGAAGCAGTCGAGCAGCCCCGCCCTCTCGGTGAAGCACTTGCCCGCGGCCACGTCCTCGAGGGCCCGCTGCAGGTCGTCTATAGTCACGTCGGCGGTGAACCCCAGGGACTTCTTCCCGGTCGGGCTGGCTCCCTTGTTCCTGTGCCGCACCCTCAGTATCGGCTTGCCGTTGAGGATCCTTCTCTTGTCCTTCTCGTAGGATATCACGCCGTCGCCGCCCACGAGTATGTAGAAGTCCGGATTGGCGCGCTCGAGATCGAACTCGTTCGGGACCCGCTGCAGGCGGGAGATCACGACGTCGACATCCTCCTCCCTTCCGAGGACGTCATACTTCTTCAGCACGGTGTTGTCTTTTCCCACATCATCACTGTACTGCAATGGGTTTCGTATATTGATATTCGTGCCCCATATGCAACATCAACATAGCATATGCTTTCATTACCTCAACGCTTTTGCCGAGCTAAGAATATTAAATTATAAGCACTCCGTATTTGTGTGGCTCCATGAACTTTGAAGAAATAAAGAACAAGGTTAAGGAATTGGGATTCCCCGTGGGCCAGTACGCCTTGTTCGGTTCTACGCCGATGGCTGCGCATGGCATCAGGGATTCGCACGACATAGACATGGTGGTGTCACACGAGCTGTACTCGAAGCTCGAGAAAAGAGGATGGAACAAGATGACATTGCCTTCCGGGGCAAAAATTCTAGTCAGGGATGACATCGAGGCGTTCGATGGATGGATGCATCTGGATTCCTATCACCCAGATGTTGCGACTCTGATCAGGGAGGCGGAGTTAATAGACGGAATCCCCGTAGTGAAACTCAAGGAAGTGCTCGCATGGAAGAAAGCATTCGGGAGGGAAAAGGATCTCAAGGATGTTGAACTGATCGAGGACTACATGAAAGCGGCGCACACCTGAGTGCGTGGACAAGGAGTGGAAGCACTGTTGTGAATCCGTATCAATTCATCTTCGACTTGGGCCTGCGGAGAGTCGAACTCCGGTCTCTACTCTGTGAAAGTAGCGTCTTAACCGTTGGACCACAGGCCCCTGCAAATAGTATTCTGCGAAACAATATTAAAAGTAGAGTGGTAGAGATAGTTGATTGGATGTCCTTCTACACAAGGAAAGGGGACGACGGCAAGGCCGTACTCCTGAGCGGGGGAAGGCTCAGGAAGACGGACAGGATCTTCAGGGCCATGGGTTCGGTCGACGAGCTCAACAGCGCAATAGGGCTGGCGCGCTACTACGTCCACGACGACATGATCAGGGGCGAGCTCAGGGAGATAAGGAACGACCTCTTCATCCTGGGGGCGAACCTCGCGCTCGCGAAGGGCGCGGGCCCCAAGACGGGAAAAGTGAAGGGCGCGGGCCCGGGGCTCGAGAAGGCGGTCGAGATGAAGAAGGCCAAGCGCAGCGGCGACGCGGCAGGCAGGCTCGAGGGCGCCATAGCGGACATCGAGAGGAGGGTCAAGGCGCCGAAGGAGTTCGTGATCTTCGAGGGCGAGGGCGCGCTGTGGCTCGACCTGGCAAGGACCGCGGCGCGGGACGCCGAGAGGAGCGTCCTGAAGGCTTCCGAGAAGTACAAGATAGACCCTGGCGTAGAGAGATACCTGAACAGGCTGTCCTCGTACCTCTACGCGGCGGCGCTCTACGTGGACAGGATAGAGGAGATAGACGACGCGCATCCTACCTACTGAAAATTGGCGGGAGGCCAGAGACTGCTCAGGGCGCCCCTTCGCTTTTGTGCCAGGTATTCCCTCCACTCCCTCTGGAACCGCTTGATGTACCCGCGCCCCTGGTCCGAGAGGGCCCTGCCCGCCAGCTCCTTGAGCTTGAGTATGTCCCCCTCGTCAGTCAGCCTCGGGATCCCCAGGTACGAGAAATAGTCGTCCCACATGTCGACCGGGAGCCTCGCCGCGGTCTCGAGGTCGGTGCCTTTCTCCCCGTGGCTGAAGAGCACGTGCATGAACTCGTGCGTGATCGTCTGGTTGGAGGCGCCCCTGCTCAGGCTGATCTTGGTGCCTGAGTAGTTGGCGGTGCCCGCCGCCCAGGTGGTGAGGCCCACGACTATGTCCCGGTCGTGCAGCTCGGGGACGACCCTGTCGTAGACGTCCAGTACCCTCCGCTTGAACTGCTCGGGGAACCTCCTCTCGGCGACCCTCGTGAATCTTAGCATTATCACACCCTCCCGCTGCGCTAGAGGTGCGACTGCACGTTGAAGTACTCCCTGAACTTGTTGGTCACGGTTATCTTCTTGGTCCTCCCCTGCTTTCTGGACTCTATGAAACCCTTCTCGGCCAGCTCCTTCATGTGGTCGTAGACGGACGGGCCGAAGAGCTTGACCAGCTCGCTCTGCATGACACCGTCGTTCCTGCTCACGTACGCGAGGACCCGCAGCGAGCCCCTCGTGATGTCCGGGCCGCTGGCGAGCTTGCCGAGCTTGCTCGCGTATGGCTCCTTGAGCCCGAAGATGAACTTCTTGTCTATCTCCACTATCTCGAGGGCGGTGTCCCTGCTCTTGTACTCCTCCACGAGCTGCCTGGCCGCGGCCTCCACGTGCCCCGCCGAGGCGATCCCCGTGAAGGACTTCAGCTCCTCTACGCCCAACGCGTTGGGCGACATGAAGAGCGCGGCCTCTATGAGCTTCCTGTGGTCTGGCTGGACTTCCATTGGCTCGCCTACTTGAGAACTATGACTATCTCGCCGAAGAAGCTCTCCTGCAGCAGGACTATCTTGCCCTTGTTGGCGAGGAAGAGCAGGGGTATGAATACGTCGAGCAGGGCGTCGGGCTTCTGCGAGAGCTCGAAGAGCGACGAGAAGGTCAGCATCCTGCTGGAGTCCGCGTGCTGGGTCAGGAGGATGAAGAGCGCCTCTATCTCGGCCTCCACGTCGACCCTCTTGAGCGTCAGCGGGAACTCCATCCCGGCGGTGTCGAGCCTGGCCTGCTTGAACTCCTTGAGCTTCATCGCCTCCTCAAGGGCGCTTATCAGCTCAGGCAATGTGACCCTCCTCCTGGGCGGGAGCCTCAGCCTTATCGAGAGCGGGTCCACGGGGAGGTACGGCCTGCCCGCGCCCTCTTCAGGGGACATCTCCTCCGCGGGCTCGTCGAGCTCGAGCATGTCGCTCTTGAGCCTCAGGAGTATCGACGCTGCGAGTATGATGTTGGCCGGGACCCTCAGGTCCATGACCTTGAGCCCTTTCACGACCTCGACGTACTTCCCCACGATGTCTATCAGGTCGATGTCCCACGGGTTGAGCTGGTTCTTGTGGACCAGCTCGACGAGTATGTCCTTCCAGGTCGCTTCGCCGACGAACCGCTCGATGTCGAATCCGGGGGCCGCGTCGGCAACAGTAGTAACGCTGGTGGTTGTCTGCACAGTGGTCGCCGAGAAGTATTGACGGGACATAGAAATAAATACCTTGCCCAAGGGCGCGGCTGGGGGCGCGGGGGCGCTTTTACCGGAAGGGCACGGCTTCCCGCGCGCCGAGCGAAACGTAAGAATGCATTTAATATTTTTAACAGTGCATAGTTTTTGATAGCATGCCTGATTTTCGGAACGAGTTCACCTACCGCCGCTACCTGGACGAGGGCAGGGAGGAGGAATTCGACAGAATCTTCGACGAGGCGGTGGCCAGGGTCAGGAGCGAGGTCCTGCGCAAGCGCTTCCCGATGGTCATAGGCGGGAAGGAGGTCTTCGCGGCCGAGGAGCTGGTGGAGAACTCCCCGATAGACGGGTCGCTAATAGGTCGGTTCCAGAAGGGCACGCGCGAGCACGCCAGGCAGGCCGTCTCCGCGGCCCTAGCGGCGTTCGGGGAATGGAGCCGCACGGACTACAAGGAGAGGGTCAAGGTGATGCTTTCCGCGGCCGAGCTGTTCAGGAAGCGCAAGTTCGATATCGCCGCCGCTCTCAGCATAGAGAACGGCAAGACGCGCCACGAGTCCGTGGGAGAGGTGGACGAGGCCATCGATTTCCTGTGCTACTACTCCGGGGAGATGCTAAGGAACAGAGGATACGTCAGGAAGGCCGCTCTGGCGGGGACCAGCAGGGACGTCGGGGCGGGGTTCCAGGGGGCCCCGGGCAAGGAGGAGAGAATAACCATAGCGATGAAGCCCTACGGGGTATTCGGCGTTATCGCGCCCTTCAACTTCCCGATATCCATATCCACCGGGATGAGCGCCGGCGCGCTCGTCACGGGGAACACGGTCGTCTTCAAGCCGTCCTCGACGGACAACATGACGATGCTCACGGGATTCAAGATCTGGGAGGTCTTCAGGGACGCCGGGCTCCCCGACGGGGTCTTCAATTACGTCACCGGACCCGGCTCGGAGGTCGGGGACGAGCTCGCCTTGGACAGGGACGTCAGCGGCATAGCGTTCACCGGGTCGCGGGCGACCGGCCTGGAGATGATAAGGAAGTCCTACGTCGCGGGCCTGCAGAAGGTCTTCGTCGTCGAGATGGGTGGCAAGAACCCCGCGATAGTCTCGAGGTACGCGGACATCTCGGACGCGGTGGACGGGATAGCGACGTCGGCCTTCGGCTACGGCGGGCAGAAGTGCAGCGCGTGCTCCAGGGTCTACGTTCACGAGTCCGTATTCGGCGAGTTCCTCAACGCGCTGACGGAGAAGCTCAGGTCCATGAAGATAGGGGACCCGCTCAGGAAGGACGTCTACATCGGCCCCCTGATAGGCGCGAAGGCGCTCGAGAGGTACAGGGCGGTGGTGGACGAGGCCAAGAGGACGGGGAAGGTCGCCTACGGGGGGAACGTGGTCGACGCCGGACTCAACGGCGCCTACGTGGAGCCCGCCATAATCGAGATAACGCAGGACAACCGCCTGATGCACGAGGAGCTCTTCGTTCCGGTCGTTGCGTTGAACGCCTTCAGGAAGTTCGATGACGCGCTGGAGAAGGCGAACGACGTGGAGTTCGGCCTAACCGCGGGGCTCTACAGCAGGAACAGGAAGGAGATAAGGGAGTTCATGGAAGGGATAAGGGCAGGGACCGTCTACGTGAACAGGAAGGCGGGGGCAACGACGGGCGCCATAGTCGGCGCTCACACGTTCGTAGGGTGGAAGGGGAGCGGTCTGACGGGGAAGGGGACTGGCAGCAGGTGCTACCTGCAGCAGTTCCTCAGGGAACAGAGCATTGCCGAGGCCAAGCAGGCTGCGGCCAAGGAAGGGGAGGAGGCGGGGTCGCCCGCGGTTGGTTGATAATATGTTCATGCACGCGCTCTACAGGCTGCTCAAGCCGAAGTACAAGATGACCACGGTCACCTACGAGGAGAACCTGCTGAAGGCGTACCTCGCGGACTCTTTCGTCAAGAACATGTTCGGGCTGATGTTCAGGGACAGGCTGGAGAAGAACACCGGGATGCTCTTCGTGCTGAGCATGGAGAGCAAGGCGGAGGCGAGCATATGGATGCTGAACATGAGGTTCAGCATCGACGTCATCTGGATGGACCGCAACGGAAAGATAGTCGACATCGTCGAGGGGATGAAGCCCTGCAAGTCGCTGTTCAGGTGCAGGACCTACATGCCCAAGCACAAGGCGAATTACGTCCTGGAGCTCAACGCCGGGGCGGTGCAGGACCTCGGGATCAAGGTGGGAGACACCATCGGCCTGCCCGACGTGAAGAGGCGCTCCCCTAGACCTTGAGAAGGTAGAGGACCTCGAGCACCACTTCTATGACTATCAGGAGGATCACGACGAGCTCGAGGAAGCGCGACCTGCTGCCCCTTATTATCTCCGAGACGAAGACCCTCCTCTGCTCCACGGTCTGGAGGTCGCTGTCCAGGTACGCCCTCCACTCGTCTATCTGGAAGACGTCGTTGAAGAGGCCGTAGAGCTTTATCAGGTACCAGTCCCCGAAGCCGTAGATGGTGTCGTTGACCGCGGTTATCGTGTCCTTGGTGTTGTCGTATAGCTCGCCCAGCATCAGGTTCAGCTTCCTGAGGTCGACGCCCCGAGAGAACCTGCGCGGGTTGAAGAGCTGGTTCATCAGCACGTCCGTGTCGGCTATCTTGGCGGATATCGCTTCGTGGTGGATCCTGAGCTCCAGCAGCTGAACGTTGGCTATCTCGGCCAGGATTATCTCGTACTCGTACGAGGTGGACTTGTCTATCCTGACGGCGCCCTCCCATCCCACGTACGTGACGTCTGAAGTGGTGTAGGATATCTTCCTCTTCATGACCTCCGCGGCGTACGACGCCTCCAGCGCGGACGGGTTGTGCTCGTCTATGAGCATGCCCGTTATGAGGGCCTGGTTCTTCTTCATGACCTCGTCCTTCTCGCCCTCGATGTAGTAGAAGTTGTAGAGCTCGTTCTGGATGCTCGGGTGTATCGGCGCTATCTTCGCCAGGGCCTCCTCCACCTTCGCCTTCGCCTTCTGCTGCGACCTGAGCACGAAGTCCCATATGTCGTGGTCGAACGCGAGGCGGTCGAGGAACGCTGCGTCGGCCTGCGTGAAGTGGTGCCTCACCCTTATCGAGTAGCTTCCCGTCTTGAATATCGCGCACTGTACCTTGAACTTGAGCGTCTCCTTCTTGTTCTCGAAGGCCTCCTCCCTGAGGTTGAATATGAAAGGTATGCTTATCGAGACTATCTCCTCCGGCGTGGGCCTGGAGTACTCGTATTTCGAGAAGTCCTCGGGGTTCTTGAGCATGCCTTTGAGCTGCTCGTCCGTGAACTTCGCTCCGGCGTCGTACACGAACAAATAGACAACTTCCCCGTCCATAAACATCCCTTAAGGCAGATTGCAATAGGATATGCCCTTATATCTATATGAACCCGCAAGGCGGGAGCCCCGCTTTAAATATGGGCAGGCGGATCGCGGCTTCGGGACGGGCCCTGCCCCTTCCTCTGCAGGTACTCCTCGACTATCTCCCTTGCGCCCTGTTCGTAGCTCATCTGAGGGTGGAATCCGAGTTCCCTCTCCGCCTTGGAGATGTCGTAGAGCCTGCTGCTGGTTATCCGGGCTATCAGTTCGGGGGTCACTCTCGCTTCCTTGCCCTTCAGCCTCGCAGCGATCATTCCGAGGCGCGCCATCGAGTTCGCAAGGAACCCGGGTATGCTCCTGTCGGGAGGGCTCACGTTTAGGCGCTCTGCGAGCAGGGCGAAGAGCTGCCTCTGCGTCCTCGATTCCTTTCCGGCCGCCAGGTACACCTCTCCGGACTTTCCCTTGTCCTTGGCCAGGAGAAGAGCCTGAACCAGGTCGTTGACGTGTATCCACTGTATGAGGTTGTCGCCCTTCCCTATCAGCCTCATCCGGCCCGCCTCCATCCGGGACAGGACGTAATCGAAGCCGTTGTTGAACCCGTGCCCGTATATGACCGGGAACCTTAGCACGATGCCGCCGCCCCGCAGGACCAGGCCCTCGGCCTCAGCCTTCGTCCGTCCGTAGTAGGTGGAGGGCCTGATAGCGGTGCCCTCCGTGGCGGGATTGTCCTTCATCCGGTTTCCGTAGACCGCGGTCGAGGAGGGGTATATCAGCGTCCTGGCCTTCGAGCACGCGAGCACGTTCCTCGTGCCGTTGACGTTGACATCGTACATGAGCTTCCTGGATACGGACCCGTAGTTGACGATCGCGGCCAGGTGATATATCACGTCCGCCCCTTCCGCGGCCTCCCTCAACTCATCCAAGTTCAGCAGGTCGCCCTTGACGGCCTCCGCGCCCTCGGGCAGAGGGTCTATGTTCCTGTCGAAGATCCTGACCTCCTCCCCCCTCCCCAGGAGCTCCTCGACCAGGGGCCTGCCGAGATGTCCGGACGCGCCGGTGACCAGTATCATGCTATCACTCCGCCTGGCAGGGCGGATGCAGGAGAACAGCCCCCGGCGAGAATTGAACTCGCGGCCTTCTGCTTACCATGCAGACGCTCTACCACTGAGCTACAGGGGCACAGATAATTTCTTCGCGCTGTAAGATTAAATACTTTCTGAAAATTGCGGGGGGAGCGATTTGAACGCTCGAAGGCGCTGAGGCCACAGGATCTTAAGTCCTGCGCGTTTTTCTGTGGCGCTAGTGCCAGACCAGACTCTGCCACCCCCGCGTCTTGCTGAGCGTGATATCAGGCGTACATTGATTGGCCCGCGTCCTCTCCCGCCTGCTTCTGGTAGTGCTCCTTCGAGGCGCTGGCCTTGGTCATTATCTCCCTGACCTTCGCCTCGACCTCCTTGGCCTCCTTCTCCAGCTCGTTCAGGTCGATGTCGATCCCGATGAGCTTGTTCAGGCCCTGTATCGCGGTCTCCGCGTACTTCGGGTTCATTATGGCCGGGTTCACCTCGACGAGCATGTTGATCGTCGGTATGTCGAAGGTGCTGGCGGTGGTCAGCAGGACCGCGCTGACCCCGGCTATGACGCCCTCGCGTATCTGCTTGATGCCCTGGCTCGCGGCCTTCTTGATGGTCGCGGCGTCCGAGGAGATTATGTAGGGGACGTTCTGCTGCTTCTGCGTCGGCATCCCGCCGATCGATATCAACCTGGCTATGCTGTACTCCCTTATGAAGGAGATGATCTCGCTGCCCAGCGGGTACACCATGTTCGAGGGTATCGTGAACTCCGAGAAGACTACGATCAGCTTGTTCTTCCTGTCCGCGTACAGCCGGGCGGTGTGCATAGGCTGCCCGTTGTGGACGACAGCTATCGGAGGGAACTGGTCGCTCGCGATGTAGCCGATGTACTCCATCTCCAGCTTCTCTATCATATAGCTGGCTGCCATCGGCCCCACGAGCCCTATTCCCGGAAAGCCCTCTATGAGTGAGTAGCCCTTGAGGTTCTGCTCCTTGAACAGCTTTATTTCGATCATTGCATCGAAACCATTGAGCATGAAAAGTATAAAAAGTGAGCATCCCTCGGCGGAGGGGCGTTTATTTTGCTGACGGCATTCCGACGATAGATATAAAAGGATATTCGTGATTCTATACTCGGTGAGTCTTTGGCAGAACGAATTGGAAAGGAAAAGATCGGAAGAGAAGATGGATACCTTTACTTCCTGGGTAAGGACGGCTTCGTCTGGAGAACCCCTATGAAGACAAACACAAGGGGAAGGAAGGCGAAGGTAGGAACAGAGAAGGTATCGAGGCAGGAGGGCTATCTCTACTACATAGACAAGAGCGGATATGTGGCGAGGGCCAAGATGAACAGGAAGGGAAGAAGGTAATTTCTTAAGGGGGCCTCGCGCCCCTATATTTTTTTACTCCTCAGCATCAGCCAGTTTTTCCCGCTCAGTTTAACCAGCGCGTAGACGCCTCTTATCCTCTCCCCGTGGATGCGGATCTCTATCTCCTTCTCTCCCCAGCTTATGGTCTCGTAGGTGCCCCTGTCCCACAGCTTCACCGTACCCGCGCCGTACTGGCCTTCCGGTATCTCCCCCTCGAAGAAGGCGTAGTCGAGCGGGTGGTCCTCGACCTCTATGGCGAGTCGGCGCGAGGAGTCCTCGGGAATCCCCTTCGGCACGGCCCAACTCTTCAGCACGCCGTCGCGCTCCAGCCTGAGGTCGTAGTGCAGGTGCGAGGCGTGGTGCTCCTGGACCGAGTATATCAGCGCGCCGGGTTTCGAACGCATGGTTATATAAAAAAAGGAAGGCATAAATTGCATTGGGATGAAATGGAAGGCCACAGGATATTCCGGTTCAGGAATCCGGACCCCCGCAGCGGAGATCGCCAGGTTGCGAGCTCGAGCAGGATGGACAAAGTGCCCATCGAGAAGTGGAGGGTGATCGAGGCCGCGTACGCCCGCAACAAGGCGGTCACCGGCGAGGAGGGGAACCTCGTTCCAATATACTCCGAATCCGAGGCCAGGAGGCTGAAGAGGTAGCCCGAAAAGGGCCTCCCGATTCGCCTGCTGTGAAACTGCGACACGGCAAGTCGAACAGGACGGGCACGGCGGGATTTGAACCCGCGGCCAACAGCTCCGCAAGCTGTCATGCTATCCAAGCTACACCACGTGCCCTAAGGTATTTTTATATGTTTTCTTATAAATAACATTCTATACACAGTCTGAATTCTATTACGTGAGAAAATGGATGCTCCAATTGGAAAAATCTGCAGCTCGTGCGGGAGACTCACGACGGACTACACCGAGTTCAAGTGCCCGGCCTGCGGAAAGTCGACGCTCATCAGGTGCAAGCAGTGCAGAGAGACGTACAACAAGTACAAGTGCAAGGATTGCGAATTTGAGGGACCTTAATGGGAAAGGCAGTGGTCTTGTTCAGGGTTTACACCGACGCGGGCAGAGAGGAAGCCGTGAAAAAAGAGATACAGGACACGCTGAGCCCCAAGGGCGTCCAGCTCGAGGAGGTGGCGTTCGGCATAAAGGTCATAAAAGTCATGTTCATGCACGATGACAAGGAAGGGAGCACCGACAAGGAGGAGGCCGCGCTCAGGAAGATAAGCGGCGTCAACGAGGTCGAGGTGCTGGAGGAGACGCTGATCTAGCTTTCATCCTCCCGCTGATTTTTTTTGCGTCCACGAGCCTTTTCCTTATCCTCTTCCAGTGCGTGCCGTGCCAGTACGCCTTCTTGCACTTCCCGCAGTAGTAGAAAGCCCTGTAGCGCTTGTAAGAGGTCTCCGGCACGAGGCCGAATGCGCGTTTCCTGCTTATCCTTGCCAGATTGGAGCCGCACGCGGGGCATAGGCTCTCAGGATAGCTCCTTATGCGCACGCCCAGCCATACGGCGACCCGCGCGACCTGCCTCTCTATCCCCCTCCTGCCTGACTAACAGGGCTTCCACGCCCCGCTTGCGAGCCCTGGCGAAGAGCTCCTCGTCCGACGTGAGCAGCAGGCCCTTTCGCCTCCCCACCGCGCCCAGGAGGCGGGTGTCGTCCACGTACGGCGCGTCAAGCACGGGGACGCCCGCTAGCCTGAGCCACCTGGCGAGCTTCGCGAGCATAACGTCAGCGTACACCTTCTCCATTGAGAGACGCCCTCATATCCTGTCGTGAAAGGATTATATAAATGGGAACCCGAATTATGTCAGGGACCGCGATGATAGAGGCCATAGAGCTCACTAACTGGAAGACCCACAAGCACACCAGGCTTGACTTCTCCAGGGGAACCAACGTCCTCCTCGGCTCGATGGGGGCGGGAAAAAGCACGATAATGGACGCCATATCCTTCGCCCTCTTCGGGACCTACCCCGCGATCACCCACGGGAGGGTCAAGGTCGGGGAGATAATAACGAGCAGGCCGGAGCGGAAGACCAGCGCCTCGGTGAGGCTGCGCTTCAGGGTCGACGATGACGTCTACGAGGTCGAGAGAAACCTAGAGCTCAACAAGCCCACCCGCGCGACGCTCTCAAAGAACGGCGCCTACCTCCAGTCGCAGCCCGAGCAGGTCAACGGCGAGATAGAGAAGATACTGAAGATAGACTACGACCTCTTCTCTAGGGCGGTCTACTCGGAGCAGAACAGGCTCACGAGCTTCCTGGAGCTCACTCCCGCGAAGCGCAAGGACCAGATGGACGAGCTGCTGGGCCTAGACAAGTTCGCCGCGGCCCAGGACGGGGCGGGGACGCTCATATCCAAGATAAAGGACATGATCGGGGAGAGGGAGAAGGCGCTGGCGAATTTCGACGTGAAGAAGACTTCCGGCCAGTACGAGGCGCTGCTCGGGGAGGCCGAGGCGCTGGCTAAGGGCGCCGAGAGGCTCGGCGCCGAGCTGAAGGCGGCCGAGACGGAGAAGGCGGAGATCGAGAAGGCGCTGGCCGCGGCGAAGGCTCTCTTCGCCAGGAAGACGAGCCTCGTGCGCGACATGGCGGAGCTCAGGAGCAAGGTCGCAGTGATAGATGGAGAGATAGACAAGATGCGCAAGGGCGGGGTGAAGGACAAGGCGCAGACGGAGAAGGCGCTGGCCGCGGCGAAGGCGGACCTGGACGCGCTGAAGAAGGCCGAGGACGATGCGGACAGGGAGAGGAACGCTGCGGTCAGGGAGATCGCGCGCCTCGAGGCCGAGGCGCGGAGCGCGGGCAAGGATGTCGAGGAGAGGGACAGGCTGCGAAAGGAGTGCGAGGGGAAGGACAAGAGGGGGATCGACGAGCTCGTCAAGTCGGGGACCGAGAAGCTCAAGCGGGCGAGGGAAGGGTGCGAGGCCGACGTCGCCGCGAAGAGAGAGAACGAGAAGTGGCTCAGGGAGCTGGAGAGCCACCTCAGCAAGTGCCCCGTCTGCGAGAGGACCCTCGACAAGGAGATCAGGGACAGGCTCCTGGAGGAGAGGAGGGGCGCGTCGAAGAGGCTGGACGCGGAGATAGACCGACAGAGGCGCGAGGCCGAGGCGCTCGAGAAGGAGGTTGAGAGGGGCCGGGCGGAACTGCAGAAGATGGCCGGCATCGAGGACAGGCTGGCACGCTACAAGGGCGCCGACGAGAAACTCAAGGAGGCGAGCGCAGGGCTCGAGGCCGCGCAGAAGGAGGGGGCGGGGCTCTCGAAGAGGAAGGAAGACGCGAGCGCCGCGTACGCCAAGGCCAACGAGGTCGTGATGAGGCTCAGGGCGGACAAGGACAGCGCCGAGAGGATGGAGAGGCACCTGGCGGACAGCAAGAGCGCCTCGGAGGCGCTCGCCGTGAAGGAGGGCGAGCTCGGCAAGATCGACGTGACGCAGGAGAGGATAGACAAGCTTCAGGACTCGTTCACCTCGCTGAGCTCCAGGGCCGGCGAGCTGCGCACGAGGCTCGACGCTGACGCCAAGTACGGGAGGGAGAAGGCAGCGCAGGCGCAGGAGAAGAAGAGGGAGCTTGAGACGCTCAGGAAGATGCAGGAAGAGGTGGCCGCGAGGAGGGGCGCGGTCGAGAACATCACGAAGTTCAGGAACGCACTCGAGGGCACCCAGACCGCCCTGAGGAGCAGGCTGATAGGCTCGATAAACGACATAATGCAGGAGATATGGCCAGAGCTCTACCCCTACGGGGACTATGGGGGGATAATGCTGGAGCCCACCTCGGACGACTACGTCCTGAAGGTCAGGACGGGGAGCGGCGGGGAGAAGAGATGGGAGGAGGTCAACACGGTGGCGAGCGGCGGGGAGAAGAGCATCGCGTGCCTGACGATGCGCGTGGCGTTCGCCCTCGTCCTCGTGCCTAACCTGAAGTGGATAATACTGGACGAGCCGACGCACAACATAGACCAGCAGGGGCTAGGCAGGTTCATCAGGGCGATAAGCGACGTCATGCCCAGGATCGTCGAGCAGGTCTTCATAATAACCCACGACGAGACCTTGAAGCAGGTCGCGAACGCCAGGGTCTACACCCTGAGCAGGGACAAGGAATCGGACGGGAAGACAGTCGTTGAGGCGGCGTAGAGATTAATATGCTTGTTTGGAATTGATATTGGTGTGTGCATGGAAAAATCGAAAATGCAGCAATACGTGCTTCCGGTGATAGGTGCCATAATGCTGCTCTCGCTGGGCTATGCGTCGTACTTCCTCTTCACCAACCCCCTGCCCGCGCAGGCCACCTCGACGGTCTTCACGAGCGTGACGACCTCCATCCCGCCGAGCGGCAACGCGTTCGCGGTGGGCGAATCCTTCAACGTGACGGCCTACTCCAACCCCTCCACGGGATACTCGTGGAACGTGTCAGTGGACAATCCATCGATAGTGTCGTACGTCGGAAACCTCGGCTGCGCAGTCCCTCCCCCTGCGGGGCTGGTAGGCGCGGGATGCAACGATACCTTCGGCTTCAAGGCGCTCTCGGTGGGCGCCACGGAGATCCGCATGAGATATCTCCGACCGTGGGAGGCCAACTCAACAGTACAGACGATGAACGTCTCAGTCACCGTCGCGCCCTAGCCTAGGGCGGCGGTTTCGACGCGAATGAATAAATACGCAGGAACTCACAAGTTGCTAAGTTGGGGATTCGAATGGTGAACGCTCTCGATGCGATGAAGGCCGCCCCCGCGAAGAGGGGGCTCCATGACGATGGCGCGGACCTGAGCGGCGTCGGCCTGCTGAGGTTCAGGGCGATAGGCGCCGTCTACGGGATCGAGAGGCTGGTTTGGACCGCCAGGAACTCGCTGAGGCGCGGCTCCCGCAAGCCCGGCCCGCTGGATGAAGAGAAGGTGAGCGAAATGATGAATCTGCTTGCCTGGCAGTGCGCGAACCCCCCTGCCGAAAGCCTCGCAAGCATAATGCGCAGGGGCCTCTGAGCTTCTGCTGAGCATGCCGCGCGGTCGCCGAAAAATAAGATGCCTGAGCCTCAGATCATTCCGAGGCCCATGCCGTCGTCCTCCTTCTTCTTCCCGACCACTGACTCGCCCCCGACCCCGGTGAAGATCGCGATTATCTCTATCTTCCCCGTGTAGTCCGGATCGAGCCTCGCGCCCCACGTAACGCTCGCGTTCGGCGACAGGTTCTCCGTCAGCTTCGTCCCTATCTGGTTGGCCTCGCCGAGCGTCAGGTCCGGCCCGCCGATTATGTGCATCAGCACGCCCGTCGCCTTCGAGTAGTCCACGTCGAGCAGCTTGTTCTTCAGGGTCGACGCGACGGCGTCGGCGACCTTGTTGGAGCCCTGCGCCATCCCCACGCTTATCATCGCGAGCCCCCCGCCCGACATTATCGCCCTCACGTCAGCGAAGTCTATGTTTATCAGGCTAGGCTGTGTTATCGTCTCGGTTATGCCCCTGACGGCCTTCGCGGTTATCTCGTCGGCCATCATGAAAGTCTTCTCTATCGGCATGTTGGGGAACAGGGCGACCAGCCTCTGGTTGTCTATCACCACCAGCGTGTCGACGCACTGCCTGAGCTTGTCGACGCCCCTCTTCGCCGTCTCGAGCCTTACCCTCTCGAGCGAGAAAGGCAGGGTCACTATTCCGACGACTATCGCGCCGGCCTCCTTAGCTATGCCCGCGACCACGGGCATCGCGCCCGTGCCCGTGCCGCCTCCCATTCCCGCCGTCATGAACACCAGGTTGCAGTCCTTTATCAGCAGCTCTATGTCCCTCCTGGACATCTCCGCGCTCTTCGCCCCCATCTCCGGGAAACCCCCTGCCCCGAGGCCGTGGGTGAGCTGTCCGCCGAGCATCAGCTTCGTTATCGAGCTGCTCAGCATGCCCAGGTGCTTGAGGTCCGTGTTGAATGCGAACAGGCTGGCGCCCTTGACGTCCAGCGTGCTCAGCCTCTGCACGGTGTTGTTCCCCGCCCCTCCGACGCCAACAACGGCTATCTTCGGCTTGAAGAACTCGAAATCGCCCTGCTGGGGAGCCTGTTTTGACTGATCGTACTGGTCGTACATGGGAACCACGCTTATCTGTGGAAAGCAAGGCTAAAATAACTTGTTATGCGGGCCTCCTCACAGATAGCATTAAGATATTTCTTTCCGAATCGTTCTACGTGCTGAACGCAAAGATCGCGGAGCTCTTCAACGAGATAGCCGACATGCTCGAGCTGGAGGGCGAGTCGCGCAAGTTCGAGACTCTCGCCTACAGGAAGGCCGCTGTGACGGTGGGCTCGCTCCAGGAGGACGTGGGGGAGATCTACAGGAAGCAGGGGGCGGAGGGGCTGATGCACCTGCCCGGGATCGGGAGGACCATGGCGGACCGGATCAGGGAGTACGTGGAGAAGGGAAGGATGTCCAAGTACGACGAGCTCAAGAAGAAGTACCCGATAGACTTCGCCGGCCTCACCAAAATACAGGGCATGGGCTCGAAGAAGGCCTTCAGGCTCTACAAGGAGCTCGGCGTCAGGGACATAGACGGCCTCAAGAAGGCGATAGGCGAGCACAGGGTCAGGGAGCTCCAGGGCTTCGGCGCGCGCAGCGAGGAGGAGATAGGCAAGGGGATAGCCATGCTCGAGTCGGGGAAGGGGCGGCTGCTGCTCGGCACTGCCCTGCCCGAGGCCGAGGAGATAAGGCAGAGGCTCGCGGATTCCGGCCTTGTGGACATGGTGATGATATGCGGCTCCACGAGAAGGATGAGGGAGACGGTCGGCGACCTTGACATACTGATCGCATCGGGCAAGGGGGACAAGGTCATGGACTTCGTGACCGGGATGCCCGAGGTCGAGAGGACGATGCTCAGGGGGCCGACGAAGGTCACGGTCATGCTGAAGATAGGGCTCAGCTGCGACTTCAGGCTCGTGGAGCCGGAGAGCTTCGGCGCGGCAGTGCAGTACTTCACCGGCAGCAAGAACCACAACGTCAAGCTCAGGGAGATCGCGATAAGGGAGGGATACAAGCTCAACGAGTACGGGCTATTCGACAGGAGGAACAGGAACGTCGCCAAGGGCGCCGACGAGGCGGAGATATACGCCAAGCTCGGGCTCGACTACATGGAGCCCGAGATGAGGGAGGACAGGGGCGAGCTGGACCTCGCAAGGCGGCACAAGGTCCCCAGGCTCGTACAGCTCGAGGACATAGCCGGAGACCTGCACGTCCACAGCGACCACAGCGACGGAGCGGCCAGCCTCGAGGAGATGGCGTCGGCCGCGGCCGCTCTGGGCAGGCGCTACGTGGGCTTCACCGACCACACCAAGAGCGAGCACGTCGCGAACGGGATGGACGACAGGAAGTTCCTGAAGTACTTCGGAGAGATAGACGACCTCAACGACAGGATGAAGGGGAGGATAAGGCTCCTGAAGAGCGGGGAGGTGGACATACTCAAGGACGGTAAGCTGGACCTCAGGGACTCGACGCTGGAGAGGATGGACTACGTCCTTGCCAGCGTGCACATGAACCTGAACATGGACACGGACGCCATGACGGCCAGGGTCGTCAAGGCGATAAGGAGCGGGATGGTGGACATACTCGGGCACCCCACAGACAGGCTCATAGGCCAGCGCGAGCCGATACGCCTCGACCTCGACAAGGTCTTCGCGGCGGCGGCCGACGAGGGCGTCGTGATGGAGATAAACTCCTACCCGGACAGGCTCGACCTGAACGACGAGAACATAATCAAGGCCAGGGGCTACGGCCTCAGGTTCAGCATAGACACGGACGCGCACAGGACCTCGAACCTGGGGCTGACGCGCTACGGCATAGGGATGGCGAAGAGGGGCTGGCTCACCAAGGGCGACGTGGTGAACACCATGGAGCTCAAGGACGTCCTGAAACTGTTCAGAAAGTAGCGCTCACCTGCCCCGCGGACGTCGGATTCCGCCGTTAAATGGTAGGGATTTATATACATCCTACGAGAAATTAAGCTATGAATGGAGCCAAAAACTATTCATGCGAATCCTATAGAAGCCGCAAAGGCCACGCGTAGCGTAGCGGCGCTGTTCGACTCTTTGGAGAGCAGCAGGAGGACAGTCATGGAAAGGGCCATGACCGATCCGGATTGCGCGCACATCGCGCTGGGCGATGCCAACCTGAGCAAGGTATCCGGCCTGTACGAAAAGTTCGTGGCGGCGCCGCAGGAATTCAGCCGCGGTTCGGCGCTGGAGGTCCTGAAAAACTATCCGGGGCTGAGAGGGGGCGGCGGCGCGTACGCCGAAGCCGAGCAGGATAAAAAATCGGGCAAGAATGACCCCGCCGAGTACGAGAGGAAGAGGTCCGAGCTCAATTCGCTCGCCAAGGAGTATGGTGAAACGCTCGCGAAGCTGCGCGAACTTGTCAAGAAGGACACCGACTGCGCCGAGGCGGTCGCGCGCCGGCCGCAGTGGCTCGCCTACCGCACCGCCGAGGGGGACACGATGGCGCACGAGGTGGTGAGAAACTCCGACAAGTCGTTCGTGCGCAGGTTCGTCAGGCACGAGCTGAGAAGGGACCGGGGAGAGAGCGTGCTGACCCTGGCCGACGACTATGGCTGGACCCCGCTTCACTGGGCGGCGATGAACTATGAGGTCGCACGGGACCTGACGGAGCTGCCCGCCGAGAGGCTGGGCGTACTGTCGGGCGTGGCCGACGACGCAAAGAGGAGCGTGGGCGACATGATAAAGGGCTCATTGGCCCGCGAGGCGTCCAGGCTGAGGGAGCTGGACGAGCGGAGGGCCGCGGAGGCCTATGCTGGCAAGACCATGAAGGAGAAGGTGCTGGCGGAGGCGCGGAGGGCCTGAGAAGGCCCCTGCCGAACCGCCATCGAAGCTCTCAGTACCAGCCTCTTACCTTCATCGCCGCGGCGACCCTGCTGACCGCCACGATGTACGCTGCCATCCTCGGGCTGATCTTCTTGCCCTTCGCGGCGTACTCCGCCTGCGTGTCGGTGACGCTCTTGAACGACTTCGTCATTATCCTGTCGAGCTTGGCGTACACGTCGTCCCTGTCCCAATAGTAGCCGCCGATGTTCTGCACCCACTCGAAGTATGACACCACGACCCCTCCCGAGTTCACGAGGAAGTCAGGAAGGTCCACTATCCCCTTCTCGAAGAGTATCGCGTCGGCCTCCGGGGTGACGGGGCCGTTGGCGAGCTCGAGCACGAGCTTGGCCTTTATCGCCTTGGCGTTGCTCTCGGTTATCTGGTTCTCCAGCGCCGCGGGTATCAGCACGTCGACGTCGAGCTCGAGCAGCTTCTCGTTCGTTATCTTCTGCGCGCCGCCCTCGGTATAGCCCGAGACGGAGCCGGTGGTGAGCTTTGCCGCAGTGAGCTTCTTCGAGTCCAGGCCCGCCTCGCAGAAGACCCCGCCCTTGGAGTCGCTGACCGCGACGACCTTGGCGCCCAGCTGCTGGCTGAGCTCGAGGGCGAACATGCCCGCGTTGCCGAAGCCCTGGATCGCTATCCTCATCTTGCTTATGTCCATGTTCATGGCCCTGGCCGCCTCCCTGAGTATGAACATCCCTCCCTTGGCCGTGGCGTCGCCCCTGCCCTCCGATCCCCCTATCTCGAGGGGCTTGCCCGTTATCAGGCCGAACTCGTTGTGGCCCACCATCTTGCTGTGCTCGTCCATCATCCACGCCATGATCTGCGGCGTCGTGTACACGTCCGGCGCGGGTATGTCCTTGTCGGGGCCTATGTACCTCCCGATGGCCCTGGCGTAGCCCCTCGAGACGTTCTCGAGCTCCGTGTCGTTCATCGCCTTCGTGTCGCAGATTATTCCGCCCTTGGCCCCGCCGTAGGGTATCCCCGCCAGCGCGGTCTTCCACGTCATCCACGCGGCCAGCGCCTTCACCGTGTCGAGGCTCTCCTCCGGGTGGTACCTTATGCCGCCCTTGCACGGCCCCCTCGCGTCGTTGTACTGCACCCTGAAACCTGTGAAGACCTTAGTCGACCCGTCCCGCATCCTAGTGGGTATGTTAACCGTGAGCGACCTCATCGGCTCCCTCAGGATCGCGTGCGCGTCCTTGTTGAGGCCCATTATCTCCGCTGCAGCGTCGAGCTGCGCCTGTGATATCTTAAAGGGGTTCAATTCTTCCGACATTCTATCAACCAATCTATCAAGTATAAAGATAAAAATCACGCTATCTTGGCGACCATGAGGCTGTCGCACAGGGCGTCTATCTCCCTGTCTATCTCCTCCCTCGTGCCCCCGCCCAGTATCCTCTCGATTATGCCCTCGTTGAGCCTGGCCTTGATTATGTACTCCTTGACGCTGCCTATGCCCTCGGAGCACCTGTTGTTGAGGTACTTGCTGACGGCGACCTGGACTATGCCGAGCTTGGCCGCGACCTCGGCCTGGTTGTAGTCGTACCGCCTGCACATTATCTCGGCGACCGACGCCCTTATCGCGGGGAGTATGACCTTCGTTATCCGCTTGCATTCCATAAGAGGGACTTTGCCGAAAAAAGTATTTATAGGTGCGTCACGGCTGCCGGTCAGATGATCCCGAGGGCGTTCTTCAGCTTTCCTATGAGGTCCTTCCTCCCGGAGCTCACCGCCTCGAGCCGGGATTCGTCTTCGCCGTCCCCATCGTCCCCGTCCTCGTCCTCCTCCTGCCTGGCGGGCGGGGCCTTCCTGGGCGCGGCCTCCTTCTTCGCCGCATCGGGGCGCTTGGAGAACGACGCCAGTTTCGCGGTCGCCTTTGGCCTCTGCGCGGCCGCGGAAACCCCAGCGAACGTTCCCAGGATGTCCTCGGTCGCATCCGAGCGGACGTCCTTTATCACGACCACGTTAGCCGCGTTGTCCTTCGCGGCCGCGGCGTCCTCGGCCGAGTCGCAGACCGCCGCGTCTATCCCGTCCTGCTTGTTTAGCAGCATCCCGGCGCCGATCGGGTCCTGGGCCGCCACGACCACCAGGTCGTACGACCCGTCCTTGAGGGCGGCGCGCGCCGAGCGGGCCAGGCCCTCGGTCGTCATGGGGGACTCCTTCGCCACCACGCTGTTCCCCTGCTGGACCATGTCGACCAGCCTGTCGACGCTGCCTATCACGTTGCTAAGGACAAGGATCTTCATCAGTTCACCGGTATCGAGGAATAAATGCAGGGAAGATATAAGATATTAATCTTTCTAAGTCATACTACTAAGCGAATTAAGGACCTGCAAATGGTGTTCTAGTGAGAGGAAAAGAGATATCAGTTACTTGCGATTCCTGCGGAAGGAAAGTGCCCAGAAACAAGGCCGTCGTGTTCGAGAGGCCGATAACCTTCTCGACGGACCTGCACACGGGAAACGACATAAGGTTCAGGGAGATGAGGAAGCAGGTCTACTGCATAAGCTGCGCGAAGCACAAGGGGATATTCAAGAAGCTGCAGGAGATTGCCGAGAGGGAAAGGGAGAGGAAATACGGCTAGCCGGTGTTCGATTTGGCGGTCAACCCCGATGACTTGCTGATATTCAAGTTGAGGGAGAAGCCGAAGCAGACACCGGAGCCCGCCGCCGTGGCGGCGCAGCCCCCTGAGGCCGCGCGCCAGCAGCCGCCGGCCGGAACAGGGCAAGGGACCGCAGCGAGCGGGACGGGCAGCCCCGGCGCACAGGCGGGGCAGGGCTTCGGCGCGGGGGCGCAGTACTACAGCCCTGATGTCCAGGCCCAGATGGCCTTCCCGGCCCCCCAGAAGCAGGCCTCGAAGGGGAAGGAAGTGAACGCGCTCTCCTACCTCGCGGGAACGCTCTTCCTGATCAGCGCGGGGGTCTTCATGTACCTGACGCTTCCGCAGGCGATCTACCTGCTCAACTACATCTCGACGACGGGGGCGGTGGCTTTCCTGTCGTCCTTCCTCATCTCGCTCAACTACGATTACGCGACGACGCTGATGAACATGGCCCTCGTGGCCCTGAGCGCCGCCTGCGGGCTGCTGATGTTCGCCAGGCCGGACAAGGCGCACAGGCTCAGCGGCCTGGTCAGCGGCCTGGTCATACTCCTGGTCACGTTCGAGTACCTGAGCGGCGGGGAGGCGTCGGACCTGCTAGTCGTGGTGGTGCTCGCGTTCTTCGAGATAGGGATACTGGCGTACGTCAGCATGACCGCCTCCAGCAGGGCCGCGGAGGCGGAGGAGATCAAGGCTGAGGAGATGCTGTGGCCCAGGGTGGAGACGTTCTGATCGCATGGCAGACCGACCGCTCCCTCTTGCGATAGCCGTCTCGGCGCTCGTCAGGGACGGGAGGATACTGCTCATAAAAAGAATCAAGGGCAGCTACGCGGGGCTCCTGGGGATGCCCGGCGGCAAGATAGAGCTAAACGAGCACGCCTCGGACGCCGCGGCGAGGGAGGTGCTTGAGGAGTCCGGCATAAGATCCAGGGCGAAGAGGTTCGCGGGGATAGTCTCCGAGCACGAGACCGAGGGCGGGAATGTCCTCAACCACTTCCTGCTGTTCCTCTTCGAGCTTGAGCCCGAAGGAACTGAGATAACCGAGGGCGCCGAGGGAAAGGCGGAGTGGGTCGGCCTCGCGGAGCTGGAGGGGATGAGGGACAGGATAATACCGAGCGACTTCGAGATGATAAGCAGGCTCATTGGGAAGGGCGGCGGCTACTATGAATGCGTGATGGAGAAGTCGGGGGGCTCCTACCTGCTCAAGAGGTTCGAGCGGGTCGGCTGAGCGTCACCGGCGCCGCGCCGTCACTTGAACCTTATCGAGTCGAGGTTCATCGGGGCCCTGGCCTCGAGGTGGAACTTCGACGCCATGGACCTCGCCAGGTCCTCGCACTTCTGCTCCTCCCCGTGCATCGTGAAGACCTTCTTGGGCATCGGCCTCAGGCTCTGCGCGAAGTTCATCAGCTCCCTGCGGTCGCTGTGGCCCGAGAAGCCCTCCGCGGTCCTGATCTGCATGTTTATGTTGAGCGGCTCCATCTTCCCGTTCTCCCTCTGGATTCCTATCTGCTTGAAGCCGTTCTGTATCTTCCTGCCCAGGGAGTTTATGCTGTTGTAGCCGACGAATATCAGGGCGTTCTTCGGGTCCTCCGCGAGGGCCTTGAAGTACTCGAGGGACGTGCCCCCGTTGAGCATTCCGCCGCTGGCGAGTATGATGCACGGGCCCTTCTCGAGGATCTCCTCGCGCTCGCCCTTCGCGACCTGGAATATCTCGCTCTCGAAAGGCGAGTTGTTGCTGAGTATGCGGTGCTGCAGGCTCGACTTCAGGTACTCCGGATACGCGGTGTGTATGGCGCTGGCCTCGAGGATCATGCCGTCGAGATAGACCGGGACGTCGAGCTTGTACCTCGGGTTGTTGGTCATGTAGCTCTCGAGCACCAGCATCAGCTCCTGGCTCCTGCCGACGGAGAAGACTGGTATGAGGACCTTGCCCTTGTTCTCTATCGTGGTCTTGATCGTGTCCATCAACTGCGTCTCAGCGAACTGCCTGTTCATGGTGACGTCCCTGGGCCCCCCGTAGGTGCTCTCTATGAAGAGGGCGTCCACGCGCGGGTACTTGGTGTCCGCCTGGTCGAGGAGCCTCGTGAATCCGTACTTGAGGTCGCCGCTGTGCACTATGTTGTACATCCCCTCCCCGATGTGCAGGTGGACGACGGAGCTGCCGAGGATGTGGCCGGCGTTGTGGTAGGTCAGCTTGACCTCGTTGGTGACGTTGGTGACCTCGCCGTAGTCCCTGGTTATCATGTGCGAGAGCATCTTCTTGACGTCCTTCTCCTCGTATATCGGGGTGCCCCCACTCCTCTGGACCAGCTTTATGTAGTCGAAGAGCAGCAGCGCCGCCAGGTCGCGGGACGGAGGGGTGCAGTACACCGGGCCCTCGTAGCCGAACTTGAAGAGGTAAGGTATGAAGCCCATGTGGTCCATGTGCGCGTGGGTCAGTATGACCGCGTCGAGGTCGTTTATGGTTATGTTGGCGCTGTCCAGGTACGGGAACGCCTTGTTCTCGTCCGCGGAGACCGCCTCGAGCCCCTTTATCGAGGGCTCCGGGCTCACGCCGCAGTCTATGATTATCTTGGAGTGGTTCGTCTCTATGAGCAGGCTGCTCCTTCCGACCTCCTTGAAGCCGCCAAGGGCCGTGGCCTTTATCCACTCGCTCTTGAGTATGGGCTGGTTTATCTTCTTGCCTATGGTGGTGAGGAACCTCTTCCTGAAGTCGCTCTCCTTTACGAGCAGGTTGCGCACGCCCTTGATGACGTCGCTGTTCATCGTCGGTATCCTGAGCACCCTCGGGACCCAGCCCGTCTCGACGACTATCTTTATGAGCGTGGACCCCCCCTTGCCTATCACCAGGCCGGGCTTCATCGCCTCTATCTGCACCTCGTTGAACTCGGGGACGAACCTTATCGTCTCCTCCGAGATCCCGGCCTCCTTGGGCACTATCTCCAGTATCTTGGCCTTCGTCTCCTCCGGGTCCTTGAGGCTCGACGCGTCGCTCCTCACTATGAGCTTCTTCTTGATTGTGGCGGAGACGTTCCTTATGACCTGCTCGTTGCCGTAGATGGCGGCGACGTTCTTCGCGTAGACCGCAACGTCGGGGCCCTCGAACTCGACCTTGACGAGGCCCGCCTCCTTGGGCAGGATCTCCTTCACGATCTCAAGCATGTTCTTTGCTTCCTGCTTCGCTTCCTCCACTCAAACCACTCAAAAACCGCATCGTCGCCGTCACTAATCAAAAAACAAAAATGAAAACGTAATTCCCCGCTACTTCAGGATCTTGTCGATGTCCTCCTTCGCGTACTCCTTGAAGCCCTTCTTGGTTATCGCGATTATCCTCATTCCGTCCCCGGTCGCGGAGTCCCGCTTCATGGCCATCTGCAGCGCCTTGGCCGCGTGCTTGACCGCGTCCTGCGTGGTGAACCCTGCGGTGTACACGCTGTCAAGGTATCCGAGCGCCGTCGGAGAGCCGCTGCCCGTGGATATGAGCCTCGTCTCCTTTATGGAGCCCCCGAACGGATCGATGCTGTAGACCTCCGGGACGCCCTTGTTGAGCCCTCCGAGGATCAGCTGGACGTAGTAAGGCGCGAACTTGTTCTCCTGCAGGAGCAGCGAGAGCAGCGATGACGCGGATGACGGGGAGAGCGGCTTGCTCTCGTTCATCTTGTAGAACTCGTTCTGGACCTTCAGGAACTTGACCAGGTACTCGGCGTCGCCGACCCCTCCCGCGATGGTCATCCCGAGGGTGTCGTCTATCTTGTAGACCTTTATCGCCTCGGAGCTCGCGATGAACGTGTCCATGGTGGCCCTGCTGTCCGCTCCCATGACCACGCCGTCGCTGCAGACGATCGCTACGGTCGTCGTCCCCTTCTTAATTGCCTCTGAAATCTCATTCTTATCCATGACTTCACCAAATAACAGCCCTCAGATAGACAGAACTAAAGGTAAAGAGTCGAAAAAAAGTTATCCTATTATTAGACTACCATTACCTATAAAATACTTGCTGTTCTCGTCCGAAGGCTCCGCGTAGGCGAACGTCCTGTACGCCTTGGTTATCCTCACACGGTATATCTTCCCGATGCGCGTCTTCGAGTTCTTGACGAATACGACGGTGTCGTTCACCATCCCAATCCCCTCGCCGCGCATGTTCTTTGCCTTTATGTTGAGGTCGTACACCTCGCCCTCTAGTATTCCACTCTCCACTCCACTCACCCATTGCTCGCATCCCTGACGAGCCCCTACACGCGGAGATGGGGCAATATAATTATTTAAACGTTGTGTGCAGTTTCGTGTATGGCCCGCTAGCGCGCACGCGCCCGGATCACGTGTACTTCTTGAAGGTCATGTTCCAGACCCCGACGTTGGAGTACTCGGTCGTGTTGCTCGCCTGCGATATCAAGACCAGCTGGTTCAGGCCCCTGCTCACAGTCAGGTTGACTGTGTAGTTTGCCAGGGACGAGGTCAGGTTGAGCGTCGCAAGCCTCTGGTCGTCGAGGTATATCGAGAGGGACTTGGATCCCACCGGCGAGAGGGCGCGCATGTCCATCTGCAGCTCGGCGGCATCCGGGGAATATATGTTTATGTAAGTCGGGTCGACCGCGAACCACGTGCCCTGCACCGTGGAGTTGCAGGACAGGGTGGACTTGCACAGGACCCATCCGGGCTGCCACAGGCTGTATGTGCTCCCCATGAGCACGGGGGTGTACGCTACTATCCCCTTGCCCGCGTAGGAGCGTATGGCGTTGGCAGTGGAGAACACCATCGTCGTGGAGTTGTCGTTGTAGACGGGCTGGCCGAAGACGTCCACCAGGTAGCTGGTGATCAGGTCCAGCTGGGTCTGGTTGTACGCGCGCACGTTGAGGGTGATGAAAGAGACGTTGAACGCGCCGAGGAGCAGCAGCGTGGTGTCCGTGGCGTTGGCCTCTATCGGGGACGCATATATCAAGCCCTCCTTGGACTCGAGGTAGCTGGCGGAGTCCACCAAAGGTATGTCCACGAGCGAGAATATCTGGGACGCGTTGTTCCTTGTGGCGTATCCCCCTACCAGCGGCTTGCGGGAGGCGGTCTGGTAGTACAGCGCCATCCCAGGATACAGCTCGGGCGCGACGCCAGACTGGTTGGACAGCGCGGGCAGCGAGAGCACGGTGAAGTTCGCGGGAACCGACGCCCCCGACTGCGTCTTGACGGTTATGTTCCCGAGCTCGTAGTACGCCTTGGGTATCGTCGCGTTCGTGTACTGGGCGTTGAAAGCCGACTGGCTCAGCGGCCAGGTGTTGTACTCCAGCACGAGGAGGAGCAGCACGGCGGAGAAGAGGAGCAGCTTCCTGTCCTTCGCGAAGGACTGCCCCGCCCCGGCGAGGACACGCTCGACCTTGGCGAAGCCGAATGCCGCGAGCAGGGCCAGGAAAAGCTCCGCGACTATATCGAACCTGCCCGGTTCCCTAAGGACGTTGAACAGCGGAATCTGGTGGTACGCGAGGTAGAGCCCGGGGATGCCGCCCGACCCGGTCGTGTAGTTGTATCCCAGTATCGTGCCTCCCACCTGCAGGTACGGGCCGATTGAGAGCAGGAGCAGGAACGCCAGCGGGAAAAGCACTATGCCCGCGTGCTTGAACTTGTCCTTGAACGCGCAGTACAGGCCCACCAGGGCTAGCGCCATCACTGTGTAGCCCGCGTAGACCGTGCGCTCCGACGCCGCGGGGGCGTTTATCGAGGAGAACGCGCCCGAGAAGAATCCGAGCAGGCCGTTCATCGTGCTGGGTATGAAGAAGGAAAGCAGGTCCGGGCTGTAGAGCACGTTGTACTCGGTGCTCCCCTGCGCGTTGACCGAGCTGAGCGTGGACGCGTTGAGCGACCCCGCGATTCCTATTATGAAGGGCGATGCCAGTATCAGCGCGGTCAGCACCATCACTGCGAACAGCATAAGGAAATTCCTCCTGACGGGCAGGGGCTTGCCCTCGAGCATGAGCCTCTCTTCGCGCTCGTGGTCCTCCATCATCTTCCTTTCCTCGTTCCTGTGCATCTCCTCCAGTTCGGCCCGCTCTTCCGGCTTCGCGTAGCGGAGCGCCTGCGCCTCGGCCTCGTGCTTCTTTGCAAAATCCGCCTCCTCCTGCACGTGCTCCCCCATCAGGCGGAGGTCCGTGTTGAGCGAGGCGCTAGTCCTCCTGAATTCCGCGATGCGCCTCTTGTAGTCCTTTTGGAGCATTGCCGCGGTCTCGGTGCCGGCCTTCGGCCTGAAGAAATTCAGGTCAAGCAGCCGTGCCCTGCCCTCCTTCCTCAGCAGCGTGTAGACGAGGATCAGGAACGCCACGACCATCGTCATCAGCGCCTGCTCTATGTCGCCGGCGAACGTCAGCAGCACGAAGGAGGCGCCGGCGAGGATAGCGTCCGTGTACCTGCCCCCCTCCTCGAGCATCCTGATGAAGAAGAGCAGGAAGAGCGGTATGAACGCTATGTTTATGTACTGCAGGTGGCCGAAGGCCTGTATCGTGTGGATGGGGCTGAACGCGAAGATGAATCCGGCCAGGAAGGACGCCAGCCTGTTCCTCGTCAGGTGGAAGGCCAGAAGGTACGCGAAGAGACCGGCGAGCACGAAGCCCACGAAGAACAGCACGTTGAGGGAGAATGCCAGGCCCGCCCACTGGATGAGGGCGCTGGCCAGGCCGGATATCGGCGCGAACGTCTGGGTCGCCAGGTTGGCACCCACTGGGTAGAATATCAGGGACGTCGCGTATGGCGACGCGTGGAGGGTGAAGATCGAGTACGGGACCCACCAGAGCTCCCAGAGGCTCTGGAACGCGTCCCCGCCGGTTCCCGGAACCAGCGTCGTCATCTGGGCCAGGAGCGGCCAGAAGAACGCCGCCGAGACCAGCAGGTACGCCAGCGCGACTAGCCCGTACTCCTTGGCAGACTTGGCATCCACTTTTACGCCCAGCAAGCAAACACGGAAATAAAGGGCAAATTAGGTTAATAAGCTTTTTAGATAAACTTCTCTTTATGGCCGGGGCAAGGGAGACGCTGGGCAGGAGGAGCGCGAGGGCCTTCTCGGTGCTCACGCTGGGGAGGATGGCGAGCCTGCTCATCGGGATCGCCTCGATAGTCGTCATAGCGAGGATGCTGGGCCCGGACCAGCTCGGGGTCTACACGCTCGCCTTCGCGTTCTACTCGCTGCTCTGGTCCGCCAGCAACTTCGGCTTCGGCGTTTACCTCTCCAAGCACCTCGCCGAGCATGCGGACAGCAGGGACTCCGGCAGGTTCTCCAGCGCACTCACCGTCGGTTTCATCTCCGTCGCCGCGCTGGGCGCCGTCCTCGCGCTCGCGGGCGCGGGCGCGAGCGGCTACGCCGCGTCCTTCTTCGGCGTGTCCGGGGCGGACAGCGGCATATTCGCCCTCGCCGCGGCGACCATCTTCTTCTCGATGCTCTACGGCACCGCAGACTACGCGCTGATAGGCATGGGCAAGAACGCCGCGGCGATCGCTATGGAGGTGGGCGAGAACATAGTGCTCCTGGCGTCAAGCATCCTGCTCATAAGCATGCACTACTACGCTAGCGGCGCCATAGCCGGGATCCTCGTGAGCTACATAGTGGCGGGGGTCGCGGGCACTTACTTCGTGTTCAGGGTCGCGTCGAGGGAGATGGGCTTCAGGTTCAGGATCCCGAAGAGGAATGACTTCGAGGACGCGTTCAGGTTCTCCCTCCCAGTGGCCGCGAGCAACATAGTCGGGTCCGGGGGCGCGCTTCTCGGATTCGCCCCGCTGCTCCTGGGCGCCTTCGTCTCGACGGCGGTGCTCGGCAACTTCCAGATAGCCAGCAAGGCCAGCGCGGCGATATCCCTTTTCTGCATGACTGCGGCGAACGCGATACTCCCGACCCTCTCCATAGCGCTGTCCAGGCAGCGCAAGGGCGGCAAGGGCAGCGGGGTCGAGGAGGTCTACAACAAGACGATGCTGTACTCGATGGCCGCCACCGTCCCCCTGATAGTCTACATAGGCGTCTTCGCCGGGCCGCTGGTGTACGTGTTCTTCTCGCCGAGCTTCGGCAGCGCTCCGCTGTACCTGGCCCTCATGGCGATGGGCACGATAATAGGTCTGCTGGGGATGTACGCAACGACCCTCTTCACGGCCGTGGGCAAGACGTCCAGGCTGTTCTACTACACCTCGATCGCGATGGTGGTGCAGGTCGTGGCGCTCCTAATCCTCACCCCGTTCTGGAAGGCCGAGGGGAACATATTCGCGGTCTTCTTCATAGGAAGCGTCGCCACGGACTACCTTCTGATCAGGGACGCGCGGATCACGCTTAAGGTCAGGACCAGGTACGGCAAGCTCCTTAGGATGTTCGCGGCCAACGCCGCCCTGGCGGCCGTCCTCGCGCTGGGGCTGCTGCTCCCGAACCTTCTGGTGGAGCTCGCGTACGGGCTTGTCGCGGCGGCCGCCGTCTACCCGCCTCTCCTCGCGCTGAGCGGCGCGGTGGACGGCGAGGACGTCAGGCTGCTCTCGAAGGCAGTGGGCGGGCTTCCCGGACTGGGCGCGGTAGCGGGGCCGGCGATGTGGTACCTCGGCTTCTTCGTGCGCCGCGCGGAGGGGGTTTTTTAGATGGCCTATGATGAGGAAGAGGAGGAGGTGCTGGAGAGCACGATTGAGCTCGGGGTCAAGAGCGCCAACGTTGCCTCGTTCGTGGCGCTCGCGCAGGTCGCGGCGGTGATAATAAACGGGATAACCCTCGTCGTCATAGCCAGGATGCTGGACCCTAGCGATTACGGCGCCTACTCGATCGCCTTCGCGCTGGCCGCCTTCTTCGGGGCCCTGTGCAACATAGGCTTCGGGAACTACCTGAACAAGCGCACGCCCCACCTCATGGCGAGGAAGGACGGCAGGGGGATGAGCGAGATGTTCGTTGACGCCTTCGTCTTCACGACCGCCATAGGCATCGCGTCCCTGCTGGTCGGGGTCGCGCTCAGCGGCGTCATCTCCGCCTACGTCTTCCACTCCCCCGCCTACGCGGCCCTCATAGACTTCACCATGATCAGCGTCGTCGTGACGGCGCTCCTGAACCTGGTGCACTCCGCGCTGATAGGGTTCGGGGACGGGAAGGACGCCGCGGCCACCTACATCTCGAACAACGTGTTCCTCGCCTTAGCCAGCATCTCGCTCGTCTACCTCACTCACAGCGCGATGGGGGCCATCTCCGGGATAATCGTTGGACCCCTCGTCGGGACGGTGGTCGGCCTCGCCATAGTGTCAAGGCGCTTCGGCCTCAGGTTCAACCCGAGGGGTATGCTGAAGAGGGCCAGGGAGATGTTCGCGTTCTCCCTGCCTATCGCGGGGGGGAACGTCGCGAACGGCCTGGTCAGCAACTTCTCCGTGCCCTTCCTGGGGCTGTTCGTCCTGCCCGCCCTCGTCGCGCCCTTCGGCCTCGCCCTCAGGCTCGGGTCCCTCATAAGCATAGAGATGGGCTTCGTGGGCGTGGTCCTGATACCCCTCTTCGCCAACGCGCTCGAGAAAACGAAGAAACTGGGCGGGCTCAAGGAGCTCTACAACTACTCGATATATTTCGGCGTACTGATCACCGCCCCGATAGTCGCGTACCTCGCCGACTTCCCGCAGGCGATCCTGACGACGCTGTTCCCCGCCTACGCCTCCGCGGGCATGTCGGTGGTCTACTACATACCCCTCATAGGGGCGGGCATCCTGCTCGGCATAATAGGGAACTACGGCGCATCGCTTGCCATAAGCGCCGGTGACGTTAGGAAGAACCTGAAGTACACTGTGATCGTGTCAGCGGTGCAGTTCGCGTCGGTGCTGGCGCTGGTGCCTTTCCTGAACGGCTACGGCCTGGGCGCGTACGGTGCCATAATAGGCTTCTTCATCATCGGGGGGGTGGTGAGCGACTGCCTCTACATGAAGTACGCCAGCGAGCGCATGCGCATAAGGACCGAGCTCGGCGGGCTGATCGGCATCCTCCTCGCGACGGCGGTCATGGCGGCCGTCGTCTTCCCGATAAACCTAATGGGCGTAAGCACGACGATCAAGCTGCTGATCGGCGCGGTCGCGTTCCTCCTGCTGTATCCGCCGCTGCTCGTCAAGACCGGGGCGCTGGGCGGGAAGGAGCTCGCGCTGCTGGAGAAGATGGGAAGGAAGGTGCAGATGGTCGGCTGGCTCATCAGCCTGCTGGCCGCGTACGCGTCGCTTTTCGCGTAGGATGATACTTTGGCGCCGAACTACCGAGATTTCACCGTAATCCTGCCTACGCTCAACGAGGGGGGGACGATAGATCGCATGCTCGGCCGCATAACCCGGGCCTACAGGGGCGCAAGGGTGATAGTCTCGGACGACGGCTCTTCGGACGGCACAAGGGAGAAGGTCAGGAGGTTCGCGGCGAGGGACATGAACGTGTCGCTCCTGGACAGGTCCCTCGCGAAGTCAGCGCCCGGACTGACAGCCAGCGTCATCGACGCGATTGAGGCCAGCAGGACGAGGTTCGTGATCGTGATGGACTCCGACGGGCAGCATCCCCCCGAAAAGATAAGGGAGATTGCGAGGAGGCTTGAAGGGGGGAGCAAGCTCGTCGTGGCCACGAGGGCGGAGGTCACGGAATGGGCGCTTTACAGGAAGGTCATATCAAAGTCGCTGATGTACTTGGGGAGGATCGTCCTGGCGGCGAGGGGCGGGGAGACCTGCGGCGACATATTCTCAGGGTTCTTCGGGGTCGACAGGAAGTTCTTCCTTGGCGTGCTGGGAAGGAACAGGAGGAGGTTTATCGGGAGAGGATACAAGGTCCTCTTCGACTTCCTGAAGTGCGTAGGGAGGGGCACGATCGAGGTCTCGGACGTCCCGTACGTCTTCAGGACGAGGAATTTCGGCCTGTCGAAGGCCGGCGTCTCGCAGGTGGTGGCGCTGCTGGAGTCATTCGCGACCTGACAGGAAGGGAAGGGAGCCAGGGAATGCTATATTAGCTAGATTGCGATCAGTATTTGGTAAGGAAATGCCAAGCGGGACTGCTCTTTCACACAAGCGTCCGGGCAAAGCGCCGGAGGAGAGGGAGGATTCCGCCGTTTGCTCGAAGGCACTGGAGAGGCTCGTGTCCAACCCCTCTTTCTGGTCCATCACTGGCGGATTGCCGAAGCCCCCGCGCTACGACTACTCCCCCAGGCTTACGTCCGACAACGGCCGCCAGATGGTCGCCGCGGCCCTGCCCACATCGTTCTCGAACAAGGCGCCCCTTTTCGGAAAGAACGAGACCTACAGGGAACTAGTCAGCAGGTTCTCCAAGAACGGGGAGTTCAGGGAATCGTTCGGGAAGGACCTCAGGGAATACTTCGCCGAGCGGAGGGTCGACTGGCTGGAGAGCGTGTGGCTCGAGTGGGACACGCGCGGCAGCGCTCCGGTGATAAAGATATCGCCGGGCCAAACGCAGATGTGCGAGCTCGGGGGGAGCTACGTGAGCCAGAGCGCGAGCACGAAAGAGCAGCTCGACGTGCTGATGGCCTGCGCCTGCCTTTTCCTCGAGAGGCTGTACTCGGCGCTTGACGAGTGCAAGACGCCGGCCAGGACCGAAAGGCTCTTCAGGCCCGACGAGGGCGGGGCCACGGGATACGTCGCCAGCGTAGACCTGAAGGGCGCCGCCAAGGGGGGGCGCAGGAAGTAAGTGCGCGGCGGGTCATCTTTAACCCTGCCGACACGAACCCGCGGCGGAATCAGATGATGAGGTACGCAGCCGTCGCCAGGAACATCGGCGCGAGCAGGATCGAGATCGTGCAGACGACCTTGATCATGGAGTTCAGCGCCGGTCCGGCGGTGTCCTTGAGCGGGTCGCCCAGGGTGTCCCCTACCACCGCGGCCTTGTGGGCGTCGCTGCCCTTGCCGCCGAAGTGGCCGCTCTCTATGTACTTCTTGGCGTTGTCCATCGTCGCCCCCGCGTTGGCCATGAAGAGCGCGAGCACGAAGCTGGCGGGTATCATCCCGACTATCAGGCCGCCGAGCGCGGCCGGTCCGAGCACGAGACCCACTATTATGGGGGTCGCGATGACTATCAGCTCGGGCACGATGAGCTCCCTCAGCGCATTCACAGTGACTATGTCGACGGCTTTCGCGTAGTCGGGCTTGGCCTTTCCGGTCATGATGCCCTTTATCGTCCTGACCTGCCTCCTGACCTCCTCGACCATGAGGTTCGCCGTCTTTCCGACGGCCTCCATCAGGAACGACGAGAAGATGAAAGGCAGGAGAACGCCGATGAATATCCCGACCGTCACAACGGGGTTCAGGACGTCTATCGCGGTGATGTTCAGCGCGCTGGCGAACGCCACGAAGAGCGCCGTCGCGGAGAGCGCCGCTCCGCCTATGGCGAAGCCCTTCGTCGTCGCCTTGGTTGTGTTGCCCAGCGCATCCAGGTTGTCCGTGACCTTCCGGACGTTAGGAGGAAGGTTCGACATCTCGGCTATCCCGCCCGCGTTGTCCGTTATCGGCCCGAATGAGTCTATCGTCAGTATGGTCGCGGTGAGGGAAAGCATCCCGACCGCCGCCATCCCCACGCCGTACACGCCCGATATCCCAGTGGTGCTTACCGCCCAGTAGCTTACGAGTATCGCCGCGACTACGAATATCACGGGGAAGAACGTCGACCTCAGGCCCACGGAAAGGCCCATGATCACATTGGTCCCGGCCCCGCCCTTGGCGGCGTCGGCGACCTTGACGACCGGCTTCCTCGCGCTTCCGGTGTAGTAGTCCGTGATCGCGAACAGTAGGATGGCCAGCACGAGGCCAGATATCACAGCAACCGCGTCAGCGATGGGCAGGCCCATCGCGTTCGTTATCAGGAGGTCTATCACGGCGCACACCGCTATCGCCAGGCCTATCCCCTTGTACAGGGCCATGGTGGCGTTGTTCCCCTTTGTCTTGAGCACCAGCATGCTCGCGAGGCTGCCGATCACTCCGGCGGCCGCTATGTAGAGCGGGTAGGCGAAGTACGTCGTGTTGCTCGCGGCAATCGTCGCCGCGATGAGCAGCGCCGCGACCAGGGTCACCACGTAGCTCTCGTAGACGTCCGCGGCCATTCCCGCGCAGTCCCCTACGTTGTCCCCGACGTTGTCGGCTATGACCGCCGGGTTCCGCGGGTCGTCCTCAGGCAGGTTGAGCTCGGTCTTGCCCACCAGGTCGGCCCCCACGTCGGCCGACTTGGTGTAGATGCCCCCGCCGACCCTCGCGAAGAGCGAGACCAGCGAGGCTCCGAAGCCGAAGCCTATGAGCAGCGCGATGTTGCTGATCGTGAGGTACATGAACAGGAGGCTTATCCCTATGAGGCCGAGGCCCACCGCGGCGAACCCCGTTACCGCCCCGCCCAGGATCGCGGTGTAGAAGGCCGCGCCCACGCCCTTCTCAGCCGCCTTGGCCGTCCTGACGTTCGCCCTGACGGCTATCGTCATTCCCAGGTACGCGGCGAGATAAGAAGTGGCCGCCCCCGTTATGAACGCGACCGTTATCTGCCCGCCGTTCGGCATGAACAGGAAAAGGATTATCGAGAGCACGACGACGAACGCCGCTATTATCATGAGCTGCCTGTTGAGGTAGGCATTGGATCCGCGCTTTATCGCGTCCGCGATCTCCTCCATCCTCTTGTTTCCACCCTCCGAGCGCAGCGTAACGAACGCGGCGACTATCGAAAACAGGAGCGATACCACTCCGAGCGCAAGGCTGTAGTCGTAGAAATGCATTTTCACACCAGAATAGAACAGTATCCTTTGCCACTAAAGTAATATAAATCTCTCGACCACCTCAGCCGAGGTGGAACTCTCCGGGGGGCAGGTGCTGCATTATGTAGTCGACATTATCGTAGTTGAGCCGCTTCGAGAGCTTGGCCGCGGCCTCGGATTTTCTCACTTTGCCGGGGGTCAGCTCAACTCCGGCTATGGGCCCGACCTTGGAATACGTGCTTGCCGGCATGATGTTGAAATTGCTCGTGTTGACGAGCACCGCCAAGGGCGGCGAGGGTATGTTCCTCCGGGTGATTTTTTCATTGTACTGCTGGCCGCGGTTCAGGGATATCCTCGTCTCCGCGCTAAACGCCCAGAGATCGAGTTTCACGTTCTTGAACCATTCCCGCTCCCCGGAGATCAGGAAGCTGCCCGTCCCGAGGGATCCTGCCTGGCTCGATTTGGATATCTGCTCCTTGCCCACCGCGAATACGTCGACCGCGGATAGGCCGTTCTCCCAGGCCTTCGAGAAGCACGCGGCGAACTGCGCCGCCTCCTCCCAGACCTCCCTGGGCGCGGACCTGCCTCCCTTGAGAACCAATGCCGAGGCGCCGAATATGTTGGCATGGAAGAACATGTCTTCGGGGTCGAGGTGCTTCGCTACGACCTCCTCGTTCTGCTGCGCGCTCCTTCCCCCTATTGCGAGCATCCCGTTGCTCGCGAAGAACCAGTAGAACTTCTCGTACCACTCGCGCTCCTCCCTCTGCCTGATCTTCTTCTCGACGACCTTCGCCTTCTCCAGGGCCTCCATCCTCTTCTCGAGGCGGTCTATCGCCTGCTTCGCGCCCTCCAGCTTGCGCTTGGCGTCCTTGGCCTTCTCGAAATAGTCCTGCGCGTTCTCCTGGGCGGACTTTGTGTAGTCTATCCCGATCTCCATGGTTATACGATCAGGCCCACGATCAGCGAGATTATGTAGCCGAATATCCCCAGGACCAGAGTGCCGAAGAGCACCACCTTGAGGGTCCTCTTGAACTCCTCGTTGCTCGGCTTGTTGCTTATGCTGAGTATGTGCCTGGCGTCGGCGAAGAACTTCTTGATCGAGTTTAGCGGGTCAAAGGCCATGCTACTATTTGCTGCCAGAATCTTTTAAATGTTTCTTGCGGACAGGGGGGCTACGCCCTGAGCTCCTTGCGGAACTCGGGGCCCACGGCGTAAGCTATGAGCGTGCCCGACTTGATGCCCATGACTGGCCACCCCTTCGCCACCGCGTCGGAGATGGCGTTTATGCGTCCCTCGAATATGCCCTTCCCGTCGAAGTCCAGGCCCTCGGCGAATATGGACATCGTCTTGAGCGACATGTACGCAGCGATGTCCCGCGCAGCCTCCTCGCAGCCCGCGGCCGCCCCCATCGCGGAGTCGAACGCGACCTTCCAGACCGCATCCCGGGCCCAGCTCATCGCGGCCGCCCTGTTGGCGTCGCGGATGGCGTCGAAAGCGGCGCTCGCGGCGGACGACCACTCTGCGTCGTCCGCTATAATCCCGAAAGAATCCCGCCCCGCCGCCTCCCTCGCCTCCATCAGCGAGTTACCTGTGAAGACCACGATCCCATCCCCGGGGATCGGCACCGCCCCGAAATAATTGAGTTTGGGTATGAACGACACGAGCTCGCAGACCCTGTCGATGCATCCCTTGGACGCGACGAGGGCCTCGGGGGAGAGATGCCCCTCTACCTCGTTGCGGACCTTGGCCTCGAGTGAAATCTCTGCCTCGGTCGGCCTCGCGACCCCGTACAGGCAGGGGCTCCCGTCCGCTATCCCGGCGACGCCGTATCCCCTCTCGACGTCCTTCCAGGCGGCCTCGACCGTCGCCCAGTAGTCCGCGATGTTTTCCATCTTCAGCCCCTTCGCCACTATCAGGCTGGCCTTGGCCTCGGCGATGCGCGCTATGTCCGAGGCGATGAATGACGCCTGCTCCTTCCCCGCCTCGAGGCTCTCCGCGGCGGACGCCACCGCCCCGTTGACGACGTCCCTCACGTACGTCCTGACCCGGTTCAGCTCGGGGCCCAGCCCCGCCTTCTCCGCGGCCTCGTAGGTGGCGTACCAAACCTGGTGGACCACGTCCACCGAGTCCTTGTTCATGAGGGAGACCTCGGCGGCCGCGCCGCGCGCGGATTCGAGCTTGTCGCTGAGGAAGACGCTGGACCTCCCGTCCGGGACCCACGACGGGACCAGGTACCTTATCCCCAAGATCTCCGAGACGAACCCCCTCAGCTCCTCGGATGCCTCCCTCGGGAGGGAGAAAGCCTCCGCTCCCGTGTTCCCCGCCGCGAATTTCTCCATGCGATCATCAACGGATATTCCTGTGGGTGAGGAGGTATATAACCATTGGCGGGAAACAGGCCGGGATCATTCGGGGCTCAGATTATGTCTTCGAGCTCCGAGTCCACCGCGGCCTCGAGCTTCTTCTTTATGCCGTTCTCGGAGTAGTCCGCGTACTCCACGCCGCCCATGACGACCATTATCTTCAGGGCGCTCTTGCCCATGCCGTGCTCTATCCTGGCGCCCCACTTCAGCAGCGCCTCGTCGTTTATCCTGCCCGAGACCTCCTGGAAGATGCTCTCGGCCTCCCTGAGCGTCAGGTCCTCGCCGCCGATTATGTTAACCAGCGCCTTCCTCGCGGTGCTTATGTCGACGTCGAGCAGCGGGCTCCGGAGGGTGTTCTCCACCGCCACGATGGCCCTGTCCTTGGTCTGCAATGACGTGCTCTCGCCCATCCCGATCATGGCGTACCCGGAGTCCTTCAGCGCGCTGCGCAGGTCCGCGAAGTCGATGTTGACCATGCCCGGCTTGGTTATCATCTCTATGATCCCCTTTGCCGCGTTGGAGAGAACCTCGTCGCTCACCTTGAAGGCCATGTTGAGCGGCAGGTCGGGCGCTATGTTGAGCAGCTTGTCGTTGGGGATTATTATCGTGGTGTCGGTTACCCTCTTGAGTTTCGCGAGCCCCTCGAGCGCGTTCTTCATCCTGGACTTGCCCTCGCTCGAGAACGGGAGGGTCACTATGCCGATCGTCAGCGCCCCGGCCTCCTTGGCCTCGTGGGCGATGAGCGGGATAGATCCCGTGCCCGTGCCGCCGCCGAGACCGCACGTGATGAACACCAGCTGCGCGTCCCCGATGAGGTGCCTGATGTCCTCCTTGCTCTCCAGCGTCGCCTCCTCGCCGAGCTTGGGGTCGCTCCCCGCGCCCATGCCGCGCGTCGCCTTCTTGCCGAGCAGGAGCTTGCGCTGCGACCTTATCCTCGTGAGGTGCTGCGCGTCGGTGTTCATCGCTATGAGGGTCGCGCCCTCGATGTTCATCTCGGACATCCTGGCTATCGTGTTGGAGCCGCTGCCGCCCGCGCCCACCACGTAGATCTTGGGCTTGGCCAGCTCTATGAACTTAAGCAGCTCCTCGTCGTCAGGTGAGGAAAACTCGTTCTGATTAGGTTGTATGATGTCCATGTGATGCACTGTCGCCTTGTCTAATATACGCAAAAAGGCATAAAAAGTATTGCGTGTGTTCGGGCCGATCGCGGGGCGGGGCGGTCCTTCACAGCGTCCAGAACCAAGGCAGCGCGTTCGCGGCTATACCGGCCACCACCAGGATCGCCAGCGCGGTGAGCAGCCTCTTGTTCCTCACCTTGCCCTGGTATATCCTCCACCCGTCGAGGCCCGGTATGGGGAGGAGGTTGAATATGGCGACGAAGAAGTTCAGGCCGAAGGAGAGCGCAGCCACGGCGTAGATAAAGTCGGCGATCTGGTAGGCAGGGGGCGTCTCGGCAGGAGCGACTTCGATTCCGATCTTGCCCCCCTTCTCAGGAGTGAGGACGTACGAGCCCTTGTCGGTCGTCACGGTCACGGCGCCGCCTGCGTACCCCGCCTCTGCCTTCATGAGATCGTAGTCGTTGCGTATCGTCTGGCCGTTCCACGCCAGTATGGTCGAATTCGTGGCGACCACTCCGTATGCGGGCGTGTTGGCCACGACGTAGGTGACCGCCACGCCGCCCGTGCTCACGTTGGGGAGCACCGCATATATCATTATCAGTACCGCCGCGAAGAACAGCAGCGCGGTCGCCATGTTGGCCGCTACGCCGGCTATCGATATCCTGTCCTGGTCCCTGGCCTTGAGCTTCGCCACCTTGCTCTCGTCGGGCTCGACGAACGCGCCTATCGGGATTATGCCGAAGAGCACCACCCCTATCGAGCTTATCCTTATCTTAGCCATCCTCGCCTGGATCCCGTGCGAGAACTCGTGGACGGCGAGGAGTATCACAAGCGAGATGACACCCGCGAAGAAGGGGATCGTTATGCCGGGTATCACTGGGGCGACCCCGGGGATCTGGCTGCTGAGAATGCCGTAGTTGGGGCTTGACGCGGTGTATCCGAGGGCCTGCTGGAGGTATTGCCATGCGACCTGGAAGATCCCGAGGAGTATCCCCGCCCCGGAGTAGAGTATGAGCGCGATCGTGAAGAGGCTGAATCCCCCCACCACGGTGATCGCTATTAGCGCGTAGTACGCCAGGTCGAAGCCCTGCGGCGATGACGCGGCCGCGCCCGAGGCGGCGGCTCCGGAGAGCTGGGGTATGCTTATGAAGCTGAGGACCACCGAGAGGTACGGGAAGACGAAGACCATTATCAGCACCACCGAGGCGATGCCGAAGACGAAGGCCTTCCTGCCCATGTACTTCCTGAACATGAAGAAGGAGAGTATCCCGAAGCTGAACGCGAACCCCCAGTCCGCGAGGGCCACCCACAGGGCCCTGTTCCCGCTCGCGAGCCTGTCCACGAAGTCTATCCCGCCCTTCCCGCCGATGAGATAGAGGCCGTAGGAGTCCTTTATCCCGTTGAGCGAGGCGATGGCCCGGCCGGAGAGCACGAGCACGACGATCGCGACGAAGAACCTGAGGATCACGCTGCCCCCCGTGAGGAACAGGCATGCGAGCACGGCCACGGTGGCCGCTACGGCCAGCAGCGTGAGCGGCCTGCGGTTCGCGCCCTTGGACGGCCCCTTCTCCTTTTTCCCGCGGCTGCCCGAACTCATCGCATCAACCTTTATTATTCTGCACAGTCTTATTTATCTGTATAGCGCTGGTGAGTCATGTGACCGAATGCGAGATCTGCGGCCGAAGCACGGACGACCTGTACGAGATCAAAGTGGAGGGGGCGATGATGCTCGTGTGCAGGAGATGCTCAGCGGGCAAGGAGGTCCTCCACAAGTTCGGCAAGGAGACGAAACAGACGATAAGGCAGTCTGTGGGAACCAGGGCCGCGCCCTCCAGGGGATCCGGCAACGCGGGAGAGGGCGAAGAGGAGATAGTCGACAACTACGGCGAGGTCATAAGGTCCGCGCGGGAGGCGCTGGGGCTTCCGCTTCGGGTGCTCGCCGAGAAGATAAACGAGACCGAGAGCTCGCTGGCGAGGATAGAGAGGCAGAGGGCCCCGCCGAGCGAGAAGGTCCTCGGGAAGCTGGAGAAGGAGCTGGGGATCAAGCTCACCGTCAAGGCCGAGGCCAGGAAGGCCGTGCCCACGCCGAGGAGGGACGAGCCGCTCAGCATCTGGGACGTCGCTAAGAAGAAGGGGCACGTCGAAGCGGGCGAGTGATTGGCGGTCCAGCTAGGTTCCCTTGTTGCGGACGTCAAGGAGAAGATAGAGCTGGACGAGCTCGCGGGCAGGACCGTGGCGATAGACGCCTACAATACCATCTACCAGTTCATAACGATAATCAGGCAGCCCGACGGCACGCCGCTAATGGACGCGAAGGGCAGGGTGACGAGCCACCTCTCGGGCCTCTTCTACAGGACGATAAACCTGATGGAGCACAGGATAACCCCCGTCTACGTCTTCGACGGGATACCCCCCGCGCTCAAGCAGAGGACCCTTGAGGCGAGGGCGAGCAGGCGGGCGGAGGCGCTCAAGGAGTGGAACAAGTCCCTGCGCGAGGGCCAGATCGAGGAGGCGAGGACCCACGCGGTCGCGAGCAGCAGGATAACCAAGGAGATAGTCGAGAGCGCCAAGGAGCTGCTCGGCTACATGGGCATCGCCTGCGTCCAGGCGCCCAGCGAGGGGGAGGCCCAGGCCGCGAGGATGACCAGGGAGGGAAAGGTGTACGCCGCGGCCAGCCAGGACTACGACCTGTTCCTGTTCGGGGCGGACGTCGCCATAAGGAACCTGACCATAACCGGCAGGAGGAAGCTGCCCGGCAAGAGCGTCTACGTCGACGTCTCTACAGAGAGGATAGAGCTCAAGAGGCTGCTCGACAGCCTGAAGATAGGCCAGAAGCAGCTCATCTGGCTGGGGATGCTGATGGGCACCGACTTCAACACGGGCATAGAGAAGGTGGGCCCTAAGACGGCGCTGAAGATAGTGAGGGAGCACCGCACGCTGGGGGAGATCGTCGAGTACGTCAGGACGAAGTACGGGAAGGAGTTCGACGCGGATCCCGAGGAGGTCGAGGCGGTCTTCACCGACCCGGACACGATCGATGTGAAGAAAAAGGATATCGATAATAATGTGAAGGTGGATAAAGAAAGGCTGATAGGATTCATGAGCGGGGAGCACGGCTTCTCGCAGGAAAGGATAGGCAAGTTCGCGGAAACACTCTCGGAACTGAAGCTCAAGGCCGGCCAGAAGGGCATAGGCTCCTGGGTGTGAACGCGCCAGTCGCAGTGACGCTTAGATCGGTGATGTAATGGTTCAGAAGACGATATACAAGAAGAAGAGGAAGAGCGGGAAGGGATACAGGCCGAGGGCGGTCTCGAGGCTCAAGAAGGTCGCAAGGACCAGGCTCAGGAACAAGCGCAACGCCCGCAGGTGAACCCCGCGGCCTGAATCGGGTCTCAAAAAGCGATAGGTTAGGTTTTGATATTTCCAAAGAGCCAGCGGTAATTGTATGAAATCCAAGGCGAAAATCCAGTCCTGCAAATCGAGGACGGTGCTGGTGATGTCCGACTCCCCCACGGGAGGCGGCTGCCCGCGCCTCGTGCTGCCGGGGAATCGCGGCGCGATGCTCAGGGACGACTATCACGGCAGGCTGTCCGCTTCCAGGCGCCTGCTCTCCAGGCTGTGCTCGCTATAGCTTGGCTATCTCCCTGTACTGCTTGTAGTCCTCTAGGTGAAACGGCCATTTCCCGACGATTATGTCCGTCAGCATAGCGCGGTCTATCTTCGGGTCCTCCGCGATCCACGTGGTCCTCAGCATCTCGGGCCCGCGCTTCGAGAGGTCCTCCCCGTTCTTGAACGCGCAGATGAAGAACGCGTCGTAGCCTCCGTTGGCGTTGGCTACCACGGAATAGTCGTTGACCGTCTCGTGCAGGTCCTCCTTCAGTATCTCCTTCGCCATCGCCGCGGCGAGCGCCTTGTGCCCCTCCACGGGGATGAGGGAGACGCCGTAAGCGTAGAATATCCTCTTGTTCGGGTTCTGGGTGAGGGCCGAGAAGCGCTTTATTATGCCCATCTTCCTGAGCTTCTTTATTATGTACACCGCCCTGTCGGGGGTTATCCTGAGCCTCTTCGCCATCTCGGTCAGCCTGACCCTCGAATTCTCGTTCAGCGCGACCAGGACGGCCTTCTCGCTCTTCGAGAGCTCCGCGGTCTCCTTGACGAGCTCGCTCCTTATCGGGAAGAAGCCCAGCGTCTGGGTGTTTATGTTCGCGAACTTCATCGTCGGCTTGTACCGGCTGAGCTTCACCCGGAAGTTCCACTGCCACCCCTGGAAGTCCGGGTTGTCGACGCCTACGACATAGAGGAGCAGGTCGAAGTCGCCCTCCGCCAGGTAGGCGCTCTGTATGAAGAAGTCCTTGCGGACGGTCTCCTTTATGAAGTCGGTGCCCGGCTTTATGCCGAACTTTATCGTCACTATGATCCCCTCGGTGAAACCCAGCTCCGTCTCGTCTATCTCCAGGGTGTAACGGATGTCGTACCTGCCCTCGAGCTCCCTCAGCGCCGACTTGACGACGTGGTACGAGACGCCGAGGCGCTTCCCTATCCCCCTCAGCGACGCCCTGGAGTCCTCGTAGACGCTCACCAGCAGCCGGTACGGAAGCTCGTTCTTGACGTATTCCTGCTTTTTTTTCGAGGCTGGCATAAATGCATCTCAAAATTGTAATATATATGCGGTATTATTGAGATAAATCAATAATGTTTGAAATATTATTCCAATAGATATTTATATATCCACAACCTTACTAATGTCAAGCATGGCACGTTAGTATCATGCGGTTGAGGTGCGCAAGCTTGTTTTCTTAACAAGCCCACTCCTAATATCCCATCCTTTTGCGCACCTCTTAATGCTCGCCCCGAAAGGGGAACGGATTTTGACATCGAGCCGCCGCGCGGCGTCGGATGCGATAGGGGCGTTTTGCGATGTACAAGATACTTGGCGTAAGCGGAAAGGGGGTGCTGAAGGAGAGGGGCACGGGCCAGAACCAGATCCCCGAGAGCCTCTCGTTCTCCGATCGCGAGGACCCCGTCGAAAGGGTGGTCTCCTACATACTCATCACGACCAACGACTGTCAGAACAGGTGCCCCCACTGCTTCATAAGCCCGGACCTCAAGGAGCACGGCTTCCTCGCCGTCGGGAAGGACGGGAAGTTCGACAGGGCGGTGGCCAGCTCGGTGGTCTCCGGCTTCCACGGGGGCTCCTCCGTCGCCCTCTCGGGAGGGGAGTTCTTCCTGCACCCCTACTACAGGGAGCTGCTTGGCGAGATAGCGCGGAGCGGCGACCCTCCGAGGTACGTTGAGATCGACACCAACATGGAGAGGATCACAAGCGTGGAGCAGGCCTCCGGCGACATGCTGGCAGTCAAGGGCGAGCTCGCGGGAAGCGGCGTGAGGCTCTGCTACGCCGCGTCGGTGGACGACAACCACGCGTACGGGACGCTGGGGGGTAGCGAGGGCAGGTGGGGGGCGCTGGCCGAGAAGGCGCGGATGCTGCACGTGGCCGCGGAGCTGTGCGGAGTCAAGCACTACTTCCGCGCGGCCCTGACGGAGGGGCAGAAGAGGAGCGGATACGTCGAAAGAATAATCGGGGCGGTGGGCGTACCGCGCGCCAGGGCCGGCCACTACTGCGGCATGGACATCCTCGACCTCATCGAGAACCCCGTGAGCAGGCAGGTGGAGCTTGACGGGTCCCTCAGGGAAGGCACCACCGAGGGGCAGGCGAGGGAAATAGGCATGAAGAGGATCTGGCTGGAGGTCGCGGGGATGCAGGACCTGGCGGAGGGCAATGCCACTGTCTGCATAAACCCGAACGGGGACGTGCTTCTCTCAGACCACATCCTGGGCAAGAAGATAGGGGCCGTGACCGCCAGGGCAGACCTGTCGCGGGTGATAACCGGCTACGTGAAGAAGATAGAGGGGCGGTCCGAAGGGAGGCTTGCCGAACTCAGGGACGAGCTTGGCGCGCTGATGAGATGAGGGAAGTCACGCCAGGTTGTTGTACATCTTGTCGTTGAACTCGTAGGCGGTGACGCTCTCGTCCCTCCCGATCCCGAGTTCCGAGAGCATCGCGTCCCTGTCCGCGAACTCCCTCGCGGGGCTTTCCACGTCGAAGAGGAGCACCTTGCCCGCGAACTCGCAGTAGACGTAGAACTTCTTTTCGCTGTCCATTATCTTAGTTATGACCTTGGAGGTGACGTTGCCCAAAGACACCAGCATCGTGCAGAGCAGCACGGCCTTGTCGAAGGCGTCCCCCGCCTCAAGCCTGAGCGTCTGCCCCGGCCTCAGCCAGAACTGTATCGGAAGGCTTACCGTCGATATCTGGTCCCTCACGTAGTACTGCGCCTCCCTGGCTGCGCTGAGGAAGTCCTCGTTGTAGTTGTAGAACGCGAACATCGACCTGATGCTCTTGACCTGGGAGAGGACGGACTCGTCCTCGGGGGTCACCAGCGTGGGGAGCTCGGCGACGTAGAGCGTCTCCTCCTCCTCGATGTAGTCCCGATAGCGCATTATTATCTCTAGATAGAGGTTGCTGTACTTCTCCAGCATCTTCTCGTCTGCTACGGGCATGCGCCTTCGCAGTGCATTAGGAAGTGAAACACTATTATCCTTTCCGTTCAGGGTCCCTTATGGGATCAGCCTCTCCGGCGACCTCGGGAACAGCGCCGCCTCCTTGACGTTCTCCAGGTTCAGAACCTTGGCGGTTATCCTCTCGAGGCCTATGCTGAAGCCGCCGTGCGGCGGAGCACCGTACTTGAAGAACTCGGTGAACCACTTCAGGTTCTCGCGGTCGAGCCCCTTCTCGTCGATCTGCTTCATTATCTGCTCGTACCTGTGCTCCCTCTGGCCGCCGCTGCTCAGCTCCAGGCCCTTGTAGACGAGGTCCGTTCCCCTAGTCCACTGGGAGCCCTCCTCCGCCTTCATGACGTAGAACGGCTTCGCCGAGAACGGGAACCTGTTGGCGAAGAAGAAGTCGCTGCCGTGCTTCTCCTTCACGTATTTGGCAAGCGCGTCCTCGGCCTCCTTGGTGTAGTCCTGGCCGAAGGGTATCTCGATGCCGAGCCCCTTGAGCGTCCCGTACACCTCGGGAAACTCTATGACCGGGAACGGCGTCTTCGGGACCTCCAGCTCCACCCCGCACGCCTTTAGGTCCTCCTGGCAGTCCTCCGCGACCTGCCTGATCGCGTGGACCACGAGCTGCTCCTCGAACCTCATTATGTCGTGCTCGCTCTCTATGTAGGACATCTCGCACGAGACGGTCCTGTGCTCGGTGAGGTGCCTCGGGGTGTGGCTCAGCTCCGCCCTCCAGCTCGGCCCGGCCTCGTAGACCTTCTCGAATCCGGCCACCATGAGAAGCTGCCTGTGGAGCTGGGGATCCTGCCTCAGGTATGCGGTCTTTCCGAAGTGCCTCAGCGAGAACACCTCGGACCCGCCCTCGGACGGCACGCCCATCAGGCTGGGCGTGAACACCTGCAGGAACCTCTGCGAGTAGAAGTACTTCTGCATGCCCTCGAGGAGCTTCGACTGCACGCGGAATATGGCGAAGTTCTTCGCGTTCCGCAGGTCCAGCGCCCTCCAGTCCAGCCTCTTGTCGAGCATGCTCTCTATGTGACCCTCGGTGTCTATCGGGGAGGTCGGGAGCGACTTCCCTACGACCTCGATGGCGGTCGGGAGTATCTCCTTGCCCGACTTCGACCGGACCTCCTTGGGCACGGCGCCGTCCACGATGACGAAATCGTTGGGAACGAGGCCCTCCACCAGCTTCAGCAGATCCTCGGGCGCGGACTTCTTGAGCACGGTGACCTGCATTATCCCCGTGGCGTCCTTGACCCAGACGAACTTGGCGTTCTTGAGGTCGGTTATCCTCTCGATCCTGCCCCCTATGACCACCCTGCTCTCCGGGGCCGTGGGTGCATCGCATATGTAGTGGACGCGCTTCATGATAATCAACAAATATTGACGTGAGTTTGCATTTATCTGGTTATTAAAGATTTATAATTAATGCCTTACAAATACTAGAACATGAAGGACGAAGAGTTCGAGCGTCTCCTGAAGATATCAAGGGTCCGGCTCACGGACGAGGAGAAGCTGAAGATACGCGGCGACATAGAGGAGATAATCATCTACTTCGACAAGATCCAGGGCATAGAATGCCACGATGCCCCTGCCTACCAGCCGATAGACGTCCCTGAGAGGTTCAGGAAGGACGTAGTGAGGAAGTTCGACAACGTCGATGGGCTTAAGAAGGACGACGTGCTGCAGGACGACTACATACGCGGGCCGAAGCTATGACAAGCTACATCGAGGAGTTCGCCTCAAAGAGGAGACAGCCGGGCTACTACGAGCGGCTGCTCCAGGAGGTGGAGGAGTTCAACAAGGAGTACCACGCCTTCAACGTCCTTAACGAGGAGCTCTCCGACGATTCCTCTGGGATGCCTTTCTCCTCGAAGGCCAACATCTGCGTGAAGGGCTTCGAAACCACCGCGAGCTCGAGGATGCTCAGGGGGTACGTGGCCCCGTTCGACGCGACCGTGATAGAGCGGATGCTAAGCGCTTCGAAAAGGAAGCACTCGCGCTATTCCGATCCCACCGGAAAGAATCAGGAGGACAGGACGCCGTTCTGCTTCCTCGGCGAGACCAACATGGACGAGTTCGGCTTCGGGACATTCGGCATAAACTGCGAGACGCCCGCGAGGAACGCGTTCGATCCGGAGTACGCCGCAGGGGGGTCGAGCAGCGGGGCCGCGGTCGCCACCGCCTCGCTCAAGTACCACGTGGCCATAGCCGAGTCCACTGGAGGCTCAATCTCCGCCCCGGCGGCGCTTAACGGGGTGGTGGGTTTCACCCCGACCTACGGGGCCGTCTCCAGGTACGGGCTCATCGACTACGCCAACTCGCTCGACAAGATCGGGGTCATGGCCAGGAGCGCGGATGACGCGATGCGGGTCTTCGACGCGATAAGGGGGTCGGACGATTACGACACGACGTGCGTCACGGGAGAGATATCCGATTCGCAGAAGAAGAAGGTCTTCGTGGTGGAGGAGCTCATCGGCAGGGCGGACGAGGCGATACAGGGTCATTTCGAGAAGCTGCTCGGCAGGCTCGAGGCGTCTGGCCGCGAGATCGAGCACATAAGCATGGACATCCTGGGAAAGGCGATAGAGCCCTACTACATAATAGCGATGGCGGAGGCCTCGACCAACCTAGCCAAGTACACCGGGTTCAAGTACGGATACCAGTACGGCGAGTACAACAAGCGCTACAACGAGTTCTTCACCGAGGCGAGGGCCAACTTCGGGACCGAGGCGAAGAGGAGGCTGATACTCGGGACGTTCATACGGGGGGAGAGCGTCAAGGACAAGTACTACACGAAGGCGCTCACCATCAGGAGGATGCTCATCGACGAGATGGGCAAGGTGCTGAAGGAAGGGTTCATACTCTCCCCAACTCTCCCGATAATGACGCCCAAGATAGCCGACACGGCCAAGCTCAGCCCCGTGCAGAACTACGCGATGGACATATTCACCATACCGCCGAACGTCGGCGGGTTCCCCCACATATCGTTCCCGTACGAGTACGTCGACGGGATGCCCATAGGCGCGCAGCTGGTGACTGAGCAGGCCAACGACTACGCGCTGCTCGACTTCGTGGGCGAGTGGGAGAGGTCGTTCACGTACAAATTCAAAAACAACCTGGGAGATCTATGAAGATAGGACTCGAAGTTCACGTCGCGCTTCCCACGAAATCGAAGCTTTTCTGCTCCTGCAGCACGGAGGAGGAGAAACCCAACGCGGCGATCTGCCCGATATGCATGGGCTCCCCTGGGTCGAAACCGATGCTCAACGAGGAGGCGGTCAGGTCCGCGGCGGGGATAGCCAGCGCCCTCCACTGCCAGATAAACAGCAGGATGTCCTTCGTCAGGAAGGTGTACTTCTACCCGGACCTGCCCAAGTCCTACCAGATAACCCAGCTGGACGGATCGGTGGGAGGGCCGGGATACCTGCAGACCGACGAGGGCAAGGTCAGGATAAGGAGGGTTCAGATAGAGGAGGACCCCGCGAAGATAGTCAGGGAAGGGGCCCTAACCCTGCTCGACTTCAACAGGAGCGGCATCCCCCTGGTGGAGATCGTCACCGAGCCGGACATAACGAGCGAGAAGGCCCTGTGGTCCTTCCTCAGGACGCTCAGGAGCGTGCTCTACTACCTCGGCGTCGACATAAACAAGGAGCTCAAGGCGGACCTGAACATCTCCCTGGCCGAGACCAGGGTCGAGGTCAAGAACGTCACGGGCATCAAGAGCCTGATCGAGGCCGCCAAGTTCGAGATGGAGAGGCAGGGCGAGATAATCAAGGAGGGCGGAGTCATCGCGAAGGAGACCAGGGGCTACAACGACAAGATGAAGTCCACGGAGTCCATGAGGGAGAAGGAGACCGACGAGGAGTACGGGTACATATACGAGCCGGACCTCACGACGTTCGACGTCTCGAAGATGGAATTCAGGAAGCCAGTCTACATAAGCGACATCGCGCTGCAGTTCGAGAAGGAGTACGGGGTCAGCGCCAAGACGTTCATGGAGCTCACCATGTTCGATAGGAGGGGCCTTGAGCTCATAGACCTCTTCAAGGGCAGGTACGAGATAAAGAACGTGCTCCACGCCCTGGAAAGGGTGAAGAAGTACGGGAGGGAGGACGTCTCCGAGAAGAGCTTCGAGGAGATAATAAAGCTCGTGGCGAAGGACATAGTGATCACCGACGAGGTGATAGGGCTGGTGGAGGAGGGGAAGGCCGACACGATAAGGCACGAGCAGATGAGCCCGGAGGAGCTGGACAGGCTCATAAGGGAGTTCATAGAGAAGAACGGAGACATAATCAAGGACGCTGAGAAGAACAAGAAGGCACTCAACTTCATAATCGGCGAACTCTCGAGGAAAGGCAACCTCAACCCCAAGGACGTCGCGAAGCGCGTCCATGAGATAGTGGGCGAGCTCGGGAATGGCTAATTTTTAAAGCAGTACGACAAATAGTAAAGCGGATATTATGGAGGACGATGTTGGGCTGCCGGGATGCGAGATGACAGGTGCCCTCGAAGAGGAAGAGTTCGGGGAGACCATAAAGATGCTGATGGCATCCCCGGAAAGAAGGCTGGTTCCAACCGAATAGCGGGAGATCAATGGCGGAGAAGCCCGTGCCCCTCGTTGAATGCTCTTGTTAGCTCCTCTGCTGATTCTCCGAAGTCCCTGATCTGCACGGACTCTGCATAAAGGTCCGATATTACCATCCTTGTAAGGGAAGGCCATGGCGGGGGCGTGTGTATTTCCTCGAAAACTCCGGACATCCTCTTCAGGATGCCCGCGTCGCCACGGTCGTTGGCGAACGCCTCCGTCTCCGGAGCGACCGTAGGGTTGAATGCGATCCTCATCCCCCTGGCGATAAGCGCGCTGTAGGCGCTGCTCGCGCCCGGGTCGTTCCTGATCAGGTTGTAGGTCAGCTTTCCTAAAACAAGGCGGACGTCCCTTCCGCCTTCGACGGCCCCCTCGAATGCGCGTATCACGCGGGGATCGGTATATTTCTCTGCGAATTCCTTCACGGCCAAGCCATCCACCGAAGCTACTGAGCTATTCGGATTTATAATGATTCGCGCATGCGCTCCGCTGGGGGGATTGAAACAAAAAAGAAAGAACGGAGAAGCAAGCTTGTTAAATTAGACTTTAGTAGCGGTGCGCTCGCAGATCGCTTGCGCTTTCTGCTTATACGCCCGCCCTATCAAAGTTGTGTAATACAACCGTCATAGTGTCTCGTTTCGGATTGGGCTTCGTCCTTAGATGCTTTCAGGACTTATCCCTTAGCGCGTGGCTACCCGGCCATGCTATTCACAACCGGTAAACTAGAGGCGCCGAGGCCTCATTCCTCTCGTACTAGAGGCTTCTTATCCTCTGACACTTACACTCCCAGTAGATTTTACCGTCCTGCCTCGCGGCGGACTTAACTCAGCTCGTGTTAGTCTTTAACGGGCGAGCAGCCCGGCCCTTGGTGGCTTCTGCACCACCAGGATGACTAAAGCCCATATCGGTGTATCAAACGGCTGGGTCGATGTGAACTCTCACCAGCCACGAACCGGTTACCTCCAGAGTAACTTTTCTGACAGTCTAGAGCCCCATTAAAAGGGCTTCTAGAGCTCGGTAAGCCCCTGTTTCCAGTCTGCACATTCCGCTTTTCAATGTACAGTCAGCCCTGCATTTGCCTTTAAGCTTAACGGTGAGTTTCCAACTCACCTAAGCAGAGCATTGGTCACTTTCGTTTCCTTATCGAAAGCAACCGCCCAGTCTAACTATCCACCTGCTGCTGTCCTATTTTACTAGTGAGCCGCGTGGCGAGCGGAGAGTGGTGTTACATTGTCGCTCCACGGAGGCCGAAACCCCCGCTTCGATGCTCCCACTTACGCTCTGCAGCGCCCGCTACACAGCAACAACAGGATATAGTCAAGCTTCATGGAGACTTCATTTCCCACTGAGAGTACGCGGCATGTTCACCGCGCAGTGAGTTCACCAAGCACCAGATTGGGACAGTGGGAGAGTCGTTACGCCCTTCATGCAAGTCGCCTATTAAGCGACGAGGTATTACGCTACCTAAAGAGGGTCAGAGTTACCCCCGCTCTTTGCTAGCGCTTAGACCCGTTGAAACGGGGTTTCGCGTACTAGCGGTGAGCAGGCGTCACCCACTGTACTAAGCCTTACGGCTTTGCGGTGAGTTGTGTTTTAAAGAAACAGTCGCTCTCCCCTAGTTATTGCAATCTGCGCTTACTAAGCACAGACATGGCTTGTCGAAAACTTACGCCACTAACTTGCCGATTTCCCTAACCTGATTTAATCTTGGCACGCCTTGGTCTATTCAACCAGCAGCACCTGTACTGGTTCTAGGTACGAACTAACGCGATCGTTGTGTATTCCCTTTTCACGGAATCAGGAATTTGGTCAAAGTTCATTTAGCTGCTTCTCCTCATAATGAGACTCCACAGCCGTTTGCACGTTCTAAATGACCTATCCCCAACTGTCAGAAATACACCTTGTGTCACCACACCTACGCATTAGGCGCATGAATTTTAACATGCTTCCCTTTTGAGGGGTAGTGATTAGCTCCCCTCTTAGGATCGGCTAACTCCCCGCTGACAATCATCTCGGGGAAAACCGTGTGCTTCCGGCGTACGGGATTTTAACCCGTATTTGCTGTTACTGACACCAGGATTTTCACTGCTGCGCAGTCCATCCGGGCTCAAGCCCGAACTTCTTGCCGCGCAGCACGCCCTTCTACCCATGCTTTCGCACGCTGGGGTCTCGGTACCTAGTTTAGCCCCGTCCATCTTCAGAGAATCTCGTCTCAATCGGTACGCTGTTACGCGTTTTTTAAAGGGTGGCTGCTTCTAAGCCTACCTCCCGACTGTCTAAGACGGAACTCTCCTTCAACACACTTAACTAGGATTTAGGGACCTTAACCTCAGTCACTCTCGTTCAAGTCTCGCGGTACTAGCTTACCCAATACACGCCGACTCTGGGGATACGCAGCATACGCATTCGGAGTTTGACTTTGAGGCGAAGCCTTTCGGCTCCCACCAGAAAATCGGTCGCTCTACCGCGTATGCGAGCTAGCCCCAGGCTATCCTAAAGATACTTCGAAGGGGACCCGTTATTGCCATGTTCGAATGGTCTATCGCCCCTACTCGTAGGTCACCCAACAGGATAAACCATGACAGGTAGCGGGCCTCCACCGAGCTTACGCTCAGCTTCACCCTGCCCACGAGTAGTTCACAATGGCTTCGGGTCGTAAATTAGTGACTTGGGCGTTTTCACACCCGGTGCATAGGCACACTCGCTTTCGCTACGCTTTTCGCTTGCCACTAATATACACTCCCTGGCTCTTGCTTCAAGAAGAAGGATATAACACTGCTAGCACATTTCGTTCGACGCTTTCGCGTTTTCACTTCGTGTGCAATGACGCTCATGCCATATCTTCTTGTAACCACCTAGTTTCAGATCTATTTCACACCCACACGTGTGGGTTCTTTTCAACGTTCGCTCGCGCTACTTATTCGCTATCGGTCTCTGGTCAATGTTTAGGGTTGGAGTTTAATGCCCCCGTATTCGCACAACGTACTAAGGCTGTGCTACTCTCTTACGGACAATTCCATACGCGCTTCGCCTACGAGGCTGTCACTCTCTTTGGCCGCTCTTTCCAGAGCGTTCGGCTCGCGCGTACGCAAGTGCGTCCGCACCACATCTCCCATCACTTGCGCAATGGGATTCAGCTTGCCCTTTGTCGGTTTCACTCGCCGTTACTAACGACATCTCGTTTGATTTCTTTTCCTGCGGGTACTAAGATGCTTCAGTTCCCCGCGTGCGCATGCGCCACTATTCATGGCGCACCATTCGGCTATCTCAGGTTCAAAGGTTGACTTGCACCTACCCTGAGCTTATCGCAGCTTGCCACGGCCTTCTTCGCTACCAGAGCCTAGTCATTCCCTAGGTGGCTTAAATAATTACAAGCTTGCTTCTCCTCAAATCAATTGCAAAAATGCAATCTCATACGGTGCCACACGTAGATTATTTAGGGTAGAACCCCAAAAATCCCCATCATAAAAAACAGATTTAACTGTTCCGAGATGTAAGCCTTTACAAGCTTAGCGTGTGCATCAAAGCACCAAGAGAAGATATGACAAAATAGGTTTATATAGATTATGGTGTGGAAGCGGATAGGAGATGTGCCGCGGGCGCTCACCTTCGCATGACCGCCCTCCTCAGCGACATCTGGGTCCACATGCGCACCTTCGACGTCTCGTTCACGATGTGGAAGAGATACGCCCAGTACCAGTCCTCCTCGACGTACCTGGGATCCCTTTCCTTGAGCCTCTCGGCGAAGAAGGCGAAGTGCTCCTGGCCCTCGATGAGCCCGGATGCGCATCCGGGACCCAGCCTGCCGATGCGCCATTCCATCCACTTCCTGTCCACTTCCACCACGCTGGCCTCGTCGCAGGCTTCCCCTATCATCCGGATGAAACGGGCCTTGTCCTCGGGCGGCGTGCTCTCGTCTATGTTTATGCATATCGAGTTGAGCCGCCTCCACAGCTCGACCCTCAGGCTCTCGGTCTCCTTGAGCCCTGGATCGGAGAGGATATGCGCTATCCTCTCGTCTTCGGCCTTCGGGATGCCGCGGCCGAGCGCGGCGGCATCGCCCTTCAAGATCCCGTAGAAGTCCCTCTTCCTGGAGACGAAGTCGACCTTCCTTAGCCTCGTGTAGACTTCCTTGGCCGCCGCTTCCGCCTTCGCTTGGTTCGTGCGGGCCCCTTCCATCTGCCGGGGAGGTTCCCGGCCGCTCCGCACCGCGCTCAGGTCGAGCTTGGAGATGTCTAACGGGCCCATCGCTTTCCTAATCGCCGCCTTCGATACAGTTTCCATTTTATTGCCATTCTCCCGACACGCATATAACACTTCCGTGCTGACGCGGGGGATTGCCGCCAGAGGCGTCCCTAGGGTAAGACTTTAATCTTTGAGCGTTGTCACTAGAGCGTGATCAGATGGGAGTAATCTCGGAGTTTCAGGATTTCCTTGCGGAGTACAAGGTCATGGGCCTCGCGGTCGCGTTCATAATCGGCACCGCCCTGACGGCGCTGGTGCAGTCGCTGGTCAACAACATAATAATGCCGATAGTCGGGATAGTGCTGCCGAAGGGCGGGTGGGAGACCGCGACGGTGAATCTCGGGCCCGCCGCCATAGGCGCGGGCGCGTTCCTCGCGGCGGCCATAGACTTCATCATAATAGCGTTCGTGGTGTTCCTGATAGTGAAGATGATGCCGACAAAGAAGGAGCCGGCCAAGGCGCCGGCCTGAAAACTGGCTGATTCCTTCAGTACTTGACCAGGGACACAATCTTGCCTCCCCCGAGCTTCTCCGCGCCCTTGAGGCCGACGAGCTCCACGAGAAAGGCGAATCCGACCACGTTGGCGCCCCGGCCCCTGACGAGGTCGGCGGCCGCCCTGGCCGTGCCTCCCGTCGCCAGCAGGTCGTCGGCTATGAGCACATTACTCCCCAGCTCGACGGCGTCGCTGTGCATCTCTATCGTCTCCGTCCCATATTCCAGATCGTATTCCGCGCTGACCTTCGCGCTGGGGAGCTTCCCCTTCTTCCTGATCGGCACGAAGCCGGCGCCCATCGCGTAAGCGAGGGCGGCCCCCATTATGAAGCCCCTGGCCTCGACGCCGACGACGTAGTCCACCTCGGCGGCGCTGAACCCCTCTACGAGCTCGTCGATGCAGAGGTCGAAGGTCGGCCCGTCCTTCAGCACGGGGGTTATGTCCCTGAACACGACGCCCTTCTTAGGATAGTCCGGAAAGTCCCTTATCTTGCCCCTTATGATCCTCTCGGTTTCGTTGCCAGCCATGGTTTCACCCTGTCCCGACGCATCGTTTATTGCTTGCAACGGAAAGCTTTAAATCAAAATGTAGCGATAGATAACAAGGGAATGAGCGGATTGTATGCGTGATAAGAAAGTTCCGAAGGTGCTAGCGCTTATACCGGACGGCAACCGGAGATGGGCCATGAAGCACAACCTTTCCTTCTTCAACGGCTACAACCTTGGAGTCAACAAGTTCATAGACTTCGCCGACTGGTGCAAGGACTACGGCATAAACAACATAACAGTGTGGGCGTTCTCCACGGAGAACTTCAAGAGGTCCTCGCTCGAGAAGGACGCGCTGTTCAACATATACCGAAAGGTGGCAACCGACAAGGATCTCCTGGCGAGGCTGCACGACAACAGGACCAGGGTCAGCATAATAGGCAACAAGCGCCTCCTGCCCAGGGACCTCTCCGAGGCCCTCCACAAGGTCGAGGTCGAGACGGGGGCGTACAAGGACAGGGTGATAAACATGCTCATCGCGTACGGGGGGAGGGACGACGTGCTGCACGCGACCAGCGAGCTGGTCAAGGACGCCCTCAAGAAAAAGGTGGGGAAGGTCGACGAGGCCCTCTTCAGGAGCTACATGTTCTCGGGGAGCGTGCCAGACATAGACCTGGTCATAAGGACCTCTGGCGAGGCGAGGCTCTCGGGGTTCATGCCTTTCCAGGCGGGGTACTCTGAGCTGTACTTCAGCAAGAAGCTCTGGCCGGATTTCGCCAGGTCCGACCTCGAGGAAGCCATTGATGATTACGGGAACAGGAAGAGGAGGTTCGGCATCTAGCTCTTTACGTCTGTGTTTCTATGTCTGATAAACGAAACTACATACTTCAATATACAAAGTACTTCAACATGAAGGCGCCTAGCGTCGCCTTACAGGCGGGGGTGCTCCTGCTCATCGGGGCCGTCGCCGGAATGGCGATGAGCTTCATCGTCCACTATCCGATATTCTCGCATAACTACGTCGAGCTGCTCGTGCTGGGCCTGAGCACGGGGGTCCTCGTCGTGAGCCTGCCTGCGCTTCTCACGATCGTGTTCGTGAAGGCCACGAAGAGGAGGATGCGGCTGAAGCACGCGATGCTCGCGACGATAATGATAACCGCGCTGTACGCCTTCTTCCTCGTCCTGGACGCACTGCTGTTCCATTTCAGGGGCAGTTCGACCCTTTTCTACCTCGTTCTCCTCCTCGCCAACGCCTGCGCCTACGGGTACTGGTACCTGGTGGGCAAGCTGGCCATGGCGAAGGGCAGGAGCTCCGCCGCGCTGGCAGCCACCCAGCCCATACTCAACATCCTGCTCTACCTTCCGCTGGGCAGCTACATCCTCGGGATAGGGGTTCCGCTCAACGTGACCCTGATCAAGCTCTTCGCGGGGATGCTCGTGTTCCTGGTGGCGGGCAACGCTCTGCTTTACCTCGTCGACAGGCCGGTGAAGGAGATCATGGACACGAGCGGGACGACCATCGCCGTGTCGATGGTGAGCCAGTGGCTTTACGACCTCACGAACGACGTGAAGGTGATAGGCCAGGAGGCGAGCGTCAAGAGGGACCTGAGCGTCGACGTCCTGGCGATCAGGGGCAAGAGCGGCTACAAGGCCGTATTCGTCAATCCGGACATCCACTTCGGACCTTTCGCGGGGGTGGGCGGGAGCGTCGCCCCGGCTGCGCTGGGGGACCTCGTGGTTAAGTCGGCGGGGTGCGCGCCCTTCGTGCTCCACGGTCCGGAGACCCTGGAGGACAACCCGATAAGCGCCACGCAGGTCAGGATCATCGGCAGGCAGATCGAGGCGGTCCTCTCCGACAAGAAGTTGCCCTTCGCGAATGCGCAGGGCTGCCTCGGCATAGGCAACAAAAACAGCTGCAGGGCGATCAGCATCGCCATTGGCGACTCGAACCTGGTATTCCTAACCAGGGCGCCCAACGTGACGGAGGACATGGACAGGGAGGTCGGGCTGCGGCTTAAGGCGCTCGCTGCCGACGCGGGAAGGAGGAACGTGATACTTGTGGACTCGCACAACTCGAGATACGAGTCCGCGAAATCCGAGGACCTAGGGGAGATCCACATCGGGAACCCGTACGCGAAGGAGTACGAATCGGCCATGATGAGCGCAATCCTGAAGAAGGGCAAGGAGGGGGTCTGGTTCGGGTCGTCGTACAGCAAGCTGAAGAAGCGCCTCGGGGACCCGAAGGACATGGGCGAGGGATACACGAGCGCTTGCGTATTCGGCTTCGGCAGGAAGAGGTTCGGCATAGTTCATTTCGACGCGAACAACATGCTCCCGGGATTCAGGGGCAGGATCATCGGCCACGTCAAGGAGAAGTTCGGCATAGACATCGAGGTGTCGACGACGGACACGCACTCGATAAACTCGCTTAGCCTCTCCGCGAGCAACGCGCTTGGCAGGCACACCAGCGTCGAGAAGGCCATTCCCGCGGTCGACGAGCTCATACAGAGCGCCATGGGCAGGATGGAACGGGTGAGCTACGCGTACAAGACGGTCAAAATCGGCAATTTCGCGGTCTGGGGCAAGGACGCCGACGCGCTCATAAAGAGGACGAGCAGGGAGGTCAAGAGGGTCCTGAAGTACGTGGTGCCCCTCATCGTGATAGCCACTATTATAATTGCCGCCTGGGTAATCTACATCGTGTGACAATGCACGGCTACATCGAGCCCCTGGTCATCGCCGCCCTGATGGCCTATTGCGCGGCGGCCTTCAGAAGGAAATCCGACCTGCTCCTCCTCGCGGCGGCCGCGGCCGTCGGCGTGGGCCTTGCGGTTCTCACTGGCTCGGACGCGGGTCTCATGCTCATCGGAGTTCTCGCCTTCGGCGGGGTTGCGGGGTCGCTGGGCTCCAGATTGAACTACCTCGTCCTTGCCGCGGCGGCGGCCTTCGTCGCCTTCGCGTTCCTGAACGGCGTCCCGGTATCGCTGGTGGCGCAGGCGGCCCTCCTGGGATTCATCGGCAGCGCCCGCTCGTTCGTGGGAATGAAATCGGACGGGAGCAAGAGGATGGAGAAGAGGCGCGACCTTGTGCAAATAGCCATCGGGCTGGCCATTCTGGGGGCTTTCGCGGCGCTCGATTACGCGGACGCGGAGCTTTTCCTGTTGGGCGGGGTGCTGCTCGGCGTGCTCCTGAGCGACCTCGCCGTCCTGAACCCGGGGGGAGGCGTATCGAAGGCGATCCTCTCCCTGGAGAGGAATGATGCTCCTTTCGGGCAGGGCGCGATGTGGCTCGCGCTCGGCGCGCTGGTCGCGGTGTCTTTCCTCGGCCAGAGGGACGCGGGGGCGGTGCTGGGCTCCATATTCATCGGGGACGCGGTCGCGACCATAGTCGGGATCGAGTACGGGAGGACCAAGCTTCCCTACAACAGTAAGAAGAGCGTGGCAGGCTCAGTTGCTTATTTCGCGGCGGCGCTGGCCGTCTCTTTCCCGTTCATAGGCGTCTGGGCCCTGCCGACCTCTTTCATCGCGGCGGCGGTGGAGAGCCTCCCTAGGCAGATAGACGACAACTTCGACACGTCCGTGGCGCTTACGGTGGCTGTGCTCCTTCTAGCCTCATTGGCGGGGATGGGCTAGCGCGAAGGGCGCCTCAGACCATCCAGCTGCTGAAAAGGGGCGCGCCGAAGGCCGCGAGCGCGGATGCCGAGAGCAGCATCACGAGGGCGACGAGCCCCAGAAGGACCGCTATCACTGCGAACGCCTGAAGCCTGGTGACCTTCTGCTGGACTGACAGGGCTATGACGTCCACGACGAATCCCCACACAGGAAGCACGATGAGCGCGAGCGCGTTGACCCCGGGAATCACGAACAGCCAGTACAGAAGCAGCATCGGCATGAAGCCGAAGACGAGCGCCGTGAATGTCCTCTCGTAGCCTCCCTTGAACAGCTTGAGGAAGTTCTTGCCCACGAGGTGGTACAGCGCGGCGTCGATGAGCAGGCTCACGGGTATCAGGACCCAGAAGTACGCGAATGCGAAGGCCACGAGGAGCACGTTCAGGCCGACTCCGGGAAGGAGCGAGAGCACCAATGGGACCGCCCCGAACCTGTTGGAGACCAGCCCCAGGTTCAGGCAGATGCTGCCCAGCACGATGAAGAGCAGCAGGGGCACCAGGCTCACGCCGTAGTAGAGCTTAAGCGCGTCCTTCACGCCCATCTTGGCGGCGGACTCCTTGCTCGGCCAGAACAAAACCCTGAAACCCCTCTTCACGTCATCTTTGAACGCCATTGAATCGGAGTTCTAACGACGCTCAGGAATAAAAATATGCGTGCGCGCTTGGGATTTCCGATGACGGCGATCAGGATCTCAGCAGCGTGCGAATACGGCCCGCCGTCCCCGCCGGCCTTGGCGCGTCCCGCTCAAGCAGCCGGTCGATGGCCTTCCTGCGGCGCCTGGAGTCGTGCGGCCAGCCCAGGTACATGCCGGTGTGTAGCGTCGTCGCGGACTCGTGTATCCCGATCAGGAGACATGGCAATTCGAAACGCATGCCGAATTTCTTCTCCAGCACGTTCTCCACGTCGCCGATGTCGGACTTTGCAAGCTCCTCCTTTGACAATCCGGTAATGCGGCGTATCTCCGAGAGGAAGTACTCGGCCGGCACCTTGGGCGCCGGACCGTGCGCTCTGCCTTCTGGGGTAAAAAAAGAATCGAGGGTGGAAAGGCCCGGCCTTTCCATTCAGACCCTCCTTCCCCTTCTTCCGCCTGGCCTCCTCGTGGAGTCGGTGGGTATCGGGGTCACGTCCTCTATGCTCTTTATCTTGAGGCCGCTCCTGGCCAGCGCCCTGACGACCGCCTGGGCTCCGTGCCCCGGGGTCTTCGAGCCGTGGCCTCCTGGGGCCCTTATCTTTATGTTTATGTTGGTTATCCCCCGCTCTATCGCTATGGCCGCGACCTTGTAGGCGGCCTGCATCGCTGCGTAGGGGAATCCCTCCTCCCTGCTGTTGTCGACTATCATGCCTCCGCTCCCGATCGCTATGGTCTCGGCGCCGGAGAGGTCGGTCAGCGTGATTATCGTGTCGTTCTTGGATGAGTAGATGTGCGCGACGCCCCACCTGACCCCCTTGGGCTTGAACTTCAGCGTGGCCTCCTGGGCCAGCTGCTCGAACGAGACGTCGCTCTTCTTTGTCTCTTGCTTCTTCTCTTCAGGTTTCTGCTTTTTCTCGGTCTTTGCCAAAGTATCAACTCTACTGTCCTTCCGCCTTAGCCTCGGCCTCCTGCTCGGCGTGCTCCGCCGGCTCGACCTGGGCAGTCTCCACGGCCTCCGCCGCCGGCACCTCCGGCGCGGCGGCCTTCACGGGCTGCTCGAGGTTTATCGGCTTGAAATAGGCGAGGGCGTCCTCCTCGGACGCGAGCACCAGGTGGCCCGGAGACGTGAGCCTCTTGCCGTTCACTGCTATGAGCCCGTGGGACACGAGCTGCCTGGCCTGCTTCATGCTCTTCGCGAGTCCCTTCCTCAGGACCATCGTCTGGAGCCTCCTCTCGAGGAACGAGTCGACGTTGACGACCAGAAGGTCGTCGAGCTTCGCGTCCCCCTTGACTATGTTGTACCTGCTGAGCCTGGTGATTATGTCCCTGCCGACGCTCTCCTCGGTCCTTCCGGAAAGGACGTCCCTGACGTTCTTCCTTATCCTTCGGAGTTCGCTGTCGAGTATCCAGAGCTCCCTGAGGTTCTTGAGCCCGTACCTCTCCTTGAGCTCGTGCTCGTGCTGGATCCTGATCGAGTCCCACATCAGCGAAGGCGTTTCGTATTTCTTCCTAATCTTCTTTGGGTCTCCCATTAGATCACGCTTTCTTCGCCGGGGCGGCGGTTGCCTTCTTCTGCTCCTCCTGTATCTTCTTCTTAGTGACTCCCACTGTGGCTCCCGTCCTGCCTGTAGACCTCGTCCTCTGTCCGCGGACCTTCTGGCCGTACTGGTGCCTGAAACCCACGTAGGTCTGCTGCTTGATCATGTCCTCTATGTCCTGCCTTGTCTGGACTATCAGGTCGGTTCCCACGATGTGCACGTCCTTGCCCGTCGCGACGTCCTTACGCCTGTTGAGCATGAATGCAGGTATCCCGAACTTCAGGGGATCCTTTATCACCTGCTCCACCTCGGCGAGCTTCTCGTCGGATAGCGAGCCTATCGCGGTGTCGCTCTGTATCCCGAACTTCCTCTCGGCGATAAGGGCCATGACCTGCGCCATGTTCTGGTTTATCCCCTTTATCCTCAGGAGCGCGTGGGCGATCGTGAAGCTGCCGTTTATGTCCCTTCCGGCGATGCGGACTATGCTTGTCTCTTCCTTCTTAGCACGTTGTGCTGCTTGTTCATTCTCAGCCATTACAAAACCATCAAAAACGTATGTAAATAGCAAACGGACTGCGATTGCTCAAAGATTACTAACATGAAATTGGCGAAGCACCTATAAAAAGCTTGCGCATGGGGAGGCTTTGCTCTTAAAGTGTCGTTTGCTCCTAAAGTCCGAGTTTTGCTCCAAAAGTCAATCCTTAGTGAACAGACATTAGCAGAAAAATAACTATCACTGTCACGATTATAATCGCCATCAAAAACAACACAGGTCTATTTTTAGGCTTGACTTGTTTTACGGCCCCCTCATGGCCCATTAATCCAATACTCTCCTGTTTGCCTTGTCTTATGGGCATGATGTTTTTATGGCGTTAAAGCTTTTAACTGCTATGCCGAAATCTATCTATGGCAGACAGGTTCACGAAGGCGCAGAGGAGCTACATCATGTCACGGATAAAGGGATCGAATACCAAGCCTGAGATTAGGATCAAGGCCCTCATGAAAGCCCTCGGATTCAGATACCAGCCCAAAGGCATATACGGCAGGCCGGACTTCGCAAACACTAAGGAGAAGATTGCAGTATTCGTGGACGGATGCTTCTGGCATAAATGTCCAAAGCATTATCGCAAGCCCAAATCAAATCTGAGCTACTGGAGTCCAAAGCTAACGAGAAACGTCAAGAGGGACTTGAAGGTCAATGCAACGCTCAGAGGAGAGGGCTGGAGAGTAATACGGGTCTGGGAGCACGCAATAGCCTAAAGTCAAGGGTTATATTCCTTCTTCTCAATAATACTCTCGTTGGGATAAAATGGCGATAAAGGATGATTCATTCCCAGACTTCATACAGCGAGAAGCGCAGAAGGTGGAACAGGAACCGGAGAAGTTCTTTACGCTATGGTATGTGAAGCAGAAGTATGGCGACGGCGGCCACTACACAGACGGCAAAGATGGGGGGATTGACTACATCGTCGAGAAGAACGGGCAACTTATAATCATACAGACTAAGCTGGGGAACATAAGTGCTGATGAGTTCGACAGATTCCTCAAGGCGGTAGAGCATTTCGAGACAAAGGACGAAAAGGCATTTAAGAGCTGGATTGAGCATGACGTAAAGAGTAAGTCGGACAAGGACATTTTCCAGTCTTTATACAACAAGTATAAGAGCAAGGATAAGAGCTATGAGGTTGTGGTTTTCAAGAGCAAATCGGAAGCATTCGAGAAGAAGATAAAGGCTTCGAGGCATAAGGGCAATATCACTCTTGTTGGCTGCGACGATTTGATATACCTGTATAATCTCTACCTCATAGGGGTTCGTGAAGCCCCAGAATTGGTCTTGAAGACTGACAGAACAAGCCTCGATTTCAACGATACCTCAGTTCCATATACCACCAGAGCATTTATAGTAAAACTTAAGCCACTGTTGGAATTCCTTAATACAAATCCAGACTCTGAATTGGTCTTTGGCCGAAACGTCAGAGTCTATCATGGATCAACTGAAGTAAATGAGGAGATGGCCAAAACATGGCAGACTAAGCCCGACCTGTTCTTCTATGGCAACAATGGAATACACATAATCTGCAATCAATGTAGGGGCGGGGCCGGCGAGCAGACATTAATCAATCCGCAAATCATTAATGGCTCGCAAACATTGCATACCCTGAAACTATCGGGGGGTTCGAACGATGGCTGGATTCTCGCAAGGATTACCGTGATACCGAAAGGAGACCAATTGAAGCCAGAGATACAGGATATGATTGACAAGATGATTCTTTACTCCAATAGAAACAACGTTATGGATCCAATGGACTTGAGATCGAATGACGAAATACAAGTCAGATTGGCGAGGGAGCTTTTTGCAAGGAAGATATTCTACGAACGAAAGACTAAAGAGTGGGAGAGAGTTAAAACCCACCATAGCGAAGTAATTCATACGATTGATGCCCGTGATCTTGGCATTCTAACGATGGTTTGCGATGGCAGGTATGGGCCTGTCTATTACAAGGATAAAGGCCACGTGGTGATATTCAGATCAGTGGATAAAGAAAACCCCGATTGGGGTTTTTACCCAGACATATTCAAAGAGGCGTATGAAGCAATAAATCAAACGGAAACGAAAATTAGGTTGTATTCGTTCCTAAAGCGGGCATTGAAATCTGTAAAGCCACAAAGCAAAGAAGCTAAGAGAGTGCCCTCTTCGTCATTAAACTACATCACCTCTATTTTCTGGGACGCAATAGATGGATATTCGTTCAGATATCCAATAAAGATACCCTTCGATGGCAAAGCGGACAAGCTGAAAAGCGCAACGATAGACTTTGGCAAGGAGATAGTTTCCGACTTCGAGAAGAGAAACAAGGAAGGCATAATCACTGTCCTTGATTATTTCAGAACAAAGGACACTTTTGATTATTGTAGGCAAAAGTTCAGGGAAGATAAATACTCTGAAAGATTGAAGGAAGCGATAGAAGAGATTATCGAGCCTCAAAATTAGCTCGATTTCCTTTCTGGCTTATCTTCTCCTCGACGTATTTGCAGGCGTATAGCCCAGCAACAATTCTGATTGGTATCTTCTCCGTCTCTATCTCTTTGGTATAGGGATTAGGTAAGCAGCTATTCTTGAACGCCTTAGCTGGGAAATGCCTATCTAATAACTCCTTTATCAGATTTAGGCTCTGCATGGGGCCAAAATGGCCGTTGGGCTTTACCCAGTTGCAGTATATCTTCTGGAATTCCATAGAGTCAGGCAGTCTTGGGCCGAGCGTGGCTTCCAGTTCCTCCTGGAACCTTTTCAGCCTTTCGACATCTTGGTAGTTTGCTAATAGACCCCGCACTTGCCGTTTCGTTGGAACCATCTTTTCTGCGTTTTCCTTCCCTGTGCCGTGATGGAGGCTGCTCGACCAGACCAGATCATTAGCATCGAACTGAGATGAGAGGTTATCTAAGTCCACCCTGAAATTTTTAATCTTCAAGAATGGAACGTGCATCCTGAATCTGGAGCTTATCGCTTTTTGGGCCGGAGATTTCTTCTTCCTTTCCATTCCATTGAGGTTGAATTCCGGCTGTGCAAATCCAGTATGCGGGTTAGGCAGGTAGTTCGGCTTAAGTCCCTCGATTTCGAGTATCCTCTCGGCGAGCCTTGATATTAGTAGGGGAGCAACGGAGTTTCCCACAAGCCTGTATTTGGTCTCCTCGCTCTTTCCTATGAATTGGTATGTTATGGGATACGACTGTATGCATCCGGCCTCACGGACTGTAGGGGTGCGATAGCATCCTTTCTTGGAGCGGAAGATCATGGCCTCTCTTGATACGCCGGACTTTGTTGCCATTATTGTCCTGCTTGGCTTTACCATGTCTTCTGGGAAGGACATCCTACCATAGTAAGAATGATCCTGCTTTAGCCTCTTGGCCTCGGCCCACTCAAACCTGCTCAATGTAGTGTCGTAGCGGTGGTCGGACAGCTTCTCCAAAGGTATCCTAAAGCCATAATTCGGGTCTATCACATAGCCGTCTGCCTTCTTGATTGTTGAATCAGGCAGGGCATTTATTATGTCTGAAATGGGGCGAGGAATTTGCACGCCTTCAGGCACTTGGAAATTCCCACAGAATAGCCTTAGCCTTCGCTGCGCAACCCCGTAATCAGCAGCGTTCAAAATCGCAATCGTAGGTATCTTCAAAGCGGATTCATGGCTGTCTCCTAACCCCAGTTCTTTGAAAGAGTATGAATCCTTCAAATGATTGCGCAGCTCAGGAACATTCTCCAGAATCCAGTATCTGGGCTTTTTCACTGCAACAACCGCAAGGAATTTCAACACCAATTCCATGCCCTTCTTGGCATCACCCTTGCCCGCCTTGTTGGACTTGGAAAAGAAGGTGCATGGCGGGCTGCCTACTATAACGTCCGAGTCAGGTATAACCGAATCAATCTGATTGTTGGCTATGTCCAATATGGATTTCTTAATGGTCTCTGAGTGTTTGTGGTTGAATTGGAAAGTATCTACCGCAGGTTGCCAGTTGTCCAATCCGAATATTACCCTGTATCCCATCTGCCTGAATCCTTCCGAGAAGCCCCCTGCTCCGCAGAACAGATCGGATACGGTCAATGTTTCTGCGTCCATACTTAACTTTCTGATCCAAAAGTTAATATATCTTTGGATCATTTGACAGCACCTTTGGCCACAGGCTTCTTGTCCTCGATGTAGATGACAACCTTGACCTCCTTGCCCACGTATTCAGCAAGTTCTGTGCTTTGTATGCTTACTGTCCCATATTCGTAGTGCTTTGTATTTCCCTCTGCAAGCTTCTTTTTGTATGCCCCACCATACACTTTCATATTGAATGTTCCAATGCTCCTCACGTAACCACTATCAGTATTCTATGTGGAAGGCTATATAAAGCTACCGCTATGTGCATTCCACATAGAAAGGAATATATATCTTGGTGGTCATATATTCTATATGGAATAGGTGTTGTGGATGAGACAAATACAGGAACTGTTGCAGGAGAGGAAGGCGAGGGGCTATGAGATAGCCAACACGAGGAAGGTAGTCAATCAGAACGGCGTCTGGGTAGTCCCTTCGGCCACCAATCCGAGGCAGACCTATCGGGTGGAACTCTCCCTGACGGGTGCTAAGTGCAACTGCCCCGACTTCTTGGCGAGGGGCATCAGATGCAAGCACATATTCGCAGTAGACATAACGATTACTAAGCAGTTCAACGAAGACGGCACTATAACGGAGACCGCAACAGTAAGGAAGACCTATCCGCAGATGTGGCATGAATACACGGCCAGTCAAACTAATGAAGGCAGGCTCTTTAAAGAACTTCTGAAAGACCTCGTTGAGAATGTTGCAGAGCAACCATACGTTTTTGGGAGGCCGAAAGTTCCTCTAAAAACAACGCTGTTCTGTGCAATAGACAAAGTCTATTCCATGCAGTCAAGTAGAAGGGCATATTCACGCTATAAGGAAGCGGAAGCGAAGCAACAGATCGGCAAAGCACCGAACTACAACAAGATAAACAAGACCCTGAACAACGCAGAGATAACCCCTATTCTGAAAGACCTATTGCACCTTACGGCGATGCCCCTAAAGTCGGTAGAGACGAAGTTCAGCCCCGATAGCACAGGGTTCAGAACGACCATGTTCAACGAATACTGCAAGGAGAAGCACGACACGAAGAAAGAGCATAAGTGGATAAAGTGCCATGCGATGACTGGCAATACCACGAATATCATAACCGATGCGGTAATAACTGGCGAGAATGGAGGAGATAGCCTTCAGTTTGCGCCTCTCTTGAATAAGACTGCGAGCTTAGGCTTTAATCTCTTGGAAGTCTCGGCAGACAAGGCTTACAATTCGATGGATAACTATAATGCCGTGGACGCCGTCGGTGGAACTGCATACATACCCTTCAAGAGCAATACTACAGCAACCGCCCACAATAGCAAAGGCAGAGGGAAAATATGGCGCAAGGCATTCCACTATTTCCAGCTTAATCAAGACGAGTTTCTTGAGCATTACCACAACAGGAGCAACGTAGAAACCACCTTCTTCGCAATCAAGACAAAGTTTGGGGACTGCCTAAAGAACAAGACTTTTGTATCGCAGACCAACGAACTGTTGTGCAAGCTGATAGCTTACAATATCACAGTTCTGATAAATGCCATGTATGAGCTAAAGGTAGAACCCAATTTAATGAATTGAGTGTTCTTAATGTGTATGCCCCTCTTATGTGTGCTAAGAACTGACCAGTTCGCCTTAGTATGTAATAAGCCTGAGATTCGGTAATAAACCATTTGGGTTTTTTAACAAGTCTACGCTGTTCTTCCGATAGCAGAGCATACTTATGGTTTTCTTCCATCTGAATGATTGCATTATGCGCTGAAAAATTTCCATATCTATCTCTGATTCGGTTTAACTCATCTATTTCATCGGGCGCAATTCCAAGTGTCTCTGCTTCTTCACGAAGGTCATGCCAACTTCCTATCCTCTTTTGTTTTATTACTTTTACAGTAATGCCAAGTTGTCTGAGTTCTACCTCTTTTTCATATATGATCTTAATCCAATGTCCACTTAGGCTGCCTCCCATATCTCTATCGAAATTGGAAATCGTATCAACTCGCATATATTTTGAAGCACATAGCGCAGCATCAATTGTTGCTCTTACCATTACCATCGCTGCTTCGTATAACCCATATCTATAAGATTCGACGGCTTCCTCATAGTTTTTATTTGCAGTAGTAAAACAAAATGATTCTATTGCAAAAGGCAGCACTCCCGTTTTATTTAGACCTTTAAGACCTATATCCAATAATTCATCTGCACGCGGTCTCCTTTGTTCGATTCCTTGTAAATTAAAATGAGGTTGCTCATGTGGCAAAGTATTGCCATCGGGTTCGGGCATAATGAAAACTTGCTCCTAAAGTCTTAAATTTGCTCCCAAAGTAGGCTTAGGAGCAGACTTTAAGAGCAAAGCCGCATGGGGATGGAAGTTCCACTGCCGCGCCAGCCTGCGCCCGTGCGCCGCGCTTTGCGCCTTTTTAGGGGGGGCGCGGCCCTCTGAATCATCAAGTCGCCAGGGTAGGGATACTCAGCGTGATGCTTTTGAACCCTAAAGGCCCGTGAGAGCCATACGCTTCCAGGAAATGTTTTCCAGGCGTACGCGTTACCAGATTCTGCCACCCTGGCGCGATATGATTATGGTTTACATTATTAAAAAGCTGTGGGTATCCGCCTTAGCTGGAGGGTCTACGCGCTGGGCGCCTTCATTCGGGAAACTCCTCGTCGAAGGCTGCTATCAGTTCCTCCGCCATGGCTTTCACCGGGGGCTCTCGCAGATACTTCCGGTACGGATCGAGCCTCTTTATGTCGCCGAGGTCCGAGAAGGAGAAGGGCGTCGCGTCGTCGTCCGATATTATCTGCTTTATTATCGGGCACAGCAGCCAGGCCTCCGTCTCCCTGTCCAGCTTTCCGAGCACCCCGCGGACGGCCTCTTCGTACTTGGTGTCTGGCCAGCTGGAGGTCTGCGTCAGGGAGCTTATGCTGATCTCCCTCGGTTCCAGGGGTTCCGCCATGTTGAACTTCTTCCTGAAGTCTTCCGTCCTGCGGAGATCCAAGTATTGCGAATAGGACATCAGTGCGTCGTAAGAGTCCATGTCCGGCACAGCCATCAGGCGGCGCGGGTTGAAGTATGTGTTCATGAGCTCCCAAAAACCCTCGTTGACGCACTCCTTGAGTTCCCCCTCGGATATGTGGCCCCCGAGCCATCCCTTCCCGTGGGACGCGACGAGCCATGCGTGCCCCGTCGTGGACCCACCGGAATTGCTCTTCGCCTGCTCTTTGATCAGCTCCGCGTAGAAATCGTACCTCTCATTCGAGATGCGAGACTTTAGGAAATGCAACGCCGGCCCGGCCTGCCAGAATTTTTCGGACTGGATGAAATGGAAGAGCAGCAGCTCCTCTTCCTCGGGGGTACCCCTCAGCGCGGACCTCAGGCTCCAGGCCTTCTGCCCGAGCGAAGGCGTCTTTTGCCCCGCGGCGCGGAGCAGCCCCGACGCGGCCATGGCGGGCGTAAGCTCTGAGTACTTGCGCTCCACGAACTCGGCATACTCCGAATCTATGCGCTTGATGGCGTCGTCGCAGCCCCTCTGCAGCGATTTGGTTTTGACCAATGCTAGCAACCCGTGAATTTCGTTTGCGTCGGGTGGTATAAATAAGTTTCTTGCCATCCGTTCGGGGAAGGGCGGGAGGGAAGACCTAGGAGTCCTCGCTCCGCTGCTCTGGCTTCACCGTGGGGAACAGTATCACTTCCTTGAGCGAGGGCACGTCGGCCAGGAGCATGACAAGTCTGTCGATGCCAATGCCTATGCCCGCGGTCGGGGGCATCCCGTACTCTATCGCCTCCAGGAAGTCCTCGTCGGAAGGCGGCGCCTCTGGATCCCCCCTCTTCCTCTCGAGGGCCTGCTCCTCGAACTTCCTCCTCTGCTCTATGGGGTCGGTCAGCTCGGAGTAGCAGTTGGCGAACTCCTTGCGGGCTATGAACATCTCGAACCTCTCGCTCAGCTTCGGATTGCCGCGCTTGTCCTTCGTCAGCGCGCACATGTATCCAGGATAGTCGACCACGAAGGTGGGGTCGGTTATCTCCTCCTGGACGTACTTGTCGAAGAGCGCGTCCGCGACGTGGTACGCGTTCGGTATGGCGGTCTCGAGATTCTCCTTCTTGGCGACCTCCGCGGCCGACTCGTCGGTCAGCTCGGAGATGTCTATGCCTGACTTCTTCTTTATCTCATCGACGAGGGAGATCCTCCTGAACGGGGGCTTGAAGTTGAGCTTCTCTCCCTGGTATGCGACTTCGTAGCTTCCGTGGAGCTTTTGCGCGAGGCCGCCAAGCAGCTCCTCCGTGAGGCCCATCAGGGTGTTGTAGTCGCCGTAGGCCTCGTAGAACTCGAGCATCGTGAACTCGGGGTTGTGCTTCGCGTCGACCGACTCGTTCCTGAAGTTCTTAGCGAACTCGTAGACCCTCTCGAACCCGCCTATTATGAGCCTCTTCAGGTACAGCTCCGGCGCGATCCTTAGATACATGTCGGTGTCCAGGAAATTGTGGTGCGTCTTGAACGGCTGCGCGTTCGCCCCGCCGTACTGCGCCTGGAGCACCGGAGTCTCGACCTCGAGGTATCCCCTGGCATCCAGGAAATCGCGGATGTAGCGTATCACGGCGGTCCTCGTCCGGAAGATCTTCCTGACATCCGGATTCACCATCAGGTCCAAGTACCTCTTGCGGTACCTCGCCTCCACGTCGGACAGGCCGTGGAACTTCTCGGGCATCGTCCTGAGCGATTTCGAGAGAAGAGTCAGGCCGCCGAGCTCGACGCTGACCTCCCCTGCCTTGGTCTTGATGACCTTGCCCCTGACCCCTATTATGTCGCCAAGGTCCAGGAGCCGCAGGATCTCCATGTCGCCCTTCCCTGCGGAATCCTCCCTGGCCATTATCTGCAGCTTGCCGGACCCGTCAAGGAGGTCGATGAAGTAGAGCTTGCCCATCTTCCGCATCCTGAGTATCCTGCCCGCCACGCTCACCTCCTTCCCTTCCAGGTCCGCGAAGTGCGCGACTATCTCGTCCGCGTGATGGGTCTGCCCGAACGTGTAGGGATACGGGTCTATCCCCAGATCCCTGAGCTTCCCCAGCTTCTCCAACTTGCTTTGGTCCAACATGAGCATCAACGTCTTGCAGCGGGCCCGGTGGGATTTGGACCCACGACTTTCAGGTTAAAAGCCTGCCACTCTAGCCAAACTGAGTTACGGGCCCGTCTCATAATAAATGACCGCGAAGCAATTTAAACACGCCGTTCGGCTATCGTTAATCGGGCGTCGGGAATTCCTGCGGCCGGAGAATTAGGTAAATGTTGGTGGAGAAGCTCTGGACGGCGCCGGGGCGCCGCCCGAGAAACCCTGAGGCTACTTCTTCGATATCCCGACGACCCTGACGTTGAATATCAGGGTTTGGCCCGCCAGCGGGGAATTGAAGTCCACTGTTGCGGTCGTCGCGTTTACTGCGGTCACTAGGCCCTCGAAGGTCCTGTTGCTTACGACCTCCCTGATGGCTTCGCCCACCTTCACGGTCTGGTTTCCGAACTGCGAGAGAGGCAGGGGGACTATCAGTTCCGGATTCGGCTCTCCGTAGGCCTCGTTGGCCGGGACGGTTATGGTCTTGCTTTCGTTGAGCTTCATCCCTATTATTCCCTGCTCGAAACCAGGGATAACCTCGTTGGCGCCTATGGTGAAGTTGATCGGCTGTCCTCCCACATTGGAATCGAAGACTGTTCCGTTTGTCAGCGTCCCCGTGTAGTACACCAGGACAGTGTCCCCGTTCGCCACAGTCTGCGGGGCGCCGCCCATTCCGAAGTAGAAGAATCCGGCCAGCAGCGCAACGATCAACACGATTGGCGCTAGAAAATATATCGGTTTTGCAGTCGCGATTTTTTGCAGCATTGAATCACTTCGATATGATATGTTTACGCAGATAGGATTTATAGAACTTGCTGGGGGGGGGCGCCTCGAGATGATTGAAAGCAGAGAGGCGGGGCGGGAGGAAACGCTGGTGCGGCAAAACTTAAAAATCTAGCAAGCTAAAGGGAAAACATGGACTTCTTCGACACTGTGAAGAAAAGGCGCGCGATTAGGGCCTTCTCGGAAAGGCAGGTGGAGGCGGACAAGCTCGGGCAGATACTCGATGCCGCGAATTCCGCGCCGTCCGCGGGAAACCTGCAGTCGTACGAGATCTTCATGGTCAAGGGCAGCGGAAAGAGGGGGGCCCTCTCAGAGGCCTGTTTCAGCCAGAAGTCGGTAGCGCTGGCATCGGTGGTCCTGGTCTTCTGCGCAGACGTCCAGAAGTCGGTAAAGAACTACGGGGAGAAGGGGGGCGGCGTGTACGCGATCCAGGACGCGACCATTTCTGCGGCGTACTGCCAGCTTGCCGCGACTGCCTTGGGCCTCGCGACGGTCTGGGTCGGGTCTTTCGACGAGAAAAAGGTGCTTTCCTTCCTGAATGCCCGCGACGGGCTTAAACCGGCCGCGGTGATACCGATAGGCTACGCCGCGGAGACGCCCCTGCCGAGGCCAAGGCGGAGCATAGGGGACATAGTGCACGAGGTCTGAGCGGACCGTGGCGAATCGCCCCGTGGATAGGTATTAATACCAATCGGTGCCGGGCACCGACCTGCGAAAGCCGTTTAATAGTGAAGGGTAGTATACTTTTGGCGATAGAATGGAAGCGTATTGCGTAAAGTGTAAGGCGAAGAAGGAAATGAAGGATGCCAAGGAGGTTACGATGAAGAACGGAAAGAAGGCGATGACCGGAACCTGCCCTGTCTGCGGGACGAAGATGTTCAAGATCGGAGGGAAGTGAGTTCTTATCCTACTGATGGGCCGAGTGCGCCCAATTTTGCGTGAAGGCGCCTCCGCCCTTGATGTTAAATAGTCACGCCCCAAGCAGGGATTGAACCTGCGACCTACTGGTTAACAGCCAGTCGCTCTACCACTGAGCTATTGAGGCACAAAGTATACTTTAATCCAGAAACAAATAATAAGCATTCCCATCTCTACGGCTTGAAGAAAGGGAACGGCTCCGCGAGGTTTATGACCTTGGCGTACAGGTACGCGTGCTCCCCCACGGTGTCGGTGAAGTCGAGCCTGTCCTCCTTGTAGTCGTACCTGGCGAAACCCTTGGGCTCCCCGTCGTACTCGGAGAAGAACACCGTTGGCTTGTCGTCCGAGAGCGCGTTCACCACGTCGAACGCCGCGATGACGCGCTTCCCCTTGAAAGGAAACGAGTACATGTGGGCGAGGGTGCCGTCCTCCTTCGACGTCTTCTTTATGACCGCGCTTGCCAGGTCGAGCGCGCTCTCGACCCTTATGAGCTCGACCGACTTGCTGTCGATTCCCTTGGACCTTGCGAATCCGCCCAGATCCGCCCTCATCACGTTTATGTAGTACCTGTTGGGCTGGTCGGACTTCATCGAGCCCACGAACTCCGCCTTCTCCGGGGAATCCTCGGAGGCGGGCGCGTACCTCACAAGCCTGCCGGACTCCTTTACGCCAACGTAGTAGGCGATCGCGGTGTCCTTGATCCTCCCGCCGAAGGAGATCAGCTCGTTGCCCTTGGGGGTCTTGCTCAGCAGAAGCAGCTCGGAGGTGTAGTCGAACCTGCAGGCGCGTCGCGCGACGTCTTCGATGGACGACGCCCTCAGGTAGAGTATCCTTCCCCTCGCTTCCTTTTTGCTTTTCGGCATTCGATCAGTCGGTCTTTGTCACTTGAAAATTAGCGCGTAGACGTCCTTCACCAGGAGCATCAGGGCGTACGAAGGCTCGTATATCGCCGGAGACAGGACGACGCCCTGCCCCGTCGCGGAGTAGTCGTTGAGCACGCTGGCGTTCACCACCAGCCTCACGGGATACGACTTCCTTATCAGCGGGCTCGTCGTGGAGTTTATGGTCAGGTTGAAGTTGTACACGCCCGGCTCGTTGGCGAACACAGGGTAGTAATAGGTGTTCACGGTGGAGTGCGCCGCTATGACCTCCACCTGCTGGTCCCAGGCGGGGAGCCCCTGCGCGTTTATCAGGAATGGATCGTCGGACGCTCCGGTGTTGTTCAGCCTTATCTCTAGGTTGACCGGCTGGCCCACTCCGGCGGAGAGCTGCGTGGGAGTAACGCTCGAGGTGAAAACGTCGGGGGTCACGTTGATGTAAGCGTTGACGGTGAGGTTGCCCAGCTTCGAATAGTTGCCCACGTTGACCGCCTTGAGCACGATGGTGTATGGCCCGTTGGCGTCGGACGCTATGGTGATTTTTATCTTCATTGGGTTCTCGTAGAGAGGCGAAGACTCGGAAGTCCATCCCGGAGGCAGGTTGACCGCGCTCAGTGTGTCCCATCCGATGTTTATGACCTTCCCCGTCTGGTTCGTGGTCGTGGCCGAGGCGAGCACGTAGAAGCTCTCTCCAGGGCCCACCTTGCCCAGGGAGATGCTGCCGTTGTTCACGAGCTGGGCCGAGATCGGGCCCTCTATCTGGAGGTAGGTCGCGCCGACTTTCGGCAGAAGCAGGGACAATAGTAGGATCAACGCGAAAATGGGCAGCAGGCCGCGCGCATACGTCATGAAATCAATAGGACTCTGTATATTAAACTTAAAATGCTTTCGCATCTCCGGCGGCAATCGCGCGCCTTCCCGCGCGCGGGCGGGGCGTGTCGGCGGGAGGCGTCACTTCCTGAGCCTGTTGGCTGGGGATTCGACGCCTAATTTGGACAGCTCCCTCCACGCTGCCATCACGTCCGATGACACGGCCTGCTGGTCGCGGTTCCCGTCTATCTCGCGCCAAGCGGATTGCGACCCGGAGTAGTGGCTGAGGGCGATGGCCCGGTACGCCAGGTCGAGTTTCCTGAGGCTCTCCAGGTTGTCGAAGCGCTCGGCCTGGCCGTTGCGCTCCGCAACCCTCCCGAGCGCGACCTCCGGGTCCACGCGGATGTAGAACACGATGTCGGGGGCGGGGAAGACGCTGTTCACGCCCATCAGGTACTCGGCTGTCAGGCCGTACTTGTCCCCGAACGCGCTGCCGTACGCGGCGGTCGAGAGGAAGTACCTGTCGGTTATCACCGTGTTGCCCGCCTCGAGCTCGGGCCCGATGACCGTCTCGACGTGCGAGGAACGGTCCGCTATGAAAAGGAACTGGAGGGTGCGCATGTCCAGCGCGTCGGCGCCCTCAGAAGGCGACTTGGCCAGCTCGGCCCGTATGTACTTCGTCACGGGCGAGTCGGAGGGCTCCCTCGTGAGAACGCACTTGTCGGTGACCTTCCTGAGTGACTCGTAAAAGAGCCGGGCCTGCGTCGTCTTGCCCGATCCGTCTATCCCCTCGAAAGCGACCAATTTCCCCGCGCCAAGCATGAAAACACCAATTCATTCGACAGTGCTGCCTTTGTGCCCGCGGCCCTTCAGCGCGGATTCGAGGTCATTTATGTCGGCCCCGACGAAGAGCAGCCTTACCCCGGAGCGCTTCGCGAGCAGGGTTGCGACGTAGTCGAATATGAAGCTCGTGCGCGGGGACCTGTCGTCCCCCTTCTTCGCCAGGTAGAGCAGCTCGTCGTAGCCGAGCTTCACGAGCCTCCTCGCCCCCTTCTCCTTCGGGTTCCTGTCGTAAACGTAGGGCGTCTCCCCAATGTTCACCACGAGCTTCGACGAAGTCAGCTCAGCGCCCAGCACCGCGTCGCTGTCCGTCGTGATGCCTTCCATCAGCCCGCCGAACACCGTGACCCTGTGCAGCGAGTGCATCCCCTTGAACTGCTCGAGCGTCGCGGGTATGACGTCGTTGACGTCCACGCCCGCCGCGCGCAGCAGGTCCTTCACTATGAGCGCGTTCACCCTTGTCACGGCGATCCCGAGCTCGTCGAGATGCGCCTTGTTCCCTATCCTGCCCGAGACGGCCGCCATGACCTCCCTGTTGAGGTGCCCTCCGCCTACGCAGATCAGGAACTTCTCTTCCCGATGGCACTTTATGAGACCGCAAAATTCGCTCGCGTACCCCATGTTGTACCCCTCTTTCCGGGACAGCACGCTGCCCCCTAGGGATATCGTAACCGTGCGCGAGTATCTCTCCTCCCCTGATTTCCTCGATTCCATGCGCCCCCCATTTCATTTGCCTTGACATATTGAAATATGTTATGATTACCGCGCGGACCTGTCAGCGCACCCTGCTGCCCTCCTCCATCTCGCTCCGGTCAGGCACCAGCAGCGACACTCGGTCTCCGCTGTCCGCGGCGAGGACCATCCCGCAGGACATCACCCCGGCGATGGCCTTGGGCTCGAGGTTGACCAGGCATACGACCCTCTTGCCCAGCAGCTCATCGGGAGCGTAGAAGTCCCTTATGCCGGCGACTATCGTCCTCGTCCCGATCTCCTTCCCCAGGTCCACGGTGAGCACGTACATCGGCTTCCTGGCGCCCTCGTGGACCTTCACCTCGGTTATCCTGCCGACCCTAAGGTCGGCGGAGGCGAAATCGCCTATCCTTATCGTCTTCGGCCCCTCTTCCTTGCTCGGAGCTGCCGCAGGGGCGGGGGAGGGAACCTCTGCGGGGGCCTGTTTTTCATCGTCGGGCATAATCTCAAAAGCATTGCTCGCTTAAACCTTATTAGGTTTGTCGGGTCTGGGAATGAGGGCTTTCATCGCTTTGGAGGTGCCTGGAGAGATCAAGGACCGTATCGAGGAGGCCGAATCCGGCCTGGTCCTCAGGGGCGTAGTATTCGTGAGGAAGGGCGCGATGCACATAACGCTGCAGTTCCTCGGGGAGATCGACGGCAAGGAAGCCGAGCTGGCGGCCGACGCGATGCGGAGCATCGACGCCGCGCCGTTCAGGGTCGGGCTCCGGGGGCTCTCCTTCTTCCCGCCCGAGGCGAGGGTCGTCTTCGCGAAGGTGGACGATGGCCAGGGGGAGATCTCGGACATCTACCGGAAGCTGGGCGCGGCCCTGTCCGCCAGGGGAATCTCGCAGGCCCGCGAAAATTACGTGCCGCATCTCACCGTCGCGAGGGTGAAAGGCCAGGCCGACCAGAGGGCCGTGCTCGGCGCGATAAACGGCCGCTCAGCGACCGACTTCGGCTCCTTCTTGGCGCGATCAATCGTGCTGAAGAGGAGCGTGCTCGGCCCCGAAGGCCCCGCTTACACCGACCTATACGAACGCGAGCTCTGAGCGCTGCCGGCCGAACCCCTCCAGGCTCAGCCCGTTCAGGAGCTCGTCCGACCTGAAGATCCTGTTCTGGGTCAGCAGGTCGAGGGGCATCCCGACCTTGAGGTCGAAGGCCACGTGTCTAGTGCTCCGACCGAAGAGGTCCACCTCCTGCAGCGCGGATTTGGCGAGCCTGCGCAGCCCGTCGATCGAGTCGAGCACAACCGTGTCCTCGTTCTGCATGCCTATCAGGCGCATCTCCAGGTTGGGCCTCCTGAACCTGCCCAGCCTATTGCGCACCTCCGAGAACGCCTTCTTGTTGAGTGGGAACGTGGCCCGGAAGAGGAGCGCGCTGGACGAGTTCACGTCGTAAATGGAGACCAGCAGGTCGTAAGTGATGTCCCGCGCCAGCACGTACCTAGTCCCTTCCCCGTAGGACGCGAAGACGCAGTTGTTGAGCTCGAGGATCGTGCCGTATGGTCCCACCTCGGAGAGGGACGCGTGTATCCTTTCCCTCGAGCGCAGGTACAGCCTCTGGTGGCCGAAATCCTCGGAGGCGCGCGCGGTTTGGTAATCCTTCCACAAATCCATGTGATTCGCTCGAAAAACATTAGCTTAAATAATCTTAACGTAGAATGTTTATAAGGCGTTTGCCTTATTTTGCTGATTTGATGAAAGTTAGCGTCATTGAAAACTTACCTGGCGTGATGAGAATAGACATGGGTAGCATCAGCTACGGGCTGGCCAACGCGATCAGGAGGGTCGCCGTGGGCGAGGTCGGGTGCTTCGCCGTAGACAAGGTCACTTTCTACGAGAACACGAGCTCCATCTTCGACGAGTACGTGGCGCACAGGATAGGCCTGGTGCCGATACTCACCCCGAAGGGGTACGGCGAGACGGACGCGATAGTCTTCTCGCTGGAGGTCGAGGGACCGGTCACGGCCTACTCCAGGGACCTGAAGTCCGCTGACAAGGAGGTCAAGGTCGCGAATGAAAACATACCGCTTATCAAGCTCGCAGAAGGGCAGAAGATCAGGGCTGACTGCAAGGCCGTGCTCGGGAAAGGAAACACGAGCGCGAAGTTCCAGCCAGGAATAGTCACCTACAAGGCGAAGGAAGGCACGGATTTCGAGTTCTACGTTGAGTCCTTCGGCCAGATTCCTGCCAACGAGATGATAAGGAGAGCATTAGATATAATAAGCAGCGACCTGAAAGAAATACATAAAGAACTGAAGAAGTAAAGACGCGGGGGTGGCAGAGCTTGGTCAAATGCGCAGGATTGAGGAACTCGTTCAAAATTCCTGTGGTCTAGTACCTGCGCGAGTTCAAATCTCGTCCCCCGCAGTGGTGTTTACATGATAGCGAACAAAGAAAAGGAAAATCTGCAGATGTTTCTTGAGAAGGTGAAGGTCTCCGGCAAGGGGACCAAGGAGGCGGAGCTGCGCACGAAGGTCTACGACATAGCGTCGAGGCCGAAGAGGCGCAGGGTCGCGGTCAACCTGAGCAAGCTCGAGAAGTGCGCGAGGGAGAATGAGAGCGTCTTGGTCCCGGGCAAGGTCCTCGGGGCGGGCTCGATCGGGAAGAAGATAAGCGTCTGCGCCGTGGAGTTCTCGGACCAGGCGCTCGAGAAGCTCAAGGCGGCGGGATGCAGCATAGTTAGCGTTGAAGAAATCCTGAAAAAGGACAAAGTAAGGTTAATAGTATGAAGGCCATCAAGCGAAACAAGATTCAGGGCAAGAAGTACGTCATAGACTGCAGTTCAAAATTGCTGGGAAGGCTCGGGAGCAAGGTGGCTAAGCTGCTTCTCACCGGGAACGACGTCGTTCTGGTCAATGCGGAGAAGGCCGCCATAAGCGGCCACGGCCGCGACATAGTCGCGAGCTACAAGCAGAAGGTCGAGTGGATCGACAAGGCGAACCCCGAGCACTCGCCGTACTGGTCCAGGAGGCCCGACTTCTTCGTGAAGAGGGTCATAAGGGGCATGCTCCCTTACAAGCAGCCGCGGGGCAAGGAGGCCTACAAGAGGCTCACCGTCTACGTCGGAGTCCCTGCGGACATAAGCAAGGAGAGCTTCGAAAAGATGGAGATAAAGAACATGAGGGAGACCTACGAGGGGTCGCTGACGATCAAGGAGCTCTCGGCCAGGCTCGGATACAGGGTGAAATGATGGTAAACGATGAAAAGAGTCTTGACAACTTGAACAAGGAGTTGGCCAGCCTCGGCACGCCGCAGCCGGCGAAGCCGGTGGCGAAGAAGGCGGTCAGGAAGAGGGCCCCCAGCTCCAAGTCCAGGCCGAAGGCGCTGGTCGAGAAGTCGAGGAGGAAGATGGCGATCGCCAGGGCCACGCTGATTCCGGGCAAGGACAGGATAACGTTCAACAAGGTCGACATAAAGGTGCTCAAGCCGAAGCAGCTCCGCGAACTCATACTCGAGCCGGTGAACGTCTCCGGCGTGACGAGGGAGATAGCGAGCAACGCCGACATCAGCATAACGGTGCGCGGCGGAGGGGTCAGCGGTCAGGCGCAGGCCGCGAGGAGCGCGCTCGCAAAGGTGATAGCGAAGGCCGCGCCGAGCGAGGCGGTCAGGAAGGCCTACATAGACTACGACAGGACGCTCATAGTCGACGACGTCAGGCAGGTCGAGCCCAAGAAGTACAAGGGACCTAAGGCAAGGGCTAGATTCCAGAAGTCCTACAGATGAAGTGGTGAGACTATGATGATACCAGTTAGGTGTTTTTCCTGCGGGCAGGTCATTGCCGACAAATGGGAGGAGTTCAACAAGAGGGTTCACGTGGACAAGGAGAGCCCCGGGAAGGTCCTCGACGACCTCGGAGTCAAGAGGTACTGCTGCAGGAGGATGCTGGTGAGCCACGTGGATCTCATCGACGAGATAATAGACTACGGGAGAAAGTAGCTAGCGATAGAGATAAAAACATCTCCCGCCAATATCTATGTCACGGGGTCGTCTGCTAGCCTGGTCAGGCTCTGTGCCTAGGGCGCACAGGACCCGAGTTCAAAAACATGATGTTGAAAATCTCGGCGACCCCAATGATGATTAAGTAACTGCAAAAGAAAAGACGAAGATGTGGATTATATGGAAGAGGACATGCTCACAAGTCAATCAGAATACTTAGAGGTAGGGATACAGATAGGCACCAGGATAAGGACCCCTGGGATGAGCAGGTTCATCTACAAGAGGAGGGAGGACAGCCTCTACCTCCTTCACCTGTCGGAGATCGACAGGAGGATAAAGGCGGCGGCGAAGATGCTGGCCAGGTACGACCAGGCGAGCATAGTGGCCACGGCCTCGAGGATATACGCGATCGCGCCTGCCAGGAAGTTCGCAGAGATAACCGGGACGAAGCTGCTCAGCGGAAGGGTCATGCCCGGCGTCTTCACGAACCCCAACAGGGACGACTTCGTCGAGCCGGAGGTCGTCCTCATAAGCGACACGAGGAACGAGAGGCAGGCCATAAGGGAGGCGAGCAAGATAAACGCCCCGGCCATAGCGCTCTGCGACACGGACAACTGGATCAAGTTCGTCGACCTCATAATACCGTGCAACAACAAGGGAAGGCGCTCCCTCGCGCTCATATACTTCCTGCTGGCCAGGGAGTTCATGAAGGAGAAGGGGCTCATAAAGAGCAACGAGGAGTTCACCTACAAGGTTTCCGATTTCGAAGCCAAAGTCGAGATGAGATCGAAGGGATGATAAAGCCATGCTGCTAGGAAATGCGAGAAAATCGCAGGCAGCGATCGATTTCGTGACGTCGTACGGCGTCGCCCTAGTGATTGTCACCATAGCGATAGCCGTAGTCTACAAGACGAGCGTGCTGACGCCCTCCCTGTCGACCTCCTCGTGCACCCCAACTCCCAACTTCTCGTGCGACTCCTTCTCGATAAACCACCTCAACGGGACGCTCACCCTGTCGATGTCGCAGGCCACCGGGGGGCCGATAACCATAAACGGCGCGGCTTGCTCGTCGCAGCTCAACAGTACGGGGGGCAGCGGGCCGCAGTTCGGGAACGTGCGCGTGACCAACAATCCTGCATACTACCCCACGGGCAACTGGCTCAACGGGGCGGCGGCGCCGAACACTGTTTACAGCGACGGGGGGGCGACGATGGCCATAACCTGCTATACCTCTGCGGGGGCGGCGAGCGGGCCGGTGGGCACCTCCTTCATAGGCTACGTCTGGCTCAACTACGCCGTGCCCGGCTCGAGCAACACCGTGCAGAGGGTGGCGAGCGTCAGCGCAATATACACCTGACCTGCCGATCGGGGCAGAATAATGGAAGTGACAGCTTGCCCACCTTCGTATATATAATATCATTACCCAGTATACAATTCCGGGGGTTCTGTGGAAGAAGAAATCGCTAAGAGGGAGTACGAGGACCGGCTCATCGAGTTCTACCATGCCTACTACGAAGAGCAGATAAACGAGATGTACCTCGCCTACCCCCAGAAGAGGTCCATACTGGTGGACATAAGGGACCTCGAGAAGTCGGACAGCGAGCTCGCCAACGAGCTGCTCAGCGCTCCGGACAGGGTCCTCCCGAACGCCCATTCCGCGCTGACCCGGCTGAATCCCCACCCCGACAGCCTTCCGCTGCCTGTCTACGCGCGCTTCTTCGGGGTCGACCAGGCCTCGATGCCCCTCATACAGGACGTCGGGTCAGAGCAGATAGGCAAGCTGCTCACGCTCGACTCGCTCATAATCAAGAGGTCTGAGATAATACCCAGGGTGCACATGGGCGTCTTCAAGTGCTCGATGTGCAACACGGTCGTCAAGGTCGAGGTCGACAGGGACAACGTGCCCGAGATCTGCCCCCAGTGCCACAGGCGGTCGCTGCGGCAGGTCAACAACGAGTCCAAGTTCATAAACCTTCAGAGGATAGCCGTGCAGGACCCGCTTGAGCGCCTCAGGGGGAGCACCCCCACGTGGCAGTTGGAGGTATGGATGGAAGACGACATGGTCAACTGCGCCATGCCGGGCGAGAGGGTCGACATAACCGGCGTCCTCAGGATAAGGCCGAGGAGGAACTCGAAGGGCAAGACGGACAACGCCCTGTTCACCATGTTCCTGGACGCGACGTCCCTGGTCACGAAGCAGAAGGAGTTCTCGGAGCTCGAGATAACGCCCGACGAGGAGAAGGTCATAAGGGAGCTCTCGAAGGATCCCATGATATTCGACAAGATAGCTAAGTCCCTGGCGCCTTCGATATACGGCTACACGGAGATCAAGAAGGCCCTGGTGCTGCAGCTCTTCGGCGGAACGCCCGAGAAGAGGCTGGTCGACGGGAGCAGGATACGAAACGACATGCACATCCTGCTAGTGGGAGACCCGGGATCGGCAAAGACCAGGCTGCTGCAGTCGGTCACGACGATGGTGCCCAAGGGCATATACATCAGCGGGAAGTCCTCCACGTCTGCCGGCCTCACCGCCTCCGCGGAGAGGGACGAGTTCTCGGAGGGCGGCTGGACGCTCAAGGCGGGCGCCCTCGTGCTCGGCTCGGGAGGGGAGGTCAGCATCGACGAGTTCGACAAGATAACAGACGAGGACAAGAGCTCGCTTCTCGAGGCGATGGAGTCGCAGACGATAAGCATAGCCAAGGCGGGCATCGTCGCGAAGTTCAACGCCAGGTGCTCCATACTCGCGGCCGCCAACCCGAAGTTCGGGAGGTTCGATCCGACAGCCTACCCCGCGGACCAGTTCGACATCCCGCCCACGCTGCTGTCCAGGTTCGACCTCATATTCCCCATAAAGGACGTGCTCGACGAGGAGCAGGACAAGAACATAGCGAGGCACATACTCACCCAGCACACCGCGGCGGGGGCCCAGATAGCCGACATAAAGAACTACGTCCAGGTGGAGGCGCCGGTCGTGGATCCGGACCTGCTGAGGAAGTACGTCGCGTACGCCAGGAAGAACGTGAAGCCCAGGCTCATGGACGATGCCAGCAAGAGGATACAGGACTACTACATAGAGCTCAGGAAGCTCGGCATGAAGCAGGGTGCGACGCCCATAACCCCCAGGCAGATAGAGGGCCTGGTCAGGCTCGCCGAGGCGAGCGCCAAGTCGAGGCTCTCGGACGTCGTCGAGCTCAGGGACGCGGAGGTCGGCATAGGCATGTTCAACCACATGCTCAACACGCTCGCCGTCGACAGCAGCGGCAGGAAGGACATAGACATCTTCATGACGGGCATGCCCAGGGAGAAGGTCGACAGGCTCAACTCGATAATGGCCATAATAAAGAAGCTTGAGCAGGAGTCAGGGGACAAGGGCGTCGCGTACGTGAGGGTCTTCGAGGAGGCGGAGAAGTCTGGCATGGACAGGGCCACCGCGTCGAAGTACATAAACGAGCTCGAGAGGTCCGGGGACATCTACAGCCCCACGAAGGGGATCCTCAAGAGGGTCAACCGCGAGGCGGAGTAGCGCCGCCAACTGCGCGCGTCGAAGCCCCAGAAAGGCTTAAAATATCGCTTTGTCAATAGTAGAGTGCGTGACGCCCGGGGTTCCGCGTCGGCGCGGACATCTGCGGATTCGCGCCCTGAAGAGGTATGCGCAATGATGATCAAGAAACCGTACGTGCTCGAGAGCGTCGAGAAGCTTACGCCTGACGTGGCCAGGTTCAGGTTCAGGGCCCAGGACGGGGCCGCGGTGGACTTCACACCCGGGATGTTCGCCATGCTCGCCTGGAGGAACCCGGAGACGGGGGAGGAGATAGCCAGGGCTTACTCGATATCGAGCGTGCCGGGAGTCGACTACTTCGAATTCATAGTGACGCTCATACACGGGAAGCTGACCGGCAAGCTCGAGGCGGCCAAGCCGGGCGACGTGTACTACGTCTCCGGTCCCTACGGCATGTTCAAGATAGACGCCGAGGCCGGGAGGAAGCTCCTGTTCCTCGCCGGGGGCTCGGGTATAGTGCCGTTCATCTCCATGATGAAGTGGGTGAAGAGCAAGGGAGAGAGCGTGGACGCCAACGTGATATACAGCATCAGGTTCCCCTGCGAGGTCATCTGCAAGGACGAGCTCCAGCAGTTCGTCGAAAACGCGGGGATGAAGCTCGCCATAACGGTCACCCGCCCTGCGGAGGGGGACGGCTGGACGGGGCAGACCGGCCGCATAAACGCGGACATCGTCAAAAAGTACGCCCCCGACTTCCTGGAGAGGACATGCTTCATCTGCGGGCCGATGGCCTTCGTAAACGCGCTCAAGGAAGTGCTCAATGGCCTGGGCGTGAAGGATAGCGAGATCAAGGCGGAGACCTGGGGCGTGTGAGGGCAGGTGCGGCTCAGTCGCGCTTCTCCGACAGGTAGAGTATGATCGCCTGCGCGAGGACCAGCTTGTTCTTGGCCTGCGCCCAGACCAGGCTCCTCGGCCCGTCGAGGACCTCGGTTGTTATCTCCTCGCCCCTGAAGGCTGGAAGCGGGTGCATGACCTGCGCCGACTTGGGCGCGAGGTCGAGCGCCTTGCCGTTCACCTGGTACGGCGCGAACATTGCCTTCCTCTTGTCCGCTTCGGCCTCGAAGCCCATGCTGACGAACGTGTCCGTGTAGATTATGTCCGCGTTGGCCAGCCCGTCGGCCATGCTGTCGTAGATGTCCACCACACCGTACTCCCTGGCCCGTATGAGGTACTTCGAGTTAGGCTGGTAGTTCTTGGGGCCCACGAGGGCCATCTCCGCGCCCATCTTGACGGCGGCCAGCATCAGCGAGTTGGCGGTGTTCTGCGCTATGTCTCCGACGAACGCTATCCTGACCCCCTTGATCTTGTTCCTCTTGTCCATTATCGTGTATATGTCGGCTAGCGCCTGCGTGGGGTGGGCCGCGTCGTCCATCCCGTTTATCACCGGGACGGAGGAGTAGTTGGCGAAGGCTAGCACGTCCTCGTGGTGGCCGAACCTCGCGACTATGAAATCGACGTAGAGGCTCAGCGCCCTCGCCGTGTCCTCCAGCGTCTCCCCCCTCGCCATCTGGGAGGACCTCGTATCGACGTAGATGCCGTGGCCGCCCAGCTTGCGCATGGCGACCTCGAACGCCATCCTTGTCCTCGTTGAGGGCTTCTCGAACAGGAGCGCGAGCACCGCCTCCTCCTTGATCGAGGTGGTCGACCTACCGGCGTTTATGTCGTCCGCGATCTTCAGTATGTCGTTTATCTGCTCCCTTGAGAGATCGTCGACTCCGAGAAGGTGCATAACGCTCACTAGCCAAATATCATTCCTATGCCCTGCTCCGCGCTCTCCCTCTCCTTCTCTATGGACTCTATGACCTTCTTCTCGGTCTCGGGGTCGAGCCGCTGTATGGACTTTATGCTCTTCTTGAGCTTCTCCTCGGCGGGCACCTGGAAGTCCTCGGTCGCGTTCAGGAAGAGGTAGCACTTGTCCCTGTCCATCCCTATCATCGCCCCCTCCTTGAGCTGGTACTCCTGCCTCGCGAAGATTATGTTGGCCTCCTTGTCCTCCCGCAGCGCCTTGACCGCCTCGTCGACCGCCCTCTTCTTCTCCTCCGCCTCCTTCGCTATGTCGGGATGCTCGCTCAGGTACTTCTCGTCGTCGTAGATCGAGGGCAGCTTGGGTATGCGGTTCACGTCGAGATACGGGTCGTACGTGAGGAGCTTCCTGAGCGGTTCCGCCTCCTGCGCGTCAAGGACGTATACTCTTTCGGCTATGTCTTCACCCTTCTACCAGGACCGCGTTTATCGCTCCCTCCTGCCCGGGCCTGTTCAGCACCCTGGCCTTGCCGAGCTCGGTGTTTATGACTGTGCCCTTCGTGATTATGACCAGCCTAGCGAAGTTCCTGTTGTCCCTGGATTCGACGACACCCGTTATCTTCGCCTTCTTGTATCCGGCCTTCGTGAGGACGTTGGCGAACGCCACGTACTTGAGCTTGTTCTTGACGGTGCTGCCCCTGCCCCTGGCCCTCTTGATCTCGTTCTTATCCCCGATCTTGGTCTCGGCGAAGTAGCCTCCCATCTCGCTCCTTCTCTTGTCCCTGTTCTTGGTCTTTATCTTGCCGCTGCCGGAGACCTTCCTGTCTGACCTTCCGTGGAATTGCGATCCAAACTGACTCATAAAATCACTAAATAAGTGCGTGATTATATATTACATAGAGGAATTTAATAAACGTTGGTAAACGAAGGCGGGAAGATGGAGGGGGTGCTTGAGTTCGAGGGAAGGCCGGTGCTTTGCGCCTGCAGGAGCTCCAAGGACATCACGGCCCTTGTCGGAGGCTCAAAGTCCGTTTCGAGGGGCGGGAAATTCGTGCTGCTCCTGGAAAACGACGCGTCCCTCCCGGCGAGGGTGCTGCCGGCATTCATCAACGCCAGGATACGGGTGGCGGACGGGATATCCAGATCAAGGAGCGAGCAGATGGAGATGCTGCTCCTGGTATCTGGAACGATGAACATAGGGAAGGCCCTCAGGGAGCACGGGGCGAAGGATCCCGAGGATTTCCTGCTGTTCGCGACGGGTGCGGCGGTCCTGAAGAAGTTCACGTCGGCGAACGGGGTTGAGGTCGTGCGGAGGCTGGGGCTATCCCTGGACGAGGACGCGTCGGGGGACGTGGCGCTCACCGAGCTCTCGGACAAATGATATCCGACGCCGATGCGCGGGGCCTTCGCTTCCGCCTTCGGGGGCTCGGCTCCGCCCTGAATTTCTTTCCGCGGATGAGGCCTTCACCGCCCGTCCCCGAAATCATCGTTAAGTATGCTCCTTATCCGCCGCGCCTTCTTCTTGCCGACCTTGTCCACCTCCATCAGCTCCTTCTCGGAAGCCGCGGCGACGTTGCCTACCGTCCTGAAGCGCGCGAGCAGCGACTTCGCCAGCTTGGGGCCCACCCCCGGCATCGAGGCCAGTATCAGCGCCTGCCACTGCGAGTCGGTGAACGCCCTTTTGGATCCGGCTATCCTGGGCTCCCTCTTGTCCTTCTTCTGCTCCCTCTCGGCGAGCTTGGCCAGGATCAGGGACGTCTCGCTCGCGCAATTCGACCTGATGACCTGGACGTTGTAGTCCGAGAAGATGCTGACTATCGTGCCGAGCACGACGTTGGGCTGGAGCAGGAACTCCGCCTCGTCGCCCTCGAGCACGAGTATGGGCTTTGGGAACCCGCCGCTCAGCCTCTCCATCTGGTCGAAGAGCCGCGCGTTCATCACGGAAGCCTCGAAGTCGCGCACCGTCTTCCTCTCGACGCACATGCGGTCCGAGAGGACGTAGTCCCCCACGGGCAGCTGGGCGAAGCTCATCTCCACGCCCAGATCGGAAAGGTGCCCGAGGAGCTCGGCGTTCCTCTCCCTGTTGTCGACTATTATCCTGATGCCCTCCAAAGTCTCCCTGTACGGCGGATGCCCACCGATATGATTCGGTGATTCTGGTATAAATACCATGTCTGTGAAATACAATCATGGTAAGGCGGAGCAGGAAGAAGCGGTCCAGCAGGGAGGACTACCCGGTGCGGGAGCAGATGAAGATAGAGGAGGGCGTATTCGAGAGCAGGACCATGCTCAGGCTGGGCAAGCTCTTCAGCAAGAGAATAGTCTCCAGGCTCGAGTTCATAACCGCCAGGGGCAAGGAGGCCGACGTGTACATAGCGAGCGGGGGCGAGAGCATCGACGCCCCGTACGCCATAGTCAAGATCTTCAGGCTCGAGACGTCGACCTTCCAGAAGAGGGTGGACTATGTCACCGGGGACCCGAGGTTCGGCAAGACCAAGAAGAGCCCGTTCGCCGTGGTCAGCGAGTGGTGCAAGAAGGAGTACGGGAACCTGATGCTCGCCGAGGCGGGGGGTGCGCACGTCCCGAAGGCGTACGCGTTCAGCGGCAACGTCCTCGCGATGGAGTTCATAGGGGACGACGCCACCGGCACGCCTTCCGACATGCTCAAGGACGTCAGGCTGGAGAACCCGGACGCCGTGCTCGACCAGATACTCGACGACGTGAAGAAGCTCTACGCCTGCGAGCTCGTGCACGGCGACCTGAGCGAGTACAACGTGCTGATGAAGGGCGAGACCCCGTACATGATAGATTTGGGCCAGGGCGTCCTACTGGAGCACCCGGACGCCATGCGGTTCCTCGTGAGGGACATCCACAACGTGATCGGCTACTTCGCGAGGACCTACGGCACGGTCAGGGACGAGAAGGAGGCATTCGCCAGGATAACCGACCAGGAGAAGATGAACAAGACCTGATTCCAATCAGACGGCCTTGGTTTTCGCCTTTCCGACGCGGTTCTTTTCTATGTAAGAGCGGGCGGCGCGGGCGCCCTCCACTGATTTTATAGGGGACTTGTACCCGAAGTATCTCTCTATGAGTTCCCTATCCTCGGCGGGAAGGTCTTCCCATTTCCTGATTCTCCTCTCGGTAGTTGAATCAACGGCGAGTATCTTGTGGTCGCCGTCCTCGCGCGTGATGATCGCTATTGGGATCGCGCTGACCTTTTCAGATACCTTGAATTCCTTTGTCGAATATACCAGTGCGTCGACTTCGTCAGGTATTTCCTCAGGATTCAGTGCGGACTCGTCCTTCTGAAGGGTACCCACTATGAACCCGTATGCTATCGGCATGGCTCCTCCGTTGACAGGTATCACTTTTTTCGTCGGACCGAGATCCACCATATCCCGCTTGCCGCCCTTGTCAGGATAACCCAGATGCCTCCTTCTGGGATCACCTTTGGGAATCTCTATGAAAACTTCAACGGATGTGGACGCGGACCTCACCCAGGCACGTCGTATCCCCTGGCCTTCAGGCGCTCCCTGTCGCCGAGGCTGAACCTCCAGATTATGTCCGCGCGGGCGTCCCCCTGGACGACCCAAGGCTTGACTATCACGAGGTCTCCTTCCTTTATCCAGAACCTCCTCCTCAGCCTGCCCGGGATGCTGCACATGCGCTCGAGCTTGTCGGAGCACATCACCTTGAAGTTGGACGCCCCGACCGCCTGCATCACGAAGCCTATGGACTCGTTCTCCGTGGGAAGCTTGAGCTCGTGCACAGTCTCCTCGCGCTTGCCCCTGCCTCCGCCCCTTCCCCTGCCTCCGCCGCGGCCCCTGCCTCCGCCGCCTCCGCGCCCTCTACCTCTGAATGGCATAGATCAATTACCTCTTTATGGTGTACCTAGCTCCGCAGGCCTCGCAGACCAGCGTCTCGTAGCCGTGCTCCGTACCTTCTATTTTCGTGTCCGGCTTGTGGCACTCCTTGCATATGACGAATACCTCGAAGTACTTCCTTATCTTGGCGTTCAGCACGCTGCCCTGCACCTTCGTGCTTATCGTGACCTTCTGCTCGTCGACGCTCACGGGTGCCGCCAGCTCCTTCGATAGGTACTTGGCTATGTCGGCGTCGTCCCTCCTGGCTATGTCCGCTATCTGGTGGAAGTTCTTCACGAGGGTCTTGTTGCCCTGTATGATCGAGTCCGCCTCCGGGATCTTGAAATCCGACTTCTCCACGGAGAGCGTCGGGAGCTTAGAGAACGCCCTGTCGAGCAGGCGCGAATAACTGTCATCGTTGTCCAACTGAAAACACCAATACTACTTGGGCTATAAAGGTTATTAATTCTTAATACAACAAACTAATGCAGCAGGAAGGTGGGAAGCTAGGGGTTTCCCGCACCGCAAATCCCCTTCAGGCGGGCCGCATGCCTGCGAAGTCGCATAGGCTAATGTGAGGCCCATGCTCAGGCGTTGAAGCCCTGCCTTCGGTGGTGGCTTTGTGTATGAAACGGGCCAGGCCGGAAGGAGCAACCCTAAGTATATGGCTTTCGTGTGTAGCGCACTTGGCGTACAAAAAAGCTATGCTCCGAAGATACAGGGCCAAGCTGAGGTATGGTCAACCTTGCAGGTGCAGATGCGGCAACGCAGGCTCCTGCTGCACGGAATGTAGGGAATATGGTAAACTGACGAGAATGCCAGGATCGCCTAGCGGAAGGGCGGCAGCCTGCTAAGCTGTTTGGCCGGAAACGGCCTACGTGGGTTCGATTCCCACTCCTGGCGTCACACTCCATACTGAAATTCTCTGCACCGCCGGCGCTGGGCGGGAAGTTCCGTTTGAAAAAATAAGGAAAACACGGGCGCGCAAAAGGCGCGCACCGTGCGTTCTTCTAAGGAAGCTGAGAGGCAGCAACCTTAGGCCGGCTCGCCGATGGCGAATCTCGTCCTAACGTCCGTTATCTTAACGGTAAGCTTGTCTCCCGGCTTTGCACCCTTCACGAAGATAACAAAACCGTCCTTCTTGGCTATCCCGTCTCCCCTGCTCGCCGTGCCTTCGATGGTGACCTCCATCACGTCTCCGACTTTCACAGGCTTAGGCAGGAAGTAGTTCGGGTTCATTCCCCTGTGCTCTTCTCTGTCTTCTCCACCTTCATGTTCGCTTCTCATTTAATTCATCTTCTGCAGAACTGTCTGCGGGAATAATATGATTTGCACCTTTTATAAATCTTTGCGATTCCGAGGGTTTACAGGGAGAAGAAATCGTTTTTTCGCGGGTCCGCGGGCCTACTCGCCCCTCCGCATCGCGTCCAGTACTGCGTCCAGGTTCCTGAAGACGTAGTTCGCCTTGGCGGCCCTGAGGCCCTCGTAGGTCTCGAGCCCGTCCGCCACCCCGCAGCAGTCTATCCCCGCGAACTGCGCAGTTAGGACGTCGGATGCCATGTCCCCGAGGTACAGCGCCCTCTTCTTGCTCACCTTGAACTTGTCCAGTATCAGGAGAAGGCCCGCGGGGTTCGGCTTGTAGTACTTTATCGCCTCGGAGCTGAGCTCAAAGTCGATGTACTCGGTAGCGCCCGACTTCCTGGTTTCTGTGTAGAGCCGGTACTTCTTGGCGTCGCTGAATACGGCGACCTTCTTCCTCTTGCCCTTCAGGTACTTCAGCACCTTGATCGCGTCCTTCTTCAGGCCTGGCCTGAAGAAGTATGTGTAGCAGTCGTACAGGGCGGAGTAGACGCCGTGCTCGTTCTCGACGTACCTTATGTTCCTGACGTTGACCCGCCTGAGGTACCTGTCCGCGTGGGACTTCGCGTACATCAGCGCGCAGTCCTTCTTGAGAAGGTGTATCGCGTTCACGGGCGCGGTCGAGCTGCTCAGGGTGTTGTCCCAATCGAATATGAACAGGTCGTACTTTTCCAGGAGCGACATAGGATTATTAAGCCTCTTTAACAAATTAAAATCCATATGATGACAACGATCGCTGAGCTATGCGATGACGAGAGATAGGCGGTCTGATAATTCATTCTTGGATGGTGTCCGATGGCGGAGGAAAGCGTACTTAGCAGGCTGCACAAGACCTCTATACGGGTCACGGATATCGCGAACCAGTTCTGGTGCGAGCGCCAGATGGAGCTGAACTACCTGCACGGGCAGAAGTTCACCAAGGAGATGGCGAAGGGAAGGAAGATACACGAGACCCTTCAGGACGAGGTCTACGTGCCCCTCAAGATAGAGCCGATCACGTACAAGGACTACATGTACAAGACGGCGTACGAGAACGTGATGTCCCTGAGGTCGCTCAAGGCCAACGGCGTGTGCCGCGAGGTCAGCATATACGGCTCCGTCAACGGCTACCGCATCTCGGGCAAGATAGACGAGATGAGGGTAAGGGAGGGCAGGGTGCAGGTCGTGGAAAGGAAGACCACCGAGGCTGGAAAGCAGCTCACCTCGAGCTACACGAAACCGCACGTGGTCCAGATAATGCTGTATCGGAAGCTGCTGGATGACATAAGGTCCAGGAGTTACGCATTCGAGAACTTCTGCGCGGTCTACGGAATCGGTCCGGGCAAGGAGGGGGTGTCCGACGCGTTCAAGCGGGAGCTCGTGGCCATGGGGCTCAAGGACCAGAGCCTGGACATCTATGAAACGTATAAGAAAATGTTCGACGAGATGTATAGCATGCCGGAACTCAGCGACAGGCTCGAGGTCGCCTACGTGGACAGGTTCAGCGGGAAGCAGATAGCGAGCCTTGACGTCGAGTACAGCGGGGATGCGGTCAACAAGGAGATAGTGTACGCGATGGGCTACTGGCTGGGCAAGCGCGAGAGCGCGCCGGTGCCAGAGTCGGAGACGAGGAAATGCAACTTCTGCAAGTTCTTCGGCAAGGAATGCAAGGTCTGGTGGAAGGGATAGATCGTATGTTGAAGGCACCCGAGGGAAAACTGACGAAGGACTACCTTAAGGAGGAGTTCGGCAAGGACTACAAGAGGTACTACTCGACCAAGATTTTCGAGGAGAAGGGCTTCAAGAGATACGCCTGCAAGACCTGCGGCATGATGTTCTGGAGCATCGCAAAGACCGACAACTGCGGCGACCCTTCCCACAACAGCTTCAGCTTCTTCAGGGCCAGGCCCCGGCACATTGGATACGCGGAGTTCTGGAAGAAGTTCGCCGAGTTCTTCAAGAAGAACGGGCACGAGATAGTCAAGCGCTACCCGGTGGTCAGCAGGTGGAGGCCAGACCTCTACTTCACCATTGCAGGGATACAGGACTTCCAGCGCATAGAGAACGGGTTCATGGGGTTCGAGTACGGAGCGAACCCGCTGATGGTACCTCAGATGTGCCTTAGGTTCAACGACATAGAGAATGTGGGCGTCACTGGGTCGCACTTCACGGCGTTCATGATGGCCAACCAGACTTCCTTCAACTACCCTAAGGAGGGATACTGGCGCGACCGCACCGTGGAGCTAAACTTCAAGTTCCTAACGGAGGTCCTCGACATACCTGAGGACGAGATAAGGTACCACGAAGATGTCTGGGCGATGGGGGACTTCTCTGAGTTCGGGCCGTGCCTTGAGGGCTTTGTCGGGGGTCTCGAGATAGTCAACAGCGTCTTCACCCAGTTCGAGTACGTGGACGGCGGGATTCACGAGCTCGACAGCAAGGTCGTCGACGTCGGCTGGGGTTTCGAGCGCGTGCTCTGGTTCTACACAGGATACAGCAATGCCTACGAAGCCGCCTTCAGCGAGACGCTCGCGAAGATACGCAAGCAGGTGAAGGTAGAATTCGACCCGGAGCTCTACGGCAGGTTCGCGGTCCACGGTGGGGAGCTCAACCGGGACGAGGTCAGCAACGTAACGGAAGTTGAGAAAAGGCTGCTCAAGAGCACAGGCATAAGCCAGAAGGACTACGACACGAAGATCAAGCCCATGCAGGCCCTATACGCCACAGTGGACCATGCGAGGACCCTGCTCTTCGCAGTCACCGATGGGTCGCTGCCGTCCAATGTGGGCGGAGGCTACAACCTTCGGATCATACTGAGAAGGTCCTTCGACTTCCTCGACACGTACGGGTTCGGCATCGACATGCCTTCCATAGCCAGACTCGTCGCAAAGGAACTCGAAGAGATCTATCCCGAACTGCACAAAGGGCTCGGCGTCTTCGACAAGGTAGTCGAGGTAGAGAGGGCCAGGTACGACAAGGCAAAGGAAAATGCGAGGAGAATCGTCGAGCAGACGCTCAGCAAGAGCAGCACCATAGGAAGGGAGCAGGTGCGCACGCTCTATGAGAGCAACGGGATAACCCCTGAGCTGATAACCGCCGTCGCCAAGGAGAGGAAGATCGAGGTTAAGCTCCCAGAGAACGTCTACGAGGGCATAATAGCGGGCAACAGCGCTGGCAGGGAGAAGGCGAAGAAGCTCGACATCGTCCTGCCGGAGGGGATCAAGGCGACCCAGAAGCTCTACTACGATTTCGTCACGAAGGCGGACGCGAAGGTCGTCTTCTCGCACGGGAAGTACTTCTCACTTGACAAAACGCCGTTCTACCCGGAGAGCGGGGGGCAGGCGTCCGACCTGGGCGCAGTCAATGGGATAAGGATAGCGGACGTTCAGAAAATCGGCGACGTCGTGGTCCACGTGGCCGAGAAGGACACTCATTTCAAGGTCGGCGAGGAGGTCGATTGCGACGTGGACGAGGAGAGGAGGAAGGCGATAATCGCGCACCACACTGCGACGCACCTGATAAGCGCGGCGGCGAGGAAGATCCTCGGAGACCATGCCTGGCAGGAGGGCGCGAGGAAGGAGCACGACAAGGCGCACATAGACATAGCACACTATGAGAAGCTCGATGAAAAGCAGGTCGTGGAGATAGAGGACAAGGTCAACTCGTGGCTGGTCAACGGGATAAGGGTCGCCGCAAGCGACATGAGCAGGGGCGACGCGGAGTCGAAGTACGGCTTCTCGATATACCAAGGCCACGGCACGCCCGCGAAGAGCATGCGCATAGTCACGATAAAGACGCTCGACGGCGGGCTCATCGATGCGGAGGCGTGCGGAGGGCTGCACGCCGCGGGAAGGGAGAACTACGTCGGGATGGTTAAGATAATCAGCACGTCCAGGATACACGACGGGGTCGACAGGATAGAGTTCGTAGCGGGACCCGCGGCGCTGAGGAGGTTCCAGGCGGAGCACAGGGAGCTTGAGAAGATCTCGGAGGCCCTGAACTCCGAGCCTCTCCTGGTGAGCGGCAGACTGGAGGAGCTACAGAGCGAGAACGGCGCCATGCACAAGGAGATAGAGAGGGGCAGGGACCTGCTGGCCTTCAGCCTGGCGGAGTCGATAGAGGACGACGAGTCCATAGAAAGGGAGCTGGACGTCGATAGAAAGATGATGCTGAGGATAGCAGACCTGCTCGTCAAGAGGAACGGAAACTGCTCGGTCCTGCTCAGGAACGGGGACGGAGACGTCATATGCATGTCCGGCCCGTCCTCCAAGGTGAGCGCCATAGACCGGCTGAAGGGAGCCTTGGGCGACACGTTCAAGGGCGGCGGGTCCAGGCAGGTCGCACAGGGAAGGATAACGAAAAAGTAGGGCTTCCTATGCAGTACGACCTATTCACGCTCCTGGTTTACCCGGTGCTGTTCATACTCCCCGCGTGGGTCGCGAACGGCGCGCCCGTCCTATTCGGGGGGGGCAAGCCGCTGGACTTCGGCAGGAGGATCGGAGGCAAGCCCATCTTCGGCAGGCACAAGACGATAAAAGGTCTCGTTACTGGCCTGTCCGCGGGCTTCGTGGTCGCGGGCGCGGTATCCATAGCGTACCCCGAGCTGCTCGCCACGGGAGTGGCGCTCACCATAGGAACGCATTTCGGAGACCTCTTCGGGAGCTTCGTCAAGAGGAGGCTCAACAAGAAGGAGGGCGCGAGCTGGGCCCTCTTCGACCAATACCTCTTCCTCGGCTTCGGGCTTCTGTTCGCGCTGCCGTTCATCCTCTCAACGCAGATTAGCCTCGCGGGGATTCTCGTGATAATCGTCCTCACCGGAGTGCTGCACAAGGCAACAAACATGATTGCGCACAAGGCGAAGATAAAGGACGTCCCGTGGTAGGGGATGATAGAAAGATATTTAAATATACTTGGACAATTAATTAGCCTGTGTTAAGGTGCATATTTTATCTTATCCCCACCCACCACACCTTAACACAACTATTCCTTTCCTTTAAGATTTCTTAGGGTCAGCCGCTCCTGCGACCAGGAGCTCATGGTGCCTGCGCGGCTTAGGCCAATTGGCGGCAGGAGTTTTGGGGTGCGAATCTCTCCGACCCGAGCATTTGAGATAAATGGGGGTGACGAATAAATATTTAAGTTTAAGACTGATGAGATTGCAATGAAATCGATGAAGACAATCAGACTGAGGAGATTCAGGGCGACGGTGGAGAACGCCTTCGGGAAGGCGCTCGCGGGCAGGTGGATAGCGGGCACACGACTGCGTGACGCAATCGCCAAGGCGGAGGAGCTCAACGCGCGCAGGGAGAGCGCGATCATAAACTATCTCGGCGGGGACCTCACGGACAGGTGGGATGTGGCTGAGACTGTGTCCAGCTACCAGCGGCTCGTGAGGGAGATTGCGCACACGGGAGTCGACGCCAGCATATCGGTCAGGATGACCCAGCTGGGCCTGAGGATAAGCAGGGGCCTGGCGAGGAGGAACTATGAGAGCATAGCGAACCTGGCGAGGAGGCACGGGATATTCACGTGGCTCGAGATGGAGGCCAGCGACACTGTGGACGCCACCCTTTCGGTCTACGAAAGGCAGCTGAAGAGGAAGGGGTCGGTGGGGGTATGCCTCCAGGCGTGCATGAGGAGGACCGAGCAGGACGTGAGGAGACTGGCGGAGAAGGGCGCCGTGATAATGCTGGTGAAGGGAGTGTGCAGGGGAGGCGGCAGGCTCGCCTTCACGAAGAGCAAGGACATCAATGCGAACTACATCAGGCTGATGAACTACCTGTTCAGGAACGCGGGGGAGTTCGCCATCGCGACGCACGACAGGGAAATAGTGCGCCAGGCGATGGACCTTAACAGGTCGTATAGGCGTAAGGTCACCTACGGCATGTTCGGAGGGGTAAGGGACAGGTACGCTGAGGAGCTCGCAGGGGTCGGCAACCGCGTCTCGATCTACGTGCCCTTCGGGAGGAAGTGGAAGCGACACGTTCTAGGCAGCAACAAGAAAGCCCCGCGAGCCTCGTCCGGAGGCCGCGGGAGGGCAAGAAAGTTCCCAAGATGAAGCGGACGTAAGCCACTGAGAAGAAGTTATGCCGGGCGGACGCGCCGATTATTTAAATGTGTTTGAGATAGTAGTATCGTGCGTTTCGCGGCGGCGCCGGGCGCTCCGCCGCGGAGGATGAGAGACATGTTCTACGACGACCTTGAGGACGGATACGTCAAGACGAGCCTCGGGATGCTACACTACAAGCAGCATACGGGGGGCGGCGCCAAAATCGTGTTCCTCCACGGCTTCGCCGCAAGCACGAAGTCCTGGGTGAAGCTGATTGAATGGATGCCTGACGACCTTACACTCTGCTTCCTTGACCTGCTCGGCCACGGAGCCTCCGCCGCGCCGAGGATAAACTACACAGTGGCGGTCCACGCGCGGGCGGTCTGGGAGTTTCTGGGAGCCAAGGACATGCAGGACAGCCACCTTTTCGGCCATTCGTACGGAGGATGGATAGCGGCGCTGCTTGCGCAGAGCGGCTTCGGGGATGGCGGCGTGGTGCTCGAGGATGCGATGGGGCTGAAGGACTACTTCGATGACCTAGAGAAGGCGAACCTGAAGGGCGCGTTCAACGACAGGTGGGTGGAGGAGGCAAGGATACTGGGCCTCGCGGACCACGTCATAAAGAGTTCCGTGGGAGTGGACAAGTCCGCCGACTACCTGACTTCGGAGAGCCTCAGCAGGGTCACCAAGCCGACGCTGCTCGTCTGGGGAAGCAATGACACGGTGGTGTCCCTCAAGTACGCAAAGCTTTTTTCCAATTACATAAAGGGCAGTTCCCTCGAAGTGGTTGAGGGCGGTGGGCACGTGCCCCACTATACGAACGCCAAGGCGGTCGCGGGCCTGCTGACTAAGTTCGTCGGCCATTAGTGAGTGGCCGCATCCAGGGAACGACACCACCTGCCCGTCTGCGGATCGCGAATGACCGCAGGGCGAACCTTGGGCGCGACCAATCCGTTCTCAAGGAACTCAGAAGCGGTGCGCACCTCGATCCCTTTGACCCCTCTGTAGGATTCGTAAGCGGAGTCGTTCACTATCAACAGTATCGCGGCGTACCTCTTCTTCCGGTTATCGAGCATCTTCAGAGTGTCCTCGGGATTCTTGAACCCCGTCTCGTACTCTACCGCGGTCTTGCGCCCGTCGGGGTACGCTATCACGTCGGGTCCATAGGAGCTGTCATACACCGCGTTCCTGACTCGGCATTCGCCGAGTCTCCTGCTTATCAGCCTAACCATGACGTCGTGCTCCGCGCTGTTCCTGGGCATCGAGACGTACCAGACGCCGCAGTACCTGCCTCCAGGCACCACGTGGTAGTCGAGCTCCCCCTTGGAGAGCAGATCCTTGACCCTCGCCATGGTCTGTTCCGGGGAATACCCCTTCGCGGACAGCGCTGCGCAGAGCTCCTCCCTTCCGACCACGGGTCTGGCGGCGTTGAGTATCTCGAAGCTGAGGCTGCGCTGCGCGCACTCGCAGGCATCGAACCTGACTATCTCCGGCTCCCCTTTGCTTCTGGACGCAATCGCGCTACCCCTGCCCAGGTTGCGCATGGCCCACTTCACGGCCACGAACCTGTTGAGCTCGTTGCCGCTCGCGATCAGGTTCGAGACGTAGTTGAGCTCCTCGGGTTCCCTCTGGTAGAACGCGACCAGCAGATCGGCGTTGCTCCTTATCTCCCTGTCGAGCGACTTCGCCCTCTGCGCCACGGCCAGTATGCCCAGCCCGTACTTCCGACCCTCGGCGACGAGCCTGGCCAGCATCGAGCCCTCGCCTAGCTTCCCCGCCTCCTCTATCACAATGAAGAAGCGCGCCCGCGGGCATTTCTCCCCCAGCAGCATCGACTCGTATATCTTCCTGAGGAAGCTCTCCACGTAGACGGACTGCGCCTCCGAGGTGCCCAGGCCCCCGAGGGCTATGACGCTCCTGCCCCCCATGAGCTCCTCGACGCTCGCGGGCTTCGCACGCGCCGTCGCCGCAAGGGGGGTAAGCCTGTGCTCGACGGACCTGAGCAGGGTCAGTTCCCCCCTCGTCGCGTGCCTCTCGAAGACCTTGAGCGTATAGAGGAGGTCGTGCATAGTGGGCGGCCTGCCCTTCTCCACGGATATCCTGTAGGTGTACAGCACCGCCTTGTACAGGGTGTACGACTGCATGTGCCCGAGGCCGAGCAGCCGTTTGAGCATTCCGGAGACCTCGCTCGCCTTCTCCCTGTCTCCCTTGCCCTTGATGTCGAACATATTGACGCCGGTGCACGTGGCGTCCAAAACCCGGGCGCCGAGCGACTCCGCGAGCCCGAGGTATTCGTCGTGTGCGTCGAACACCAGGAAGTTCGTCCCGCTTGAAGAGAGGCCGCTCAGGATCACCTTGCACGCGTTGGATTTCCCGCTGCCGCTCTCCCCGATCACGACTATGTGCGGGTTGAGCATCCTCCCGAGGTCCACCCTCATCCTTCTGAAGAAGACCCTGCGCCACTTCCATCTCGGGCTCCGAAGGAACCCCTGCAACCTCAATTCCTTGACCACCTTCCCAACATCTATCGCGTTCTTGTTATCGGAGAATAGCATTGAGTCACCAAGAAAGTCGTTTCAGAAAAATGGCAGAGCCGGGGGTGTCGGGTCATTGCCCAGAAAAAGGCGCCCCTTCACTGCGCCAGACGCCTCACGAGCCTTATCTGCCCCCTGTCCGTCGCGAGGGCTCTGGATGGGGTCTCCATTATCAGAGGCTTGCCCCTGACGGCAGGATGGTTCAGGAAAGTCCTGAACCCCTCTTTTCCTATGTATCCTTGCCCTATGTTCGCGTGCCTATCGAGCGCGCGACCGAGGGGATACCTCGCGTCGTTGAGGTGTATGACGCGCACGTCTCGGGAGTCGATGACTTCGAATACGCCTGAGAGGACCTTCGCGTTTCCTATGTCGTATCCCGCCTCGAAGAGGTGGCACGTGTCCATGCAGAACCCAACCCTGATCCCCCCGGGTCCGTCGCGAATAATCAGCTGCAGCTCGGCAAGATCCTCCATCCTCGATCCGATGGTGTTGCGCTGCCCGGCCTCGTTCTCCAGAAGAAGAGTCACCTTCCCCAGCACGTCCTCGGCCTTGCCCACCGCCACAGCGGCGCGGCGGAGGCCGGATTCCTTCCCCTCGCCTAGGTGGCTCCCCAGGTGGGTGACGAGGAACCGTATCCCCAAAAGATTGCACCGCTCCAGCGAGAACCTGAGCGCCTCGAGGGACTTCCGGTAGGCGAACGCGTTTGGCGAGGCTATGTTGGGCAGGTAAGCCATGTGCGCGAACATCCTGGACGGGCCGAACTTCTTGAGCTTTTCACGGAACAGGCCGACCTCCTCCTCCGTAAGCTCCTTGGCGCCCCATCCGCGCGGATTGCCCAGGAAGACCTGCATCGCTGTGCAGCCTATCTCCCTGGCCCTGTCGAACGCAAGGTCCATCTCGCCCGCTATCGAGACGTGATAGCCTATCTCAAGCATAAGTGGATTTCCCGAAAAAGTAATATAAGCATGTGTCCGGGGGGAGGAGGACCCGCCTCCTCCGCTCCTTCGGGAAGCTCTGGCACTTCCCAGCTCCGGACCAAGTTGCCGTTGACGCCCTTGGCGCTGATGTAGTACCGCGCCTCGTAGCGCTTGTGGTGGCCCGCCTTGCTGCATTCCGCAGCCACCACGGCGGCCTGGGCGATCTCGAGAGCCGCATCGACGACCCCCTTGACCACCTCCAGGCTGTCCTTCACGGCCCGTTCCTTGTCCTTCGCTCCCGTGTACGACACCACCAGAGCCTCTATCACCTCCGACAGCTTTCTTTCCATTCTCGCGTTCTTCCCACTACCTCTCACTCGATCACCCAGGAATAGGAGCGGCTGTGCCGATGGCAGTTAAGCCATGCCTGTTTGTATAGCGCTGGCCGACGCGTTTTCTGTGATTTATTTACCAAAGTAAAATATTTATATCTTATGTGTTTTCATTTACTTAAAGTAAAGTATATAAATCTGAGTAGTCATATAATATCGCCAGTAAAAAACTGGCGTCACCCAGAAGTAGGGGCGGCGAAAGCCGCCCTACTGACAAAATAAGACCTTCAGAGTACCTCGTTCTGTCGTCCCCGCTCGGGCGGCGTTCCGCGCCCGCCGCCCTTCATTATCGCCTTCTTGACCATGTCCTCGCTGAACTCCTTCGGGAGAGATCCGGAATTCACGTACTCGTACACGATCAGCTTGAACACGTTGGATAGCACGTAGCCAAGCAGCACTGCAAAAACCACCAAGACGACTCCCGCCACCGCCACGAGGGCGCCGGCGTCGAACAGCGCCGCGGAGCCCGAGAGGGCGAGTGCCAACCCGATTATCACGAATGCCACTCCTGCTAGGGCGAGCGCTATTGAGTAAAGCTCTGCGTATGCCATCCCTCCGAAGGTATTGCCGAAATGGTCCACCAGGAAGGCGGTGCTCTCCTTGACTGTCTCAACGGGCCCGGTCTTCTTGTCGAGAAGGACGGGGATCGCGAAGAACGTCGCCATGGCCATTCCTACCGAAGCCGCCAGGCCGAAGAGGGCCCTGCCGATTCCCCCCAGCCTGCCCTCGATTATCCGTATTATGAGCAGAACCACCGCGCTGAACACCGACCACTCCAGGACCACCATCGCGTAGGGCCTGGTCTGTGCGAGTGCCTCGCCCAGGCCCATCTTCTTGCCCCTTGCGAAGCTCCTGAATGCGATGAACATCGCCATGAGCACGTAAGTGGAGGTGAAGGAGACGAGCAGGTAGTAGACGAAGAGCCCCACCACCAGAAGGGCGCTGGGAATCTCGGATGCGCCCGAGGAAGCCAGAGACAGAGATACGAGCATCGACCCGAAGATAGCTACAATCTCGACTATCCCGATCAGGACCGCAAGTATCGGATACAGGAGGAGCGACTTGTCCTTGAACACGAGTTTCCTCGTGGCGCTTCCCATTTCCCAGCCTGCCTTCAGGTTTTCGAACATGATATCAAATAGGGGTTGCTGCGATAATATTTATATTTGCGCAGGGATAGGTAATTCGGGATATTGGAAGAATAGGTGACGAGGATGTCCGAAAAAGGAATAAAACTCTTAGGAATATCAGGAAGCTCCAGGAAGGGCTCTTACAACAACATGCTGCTCGAGTCCGCAAAATCGCTCCTGCCTAACGATGTGACGCTGGAGGTCGTAAGCATAGGAGAGCTCCCCCTGTTCAGCCAAGACGCCGAGAAGGAGGCCCTGCCGAAGGAGGTCGTTGACCTAAAGAAGAGAATCAAGGAGGCCGACGGCATAGTGATCTGCACCCCGGAGTACAACTACACCATCCCGGCGATGCTAAAGAACGCGCTGGAGTGGTCATCGAGGCCGTACGGAGACAACGCCTTCGACAGGAAGCCTGTCGCAGTGATGAGCGCCTCCACCGAGATGGGAGGCGGCACGGTGGCCCAGTACCACCTCAGGCAGGTCCTGGTGTACCTGAACGCCTTCGTAATCAACAAGCCGGTAGTCATGGTCCCAGAGGCGCAGAACCGCTTCGACAATTTCGGAAGGCTCTCCGACAAGGAAATACGGATGCGCCTCCAGTCACTGCTGGCGAGCTTCGCCAACTGGACCAGAGTGATAGCGTACGGGGTCGAGAACGACCTCATAGTGTGATCCAAGAAGCCAGCAGATCTGCGCAAGGCGAGGAGGAGTTAGGGATGGGAGGGAATATCACTGTGGTGGGCATAGCAGGCAGCCTGAGGAAGGGCTCCTTCAACAAAATGCTGCTCGACGCCGCGTCGGAGCTGATGCCAGAGGGTGCGGTACTCGGAAAGCTTGGCCTTTCGGGGATTCCCGCCTTCAACCAGGATCTGGAGAACGACGCACCCGGAGAGGTAAGGAAGCTGAAAGCGGAAATCAAGTCGGCTGACGCGGTCCTGATATGCACTCCGGAGTACAACTACTCGGTTCCGGGCGTGCTGAAGAACGCTATGGACTGGGCGTCAAGGCCGCACTCGGACAACTCATTCTCCAAGAAGCCAGTGGGCATCATGAGCGCATCCCCCGGAATGCTCGGGGGGGCGCGGGCGCAGTACCACCTCCGCCAGATTCTGCTCGGAATCGGCTCCCTGCCCATGCAGAAGCCGGAGGTCTTCGTGCCGTCCGCCGACAAGAAGTTCAGCCCCGAAGGCAAGCTGAACGACCTGGAAACGGAAAGACACGTCAGGGAGTTCCTCGCAAGCTTTGTGAATTGGTCCAGGGCGACGAAACTTGCGTCGGGGGCCGGTCTTCTCTGAGCAACCAGCAACCAATAATAACCTTTATTCAGTATCTCCATCGGTTTTGATGGGAGTGAAAATAGATGCCAGGATCAGGGGCGTCATGAAAAGGGACAGCGACGTGATGCTCGCCACAACGAGGGAGCACTATGATTTCGTCGCGACGCGGGGCGAGGGGGATTACGCCTATGACATCTCCGGGAACAGGTTCATAGACTTCACGAGCTTCATATCCGTCTACAACTTCGGCGTCAACGCGAACAAGGCGGTGAGGGACGCCATCAAGAGCCAGGTGGACACCCTCATGCACCCCGCGTTCACGGACTACTACTCGGAGCTCCCGGTGACCTTCGCCGAGAAGCTGATCTCCATGTTCCCGAAGGGATTCGGGCGCGTGTTCTACTCGAACTCCGGCACGGAGGCGGTCGAGGCATCGATCAAATTCGCGAAGGTGTTCACGAAGAAGCAGTACGTGATAGCCTTCTACAACGCGTTCCACGGGAGGACCCAGGGCTCGCTGGGGCTCACCGCATCGAACAACCTGCACAGGAAGCATTTTGGGCCGTTCAATTCGGTCATACACTCCCTGTACCCGTATCCCTACAGGTTCCCCTACGGGGACGCCGAGGAGTGCGGCAAGTTCTGCATCTCTCACCTGAAGGACACGATACTGCGCAAGGAGGTGTCGCCCGAGGAGGTGGCCGCGATAATCGTGGAGCCAATAGAGGGGGAGGGAGGCTACGTCGTGCCCCCTAAGTCGTTCATGCAGGAGCTCAGGGAGGTCGCTAGCGACAACGGAATACTGCTCATAGCCGACGAGGTGCAGACCGGGTACATGAGGACCGGCAAGTTCCTCGCGCTCGACCACTTCGGAGTCGAGGCCGACATCTACAACATGGCGAAGGCGCTGGGCGGAGGGCTGCCCTTCGGCGCCACGGTCACCAGGAAGTCCCTCGGCAACAGCTATGGCGGTGCCCACGCCAACACGTTCGGGGGGAACCTTCTCGCGGTGGCCGCCGCCAACGCGTCGCTTGACTACGTGAAGAAGAACATGCGTAGCATCGAGGACCAGGTCAAGAAGAAGGGCGCGACCGTAAGGAAGAGGCTCGAGGAGATGAAAGAGAGCTACGAGATCGTCGGAGACGTGAGGGGAATCGGGCTGATGATGGCGATGGAGCTGGTGAAGGACAAGAGGACAAAGGAATACGGGGAGAAGGCAAGGGAGGCCGTGCTCCTCGGCTGCTTCAACAGGGGGCTCCTCATGCTGCCCGCCAGCAGGTCTACTGTGAGGGTGATACCTCCCATAACCATCTCAGAGGCGAACCTTGAGAGGGGGCTAGACATACTCGAGGACTCGGTAAAAGAGGCGAACAGGAAGCTGCGCGGGTAAGTGCCCCTCACAGGAAGTTGGCGAGGTTGAACTGGCCCTGGTTGGCCTCGACGTTCAGCTCGAGGCTGCCGAAGACGCTGTCTATCTCGTCCCTTATCAGCATGATCCTCTGCTTCATGTAGGTGTCCAGGTCGTACCGGTCCGCGAGCTTGGTTGCGGTTTCGAGGTACTTCTCTATGCTCCCCTTGGATATCGTGAGAAGGAGCTTCCCGCCGTCCCGCGTGCACTTCCCGGAGAGCGGCACGCGCCTGAACTTCGCGTTGCACGATACGCACCTGAACCTCTGCTTGGGATAGGAGTGGAGGTTGCCTATCAGGTCGGGTATGAAGTGGCTCATTATCAGCCTCTTCGCCGCGTCCCTCTTGTCGATGGAGTTCAGCATGTCCATGAACCTGAACTCCGCCTCGATCTTCTCGTCCATCGTCTTCAGCTGGGTGTAGTAGCTCTTCTTAGGGGCCAGCTTTATCGCGGTGATGCCCGCCTCGTGCGTGAATCGCAGGTTGTCGTATATGCTCTTGCTGCCCAGCCTGTTCTCCACAAGCTCCATCTTGGCCTCCGATGGGGGCGACCCCGCCAGGGTCTTCTCGTAGAACTCCAGGGTGTAAGCGCCCACGACCTCCATCGCGTGGACCTCGTCGTCAACCTCCTCGGGGGCGACCCTCGTGGCAAGCAGGAGAGGCTCGTCCATCGTCCCCCCTATGTTCGTGGGCAGGTAGGCCTTCGAGTAGTTTATGAGCGCGTCGAGCAGCAGCATCGTGGTGTCCTCGTCTCCGTCGCAGTTCCTCCTTCTCGCGCAGATGGTGTACGGGTGCGCGAAGCCGACGTTGGCGTCCGTGAACCCGACGACCCTGTTGAGGACCGCGCACGACGTGTGCGGCGCCAGCGTGAGGACCAGCTTGCCCACCAGGTCCTGCGCCGAGAAGGCGTTGTAGAACGGCTCCATGCCGTAGAGCATCACGAGCATGTCGTCCATGCACTTCGCCACGTTCAGAAGGTACTCCGCGCCCCTCTTGTTGAGTATCACGTCCTGGTGCCGCAGCTCGACGAGCTGGTCGTCGCTCGCGAGGTCCTTGCCGTCCACGTCCTTTTCGTAGCCGAGCTCCCTGAGCTTCTCGACGCTCACGCCCATCTCCCTGGGGTAGAAGTGGGTCAGGGGCTGATCAGTCGCGTCGAAACGGGACGTCCCGTCCTTGAATATGTAGATGTTGTGCATGGCGCGGAGTATGCCCTTCTCGAGCGGCTCCGCGACCCTGTCCCTGTTCATCAGGCTCTTCACCCCTTTTATGAGCTTGGGCATCTTGGAGACCCCGAGCTTGGCGTTGGCGCTCGCTACCAGCCTCACGAAGTCTATGTTCTTGTACCCGTAGGCCACCGTCTCCGACCCGCAGCGGCCGCACTTCTCCTCCGCCTGCGAGGTGTTGCACTTGGGGCACGTCCTCTCGATCGACGCGTGCCTGCTGCAGACGTAGCAGTACGGGCCGTCCAGCAGCAGCCCGCAGGAGGCGCACCTGTACTTCGCGATCTCCACGTTTATGCTCTGCTTTCCGAACTTGTTGCTGTCGTAGGAGTAGGCGTTTGAGAGGTTCCTCTCCTTCCCCCCGAACTCCCCTATCGGGAATAGGACGTGGGGGGCGGGCACCATCAGCCTCTCCCGCGCCTTCTCGGGCCTCCCTATCCTCGCGCCGACGAAGGTGGACCTCTTCATTATCCTGAACGGCGCCAGCGCGTTCGCGAGCGCGATGGTGCTATCGTAATCGCCGCCGTACCTGCCTAGCGACTCCGCCGTCAGCGCCAGTTCCCCGCCGGACCCGGAGAAGCCCAAGGACGCGAGCAGGCTCTGCGCGTGGCCTCCCGAGACCAGCACCTTGCCCTCCTTGAGCTTGTGGGGGACGTTGAGCAGCTCCAGCGTCCTCTTTGCGCCCGGAGCGGCGGCGTCGAGCTCGATCGCGCTGACCTCGAAGAGGTTTCCCGCATCCGGGGCCTTTGCGGAAAGCACCGCCCGGGCAAGCGACTGGAGGTCGTCCTTGCCGACCGCCTGGAACTCGTAGAGGAACCTGGGGTGGATGGGGACGCCGTACTTCTGCGAGAGCCCGAACGCGTCCCTGAAGCTCAGCGACGCGTGGTCGACCCGCACCTCCTCCTTCGCCGCCGCGTTGAGCTGCGCGTTCCAGAACTCCTCGACGTAGCTGCTGGGCTGCAGCGGGGTGTTGGTCTTCCTGAAATCGCCGTATGTTATCAGTATGTCGCCGAGCGAGATTATCTCGGCGACCTCGTCCTTGAGCAGGCGCGCGGTCTCAGCGTCGTTCACCCTCAGCGCCTCTCCCGACTTGAGCTTGACGAAGGGCCCCTCTATGGTGTCAACGGGGGCAGCCACGCAACCCTTCCCGGGGAACTCCACCTTGAGCTGGGTCCCTATGCCTATGTACTCCATCGTTAGTATCGCCGTGGCGGGGCTGAATCCCTTTGCGGCTATGCCTGTCGTCCTGCTCCTGCCGTACCTAAGCCTGAACCCCCCCACGTGCTTTGGATACGCGAATATCGGCCTGCCCGCTACGAGCTCCTCCAGGAAGGTTGCCACCTTGTCCTTCTCCGGCTCGCTGCTCGCCTTCTTGGCAACGGTTATTATGCCGTTCATCCAGTTCCAGTCCAGGTCGGACTTCTTCACCTCCTTGAAGACGCTCTTGGCCTTCTGGACGATGCTGCTGAGCACCAGGGGCACCCCACCCCTGACCCTGTTCGTGATCGCCACCTCCTTGCCGTCGAACTGCCTCCTGGAGAGGTTCGCGTGGACGTTGACCTCTATCTGCTCGGTGGGCAGGCCGTCGACGCAGACCGCCAGGTTGCTCACGACCGTCTTGAGCTCGTCGGGGGTGGGCTTGTACTGCAGGTTGACCACGCGCTCGTGGTAGAGCTCCACCTCCTCCAGGTAGCGCTCTATCTCGTCCTGGGTCGCCCTGTACGCCCCTATGTTGAAGAACTTCCTAGCGTAGTCTGCCAGGGCTACGGAGAGGGCCACCGCCGTGCCGCCGGCGCTCCTGATGGGGCCCGCGTAGAATATGGAGATGTAGTCCGAGTTGTCCTGGTTCCTGAAGTGCCCTATCCCCTGAACGCCCTCGGTCGGGGCGACGAGTATGCCCTCCGTCATTATCGCGAGGCCCGTCCTGACCGCGAGCTCTATTCTCCTCATGACCTCGTAGTCGTCGAAGAGCGGGTTCGTGCAGACCTCCTTAACCAGGCAGAAGGCCAGCTCCGCCCTAGTCCTGCCCTTCTGGTTGTTGGTTATTATTTCCGCCAGGCCCTTCACGTTCATGAGCCCCTCAACCTTGCCCGCGAGGTCGGGCGCCGCACGTATCTCGACGTGGTCCTCCGGGTCGAAGCCCTTGGATTTCGCGCCGCTCGCCACGACGTACGCCTTCTGGAACTCGTCCTCAAGCAGCCTGAAATACGAATCTATGTCCAAGGGAACACCTAGCCGTTGAAGTCCACGTGCGAGACCAGCGTCGACTTTGTCTCGTACACCGATAGGAGCGCGGGGGTCGGGATGTGGCCCTGCTTAACCTGGAAGGACGTCCTCGCCTGCCACGTGCCGCTGTTGATGAGCGCGGTCCCGTGGTACTCCTCGTAGCCGTTCTTGTGAATGTGGCCCATGTGCAGTATGTCGGGCGCCTCGTCTATCACGAGCGAGTCGTTCTTTGTCGGGTTTATCACTGTGTTGCCGTATATCGAGCAGAGGTGCCTGCGCTTAAGTATCTCCTTCATCGCAGACGTGGCGTTGGAGTAGCTGCATCCCGGGACGTTCTGTATGACCGAGTCCAGCGACGCCCCGTGGTACGCGAGCACCTTGACCCCGTGGAGGTTCAGGTAGGAGGGGTTGGCTATGGAATGGACGTTCGGCCTGGCGAAGTCGCCTAGGAGCTTCTTGCTTATCGGGGGCTGCGGATCCGCCCTCTGCACGGCGTCGTGGTTTCCGGGCATGACGAAGACCTCTATGTAGTCCGGTATCTCCTCCATGAAGTCGAAGAACACGGAGTACTGCTTGTATATGTCGTCTATGCTCAGCTCCTTCTCCTGTCCCGGGTACACCCCCACCCCGTCCACGAGGTCCCCCGCGACCACGACGTACTTCACCTTCGCGGCGAGGTCCTTCCTGTTGTCGACGCCCCCGTTGAGCCACTCTATGAACCTGCCGAACTGCTTCTCGAGGAACAGCTTGTTGCCCACGTGCACGTCGGAGAGCAGCGCGATCGCCACGTCGTCCTCGCCCCTCCTCCGAACGCGTATCGGCACGTCGGGCCACAGGAGCTTGTTCGCTATGAAGAAGGGACCTGAGACCTTTCCCTTGAAGTAGAGTATGTCGTCCTTCGCCGCCTTCGACGCGGCGTCGAAGAGGTCGTTTGCGGCGTCCTTCGTCTTGATCTGCGGCCGGTAGACCAGCACCTTCGCCGTGCCTGTCTCGTCCTCCAGGGTCATCATTATGTGCCCGTTCTTCGTCACGGTCTTCTCGTAGACCATGCCGATTATGCCAACCTCCCTGCCGCTTATGTACTGCTTTATCGCGCCCACGCTTACCGTACCCGCGTAGCCGCTGCCGTTGGCCCTCATTATCGCCTTTATCTTGTTGAACCGGTCCCTGAAGTGGTCGGTGAAATCTCCCACGGTGTTGTTCGTCCTGCCTATCTGGGCCTCCCTGATGGAGTACCTGGCGTCCACCTCCTTGGCGGACGGGCTGAAGCCCCCTGACCTGGGTGCCTCTATCTGGACGGGCTCCTTCTGCGTGCCAATCTCGGCGAGTATCTCCCGGAGCTCCGAAGGCCCGAGTATCCTGACCCCGTCCCTGCTCTCGAAGTACTCGGTTATGTGCCCTATGAGGGATTCCGGATCCGCGTCGGCGAGGTCTGACGCCTTTATCTCTGAGCTTATCACGACCTTGCCGCTAAGCCTGTTAGCGATCTCGATTAGAGTGTCCTCTGCCATGACAAGCACTTCTGCGTCCCCCGACGCAGTAGATAGGATTTCGATTAAATCTTATATAAAGGTTTAGCGGGCAGCGTTGGTAGGGATTACAAGAAACGGGTCCGGCGGGGGATTCTTACGTTTTTCTCCGGGATCGCGTCGGCTGGAGAACTGGGCGCGATGCTGGCCTGCCTGAAAAAGGGTCGGCCCGACCTCACTGGTCTCCGACCGACTCGAGCATGCTCAATATGTTCCAGATGACGGTCCGGGCATAGGGAGGCAGGTTTATGTCATTGCTGACCTCGTCTATCTTGTAGGTCGCAGTGGAGGACTTCTGTGAGTACTCGTTCCCCTCCTGCGACAGCGCTTTCTTGGCCTCCTCGAGCGCCGCCTTTACGTTCCTCGGGACGCTGTTGTCGTTTAGGAGAAGGTCTATCTGCTGCTTTATCTGGGTTATCGTTTCGTCGTTCTTCTTGTCATCCTTCATTAAACCACCACTTCCGGGTCCGGCGGGAATCTCATCGTGCAAAGCTTTTTGGGTTTTGACAACTTTGAACCCGCGACCTTTAGCTTGCTTCAAGCGTTAGAAGGCTACCGCTCTATCCAAGCTGAGCTACGGACCCTTATAATCATATGTAAAAATGCCTTCTTATGTTTTCCGTTGTTGCCTCGGCAACATCTTCCAGAGAGACGCCCTTGATTTCGGCCATTACCCTGCAGACGTTCAGGACGTCCGCCGGGGTCTTTCCGACGACCGGGGAGTCCGTTTCAGCAACAAGGTTACTTAGGCTGGTGTTCTTTATAACCCTTTTCCTCCTGCCCGTCTCGGCGGGAGGAATCGATATCAGATGCCCCCTTTCGGACAGGAGCCGCGCCTGCTCCTCGTCCCCCTCGAAGAAGTGGAAGATGGCGTTCCTGACCCCTTTCTCTTCGAGAATCCGGGACGTCTCCTCCAGGGCCCCCCGCGCGTGCACCACCACCGGCAGGCTCAGGTCCTTGGCGACGTCGAGCTGCTCGCGGAACACCCTCGTCTGGATCTCCATGCTCGCCTTGTCCGCGGCCTTGGCATCGAGCCCTATCTCGCCGAGCCCGATTACCTTGCTGCTGCTCCTCACGAGAGTCTCCAGGTCCCTTACCGAGCCCGATTGTGAGTTCGAGAAATCGGGGCTTATGCCTATCACTGCGAACACTCCGGGGTGGGCATTCGCTATCCTTATGCTTTCCTCGTTGTCCCTGTCGCTGCCACCTGCAGTGACTATCAGGCCGACGCCCTTTTCCCTCGCCCCCGCGATGGTTCCCGCGGGATCCGGGAACAGGTTCAGGTGGCAGTGCGCGTCGGAGAACTCTGCCGCGATGCTGAGCCTGCGCATCTCCATTGGTTGAAGAGCTTGTGACATGTTACCGCCTGAGATGGTGCTACGCCCGCTTGGGGTTCTTGAGGAGGTACATTCCCCCGGTCACCTGGTTCAGGAAATCCTGCGGCACGGCATGGCCTTCGGACTCGCTCAAGATGGAGCAGTCCTTCCTCTCGAGGAGCCTCTCCATGTTCTCTACGACGTTGTACTTTATGCTCGAGAGCCTGGAGCCCTTGTTCATTATCCGCCAGTACTCGTCGGAGACCTCTCCGACCTTGCACTTCAGCTTGGACTCCAGTTCGGGCCTGGTGGAGCTCGAACAGAGCACGAGATGAATGTAATTGCCCGTGGCCGCGTGCATCTTCTGCCAGCGCTCGACGTCGTACGCGATGGTGCGCTTGGGCTTCTCGGTGAACTCGTGCGGGTCGAAGATGACGACCTTGCCGTTGCAGCGCAGCTCCGGGACCGTGAAATCGGGGGTCCTGAGCGAACGGTCGCCTGCGCGCCAGTCGCCCAGCGCCAGGGGAAGCTCGTAGAACGTCTTGATCCCCATCGCCCTCTCGAGCGCCAGGGAGACCTGCTTGAACGCCTCCTCCCTCTTGTCGGGACCCTGCTCCTCGTCCTGCCTGTCGAGCAGGAGGTTGAGCGCCTTGAAGTCCAGGGAGTCGCGGATCTCGACGCCCGCCTTTCCCAGGGGGAAGGGCCTAGTCTGGGCCTTCGCGGCGATGCTGCACTGCTCGTCGATCCGGTACTTGTCCGGCCTCGGGCGGTGACCGCACCTCTTGAGGAAGGTGAACGTCCTTGCGCTCGCGTCGGCAGGCGTGAGCTTCATGTAGCTTATCAGATAGGGAGCTATGACGAAATCCACGATCCTCCTGTCTCCGGGGGACGTCACCGTCTCGGGATGCTTCAGCAGCAGCCTCACCCAGTCGCGCGGGACTTTCCTGGCGACGCGCTTCTCTTCGGTCAAGGCGTAGTCGCTGGCGTAGTCGCTGAAGCGTATGAGCGATGCGTCGGGGACCTCGAAAGGGGACTGCTGCGCAGAGGGCAGGCGCATGGCTTCCATAAGCCGCATCGCCTGTCCGGCCGCCGCGCACTCGTGGAATTGCATCCCAAAAACACCCTTTGATATCCTAGGTTTCTCCCCCTATAATAACTTACGCAGGCAACGGACGCGGGTGGTCAGGAGCCGTTGAAAGACCCCGCCCGCATTATCTCGGTCCCCCTCTTGACCTTGGCGAAGCACGCCGAGAGGGTCTCGTCCGTGTGCGTCTCTTTCTTGACGACCTGGCAGTTCCCTCCCCTTATCAGGCTGCTGACCCTCTTCTTCACCGCCCTCTTCACGTCCTTGAACTCGGTGTCCCCGTTGGGTATCAGCCAGAGCTCGTTTGCCACCTTCCTGAGCTTGAACCTCTCGTTCTCCCTCTCCAGCGTCTCCTTCGATTTGCTTCCCGCCAGCACGAAGAATATCTCCGAAGCGGCCGTCTTGTGGAACGCCTCCATGCGTGAGATGGACCGCTGCGCGTACCTCTCGCTCCGCGGGTAGTCGTGCGGCTCGAAGACGACGCACATGGGCGTCTTGTTGGGGCCGAAGCGCTTGTCCGACCGCGGTGGCTGCCAGCGCAGCTCCGGGATGAAGAAGTCGGGGGTTATCGCGAACCCCTGTCCCGCGGAGTACTGGACCGCGAACGGGACGTGGTAGTAAACGGAGATTCCCTTTTTGGAAGCCAGCGAGAGAAGGACCTGCTTGAACGCCTCCTCCCTGTTCTGCTCCACCACCCGCGTATCCTCAGTCAGCAGGTAGGGCTCAAGGAGCTCCTTTAGCATCTTCAGGTTCGGGTCCCGCACATCCTGCTTTGCGGGCTCCTGGCGCGGCCTTGCGGCCTTGGGCAGGTCCGCGACGTCGAAAGGCCTCTCGAGCGCAGCAAATATGCCGCCGCAGGACATCTCGAGACTCGGCTCTGGTGCCGCACGAACTTGCATCTCCCCCTACACCTACCTAACAATCTCCGCTTCTTTTTATATACCTTGTCTTGCAAAGTATTACTGACACTCAATAAGTTGATACGATGAATCACGCAGAGATGGAAAAGATGAAGGAACGCAGGCTGATTTACGCCTCTATTGTCGTAAGCGTGATCGCCGTAGTCGTGGCGTGCGCCTCGCTGGCTGCGCCGCATGCGACCTATGTGACCAACAACTACTACACGACAGGCAACGCTCCGGCGACCCTGTCGAACGGCACGGCCACCACGACCATTGCGCCGGCCACCGGATACGACATCAGCAGCGCGCTGCTTACCCCTCCGACCAGCCTGAGCGACGCCCCTGTCATAACCCAGGTGCAGGCTCCTGGGAAGAGCCTCACTGACCTGAACGAGCCCCTCAACGCGAGCGAGCTTAGCGCGATCAACAACGCGCCGGACTCCTACTTCGAGACCGCGGGGGAGATGTTCCTCAACGGCACGCTCAAGAACAACGTCGGCATACCGACAACGAAAGTTCCCATGTTCGTCGTGAACGGGAAGCCCTCCGTGATATACGTGGGCTCAATAACCTGCGTCTGGTGCGCGGCCAACAGGTGGTCCATGGCGCTGGCGCTTTCGCGATTCGGGAACTTCACTTACCTCTTCAAGGGCTACAGCGCCCTGGAGGACGGTGACGCGCCCACGCTCTACTGGACTCCCGCGCACTACAACGAGACCAGCGTGGCTATGGGCTCCTTCTACAGCAGCAAATACATAAACTTCCTGCCTTACGAGGAGTCCGCCCCGATCTCGGGAGGGTTCTCCCTGCAGCCTCTTGGCGCGCTTCAGCAGTACGCGAACGCGACAGGAAACCTGGCGTACATCGACGGAGTCAAGTACGTGATCTCCATCAACAGCTTCGAAGGCACCCCCTACTCGGTATGGGACGGCTACGTAGCCGCAGGGGCCGATGCGCATGCCTTCGGCAACAACTCGCAGTCGACGAGCCTCCTGAACATGACTCACGAGCAGATGCTCCAGCAACTGGCCGACCCGAGCAGCCAGCTCGCGTGGACTGAGTACGCCGGTGCGGACTACTACTCCGCCATGATCTGCAAGTCCCTGAACAACACCGCGCCGGTCTGCGCGCTGAATGCCATAAAAACCATGGAGGCGTCATTGGGTTCTTGAGATGAGGAGGGAGAGTCGGGGGATACGGGGCAGGGCGGGCGTCCTGAAAAGGGTATTCACGTCCCCGCGCTACGTCCTGGTGGCTGCCGCGGCAGCGGCGGTCTACTACCTGCTCTTCTTCTACCTGACCGACCTCGGGCCCGGCGGGCTGCCTTTCGCCACCGCGCCCGTCCCTCTCGTCTATGCCCTGATAGCGAGCTCCGCGGTGCTCGTGGCGCTAAGTGCGTACGCGGTGGTGGAGTCGCTCCGCCCCATCTCCGGGGGCATAGAGGGGACGGTGAGCGTGTGCACGGCTTCGTTCGGGTGCATGATAGCGGGATGCGGGTGCTACGCCCCCGCGGTATCGGGGATCCTGTACTTCGCGGGGCTGGGCGCGGTCCAGGTCAGCGGGGTCATCGCGCTGCTGGGGAACTACCAGGCATGGCTCATGGCCCTGCTGATAATAATAAACGTGGCGTTCATCTACTACCAGACGGGCAGGACGGCGGGGTCGGGTAAGCCCGCGAAGCGCGGATGAGTTCTCTCGGTGTTCGAATGGCCAAAGGCGTCAAAAAGAGGGGCGGAAAGGTCGGGCGCAGGGCCGCGAGACCCGGGGCGGGCAAATTTCACTCCGCGGATGCCGCGCGGAATGCCAGCGAGCTGCTCATACGTAAGATGCTGGCCTCGAAGAACTCCGGGGAGAGGCAGCTGCTCATGCAGGACATGATATACAACATGTCCGGAAAGCTGAAGACCCTGGCCTACGAGTCGGGATTCGAGCTGGGCGTCGCGATATACGAGAACTCCGACAAGACCATCGGGGGCCTGGAAAGGACGCTCGAGGACGCCGGCTTCGGCAGGGTGCTCTACCGGCCGTTCGAGTCTCGCGGCACCATATCCTCCTACAAGGTCGGGCCCAAGGGTAAGGGGCTGGGCGCAGACGTGCACGCCTTCGAGGCAGGGCTCATTGCGGGCTACCTTTCGGCCCACGCGGGCAGACCCGTCCACGTGAGGGAATCGAAATGCACTTACAACGGATCCGAGTTCTGCGAGTTCGTGGCGACGCCGAAGGACGAGCGCCCGGCGGCGCCCGGCGTAATCGACCTTGAGAAGGCGACCGCGGTCATCCGCGAAAACGTGGCGTTCCGGGGCAGCAACGGGACGGGCAGCGCCTACGGCGCGCTCTTCACGAAGCCGCTCCTCGTCGAGCCGGTGTTCGCGGAGGCTTCCAAGCTGATGTACATGACGGGGAAGAGGCTGGCAGGCCTGGGCAGGGCGGAGGACTTCGGAAGGGATGTGGTGAACATCGCCAGGTACCTGGGCATAGAGGGCGCGAAGGTGCGCGGGAGGAAGCCGAAGGGCATAGAGATCGACCTGACCTACGGCCAGGACAGCTCGGTGGGCAACTTCGTGGATCTCACCACCGCGATGCTGGCCGGATACGCCAGGGGCGTCTTTAATAAAAACGTTTACGTTCAAAGAAGGTTAACCAGCAAGAGGAAGTACTCTGTGAAAATGCGGCTCTTGCCCGACACGAAGAAAAGTAAGAACAAGGAGTGACCATGGACCTTAGCATTCTGGACCCGGTACTGAAGTTCATACCTAGCGTTAGGAAGCCCAGCGCGCCGCTCTCCTTCAGGGAGAAGCTCAAGTGGACCGGGCTGATACTGCTGGTCTACTTCACGATGTTCAGCACGCCGGCGGTGGGGGTCAGCATCTCCACGATAAACCAGCCGATAATGCAGCTGATAAGCATCATATTCGCCGCGAGGATAGGAAGCCTTATCACAGTAGGCATCACCCCGATAGTGCTCTCTAGCATACTCCTGCAGCTCATAATAGGCGCGGGCGTCTTCAAGATAGACCTGAGCAACCCGGAGCAGAAGGGCAGGTTCCAGAGCATACAGAAGATGCTCGCCATCGTGATCGCCGTGATCGAGGCGTACATATTCGTGGCCACGGGCTACGTCACGCTGCAGTCCCAGACCTTCGCGGGCCTGGTGTTCGTCCAGCTCGCCATAGGCGCGATATTCATCATCTTCCTCGACGAGATGATGACCAAGTACGGCATAACCTCGGGGATCAACCTGTTCATAGCGGGGGGCGTCGCGTACTCCATAGTCGCGGGCACCGCGACGGTCCTGCTCGGCGAGGCGATTAAGGACATAGCCGCGGGAGGGGCCACCGCGATACCCAACGCGATACTCGACTTCGGGCCGCTGTTCTTCGCCGCGATAGTCTTCCTCGTCTGCATCTACGTCTACGACGTGAAGGTCGAGCTGCCGCTCGTGTTCAGCCAGCTCAGGGGCATAGGGGGCAGGCTGCCCATACCCCTGCTGTACGTCAGCGTCCTCCCGGTCATACTCGCCACGTCCTTCGAGACGAGCCTCACGGTGTGGCTGCGGTTCACCACCGGAATAACCGGTTGGGCCGCCAACCTTGTCCATTTCTTCGCATATTACCAGCCGGTCACGGCAAGCACGGGCGCGCAGTCGTGGAACCTCGTGGGCGGGCTCGTATACCTCATCTCGCCGAGCTTCCCGATGCCTTACTCCACCACGTACGGCGGGGTCGGAGGATACGGCGCGTACTTCGTGTACCTGGCCTCGCACACCAGCCCGCTCTACCTCCCTTGGGGAGGCGCAGCGCTCGCGGTGCCCGAGCTGGTCCACATACTCATATACACCCTGGTACTGGTGGTCCTGGCGGTGCTGTTCGGGAAGTTCTGGGTCGAGATGACCGGGCAGAACCCCAAGGCGGTCGCGGAGCAGCTAGGCGACGTCGGGTGGCAGATACCTGGCTTCAGGAGGGACCCTAGGGTCGTGGAGAGCGTGCTCAACAAGTACATACCGACCATAACGGTGCTGGGCAGCGTCTTCGTAGCCGTGCTTGCGGCCATGGCGACGCTCAGCGGAGCCGTCGGGACGGGCACGGGAATACTCCTGACGGTAGGAATAATGTACGGGGTGTACCAGCAGCTCGAGCAGGAGAACGCGCTGGCGGCGTACCCCGCCCTGAACAAGATGCTCTCGTAGCGGGGCGCGGCTGGGGCATTCTTGTCTATCGGGGCCTTCTGTGCCCTCCATCCCTGGGAAAGGACAGCCTCCGCGGAGGCTGCCGCGGGTCTCCGAGGCAGGAAAAATCAGGACATATCACTTGCGCTCCGTCTTCTTCTGGTGCGCAAGCTTGGATGCGTCTATCTCGATCGCCTTCGCGAGCTGGTCCTTGTTGCTCACATCTATCTTCTCGGCGAGAAGCTCGAGGTGCCTGGTGTTGCACTTCCTCGCGTTGGGCCTGCTGGCGGTCATCACCTCCACGAAATTGTCGTCGACGACCTTCGTTATCACCGCCCTCTCCCCGGCGTCCCTTCCGAACTTCTTTATACAAACCCTTCCGACTTCTATTAGTGCCATTTCATTCACCTAAACTTCTTGCTCCCTCTCTCCAGGGAAAGCGTGGCTATCAGGGCCACGATGTCTTCCTTGCTGAACCTTTCAGTATTTATCTGCACATCGAAAACTCCGTGATCCTTGAATATATCTATGCCGTAAACGCTCTTAATATGAGCGCGCGTGACCTTGTCCTTCGCCTCCACGTACTCCGTCGACTCCTTGAGGGTCCATCCCCTGGATCTGGCGTTCCTGCGGGACCTCGTCTCCAGGCTGGCGTCCAGCCAGACATTGAGCGACGACTCCCGTATCATCCATGGGCCGAGCCAGGTGGACACGACGCTGTTTCCCTTCCTCGCCTCGGCAGCCACCGCGCGGTCGAACTTCCTGTCCTCGCTGGGGTTCAGGCGGCGGAGGAAGGACACGAGCTGCCTGCCGTCGCCGCCGACCGTCTTGAAGGTCGGCTTCACGTGCTTCATGCCGAGCTCCTTGGCAAGCATTTCCCCTATGGTCGTCTTGCCGGAGCCGGTCAGGCCCGAGATGCAGATTATCATCGGAAACACTAGTGCGCTATCATCTGCAGGACGTAGTTCTTCTGCTTCGTGCCTATGTCGTTGATCTTCATCTCCCCGTTCTCTATCCTGCTGGCGAGCTTTATCACTTCGCTGGTGCACTTGGTGCACAGCACCCCGCCGAATATCCTCGAGGTCGTCTTCCTGGACTTGCCCTTGGGGTTCTTGGCGGTGCTGATCCCGTGGAGCCCGGATCCGCAGATCGCACAGTGCGGCGTGCCCGGCTTCCTCCTCTCGTAGTGGATGACGTGCCTGCCGCTAGGCGTCACCCTGTCCAGCTTCCTGAAGCTTCTAGATCTGTGCATTGGTTTTGGCAAAAAAAGCACCTTTTGTCAGTAAATGTAGTAGTACTGGCGTTTAAAGGTATTTATAATTTGCTATTAGCGGGGGCGCGTCGGCGGAGCGCAAGATTTATGTATGACGCGGCAGATTAATCAACTGATCAAATGGGGCGTGCGCTGAGGCAGATTGCTGACGAAAGGGCGAAGGAGCTGGGAAAGTTGGTGCGCCAGCCCATGAGGGCACTGGACGAGGCCGAGGTGGGCGCCCTGAAGGCCTACCTGGGCAGGACCGTCAAGGTCGAGTGGATGGAAGGCGAGGGGCTGCGATCCAAGAGGATGGAACTGTGCTATGTGGACAATTTCGGCCTGTGCGGATACGAGGGCAAGTCGCGCAGGCTGTCGAACCAGATCTGCTTCCTCGGGAGCTCCCCTATAACGCAGATCAAGCTGCTCGGGGAAGGGCGCGGCAAGGTCATATACTACCTGAAGGAAGGCGCGCGCGTAGGCGCGGACAATCCCGTCTTGGCCGGGGGAATCCTCAGGAAGTAGGGCTTGTCTGCCTTATATAAATTTCCCGACAAAAATGATCATGGAGCACGTCGCCATAATGAAGAGATCGTGGGGGCTCACCAGGAAGGTGATCTCCGGGGAGAAGACGGTGGAGTCCCGGTGGTACGCGTCCAAGAGGCCCCCGTGGGGCAGGATTGCCCGGGGGGACGCGGTCTATTTCAAGGACTCGGGGGAGCCTGTTACGGCCATGGCGCGGGTTTCCAAGGTGGTCCAGTTCTCGGACCTGACCCGGGAGAAGGTGAGGGAGATACTGAAGATGTACGGACGCGAAGCCGGGATAGGCGGACGCGACCTGCCGGGATTCGTGGAGGCTTTCGGGGGCAAGAGGTACTGCATCCTCGTTTTCCTCGAGAATGCGCAAGAAGTGGCGCCTTTCGGGGTGGACAAGAGGGGCTACGGGATCATGTCCGCCTGGATAACGCTCGATGACGTGGGAAAGATCAGGATTTGATGGCATGAGGGGAAGGGGTAAGCGCACAGGGACAGTTTGCGGGAAGGCCGCAGCTCCGGCACTGCCCGAAGGCATGGCCAGGGACATGCGCAAGCAGGGCTACCACTTCGTGGGCAGGCACTCCGCCACCAAGATCTGCGCCTACGCCTCAAGGAGCCTCAAGGGGGGAGGGACCTGCTACAAGCACCAGTTCTACGGCCTTAGGAGCTGGCGGTGCGTACAGTCGACCCCCGTGCTGGGCTGCAACCTCGCCTGCGCGTTCTGCTGGCGCACGATTCCCGAGGAGGCCGGCTACAGGTGGAACGAGCTCAACGCGCTGGGGGAGTGGGACTCCCCCGAAAGCATAGCAGATGGGCTCGTCGCGGAGCACAGGAAGATCGTCACGGGCTACAAGGGAAACGGGAAGGTCGACATGAAGAGGTGGGAGGAGTCCAACGACCCAGCCCACATCGCGCTCAGCCTTACGGGGGAGCCCCTCTTCTACCCCAGGATCGGCGAGCTTCTTGAGGAGCTTCACGGAAGGGGGCTGAGCACCTTCCTGGTCACCAACGGCACGATGGTCGAGGCCCTCGGAAAACTCAAGGTCATGCCCACCCAGCTGTACGTCTCCGTCCAGGCGCCGAACGCGGAGGTCTACGCGAAGACCGTGAGGCCCAAGAGCTCGGGATCGACGTGGGGCAATTTCCTGAGGTTCCTGGAGCTGTTCGCGTCCTCGGACACCAGGAGGACTTTCAGGCTCACGCTGGTCAGGGGGCTCAACCTCACGGACGCGGAAGGCTACGCGCGGCTAATCAAAATAGGCAAGCCGCACTATGTGGAAGTCAAGGGGTTCGTATTCGTGGGGGGTTCCAGGAACCCGAAGCGGGGATTGGTGTTCGACCAGATGCCCAAGAAGGAGGAGATCATCGCGTTCGCGAAGAGCATAGCGAAGGAGGCGGGATACCTCTTCGTCGACTACCACGAGAGCAGCAACGTGGCGCTCCTCTGCGCCGACGAGGAAGCGGAGAGGGTCAGGATCATAAATTTCCAGAAATAACTATGCGCGGAAGCAGTTACTTTCTGGCGCGCCTTTGCCTGCGCACCTTTCCCTCGAGCGCATCGAGGCGCTTGTGTATGTCCGCATCCCTCTGCTGGCGTATCCTATTTTCCATCGCCTCCACCTGCTCGAAGGTCTGCAGGTGGGACCTCTTACGCACTACCTCCATGTGCTCGTGCCTCTTCCCGAAGCGGTAGCTAATCCATATGAAGGCTATGTAGGAGGCCACTGCCAGCTCCGTGGCGCTCATGAACAGGTCGGGGAACAGCTTCGCGACGACTATCTCCATGAGGGACAGGTAGTAAAGCATCGATATATAGGGGGCAAGGTAGACGTTCCAGCCCACATTCACCCTCTCATTGCTTATGTGCATCCAGAGGGCCATCCTCTTGAGGAAACGCTTATTGTCTTGGGTTTTCGGCATGCAGACACACCAAATTACCGCTTTGCTGGAGTCACTAGCCGGCTCCTTCCTGCTGGACGAGCTGGGCCGCCTTCTTCATCTTCGCCTTGTCGATGGCCATCAGCGACATTGATAGGACGATTCCCAATATGAACGCGACAGCGACGAAATAGGTCTTATAGCCCAGGGTCATCGACAGCACGGTGACCGTCAGCGTGGCGGGGAAGATCTGGGGGAATATCAGGTAGTACAGGACCAGGAATATCGGCAGCACCACGAACATCGGCTTCATCGAGGAGCGCATGCTCTCGGAGAGGAGGCCGGTTATCTCGCCCTGCTTCGCTGCCATCGCCTTCTGGTCCGCGTTTTTCTTGGCCATCTCCTGGAGCTCCTGCGTTTTCTTCTTTATTATGTCCTGGATCTCATAGGTCCTGCGCGGGTTAGTGAGCTTGCGCTGAAGCAGCACGGACAGGCACACGTACGCGAACGCGAGGGCCGTCACTTCTATTCCGAGCGGGTCCAACAATCACTTCACCGTCAAAATTTCTTTATCACTTCGGAGACCGCCTTCTGCGTCTCCGCCAGGTTGCTTCCGTTCTTTATTATGAATATCGGGGTCCCGAGGTAAAGGGAGTACGTGGCTATCAGCCCGATGTTTATCTCCCTGTGCTGGTCCAGGTCCGCTTCCGTGTCCTGCTCCCTGATCCTCGTCTTATCCTTCTCCCTCCTCTCTATAAGGTCCTTTGTTTCTGCGTCTATATAAATTATGGCTTTGATTTGGTCTTTCAGGAGCTTGAGGTCCTCGTGCGAAAATCCCGGCAGGTAGCTGTTCCCCGCCTTTATGCTCGCGTGGGTGTCTATCGCCACGGTCCCGGTCTTCGCGACGACCCTCCTTAGGACCGCATTCCTTATCCTCGCGGCGTCCGCGTACCTCGGGATCATCATCCTCCTCATCTGGTCCCTGTCGACCGCACCGAACTCCTTCTCGTATTCGCCGAGCATCTCCGTACCTACGCTGAACAGCTCAACTCCCTCCACGCCCCTGAGGACGGAGGTCTTGCCCGCGCCCGGGGTCCCGAGTACCAAAAACAGCTTCGCCATGAGAACACTATCGCAACAAACAACAGAACGTCAAAACTTAAAAAGAAATGGAAAAGAAGAAAGAGGGGGAGGATGTCACTCCTCTCCCATTCCCCCAGGCATTCCTCCAGGCATTCCTCCCGCGCCTCCGGCGGGCGCCCTTCCCTTGGAGCTTATCATGTCGTCGATCCTCAGGATCTGGACGGTGGCCTCCGTGGCGCTCGACATGGCTTGCTGCTTTATCTTCACGGGCTCTATGACCCCGAGCTTGCTCATGTCCCCTATCGTCCCGCGGTACACGTCAACCCCGTAGACCTTGCCCTCCTTGCTCCTCTGCTTGCTCCTGAGCTGCACTAGGGTGTCGATCGCGTCCATTCCCGCGTTGTCCGCAAGGGTCTTAGGTATGGCCTCAAGCGCATCCGCGAACGCCTGTATGGCGAGCTGCTCCCTTCCTCCCACGTTGTTCGCGTAGTCGCGCAGGCCCTTGGCTATGTACTCCTCCGTGCTTCCCCCGCCGTAGACGTACTTCCCGATCTCCAGCGCGCTCACCAGAGCGCCGATCTCGTCGGTTATGGCCCTCTCGGCCTCGTCCACGACCTGCTTGGTTCCGCCCCTCAGGAAGATCGTGACGCTCTTAGGGTCCTTGCACTTCTCGACGAACACCATCTGCTCGCCCGAAGTCTTCCTTTCCTCGACCACTCCGGCGAAGCCCAGGTCCTCCATGGAGAGGTCCTCGAGGCTCGTCACGAGCTTCGCTCCGGTGGCCTTGGCGAGTTTCTCCATGTCGCTCTTCTTGACGCGCCTGACGGCCATTATCCCCGCCTTGGCGAGGAAGTGCTGGGCCACGTCGTCTATCCCCTTCTGCACGAATATGACGTTCGCGTGGCTCCTGGCGGCCTTGTCGACCATCTCCTTCAGCATCTTCTCCTCCTGCTGCAGGAACGCCTGCATCTGGTCGGGGGAGGTTATCTCTATCCTGGCGTCGGTCTCGGTCTTCTCTATCTCGAGGGCAACGTCCAGCAGCGCGATTTTCGCGTTCTTTATCATCTTCGGCATCCCCGGGTGCGCTATCTCCTTGTCTATCAGCACCCCGTTTATGTACTGGGTCTCCTCTATGCTGCCTCCCTCCTTCTTCTCGAGCTTTATGAAGTCCTTGTCTATCACTATCTTGCCGTCCTTCTTCTCCGCGACCTGCTTTATCGCCTGCAGCGTCAGCCTCGAGAGGTACTTCTTGGTGGAGTCTGTGCCTATGTTCTTCGAGCCCACGGAGACCATCGCGATCTTCTCAAGCTTGTCCGCGTCGTCCAGAGTGACCGGCTCGGCGCACTCGAGGAGCAGGTCGTTAGCCTTCTCGCACGCCATCTCGTAGCCCTTGATCAGCGTGTTCGGGTTAATCCCCTTCTCTATGAGGTCGCCCGCGTTCTTCAGCAGCTCCCCGGCGACTATGACCGCGGTCGTCGTGCCGTCCCCGACCTCCTTGTCCTGGGTCTTCGCTATCTCGACCATGAGCTTCGCGATGGGGTGCTCGACGTTTATCTCCTCGAGGATCGAGGCGCCGTCGTTCGTTATGACTATGTCGCCCAGCTCGCTGACGAGCATCTTGTCCATGCCCTTCGGGCCCAGGGTCGTCCTTATCAGGCCGGCTATGGCGTATCCCACCGCTATGTTCTGCCTCTGCGCTTCCCTGCCTAGCATCCTCGACGCCCCCTCAGGAAGCACGAAATATTGTCCACCTAGTTGCTTATCCGACATTGTATTCACCTAAACGTAAAAATTGCAAGACTGAAGATTGAGACCCATTACAAAACCTCGTTTTGCGCTTTTTATGGGTATGTGTTAATATACTCCGCTCAGCCTTTTATACCTTTCTGATACCCTGTCGGGGAAAGATTCCCGACGGAGAAAATGAGCCGCTCAGCCCGGCATCGTGAAGTTGTTCTGTATCCAAGAAGGCTTCGCGGTGACGTTCGGCAGGCCGCCGGTGTAGTTGTCCACCTGATATATCACCACGGGCCAAGTGCCGTTCACGTAGTTGATCCCGGTGAAGTTGCTGGGGTACACCATCTTGAACCCCGGAAGCTCGCCTAGGTAGAACCCGCGGTAGTAGTTCGATTCGTAGAACTCGGTCGGGGCGTTGGTTATAGTGTCGTTCGGCCCGTTCGGCAGGTACAGTGGTATGAAGCTGGCGAAGTCCTCGCCGCTGACGTTCACCGTGCCCTCGTAGAACTGCTGCGTGAAGGAAAGCACCACGTTGGTCTCCTTGCCCTGCGGGGTCAGCAGCCTGACCCAGCTCGTGGACTTGTTCAGAGGGATGCAGAAGGTCTGGTTGGACAGCGAGCCGCCGATCACCATGAAGCCCTTCAGCGCTGAAGCGTTGCTCCCGGGTATCTGGCAGTAGCTGCCTATGTTGTCCGTGATCATCGGCACGAATATCTGCGCGGGGTCGTGGTTCTGTTCGCACTGCGACGTGCCCAGCTCGTACGGAGACGAGGTCTTCTGCGCGGCCTGTATGGCGAACTGCCTGCTCGTCTGGTTGGTGTCCACGCACGCCAGGAAGTCGAGCGCCTGCCACTTCTGCGTGAGCTGGTCGTCGAACAGCACGTACTTCGCCTGGATGCTGTCTGAGAAGTTAGCGAGGTTCTGGGGACCGTAGCCGTCTGCTGAGCCGAGGACGTACCGCGCCGCCGTCTCGTAGTCGAGCTTGGCGATCGAGTTGTCTCCCCTCAGGACAGCGTTGCTGTTCCCGAACCAGTTTATCCAGTCACCGTAGTCCCACCAGGAGAGTATCCTCGGGGCGTACGGGCCGACGTTGGCTGACATCCACGCGGTCGCCTGCAGCCAGGAGTTGGGCACGACGTTGTCGAACATCGTGTAGCCTATCGACTCCGACTGGAGGACGACGCTGGCGACCGAGAGCAGGATCATGACGGCCAGGGCGAAGAGGAAGAGGATCCTCTCGGTGTCCTTGCCGTAGCGGTCCTTTGCGAATATGAACAGCTCCCCGAGTATTGCGCCTATTGCGATTATGTACCCCACCCCGAAGTGGGGAAGGTACTTCACCTCTATCATCGCCGCCACGGCCAGCGGGAGGACTGCGACCAGGGCCAGTATGCTTCCCTTGGAATTCCTCTTGTAGACCGCGTAGGCGGTCGCCAGGACGAAGAGCGCAAGGACTCCCCAGACGAGTATGTTGACGCCCAGGACGCTAGCGCCTATCAGCCCGAACCCGCCGTTTCCGAAGTCGAAGTTGAAGCCAGTCGGCTCGTACTCCTGAACCGTCATGAAGAGAGCGGTCGACGGCGTGGTGTAGTGGGAGCTGAGGGCCAGGTACCTGTCGACGGGGGTGCCGACGGGAGTGAAAGCTATTAGCACGACGCCCAGGATGCCTATCACCACGAGCCATCCTAGGTAGGTTGTTATGTCGGTCTTTTTCAGCAGGCTCATCTTCTTAGCGAAGAGCGGAACGTACTCGAAGACCGCCACGAGCGCCAGCGCCAGCAGCGGGAACGCGATTATGACCGGGACCCCGAGTATGTCAGGTATCGCGTTGGCGAGGACCGAGCCGTAAGGGCCGAAAGGCAGGTAGAACAGTATGATCATGGCCGTAACTATCAGGTTCATCACGTAGAAGTCCTTCATCTCCTCCTTTCTCAGCACGTTTATGACTCCCTGGAGGACTATGTAGGCCGCAAGGACCCCCGCGTCCACGGTGTAGTAGTGGGCGCCCAGGAACGTCGATGCGAAGGCGATGCCCGCGAGTATCGCTAACCTCCTGTCCTTGGGGTTCTGCGCGGCGAGCAGGTACGCCGCGTAGAAGAAGAACATCGAGAAGATGCCCCACGGCTCGACGAGCTGCTCGCCAGCTATGAAGGTGGATATGAGCGTGGGCATGGCGGTCGCGAGTATCGCGCCTATTATCGCTGGCTTCTCTCCGTAAGTGTGATACAGGAACAGGAAGACTATGAATACCAGGAGCGCGGCGGTTATCGGAGGGTACACGCCGCTGACGTCGCTGAGCAGGGTGTGGCTTATCGCGCTGGCGGGAGGGCTGGACAGCTGGTACCAGTAGGCCTCGATGTATGGCACTATGGGCTCTATCCTGTGCGGCGTGCCGATGATGGCCGTGGGCCACGCGGAGGTGTCGTACAGCCACTGGTATCCGTGTATCAGCAGGAACTCGGTGCTCTGCATGTCGAAATACGGGTCGAACTCGAAGAACTTGGGCGTTATGCCTATGCTAAGCATCCTCGTGCCGAACGCGACGAGCATGAGGAGCAGCAGCGCCAGGTAGACTATGCTCACCCCGCCCTTCTCCTTCTTGGCCGCGTGCGCTTCGGCGTTTTTGCCCTCCAGAAGGAGCCTCTCCTCCTTCTCGTGCTGCTCTATGAGCTTCCTCTCCTCGGCCCTGTGCATCTCCTCTATCTTGGCCCTCTCCTCCGGACCGGCTGCGCGGAGGCTGAGCGTCTCCGCCTCGTGCCTCTTCGCCAGGTCCTCCTCCTCCCTCTCGTGCTCCTTTATCAGGCGGATGTCGGTGTTGAGCAGGCCCACGGTTGCCCTGAGCTCCGCGATGCGCTCCTTGTAGTCCTTGTTCATCTTGGCCGCGACTTCCGTCCTCGGCCTGCTCTTGAGGAAATCCAGGCTTATCGCGCCCTGCTGCAGGGACAGCAGTATCCCGACGATTGTCAGGACCACGACGTTTGCGGCGTAGAGCCCCGCGGAGAAGGAGAACGCGTGGACGTAGTTCATGAGGTAGGACTCGAGCCACGTCAGGGTCGGCGGGAAGATCAGTCCGAAGATGAAACCGATGACCGTTATCTCGAACATGTTCAGCTTCGTCTTCTTCAGGAGTGCCAGCGCCAGGAAGAATCCGGGCACCATTATTGACACGAAGGCGATGAGCGCGGTCAGTATGAGAGACATTGAAACACGAACCAAAAAGTTGGCAGGCAAGCCTTGATTCTGAGCCCTAGAATTTCATAGGATATGAGGATAAAAAAGTATATAAATGACGCAGTGACGTTTCGCCTGAACTGGTTATATAATAGATTCTGGCTTTAACTTACTGATGGCATGCGCACTCGTGTGGCAATCATAGGGGCGGGGACCGCTGGCCTCATAGCCGCTAAGAATCTGGCCGCTTCGGGCATAGCAACCGAGGTCTACGAGCGCAAGAGGCGGCTCGGATACCCCGCCAGGGCGAGCGGCATAGTCTCCATATCCGGCCTGGGCGGGCTTGGCATACCTTACAGGAAGGCCGTGACCAACACCCTCTACGGAGCCAACGTCCACGCAGGAGGGGAGGTCGTGCGCGTCCTTTCCAGGAAGCCGATGGCGCGCGTGCTGGACAGGGAGCGGCTGAACCTGCTGTGCTACGACGAGAGCGTGAGGAAGGGGGCGGTGGTCGTCACAGGAAGGGACGCCGATTCGGCGCTGCTCGACGACCTGCACAGGGACAGCGTAATAATAGGCGCGGACGGGGCGGTATCGTCGGTCGCGAGGCGCTTCTCCATGGGTGCCATAGGCCGCCACGTTCTGACGTACAAGGCGGAGTTCGGCGTCCGCCCGCGCGACAGGAGGGTCGTGGACCTGTTCTTCGACAACTGCGTCGCGCCGGGGTTCTTCGGCTGGATGTGCCCGAACTCCAAGGACACTCTGGAGGTCGGCGTGGGGATAGAATCGAGCCGGGGCAACAGCAAGGCGGCGTTCGACAGGCTCATGAAGATGCGGGAGGTGAAGGACGCGGTGGGCAGGGGGAGGATGCTAAGCGGCTACGCGAGCATTATACCTGTGAGGGTCAGGGAGAGAATCGTGGACGAGAAGGACGAGGTCGTGCTCGTCGGGGACGCGGCGGGCCAGGTCAAACCCACCACAGGAGGGGGCATAGTGTTCGGGGGGAACGGGGCCATCCTCGCCGCACGCGCCGTGGCGGACCACATAAACAAGGGAACTGGCCTGTCAGAGTATGAGAGGGAGTTCGACAGAAGGTTCGGTCGGGACCTCGCTATGCATAGAGCGTTGGCGGGAATCTATTCGAGGATGGATGCGGGGAGCCTGGCGTTCGCGATGAGGGCGATGAAGGCGCTGGGCGTCGAGTCCTTCCTCTCCAAGTACGGGGACATGGACAGGCCGAGCGTGATGCTAAGGCGCTTCTTCCTGAGGGGCCTGTCCGACTAGCCCTTCAGTTGTGGGATTCAGGGGGCCGTCCTGAGCTCGTACCGCAGGAGGCGGGCGCCATCGGCGTCGTACGTGAAGCTGCCGCTCACCGTCTTTCCTGCGAGGACCTCCGGCACCCATATCCTGTCGCCGGCCCACATTCTCTCGGAAGGCAGCGAGCCTGTCCCGAACCACTTCAGCGGACCCTCTCCCCCCTCCGTTTCCTTCCCGGTGAAGCGCTTCGTTGAGAATATGTGCACGTACCAGTCCCGCTCCGCCCTGCCCTCGAACGCGAAGAACAGCTTGCCGTGGTAGTCCGCCTGCGTGACGCTTAGGCCCGTCTCCTCCAGGACCTCCCTGTCATTGCCCTCCCTCGGCGTCTCTCCGGGCTCTATCTTGCCCCCTGGAAAGTTCCACCTGCCCTCGCTGATGCCCCTGACAGCCAGTTTCATCAGGACCTCCTTGTCCCTTATTATCAGGCAGACCGTTCCCTCCATTTCCAATTCGCCTTTGGTGGTGGGGGAGGCTACTGCCCCTGCTCCCGCTTGGCACCCTTGCCCTCCATGAGCTTCTTGCCCAGCTCCTCCCTGTGCTTCATGTCTTCGAGCACCTTCGCGTAGTCCTCCTTCGTGAGCGCCCTGCTCAGTATGTAGTTCGAGTAGTCGAGCGACACCGCGGCGACGTTCAGGACCAGTGCCTGCAGGTCGAAGGGTTTGAGCACGTACTCGTTGTCCGGCTTGAGCACCTCGACCCCCGCCGGGGTGAACGCGAACGCCACGTTGACCAGCGACCAGAGGTCCTTGAAGAGGACGGTCACGATCGCGCTCGTGGAGTAGGTGTCCCCCGTCTTGATCGGCTCGTCGATGGCGCCGAAGCAGTAGACCACCCCTGGGGCCTTGAGCAGGCGGTTGTTTATGAGGTCCGCCATGAGCGGCTGCAGGTCGGCGGGCTTCTCGCTCTGCATGTCGAAGTAAAGCTTCGTTAGCACCCCGCCCTTCGCGAGGGTCTTGTGCGTGATCTCTTCAACTTCTGTTTTTGGCATAGTGTCACTCTAGATTTTCAAGCTTCAGCCTCTCGGTCGCCTCCTGGACGGTGAGCATCTCCTCTGACCCTTTGAGCATGTCCCTCAGGTTTATCTTGCTGGCCGCCCTCTCCTTGTCCCCCACTATCGCGGCGTACCTCATGCCGAGGGCGCCCGCGTACTCCAGCTGTTTGGAGAGATTCCTCTTCGTGTAGTTGAGGTCCGTGTATATTCCCTGCGCTCGCAGGGCGTTGGCGACGCTCGCCGCATAGGCCTTGTTGTCCCCGACGAAGGCGACGAACACCAGCGCCGAGGTCTTGGTCGCGGTCTTGCCCCCTATCAGGTCGAATATCCTTGACAGGCCTATGGAGGACCCCACGGCAGGTATGCTCCTGTCTGAGTATGTGCCTATCAGCTTGTCGTAGCGCCCCCCGCTGACGATCGTCGGAAGCCGCTTGCCGTCCTCCTCCATGACGACCTCCCAGACGAAGCCCGTGTAGTAGTCGAACCCCCGCGCCAGCGAGAAATCGACCGCGATCCTGCCCCTGAACCCGTAGGGCTTCAGCAGGCCCAGGAGCTCGTCCATCTTCGAGGCCTCGCCCTCAGTTCCGGACACCCCTGTCCTGAGCCTCTCCAGCTTCGTCTCGTTGTCCCCCTCCTTCTCCACGAACTCCAGGAGGGACTGCACCGCCTTGGAATCGACACCGAGCTCCTTGAGCTGCTTGAGCACGCCTTCCCTGCCTATCTTCTGCAGCTTGTCAAGGATGCGTATGGCGCCGGTTTCCTTGTCCTTCGGCACCTTGAAGAACTCGAGCAGGTTCTGCAGCAACTGCCTGCTGTTGATCAGTAGCGCGTACTCGGTGATCCCCAGCTCCTCTATCGCCAGCAGGGTCGCGGCGATGACCTCTGCGTCGCTGTCTGGCTCGGCGCTCCCGATCACGTCGACGTCGGCCTGGACGAACTCGCGATACCTCAGCCTCTGGGGCTCGTCCTTCCTCCATGAGTTCGCTATCTGATACCTCTTGAAGGGCAGCACAATATCCCTGTTGGAGGCCACGTACCTGGCCAGGGGCACGGTAAGGTCGTACCTTAGTCCCGCCTCCTCCCCGTCCAGCTTGAAGATCTCCTTGTTCTGCTCGTCGCTGTAGGCTGCCTTCGCGTCGAGTATGCTGAGGTTCTCTATCGCGGGCGTGTCCAGGGGGGAGAAGCCGAACCTCTTGAAGATCTCCTCTATCACCCCGGTCATGTACTTGAGGGAGATCGCCTCGCTGGGTCCGAAGTCCCTTACTCCGCGAGGGGTGCCGAGCTGCAATAAATCACACAGTTGATTTGGAAGTTAGCAAATAAAGATTTATCTGTGACGCACGGCTGGAGGAAGGGGAAGAAAACAGGGGCGTGGGGGCGTTGGCCTCGGCAGGATCCTCGCTTGGCGCGAGAATCGGGTCGCGTTGGCCGGGCGGGGAAGATAACGCCGGATTTAACAAAAAGGGGCAGGAGCTGAAGACAGGTGCCTCTGGTCAGAGGTTGCTCTCGACCCATTCCTTGAACTTGTCCTTCGGCACAGCGCCCACAGACATGGACTTGACCTCCCCTCCCTCGAAGAACAGGACGGTCGGGATGCTCATTATGTTGTACTCGGAGGCTATCTTCTCGTTCTCATCGGTGTTGAGCTTGAAGAACTTCACCTTGCCGACATAGTCCTTGGAAACCTCGTCCAACGTGGGGGAAAACATCCTGCACGGGCCGCACCATGACGCCCAGAAATCGACAATCACAGGCAGTTTGGACTTCAGAACCTCCCTGTCGAAGGTGCTCTCGGTTACTTCGTTTACCATGAAAATCATCCACGGCATTTATGCGTGATGCAGGTATTTAAGATTTTCCCGAAATAATAGGGAGTGTGATGAGTTCAGCTTCTGACCAAAATGTGATGAAGATCTTGAGTTCTGAAAAAAAGGTATTTCTGTGGCGAGCATACCGAAACAGGCGATAAAGAAGCTTATGAAGAGATACTACAAGGTCAACATAAGCGACGACGGGGCCACCGCGCTCGCCAAGATACTTGAGAGCAAGGCCAAGAGGATATCGAGGTTCGCGGTGAAGAACGCCAAGAAGGAGAAGCGCGACCGCGTGACCAAGAAGGACATAGAGGAATACGTGCTAAAGATTGGTTTGGATGAGGATTGACGCCAACGGGAGCGATGACGGCAGGATCAGGACGGCGCACTACTCTTTCTGCGGCGAGATGCGCTTCAGCCTGGTCGAGGAGACGAGGGCGGGGACGCTGATAACGGAGTTCAGGAGCAACGGGGAGGTCCTAAATCAGGTGGGCGCAGGGAAGAAGCGCGCGGAGGAGGCGCTGGCCGAGTACCTGAAGGGAATCGGTGAGCTCAACATCGGGCGGGCGAAGGGCAAGTACGTGCCGGTCAGGGTGGGCGCCGAGTGCGCCAAGTGCAGGGGAGGGATAGCCAGGGAGCTGGATCTGAAATGTCCGGGGGAGATAAAGTCGGTCCCGGTGGTGCCCATGTTCGTCTGTGTGGGCTGCGGGAGCAGGTACTACCATCTTACCGACGAGTACCTGATTAGGCTTGTCCGCAGCAACGCGGCGCTCTTCGACAGTGAGGAAGCGCGGGAGAGGGGGAAGGACGAGGGCGAGTTCGTGAAGACCCTCCAGGAGTATGTAATAAGAATTTTCGCTTCTAAGAGAATAAGTAAGCTAAAAATTAGTGATTGAATGGGCCTGTACGTATCGCAACTTTATGGTAAAAAGATAATATCCAACTCCGGCCACTGGGTCGGGGAGGTCGGGGAGGTGGTTCTGGACGTCGAACAGGGGACGGTGTCCCATCTGCTGCTCGGGAAGGTGGACTCCTCCAAGTCGAAGGATATGATGCGCGAGCTGGTCAAGAACAGCATCGAGTTCAACAGGGTCAAGAAAATAACCGAGACCATAGTCGTCGGCGGGCCGACCAAGCAGTGACGCTGCCGCGACCGTTCAAAAGCACCCGCGGCTCCCCGGGGCCCGCGGGGCCGTGCGCTGCCCAAAACAAAAAGGGGAAGTCAGTCCGTGCCCACTTCCTTGGCAAGGGAAGAGCGCTTCTTTGACAGGACCCTGTATCCGCAGTACGGGCACCTCACGAAATTCTTCTCTAGGGTCTTGATTTCTCTCTTGCAGTGTAAACAAATGTATGGCAATCGATTCACCTTTTTTTAGCGTTTGTCTTTGCGTTATCCTTGATGTTCTCCTTGAGCCAGCCTGTGAACTCAGTGTGCAGCTGTGATGCGCTGGTGTCTATCACCCGGATGCTCATGGTGGCCTTGTACTCCTCCGATTCGAAGGTGACGACCGGCACGTGCTTGTCCATCCTCGCGAAGTGGACCTCGAGCCAGTGTATCTTGCCCCTGAGGTACTCCCGGACTATCTCCTCTGTCATCGGTATTGAGGAGAAGCCGAAGATTATGCCGTTGCACCAGTAGAGGGGCATGTTCCCCGCAGGGGTTATCCTCTCCCTGAGAAGGTCGTCCTTCTCCATGGCCACCACCTCGTGGACCACGAGCTCCTGCGCCGGGGAGAAGGTTATCTTTATCAAGCGCCCACCTTCTTAGTCTGCCCAAGCAGCCTCTCCGCGGTCTTGCCCGCCTCCGTCTTGAGGTTGTAGGCGCCGCCCGCGAAGGTCGCGCCGCAGTGCTTGCACTTCCAGATGCCCGTGCTGATCCGCTTGACAGTTGTCTTGCCGCACACATCGCACTTGTAAAGCGTCCTCTTGTCCTTGGCCACGACCGCGTATCTCTTTCTTAAGTTGACTCCGTATCTTATGCTCCAGTTCGCCAATCTATTCACCTATGACTTTTTTCACTATATTCCTTAGTTCCTTCGATTTTTCAAACGTTGTGTCTATCGCCGTTTCCACTTCTGCAAGCGAGAACGCGCCGCTCAGGCCCTTCTGCATCGCCCTGATGTACTTCTCGTCGGTGGCGATGGTGAGCCTAGATGACATCAGGTCCTCCTCGTTGCCGTTGGGATCTAGGAGCAGCTTGTTCCCGATCTTCCCGAATGTGCACGACGTGACGATGTTCCCGCTCGTCTTCAGGTGGGGCAGGTTGCCCTCGCGCGTGATGACGCCTTCCTCGTACTTCGGCTGCTTTGCCGAGAGGAGCGCCGCCACCGCCGACAGCGTTCCCGCGTCGAAGAGGTTGCCGTCGTAGTTCAGCACGTATATGTCGACGAAGACGTTCCAGACCTTGCCCTCCTCTATGAAGAGCGCCTCCGTGTCGATCAGCTCCGAGGCCCTGATCCCCCTGTCGACGACCCTCGCGAACTCGACTGCGTCTGGCGAGGGGGGTCCCGTCTCATAGCGCCCCGATGCCAGGGGAAGCAGCTCCGCGGAGGTTATGAGGCTGCCCTCTCCCTCCGTATCCCTCTGAGGCTCCCCGACCGCGAGCTTGACCCCGGTCAGCACCTTCGTGTGCCCTATGTCGACCAGCGCGGACCCTTCGGCGTGCGGCATCCTGCCTATTTCCAGCCTCGTGGCGCGGTAGTCCAGGAATTTCCTCCCGAACTCGCGTGAACCCTTGTTAAGGAGGTCGTACATGTATTCCTTGTTGGTTATCTTGATTTGCATATCCATCCCCTCTACTTCAGGTACCTGCTCTCAAGGGCGGCCCTCTGGGTCTTCACTATCTCCACGCCTCCCTTCCTGATCAGGGCGATCGCCCTGTCGTACTGCTCCTTCGTGAGCGAGCCGTCCATCTGCAGCAGCATCACCGAGTTCGTCCTTGGCCCTATCGCGACCGGCATGTCCGAGTCGGAGTAGCGGTCCTCTATGTAGTTGAGGTCGAGGAGAATCTCGTCACCCGCCCTGCCGGCCGAGACCGCATATGGTATGTCCTTCATCGGTATGCCGCTGGAAGCCAAGGCCACCGCAGCAGCGGTTATGCCCGCGGCCCTGGTGCCGCCGTCGCTCTGCAGAACCTCGATGTATATGTCTATCTCGCAGCCCGGGAAGCGGTCGAGCATTATGACGTTCTCGAATACCTCCTTGGTGACCTTCGATATCTCGGTGGCCCTCCTGTTCGGCCCGGTCCTCCCGTGCTCCTCCTTGGAGGAGAAGGGTGCCATCGTGTACCTGCACTTTATTATCGCCTTCATTGGGTCGGAGACGTGCTTGGGGAAGGCCTCCTTCGGCCCGTAGATCCCTACGAGCACCTTGTTGTTGCCCCACTCGAGGTACGCCGACCCGTCGGCGTTCTTCAGGGTCCCTACCTCTATCGTCAAGGGTCTGATCTCGTCTACGGCCCTGCCGTCGAGTCTCTTCCCGTCTATCAAGAGCTGTGGTTTTGCCTTCATTGAATCTCCTCTTCCGTCTTCGCTGGAATTTCCTCTTCCGTCTTCGCCGACAGCATCTGGGTTATCCTCTCGGTCAGCCCGGACACGTGCGCCTCGTCCTGTATCCTCCTTATGGCCTCGAGAGCCATCGGCACGTCGCCGCCCTTCAGCCATATCATCCCGTTCATGCCGATGACTATGTTGCACTTGGTCTTGTCTATGAGCAGCTGGAGCATCGTGTTTGCCTTCCCTATGATCCTGGGTATCTTGGAGGGCTTCACCATGATGACCTTGCCTCCGTAGAGCTTCCTAGGCCTCACGAGTATGAGCATTATCTTGTCGCTCTCCCTCTTTACGCTCCTCACTACGCAGCTCACTATGTCGCCGATGTCAAGGTCGGGACCCGAACCGAACTTCGATATTATCAGGCCGTGGAAGGGCGAGTTCATGCTGATCATGTAGACCCCGTTCCTGGAGTCGTCGACCACGCCGATTATCTCGTCCTCTGGCTTCGGATACCAGAGGTTCTCGAGCGGTATGAACAGCCCTTTCGAGTCGTCGAAAAGGCCCATGACCGTGGCATACGTCTTGCCGTCCTCCAAAAGGGCGTTCTCTATTCGCAGCTGGACGTCGGCCAGCTTGTCTCCCGGTAGTACTATCCTGGACATATAACACACACATCGAATATCATACACTGACTATCTTCGCCACCGCCGTCCCCTTCGTGGCGTTGTTTATCTTGTCGAAGAACTCGCTCTGCAGCCCGGCTGGGAACTCCAGCGTGACGAAGAGCGACCCGTCGTCGAGCCACTTCTCCGACTTCATTCCGTACTGCTTGAACACCCCGTAGCACCTGTTCGAGTACTCAGGGGAGATCGTGACCTCTATCTTGACGACCGAGAACTTGATCGGCAGCTTCGTGACCAGCTTCTTCACTATGTCGTCGACCTGATCGTTGGCCTGCTTGAACGGGTCGATCGTGACCCTTGCCTCTTTCATCGCGAGCTCTATCCTCTGCGGCGGGTGGGGGGTGTGCGTCCTGGGGTCTATCGCGTTCGTCGCTATTATGTTGACTATCTGCCTGCGCTTCTCCTCGAGCATCTTGGCCTTCTGCTCGGTCGTGAGCGGGACGTTGCCGTGCTTGAGTATGGTGGTGACTATCTGCGCGATGTCCTCGGTGCCGAAGACCTTCTTTATCTTGTCCTGGCTCTGGCGGTCGCCCTTGTTCGCGTCCTTGAATATCTCCTCGACTTCCAGCGGCGTCAGGGGGTTGCTGATTTTGCCGGTTATGAAGTCGTAGGCCTTGTCCGCGTCGACGAATATCTCGAACGTCTCTCCCGCGGAGGTGTACTTTGCGATTACGGTCTTAGACATGATTTCACAATCAGAAGTACTTTGCGATTTCCGCGGCCTTGAGTATCTGGAACTCCTCGCTGTCCTCTATGTAGCCTATGTCCACGTGGTCGCTGTCGAGTTTGGTCTCGTTTATCTTCTTGAGTATCTTGACTCCAAGCTCTATGGCGTCGTCCCGGGTCATGCCGTCCTTGTACTCCTTGACCAGGACCTCGGTCGCGATCTTCTTGCCCATCCCTATCGCGTCGGCCTTGTATCCGAGGACGTTAGCGCCCGGCTCCACCTCGTAGAGCCTCGGCTCGACGTCTATGCCGCCGAGCAGGAGCGATACCCCGTACGGCCTGACGCCCCCGTAGAGCGTTCCCTGGAGCATGTAAGACGATATGTCCTTGGCGATGGCCTCGACTGACTTGACCTCGTCGTAGATCATCCTGTGCGACTGCGCGCTGGAGCGCGCCGCGTCGATGACGTGAAGGCCGTCCGCGGCGAGGCCGCTGTATGCCGCGCCTATGTGCGAGTCGACCCTGAAGACCTTCTGCATGCTCGAAAGCACGGAGAGGGGCTCGTCTATGTTCTTGTGCGCCACGAAGACGACGCCGTCCTTGGTGACCATCCCCATCGCGGTGGCTCCCCTCCTGACGGCCTCCTTGGCATACTCCACCTGGAAGAGCCTTCCGTCGGGATTGAACATCACTCCTCGGTCATAAGCTTGTATGTTTGGGTACATAACATCACTTGGTTGCGGGCAAAAGCGGCAGCCTGGTGCCACCGCCCCTGAATTAGTAATCTACTATGCTTCTTTATGTTTTTAATACCTTCGCCTGGCCGTAACGCCATCGGCGGCGCGGGAGCGGCAAGGATCAGATGACGTCTATGCTGCTCTCGGAGAAGCCCAGCAGCATCAGCTCGTTCTTGACGGAGCTCAGGTGGTCCCCTTGGAGCTCTATCAGCCCTTTCTTGAAGGTCCCCCCGCACGCGAGCTTGGTTTTCAGCTGCTTCGCGGTCCTCTCCAGCTCGTCTCCGGTGAGCCCCTCCACTATGGTGACGAATTTCCTGAACCTTGCCTTGACCTTGTAGACCTTTATCCTCTTGGTCGCCTCCCTGTCGAGAATATCGCAGACACAAAGCTCTTTCGGCAGCCCGCAGCGCGGGCACATGTCAGGCATTAAGCGTTCGCACCTCTTTCATTGAGCAGAGTCAGGATCTTGGCCCTGGTCCTGCGCAATTCCCTCGTCTTGACCTTCTTGCTCGCCACCCCCGTTGCCGCGATCTTCCTCTTCTCTATCGCGAGGTCCATGTCGAGCTGCTGAAGCTTGACCTTAAGCGCGTCGGCGCTCATTTCCCTTAGTTCCTTGATGTGCATTTTATCAGTCTAGCGTGGATTAGATATATATTACTTACTTGGCCGCCTCTATCGACTTTGGCAGCTCTATCTTCTTGGTCTCCCTGTCCGGGAAGACCGTGCCCGGCTGGACTATCCTCACGGTGACTCCTATGGCTCCATACTTGGGGTACGCAGCCACGCGGGCCTCTCCGACCAGCTTGGTCGTGTCGCCTGCCTTGGGGAGGTAGCCGAACCTGACCTTCATGGTCCTGGCCTTCGCGCCCTTGGCGGCGAGCTTCCCGCTGGCGACTATCTCCGCTCCGAGAGCGCCGGCCTCGATTATGTTCCTGAGCATCGAGTGCAGGAGGCCCCTGGAGTTGACGCCCCTCTCCAAGGCGTTAGCGATGTGCCTGGCCACGAGCCTCGGCTCGAGCAGCTCGTTCTTGACCTCAGCTACGCTTATCTGGGGGTTGTCTATGTGGAATCTCGTCTTTATGTCCTGCGTGAGCGCGTCTATCGTCGCGCCTCCCCTCCCGATGACGCGTCCGGGGTTGGTCACGTAGGCCGTGATCCTGGTTATTACGGGGGTCTTCTGTATCTCGACCCTTGAGAATCCTGCCCTGTTGAGGCTCTTCTCGAGATACTTCGATATCTCGTTCTTCACCATCGCGTCTTCTATGAACTTCCTTTCGACTACCATGTAATCATCATCCTGATTCTTTTGATTCGCTCCTTGCCGCCTGGGCCTTCTCCGCAATGTGCTCCTTCTCGGGGTGCTGGTGCTCGTGCTGCGCCGCCACCTGCTGCGGTTTCTCCTTCTTCGCGGGCTGCTCCTTCTTAGCGGCCTTGGCGACCTTCTTCGGCGCGGCGGCGGACTTGGCCTTGACAGGGTTCTTCTTCTTTATGAAGTATTTCATGTTGGCTGAAAGCTCCTCCTCGTCGCCGCGGCCCAGCCCGACTTCGACCCTCGCGTACTCGATGTCGCTGTGCGTGGAGGACGACCTCCCGTACTTGCCCCTCCCCCAGGAGAGGGATCCCTTCGGGGGCTGCCTCCTCTCTATGTGGGTCTTCGTCGCCATCGCGTGGATCACGAAAAGATCCTCGCCGTCCATGCCCTTGGCGACCGAGTTGGCGATCGCGTTCACGAGAATCGTCTTGACCTCCTTGGCGGCCTTCCTCGGATAGGCGCCCTTGGCGCCCCCGAGCTCCGTCCTGGAGCCCATGTACTTGTTGTGCCTCCTGTAGGGAACCGGCGTCTCCATGCCCGCGACCTTGTCCAGGAGGACAAGGGCGTCCCCGGCCCTCATGTACCTTATGGCGTCGCAGACCGCGCCGAGGTCCTTGTAGCTGGCGTTTATGTCCTTCCCGTGCGCGAACGCGAACGGGGCCTTTCCTAGGTTGAACGAGTAGGCCATCATTTCACCGACAGGAACTTGCTTCCCCTCGTCGCCCTGATTCCAGGTGCCGAGTGCTGCACCCTCTTCGTTGAGAGCACGTACTCGCCGAGCCTGTGGCCGAGCATCTCAGGGGTTATCTTTATGTCCTTGAACTCCTTGCCGTTGTGGACCGCGAACCGAAGGCCGAGCCAAGAGGGCAGTATGACCGCCTCGCGCGTGGTCGTCCTTATGACCTTCGCTGGGTCGGCCTTCTTGATCTTCTCGACCTTCTCCTGCAGTTCCTTGAAGGCGAGGCCCTGCCTTACCAGGGACCTCCTCTGCCTCGACGGGAGCAGCTTCTCGAACTCCGCGACGCTCAGGTTCTGCAGCTCTTCCGCGTTCTTTCCTCTGAATGTGAATATCCTAGGCATATCAGCTCCTCTTCTTTCTTCCTACCCTGCTCGCCGCGATGTGCCCGACCTTCGCTCCAGGAGGCGCGTTTCTCGACACCATGCTAGACGCACCCTTGTGGTGCTGCTTGCCGCCGAACGGGTGGTCGACAGGGTTCATCTTCACTCCCCTCTGGGTAGGCCAGTGCGCGTTCGTCGCGTGCTTTATGTAGTGGTTCTTTCCCGCCTTCATTATCGGGCATGCCTCGGCTCCGCCTCCGGCGACCGTCCCTATCTCGGCCCTGCACAGGGGGCTGAGGTCTATCGTCTGCTTCGAAGGAAGCAGGACGCTGACGATCCCCCCGGTGTGCGAGACGACCGTGGCGTAGTTCCCCGCGGCCCTCGCCAGCTTTCCGCCGTCTCCCGCGCGGCACTCTATGTTGTATATCGGCATTCCGTCAGGCACGTTGGAGAGGGGCAGGACGTTCCCCAGGCTCACGCCCGCGGCGCTGCCTTCCTGGATCCTGTCTCCCACCTTTATCCCCTCGGGGGCCAGAAGCGTGTTCTCGGTGCCGTCCTCGTAGACGATCCTCATGAGGGGCGCGCTGTGCCCCGGGTCGTCTATGAACTCGGTAACCTCTCCCTGTATCTTGTCCCTGGCGGTGATGTTGGAGAACATCACGTCGGCCTTGAAGTAGTTAGGAGGCTTCCTGTAGGCGTTGCTGCCCTTGCCTCTCCTTTGCTGCCTTAGTTTCTTTCCCATTTAAGTCACTTGCGATTTCAAACGAGCTTGAGCTTTAGCGCTATGTCGCTCGCCTTGTACTGTGAGTTCACCTTTATGAACGCCCTCTTCCTGTTCCTGGGCTCCATCTCGGTGTTTACCTTCTCGACCTTGACGTTGAAAACGTCCTCGAACTCCTTCTTTATCTGGCCCTTCGTGGACCTCAGGTCGACGACGTACGTTATTACGTTATTTCGCTCTATCATGTTTATTGCTTTTTCCGTTGCGATCGGGTAGAGTAGGATTGCCATATGATCACGCTGCGCATTTAGGCCTTGCCTTTGAGACGCTCGCCTCTATCTCAGGTATTGCCGACTCCGACCAGACGGTCAGCCTCGGGTTCGCCCCGGGAGCGAGCTTCTCGATGTCGAGCCCGGACACGCTTGAGACCGCTACGCCGGGGATGTTCCTCCCCGACTTGGACAGCAGGGCGGCGTCCTTGGCCACTATGAGCAAGCTGTTCCTGAAGTATCTCCTCTGGACCTTCCTCCTCATGCCGACCTTCGCCTTGGGGTCGTGCGACTTCTCGACGTCCTCCATCAGCGAGAGCGCCTCGAGAACCTTCAGCAGGTCCTTGGTCTTCGCTATCTTCTCTATGTCCGCCGAGACGACTATCGGGAAGGTCTCGCCCTTGTAGACGTGGTTCTTCCTCACCACCTCTGGGTTGGCGGTGCCCGCTATCGCGCTCTCGAGCGCGCTGACGTACTCCTTCCTGTTGATCCTCTCGACTATGTTCTTCTCTATCTTGTGGGGGTGCGCCCTCCTTCCCTTGACTGAGGAAGGGATCCTCCTGACGTCTCCCATCGAGCCCTTCGCGAGCTTCTGCCTCGGCCTTATGGCCTGCCCGACGTGCCTGAGCGTCCTGTAGGTGGAATACCTTCCGACGTAGGTCGCTGTCGTCTGCAGTCCCGCGAGCAGGTAGTGCCCCTGGGGCTGGTATCTCGTGCTCTGCTCGGACAGCAGGGCCCTCTTGATTATGCCCTCGTTGTAGCTCTTCTCGAACACCTTCGGTAGGGTTATCTTCTTCTCGACCTTCCCGTTGGTTTGGTAGACGTTTGCCTGCATGATCATGCACCCTGCTTCGAAGACGTGGATATGTAGGTCAGCTTGAGCTCGGTCGGCTTCTTCGTGGCCCTGACCGCCTTCCTGACCCTAAGGAGCCTCTTCGCCGGTCCCGGTACGGATCCGTCGAGGAGTACGTAGTCCCCGTTGATGTTACCGAAGTGTATGTATCCTCCCTGCGTCATTACGGCGCCCGCCTCCTGCGGCGTGCCCATCTTGAGGACCTTCTTGTTGAGCTCGGTCCTGTAGTTGTAACCCATGTGTCCGGCCATCGGCACTGAGAACAGCACCTTGGGAGGGTGCCACGCGCCGAGGCAGCCGACGTGCCTTATCTTGTTGGTCGACTTGTGATACTGCCTGGCCACTCCGAACCTCTTTATGACTCCGGCCCATCCCTTGCCCTTGGATATTCCTAGGACGTCTATGAATTCTCCCGCGGCGAGCAGGTCGGTGGGCTTCACTTCCTTGCCCAGCCACTTCTCGAGGAACGCGAACTTGCTCTCGGGATCGGACCCTCCTACGGGCAGCTCGAACCTTATGGGGTGCTTTATCCCTATCTTGAGGTTGGATGGATCGGCGAACGCGAGGGCCGCGACGTCGTCGCATTCCTTGACGTTCTTCTTTGCCTCCTCAAGGCTCGTCTTCGACGTGTTCTTTATCCCGACCTTCTGGGCCAGGCCCTTGTCGTAGACTACGCTGTTGGGCTGCTTGTAGAGGTAGTCCCTCTTGTAGAGCCTTATTCCGTATATGAATATCCTAGGGAAGACTATCAGCGTCGCCGCCCTCGTGACCTCCTGTCCCTTCGAGGGAGCCTCGGAGACGTCGGTGACACCGACGTGCGTCATCCCAGCCTTGAAAGCCAACAGCGACGAGAAGGACGGCTCCGCTATGTTTGCGCAGGTCCTCATCCTTGGCAAAATGTTTCGTGCCCTTCTGTGGGGCCAATATTCCAGTGAACCTCTGTGCATGTTTAAACCTTGTTAAAACCTTGTTAAAAAGGCGAAGACTACAGCTGCCTCGGTAAAGTAAATTTAGACGCGTTTATATTTATATTACTTTGTGACGCGCCTTATGTTGTGGAATTACTGCCCTCCCCGCTAAAATAGCGGAACCCGCGCCATTACCTGTGTAGGAGGCACGATATTTCTGCAACGTGCTCGTACCTTGACGAGAGCTCCTCCAGCGTCCTGCGGGCCTCCTCTCGATCTGCGGCCTCTTTCCTGCACGCGTCTTCCATACGCCTTTGCAAACCGCAGCCGATGACGTATTTGGCCACGAGCGCGGGCGGCTTGCTCATGTCCAGATAAAGAGTCAGACGCCCATCGTGCTCCGCTTCGTAACGGGCGACCTCGTCTCCCGTCGCCTTGTATATGACCCCCAACATGGAGTCGGGGCGTCTCATTATGATGAAGCCCTCCGCCAGGGGCACCTTTTGCGTCCGCAGCGCGCCCAGGCACAGGGGTATCTCGGGCGCATGGAATCCGATACCTCTCGCGCCGCCGACCGCTACCGCCGCCGTGTTCTCCGCCACCGTCACCACACCACTGAGGATTATTGTGGGTTCCGCCATATATAAGCGTTGTCTACGAAAGCACGGGATGTCGTCAGGAAACGAAGACGCGCTTGCGTGCGCGAAATTAGGACTTTGCGCGGCGGGATTCCTTGGCGGCGAGCTTCGAGACGGTCTTGTCCACGCTGGCGATTATCCTGAGCTGCTTGAGCGCGGAGGTCAGCGAGGAGACGAGGGCCACGGGATCGGCGGCGGAGACGTTCACCTCGATGAAATCCTTGGATGCCTTGTACTTGACGCTGCTGCGCTTGTACTTTACGCTCTTGTCAACTATCCTGAGGCAGTCCCTGGCGCCTTCGCCGAGCCGTATCTTGAGGCTTGCGCTCAGCAAGGGAGCACCTTAGACGACCTTTATGGCCCTCTGGTTGTGCCTTATGCTCGGCCTGTTCTGCGTGGTGCCGAAGCCCTTCTGGATTATTCCCCTGTGCTTCCTTCCCGCGGTGGTGAGGCCCCTGTACGCACGTCCCATCTGGTTCGTTATCGGCGCGTAGTTCGCGTCGTTGCGCATTGCAGGGTGGGCCCTGTCGACCAGTATGACCTCGTAGAACTTGCTCGTCCCGTCAGATCCGACGAAGTACGAGTTGAGCACCTCGCAGTTTGAGAACTTCCTGGCGGCCCTGTCCTCGGCCCTGGCCTGGAGCGACTTCCGGTAGGCGAAGTACCTTCCGTACTTGGACGGCTTCCTTCCCCTGTGCGGCTTCGGCCTCATGCTCAGGCCCCTCTCGACCTTGACCCTCGCGACGGTGATGCCCTGCTTGGCCTTGTATCCCAGCTTCCTGGCCCTCGCTATGTTGGTGGGCTTGTCGAGGCCGACCACGGTCCCCTCCGCCCTCCACTGTATGAGCCTGCTCTTCAGGGCCTGGGTCCTTGTCTTGTACTCCTCCTGGAAAGACTTTGATATGTGCTTGTACGCATTCATGTCGACACCTTGTGAAAAATAAAGCAGGAAAAGCTGCTTAACTGACGCTCACTATATCTGCTACTCCCTTTAAGTATAAATATGTTGCCACATACACCGGCACGTCCACTGTCTCGCCCCTGAACGGCCCGTAGGCTTCCCCGCCCATGGTTATGGGGTTGGGGCTGTCTGCCTTTATCTTCAGCTCCCTGCCTTTGAAAGCTATCGCGTCCGTCATCGGGTCGAACTTCTCGAGCGCGGCGAGCGAGGGTATCCTCTTCGCCACCAGGCCGGAGCCGCCGTGTATAGTATTAGGCAGCCTCATGAGGTGCGACGGGTCCTTGGTCACGTTCTCGTCTATCCTGGCGCAGCCGTCCGAGATCAGCCTTTCCGCTATCTGCGACACGACCTCGTCCTTCTTGGGTATCTGGATCATGTCCCAGTTCCCCGAAGTGAGGCCCATCGTCACTAGCGCCCTCTTGCCGTGCAGCTTCCTGGCGAGCTTGGGGTCGGCGACCAGCCTTGCCGTCGCCTTCTCCGATTCCAGGGCGGCCGCGTAAGATCTGGCTATCCTCCCGTACCAGCCCCTGTCGCCGATCCTCGGCCCGAGGAGCTGCCTCCCCCTCTCGCCCAGGCTGGGAAACATGCTCTTCACCAGGATGCCCGTTCCGCGCACGTATCCGCTTATCTCGCTCCGCGCACCGGCGTCGAGGCCCAGGACTCCCTTGCTCCTAACGTGCACGTGGTAGCCCCGGTTTCCGCTGAAGTTTATCTCCGTCTCCTTCTCGGAGAATCCGAAGTCCCCGATCAGGAAGTCCTTGACCAGCTTGGCGGTCTCGGCCTTCACCGCATCGAGGCACTCGGCGCAGAGCCAGCCGCTGCCGTGCCTCTGCTTGCACTCCGTGGGTATGTCGTTGGCGTCTATGTCGAAACCGAGGTCCGAGCCGATCCAGTCCTTCTTCTCCATCGGCCTGGCGTCGGGGAACTTGTAGTATGCGGTGGAGCAGTCCACGAAGACGGGCGCGTTGTCGACCAGGTACTTCCTGAAGTCCGCGTCCTTCTTGAACGAGACGTGCCTGAAAGCGATTTTGTCGTCGAAGTTGCCGAACCCGAACTCCCGCTGCTCGAGCGAGTTCGGGGCGATCGACACGGCCGTCCGGTAGTAACCCCTTATCAGCTCGGTGACCACCTTCCTTCCATGGGCGCTCGGCATAGTGCTCACTTCGACAATCATAGTATGGCCTAAAAGAGATTAAAAAGGAGCGCGGGCATAAGGAACTCCATGGATTGCGGAGCTAGGGACAGGCTGCTCGTGGACTTCGACGGCACTATGGAGAGGGACGCCGTGAAGAAGGCCATAGAGGAGTACCTTCCGGTGCCCCTGAAGGGAAGGGCGCTGACCGTGGCGACCAACATAACGTTCGCGGTATACGACATACTTGACATAGGAAAGCAGCGCGTCATGGACAAGACCGTTCCGGGAATGAGCCTAGAGCTCAACGGGCCCGTGCTTGACGTGATGTACGACTGCGTTGAGAGGGGAATCGAGGTCACCGTGCTCACGAAAAACAAGAAGGCGGACCACATCTGCACCGCGCTCAAGGGCAGGGGCATCTGTTTCAAGGTGGAGCAGACGGACGACAAGGCCGCCTACGTGCGCGAGCAGCAGGCGCTGAACCCGGGGGCGAAGGTGTTCCTGCTCGACGACAGCATCAGGGACGCCCTGCAGTTCATGAGCAGGAGGGTGGACGGATACGTCCTGTATGTGAACGGGCACAACGGCATCGCCGCGAAGTTCCTCAAGCCGTTCGTGAGGACCGCCACCGACAACACGCTCAAGGACATGATCCGCGACAGCGGGATAGGTCAGAGGGGGAGCCCCTTCGCCGCCAGGGTGGAAAGGCTGACCGCGTGAAAGGAGCGGACCCGCTTCTCATGAAAGTAATAAATTACTTGCATGGGAACTATGCCCATGGATGAGATCAAGCAGGCGATAGTCGTGAGGACCGACATAAAGATGGGAGTCGGGAAGCTCGCCGCCCAGGTGGCCCACGCGTCGCTCATGAGCTATTTTGAGGCGGCCAGGATGGACGGCGAGGTGGCGGCCGAGTGGCTGAGGGAGGGGGAGAAGAAGATCGTGCTCAAGGTCAGCGACGAGAAGGACCTCGGGAAGCTCTTCGCCGCGTTCAAGTTCAAGAAGATACCGTGCGCCCTGGTCAGCGACGCGGGCCTCACCCAGATCCCTCCCGGGACGAAGACCGCGCTCGGGATAGGTCCCTGGAACGGCCGCGAGATTGACGTCTTCACCTCGCCGCTGAAGCTTCTTTGACTTCTCAGGCCCCGCCGACGTAGCTCAGCCAGTCAGCGAAGTCCTTGTTCTCCCCCTTGACGACCTTGTAGTACGCGTCGCCCAGCATCTTGGTTATCGGGCCGGGGTGGCCCCTCCCAACCTTCCTGGAGTCGATCCGCGTTATGGGAGTCATCTCCGCTGCGGTGCCTGTGAAGAAGACCTCGCTGCTCGTGTAAAGCTCCTCCCTGTGCACCCGCCTCTCCTCGACCTCGATGCCCAGGTCCTCGGCGAGCTTTATCGTCGTGTCCCTGGTTATGCCGAGCAGGATGTCGGAGTCCGCCGAGGGAGTTACCAAGGTATTTCCCTGGACGAGGAAGATGTTCTCCCCGGATCCCTCGGCGACGAAGCCGTCGCCCGACAAGAGTATCGCCTCGTCCGCACCCGCGTTCCTCGCCTCAAGGGACGCCAGAACGGAGTTGAGGTAGTTGCCGCTGGCCTTCGCCTGCGGGGGCAGGACTTCCGAGGTAATCCTGTGCCAAGAGGATACCTTGCAGGATATCCCCTTGCTCTTGTTCTGGAAGTAATTGCCGAAGGGTATCGCCGCGATGATCGTGCTTATCTTGCGACCCATCGGGTTCACCCCTATGCGCGCGTCGTTGTAGAACGAGAACGGCCTTACGTAGCATTCCGCCAATCCGTTCTTCGCTATTGTCGACAGCACCGCCTCTCGCAGCTGCTCCGCGTCGAAGCCGAGGTCCATCTCGTATATCTTCGCGCTTTTGAGGAGACGGTTCACGTGGTCGTTCAGGCGGAACACCGCGGGCCCGCGGTCCGTGGCGTAAGCGCGCAGCCCCTCGAATATGCCGCTTCCGTACTGCAGTGAGTGGGTCAGGACATGGACGTTGGCCTTGTCGAAGTCCACAAAGCTTCCGTCGAACCATATGTACTGTTTGGTTTGCATGAAATAATATGAAAAAGAAGGATTAAAGTGGCTTACTCACGCGCGTCTCCCGACGCGGACTCTGATGGATCGGCTCGGTCAAAGTCAATGCTTATAAACCGCTGATGGGAATGCATAATCGTCAGTTATGGGCGTGGGAAACCTTGGATTCGGCAGGGCCGGGACCGCTGAGGAGTTGCTCCGACAGAAGCTTAGCCAGTACCTTCCTGAGGAGGACGCCAGCGCGACCAAGTGCCTCCGCGCCGCCCTATCATATGAAAGGCACGGGCGCGCCACGTGGACCGACCGCCACAAGGACGACGGCGTGCTCCGCACGGACCGCGTGCAGGACTTCATGTGCGAGAAGAGGGATGCGCTTGAAAAGCGCGGTGAAAGGCTGAACGGCAGGGCGGAGAGGAAGATATCCGAGAACGCGCTCGACTGGGTTTCGGCCAACCTGTGCCAGGAGTATCTGGGTGTGGCCTTCCACAGGTACAGGCAGGCGTTCGCATTGGAGATAGTCGCGGAGGGCGCGGTCAGGAAGGGCATCATCATGAGGGGCTTCGAGGTGAGGGTGATGGGGAACGAGACCTACGTTGCGTACCTCGAGAATGAAACGAGACTCGGATTGCACCCCTCGCGCGTCGTCCCCCAGATCGAGGAGATCAGGGCCGAGAGCGCGGATCTCGGCAGGAGGCTGGCCGAGCTCAGGCGCACGGACAGGACGGAGGAGGTCACCGTGCTGTCCTTCGAAGACAACCTGGCGATACCGCAGGAGCTCATCGACATGCGCGTCGAGGAACTCTTGAGCGCGAAGGGCGGATGCTAGCGCAGACGAAGCGAAGTTGTTTAGACGAGGGTCGGCGTTGGCAACGTTTATAAAAGCTAAATGGGAAGGAGGATTGCGTGTCGGACGAGGACCGATACTTCACGCGAAGAAATGGAGATGGTGGTCTTGTGAAAAATGCGGGCGCGTTCATAGTGCTTGAGGGCCTCGACGGGGCGGGAATCTCCACGCAAGCGGTACGCCTGGAAAACCACCTGAAGAAGCGGGGGTACAAGACCATGCTGACGAAGGAACCCACCATGGGCCTCATCGGCGGCCTGATACAGTCTGCCCTAGAGGGCAACTGGCGAGTATCGCACACCTCGCTCCAGCTGCTGTTCAGCGCGGACAGGGCGCAGCACATAGCGGATGAGATAGAGCCCGCGCTGAAGCAGGGCAAGATCGTGATCTGCGACAGGTACGTGTTCTCCACACTCGCGTACGGCTTCGCCTCTGGAATCAACTTCGAATGGCTCTATGCCATAAACAAGACGTTCAAGGCCCCCGACCTCACGCTCTTCATCGACGTCTCCCCGGACGTCTCGGTGAGCAGGATATCGAAGGGCAGGGAGAGGAGGGAACTTTTCGAGAAGAGGGAGACGCTGAGCAAGGTGAGGAAGGCCTATCTCAACCTCGCGAGGAGATTCAGGTTCAAGATAATCAACGGCGAGGAGGGCATCGAGGGTACGGGCGACGAGATCGCCAAGGCGACCGACTATTTCTTGGGACTCAAGGCAAAGCATAAATAAAACGAGCGCCGAATAGGATAGCTGCTCCTATCGTCTAGTCCGGCCAAGGACGTGGGGCTTTCAACCCTAAAACCCGGGTTCGAATCCCGGTGGGAGCACTGCGGGGGGCGCACGCCTTCGGTCCCGTAATTTGCCGAGCGCTTTTCGGGAGCAATGCATAAATATCATGAAAGGCGATGTGTGTTAGGGACAAGATGCAAAAAGGGAAGACTATTCCGAAAACCGTATTTTTCACTCCGGAAGCCGCCGTCGGTCTCTCGGGGAAGGAGGAGGGGAACGCAAATACCGCTTCCGTTCCGGTCCGGATCCTAGCGAAAATTGAGGGATTCCCCAAAATCTCAGGCATACCTCGGATAAACATCGAGGAGGGAATACGCTGGAACATCAACGCTATCGAGGCGCTGCGTTCCGAATCCCGCGACAATGCTCCGCTGGTGGTCCTGTACGCGGGCGGGTCCGGATCCGGAAAGACAACTTTCGCCAGGGTTATGGCGGAAGCAATCGGGAAGTCGGCGACGTACGTGCCGAGCATGGACAACTATTACAAGGGAGCGCAATACATATCGGAGAAGAAGATAACGCACGACCACCCAGATTCGGTGAAGCTGCCGCTCGTCAAGGAGAACATCCTGAAGCTCAAGGCAGGCAAGGCCATAGAGATGCCTGTCTATGAGAAGAGCGTCGGGGAGCCGGTCGAGGGCAAAACCATCGAGGTTGAGCCCAACGACGTCATGATCTTCGAGGGAATCTTCGCGCTGCGCGACGAGGTGCTCCGCGAGGGGACGGACAGGCTAGGTGACCTGCGCGCCTTCATAGACTCGACCAAACATGCCAGGCTCTTCAGGCGGCTCATGAGGGACGTGAGGACGGGACAGACTTCGTGGAGCCCGCTCGAGCAGCTCAAGTACGTCATGACGGTGGCCGAACCGGCGTACAAGGAGTTCGTGGAGCCCACCATGGCCAACGCCGACGTCATAATAGATAACCCTTACAACCCGTTCAAGGAAACGGTAAAGGCCTGCGTGAACGAGAAGCAGGTAAAGTACGCGCTGCCCGTAGGAGGGGCCGTCGATTCGGAGAAGCTCAGGGCGATCGGCAGCTACATCGGCTCGGTGAGGCAGGATGACATGTACTACGTGCCGCTCGACGGGTCCTTCAGCAGGACGGGAGAGATACTGAAGGTGAGGATCGAGAGCGGAGGCACCTGGCAGTTCGTGTACAAGGCTCCGAAGGAGCTCTCGAACAAGCTGGACAGGCAGGTCCTGGAGTTCGAGATAGACGGAAGCAGCATGGAGTGCGTGTCTGAGGCTTACAAGTCCGCTTCCACGAGGGTGGAGAAAAACAGGAAGATATACCTCATAGACGGCCAGAGGGTCAACATAGACACGGACGTGCGTAGGGACGGCCGGGAGCTCGGGGCTTTCGTGGAGATACAGAGGCCTTCCGACGGGAGGGTCACCGATGCGGAAAAGAAGGTGTTGGGGCTTCTTCCCAAGCCTCCCGCACCGCCGGAGAACGTGCGCACGATATACCCGCTTGGCCCGGAGGCCATACTTAAGCCGTATTCGGAGATGTGACGGCGGCCGGGCTGCTCAGAGCATGAGCAGGATCAGGTTCCCGAACAGCAGCGAGGCTATCACTCCTATCAATATGAAAAGCGCGAGCGGTACCGCGTTCCTGTAGACCGGCAGCCTCTCCTTCGCGCCCTTGACCTCGCGGATGAACTTGCTTGTGACGAGGCGGCCGAAGCCATCGTACTTCTTCGATAGGCGCGCGACCTCCTTCTTGCTCATCAGGTTCACGGCGATCATATCGCCCTCCTCGAGCTCCCTCGGCGGAATCAGCCGCACCATCCGCGAGGTTATCTTCTCCTCGAACACGAGGGCGATGGAGGACGGGATCGCGACAGCGAGCAGTATGGCGAGCCTCGGAAGCGAGAAGCCGTAGACGAGATAGACGGTGAGGAAGAGCGCCACGTAGGTCAGGCCCATGAGGGCCCCCATGGCGACCCTGCGCTTGCTCGTCCTCGACTTTATCGCGTCTGTCCTGTCTATCAGCAGGTAATAGACGGGAACGAACCATATCGCCGCGAGGCCCGTGGCTATGAACACGGAGAGGACGAAGGGGAGGCCTATCTGGTTCACCGCGAGGAGCATCGGCGCGGGCTGGACGGGCAGGAGCAGGCTGACGGCGACGAGCTCGAAGAAATCCCCCGCTCCCCAGAAACCCATCTTGTAGACCAGGTAGCCGGCCGCGCCCACGAATGCCGCGACGGCCAGGCTGAACTCGAGGCCTCCCGCGCTCCCGACGTTCGCCGCTACGGTGACCGCGAGGCCTATCGCCACGCCAGCGTACGCGAACCAGTTCGGAACGTTCCTGTTGTTGAAAACGTCGAATAATGCGTATATCACGGATATTGCGACGAGAAGTAACAGGCTAATCGAAAAAACGGGGTATGGCATAAACGCTCTTTTAGTACACAAGATTTAAATATATAGGGGCGCTGTAATAACTCAGAAGATGCATTGTTATGCAAAAGGGTCAGGGCGGAGTGCTAGGCAGGTTCTTTTTCTCATGGCTAGCCGAGCATGTGTCCTTGACAGTCTATTGCATTAACGGAATGAAGCCCACCGCATAAGGGCTCCAAAAACGGAAAATCTTTTTGGCGGTTCTTATGCAATGGGCTACTACTAGGTACGATGCGCTTGACGCGTTCCGAATCAGCGAGAAGGCAGCCACGCTGATGATGGAGATAGGGCTTGACGAGGTAGCCACCGCGACGAGCTTCATAGACTACTTCTGCTCGAAGTACGGGGTGTCGAAGAGCGGCGCCTGGTACTGCCTAAAGAAGCTCAAGAAGGCGGGCCTCGTCGAGTTCACCGAGAAGGGGGAGAGCTACAAGCCCCTCAGCCTGACCCCCGGCGGGGTCGAGCTGCTCAGGCGGTTCAGGGGATTCACGATTCGTCCGGACCTTGAAGGCGGGGCGCGGGAGCAGCCCCGGAGGGCGATAGCCACGGCTTCGGTATCGGCGATGATGGGTAAAAGGTGACCAACATGGGTGAAGACAAGGTGGTTGAGAGATCGGTGGTAGGGCCTGGAAATAATTGCCGCGCGCTCGCAGGTGCGGCGCGCGGATTCCAGGGAGAGGTAGCGGAAGGGCGGTCGGAAGCGGTCGAGCAGTACTACAGCGAGGTCGTGACCAAGAAGCTGGCCGTCCTGCTGAGGTGGAGCAGCCCGGTGGGGAGGGACACGACCTGCAAGCTGTACACCTCTGATCCGGAGATGGCGGGGAATTACTTCGCCCAGCGCGGAGACTACACTTCTTCGGCAGACTTAGGGCATCCGGCGGTCATGGTCGAGCCCGCGGACATAAACGCGCTGCCAGACAGGACCCCGATGGTCCTTGACGGAGTGCGGCGCACCCTCGGCTGGCTGAGGCAGAAGAAATGGAACCAGTCCTACGTGGTCGCCATAGACAGCGAGACCGCGAAGTACCTGGAGATTCCGTTCGAGAATATGGACCGGAAGCCCAGGGCCTGCTTCGTTGGGCTGAAAAGGTAGCCTGAAGGGAAAATGAGGGACACGAGTCACTGCAAAGGCGGTCCGGGCTGGCGTGCGGCTCGGATCATTGGCTCTGCTGTGCGGCTTGAAAATAATCGCGCGTAACCGCGCGAAAAAAAAGCGACGGAGGGAACTACCTTGATAGGTCGTTCACTTCGTCCTTGGTCGTGTTGTCCACGGAAACGTTGGGGGCTGACACGAGCACTACGTCTTCGACGTTCTTGACGCTCTTGTAAAGTATGCTCTTCTGCCTAAGGGTTATCTTGACGTCGCCCTTCGCGCTCTTCCAAGGGATCATGAGGAGCCTGCTTATCTCTCCCTTCTCGAGGTCCACTATGACGTCCTGGACTTCTCCGAGGTACTGACCCGCGTCGCTGTACACGTCCATTCTATATAATTCAGATAGCTTCATTTTTTCGCCCTTGTCGCCTTCAATAGCTGTAGGTATATCGATGCAAATATTAAAAAGCCTATTCCGTCGAGGCAGGAATTCTTCTATTGACGTTGCAGCGGCTTTAAATATCTTGGAACCGAGATAAGCGCGGTGAGAGCGTGGATAAGGTGGCGGAAATGAAGGAGAGCAACCTTGGCAGGGTTGAGCGGGTGCTTAAAAGGAGGGGGTGGCGGTTGCCGGGCCGCGCATACGGAGCTGCGATTACATAGATGGGCGCTGCGCGAGCGTGACTTTCTACATCGCGCCCGGCGGGGCGCCGCTGCTCAGGCTGGACGACTTGAGGGTGTTCGCGAACGAGCTTCGCGAAAGGCTGGGCCCCTCGGATGCGGCGCGGGAGGCGAAGGCGGGTTCCTGGGTGGACCTGCCTAGCTTCGCATATGTCGATCTGGTGGCGGTCAGGTCGGAGAAGATTCATATCGAGATTGTCGACCCCCGCGCCAAGGAGGTGCTGCACTCCCCAGGAGAAAAGGCGCCTGCGGTGAACGTCGGCGGCCTGGAGAGGATGGTGGGCATCAAGAGGGAGGCGACCGTCGTGGTTTGCCCGAACAGGAAGGTTGCCGAATTCGCGTGCGAGCATTACCGAGACAGCATAAGCAGGGACGAGCTTGCCAAGATCGCGCCTGAATTCCGGTGCGAGGGCACGGCGTTGGAGGGGCTCGCGGTCGCCCTCAGGCGCTTGTGACGGTTATCGCGGCCTCCGGAGAGAAGTTTTTCAGGAAGTTTGCCGTCTCGCGCAGCGCCTCGAGGCGCACTATGTCGAAGTCAAAAAGGGGTGGGTGTATGCTGTTGCTGCTGGTGAGCGAGGCGTACCTCTTCGAGAGCCTCGCCCCAGCTTCCAAGAGATCCGCCTTCCTCCCGTCCCTGAGCAGCAGCTCGATCGCGTAGCGGGCGGTGGTATAGGAACCGTCACTTTCCACGTCGACGATGGCCTCTTTTAGGAACTCCGGCTTGCTTTCGTTCAGCACGTCCAGGGCATACTTCGCAAGAGGGTCCATGGGTGAAATTGCCGTCACCAGCGCGTCTTCGAAGTAGTACCTGGCATATTCCTTCATCGCCTTCTCCTTCGCGACCCCGACGCCTATGCTCTCTACGACCTCGTACTTACCGCCTTCCTTCAGGAAGTCTATGGTGAATTTCACTATCTCGTCGTAGGGGTTGTTTACGCCCACGTCCCTGATCCATTCTTCGCCCAGCATCGAGAACGCCGAGCGCGCGACGGAAGTGAATTTTGTGCGCGACGCCAGATGGCAGATGGAATTCAGCTGGCCGGGATACGTGTTGTGCGAGATTGGCGACGTCCTTTCCAGGCCTTTCATCGTGCGGAGCTCGAGCGCCTCCTTGAGCTTCGATACCGGCCCCAGGTAAAGCGTGCCCTTTTTGACGGATTCCCCTAGCAGCATCGGATGTTCCGCGATGGTTTGCTGCCCGCCGAATACGGTGGGAATGGGCACGCCCCTGAATGCGGGCGCGGCTGCCTTCTGAGCTTCGGTAGATGCCATGCTTATCCCGTCTGGCTATCGCACCGAACTTATTAATGCGTTACGGCTGGAACCAGTCGATCTCGAAGTAGTCGTACTTGCTGTTCGGGAGCTTTATCTGCACGACCCTGTAGTAGGTGACCGCCGTCTCCCTGTCCGCGATGGCCAGGAGCAGCTCCAGCTTCCTGCTCTTCGCCTCGTTTATGGCGCGGGCCAGCTCCTGGCCTCCTATGTACTCCTCCTCGCTCAGCGAGAGCATGGCGTACTTGGGCCTGGACTTCTGCGGGCTGTCTGCGTCGCCGCCCTGCCTGTGGTAGAGTATGAAGTCTATCGCGGACCTCCCGCGGCTGGTCTTCCCGGGAATCGCAAGGATGAACGTCTTCCTGACGGAGTGCGCGACCCTTATCGCCCTGGCCCACTCCGATATGAGCAGCTTGGAGTTCTTCGGGAAGACGTGTATGACGTGCTTTGAGTGCGTCCAGCTCTTGTCCTCCTTCTTCATCGGCCGCGCCCCGGGGAAATACACCCTGAAGTGGGTGCCGAACTTGAAACCCGTCTTTATCACGTATCCCTTCTCGCGCCAGTCCTTGTACACCTTGTACAGGCTCGGGAAGTCGCCCCTGCGCTCGCACGCCTGCCTGAACGCCTCGGACCGCGTTATGTTGTCGAAAGAGAGGGCCTTCGCGTCTGCAAGGAAGAGCGCGTCGTATATGTCCAGCTTGTTCAGCCTGCCCCTTTCGGACGCCTTGTAGGAGCCGTACTGGCCGAACCAGAACCTCTCGTACAGGTCCCGCCCCTGCTCGTCGTCGTCCACTATGGTCATCAGGTCCGTCTTGAAGAACGACCCGTGCAGGTCGTATCTTGGCAGCCTCAGCTTCGAGAGGGGATACTCCTTGACGGGCGTCTGGTTCGGCTCGGTGTACTGCTTGCCGAGCGTTATCGCCACGAGCCCCCTGTCGCGCCAGTCCTTGTATGTCACGTACCTCGCGAGGAACTTCTCAGCCTTCCAGAACCTCGATGCGACGGCGCTGAATGTCGCGGGCTTGCCGTTGCGCGTGCAGGCCGCGTTCCTCACGTCGAGCAGGTAGAGCCCCTCCTCTATCCCTAGGTTCAGCTCCCTGCTCTGGTAGTCCCCGTAGAATCCCCGCCTCAGTATGTCCGCGGTGGAGTCGTCGGCGGCGTTGAACGTGCCCTTCCCGGTAAGCTTGAGTTCCAGCATCGAGTAACCTTGAACGTAATTCTTATTATTGTAATCGGCTTATTATTAAGTTTGAATTCTCAGGCGACCGCCACATGGCAAAAAGAAAGAGGGTTACCGAAGCCGACCACAAGGAGAACGAGCGCAAGCTCGACAGGGCGAAGTACACCGTCATAATGATAATGGTCCTGAGCCTGGCGATATTCGTGGTCATAGCCCTGCTCGCGATAGTGGACGAGGGTCCGGGCGCCTTCTTCGGCACGCTGGCCTCTATAAACCCGTTCTACTACGCGCTCGCGCTGGTCTGCGTGCTGGTGAGCGAGCTGGTCGGCTTCCCGAAATGGGAGATGTTCGTCAGGAAGCTGAACGTCAAGATAGACCGGCTCAAGAACTTCGAGGTCTACATGTCGATGTTTTCCATGGAGATAACCCCTGGCAGGTGGGGGAGGGCGGTCGTGTCCTACACGCTCAACAGGCACACCGGGGTTAGCTTCGCGCGCACGTTCCCTGCGGTCGTGGCGGACATATTCACTGATTTCCTCGGCTTCGTCATACTCGCGCTGGTCTCGGCGTTCCTGGTGCACACCTATGCTGTCGCGTCGCTCGTGATAATCACGCTCCTGCTCATACCTTTCATCTTCATATACGTCAGGAGGCCATTCGAGTGGCTCAAGGGCGCGATCGGCAGGAACGGGCGGTTCTCCGGCTTCTTCGGCATAGGGGACGCGTACTTCGAGAGCAACAAGCTGCTTGGCGGCAGCACCTACGCGTACGCCATGGTCTTCACACTGCCTTCGATGCTGGCGCAGGGCCTCGCGCTGTACTTCGTGATACTGAGCTTCGGCGTGCCGCTGACCCCCGCCCTTATCCCCACGGTCCTGTTCGTGTACACCTCCGCGATGCTGATTGGCATGGTGAGCGGGATGCCCGGGGCCCTCGGGCTCGCGGACGCGGCCTTCCTGGGCTACCTCGTCACCTACTTCGGCGGGTCCCCCTTCGGGGTGACCCTCGGCGTCGCGGCTGCGATAACCATAATGTTCAGGGTCGCCAGCATATGGTTCGTCGAGGGCGTGGGTGCCGTCTTCCTGGTGCGCACCATGCGCTACTGGAAGTCCGTGAAGAGGACGGTCAGGAGACTGCGGAAGTGAGGTTCTCCTCCTCCGCGAAGCTCATCCTGGCCGGCACCACCAGCGCAACGGCCTTGCCAGAGAGCGATTCCCCGATCTCGTCGGCCATCCTGCCCAGCGAGACGTACCTCACCTCCTGGCCCTCCCTCCCGGCGTTCGCGAGTACGACCACCTTCAGGTCGTCCCTTATCACCCCGCGGCGCTGCTCGGCTTCCGCCGCCCGGAGTATCGCGACCGCCTCCGCGAGCGCCATGGGCCTGTGGGCCTTCTGGTCTATGTCGAGCAGCACCAGCGTGTGCTCGTCGTTGTCCAGGTTCCTGCGTATGACCTCGAGGAACGACGACGGCCTGTAGTTCTCGAACCAGAATGGCACCGTGACGGTGGGACCGAACTTGTATATGTCCAGGCCGCTCTCACCGATCGCCGCGGTGAAGGCGCTGGCCGAATGAAATACCTCGACCCCTATGCCCATCCTCCGCGCGGTGTTGATTACCAGGTGATGCGTGGTGGCCACCAGGGGGTCTCCAGGTACGAGGAGTGCGACGTCCCTGTCCTTCGCCGCGACCAGCGTGGACTTCACGTTGTCCTCCAGGTCCTGCCTTGCCAGGCGGACCGCCTTCTTGCCTGTCTCCGCTTCCATGAACTCGACGTAGCCTTCGGGCAGGAATGAGGTGTACGGTTCGAGCAGGAGTTCGTCCGCCTTCCTGGCAGCATCCATGGCCCTCAGCGAGATATCCCTGAAGCTTAATCCGAGCCCTATGACGAACAACATCCCATTTCACCTGTTTTTCCCCACGTAATCGTTGAATGCCGAGTAGAAGCGGCCGTTCTCCCGCAGGTCCCTCTCAACGTAAGCCTTCCTGCCTTCCTTCCTCACGAACCCGAGGCTCTCGGAAGGGGAGAGGATCCTGACGGGTATGACCGCGAGCCGGGTAGGACCGGTGCCGTCCCATTCGTTCGCGCGGAAGAGCCTCTGGCCCGGGTCCCACGTCGCGTCCAGCGCCAGCCACTTCCCGCCAAGCAGTATCTCGAGGTAGGTGTGGACGCACTCGTCCTCTTGGGCGGACTCGGCCAGCGACCGGGGCAGCTTCTGGTGCGACCTCCATGAGAATGTGCAGGCCCGGTAGCGCACCTTGTACCCCTGCTTCCTCAGCATGGCCGAGAGCCTCCGGTGCTTGCCCCTGCAGGAGAAGTCCTCCTCACCGGGCGCGAGCGGGATGCGGTAGGGCAGGTCCCTGACCGAATAGAATGCGGATATTCTCCTTTCCAGCGCTGTGCTCTCCTTGCCCATGGGCGTCCACTTCGAAGTCTGCGGAATCAGTCCTTTATGCCGTTGGTGGTTATCTTTATCACAGCCTCGCCCTCCGGCATGTTCGGCGAGTCCACGAGCCTAACTATCCTCTTGTCCTCCTTGCTCTTCCTGACGTAGAGCCTCGTGGTCGCGGCGTGCGCGACTATGTTGCCCCCGACCGGCTGGGTCGGGTCGCCGAAGAGGATCCCGGGGTTGTCCATGACCTGGTTGGTGATGTAGACCGCGAGGCTGTTCGAGTCCGCGAGCCTCTGCAGCTTGTGGATGTGCTGGTTGAGCTTCTGCTGCCTTTCGTTGAGCGCGCCCCTGCCCATGAACTCGGCCCTGAAGAGCGACATCAGCGAGTCCACGATGATGAGCTTGATGTTCTTCTCCCTCACCAGCTTGTCCGCCCTCTCGGTCGTCAGGATCTGCTGGTCGGTGGTCGTCGCCCTGGACAGGAAGATGTTGTCCAGCACCTTCTGGGGGTCCATGCCCGCCGCCTTGGCGATCGCCTCTATCCTCTCGGGCCTGAACGTGCCCTCCGTGTCTATGAACAATACGCCTCCGTCGAGCCCGCCCTTTCCGACCGGAAGCTGGACGTTGACCGCCAACTGGAACCCCAGCTGGGTCTTGCCGCTCGCGAACCTGCCGTAGGTCTCGGTTATGCCGTTGGTCTCTATCCCCCCTCCCAGGAGCTCGTCGAGGCTCTTGGAGCCGGTCGATATCCTGCCTATCTGGTTCCTCTTCTCGAGGTTCTGGGAGGCCGTCTCGACCTCTATGTTGGTGGCCTGCCTGGCCGCCTCTATCGCCTTCTTGGCGTTCTCGGCGCTTATCCCGAGCAGCTCGGAGAGCTCGTGGGGCGCGGATACCGCCACCTTCTCTATGTTGTCGTAGCCCGCTGCGCGGAGCTTCTCTGCCGTAGCCGGGCCTATCCCTGGCAGGTCCTCTATCTCCTTCACGCTCTTTTCCTTCGGCATAGTCTCACGGCGGTAAATATCGATAACGATTATGCATGACAAAAAAGTTAAAGGTTTTGAACGCGAAATAGGTTTAATTACTTTGCGAGGGAATATTTTAGAAAAAGGCCAGCACACAGAAGTGTGCTGGCAAGGCGACCAGTTTCATACACCCAAGAGGATGCATGAGAACCTAGATACGTATAGGTTCCGTAGATTTAAAAAGTTTTCTGATTAGGGGAACTTTCCAAGAAGATGGAATGGGCATGTTTCGGCTATTCACGCTTGACACCAAAGGCATCCTGCTGGCGCTAGCCATGGGAATCGCCATTTTTGTCCTCGGCGGGAGCTACGGGCCCCTGTTTCTGGGCTCCCTCTTCCTGTTCCTCGTCCTGTCCGCGGCCGTCACGCACGTCGGCAAGATAAGGAAGGAGGGAATAGGGGTTTACGAGGCTGGGAGGGGGTGGAAGAACGTCCTCGCCAACGGGGCGATGCCCATGATCGCGGCGCTGCTTTATTGGCTGAACCTGACCTTCCATGTCCTGCAGCCGAATTTCCTTGCGCTGGCGTACCTGGCCAGCGTCTGCGCCATAACCGCAGATAAGTTCGCCAGCGAGATAGGGGTGCTGGACGGAGAGCCCATCGTCCTCCTGACCCTGAAGAAGACGAAGAAGGGGGTCTCCGGCGGAGTGACGGGCATAGGACTCCTGGCCAGCCTGGCCGGGGCCGCGATAGTCGGCCTCGGGGTTTTCGCGGTGCCCGCGTCCGTCCAGACCGCCGCGGTGGTCGTGGGGTGCGGCTTTGCGGGCAACTTGGTGGACTCGGCGCTGGGCTACTACGAGGAAAGGGGCATCGGCAACAAGTTCACTTCGAACTTCTTCTGCTCGGTCGCGGGATTCCTGCTCTGCCTCGTCGCCCTGGCGCTCTGAGCGCGGGTCTGAGAGCTGACGTAAAGGAGGGGGAGCGCACAAAATAATAATTTTGGGTGCCCAATCACATCGATAGCGTGGCGGGGAACGAAAACAAAGACGGCGAGCGAGCCTGGCCCCTGTTCTTTGCGGAGCAGCTGGCGGTGGGCGACGCCAGAAACCCGGTGTCAATAGTCACCTTGTGGTCCCGGAAGGAGTCGGTGGTGGAGAATTTCGACAAGGGCGCCTACTCAGTCATAGGCAACCTCTATACCGCGGACGGGGTCAGCTACATCGTACGGAACGTGCTGGCCAACCCGAACATAAGGCACCTCGTCCTCTTCGGCGCGGACCTCATGAAGACGGGGGACATCCTGACCTCGCTTGTGGAGAACGGCGCGGACGAGAACAACAAGATCAGGGGCACCAACGCCTTCGTGCACGGGGCAATAGGGAGGGACAACGTCGAGCTCTTCAGGAAGAACGTCAAGGTGCACGACCTCAGACGGACCGGGGACGTCGCCGAGCTCAGGGAGCTGGTTAAGAGGCTCAACGCCGAGGAGAGGAGGGGGCCCTTCGCGGAGCCCAGGTACGTCGTCGGAGAGGAGAAGCCGGTGGAGGGCCTGGACACCAAGGACGCCGCCTTCAGGATAGGCGGGAGCTGCATATCCGAGACGTGGCTGAAGGCCATAGACACCGTCCTGAAGTTCGGGGAGACCAAACGGACCGATTACTGGATACAGCAGAAGGAGGTCCTGGACCTCATGGCGGTGGTCGAGGGGGACGAGGAGGCGGTACCATCCTGGCTGCCGGTCGAGGAGGGCGGGATGATGGCCAGGCAGACCTACATAAACACGTTCTTCTCGGCCGAGAAGCCCCCGAACGTCGACTACACCTACGGCAACAGGCTCTTCGCGTGCTCTCTGCCGCGGGGCATGATAAACCAGATAGACGTGGTCGAGGAGAAGCTCAGGAAGGACCCCTTCACCAGGAGGGCCATCGCGGTCACGTGGAACAGGGAGAAGGACATCTACTCGGAGAACCCGCCGTGCTTCATAGAGGCAGTCTGGAGCGTGAAGAACGGCAGGCTCTTCCAGACGGCCACATTCAGGAGCCACGACGTGTACGGCGGCTGGCTGCTCAACGCCTACGCCCTGCGCGAGCTGCAGAGGAGGGTCTCAAAGAACACCGGCATCCCGCTAGGGGGCATGGTCATACTATCTGTCAGCGCCCACATATACGAGAACAACTGGGCAGCGGCCGGGCGCCTCGTGGAACTGCACTACGCGAACAGGCGGGCGGGCGTGATTGAGGACAAGCGGGGCTACTTCATAATCAAGACCGACGAGGAGACGGACGAGGTGGTGGTCAAGCACATGCGCACCGACTCTAGGGAGACGAAGTACGTCTTCAGGGACAGGGATCCCGAGAGCCTGCTGAAGCGCCTTGCCAACGAAAACCTCATCTCGGAGGGATACCACGCGATGTACATCGGAAAGGAGGTCCAGAGGGCCAGGTGCGCGCTGGACCAGGGAAAGAAGTTCGTCCAGGACGCTGGGGACATGAGCGGGGTGGAAAGGTAGAGCGACGCAGGGGAGGATGGGCGAGGGGATAGGAATAAATAGAGACGGAACGAAGCCTATTCCGATAGTGATCGCGTGAAGACGCTGCTTTTCGGATTCGAACCTTTCCTAGGTTTTGATGAGAACCCTTCGGAGAGGATAGTCGCGGCCCTCCAAGGAAAGAAGGTCGGGGATAATGAGATCTTCGGGCTGGTGCTGCCGGTGGAGTACGGCAGGGCGGGGTCCTTGCTGACTGAGAGGGTAAATGAGGTGAAGCCCGACCTTGTGATAGGCACGGGCCTGCACCCTGGTGCGCCCAGGCTGGAAATTATGAAGCTCGCGGCGAACCTGAAATCCTCATCGGAGAAGGACAACGCGGGAGGGGTTGGTGGCGGGGGGCGCATAGGCGAGGGCGAGCCCGACGGCATCTTCATGAGCATTGACGCGGAGGGGTTGGTGGCGCACCTTAATTCAGAGGGCGTGCCTGCGATGCTCCAGCTCGCCGGGGACGCGTACATTTGCAATTTCTCCATGTTCGTTATGGCAGAACTATCGAAGAAGGCGGGGTTCGGGTGCGGGTTCATCCACCTGCCCTTGACCGAGGATTTCGTCTCTAAGAATCCTGCGAGGAACGCTGCGAGCATGAGCTTCGCCACGATGCTGAGGGGCGTGGAGGCGGCCATAACATACTGCGCTGGCGCTCGGAAAAGATGAATTGCGCCAACCGGGATTTGAACCCGGGCTGCGAGCTTGGGAAGCTCGTATCCTACCAGGCTAGATTACTGGCGCATGCACAATACTTGCCGAATTCTACCTTATGTAACTTTGCGGCTTCATGTCCCTCTGCTGTGCCGTCTTCGAGGCGTCCTCCATCTCCTGGAGGAACTTCTCGGTGTCGGCCTTCAGCTTCTCTATGTTCTTGAGGTCCACGTTCAGGCCGAGCATCTTGTTGAGCACCTGGAGCACCGCCTTCGCTGAGTTCGCGTCGACATCGAGCATGCCCGTCTCTCCCATTATGCACGCCGCGTCCAGGCCGTGCCTCTCCGCGAACGCCACGACCATGCCCGCGGAGCCCCAGATGGGGGTCCCGTCCGAAAGCGGCATCTCGACGCCCTGCTTCTTCAGGCGCCTCACCACGTCGGGGCCGGTGGCCACGCCGAAGACGCGCGGCTCCTTCACGTATTGGTTGTTGCCCAGGTTGTACCCCCCGATTGTGTAGATCGTCTTCCCCCCGAGCATCTTGAAGAACTCGACTATCCTTTCGTTGACGTCGTACTGCCCTTCGGGGGACAGCGGCTGGACGTCCCCGAGCAGGATCACCAGGTCGCGCTTCTGGGCCTTGCAGTGGTAGAACCTGTTGCTGACGAGCCTGAACCCACCGTTCTTCTGCATCAGGACCTGGAACGGGAAGTGGGGGGAATACAGCGTCGCGAACTTCTTGGCCTTGAGCTCGTTCTTTATGTGCTCGGCGACGAGGCTGCCCACGTTGCCTATCCCCGGCAGCCCTACGAGCAGCACGGGATTCTCGAGCTTGACCTTCTTGTAGCTGATCTTCGTGTCCTTCATGGGCGCACTCTATTTCTTGAGGGTTATGTTGAAGACTCCAGAGTACTTCTGGAGCACCTGCTGGGCCTCCTTTATCTTGCCCTCGGCGACCGCGTAGCTCGGGCCCTCTGCGAATATCTTGTAGTGCGGCGCGCCCTCGTACAGCACGGAAACCCCGAGTTTCTCTACCTCGGAGTACGCCTTCTTTATCTGCTTTATTCCCCCCTTGCTGCCGATTGACGTGAGCTCCACGGTGTATGTCACGGTGTAGACCTTGGGCTTCACGTTCTTCGAGACGATCTCGAAGAACGCGTTCCTGAGGTCCTCGTCCAGAAGGCTCTTGTCAAGCCGGTTCTCCTGGACCATGTCCAGCAGCTCGGTGTAGGTTTGGACCTTGGGCGCGATCCTCCTCCTTATCTCCTCTGCCCTGTCTTCCTTGTGAACTTCGCCGAGCGCCTGGATGAAGAACTTCTCCGCCCTCTTTTCCAGGGTGTACTCGCTGACCTTGGTCTTCTTCTCCTTGGTGCTGACCTTCTTCAGGGAGACGTCTATCGCCCGGCGGCTCGGGTCCACGAAGACGACCTTGGCGACGTCGCGCTGGCCCTCCTTTATCCTCTCGTGGATGTTCTTTATCCAGCCGGAGGCTATCTCGCCTATCGGGAGATAGGCGTCGACCTTGTACTCTACCAGCGTGCAGTACGCGCCGTGAGGCATTATCTTGTTTATCTTTACGAGTACGATCTCCCCGAGATCCGGCAGGTTCTTTTGAAGTATCAGTCATCTCACCTTACTTCTTTATCTCGATCTTCTTCTTGGTTCTCTGCCCGAAGACCCTCTGGACGGACTTCTTGCACACCTTGCACTCGAGGATGAGCACCTGCCTCTTGCCCAGCTTCTTGGGCTTGAGCCTTGTTTCTGCGCTTCCCACGTATCCCTTGATCGCTCTGTTGTGCCTCCTGGTTCCGACGGTCTGCCCCCTCTGCGGGGACTTGGACGGGAACTTGACCTTGTGCTCCGTGTGTTTTCCGCAATAAGGGCAATATGTGTTGATTTCGTTTTCTATCTTCATAAAATCACCGTGTTATGGGTTCGCCTATCTTGTTTTTTATCATGAATTCAGCGTCGCTGTTGTCCGGAACTTCGACCACGTCCCCTTGCTTGTAGGGTCCTATCTTCCTGCCTTCCGAGGTAAAGACCTCTGGGATGTCCGACAGTATCCTTATCGAGGCGGTCTTGCTCTTCTCTTCGCTCTTACATAGTATTCTGCGTATTTCGTTATATAAACCTTCTTCCTCCTCAGGCATTGGCTGGGGAAGGGGTTTCCCATATGCCAGATAGATAAGCAGTTTCTGTCTCCTCTTCTCTTTTAGGCTTTCCAGCATCCGCTTGGTGTTTTCGGCCTGCTTCTGGCTGGTGTCCTTGCTCGCTTCGGCCTCCAGCTTTCCAATAAGGTCTTCTGCGGACGAGTAGAATTCCTTCTGCAGGGGCGTCATTTCCCCTTTGCTTCTCTCTTCGTTCAGCTTCGAGAAAATCATTTCCGTCGTAATCTGCAATCCCATCAGAACACCCAAGGGAGCGGAGTTCCACTATTGTTTTTCCGATTTTCCGCTTTTTTTATATTTATAATTGCTATGAACATCATTACATATATAATAAGACAACGACGAACGAATAGTGGAACTGTGGGGTTATAGCGAGGGGAGGATTTGGACCTCCGGTCTTCGGGTTTCTCATTTTGCTGCCGGAAAGGACTCCTTTTTGCAGGCGTTCTTTCCCGCGAGCATTTCAGGATTTGCCGCGGCAACGCGCGGCGTTTCTTTTATGAGCCCGACGGGTACTCCAGGCTACCCTACCTCGCTTCGCTATATAAGTAGCATCCCAACCTATTAAAGCTTTATTCAGGTTGATCCGACGTGCCTTCCTTCTCGAAGAGGGACGTGGCCTCCTCCCTATTCAGCTGCTTGAGCTTGTTCCCGCAGGCGTCGCACTTGAACTGGTTCTCGAACGCCGCGTCGAAAGGAAGCACGATCTTCTGGTCATCGTAGCACTTGGTACAGTAGAAGAAGTCGTTGCAGTCCTCTGGTAGGGCGTACGTGCTCTCGGGCTTCCTCGTCGCTATTGTGTTGTCCAACTCAGAGAGCTTCTCGCTGTCCAGATACCATTCGAACGTGAGCCAGCCTTTGCTGTCTTTGTTGGCGTCGTACCTCGCGACCCCGTAGCTGCTGAGCACGTTGAGTATCCTCCTGGCCTCGTTTATCTTCATTCCGAGCTCGGCGGCGATCTCCTCGTCCGTCTGGGGGTTGCGGATGACTTTTATTATCTCGACCGCCCTCTTGCCGATGTTCTGAGACATGAACTCCGAGAAGGAGGCCCTCTCTATGATCTCGTTGATCTTCTCCTTCTCAATCCTCTTCCTCTCGAGCTGCTCGGCTTCCGCCGCCTTCAACTTCCTGAGCGCCAACTCCTTCGCCAGAGCCCTCGCCCCTATTTTCTTCACGTGCGCTATTTTGGGAGGCGAAAACCTTTTCTTGGCTGCCACCTTCGCGGTTTTGGCCATTTTCACCATGCTCTTCTTGGCCGTCGCCTTCGCAGCCCTGGCCGCCTTCTTTGGCGCGGCCGCGTGCTTTACCTTGCTCTTCGACTTAGTAGAACGAGAGATTCTCTTGTTTTGCATAAGGGCACCCTGCACTGCTCGAACGGCACCGAACAGGCATGCGAGACACCTTATTCACGCCAAGCAAGCCCGTAACGTCTGTCGCCATACTTATATTACAGTCCGTGATATTTAAACAATTCTATCGTTTCGTTTTGCGCAGACGACAGAAACCACACAGCTTACGGGCCCGGTGGGATTTGAACCCACGGCTTGCTGGTTAAGAGCCAGCCACTCTGACCATGCTGAGTTACGGGCCCACCTGTGCGCTATCTATTATTCGGCGAACTTTTTAATAAGCTCTCCTATGGTTTCCGCGTCTTTATTTGCCTTGCCGTTGCGGCCGCGGCCGCGCTTTTCGGGCGGCGCGGCGGTCCTTTTCCGGCCGCTTTTTTCCGCCCGCGATTCGCACGCTCCCCATCCCCTTTTTTTCGACGTCAAACATCTCTCAAAAGCTTTATAAGGATTGAATCGCATTACAATAACGAAAAAGGCGCCTGATTTCTATGGTGGAACTGACGGATGAGTATAACGCATCCAAGATCATAGTGCTGGAGGGAGCACAGGGAGTCCGGAAGAGGCCGGCGATGTACATCGGCTCTACAGGCACTGCTGGAGTGGTCCACCTGCTCTTCGAGGTATTCGACAACTCGGTAGACGAGGCGCTCGCCGGGCACGCGAAGAACATACAGATTCATCTGACCCAGACCGAGACGGGCGACATAGCAGAGGTGAGCGACGACGGGAGGGGCATACCCATCGACATAATGCCCAAATATGGGAAGAGCGCCTTGGAGGTAGTGATGACCACTCTCCACAAAGGGGCCAAGTTCGGGAGCGATGTGTACAAGGTGTCCGGAGGACTCCACGGGGTGGGGCTCACGGTGGTCAATGCCCTCTCGGAATTCACCGAGGTCAGGGTGAGGAAGGGCGGCAAGGAGTACTTCCAATCTTTCTCGAAGGGCCTGCCCACGTCCGAACTCAAGGTGCTCGGCGACAACCCCGGCGCAGGAACCACCCTCAGGTTCAAGCCCGATCCAGAGATATTCCCTTCCCCTGCGTTCGATTCCATCGCGCTCAAGGAGAGGCTCAGGTACACAGCGTTCCTGAATCCGGGCCTGCACATAACTCTCGTGGACGACAGGTTTAACGGCCACGAGGAAGAGGCATTCGCCTCCGACAAGGGGATAGCGGATTTTGTCGCGTACATCAACAGGGAGCAGCAGACGATAGGCAACGTCCTGCACACCAGGAAGCAGGAGGGAGAGGTCGTAGTGGATTTCGCCCTCCAATACACCGGGTCGTACGACGAGAGGATGGAGTCATTCGTCAACAACATAAAGACGAACGGCGGCGGGACGCACGTCGTGGGTTTTCATTCCGGGCTGACTCGCGCGATTCTCAATTACATAACAAAGAACAGCAAGAACAACGCCAGCGGGGCGAGAATAACGGGGGAAGACACGCGTGAGGGCCTGACGACCGTCCTTGAGGTGATGATGCAGAACCCCGAGTTCGAGGGCCAGACCAAGGAGAGGCTCGGCAACACGGAGATGAAGAGCATAGTCGAGACTGCCGTCTACGCGGCGCTGTCCAGGTACCTCGAGGAGCATCCCGCCGAAGCGAGGCGCATAGTCGAGAAGGTCATAAACGCGATGAACGCCCGCGAGAGCGCCAGGAAGGCGAGGGAACTGGCTCGGAAGAGGAGCGCCTTCGAGAGCGCGGTGCTGCCCGGAAAGCTTTCCGACTGCATACTGGACGACCCCCAGAAGGCGGAGATTTTCATAGTGGAGGGGGAGAGTGCAGGGGGCTCGAGCAAGCAGGGAAGGGACAAGAACATCCAAGCGATACTCCCTCTGAAAGGCAAGATACTCAACGTCGAGAAGGCGAGCGACGAGAAGATATTCGAGAATGTGGAGCTCAACACGCTCGTGACCGCGCTAGGCACGGGCATAAAGGAGGGATTCAACGCGGAGAAGGCGCGGTACCACAAGATAATCATAATGAGCGACGCGGACGTGGACGGAAGCCACATCAGGACGCTGCTTCTGACTTTCTTCTACAGATACATGAAGCGCCTGATAGAGCTCGGCTACATCTACGCGGCCCAGCCCCCCCTGTACAAGGCCACCGCGGGCAAGGAGGTCACATACTGCTACACGGACGACGAACTCGAGGCGGTCAGGTCCAAGTTCGGCGGGAAGCTCGAGGTCCAGAGGTACAAGGGTCTCGGAGAGATGAACCCCGAGCAGCTCTGGGAGACCACAATGTCCCCCGAGAAGAGGGTTCTCAAGCAGATCAAGATATTCGACGCGGAGAAGGCGAACAGCCTTTTCGTCATACTGATGGGCATGGACGTGGCGCCCCGGAGGAAGTTCCTCGAGGAGCACGCGGGCGACGTGAAGTTTCTGGACGTATAGTGTGGTTTTGTGTCTAAAGTCAACGTAGTGAACCTGGAGGAGGAGCTGCAGTCGAGCTACATCGACTACGCGATGAGCGTGATCATCAGCAGAGCCATACCAGACGTCAGGGACGGCCTCAAGCCGGTCCAGAGGAGGGTCCTCTACGGAATGTACAACGTCAACAACCTTCACAACCAGCCCACGAAGAAGAGCGCAAAGATAGTCGGAGAGGTGATGGGCAAGTTCCACCCCCACGGAGACGCATCGATATACGACACGCTCGTAAGGATGGCGCAGGACTTCGCGATGAACCACACCCTCGTGGAGGGCCAGGGGAACTTCGGCTCGGTGGACGGCGACCCTCCCGCGGCCATGAGGTACACGGAGGTGAGGCTGACCAAGATCGCAGAGGAGCTGCTCAACGACCTTGACAAGAAGACCGTAAACTTCGTGCCCAACTTCGACAACACGGAGGAGGAGCCCGAGCTCCTGCCGTCCGCGTTCCCGAACCTTCTGGTAAACGGAGCGGCGGGCATAGCCGTGGGAGTCGCGACCAGCGTGCCGCCGCACAACCTGGGCGAGATCTGCGACGCCGTAGCGCAGATCCTGGACAACGCCGACACGACTGTTGACGACCTGCTCAAGATAATCAAGGGCCCGGACTTCCCGACGGGCGGAATCGCGATAATGTCCGGCAGCGCCCTCAACGGTTACAAGTTCGGGAAGGGCCAGCTCCACATAAAGGCCAAGACCTCAATAGACGAGAAGAAGAACAGGATACTCATATCGGAGATGCCTTACAACGTCAACAAGGCCACATTCATAGAGACGGTCGCGCACCTCGCCAGGGACAAGAAGATACTCGGGATAAGGGACATAAGGGACGAGAGCGACAGGCACGGGCTCAGCGTGGTGATAGAGCTCAAGGAGGGGGCCAACCCGCAGCAGATCCTCAATCAGCTCTTCAAGCACACCCAGCTCGAGGTGACCTTCCCGATAAACAGCCTCGCGGTACTCGGGAAGACGCTCAGGAGCATGAACGTACTCCAGCTGCTTTCCGCTTTCATCGCGCACAGGCGGGACGTGGTCACGCGGAGGAGCACATACGAGCTCAACGTCGCCAAGGACCGGCTCCATCTGGTGGACGGCCTGCTGATAGCCATCACGAACATCGACGCGATAATAAAGGCGATAAAGGAGAGCGCTGAGGTCGCCGAGGCCAGGAAAGGCCTGATGTCCGGGTTCGGCCTGACCGAGAAGCAGGCGAACGCCATCCTGGACATGAAGCTCAGCAGGATAACCCGCCTCGAGAACGACTCCCTGAACAGGGAGAAGGCCGAGCTCGAGGGCAAGATAAGGCACTACTCGGAGATTCTCGCGGATCCCGCAAAGGTCGACGGCATTATAAGGGCAGAGACGCTCGATATAAGGAAGAAGTACGCCAGGCCGAGAAGGACGGAGATTCAGTTCGTGGACGAGTTCGCCGGCGTAGAGGACGAGGACCTCATAAGCGACGAGCCCGTTTCGCTGATACTCACCAACACAGGGTACGTGAAGAGGATGAGCATCGGGTCCTACAAGGAGCAGGACAGGGGCGGCAAGGGCATAATCGCCATGAACCTCAAGGAGGGCGACTTCGTAAAGCACGTCACGACCGCAAAGAACAAGGACTACGTGATGTTCGTCACGGACCAGGGGAGGATATACTGGCTCAAGGCCTACAACATACCCGAGGGTTCCAGGTACTCGGAGGGCAGGGCCGTGGCCAACCTGCTCAACCTCGAGAAGGAGAAGATTGTCACGATGTTCAATATCAAGGACTTCGCCAACTCCAAGATACTTTTCCTCACCAGCAAGGGCCTCGTCAAGAAGATAAGCGCGTCCCTCTTCTCAAAGCCGAGGTCGACGGGGGTCAGGGCGATAACCCTCAGGCAGGGAGACACGATCGCGGACGCCGTGGTGTACACGAAGGAGGAGTTTGCCATAATCGCGACGAGGAACGGCAAGTCGATAAAGTTCAAGGAGGCAAGCATCAGGACGCTCGGCAGGTCCGCCTCGGGAGTGCGGGGCATAAGGCTCCACGGGGAAGACGCGGCGAAGAACGTCATAGCGGCCAGCGAGTCCGGCAGCCTGCTCACCGTATCCGACAAGGGCTACGGCAAGATAACCGAGGTGGTGAAATACAGGATACAGGGAAGGGGCGGGAGCGGCATAATAAACATGAAGATCAACGACAAGACGGGTCCGGTCGCGAAGGCGCTTTTCGTGGGCAACGAGTCGAAGATACTTCTGCTCATGAACTCTTCTGGAGTGAGCATAACCATCCCGATCGCCTCGATAAGGATAACGGGAAGGTCCGCGAGCGGGGTAAGGCTGATGAAACTCTCCCCCGGAACGAAAGTCATAGCCGCGAGGGTCATGGCCGAACAGCCTCCTGCCGCCCCTGCGGACCTCCCCAAGGAAGCGGCGTAACCTCCCCGCGCCTCCCACGCCGATTCCAAAACCTTATATTAGCAAAACTGCAAGTCATATCATATGCTGATCATCGGCCCCTACCTTGTAGAAACCGCCCTGTGGGTGATCGCCACACTAGTCATAACAGTATGGGCGACGCGCGGTTACCTCAACGCGTTTTTCTCCATCGGGCTCGGCAGAGTGAAGAAGAAGGGCCGCGCGGCGGTGGCGCTTGCGAAGAGGAACCCCAAGCCGCCTTTCGTAACGGTGCTCCTGCCCACCTTCAACGAGTACGCGGTGGTGGACCGGCTGCTTGAATCGGTAACGGGGCTGGACTATCCCGCGTACGAGATTATCGTGGCAGACGACTCCACCGATGGGAGGACAATGGCTCGCCTTGCCGAGTGGGAGAGGCGCGGCAAGGTCAAGGTCGCGCACAGGAACTCGCGTTCCGGGTTCAAGGCGGGCGCCCTGAACAGGGCACTCGGCCTTTCAAGGAGGAAAGGCGGGTACGTGCTCTTCTTCGATGCTGACTACGTGCCTCCCCCAGACATAATATGGAAGATGCTCGCGGATTTCTCGGACGGGACTGCCGACGCGGTGCAGGGCTATCCCGATCCCTCGCTGAACTCATCAAAGAGCGTCCTGACGAGGAGTGTCCGGGTCTCGTCTTCATACTACTGCCTTGTCGACATAGCAACAAGGCAGCGGATGAGGGGGTTCATTCCCATATTCGGGAGCGTGTTCATGATAAAAAGGGGCGTTCTGGAGGCGGTGGGCGGATTCGACGAATCTTCCATCACCGAGGACTGGGCGCTCGCGAGCAGGCTGGCGGAGGAGGGCTACAACGTCGTGTTTGACGAGGGAATATCCGTGCCTGCGGAATGCCCGACCACCCTGAGGAGCGTCATGAAGCAGCAGATGCGCTGGGCCGAGGGGATAACCCGGGACACGAAGAACCACCTCCTCAGGATGCTCAGAAGCAAAAAAGCCACTCCGATGAAGAAATTCGACTACCTTTTCTACGGATTCAGCCAGTTCAACAGCATATTCGGCACAATCTCCTATTTCGTGGTCGCCCTGGCCATAGTGATAAACGCGGGCCTGCTGGCGGGACTGCCCTACGACAGGGCCCTGATACTCGGCGGCCTGGGGCCCTTCGGCCAGTACGCACTGTTCGTGGCCCCTGTCTATCTTCCCCTCGCGTTCATAATCGGCGCCTTGGTGGCCATGCACAGGGAGGGGAGGATCGCGGACTTCCCTTGGTGTTTTACCGCCCTGTCGATGAGCCTGTTTTTGGGTCCGTTTGTCGCATTCAGCAGCATCAAGGGACTCCTCACCAATAAGGGATCTTGGTCAAGGACCCCCAAGACAGGGGAAGTGACGTGAACCGCTACTTCCAGTACTTCTTGGTCTTTATGAAGTTCTTCTGGGCGTCTATGAGATCTATGATGAACTGCTTGTTGCTCCTTCGCAACAGCTTGAGCACCCTCGCGGCGTTCGCAGGCCCTATCCCATACGTCCCCAGCGCGGCCAGGGCCCTGTTTCCGTAAGACTCGACCAGGCCCGCCTCCCTAATCGCCTCGCGGTAGGATGCGTTCTCCTTGGCCCCCAGGGGCTTCCCGGAACGGCTCTTCCGCACCGCCGCCGCCTTCTCTTCCCCGTACACGCACACCATCGGGCTGGCGCAGCGGGTGCAGACAACTTTGCCCAAGTCCCCGAGGTCGACGTCCCTGAAGAACTCGAGACCGCAGAACGTGCACAGCAGATCCGCGCGCTTACTATTTATCTTGCCCTCGAACTCCTTCACAGTCGCGTCGTCGGGCAGCGCGGGCACGAGGAGCTCCTTGTAGTAGTATGAGGACTTGAGTATCTCCTCAGTCAGGGGCGACCTCACGTCCTCCAGGATGTTCACCCTTATCCTGCCTTTCCTCAGGCCCTCGAGAAACCCCTCGGCGTGCTCCACATCGAGGTAGTTCTTCCGCAGGTCCCGCACTGTCTCGTCGAATATGGGCGATTCCTTGTAGAAGTTGATGAGTCTGTCAGCATCGCGCTTCGCCACAGTGGCTCTTTTCTCGACCACGCCGAACAGCTTGCACACCCTCACGAACTTGTATCTGAAGAGTTCCGTGCCGGAGATGACGCCCTCGCTCCCGAAGACGCCCTCCGTGGCGTAGTTCTTCAGCGTCCCCAAAACCTTCGCGGTGCTCGGCCTCTTGCGCGCCCCGCCGTAATCGATTATTATTACGTAAGGGGTGGATTTCACCAGCAGCCTGCTGCCCGACATTTGCGAGGCGACGTGGCCGATGATTCTCGCGAGAAACTCGTTCGCGAGCTTCCCGCAGCCAGTGTACAGTATGGCGTAGTCCTCGAGCTCCTCGACGTGGAGGACGGCCCCCTCGGGCCGGAAGTACTTCCTCTGGGCCTCCCTGAACTTCTCGAGCCTCGCGGCAAGGTCCCTGTCCAATGCCCCGCCAGAGTCGCCCACCCCCTCCCCGAGGAACCCGAAGACCCTGCGTGCGGTGGCGTAGGAGACGGGTATGTCCTCGCCCTCCCAGTCGGGTATCGCGGCCTCGAACTCGGCGCTGGGCTCGACGAATATGGTCCCCTCCTCTATGCTGATGACCTTCCAGGGCAGCCCCTTAGTTATGAATACCGACCCCTCGTCCAGGTAGTTGGATACGAACTTCTCGTCAAGGGACGAGATTACCCTGTTCCCCGCCGCATCCTTGACCAGGAAGCGCACGGCATCGGGTATGACGCTTATGTTGGTGAAGAAATAGTCCCTGGACCTCGATCCTATCCCTATCTCGCCCTCCTTCATCCTGATCAGCCGCTCCCCCTCGAGGAAGTTCAGGACCCTCTCGAACTCCGGCCTGTCCATCCGCGCGTACGGCGCCGCCCTCTTGGCTATCCTGTACACTGCGTCCGCGGGGACCTTCTTGTACTCTAGGGCCATCGCGCACACCTGATTGGCGAGCACATCCAGGGCCATCGACTCCATCCTCTGAAGCTCGACCTCCCCCTCGCGCATCTGGTTGATTATCGCCACCGACTCGAGCGCGTCGAGATAGTTCGCGACGATGATCTTCCCGTAGGAGACCGCCTTCTCCCTATGGCCACCCCTGCCGATCCTCTGGACCAGCCTCGAGACCTGCCTCGGCGAGCCGTACTGCACGACCATGTTTATGCTTCCTATGTCTATGCCGAGCTCTAGGGAGCTTGTCGCCATTATGCCCTTTATCCTGCCCTCCTTGAAGGCGTCCTCCATCCCGATCCTCTCGTTCTTGTCGAGCGAGCCGTGATGGATGCCTATGCTCCCGAAGGGGTGGATCTTGTTGAAGTAGATGAGTTTGCTTCCCAGCGACTCCACGACCTGCCTGGTGTTGGCGAAAATCAGCACGGAGTCAGACTTCCCGACTATGTCCGCCATCCTCTCGATCCTGGCCAGCGTCGGGGCGTCAAGGTCGAACTTCTCCCTGAATTCCTTGTAGTCCTTTCCCGGATCCTGCGGCATCTCTATGTCTATCCGGATCTCCTTCTCCGAGCGCGACTCTATGGTCCTGCCCCCTCCCCCCGCGAAGAGGAAGAGCCCTGCCTCGCCGAGGTTGCCCATCGTGGCGCTTATCCCTATGCGCTGGTACTTACCCGCCAGCTCCGCGAGGCGCTCCAGGGCAATGGAGAGCTGCGCCCCCCTCTTGTTAGCGTAGAGCTCGTGCATCTCGTCGACTATGACGGTCCTGACGTTGGCAAGCGAGCCCCTGAGCCTCTGGGAGAGGAAAAGGTTCTGCACGGTCTCCGGAGTGGTTATGAGTATCTGCGGGGGGTGCGCGGCCTGGGCCTGCCTCTCCTTCGTGGGCGTGTCCCCGTGCCTCGCGGCGATGCTTATGCCAAGCTCCGCCGAGATGGACTCCAGCCGCTTCATCAGGTCCCTGTTGAGGGCCCTCAGGGGCGTGATGTATATAGCCTGTATGCCGTCGACGCCTCCCCCCTTAAGTATCTTGTCAAGGACCGGCAGGACTGCGGCCTCCGTCTTCCCACTGCCCGTGGGCGCGGTTATTATGCAGTTCTCGCCGCTCTTTATGGCCCCGAAGGCCGCCTTCTGTATGTCGGTGAAGCTACCGTACCTCTTGATGAAGATCTCATATGGGTCTGATGTCATGGGCTACCCAGCAACACGTATGCCTTTCCGGAAAGTGAGTGCGTGACGTTCGCCACGGAGTAGTTCATCTGGAGGTTCAGCCTCAGGTTCAGTGCCACTCCCTTTATCTTGCCAAGGTAGTTGTAGCAGGGGACTGTCGCGTTGTAGGTTCCTCCCGCAGGTATTTCCTGGCTCAGGGAGGTGTTGCTCGGCGTCAGCAGCAGCGTGGCGTTGCAGCCAAGGTTTTCTATGCGGACGCTCTGGTTGAGCGCGTTCTTGAGCGCGAAGCCTATCGTCCCGTTCACGAAACTGACGTCCTTGCACGGGAACGAGTCGTTGAACGCGCAGGTGTTCGTTAGCCCGGAGCTGAACGCGGCCGAAGTGCCGCTGACGTTCATGTCCCTTATGACCGCTATGTTCGTCATCCACTGGTTCTGGAGCTGGTAGGAAGAAGGGGACGTGTTGAACAGCGATATCGCGGTGAGGTTGCGTGCGCCGACGTACGCGGTGGTCTCCACCAGCCGCATCGGCGAGTTCAGCGTCTTGTTCAGCCCGCCGCTCGCCAGTATGACGATGGCGCTGCAGTAGTTTGTCCCGTTCACCGTCTCCTCCTCGCCGTAGCAGACAGTGCTCTCTACGGTGTTGTTCGATATGCTGTCATACATCACTGTCGCGTTGCTCAGCAGCGACATCCCCGCGACGTAGCTGGTGCCTCCGCTGGCCCCCGCGTAGTCCGCAAGGAGGCTCCCTCCCGTGACGTTCAGCTTGCCCTGGAGCGGGCCGCCGAGCAGGGTGGACTTAGGCGCGCCCTCGCCGCTCTCGTTTAGCGCCTGGTAGCAGGTGGCGTTTCCGGAGTATGCGAGCATCTTGAGCCACCCACCAGAGTACCAGCCGCACGCCGTGGTGTCGTTCGATATCTTGACGAAGGTCATGTTTCCGAAGCTCGTAGTGATGTTCCTCGGCACGAGGCCGCGTCCCGTGGCGGCCACGCCGAAGATCGACGGGCCGAGGTAGCCGCTTATCCAGAGAGAGTACGCCCTGTCCCCGTTTTCGTAGACCGCGTCGGAAGCGTAAATCCTGTTTATGTAGTATGCCGTCAGGTTGAGCACGGGCTCGATGTAGCCGTTTACCTGAGGGTCGTCTATGACCGCGAATTCGCTGGCGTTGTACCTGTCGTAGAGCGACATGCTCTCGGCGTATCCCAAGTTGCTGAGGGCGATGTCCTTCCGCGACAGCAGGCCGTTAGAGGGCAGCAGCGCGTAAGGCGTGGCGTTCTCAGGGATCTTTACCCTCAGCACCGCCCCGGACTTGGTCGCCGCCCTGTCGCTTATTGCGTAGAGGTTGTCCGGGTCCGCGACAGCGGTTATGTTGTACGTGCCCGGCTTGCTCGGAGTGTAGTTGAAGGGAATGGTGGTCTGCTTGCCCGCGGGCAGGGTTATCTTGTAGAGCGTAGTCAGGTTGCCGTTGACGAATAAGCCGACGCTCATGTTCCTTATAGGGCTGCCGCCGTTGTTGTAGACCGATATGGGCAGGCGCGCGTTCTGGTACGGGTACGAGACGGAGCCCGCGCCAGAGCTGTTCATCGAGACCTCTATGCTTAGGGTCGGCTGGTACGAATACCTGTAGTACAGCGCACCGACCGCTATGACCGCCAAAAGCAGAATCCAAAGATAAACCTCCCTTTTCATTGCGACCCTCCAATTACGCTCTTGTTTTTCAGCTCCTTGACCGCGTCCCCTATCTTGGTGGCTATCTCCTTGTAGTCCTTCTCATAGAGGCCCATGGCCCAAGTGTACGCGTCGTACCCGTCCCCTGTGCTGGGCGGCTTTAGGTAGAAGCTCCCCTGCGAGTTCTCGACCAGCCCCATCCTTTTCATCCTGAGGAGGTGGTACCTGAGCGTCTTCTCGTTGATGGGCTCCCAGTACTTGCCTATATAGTCCATCAGCTGGGCTACGTCCGGTGTGGCCCGCTCAACGAATCTGTAGTGCACGAGCGCGTCGAGGACCGAAACCGCGCTGAGCCTCGACTCGCCCGGGTTGAGTACGCCGAGAGAGAGAGCGAGCCATCTCACGATCGACCTCCGGGTTTCAAGGACCTCCTTCGTGAGCCTCAGGTTCCTGAGCGTGACCTCCTTCTCTATAAGCTCTGATTCGCTTAGCTCCGCCATTGTGTCAAGCCAGTTATGATGCTCAATACTTATATCTTTATATGGTAAACTTATATGTAATTTGTCATTAGCCGCCATCGGGTCGCGCGACGGATGTGGCGTTATGCCGAAGTACTACAAGGTGTACGACAGCAAGCAGACGCTCTACGTCACCGTCGACGACGGGGGCGCGCTCATAATAAAGGATGATGCGGGAAGGAAGGTCTTCCTCTCGAAGCACCAGGCAGGGCTGATGAAGTTCGGGATAGAGAACCTCCTCAAGGGCCTCTTCGAGGGCTCGGACGCGAATGACGTTCATGTTGAAGAGATGAAGGAACAGCACAAGTAGGTGTTTTGATGGCTACTCAACCCCAACCAGGAGCACAGGAAGAAGCGGAGCAGGCAGTGAGGGACTATCAGATGGTCCAGGAGCAGATGCGCGCCGCGGCGGTGCAGCTCAACCAATTCCAGGGCCAGAAGGCCGAGCTCGAGAAGGCGAGGGGCGAGGTCGCCGCCTCCACCGGCAAGGTCTACGTGACGATGGGCGGGGTCATAGTCGAGACGAGCAAGGAGAAGGCCCTCTCTGACATAAAAGAGAGGTTCGAGCTGGCGGAGGTCAGGATAGGCTCCCTCACGAAGCAGTATGGCGAGCTGAAGGCCAAGGAGAAGCAGCTCGGGGACAGGCTCACGCAGATGTACAAGCAGGCCCAGGGCCAGGGATCGCGTTGATGCGCAAAATCCCCTTCGCCGAACTTTGCGATCTGCTAGCCGAGTACAGGGACAAGAAGGTCCTGCTCACCTTCCATTCGATAGGGGACCGCGACGGGGTGGGCTCCGCCGCCGCCCTTTCGGCGTTTTTCACCAACTCCACGATCGCCACCCCGGACTTCGTCACCAACAACGCCAAGAAGATGCTGGAGTATGTGGGCCGCAACGGGCGCCTCGAGACGCGCTTCCGGGAGGACTCGGACCTAGCGGTGATCCTCGACGCAAACACCCCGGCGGTGCTGGGCGAATTCAAGGAGCGGCTGGGCAAATTCACCGGCGAGGTGCTGATCATAGATCACCACGCGCCTCACGATGACTTCGGGGGAAGCGTGGTCTCTTTCAACGACGAGACGTACAATTCCACCGCCAGCATAGTCTACGACGCGCTTCAATCGCTCGGCGCGGAGGTCTCGAAGGACTCCGCGTTCCTGCTGCTCAACGGGATAATCGCCGATTCGGCGGACCTGCGGAACTCTTCCCCGAAGACCTTCAGGCAGATCGCGGACCTGCTGGAGATCGCCAAGATCGACTATTCTTTCATCTCGGAGTACTTCCACTCCAATGTGCCGGTCAGCAACCGATACGAGACCACAGAGGACATCCTGGCGTCAAAGGCAGAGGTGGTCGGGGACTACGTCATAATGTACGGCAGGGCCCGCGCGCGGGCCAACGTCGCGGCAGACGCAGCCCTGAATCTCGGCGCGGACGCCGCGGTTTTCTGGGTGACGACGGAAAGAGAGGCTTCCCTGTCCGCAAGGCTGCTCTCTCCGCTCGACAAGAAGCTCGGCATACACCTAGGGCTGGTGATGGAGGGCATCGCGAAGATGGTGGGCGGCACCGGAGGCGGGCACGCCTGCGCCGCAGGGGCGTACGGCCCGAAAAGGGAAAGCGCGCAGGACGCCGGTGAAGAGGTAGTAAGGAAGATAAAAGAGAAGATGGAGATACGATAGCGGGGCACGCCACGGGTTGTTGCTATGATGCTTGCCATATTGTCTGATTTTCACTTGGGCTACGACCGGTTCCACGAGGACGCGTACCGGCAGGCGCGCGAGGCCCTCGAGTCGGCCGCGGCCGTCGCTGACGCCCTCCTCCTTCCTGGGGACCTGTTCGACGTAAGGGCGCCAAAGCCGGAGGTGCTGGCGGAGGCGATAAACCTATTCCGCAACCTGTCGAAACGGAAGTGGGGCGCTGCGGTCACGAGGGTTGAGGCGGAGGGCAAGTCGTACACCGACGCTCCGCTGATCGCAATCCCAGGCACCCATGAGAGACGGGCCCAGCGGATGGAGAACCCGGTAAACCTTCTGGCCCTGGCGGGGATGCTCATCGACGTGAGCGACGGCTTCGCGGTGATGGAGAAGGAAGGCGAACGCGTCGCGGTCTACGGAATCGGCGGGGTCGCGGAGGAGAACTTCGCCGAGACGATACGTAAGCAGGACCCGAGGCCTATCGAGGGCTGCTTCAACGTTTTCATGTTCCACCAGTCCACGCACGAGCTGCTCCCCTTCGACAGCGGGTGCGCCAGCTTCGAGGACCTCCCGAAGGGCTTCGACCTCTATGTAGACGGCCACATCCACAACAGGGTCGAGATGAAGGTGCACGGCAAGCCCTTCCTGATTCCGGGGAGCACGGTCCTTACGCAGCTGAAGGATTCAGAACAGGAGGAGAAGGGCTTCTACCTTTATGACACCAAGGCGAACACGCATTCCTTCATCAAGATAAAATCCCGCAGGCTCTCCGTGCTGAAAATCAGCGCAGACGGCAAGTCTCCTGAGGAGCTTACCGCTTTGGTGCGGGAGAAGATAGACGCGGTCGTCGCCTCGGGCGCGGACAGGCCGATAGTGAAGGTGGAGATCACCGGTGCGGTGAAGAGCGGATTCAAGAGCATCGATTTCGACTTCGGCGGGATAGCGAAGAGCTACGGCGATTTCGCGATCGTCGAGATAGGCAAGTCCAAGCTCGAGAGCCTGGCGGAAAGCGGGGAGGTAGACGCCCTCAGGAGGGGCTCGCTCGAGAACATGTCCGTGAAGGACTACGGTCTGGGCGTTTTCGTGCAGAAGCTCAACCAGGACGGATATTCGCTGGGCATAGGCCCATCGGAGCTTTTCGAGATGCTGAGCTCGGAGCCGAACAAGGACAAGGCGGTCAAGAAGGTCCTCGAGGTCCTTTTTGCCGAGGGCGCGCCCGAAGTGCGGAGGACGTCCCATCAGGATGAAAACAAAAGGTAGGCAAATGGGAAATCTAAGAAACAGACCAAGAGTCAGCATGTGGATCGGCGGGGGATATCTTCTTCTGACTGCGATTGTCGCGTCGCTCTTCGCCGCGGTCGTCCTTTCATCGGACATGCTGGGCGCGGGATACGCCGGCGAGCTCGTGCTCGCGCTGATGGTCCTGGTGCTGATACTACTGTGCGTCGTGGCGGGAGGAGTCTTCGGGACCGAGTACGTGATCGGAAACGGCGTCCTGACCTGCTGGTCCCCCTTCGCAGTGATCCGCATAAGGACCGCGGATATCGCAAAGGCCGAGCGGACAAGGATACCATTTTACTTCAAGGGCTTCGGGGCGAGTCTATATTCGGGGAACTTCTACGCGCCGGGCACCGGATGGATGAAGACGGTGATGACGAACATGACCGACGGGGTATTGATAACCGACAAAAGGGGCAAGCACTACCTGATAACCCCTTCAAATCCCGACGCGTTCGTAAAATCGTGCAGGGCGAAGGAATGATCAGGACCTGCTCCTGAATTTCGCGTACCTGAAAAGGGCCTCAAGCGCCTTCGTGGCGGAGCTTGGCGAATCGTAGACCGGCACGCCGCAGCTCTCGAGCATTATCTTGTGCAGCTGCGTGTACTCCGATCCCACGCTTATTACCAGCATCGGCTTGTCCATTGCATCCTTCTGGTGTGCGAGCTCGGCAGCCACCTTGGAATCCGCGCCAGGGGTCTGGAACAGCGTTATCGCAATGAGTATGTCTATGTTCGGGTCTTCTCCGACGAGGGCCAGGGCGTCGCGGTACCTGTCCGCGTCGGCGTCCCCCGCGAGGTCCATCGGGTTCGCTATGTTGACTATCGGAGGCATCTTCTTCCTGAGTTCCAGTTTCGTCTTCTCGTCGAAACTTCCCATGACGAGCTTCTGCGAAGACGCGATGGCGTCGGCGGTCAGGACCCCCGCGCCCCCGCCGTTCGTGATTATCGCGACCCTGTTGCCCTTTGGAGCGATCTCCGATGCGAAGATCTTGGCGTAGTAGAGGAGCTCGTCGAGATCATTCGCCACCGTGAATCCGAACTGCTTGAATATCGCTTCCTGAACCTGGTAGTTGCCAGCCAGCGCGGCCGTGTGCGAATGCGCAGCGGTGACGCCCGCGCTCGTCCTGCCCGCCTTGAGCACGATTACCGGCTTGACCCGCGCCACCTTCCTGGCTATCTCCACGAATTCCTTGCCCCTTTTTATGCCCTCTATGTACATGACGATTACTTTCGTCTCATCGTCGTGCATCAGGTACTCGAGCAGGTCGACCTCGTCGGTTCCTGCCGCGTTGCCGTATGATATGAACTTGGACAGCCCTATGCACTCGCTAGCAATGACGTCTATGACGGTGCTGCCGACGGCGCCGCTCTGCGATACGAAGCTCACGTAGCCCACCGGGGGCGCGCTTATCTTGTAGGATGGCAGGAAGAGCGTGTTGACGCGCGACCGCGTATCCATGATTCCGAGGCAGTTGGGCCCGATTAGCACGATGCCGTACTTCTGCGCCGTCTTCGTTATGCTCTCCTGGAGATCCGCCCTGCCCACCTCCGTGAATCCTCCGCTGACCACTATGGCCGACTTGACTCCCGCCTTACCGCACTCCTCGAGCGCCGCGGGAACGCCCTCCGCCGGAATCGCTATCACGGCAAGGTCTATCCCGACCTTCACCGATCTTATGCTCTTGTACGCGCGGAAGCCGAGTATCTCGTCGGCGTTGGGATTTATGGGATATATCTTCCCGTCGTATCCCGCCTTTATGAAATTCTGGAGTATGATGTGGCCCACTTTCTCCGGGCTCCTCGAAGCGCCGATAACGGCCACGCTTCTCGGCTTGAACAGCGGCTTTAGGTCCATTTTTGACACACGATCACCTGATTACCCTGATGTCTACGACATCGTACGAGTCCGCCCTCACTATCACCGGATTGAGGTCGAGTTCGCTGACGTCCTCGTTCTCCACAAGCAGCCTCGAAACCTTCACGAGCAGCGAGGCGAGCATCTCCCTGGCGGCCCCGTCGTAGGTCACTATCTTGCTCGACTTGAGGTCATCGAGCATCTCCCTGGCGTCGTCCTTGCTTATCGGACAGAGCCTGAGTTCTACGTCCCTGAACGTCTCGACGTACACACCTCCGAGCCCTACAATGAGCATCCTGCCGAACTGCTTGTCGGTGCTGCCTCCCATTATTATCTCCACGCCGCCTCCGGACATCCTCTGCGCAAGTATCCTGTACGGCTTGAGCTTCTCTCCCTTCTTCTTCAAGTAGTCGAACGCCTCCGTTATCTCTCCAGCTCCCCTAAGGTCGAGTTTTACCAGCCCCGCCTTCGATTTGTGCAGGGCCTTGTCGGAAATGAGCTTAAGGACTATTCCCTTGCCACCCGAGAAAGACACAGCGTCATGTGCGCTGTCAACGTACTCGCCGTCGATGCTGTTCACGCCGTATTTCTCAAGTAGCTTCTTCGCCTGCATGTATTCGAGCAAAGGCATGGGAACACGCTAGATTATTTAACAAGGTGGCCAGTGAGGTACAGCGCCGCGATCGCAACGACGATCACAACAGCAGCCGCCGCGATCGCCACTTGCCTTCCGCCGATCTTCTTCGCCGTCTTGGGAGGCTGTACCCCCTGGTTCGGCTGGGCGGGGCTCTGCGGGGCGCCTTGCGGATTGCCTGTCTGCGCCATCGCCGGGGCGGCCGCGTTTGCTGCCTTCGCCTTCAGGAAGCCCTGTTCCGTGAGCATGAGGTCGACGTTGCCGTTCCTCAGCTCATAGCTTATGCAGCCCTGCTTGCCGAGCTTGTAAAGCCTGAGCGCGATGTCCTTGGGCCGTATGTTGAGCGTGCTCTGCAGCTCAAGCGGGAGCCTCTTTCCCCCGGAGAGCTGGACGAGTATCTCCTCGTCGAGGTTGTCTAGCGCTTCGGTGCTCCTCTTCTCGGCTTCGTCCTTGAGCGCCTTTCCCGCGTCGGTTATGCTCATGCTGTTCTGTCCGCCGTAGTACGAGGTGAAGTCTATGAGGCCCTTCTGCTTCAGCGTGCCTGAGATCTGCCCCGCGTCGTATATTGTCGCGTTTATCGTGCTACCGAACTTCTCGAGTGTCGTCTCGGGAGTTATTTTCAGGAGACACGCGAGGTCTGTGAACGTTATTACTTCATCGTCAGCCATCAAATCATCCTTCCAGTAGCATATAAATGTCAACAATTAAAAAGGATTATACAAAAAACTGATGGTTATGTCGGAACTCCATTTTCTCGGCGGCGCCGGGGAGGTAGGCCGTTCGGCCATCCTGCTCGGGGGCAGCTCCAACCTGCTCTTCGACTACGGGATAAAGCTCGATGACAAGACCGAGTATCCGCAACCCGCGCGCGGGGTGGACGCGTGCGTCCTAAGCCATTCCCACCTCGACCACTGCGGCGCGCTGCCCGTCCTGTATGACACCGGCTTCCCTACGACCTACGGGACGGAGCCGACCAAGGAGCTGAGCGAGCTGCTGATAGACGATTCCCTCAAGATAAGCAGGCTGAACCACCAGGCGCACAAGTTCTCAAAGCGGCAGCTCAAGACCTTCCTGAACAACTACGCGCCGTACGAATACGGATCGTCCGCGGAGGTCGGGGACTACTCGCTCTCGCTGCACGACGCGGGGCACATAGTGGGCAGCGCGATAACAAGGGTCGAGAACAGGAAAGGCAGGCGCCTGGTTTACACGGGCGACTTCAAGCTGGAGCCGCAGATCCTGCAGGGGCCCGCGGAGGTGGTAAAGAGCGACATTCTGATAATAGAGTCGACTTACGCCAACAGGGAGCATCCGAGCAGGGAGGAGCTCACCAAGAGGTTCATCGAGGACGTTAGGGGCGTGCTCGCGGCCGGAGGGACCGCCCTCGTCCCCTCGTTCGCCGTCGGGAGGGCGCAGGAGCTCGTGGCCCTGTTCTACCGTAACAATATGATAGACTACGTCAGCCTGGACGGCATGGCCAAGGCGGCCACGGAGATAACGCTGCGCCATCCGGAATTCACGAGGAATGTCGAGACGCTACGGAGCGCGTCAAAGAGGATGGGCTGGCTCGGCACCGCCTCCGCCCGGGAGTCCGCGATCAGCGCTCCCGGAATAATAGTGACGACGGCGGGCATGCTCAACGGGGGCCCGGTCCTGAACTATCTTACCAAGCTGGGCCAGAACTCGAAGATATTCCTGACAGGATATCAGGTGCCTGGCACGAACGGCAGGAGGATCCTGGAGGGCAAGCCTGCGGTAATCGACGGCCAGAAGCGCCACATATCCACTCCCGTCGCCTACTACGACTTCTCCGCGCACTCGGGGAAGAGCGACCTGTACCGATACGTCAGGGAGAGCGCACCCGAGACTGTCGTCTGCGTCCATGGGGAAAAAGAAACGGCAAACGAGTTTGCCGAAAGCCTGAGGATGGAGGGCTTCGACGCCCACGCACCCAAGATAGGAGAAGAGCTGAAGATAGATTTCTAGCTTCAGCTGGCCTTTTCTATTACTTCTATCTTCCCGTACTTTCCTGTGGAGAGTTGAGGAGTTCCCCTGAATTCTCCAACGTACCCGTTGGTGACCTTCACCTTGTCGCCCATGTTTATCATGTCGATGTTCTCTCCCCAAAGCGATATGGCTATGCTTCCGGTGTCGTCGCTTATAACAGCGTTAGCAACATTGAGCCTCTTGCCATACTTAGTAATGACCTCTCTGGCCTCGCCCTTCTCAGTCACAGTTCCCTCCAGCTCTACGTTCGTAGCGCCGGCCTTAAGTTCACTTATTTTCATGTATTCACCGTATTTTTACGTGGTAGTCATATGTTCGGCAAGGTATAATAAATTTTGCGTGAATGCCGTCGGTGCAAAACGCGCAAAAAGCGGGAAGTTATGACGTCGTAGCCCGATATTCTGGGTTAGACGCATGCCGATAGAAAACACTTGCCGAACAATGTTTATAAAGGGAAAAAACGAAAATCAATATTGTGATGAAATGGTAGCCGCATCCACTTTGCTCGTGTACGATCCCGAGGCATCTCTGAGCGGAATAAGCAAACCCTGTGATGGGGTGACCTTTGAGTTCCCTCCTAAGGCCGCGCCGACCGAAGATGACAGGTGCTCGGTCATAGAGAAATACAGGGTGCTCCAATACCGCAACGGGATTCACGTGCTGGTTGAGGCGATGCACACCGCGCAGAAGAACCTGCTCTTCGGTTCCGAGAAGGCCGCCGTCGCCATAGGCAAGAAAGGTATACTCACGCCCCTTTCGAAGGAGAGCGAAATATTCAGGGCGTACGGCCTTAGGCGCTAAGGCGTAACGCGAAGCCGGTCCGGCGGGAGCCTCCGCCGGATCCGCATCATGTTTTCAGTACGTTTTCGAGAAATACTCCTTCAGGCTGAGCACGGTCCCTGACGTCTTTATGGTGTAGAACCCTGTCTTCTCCGCGTCGAGCGTTTTGATGAAAGAAAGGGCCAGGATCAGGTCTCTCTCCGTGTTCCTATTCACGCTGAGTATGAAGACGTCCTCCCTGAGCTGCACGACCAGGTGCGGGTTCGCCCTGAAGTACGCGGCCTCGCCCATCGTCCCGTGCAGCCTGGCCCTGAGGTCGTCCTTCACCCTGGCGTCTGCCAGGTTGACGTCTCGGCTGGCCTCCACCAGAACGTACCTGAGCTTCCTCCTGAATATCATAGCGAATCACCCACCGCTGAGAGCATCTCCCCTGCCGCCCTGTCTCCCGCCCCGAGCAGCTTCGCAATCTCAAGCATCTGCCTGCTCGATAGGAGGCACTCCCTCCCCTCCGCCAGCGTCACGAGGGCGACGCGCGCCTTTCCCTTGAGCGCCGTCCTCACCGCGCTCTTTGCTGCGTAGAGCCCGCGCATCCTGCTTCCCTGGGACGGGCAGACGAGCGGAGCAACCGGAACGAACAGTATCTTCTCGTGGGTGCGCAGCTCCTCCACGAACTTCCCGTCGGGCTTCTCGCCCTCGACTATCACGCCTATAACGCTGCCGGCCCTCACCGCCTTGGAGAGGGTCTCCCTGTCCCCGCTCCTCACTATGAACCTGCCGTTCTCGCCGATCCGCCTGACGTCGCCCACGACCTCGACATCCCTGCCCGCGAGGAACACCCTGCCGTAGCCGAACCTCTCCGCTAGCCTTTCAAGGTTGATCTCCTCCTTCAGCGCGACTATGTCGAAAAACCGCATCGGATCAGGCCACGGGGCTTGCCTCCCCCTTCGCCTCGCTCTCGGCGAACAGGCTCTTCTCTATCGTCTCCTTTATCTTGTCCGCGGGGTAGGCGAGCTTTATGAGCTTGGTGTGGCCCCTGACCCCCTTCCCGGACTCGTAGGTGATTATCAGGCCCTGCATCTCCAGGTCGGATATGTACTTCCGGTACCACCTGCTGCTCTTCGAGTCCTTGTGCAGCGTGTCCGCGAGCTTGGTGTACTTGTTGTAAACCTCGCCGCTGAATATGAGCGTGTCGTCCCCGTCCACCAGCTTCTTGTACCTGCTCCCCTGCAGCGAGAGCATGGCGATGGCGTATAGGACCAGCTTCTGGTGCTCCGGGAGGGTCGATATGACCTCGTACGCGATCTCCTGCTCGGCGTCGTCCTGGGCCTCCTCGACCTCCCTGTCCGATATCGCGCTCATGCCGTGCTCCTCCGCAAGCTCGCCCGCCTTCGAGAGTATCTTCAGCGCCAGCCTCGCGTCCCCGCTCTCCTTGGCGGCTATCGCGGCCGCAAGCCTCACCGTCTCGGGTTTCATGATGCCCGGCCTGAAGCCCTTTTCCACCCTGGCCTCGAGTATCGCGGCGAGCTCCCTCGAGTTGTACGGAGGGAAGACAAGCTCGTTCTCGTACAAGGTGGAGAGGCTCCTAGGGTCGAGGGACTCCTTGAATGAGAGCTTGTTCGAGACCCCGACTATGGTTATGCCTCCCGAGCGAAGGTCGCTGTTCGCCCTTGTGAGCGTGTAGACCAGGTCGTCGAGGTCCTTGACGATGTCTATTTCGTCGAGCACAACGATCAGGACCTTGCTGTCCTCCTCTATCCAGTTGATTATCTTCTCATAGATCTCCACCACGCCGTACCCCCTCTTGGCGTAGAACGGCAGGTGGTCGCTGGCTATCTTGCTCAGCACCCTGTACCTGGAGTTGTAGATCCTGCAGTTGACGTAAGAGATCCTCGCCTTGACCACCGGCAGGTTCTTCACCTCGTTTATGACGTGCTTGATGCACGAGGTCTTCCCGGTGCCCGTCTTGCCGTAGACGAAGATGTTCCTGCCCCTCTCGCCCTTCAGCGAGGGGGTGAGCGACTTCACGATGTCGTTTATCTGCTTGTCCCTGAAGGGCAGCGCCTCGGGCATGTAGTGCGGGGACAGCACCTCCCTGTTGGCGAATATCTTGGACTCCTTGAATAAGTCGGCAAACTGTTCGTTCATTCTCGGCCCCGTAACCTATTTGCAATTATTCTTATTAAACTCTCCTTCCGAACCCATTGTCTTTTGATACCGCCGCCGCGCCCGATTCAAAATCTATATAAGCTTGAATCTGTTTCTCTATACCGAAGGCCCGCACCGCGGCTGTGATACCTTGTTCCCACTATTGCCGATCCTCGTGCTCATTCCCCTCCTGTTCATACTACCGCTGTTCGCGTTCGAGGAGCGCCATTCCTTCCAGATCGCGTTCACCTCGTCCCTCCTGGTGCTGATAATCTGCGGGTACATCGCCTACCTGGGGACGCAGGGCGGGCTGGGCGCCCTGTCCTTCGGCTTGGCGTACCTTCCCTCGCTAGGCGTGAACATGAGCCTGCAGGTAACGCAGTACACCGACCTGCTTCTCGTGCTCTCCGCCGTGGTTTTCTTCGCCGCGTCGGCGGCCGCTCCGGCATTCATAAAGGAGTCCGGCAGGAAATACAACCTGCTGTTCCTGCTCGCGTTCAGCTCGGCGATGGGGTTCTTCCTCTCGGGCAACCTCTTCGTGTTCCTTGTTTTCTGGGAACTGGGCGAGTTCGCGATGTTCTTCATGCTGTACCTGTTCGGCGGATTCGACAGGAGGTACGCGGCCGTCAAGTTCATCGTGTACTCCGCGGTCGCCGGGATGTGCCTCCTTATCGGGATCCTCATACTGTACTCGAGCCTGCCCACTCCAACGTTCGACATCGCCACCATAACCGGGCAGGCCGCTTCGATACCCGTGTCCGCCCAGCTCTCCGCGGCGCTCTTCCTGGTCGCGGCTTTCCTGATAAAGATGCCCATCTTCCCCTTCCACGAGTGGCTCCCCGACGCGTACGCCGAGGCGCCGGCGCCCGGCAGCATGGTCCTAGCGGGGGTGATGTCGCGGTTCGGCGCGTACGGCATGTTCCTCGCGCTTCTCATGCTCCCGGCGCTCTCCGCGTACTCCACGCTGCTGGCTGCGCTGTTCGGATTTTCGGCGCTGTACGGTGCCATAGTCGCGATCAGGCAGCCTAACATCAAGAGGCTCTCCGCCTTCTCAAGCATGGCGGGAACGGGCATAATCGCGTTGGGCCTCGCCTCCGCCACCGCCCTCGGGACGGATGGGGCGTTCTATGCCATGCTGAGCTGCGGCGCCGTCACCTCGCTGATGTTCCTCCTCGCAGGCATGGTCGACGAGTCGTTCGGCACGCCCCTGCTCGCGAGGGTTAAGGGGGTCATCAAGAGCTTCCCGGCGCTGGCGTACTCCTTCGTTTTCGGCGCGTTCGCCACCATAGGAATCCCGCTCACCGGAGGGTTCGTTGCCGAGCTTCTCATCTTCGCGGGCGCCTTCAAGGCCTACGGCGCCGTGGGCATAGTCCCGATAGCGGCGCTGGCGCTGCTCGGCGGATATTTGTTCTACGTGCTTGAGGGATCTTTCCTCGACGCCTCCTCCGCTACCGAACCGTACCTGAACCCGAGGAAATGCGCGTATGCGGCAGCCGGGTTCCTGATTGCGGCGATACTGCTATTCGGCCTGGTTCCCTGGCTGTTCCTGTCCGTCCCAGGAAGCGTCCTGGTCTAACGCCCCTCCTCGGCCTGCTCCCCTGAGACGTAGCCCGTCTCGATTATCTCCTCGAGCACGTCTATCAGGTAGCTGGCGTTCTTCGTTATGTCGGAAGTGGTTATGATGCCCGAGACCTTGTTGGAGTCGTCGACCACGCAAAGCTTCTTGATCTTGTGGTTGGCCATGTAGCGCGCGGCGTCCTCGAGCTTCATCTGCCTCTTGACCGTCATCACCGGCTTGCTCATGATGTGTTTCGCCTTTGAGAAGAGCAGGTTCCTGGTCTTTGAGACGAGCTTCTTCACTATGTCGCCCCCGGTGACCATCCCTATGGGCTCGTTGTGCTTGTTGGTAACGACCACCGCGTCTATCCTGTGCTTGGCCATCAGCTTGGCTATGTTCTTGACGCTGGTGGTCTCCTTAGCGACCACGACAGGGCTGCTCATTATCTCGCTGACGGTGAGCGACTGCCTGTTGATCTTCGTTTCTGGGTGTTCATAAGCGCCGTTCATGCGACCGCCTCCACTCAAGGTTCACGTTCAAGCTTTTTAAGTCGATTGGGAAATTGATTTACTTCGCATAAAACGGAGCGGCGCCTCCCCTTTCAACAGGCGTCGAATCTCTTTTTCTCAAGTTCCCTGATTGCGTCGGCAGCGATCCACTTGGCAGCTGGCGAATCAATCTTCTGTATCTCCGCCGCCGTCCTTAGCGCCTCGCCCCTCAGCTTCGCGTTCCTCTTCCCGATCTGTCGGAGTGCCCAGTTCACCGCCTTCTTCACGTAGTTCCTCTCGTCCGTCGCCTCCCTGACTATTATGGGGAGGAACTTCTCAAGGTCCCTGTCCTTGGCCTTCTTGTCGTGCACCGAGAGGCCCGCCATGAGGACGAACCCCGCCCTCTTGACGAACTCCTGCTTCTCATGGCTCCACTCGAACGCCTTCTTGTAGGCGAACTCCGTCCTGTCGAAGAGGTTGCCGCACACCTGGTCGCAGACGTCCCACGAGTCGAAGTCCCTTACCCAAGCGTCCATCTGCTTCTCGTTGACCCTCTCGGGGTCGTCTATCATGCTGGCGAGTATCCTCGCCTCGTGCACGCCGGACGCCCACAGCCGCAGCGCGAGATCGCGGTTCTGCCCTATCTTCTTGGCCATCTTGCGGAGTTCGGTGACCGTAACGCCGTATGCCGAGGACGTGTTTATGCCGAACTTAGCCATGCCCTCGAGCGCGGACGGGTCGCCCATCTCCTTCAGCCTTCTGAGGATGTTTCCTTCGAGCATCTCGCCGCCTCTTGCCTCCCTCGACTATATGAAAAGTAAACGCCTTGGCCGGGATTCGAACCCGGGTCACAACCGTGACAGGGTCGTATGCTAGTCCACTACACCACCAAGGCGCGATTTGGACTTATCCTATTTGACCAGCAACCTACTTATATCTTAATTTCAACACCAGGAGCGCCACGACGAAGCAAAGCGACATCGCGCTGAAGATGGCAAGCGGGGCGTCCGACTGAATCCCGCCATAGATTGTCCAGAGCACAAAGCCGGTGCCCGACGAGATCAGCCATGCCCTCGAGAGGTCCCTTGCGGACTTGGTCTTCAGCACCTTCATGAGCTGCGGAAGGTAGGAGAACGTCGTCAGGATCCCGGCAGCTATTCCCAGTATGGCTATGTAGTCCACTGTATCTCCCAAATCGTGATTTCCCGCTGGGGTTATTCGAAAACCCAACCTACCGGTATCTTCTTTCGCTTCAAAGAAGTGACAAACTACAGCCGGTCGCTCTGCCATTGAGCTACAGCGGGATATAATTAAAGGGATTGTTGAAGAATATTAATATAGCTGTTAATATAGCTATACTGGATTCAAAACCATGTACCGTGCGGCGCGGTCATGGCGGTTGCGGGCGTTGTTTGCGGGTGACGTAGGCTTGGAGATCGAAACCACTGCTGAGGGCCTGAGAAGGAAGTACGTCCCTCTCTTCTTCTACTCCTTCAAGGACCTCGTCGCGCAGCTCGTCGGCAACAAGAACTTCCAGGACGCCCTCCTGACGTCGTTCGCGCTGGTGAGCATAGCCATCGCGTTCCCCTTCCTGCCGATCTATCTGCTGATCCCGCTGATAATACTGGTGTTCATCCTCACGCTCCTGCATCCGCTGCTCGGCCTGATCGCGCTGCTCCTCTCAGCCCTGCCGATGCTAATGTACCAGGTCCCGCTGCTGGTTTGGGTATTCACGATAATAGTCAGCATATCCCTCATACTCGGATACAAATACTACCGGACGATAACGTTCGCCTACTCGCTGGTCTTCCTGTCCCTCTCGCCCATAGGCTACCTCCTTGTCATACCTGGCTTCGTGATAGCGGTGCTGGTGCTGGGATTCAAGCGCGGCGCTGCCCTCGCGACGGTGGTGATAGCGATATCCGTGATGACCTCGGGCCTCACCAACATCTCCCTCGCGGGCCCGCTCGCCTACAACCAGACCTACGTCAACCGTCAGGTCGCGAACCAGACCTATGCTGGCCTGCTGATTCCGAATTCCAGCACGAAGGCTGCTAGCCTGGGCCAGCTGCTGCCCTACACCGCGAAATCACTCGGGGTCATGTTCTTCACGGCGCCCGTCCACCTCTACGCGGCGTTCGGTTACGCGCTCCTGAGCATCTTCAACCCCGCGTTCCCTTACCTGTTCCTGCAGCTGTGCCTCTGGCTCATCGCGGTCTTCACCATAAGCAACTACGCGATCAGGAGCAGGTCTCCGTACAAGGGCTCGATAGCGAGCCTTTTCGGGGTCATACTGCCTGTCTCCTACGCGGCGTTCTCAATCCTCGAGCACCTGGCCATAAACCCGATCGTGCTGGCGAGCTTCGTGATAACCCCCATCTTCCTGTTCGCCCTGGAGTCCAAGAACATAGACGTGGTGATGGCGCTCGACGTGATGAAGCAGGACACGCTCGGCAAGTTCGGCGTGGCGTTCGAGGACCTGACGAAGGGGTCCAACGAGACGCTAGACGACGTGGCCAACTACGACGAGACGAAGAAGGAGCTCCGCAACGCGGTGCTCGCCCCGATAGAGCACAGGGAGATAGCCGGCGCGTACGGGGTTAACCCTGCCAAGGGCATCCTGCTCTTCGGCCCTCCAGGAACCGGAAAGACGCTCATAATGAGGGCGCTCGCCAACGAGATAAGGGCCAGCTTCTTCTATGTCAACGGCTCGTCGCTGCTCTCCGGGATACCCGGATCCAGCTCGCAGGCCATTAGCAGGATCTTCGCCACGGCGAAGAAGAACTCCCCGTGCGTGCTCTTCTTCGACGAGCTCGACAGCATAGCGAGCCGCAGGGACGTCAGCGAGAACGAGTCCAAGAAGGAGCTCCTGACCGCGTTGCTCAGCGAGATGGACGGGTTCGAGAAGATCTCCAACGTGGTGATAGTGGGGGCGACCAACGTGCCCCAGCTGCTCGACCCGAGCATAATGAGGCCGGGCAGGTTCGACAAGATACTCTTCATGCCGCTGCCGGACCAGAAGGGCAGGGAGGCGATATTCAAGTACTACCTGTCGGACCTTCCGGTGGACAAGAACATCGACTACGGGAAGCTGGCGGAGCTCTCCGCGAGGTTCTCCGGGGCCGATATAAAGAACATCAGCGACGAGGTCGGCAGGCAGGTCGGCGAGCGGGCGATAGAGAAGCACGCGATGCTCATAATAACGATGCAGGATATACTCGCGGTCCTCAAGAACGTGAAACCTTCCACGTCACTCTCGCAGCTCGAGGAGTACAACACCTTCAAGCTTGACTACGAGAGGAGGACGCACCCGGAGCAGCAGCAGGAGAACGAGGATAAGGTGATGATAGGCGACGTCGTCGGGCTCGAGGAGGCGAAGAAGGCGCTGCACGAGGCGGTGGAGATACCGATACTGCACCCCGACCTAATAAAGAAGTACGGCATAAGCGGCATAAAGGGCATCCTGCTCTTCGGCCCTCCAGGGACCGGAAAGACGCTCCTGATGAGCGCGGTGGCGAACGAGCTCGGAGGGGTCAACGTGATGACGATCTCCGGCTACGACCTGAGCAAGCATGGGCAGGAGAAGGCGGTCGTATCGATAAAGGAGATATTCAACAGGGCCAAGGAGCACACCCCCGCGATAGTTTTCGTCGACGAGATAGACGCATTGGTGCCTGCGAGGGACACGTCCACCGAGGCGGGGAGCCAGCTAACTGGAGAGTTCCTGCAGGAGTTCGACAAGATAAAGAACACGCCCGGGATAGTCGTGGCCGCCGCCACGAACAGGCCCGACGTCCTGGATCCCGCGCTCCTCAGGCCGGGCAGGTTCGACAGGCTGATATTCGTGCCTCCTCCCGAGGCGCCGGATAGGGAGAAGATCTTCCAGATGAACCTCGAGAAGGTGCCACTGGCCGAGGACGTGGACCTCGCCAAGCTGGCCGGCATGACCGAGGGCTTCACGGGGGCGGACATAGCGAACCTATGCAGGCAGGCGAAGATAAACGCGCTGGAGGCGAGTCTCTCGAAGAGCAGCGAGGTGAAGCTGGAGATGTCCGACATCACCAAGATCCTGCAGAGGGCGAGGCCTTCGGCCCCCGGAATGATAATGGGCAGATACCTGGCGTTCTACGGAAAGTACGGGAAGCGCTGAGCGCGGCCTCAGTGGACCAGTATGCCGAACAGGTAGCCCGAAGCGCTCTGGGCCATGCCGAAGAGCGGCTGCGGGTACACGCCCAGCAGTATCGTCAGCAGGAGGCAGAATACCACCACCGCCGCGGTCGGGGCGTCGATCTTCATCCTCTTCGCGTCCGCCTTGTCTGTGTAAGCGGAGGTTATCGCCCTCGCGAAGCAGTATGCCGTCAGCGCGGCGCTGAACGCACCCACCACCGCGAGCCAGAGCAGTCCCGAGCCTAGCGCTCCCGCGAAGACCGCGAACTCGCCCACGAACCCCGCGGTGAAGGGCAGGCCCACTATGGAAAGCAGGAACACGCTGAGCGCCGCGGCCGCAAGGCCGTTCTCCTTGTAGAGGCCGATGAGGTCGTCCACGCCGTCCCTGCCGTTCCTCTCCAGCCACGCCACTATGCCGAGAGCGCCTATCAGGACAAACGCCTGCGCGAACATCAGGAAGAACCCTCCCGCAACCCCCTGGGCGCTCTCCGCCGAGATCGCAACGAGCACGTACCCCGCCTGAGATATCGAGGCGTACGCCAGCATCCTCCTGAGGTTGTTCTGCATGAGCGCCACCAGGCTGCCGAAGAGCATCGTGAGCGCGGCAAGGATCTCTATCAGGCCGAACGCGAAGCCGGAGAACACGAAGAGCAGCATGGCGATCTGGATGAGCGCCGCAAGCCATACGCCCTTGTTCACCCCGCCGAGCATCGCGGCCACGTGCGCCTCCGCCCCCTGATATACGTCAGGGGCGAACGCGCAGAACGGGAACACCGAGGCACCGGCCCCCAAGGACGCTATGAAGAGCGCGGCGGCAAACGCGAGCAGGGCGCTCTGCTGCTGCGGCGCGACGGCCACAGATCCCGTCGCACCGTAGACCATCACGATGGCGAAGGACATTACCGCCAGCGCCACGGATGACATTACGAAGAACTTGACCGCGGGCTCGACGGCGCGCTTTCTGGAGGCGAGCATTATGAACGCGGTAGGCACGCTGACCGTTTCGAGGCCCAGGAACACCACAACCAAGGACCCCCCGGAGGCGACCAGATACGCGCCCACCAGCGCGAAGGATCCGAGCAGCGCGAAATCCGGATATTCCTGCGAGTGCCCGTGCGCCAGGACGTTCACCAGGAGCATGCCGAGCGTGAACAGAAGCATGAAGAAGGCCGACAGAGGATTCACGTTGGCCACGCCGAGGTACGTGGCGGGGGCGCCGTCCATCGCGACGATGAACGCGCAGAGGAGGGCCAGGACCGCGGTGTTGAACCATATCTGCGTCCTGCGCCTCCCCCTCGTTAGCCTGTAGAGCAGGTTGCCTAGCAGCAGCGCCGCGACAAGCGATACAAAACAGTATGCGTAGAGCGTCAAATAATCGCCAGTGCAATCAGCAGCAGGAGCATCCCGACAGCAAACACCACCACGTACGCGCTTATCTCCCTGGACGCGAGGCGCTTAGCGGAGTTAGCAAATTTCATGACAAAATGGCCCAGCCCGTCGAACATGCCATTGGCCTCTGCATCGAAATAGTTGAAACCGTCACCGAGCAGCATGACGAACGCGGCCGCGTAGGAGAATGCGGCGTTCGCGATCATTGTCAGGAATCCGGACCTGTCGGGATTCGCGGCCGCCGCGCGCGCGGAAGGCCTTTTCCTGCGCGCGTAGACGTAGTACCCGATTCCGACTCCAACCGCAACCGCGCCCGTCTCGAACGCCGCGCCGTAAGTGGTGATTTGCAGGGAGGACTGGGTCGCCCCCTGCGCCCCCGCGCCGACGTATCCCGGGAGGATGAAAAAGCCCGCCCCCGCCAGGAGCGCACCGGCAGCGAGCAGCGCCGCCCCCGCCATCATGCTCCTGGGCACGGTCCTGTAGTTCAGCGAGGCGCCCGACTTGCCCGTCTTCTTGGCCTGCAGCACGAGCCACCTGGTGCAGTAGACGCTCGTGGTCAGGCTGATCAGGGATATGATTGCGTAGGCCGCGAGGTCCCCCCCGAGCGCCGACGCCATCCCCATGTTCGCGAAGAAGCCGCTGAAAGGAACTAGCCCCGCGAGGGACAGGACGCCCACCGCCGCGGCAAGGTAAACAGTCTTATTCTGCGCCAGGCCCCCCATCTCGTCAAGGTTCTCCTTCCCGGTGGCCTTCGCGCTTATCCCCGCGCACAGGAAGAGGAGCGACATGTAGAAGCCCTGCGCGAACAGGAAGTAGACCGCCGCCGCCAACGACCCGCTGCCGACCGCCATCAGCGCCAGGCCCAGCCCCTGGACCGTCGAGTAGGCCAGCACCCTCTTCACCCGCTTCTCGGTCAGGGCATTTAGCGTCCCTATGACCGCGGTGACCAGTCCGAGGAAGAAGAGCACGGGCAACGCCCCCGAGGCGTAGAATATCGGAAACAGGATTATCGCTGCGAACAGCCCCGCCTTCACGGCGGTGCCCGAGCTCAGGAATGCGGCGAATGGCGCGGGGCCCTCCAACGCGTCAGGAAGCCACTCGTGGAAGGGGAACTGCGCGGCCTTGGCGAGTATCGCCAGGGTAAGGAGGGCCACCGCGGTCAGAGGCATCGGCGTGGCTGCCAGTGAGCCGAATACGCCGCTGAAATCGAGCGTGCCGTAGACGTTGAGCACGATCGCCATCGCGCCCAGCAGGGCAAGGTCGCCTATGGCCGCGACCGTCGCGGTCTTCCGGGCTGCACGGTTCGCCTTCTGGTCGGTGTTGTGGAAGAATATCGAGACGTAGCTGGTAAGGCTGATGAACGCCCATCCTATGAAGAAAAGCGCGAAGCCCCCCGACATGGAGAAGGCCAGCATCGCCGCCTCGAGCGCGAGCATCTCCAGGTAGAACTTCTTCTGCCCGCTGGGCAGCCCCTCGGATCCGAACGAGTAGAGCAGAACCGCCGGACTTATGAGGAGGACGGAGAGCATCAGCACGATGTTGACCGCCGCGGTCGCCGTCGTTATGTCCACGACGGTGCTCCCGATGGCCAGCCATCCGAAAGACGACGCCCCGCCGCCAACCAGGGAAAACAGAGCAAGGCTCGCGAGGCTGCCTGCGAGCGCCAAGTACTTCGAGAAACGGTAGTTCCTGTTTATCGCGACCGCCGCGGTCGCCGCGACAAGGGGAACTAGGAGGATGAGGGGGTCCATTCTACCACTTAAACCTCGACATACCCGCCGCGCTGAAACCCAGTCCCTGCGACTTCATGCATGCGTAGAGCGTCACCATGCCGATCGCCTGCGCACCCCCCGCCGCCCATATGCCGATCAGCAGGGTCACGGCACCTGGTGACGAGGAGACCGCGAACGAGAAGAACGCGACGAGGAGCGTAGCACTGGCCACGAAGATGAGCTCTATCGCCAGCATGGTGAACACCAAGTGCCTGCTGACGGCTATGCCCGCCAGGGCGATCGCGACAAGCGCGACGCAGACAATGAAGATATATTCTAGCATCCGGCTACACCTTCGAGAATCTCTTCATCACCAGGACTCCCCCCGCGGCCGCGGCGAAGAGCATGAAAACCGAAGCGTACAGCAGGGCGTACTGCCCCTCGAACGCAATCACCGCGCTCGAGACGAAGCTGTTGCCCGTTTCCTCCAGACCCCCTCCGACGCCGCTGTACATAACTGACAGGGAGGCAAATATGACCGCCGCCGCGACCAGGAACCTCACAGGCCCTGATATTTTGGCCTGCCTCTCCTCGGAGGCGACCGCAACGACGAGGTACGCGGCAAGGCCCCCCGCGAAGACGAGGAGCTGGAGTGCGGCCGCGAGCGTCTGGCCGAGATACACGAGAAGCAGCGCGCTGCCAAGCGCGGAGAACGCAAGGCAGATGACCGCGTTGACCAGCCTGCGCTGCAGGAACATCAGGACCGCCGGCACTAGCGCTATCGCAGCGAACAGGCACAGTACGGTAAGGTCGGACACTCTCTAACCCCTCAGCTCCTCCGGTCTCTTCACCATGCTTCTCTTGTCGTACGCTTCACTGTAGCTTCCTTTGGTGAGCGTAAGGCACTTCGTGGGGCACACCTCCTCGCAGAGGCCGCAGAACATGCACCTGTCGAGCCCGACCTGCGGCATCTTGACGGTACCCGCCTTCGAAGGCGCCGAGACCATCCGTATGGTCTTGTTAGGGCACACCTCCTCGCACGCCGAGCAGCTCACGCAAGTGCTGGCGTCGAGCCTGAGCATGCCCCTCTCGGTGTCTTCCAGGGACTCCCTCTCATCAGGGAACTCCAGGGTCGCGCACTTGTCGGAAAGGCTCCTCAGGCTCTTCAGAAGCGGCTCTACGATCATTACCTCACACAATGAATATCATGACAGTAACAATTAAATTGAGTATCGCGAAAGGCACGAGGACCGTCCAGCAGAACTTGAGCATCTGGTCCAGCCTCATCCTCGGCAGCGTGGCGCGGACGAGGGCGATGACAAGGCCTATCGCGAAGCTCTTGATGAGGAGCCACGCCACGGGCGGCAGGACCGCCGGCCCCGACCACCCGCCGAAGAACAGCATGGCCATCAGGAGGCAGCCGAGGAACATCCTGGTGCTGTCCAGGAACGCCGATAGCGCGAAGTACGGGGCGCCGACGTCCGCAAGCCACCCCCCTGAGATCTCGGAGCCGGCATCGCCAAGGTCGAAGGGCGGCCTGCCGAGCTCGGCCAGCATCGCGACGAAGAAGACCAGGCAGCCGATGGGCATGAGGACGGCGAACCACACGCCCTTGACCTGCGCGGCGACTATGCCCACAACGTATACCCCTCCGGACTGCGCGGCGACTATGCCAGGGAAGCCATAGCCGTTGGCGAGCATCCCGACCGAGGCCACGACGAGCAGCAGGGGGACCTCGTACCCGAGGAGCGCGATCAGCGACCTCTGGGCCCCTATCGCGGCGAACTTGTTTCCGCTGGAGGTGCCGCTGAGGAAGACCAGGAGCGGCGCGAAGGACAGTACGACGAAGATCACGAGCGCGCCGAGGCCGAGGTCGGAGGCGACGAGGCCGGGCGTGAGAGGGATCAGCATCACAAGGAATATCGCCACCGCCAGCATCAACGGGATCGTTACGAGGAACAGGCCCTTCTGGGCGCCCTTGGGAACGGGGTTCTCCTTGGAGAGAAGCTTGACCACGTCTGCCAGGTTCTGGAGCAGGCCGTAGCCTCCCGTCCTGGTCGGCCCGCGCCTGGCCTGCACCCTCGCGACCGCCTTGCGTTCCATCCAGACGAAAAGGTAGTCGAACGCGACTATCAGCAGCACAACTAGGGCGGCGTAAACAGCCAGCGCCCCGGCCCTCACCCAGAGGTCGCCCGAGGCCAGCGCCCCGGATAGCTGCATCATAGCGTAATCACCTATCAACATCTCCCATCACCAGATCGAGGCTGCCGAGTATTGCGAAGAGGTCTGCCATCCTGCGGCCCTTGGCGAGCTCCCTTAGCGCCCCCAGGTTCGCGAATGACGGCGAGCGTATCGAGAGCCGGTACGGAGAGCGCGCGTCCGTCACGAGGTAAAGCATGCACTCCCCCCTGGGCGTCTCCCTGCTGATCCGCGAGATCCTCTTTCCCGGACGAGGCACCACCAGACGCAGCGGCGCTCCGACCGCGCTGCCCGGCGGAATCTTGTTGAACGCCTCCCTGACGAGCCGTACGCTCTCCCTGATCTCCAGGATCCTGACCGCGTACCTGGCGAGGCAGTCGCCTTCGCCCCTCGCCTGGAGCGCGAAGGAGAGGTCGCCGTAGGCGCAGTACGGCGCCTTATCCCTGACATCGTACTCCACCCCCGAAGCCCTCAGCACCGGCCCGGAGACCCCGAGCTCGATCGCCATCCTCCTGCTCAGCCTTCCAACTCCCCTGAGCCTCCCAACGAAGACAGGGTCCTTCCGGATGAATGAGTCGTACTCACCGATCCTCTTCTCAACGTACTCGAGTACCGCCGCCGCCCTCTCCTCGAATCCCGGATTGAAATCCCTCGCCAGCCCTCCGAGCCTCATGCTGACGTAGAACATCCTCGAGCCCCCGCACTCCTCGAGCAGGCGCAGCACGACGTCCCTGTCCCTGAGTGCCCACATCGAGACGGACGACCGCTGGCCCAGCGCGTCAGCCATGTTGCTCAGCCACAGGAGATGGCTCGCTATCCTCTCGAGCTCGAGCAGTATCGTCCTGGCGTATGCGGCCGTCGCCCCCACCCGCACCCCTATCGCTTCCTCGACGGCCGCAACGTAGGCCTCGGAATACGACATCGGGGACGCGTAATCGAGCTTCTCCATGTAGGGGGCGTTCTGCATGTACATCCTCGTCTCTGCGAGCTTCTCCACCCCCCTGTGCAGGAATCCGACGTGAGGCTCCACGTCCACCACAGTGTCTCCCTCGAGCTCGACGGCCAGCCGCAGCGCGCCGCAGGTGCCTGAATGGAAGGGCCCGATGTTTATCCTGCTAGCCATGAATATCACTTTTTCTCGTAGGGCTCCCCCCACGCGAAGTTCTTCCTGAGCGGCGCGGCGCGGCCGTTCCATTTCTCGAGCAGCAGCCTCCCGCACTCCCTGCCCCTGATCTCTATCCCGAACATCTCGCTGAGCTCCCTCTCGTGCCAGTCCGCGGCCCGGTAGACCCCCATTATGCTCGGGACCCACGAGTCCGCGGGGTCTACCTCAACCTCGATTGTCTCGTCCCTGCCCGAGGAGGCGTCCCTCAGGAAATAGACCACCTCGATGCGGTCGACGTAGTCGACGGCGGTGATCTTGACGAGGTACGTCATGCCCCCGCCCCGCATCTCCCTCGCCTTGCCCAGAAGGGCCTCCCTGTCAATCTTCAATCTCGCCACCTATCTTCTTCTGGAGCTTTACGAACGCCGCGAAGAGGTTCTCCGGCCTCGGCGGACAGCCCGCCACGTAGACGTCCACGGGCAGTATCTGGTCGACTCCCTTCACTATGTTGTAGCTCTCCCACCACGGCCCGCCAGAAGCCGCGCACTCCCCGTAGGCTATGACGTACTTCGGCTTGGGCATCTGCTCGTACAGCCTCTTTATCTCGGGGGCCATGGACTTCGTAACCCATCCCGCGACCACCATGACGTCGCTCTGCCTGGGCGTGTCCCTGAAGGGGGCGTACCCGCCGCGCTCGGCGTCCAGCCTGGGGGAGGCGAAGTCCGAGAGCTCCAGCGAGCAGCACGCCAGCCCTAGCCGCATCGGCCATATGGAGCTCTTCCGGGACCACCTGATTGCCCCTCCCGAAAGTGCCTTGGTGACTTCGGAGAGCGCCGCGAAGAGCACGCCAGGCCTCGCCTGCCTCCTGGCCAGCGAGTCCTCAACCAGCCTGCCCATCTCGCGCTCGGCGTCGGCGAACTCCTCTTCGCCATACGGGACACCCATCTAGACCCCCCTCCTGCCAAGGGCGAGAACGAAAGCCGCCATGACAAAACCCAGCACGAGCAGTAGCGCGATGCGCAGATTGCCCGCGACGTCGAGCTGCCTCACGAACACGCTCCAGAGGACGACCACCGCGGCCAGGACCGCGAACGCCGTGAAGACGACCAGGTAGCGGGAGTAGTCGGTCATCAGCTCCGGAGGGCGCCCGACGCCCTCCTCCCCGCTCTCATAGTGCTGCGCCCGCGCGCCGTTGTCATCGCCGACCGGGCGCACGAGCTTCGAGAAAGCCAGCACCAGAGCAGGCACCAGCAGCGCTACCGCCGCGAATATGAAAAGCTCAAGGTGCCCGATCGCCATCGGTTACTAATGGACTCTAACGTTAATATTTCTTGTTATGTCCGTGCGCCGGCGCCGCCGCAATCAGTCCCAGAGCTCGCTCAGTTTCTTGTCCTTGAGAAGTATCTCCTTGACCTCCTTGTCGAACTGCGGGTCGTTCCTCCTGAGCCATTCAAGCAGCAGGGTGGCGTGCTCCTTCTCGTCGTCGCGGTTGTGCGCGAGGACCGCCTTGAGGTCGGCATCGGAAGTCGCGTCGGACCGCTCGTCGTACCACATTATGGCCCCGAGCTCCTCCACAAGGGACTGCCTCGCCCTGTTCAAGTCGTAAACCTTCTCGCTTATGTTTCCCTTCTCAACGTAGTCCACAAGAACACCTTCGGTTAAACATCCACCTCAAGTAATATATTCTTGACATTTCATCTTACTCTGAATTCGCAAGGTGCTCGGTTGAGGATCACTCAGAAGGGGGAGGAGGTGCTAAGGCAGGGCTCGATAAAGGTGAGGGTCACCCGCGGGGGCCTGGCGCAGCAGGTCACCTTCAGGGTCAGGCACAAGAGCTTCGCGGGCGCCTCCTACGTCGAACTCTTCACCGACAGGATAATCGCGCTCACCGAGCTGGAGAACATCGCGAACGACATAGGCCTTCCCGTGGAAGCCCCGAACGGGGAGGCGTTCCCCGCCGGAACCGGCAGGTCGGATTTCACCGTGATGGAGGAATAGGGTGCCGGATTGGCCGCAGGAAGGTCGAACGCAGAGCCGAAGCCACGGGAGGCTCAAGCTTCCTGAGACGCCGCATCTTCCTCCCGCGCCAGCCGGTTCCCGCAAAAATATATTAATGTGGAAACGGATACTCTACCTTGTGACAAGATGGGGGCCATCGTGGAGGCGCGGATCATCGACTGGCCTATTTCTTTCTCCCCTAACGAGGTCAGGTACGCGGAGCCTGACGGGGCGGGCGGGGATGTCCCCCTCAGGCGGGCCGTGCTCCCGGAGGTTCTCTCCGACCCCGCGCAGCTCAGGGCGCGTGAAGGGAGGCGGGTATGGGTCGAGCCGGACTGGTCGGTGCCCAAGGAGCCCGGACTCTACCGGATAAACCGCAAGGAAGCGCGTGGGCGCACAGTCAGGCTGTTCCTGGTCCCCGTACAATACAAAGAAGCGCTGGAGATTCCCTTCGGGCAGTCCCTCTACGTCTCCTCCCTCGCGGCCGGATGCGGGGGACCGATGTTTCTCGAAATCTCGCCAAACTGCGGAGCGTCCCTCGGCCTGTTCGTGCCCGCCGATTCCTCAATGACCGCCTTGAGGGCGCGCGTCCCTGCCGACTGCGATTGCAGGGCGGACTCCCTGCTCATAGAGAAGGGCGAGGCTATCAAAGTCACGCTCGCGAACAGCAAAACATACCTGCTCGACGGTGTCGTCAGGGTGGAGCGGCTCAGAAGGGATTGACAGAGGCTCACTTCCTTCCTCTCCTGCACGTGGAGCAAATCCCAAGCTTTGCGTCGTAGTGCTCGTCGCATGCGGCCCTGCCGCAGGCCCTGCACGCGTGGCCCGCGGGCTTACCGCAGACGTGGCAAAGTCCATAGATGTCCGCCATGATATCAACCGAACTCGATCATCTCCGCGAGCAGTTCCTTGGCCCTGGAGGCCGCGAGCGGGCGCATCCCCTTCGTCTTGGAGTAGCGGCACTGGTACCTTATGTACGACTCGTTGACGTTCGTGTTGGGGTTGACGAGCTTGCACCTTTCGATGTAGTCGGAGATTGCCTTCACTGCGTCGTCCTCCTCCAGCTTCCTCACGTTCATCAGGTAGGGGGCCAGGATCAGGTTCACCGTCCTGTGCCTCACGTCAGGTATTGGGATGGTGAGCAGCCTCTCTATCCAGGCGTACGAGCCGGCGGTCTCCGCGCGTATCGCGCGCTTCTCCTCGAGCTTTATGCCCTTGGACAGCTCGACGACCTCCTTCGGGAGCGCCTTCCTGTCTATCGGGAGCCTCTTGGCGACCTCCCTCTCCACCGCACGCACCAGGAGCATGGTCGCGCGCTCCTTGGTCATATGGACCACGCCGCCCTCGAGCTGCTGGTTTGCGAGCAGCAGCGGCTCGCTCTTCTGGTGTATCATCACGAAGTCGGCGAAGTCCATGAGGAACTCGCCTCCCTCCTCCCTGACGTTGAGCCTGAGTTCGCCGGCGATCCTGGCCACGCTTTCGGGGCGGTCCTCCGCGAGCGCGTCCCCGGCCCTGTTGGCCTCCGCGGAGACGTACCTGGCCAGGGCGTACCTGTCGCCAGCGGCGCTTATCAGCATCCGCGCGTAGACGTAGCTCATGAGGTAGGTGTACTTGAGCTCCGTTAGGTCGGTCCTCACGAACTCTATCCTGGACTTGCTGATTGCCTCGTTGACGCGCAGCAGGCCCGCCGTGAGGTAACGCCCGTCGATCGATCCGGCTTCGGCCGAGGATACGATCTCCTTCGCCTCGGCAGAAAAAGGATACCTATAAGCAAAGTCCAGCTTCGGACTGTCGGCCCTTGCCATGGTGGGATTTGCTGTTTTAAGGTTTATAATCCAGACGCATCCCGCAGGCGGTTTTATATTTGTGGAACGAGTATTAAGGTGTGGTTAGTGTGGTGCTCAATTGGAGGTTTTGGAGGCAAGGGCGCAGTTCTGGAATTCGTTGTTCGTGCTCGTGGCGAGGGACTCGCAGCCCCCGATAAGCGCGGATTTCAAGAGCATGGCGGAGGAGGTCGCCCGAAAGGGCCTCGCCCCGGACACGGAGACGCAGAGATACTCGGCTCTGACCTACCGTGTGCCCGTGCCCATGTCGGAGGTGACTGCCTTCGGATCGCACTTCATATCGCCCGCGCACCAGAAGGGGATAATCAACGCGGTCGACTTCTACGTGCCGGAGGGCACCCCGATACGCGCCCCCATGCGCGGCGAGGTGGCGCAGATAAAGGAGAATTCGACAGTCCACGGCATCTCTACTTACTACTGGCTGAAGGGCAACGGGATCGGGATAAGGTGCGACAAGGGGGAGTACTTGTGGCTGGAGCACCTCCGGTCGGGGTTCGCAACCGAGCTGGGCATAGAGAAGGGGCAGGAGGTCAAGGCGGGCGACCTCATCGCTTACGGGGGCAATACTGGCTTTTCAGAGAGCCCCCACGTGCACATGGAGGTCCTCTCGCTATGTCCCGACACCGTCCGGCCAACCGCGCCCCTGATAAAGAGGCTACTGAACTACTCGACGCTGAAGATACGCTTCAGCAACCGCGACATGCCCTTCGACATATATTGGACCGAACTGAACTTGCATCATAGCAAGCCATCCTCCCGCGGAGCTAGAAAATAAAGCTGTCAGCGCCCTTCCGAGTACTCGGCCGTATCCTCTAGCACCGCCGGATTCGCGGTCCTGGGCGTCGCCCGCCCCGAACTATTCCTCGACGTAGGGTGCGAGGAAGTAGGTCACGTTCGCGTCCCCGATGTTGTAGCCGAGCTTCAGGGGCTGGTCGGACTTGAGGGACAGGTTTATCGAGTTGCCTACCGGAGTCGACTTCACCATGCTCTCGAGGAACTCGAGGTTGAAGACCGCGGATGCGTCCTTGGTCACGTCGACCTTCTTTATCTTGCCGCCGTCCACATCGTGCAGCTCCTCCAGCTCGCCCGAGTCTCCCTTCGCGTTTATGGCGAAGAGGCCCGACGAGGCCTTGAATGATATGTATGAGGATATGAGCGTGGCGTCCTTGAGCGCGTTCTTCAGGTGCTCCCCGTCCACCTCGACCTTCGCGTCGAACTCGACGTTCGGCTCCTTCTCCACGCCCTTCTTGACGTCTATGAGTTTGAGCTTGTACCTCCTCCTGCTGTTCTCGCCGACGAACTCGAGCGACATCTTCCCGTCGGTGTCCTTCATCACGAGCGCCTCGTCGTCCCTGGTCCTGGTCATGATCTTGCTGAGGTTGTCGAGGTTGAGGCCTATGGACACTGCCTTCTCTATCTCGAACTTGGAGAACGCCTTGCTAGGCATCGTGAAGGATACCATGCTTATCCCCGAGGGGTCCATGGCCTTGAGGGTTATGCCCTCTGGAGTTATGCTGAAGAGGCCCTCGTCTATGAGGCTTACTATCGCGTCTATGCAGTCGCGCCAGTGCTTTGCATTCTCGAGCTTCAATTCGAACATAACGATCCCTATCGGTGCGGTTGCTTAACCATTGATAGTAATTAAATATAATGGTATCGCTTCATAAGCATGAAGAAAAATACTATTGCTGGGCAGTCGGCAAAAAAGGGTGCAAAATGACTAACGTGCGCGGACGCGCCAAGTCGTCGGAGGAACGCACACGGCCGGAGGCGGGCTCATGATCGGAATCATATACTCTGCACTGGACGAGGCGTCATCAAACATGGCCATGCACCTGGCCAAGGAGCACGATTTCGAGGAAATTGAGGTCCTCGGCCCCAAGGTCTTCGCGGGCGACGGCGTGAGGATGTACGAGACGCGTTCGCAGCTAATCCACGCGGAGTTTGTCGATTCCCTGGGCCTGGAGACGGCGTACTTCCTCAGCAAGCACGAGAGCGAGGCGCACGTCCCCGCTTTCACGACGCACTCTCTGGGCAACTGGGGGCCCGAGGCGCAGTTCGGCGGCAGGCCCATGGAGCTGTCTTACGCGGCGCCGGTCGCGATGCTGGCGGTGCTCTCGAACCTGACTCGCGCAGGGGGAGTCGCCGCGCGGACTTACGAGGCCACACACCACGGTCCCCTGCTCAGGACGCCTTCGCTTTTCGTCGAGATTGGGGGGACTCCCGAGATCATCAGAAGCGTGGAATGCGCGGCGCGGGCCGCGGAAGCGGCGTACTCGGCGTTCGCGGAACAGCTCTCCAAAGAGTCCTCGTTCAGCAAGATAGCGGTAGGCATTGGTGGCGGGCACTACGCGGAAGCGTTCTCGCGGCTCGCGACCGAAAAGGGATACGCATTTTCGCACATAATGCCCAAGTACGCAATCGCCAAGGAAGGCGCCTCCACCGACTTCAAAATGCTCGAGCAGTGCATGGTCCGCACGACGCACGAGCCCGAGGTGGCGGTGATGGATTGGAAGGGATTGGGCGCCGCGGCGCGAAACGAAGCAATAAAAAAGTTAAATGAGCTTGGTATTGACTATGAAAGGGTCTAGCCTGTTGGCTGTTTCGCTTCTGACGCTTCTGTCACTCCTCGTAGCCCCCGCTCACGCAGGATACTGGTTCCAGACCGGCGCGAGGCCCGGGAGCGGCGCCGCGCCGAACTCCGGAGCGGGCGTATCCATACAGACCATCACCCCCCAATCCGCAACCGCGGGCTCGATGGCTTTCTGGGTCGGGGAGAACCTGCCGAACGGCGCGTTCCTGCAGATGGGGTATGTGATAGAGAACGAGACAGGAAACTATCCCTCGAACTGCACGGCCTCCGGCTGCAGCGGGACCGAGTACCTGACCGCCGGAAACGCCGAGTGGTTCTACGAGTACTTCCTGTCCAAGAACGGCAACTCCTTCCTGGGCCAAATTGGGCCCAACGGATCGGCGGGCACAAACGGCACCTTCCACACATACTCTTTCCACTCAGTCGGCAACACTTGGTACCTGCTTTTCGACGGAAAGCAGGTAGGCAGCGTCGACCTGGGCGCGTCCTCCTCGGGATCGAACTATCCCGTTGCGGTAGGGGAAGTGGCGAACGTCACCAACAACAAGGCGCAGATGAGGACGGTGATCTTCTCGAACCTTTCCATCTACGAGAACGGGGCATTCAGCCCGGTCTCCAGCGGCTACGCGTCAGTGGGATACGGCCAGGGCAGCCAGACCTCGCTCAGCAATCCTTACGGAGTCGAGGAGGTCGGGAGCAGGACGAACTACTTCGAGGTGGGCTCCAGCGTGCCGAAGAACTCAAACAACGCGAAGCTCTGGACGCTGGGCTACGCACTAAATGTAGTGTCCAAGCTCGGCAACTTCAGCAGCAGGAACACCTACGTAGCCTACACGAAGGTGCCTTTCTCGGTCCCCAGGACGCTCTCGATGAACGGAGACACGAAGGCCACTTTCTTAAGCTGGACAGGGACCGGAATCGGCTCGTACACCGGGCCGCTCAACGGCACACTCGTCACTCTCGACGGAAACATCACCGAGAAGGCCAATTGGCAGCTGCAGTACTTCGTGAACGTGTCCTCGTCGGAGTCCCCCGCCTCGGGCGCGGGATGGTATAACAACGGCACGCTCGCCAAGTACGGAGTCGCCAACGCTTTCGTCTACGCGAACGGCTCCGAAAGGTACGCGTTCTCCTCGTGGAGCAACGGCAACAAGAACATGAGCGGCAACTACCTCGTCGAGGCCCCCGCGAACCTCACCGCCATGTGGCTCCACGAGTACTTCGTGAACGTGTCCTCGTCCTACGGCAACGCGACCGGCGGCGGGTGGTACGAAGCGGGAAGCTATGCGAACCTCAGCGTCCCGAACCCCATAGTTAACGTGAGTCCGGGCATCAGGCTGGCCTTCATATCCTGGAGCAACGGCAACAAGAACGGCACGATGCGCGAGGAGATATCCTCCCCCACGAGCCTGAGCGCGCGGTTCGGCAGGCAGTACTTGTTGGATATTTCCGCCAAAGACTCGCAGGGGAACCCGATCTCCGTATCATATTTCGTGATAAACGGGAACCAGTCGAGCGGCAGCGCCTACCTGAGCGAGAACAGCGCATACTCCCTGACAGGGGCGTACTACAAAGGGGTTCTGCTGCCTGAGAACCTTACGCTGCAGGTCAGCCACCCCTCGACCGTCAACGTCTCCCTCCCCGTGTACGACGTGAAAGTGAGGACGACCGACCTCTTCGGCCTGCCCGTAAACGCCTCGGTAACCCTTGTCTACAAGAACGCGACCAGTTCCCAGGCATACTCCGGATCCGCGGGCACGCTCCAGGTGGCCGACGTGCCGTACGGCGCTTCCAACGTGGCCGCCAGCTATTCGGGGGTCACGGTGCGCGCTTCGACGCTGGACGGAAACGAGGCGTCCATGGTGTTCGTCTCAATGACGGACGTGGTCGTCGTCGCCGTCCTGCTCGCAGTCGCAGCCGTTGCCGCGCTGAGATTCAAGAGGCGCCCTCCGCGCCGCGGAAGGGAGCCGTACGTCTCCGAGGCGGAGTCTGGCTGAGTGAAATCCCCCTAATTTATCTTATTTCCGCTACCACATATTAGTCGGGCGATTGCGTGGAAGAAGTCAGCGTGGCAGTCATAATACCTCCCAGGAACTTCAGGGACGAGACCCTCTCCCTCCTCGAGCTCCTGCTGGCGAAGAAGGACATCAGGAAGGTGGTCGCGAGCGTGAACCCCAGGGACTGCACGGGATACCACGGGGCGGTTGTGAGGCCGGAAACGACCTTCAAGGAGCTCGATCCGGCGCGGACCGCCGCGATAATACTCGCCGACGGCCCCGGTGTGGACTCGTTCAAGCTCTACGACTATCGGCCGCTGCTCGATGCCGTCAAGACGTTTCACGACCAGGGGAGGGTCGTCGCCGCCATAGGCAACGGAATAAAGATAGCCGCCAGGGCGAACGTCATAAGGGACACGAAGGTGGCCGAAAGCACCGATAAGGAGGAGGACGGCGTGGTGCGGCTGTACAGGGGGGTGCCTTCCAAGGGACACCTGGTATCCGACAAGAACGTGATCACCCTCTCTGACCCCGAAAGGATAGACGAGCTCGTAGTGCTGCTCTCGGAAGTGCTAGGCACCGCCTGAGGATTTCGCCTTGTAGTGGATGTGAGACTCGCCGCCGCACTCGCACCCGTAGACGGCGTAGCCGTGCGCGCTGGCCAGCCTGACGCGGCAGTTGATTCCGGGCACGAGGAAGTTTCCGCAATTCTTGCAGATCCTGGCCTTCAGCGAGTTGGGGATCCTCACCTTGTAGTGCGTGCCGACCCTCACCGCAATGGCGACGTACCTCTTCGCGAGCCGCCTCGATTCCCCGGTGTTCTCGGACGTAAGCTCCTCGGCCATGCCTAGCAGCCTTCCTATGCGGAAAAGCGCGGTCCGCTTCACGAGCGATTCGTTCTTCATGGGATCAGTTCCACGTCAATTTATTTATAGGCCTAGAGCAAATATAAATTGATGAAATGCAGGGCCACGCGCTGAGGGTAAAGCACACGGACGTGAAGCTGGAGTGCGAGGACGTGGCGGTGGGCGTCTGCGTCTATCTGGACCGCAGCCACGTGGTCAGCCGCCACAGCGCGATCACCTTGGTGTTGGACCTTCCCGGACGCAGGCAGCGCATCGAGATGTACCAGAGGGATGCGAAGGAGGGAGCCGAGCAGGACGCCCGCATGAATGCCGAGTTCGAGAGGCTCATATGCTACCTCGACCGCGCGAGGATGAAGGTGGGAAAGCTCGAAATGAGCTTCGAGCTTCAAGGGGCATGGGGCGCGCTTATGAGGGACGACCGCTCCCTAAGCGACTGCCTTCCCGGAAAGAAGTGCCTGGCGGGCCTGAAGAGGTCCACCGAGACCACCTTGCCGGGGACTGGCTGGGAGCTCAGCGTGAACTTCCGCGGTCCGCGCGGCGAATCCCAGCGGGCGGCGGTCCGCGCGGCGTCGCTTGAGAAGCAGGCCTACCTGGTCAACTCCCTGATGGGCGACAGGAGAAAGTTCAAGTTCAACGGCCTCGAGTTCGGATCCAACGAGAAGTCTTTCGGGGCGATCTTCTGGACATACGTACCCGTCAAGGGGGAGGATAAGACTGCGTTCACCGAGACGGCCGCATGCATCCTGCACGCCAGGGGCAACGAAGGAGGGCCTTCCTGGAGCCACTAGTGGCTCCGAAACGTGAACTGCTGGATGGGCCCGGAGAGATTTGAACACTCGACCTACGGCTTATAAGACCGTCGCTCTAACCAAGCTGAGCTACGAGCCCCTGCTTGCATATATATTTGTTAAGATTTTTATTAATATCAGAGACAGTTGCTGTTTTGGGTCAGGGAATGGATCTTGGAGAAGGACTGAGAAAAGCGATCGCGAGGCTGACGGGAGCGACCATAATCGACGCGAAGACCATACGGGAGTTCAACAAGGAGCTTCAGCGGGCGCTAATCTCTGCCGACGTTGACGTCGGCTTGGCGCTCTCCCTGACAAAGAAGATAGAGGACATAGCGCTCAAGGAGAAGCTGCCCTCAGGCGTCAGCGCCAAGGACTACATAACGAACATAGTGTACGACGAGCTCGTCAGGCTCATGGGGGAGGCGTTCGAGCCGGAGATAAAGCCGAAGAGGATACTCCTCCTGGGGCTCTACGGATCCGGAAAGACCACGACCTCCGCGAAGCTGGCGAAGTTCTATCAGGACCGCGGCCTCGGCAGCGCGCTCATCGCGTGCGACGTCTACCGGCCCGCGGCGTACGAGCAGCTGGAGACCCTGGCCAAGCAGGCGGGCGTCGGCTTCTTCGGGATAAAGGGGGAGACCGACGTCAGGAAGATAGTTAGGCAAGCCACCGAGGCGCTGAAGGACAAGAAGGTCCTGATCTGCGACACGAGCGGGAGGAACGCGCTGGACCCGGAGCTGCTCGCGGAGCTGAAGGCGATAGCTGGCGAGTTCAAGCCGACCGAGAAGCTGCTCGTCATAAACGCGGACACGGGGCAGGTAGCCGGCAAGCAGGCCAAGGAATTCGACGACGCCGTGAAGCTCACGGGGGTGGTCGTCACCAAGCTCGACGGTTCGGGGAAGGGCGGTGGCGCGCTCAGCGCCGTGAGCGCGGCGCACGTGAACGTCTCGTTCATCGGGACGGGGGAGAAGCTCAACGCCCTGGAGCTGTACGACCCCAAGAAGTTCGTGGGAAGGCTCCTGGGCATACCTGACATAGCGTCGCTCATAACCAACGTCCAGCAGGCGATAGCAGAGGCGGGTATAAAGCCGGACGAGGCGAACATGGAGGAGCTGAACTTCAGCACGTTCTACACGCAGCTCAAGGCGCTCAACAACATGGGGCCAATGAAGAACGTCCTCGGAATGCTCGGCGCCGTGGACGTGCCGAAGGGTCTCGCGGAGGAGAGCGAGGTTAAGATCAAGAGGTACAAGGCGATAATAGACTCGATGACCAAGGCCGAGAGGGAGAACGGCGCCCTCCTGAACAGCACCAGCAGAATAAAGAGGATCGCGGCGGGCAGCGGCTCAACCGAGAAGGACGTAAGGACTTTGATAAGCGACTTCAACAAGATGAAGAAGATGTACAGCAAGTTCAAGACCGACCGCAACATGCGGAAGCAGCTCTCGAAGTTCATGCCCAAATGACGAGTAAAAATATAGGAATAGCAAAACCAAAAACAAAAAAGAAAAAGAAAGGAAAGAAAACAAAACAAACTTTATCTCTTTCCTTTCTTTGTAGACTTCTTCTTCACAGTCTTCTTCTTCTTTGCTATTTTTTTTGCCATTTAATCCACTTTACGAAACATTTATAACCTTTTGTAGACGGGTATTTTAATTTATTCATGATACTCTATTTATTAGCATACAATAATTTACTTCAGGTATATGGGTTTTCTTCAGCGGGGGGACGCCCGCGCCGCGGGCGCGCCCGCTGGCGCCCAAGGGAAAGGTTAAAATTTTTGGGATGCTGATGTGATGTCATGGCGATCAAGTACTGGGAGTTCGAGGACGCTCCCCTGAAGGAGAAGTTGAAGAGCCCCAACGTGAGGGAGCTGGCGAGGATATACTTCGGCAACGAAACCAGGGCGTATCGGTTCGCGAAGGCCCTGCTGCTCGTGAAGCAGAAGGGCACGCTCAGGCTCAAGGACTGCGGAGACGCGCTCCCTGTTGCGACGTGGAAAAGGTATCTTGACTTCGGGGTCGAGGTGGGGATACTGAAGCACGAGAACAGCGAGTACGCCTTTACCGACAGGTACTCGAAACCTTTCAAGAACATCGCGACATACATCAAGGCGTGGATAGAGCAGCAGAATGCCGAGGACGCCGACCTGCTCTTCGCGACCGCGCGGGTCGAGAAGCAGAAGAAGAGGGGAGGCCGCCCCGGCATCTCCGCGGAACCTTTCCAGGAGCCGGCCCTGCGTCCGCCTCCGCAGGCCGCCGAACCCAAGCAGGAAGCGCAGCCGGCGGAGAAGCAGGCCTGACCCTCTCGAGGGCCGCAGTCACCGCCCTTGCCGAGGCGCCGCCGCTCTACCCGATCCTACCGAGGCTCTGGTTGACTAATATCCTTGGGGTGGATATCGGTTTGTTGCTCAGGTAGAAATCTCCTGCGGCTATGTAGTCCAGCCTGTTCCCAGGGCCCACGCTGCCTGAGACGATGCGTATGCTCACGTTCTTGCAATAGAACGAGGTCTCTAGCAGGGATATGCTGGCGTTGACGAACTTCGTGGCCGCGTCAGTGTTGTTTGACGCGTTGTACGTGTCATACCAGAACTTGGACACGTTCTTGCCTTCCAGGATCTCTACGTATATCAGGTTGCTCTCCGGAGATTCTATCCTGAAGTTCAGGAAAGGCTCTGTGACCTCGAACGGCGCGGAGGTAAGGTTTCCTTCCTGGAGGGAGAGCCCGCCCTGGTAGGTCGTGGCAACATACTCTCCCGAGTATCCGCTCCACGGGGCGCCGTAATACGCGCCCACGATGTTGGCCTGCGTAAGGTTGAAGGGGGCGCTGCCGAACCCCGGGCCGGTCGTGCTCCAACCGTAGTAGGTTCCGCTTGCAAAATCTCCGTTGGTGATCGGAACGGTCGGGCTGCTCGACTGGCACTGGCTGAAGAAGATAGTGGTCGTGGGCAGCGTTGTCGAGGATTGCACTGTCGAGATCGTGGGCACCGTGCTGTTGGGCGCGCTTGTGGCTATGGATGTGGTGGTACTGATTCCAGGTATCTTCACGCCGCCCTTGCCGAGGGCGCCCGAAAGGACAAGGGCCACGATAACTATGACTACCAAACCGACCAAGTAGGCGATAATCTGCTTGTTCACGAAACCACTTCTTAATATAAATATTGCACTGATTAATACATATTAAAATCGATGAACATAAGAATTGACTGGTGTCTACTTGGGAAGCATACCTAGAAAATGGAAGAAGAAAGGAAAGATGCGCTGGAAGTGGATAAAGAAGCGCAGGAAGAGAATGAAGAGATCGCAGAAGAGGAGAGTCGGCGAACTGTAGTTTGCCGCATCTCCGCGCTCATTATCCGTGAGGATCGGCAGCGCACTTGGCTGCCGCCGTTTTTTTCACCCCGACCTGAGGGTGGGCCGCCTCCCTGGCGCTCACGTGAGCGTCCTTATCTGGTACCTTCCCCTTTTCTCCACTTCGGAGAGCCTGCGCAGCACCTCGCGCGACCCCTCGGCTTCCCTGGCGTAGGCCCTTTCGAGATTCCTGTACCTGCTCTCCTGCACGGACCTTTTCATGAGCAGCAGGTCTATCGCCTTCTCCTCATCGCTCCCGTTCTCTACCGCAAGCCCGAAGTCTATGACGCAGAATTCCTTACCGACGACCATCAGGTTTGCGGGGGTGAAATCTCCGTGGATTATCCCCCTGTTGTGCATCCGCGCGAGCAGAACCCCTATCTTGCCGTACTCGGAAGCGCGCACCGCGCAGTCCTTCAGCAGCTTACCCTCGATCCTTTCCATGTAGATGGAGAACTTGCCCAGCGCGATGACCCTGGGCGCGCCGACGCCCGCCTCCCTCGCCTTGTGCAGGAGCCTGGCTTCCCTCCGGGTCCTGGACGTCCTGAGCGCAAAGTCGAGCTCCTTCGCGCGGTACCCCTTCTCCTGCCTGACCTTCACGACCGCCCTGCGCCCGAACAAGGAGGTCTCGAAAAGCCTCGCCTCCGCGCCCTCCCCTATTTTTCGCATACTGACCACTAAAAAACGACCGCCCGGTCGATCCTGTACCTCTGCTCCACGCCGCACTCGCTAGGCTTGGCGCAGGCGCCCTTCGCCAGCATCCGCTCTGCGGTGACAGCTATCATCGCCCCGTTGTCCGCGTTGAGCTCGTCGCTCGCGGCGCCGAACTTCGTCCCGTGCTCCTTACAGACCAGAACAAGCATCTCCCTGAGCCTCCTGCTCTGCGCCACACCCCCGCAGACGCAGAGCTCGCCGCTGCCTGTGAGCAGGAGGGCTCGCTCCGTCGCCTCGCAGAGCATGGCGAAGGCGGTCTCCTGCAGGGAGAAGCAGACGTCCTCGAGCCGCTCGCTAAGGGCCAGTTCGGACGCCCGCGTCAAAAGGCCGGTGAACGCGAAGTCCATGCCTTTTACGGTGTACGGCATCTCGACGTATTTCCCGCTTTCCGCCAGCCTGGCGACGGTCGAGCCCCACGCCGGCCTGAGCTTGGCGGACCTTGCGAAGGAATCGAGCATGTTGCCCACCCCTATGTCGAACGTCTCGCCGAGTATGTGGTAGTGCCTGTAGGGCTCGTCGGACATCTTCAGTATCTGCGAATTGCCCCCGCTCACGTACAGCGCCACGGGATCCCTGAGCCCTGAGACGTGCCGCGTTATCTCGACATGCGCCACCGAGTGGTTGACAGGGACTATCTTCGCCCCCAGCCTGCCCGCGATCGTCCTGGCAGCGAGCTGGCCCACCTGGAGGCACGGTCCCAGCCCCGGCCCCTTGGTATAGCCCACGCCGCCGACTTCGGACAGGCGTATGCCCGCCGACCTCACGGCGCGCTCTATCACCTCGCCGGCGTGCCGCGCATGGAACTCCGCCACCTTGCCGGGGATCATGCCCCTCGCCCCAACGTCGTACATGGACTTCTCGTTGGCGAGTATCCCGCCGTCCTCCACTATGCCGACCCCGAACGTGTGGGCGCTGCTTTCTATCCCGATGACGATCATGAAACCCTTCCCGTGCGCCGCCTGCGACGTCCGGCGGCGTGACGAACTTCTATTTAACGCCAATACTTAAATACCGGAAACAGGATACCCTTGAATCGGGAATCCCATGTACAAGCTAAGCGAGCGCGGGCCGGGCCTGGGCAGGCTGGTAAGGGGCCCCGAGGCAATGGCCGTGCAGCGCGAGAGGAACCCCGTGCTCGGCAGCCTGTCGGAGATCGTCTCCGATCCGCGGCACGTAACCATGGACTACGATAGGCTGCGGGAGTTCGCCCACGAGCACGCGCACGACAGGTTCGTCACGCCCAGGTGGGACGAGCCGATCTTCCTGGACGTGGAGCGCAAGCCGCAGCAGGCGGTGGACGCGGCCGAGCTCCTCTTCGTGGGCAACGCGATAAACTTCCAGTTCACCTACCTCGGGGAAGGCAGGGAGGAGAAGAAGTACAGCTTCACCAGCGGCGGAATCCAGTGGAGGGGCGCCTTCGGGATGTGGGCCGCGCTCAAGAACGCCTTCGAGTCCGGCGTACCGGTGACAGACCCGGAGTTCCTGGCGGGCATGACGCTCGAGGACGCCGCGGGCGTATTCAGGCTCGGCGAGTCCCACATGCCCATGGTGGAGGAGAGGGTCAGGATATTCAACGAGGTCGGGAAGGTCCTTATCGATAAGTACGACTCCAGCATCTGGAACGTGCTGGAGGGCACGCGGGACGACAGGGACAGGTTCAGGATGTTCAACGGCGGCAAGGGGCTGGTCGAGCGGCTGGTGTCCGACTTTCCCTCATTCAGGGACTCGGCGGTCTACAAGGGGAGGGAGGTCGTATTCAACAAGAGGGCTCAGCTCAATGCCATGATGATGCACGAGAAGTTCCTCGGAATGGGCATCGAGCTGTTTCCGGAGGATGACTTCGACGCGCTGACCGTGGCGGCGAACTACGAGCTGCCGAAGATGGCGAGGAAGCTGGGCCTGCTGAGATACTCGGACGAGCTGGCGCGGAAGGTGGACGGCGGCATCCCCATACCCTACGGAGGCGAAGAGGAGATGGAGCTGAGGGGGAGCACGATCTACGCCTGCAGGCACGCCCGGAACCTGATAAACGGCGAGAGGCCCGCCGAGTTCAGGATACAGGATCCCCACATAGACTACCTGCTCTTCAGCCTGGGGAGGCAGTGCAGGGACGTTCGGCACCACTACACCGCCACGACGGCGTACTGAGCCGACGCCCTCCCCTAAGGCGGGGATGCTGGCGGACCGCTTTTCCGGTCCGCGGGCGTCCTAGTAGTGGCACGCCCTCTAAGTACGATAACATATATAAAGGTACTCTATCATAGTATAGGTAGTCTGGTCACTGCTAGCATTATCCTTCTCATATTTTAGGTGTATTTTTGGTTAAGCGAGAACACGAACTCGTACCCGTCCACAGAATAATGACCGCGAGCGAGGTCGAGGCGCTCTCCGCCAAGCTCAAGATAAAGGTCAGCAACCTGCCGAAGATACTGAAGACTGACCCGCAGGCGGTGAAGCTGCAGGCCCAGGTGGGGGACGTGCTGGAAATAGAAAGGGATGACTTCGGTAAGAAGTACCTGCACTACAGGCAGGTAGTTGAAGGCTAATCTGGGTGTTATGATAAGAGACAACCTATTGCTAGAATCCTATTTGAACTCCACATCCTTGGTGCATCACCAGATCGACGGCTTCAACAGGTTCGTTGAGACGGACCTGCAGAAGATAATCGACCAGCAGGCCACGATACAGCCCAGCGTGGAGGGCTTCGCTCTAAAGCTCGGAAAGGTGAGGCTCGACAAGCCATCGATAATAGAGGCGGACAGCTCCAGGAGGAGCATACTCCCGAACGAGGCCAGGCTGCGCAACCTGACCTACGCATCGCCACTCTTCCTCGAGTTCGTCCCGGTCATAAGGGGCATAGAGAAGGAGGCCTCCTACGGAGAGGTCTTCATAGGAGAGCTCCCGATAGTGGTGAGGAGCAACCTCTGCCACTTCAAGACTATGACCCGCAACCAGCTGGTGGAGAACGGGGAGGACCCGGACGACCCCGGCGGATACTTCATAATAAAGGGCACCGAGAGGGTGCTGATAGGGCTCGAGGACCTGGCCCCAAACAGGATAATGACCGAGAGGAGCGCCACGGACACCATAAGCAAGGTCTTCTCGACCGCGCCGGGATTCAGGGCGAGGACGGTCGTCTCCAGGAACCTGAACGGATTCTTCAACGTCGAGTTCCCGACGCTGCACAAGGCGGTCGACCTGACCTTGATACTCAGGGCGCTCGGCATGCCCGTTAGCGAGATACTCGACGCGTCCAGCGACATACTGGTATTCAAGAACGACATGCTCCTCAACACCGAGCTCAGTCCGGCCAAGGACATCGGCCCGACCGAGGCCCTGCTCGAGATGGGCAAGCTCTCCGCCCCGGGCCAGGCCAAGGAGTATCAGACCAAGCGAGCCGAGACTCAGATAGACACGTACCTGCTTCCCCACATAGGCACCTCTCCCGAGGACAGGAAGGTCAAGGCGGCCTACGTGCTGCAGATGGCGAGGCACTCCAGCATAGTCGCGAACAGGCTCGCGCCCCCGGATGACAAGGACCACTACTCCAACAAGAGGGTCAAGTACTCGGGGCAGCTCATGGAGGAGCTCTTCACATACGCGTTCAGGTTCTTCGTGAAGGACGTCAAGTACCAGATCGAGCGCGCCAGCGCGAGGGGCAGGAAGCTCAGCATACCCACCATAATCAGCCCGGAGACAATAACCGAGAAGATCGCCTACGCGATGGGAACCGGGACGTGGGTCGCGGGCCAGACCGGGGTGTCCCAGGTGCTCGACAGGACGAACCTTATTCACACTTACGCCGACCTAAGGAGGGTAAAGTCGCCTCTGGCGAAGAAGCACCCGCACTTCGCGGCGAGAGAGGTACACGGGACCCAGTGGGGGAAGATCTGCATCTCCGAGACCCCCGAGGGACTAGACGTCGGCCTGACGAAGTACCTGGCCCTGATGGCCAAGATCAGCGTCGGCGCGGACGAGAAGCTCGTCGAATCCAAGCTCATGGAGATGGGCGACATAAAATAAAACCTCGCGATAGCATGCCAAACACTTCAAAAATAAGCGAAAAGTGCTACGTTCACCTGAACGGAAGGGCCATCGGCCACGTCGCCGACCCGGAGGCCTTCGTCAAGGAGGTCAGGGCCGCCAGGCGCAAGGGAGCGGTCTCCGGAGAGGTCAACGTCGTCTACCTCCCGAGGCTCAACGTCATACACATAAACACCGACCGGGGAAGGGTCAGGAAGCCGTACATCATCGTCGAGGACGGGAAGTCCAAGCTCACGAAGGAGATGCTGGAGAGGCTCCAGAAGAAGGAGATAGACTTCGGCTACCTCGTCAGGAGCGGCATACTGGAGTTCCTGGACACAGAGGAGGAGGAGAACGCGCTCGTCGCGCTCAACGAGTCGGACATAACCAAGGACACGACGCACCTCGAGGTTGACCCGACAACGATATTCGGCCTCACGGTCAACACGGCGCCGTTCCCTGAGTCCAACAGCCTTGCGAGGCACCTCATGTTTGCGAGCTACATCAAGCAGGCTCAGGGCCTCTACGCGACTAACTTCAACCTGAGGTTCGATTCGAGGGCGTACATACTCTTCTATCCCCAGGCGCCCCTCGTCACCACCACCGCTTACGAGACCCTGAAGTTCAGCAACCACGCGTCGGGCCAGAACCTGGTCGTGGCGCTCACCACCTACTACGGATACAACAAGCAGGACGCCGTCGTCATCAGCAAGGCGGCGGTAGACAGGGGCCTCGGAAGGAGCATGTTCTTCAAGACGTACAGCGACGAGGAGAGGAGGTACCCCGGAGGCCAGAAGGACGTCTTCAAGATGCCCCCCGCCACGACCGACGGATACCTCGGGGAGCACGCCTACGCCAAGCTCAGCGAGGACGGGATCATAGAGCCCGAGATGGAGGTCGAGGAGGGAGACGTCCTTGTCGGAAAGGTCGCGCCTCCAAGGTTCCTTGAGGAGAACATAGGAGCAGGAGGCCTCGAGGAGAAGACGAGGGACGACTCGATAGTCGTGAAGCCCGGAGAGAAGGGCGTCGTGGACAGCGTCGTATTCACCGAATCACCTGGAGCGACCAAGATAGTCAAGGTCCGAGTCAGGGGCATAAGGGTCCCCGAGGTCGGAGACAAGTTCGGAAGCAGGCACGGGCAGAAGGGAGTCATAGCCCAGGTCGTGCCCCACGAGGACATGCCTTTCACCGAGAGCGGTGTCGTGCCCGAACTGCTGCTCAACCCCCACGGAATCCCCGGAAGGACCACTTTCGGCCACCTTCTTGAGACCCTCGGAGGAAAGGCCAGCTCGATGAAGGGCTCGAAGATCGACGGCACCGCCTTCTCGGCCAGCGGCAAGGAGCGGATGGAGGACTACGCCAAGATACTCGAGGCCCACGGCTTCGACAAGTTCGGCGAGGAGGTCCTGTACGACGGAATAACCGGAAGGCCTTTCAAGGCGAAGATATTCGTCGGCGTCGTCTACTACAACAGGCTCTACCACATGGTCAGCAACAAGATGCAGGTCAGGAGCAGGGGAACTGTCCAGATACTGACCCACCAGCCGACCGAAGGAAAGGCCAGGCAGGGAGGCCTCAGGTTCGGAGAGATGGAAAGGGACGTGCTGGTCGCGTACGGAGCGAGCCTCCTGCTGAAGGAGAGGATGCTCGACCAGAGCGACAAGTGGCCGGTCCTCATCTGCGAGGACTGCGGGTCCGTAGGATACAGGGACTACGCCAAGAAGACGAACGTCTGCCCGCTCTGCAGCGGCAGCAAGCTGGCCGAGGTCGAGATAAGCTACGCATTCAAGCTGCTGCTCGACGAGATCAGGTCGCTGCACATAAGGCCGAAGATAGGAATGAGTGAGTGATCCCATGCAAGCCGAAATAATCAACAACATAAAATTCGGGATTTTCTCCCCCGAGCAGATAAAGAAGCTCAGCGTGGCGAAGCTCACCGTGCCCGACACGTACAACGAGGACGGCTATCCGATAGACGGAGGCCTGCTGGACCAGAGGCTCGGGGTCATCGACCCCGGACTGGTCTGCAAGACGTGCGGAGGCAGGAACAAGAACTGCCCGGGCCACTTCGGGCACATCGAGCTGGTCAGGCCCGTCGCGCACTCGGAGTTCGGAAAGATAATCACCATGCTTCTCCAGGCCACGTGCCAGAAGTGCCACAGGATACTCCTGAACAACGACCAGATCGTCACCTTCAAGGACGAGGTCGCCGCGGAGATCACCGCCGAAGCCGGGAACAAGGAGGGAAGCGGGGAGACGCAGGCCGAGGTCACGATGCTCAGGAAGCTCAAGAGCGTCCACAAGTGCCCGCACTGCGAGGCGGTCCAGGAGAAGCTCAAGTTCTCCATGCCTACCTACTTCTACCTCGGCGACAGGAGGCTCAAGCCCGACGAGATAAGGGACATGCTTGTCAAGATAAGCGACACGGACCTGGCGCTCCTGGGCATAGACCCGAAGACGAGCAGGCCCGAGGGGCTGATACTCGACACGCTGCTGGTGCCTCCGGTCGACGTGAGGCCCTCGATAACCCTGGAGACGGGCGAGAGGAGCGAGGACGACCTAACCCACAAGCTCGTCGACATCATGAGGATCAACCAGAGGCTGGAGCAGAACATAAACGCGGGCGCGCCGCAGATAATAATCGACGACCTGTGGGAGCTGCTGCAGTACCACGTCACCACCTACTTCAACAACGAGACCAGCGGGATACCTCCCGCAAGGCACAGGAGCGGAAGGGCTCTGAAGACCATAGCCCAGAGGCTCAAGGGCAAGGAGGGAAGGTTCAGGTACAACCTCAGCGGCAAGAGGGTCAACTACTCGGCGAGGACCGTCATCAGCGTCGACCCGTACATCGACATAGACGAGGTCGGAGTCCCGAAGAGCATAGCGGAGAAGCTTACCGTCCCGTTCTACATAACCGAGTGGAACAAGGACGAGGCCACGAGGCTGCTGACCTCAGAGGCTTACCCGATGGTCATAAACATGATCACCCCCGACGGGAAGAGGAAGAGGATCCTCGGGACCAACAGGGAAGACCTGCTCAAGGAGATAATGCCGGGATGCATCCTGGAGAGGCAGCTGAACGACGGGGACCTGGTGCTCTTCAACAGGCAGCCGTCGCTGCACAGGATGAGCATCATGGCCCACAGGGTCAGGGTAGTCAACGGCAAGACCTTCAGGATCAACTACTGCTCTACCGCCCCTTACAACGCGGACTTCGACGGAGACGAGATGAACCTGCACGTGCCGCAGACGCTGGAGGCGCAGGCGGAGGCGAAATACCTGATGCTGGTCCAAGACCAGATTTTCTCCCCCAAGGACGGGAGGGCGATCATAGCCAACGGGCAGGATGGCATCATGGGGATGTACCTGCTGACGCAGGACAGCACCTACCTTGACAAGGACGAGGCGCAGTACCTCCTAAGCCTGGCCGGAGTCAGGAACATGCCCAAGGAGCAGAAGAACGGCAAGTACAAGGGCAAGGACATCTTCTCGATGCTCCTCCCCGAGGGCCTGAACTTCGAGCTGCTCTCGAAGAAGGAGAAGTTCGTGATAAAGAACGGGATGATCACGGAGGGCGTCGTGACTAAGTCGGTCTACGGAGAAGGCAACACGCTCTTCATCAAGATCACGCAGGACTACGGCACCGAGGTGCTCAGGAAGTTCCTCTCCTCGTCATCGAGGGTGGCCGACGCTTGCTCGACCTTCTTCGGGATATCTATAGGTGTGAAGGACTACGCGATGAGCCCCGAGACCGAGAAGGCCAGGGAGAAGCTGATCCACGAGACCGACGCGAAGGTCAACGAGCTGATCGAGTCCTACAAGACGAGGAAGCTCGAGCCGCTCCTGGGATACACCCTGAAGCAGTCGCTCGAGAGGATGATAGTCGCCGAGCTCGACATAGCGAGGGACACCGCCGGGCACCTGCTCGAGACGCACACAGACAAGGGCAACTCAGCGATGCTCATGTCCCTGTCCGGAGCGAGGGGCAACCTGCTCAACTTCGTGCAGATGAGCATGTTCCTTGGACAGCAGGCGCCTATGGAGGGAGGAAGGATCAAGAGAGGTTACTACTCTGGAAGGGTCCTGCCCCACATGGAGCCGAGGTCCATACTTCCGAAGGCGAAGGGATTCATAGAGGGGAGCTTCTCTGAGGGGCTCTCGCCGACCGAGATGATGATGCACGCCATAGGAGCGAGGAGCTCAGTCATCCACAAGGGTCTCCTGACCCCCAAGAGCGGTTACCTGCAGAGGAGGCTCGCGAACGCGCTTCAGGACTACTACGTCTTCTCGGACAACAGCGTAAGGGACGTCAGCAACAAGCTGATACAGACGGTGTACGGAGGGGACGCCCTCGATCCGACGAAGGTCGGGTTCGCCAAGTTCGAGGCGAAGACGGAACTGAAGGTCGCACCGAAGGTGGACACCGAGGGTGAATAGAATGGCAAAGAAGTCAGATAACGAGTTCAACATTCAATCAGGGGAGCCTGTCGGAGTCATAGCGGCGCAGTCGATAGGGGAGCCCGGAACCCAGATGATTCTGAAGACCTTCCACTTCGCGGGAATCGCGGCCACGATCACCACCTCGGGCCTTCCGAGGATAGTCGAGCTTCTGGACGCGAAGAAGAAGCCGACCACTCCTTTCTCCTCGATATACCTGAACAGCGACATAAAGAAGGACTTCGCCAAGGTGGAGGAGGTCGCAAAGAAGATAAACGAGGTCAGGATGAACGACATCGCAAAGAGGATAGTGGAGAACTTCTCTACAGGCAAGATAACTATCCTGCTCGACAAGCAGCTGCTCGATGCGATGGACCTGACCCCGAAGCAGGTCGCGGCGAGGATAAGCAAGGCCTACGAGCTGGACGCCGCGGTCGACGGCGAGGGGAACGTGGAGGTCAGCACCCACACCAAGAACCTGAAGGACATAAGGGTCACGGCGGTCAAGCTGATGCACGCCCTGGTGAGCGGGGTCGAGGGCGCGGGCAGGGCGATAGTGACGCAGGATAAGACCACCGGGGAGTTCTACCTCGAGTCCGCCGGAAGCAGCATAGAGGGAATCCTCCAGGTCGAGGGCGTCGACAAGTCGAGGCTCTACACCAACGACATATTCGAGATGTACAAGGTCTTCGGGGTCGAGGCTGCGAGGAACACGCTCGCCCACGAGCTCAACAAGACCATAGAGGGTCAGGGCATAACGGTCAGCGACAGGCACATACTCCTGGTGGCCGACGCGATGACCTCGCGCGGCATCATAGAGAGCATAGGCAGGCACGGCCTCGTAGGAAGCAAGGAGTCCGTTTTCGCAAGGGCCGCTTTCGAGGAGACGGTCAAGCACTTGATCAACGCCGCCGCATTCGGAGAGATCGACTACATGAGGGGCGTGACAGAGAACATCCTGGTCGGCAAGCAGATTCCGCTCGGCACGGGGACGGTAAGGTTGGCCGTGAAGAGGGAGGAGGTCAAGAAGCAGGCAAAGAAGAAGGAATAAATACCTTCAATGATTTTATTTTGTGATTTGAATGCAAACGGAGAGACCTTTCGACCTCTTGAACAAGGTCATCGGACAGAAGGTGATGATAAGGCTGAAGAACGGGGTTAGAGTCAGAGGCAAGGTGTCCTCGTTCGACGCGCACATGAACATGGTGCTCGAGGACGTCGAGGAGCTCGGGGACAACGGCGACTCCAGGGCCAAGCTCGGCACAATACTCCTGCGAGGCGGAAACATACTCTTCGTCTCACCTGTCTGATTTACTGCTCATGGGCTCCTAGCGTAACGGTAGCGCGCCTGCATGGCATGCAGGAGGTTGCGGGTTCGAATAGACCCTCGTCAAAACCGAGGATCGCGAAAATCCCGCGGAGTCCATTAGATTTGGCTCCAGCGAGCGGTCCGCCACACCAGCGGTCCGTTTTGGAAGACTACGCATAAGTATTTTCCCGCGCAATGATGTTCGATGGGGTCGTATGGAGATTACCAGGGACGGAAACCGCGCGCTCGATCTTCAGCGGGAGCTCGGCGTCGCGATACTGCTCGCGAGGGAATCCGGAAAGATCATAATGGAGCACGCAACCCCCGGCATAAGAGTGTCGCAGAAGGTCGCGAGCGGGACGGCTTCCGACGTGACCGACGCGGACATCTCCTCCGACCGCCACATAAGGTCCGGTATAGCGAAGGCTTTCCCATCGGACGCGATGCTGACCGAGGAGAGCGCCGACGACCTGCTGAGGCTGGGGAGGCAAAGGGTCTGGGAAATAGATCCGCTGGACGGGACTTCGAACTTCAAGGAGTACGCGCGTTCAGGCCGCACCAACGGGGATTACTCATATTTTTCAGTACATATAGGGTTGGCTATCGAAGGCAGGCCCGTCCTCGGCGTCGTGTTCAACCCCGCGGCATCGCAGCTGTTCTACGCCGTCAAGGGCGAAGGGGCGTACAAGGTCACGTTCGGCGGGGGTTCGCAGGCGCCGCAGAGGCTGGCGACGAACCCCCTGGCCGGCGTCGTGCTCCACAGGGACATGTACGCCGATTCCACCATGGAAGCCATAACCCGGAACTTCGACTTCGTCGATAGGCCTTTCAAGAGATCGTGCGGCTGCCATTTCGTGGCGGTCGCGGAAGGCGCGCTCGGCGCATACTTTTCCTTCTCCAACAAGCATCCCACAATGGAGTGGGACACCTGCGCCCCGCACGTCATAGTCGAGGAAGCCGGTGGCATAATGACGGACCTGCACGGTGGAGAGCTCATTTACAACAAGGCGGTACCGGCTTTCGATGACGGCGTATGTGCGCAGGCAGCGATGGGCGTAGTGCCCCTCTTGCTGAGATCTTGACACACCTGCTCCCCCCACGTCGCAGAAACCGCCGACGGGCCCGGCGCCGCGAAGACGCAGATCCACGTCTCGCCGAACCTCTCGAATTCGTAGCTGTCCATCACGGCGAAACCGCAAGAGGAAACCAAGCCCTTCGCCTCCTCGCCCTGGTAAAACGCGAAGAACCTCTCGCGGCCGTCAGGCGATCGCACCATCTCCTCCCCGTTCCCCTTCTTCAGCGAGACGAAAAGCGCGCCGTCGTCCCTGATGACCCTCCTGAACTCCTTCACCACCGATGGAGCTTCCTCCTTTCGGATGTGCAGGAGGCTCGCGCAGCACCACACTCCTGAAAAGGCTCGGGTTACGAAATCCAGTCTGCGCATATCCATCCTGGCGAAATCCCCGCAGGGAACGCGAAGCCTAGCCTGCTCGAGCATCTCCTCCGAAGCATCTATGCCCGTGACTTCGTAACCCCTTTCGATGAAGTATCTGGCCTCCACGCCAGGACCGCAACCCACCTCCAGTATTCTGCCCCCTCCTCTGAGTAGCCCCATGAACTGGAGGCACTGGTCCTCCCAGAAAAGCGGATTTCTGTCGCGTTTATCGGCATAGCTCTCCGCCGTCTCGCAGTACGTCTTTAGCGTGATGCCCTCCGCGTCCCCCTTCGAAACGCAGCCTCTATTCCCAATCATTTCTCATACCTGCTTGTTTCCCAAGGCGTACGCGGCAGACGTCCTGACCGCCTCCTCCGCCGTGATGCCCTCCCAGTGGTCCTTTACCGGCACGTAGATTCTGCCTACGCCGGCGTTGTACATCTGCGTTGAGCACCTCAGGCACGTGTGCTCAGCCGCTTCCTTTATGTAAGGGGTATGATTGGTGTGGAATCCGGCCACGTACAGCTTGCATTCCTCTAGCCTTATGCCCCTCTTGGCCACGCTCCAGATTCCAAGCTCCTCCGCGTGGGCGCACGCCCCCAGCATCGCTTCGGTGCGGGATTCAATCCCTAGGCGCATGCACTTCGGCTCGCACATGTGCTTCAGCGGAGCGAGGGTGACGTTCGAGCCCTCGTAAACTACCTCCTGCCCGTGCAGGATGACCACGCCGAACCTCATCTTCTGGCAGCTGGACTCCATCGCCGAGCCGAAGCACTTCCTGTAGATGTTGTCCTCGAAGAGCAGGTTCCCTTCGGATACGGAGGTCATGAACCGCCATGCGAGGGTCTTGTACCTTTCCATGATGGGCCTGGGCGACCCTGTTTTCGGGTCGTACAGGACGTAGTCCCTGCTCCTCTCCTCGAATTTGAGGTTTTCCGGATAGTTCTCGCCGAACTGTCCCCGCGTGAAGTCGAGCTCCGATCCGTCTCCCAGGCGGTTCTCGTAGTGCGAGCCCATGAATCCGAAGCGGGAATCTTTCTCCAGAGATGCGCGCAGCAGCTTGCCTCCCAGCACGTCCTGCGCGAGCACCGAGACCACCGCGCAGTGGCCCCACAGCGGGTTATCCGAGGACCATCCCTCTGGATTGGCCGAAGTTTCCCTGCCGCATATCCCCGGCAGCACCGCCTCCAGTACGGTACGGGTCAATCCGCCTTCCTTTCTGGCGAGTTCCGCAAATGCACCCGCCCCTGCGATTCCAGCCTGCTTAGCGACTTGCCGATCCACGCGTAATTCCCCCTCTACCTGCACTTCGCAGTCTTGGCCTTGGCGGGTGCGTGCCTGTCCCGTGCGCAGTCCGCAAGCGCGGGCATCTCGACCCTGTTGCGGTTCCTCTCGTGCTCGACTATGTACGCATCCCTCTTCAGTTCCATGAAGGGCTCCAAAGCGTTCGCGAAAACCGGCGCGGCCGTGAACCTCTTGATCTTGGCGTCCTTTTCTCCGTCGGCGCCTTCCCTCGCGTAGAACGTTACGTCAAGGTCGAGGAAGCCCCTGAGGTCCTGGCTGGTGGGTATGTTTATCTGGGTCGGGAAATCGCTTGGACCGCAGCCCGCAGGCATCGTGAACAGCGCCCTGTTGCCCACCACCTGGATCCTGAACACGTGCGCGTCCCCCGCCACGGCGATCGGCTCCGTCGTCCTAAGGTCCGTGAATATCTGTGACGTGGCCTTGTGCGTGGCGAATATGCCTATGCCGTTTATGTGCCCGCGCCCTATGCCGTAGTTGCCGCCGTGCATCTGCATTATCCTGCCAGGGCCGCCCGCGACGTAGGGCTCTATAGCCGCGACCGTTGCGCTCGTCTCGTCGTCCCTGCCGGCGTTGCTAGCCTTCGATTCCTTGTTGAAGTGGTTCCCTCCGACGACTATCACCGCAGAGGCCTTCTCGAGTAGGGGCGCGACGGCGTCCCTGAACTCCACCATCTGGTCCGTCAGGCTGTACACCGGCTGCTTGCGCAGCAGGTACGCCTCGTACTTGACTACCTCACCCAGATAGGCTTCGCTGCCGGCAGCTAGGCCCTTTCTCTCGAGTCCCGCCCTGAACCTCCTGATCTCGTCGGTCTTGTTCCAATCGGTGCCCTTCTCCTGGTTGAAGTTCTTGTAGCCGCCGTCCACTATGTCCCCCGCAAGCAGCAGGGCGACATCCTCGTCCATTCCCTTCTTCCCGAGCTCGTACGCAACGTACGCCCTCAAGAAGTCTGGTGCCGACTGACCTTCACCCGGATGGCCTACGTGGAGGTCCGCTATGCCCTTGAGTTTCAGGGCGGCGGGTTTCCAATCCTCCCCCGCCTTGGAGTCGGGGAAGCTGTTGGACGCGAGCACGTCGTATGGCTGGAGGTGGCCGTAGCCGCCCCTTTTCTCTATGTCGTCCGCGAGCTCGAGTATGCCGTCCTTGTCGGATGGGTTTATGCCGTTGTGGATGAGGAACTTGGTCAGGAGCTCCTTGTTCAGCTCCGAAGGTATCTCGTGCCTCATCTGCAGGACGTCCTTGTCGTCTATCTTCGTGTCCACCTTCGCCGGCGCCAGGGACCGCAGCCTGCTCACCATGACCTTCGTCTGGTCAGTCTTCTCTCTCTCCGCGAACTCGGCCAGCTCGTCCTTCGTGAGGTAGGTGAACTCGGGGTGCAGCTCGTCGAATCGTATGTCCCAGATTCCTGAACTCACCGTGAACTTCGAGCCCTCGTACATCTGCGTCCACGCCATCTTCGCCTTCCGGTTCCAGAGGTCCCCCAGCGCGGCGACATTCACCAGGGGCGGCGTTATGACTTCGAACGTCCTCCCGCCCTTGTCTACGGTCGCCACCGCCTTTACCTCTCCGACTGGGCCGAAACCCCCTATCACAAGGTCCACCCTTTCCCCTTCCCTGCCTGCGATGTTCAGAAGAGTCTCCATCTTCCTGTCGATGTCCTTCCTCGCCATGTTGGAGATGTTGGTCGCGTTGTTGGTCAGCCTCACACCCGCCCCGCCCACCGAGATGTCCTTCATGTTGCCCATCACTATGTCCAGGGCGTGCTTCCTCCCGAAGGCGCCCTTTATGTGCAGCATGATCTCCAGTGCGCTGATCTCGTCGGCCTTCGCGGTGTAGTCGTGGTTCGCAGGGGTGTTGTGCGTGAACCTCTCCCCCGCCTTGAGCCCCGCCGGCTCGGACTTCACCAGCATCGCCTTCTCAGCGTCTATCTCCTTGTAGCCGTACTTCCTGATGATGTTCGCGAGCTTCTTCACCTGCTCCTCGAGCCTGGAGATCGCCCTCGGGTCGTCGCTCTCCGCCGACTTGGGCTTGCCTGCCGCGGGCTTCTTCTTGATGTTCTCGTCCAGCTTCTCCTTCAGCTTCTTGTCGAGCTCCTTGTACCTGGCCCTGATGCCGTTAAGGTCTATGTGCTCATGCACGCTCCTGTAGTACCTGTCCAGTTCCCTCTCGAGCTCTCCATCCTCGTTCCCGAATATCTTTATTATTTCCTCGAGGTTGTTCGTGGAGTTGTGCTTTATCCACTCCTTCTGGAGATCGGTGTACTTCTTGACGAGCTCCCTGTAGTCGGCGGTCTCCTCCGTCTGCTGCCTTATCTTCTGCTTGAGCGTGGAGATCTTGTGGATCATCTTCATCCTCGCAGCGCCGCTTCCGTTGCCCCCATCCTGCCGCCGCAGCTCCTTCCTCTTCAGCTCCATCTGCTTCTTCACGCTGCCGAGTATCTGCTCGTTCTCCTCTATCCTGTTCCGGTAGGTGTTCTTGATCAGGTATATGTCGCGCGGCGAGTAGTTGCACGCCGTCATGAGCCTGTCGTGGTTCCTGCCGTTAAGGTTCTCCTTGTCCTCGTAGCCCGCGACGTAGTACACCTTCATGCCCGGCTTCCTCTCCTCGATGACGCCCATTATCCTGTCGAGGTCCTGCTTCAGAGCCACGACCGCGTCGTCCAGGACGTTTATCCTGCTCTCGAGCGCCAGCTGCCTGCTCTTGGCTCCCTTGGTGCCGTATTTCGGCACTTCCGGCAGGACGCCGCCGTTCCACACCATGACGTCCGGAAGCTCGGACTCGTCAGCCTCCTTCAGCATCCTATAAAGGCCGAGCAGGTAGTCGTGCCCGTAGAACACCGTGCCCCCGCCCACCGGGCCTATCACTACAATGCGTTTCCCCACAGAAGTCGCGTTATTCTTATCAAGTATGGCTTGCTCTTTCCCCTCGCTCATTTTACTGCCCCCGCATACGAAAATGATGTTTACATTTTTAAGCGGAAGCGGGTCAATGTTTACTTGATTTCTCTTTTATGAACGCGAGTCACAGGATTTTGCTTGCCAAGGCGCTACCGCAAAGGAAGGGTTATTAAATCCTAAACCGCCTACTCTCTCCTTGCTGGTCGTCCGTCTATTTTTCACCGCGATCCGCCGCAGCCAGGTAGGCCGAATGACGCTTCGGAGCACGCAGGTAAGTTGACGATTCGTAGAAAATTTCAACATTTTGTTGAAAGAAACAAAAGATATTTAAATATTTAAGTACATAATCCTAAACATGCCTGTGGAAGAGAGGATCATAGTACGGTCGATCGCGAAGCCCAGCAAGGACAGCATAGACGAGCTGACCTTCTGGTTCTGCAGGGCGTTCGACCTGGCGTCGAAGGATGAGTCCCTGGAGCCCGCGCTCCTCAAGGAGATCGTTAGCGCCAGCACGTCCGGCTCGGGGGTCACGAGCAAGGAGCTCAACTCGAGGCTCGACATCCCCAGGACGACCGTGATATACCACCTCAACAGGTTCATCGGCTCTGGCCTCATCGTCAGGAAGGGCAGGAAGTACTTCCTGAGGTCGGAGGACATGGAGAGCACGATAGAGGAGCTGCAGGCGGACATGCTCCGCGAGTTCAGCAGGATGCTCGAGTTCGCGGAGAGGTTCGACGAGATTCTGACGGGTGATACACTTGGCGGAGGAAGAGAAGGAAAACATGGAGAAATCAGGCAAAGAGCAGGAGCCCGGAAAGGGAGAAGGCGCTAGCCCGGACGAGGCCGCAGAGCTCCGCGACAGGCTGCTTAGGCTCGCCGCGGAGTTCGACAACTACAAGAAGAGGGTGGCCAAGGACATAGACTCCTCCAAGAGGCTCGGCAAGGCCGAGCTCATGAGGAGCATAGTTCCTGTCCTCGACGAATTCGAGCTCGCGATAAACGCCAAGGGCCTCGACGACGAGACCGCTAAGGGCGTGGAACTGGTCTACTCCAACCTGGTCGACTCGCTGAAGAGGGAGGGCCTCCAGGTCGTCGATTCGACAGGCAAGTTCGACCCTTTCAGGCACGAGATAATGCTTACGAAGGACTCCGCCGAGGAGGACGGCACCATCATAAGCGTCATAAGGAAGGGATACACGTTCGGGGACATCCTGATAAGGCCAGCATCGGTTATCGTTTCAAAGAAAAACAAATGAGGAATAGAGGAATAGGTGAATCACGTGAAAATCATTGGAATAGACCTTGGGACATCAAATTCCGCTGCAGCGGTACTGGAGGGAGGAAGGCCCACGCTCGTGCCGAGCGCGGAGGGCACGACCCTCTATGGGAAGGCGTTCCCCAGCTACGTCGCCTTCACGCAGGACGGCCAGAGGCTCGTCGGAGAGCCCGCCCGCAGGCAGGCCGTGGCCAACCCCGACGGGACGCTCTCTGCGTTCAAGAGGAAGATGGGGACGACCTACAAGTACAGCGTGCTCGGCAAGGACTACTCCCCCCAGGAGCTCTCGGCGATCCTGCTCCAGAAGATAAAGAGGGACGCGGAGGCGTTCCTGGGCGAGCCGGTCAGCAAGGCGGTCATAACGGTCCCCGCTTACTTCAACGACAACCAGAGGCAGGCCACCAAGGACGCGGGCGAGATAGCCGGACTTGAGGTGGTCAGGCTGGTCAACGAGCCCACGGCGGCGTGCCTTGCGTACGGGCTTGACAAGTTCGGCAAGGACATGAAGATACTCGTCTACGACTTCGGGGGCGGCACGCTCGACGTCACCATCATGGAATTCGGGAAGGGCGTCTTCGAGGTGAAGTCGACCAACGGCGACACGCAGCTCGGAGGGACCGACATGGACAACGCGATCGTCGACTTCCTCGCCGGGGAGATAAAGTCCAAGAACGGCATGGACATTTCCCAGGACAAGCAGGCCATGCAGAGGCTCAGGGAGGCGGCCGAGAGGGCGAAGATAGAGCTATCCACGGTGCTTTCCACGGACATAAACCTGCCTTTCCTAGGAACTGGCAGCGACGGCAAGCCGGCGCACTTCACCTACACCCTCACGAGGGCAAAGCTCGAGGACATAGTGCTGCAGATAGTGGAGAGGACGACCAAGCCGGTGATCCAGGCGCTCAAGGACGCGAAGCTGGAGCCCAAGGACATAGACAAGGTCATACTGATAGGAGGGCCCACAAGGATGCCGATAGTCCAGAGGTACGTCGAGCAGCTCCTCGGCAAGAAGATAGAGAGGGGCGTCGACCCTATGGAGGCCGTCGCGTTCGGCGCGGCGGTGCAGGCGGGCGTGCTCACGGGCGAGGTCAAGGACATAGTGCTCCTCGACGTGACGCCGCTCTCGCTCGGGATAGAGACCCTGGGGGGCGTCACCCATTTCCTCATACCGAGGAACACCACGATACCGATAAAGAAGACAGAGACCTTCACCACCGCGGACGACAGCCAGACCTCGGTGGAGATCCAGGTCCTGCAGGGCGAGAGGACGATGTCGAAGGACAACGTCAAGCTGGGCCAGTTCACCCTCACCGGGATACTGCCCGCGCCCAGGGGGGTGCCGCAGATCGAGGTGACCTTCGACATAGACGCGAACGGCATACTGCACGTCAACGCCAAGGACAAGGCCACGGGCAAGGAGCAGACCCTGCGCATAATAGCCCCCAACAAGATGTCGAAGGACGACATCGAAAAGAAGGTCAAGGAGGCGGAGGAGTACGCGTCGCAGGACAAGGAGTTCCTCGAGAAGGTCCAGACGATGAACGACGCCGAGGCGGTGGTCTATGCGACGGACAAGACCCTCAAGGAGTTCAAGGACAAGATACCCAACGAGGTGAGGGATAAGGTAGAGGCCGCAGAGAACGAGCTCAAGGAGTCCATGAAGAACGAGAACGTCCCCGAGGTCAGGGACAGGCTCCAGAAGCTCAAGGAGACCCTCCAGGAGATAGGCTCGAGCGTCTACGGCCAGGGAGGCCCGTCCGGGCCAGAGGGCCAGCAGGACCAGGGGCCTTCAGCTGGGCCGGAGGCTGGGCCCGGGGACGCTCCCGGCGCGGATTTCAAGGCGGATAGCCAGTGAGCGGCGATAGAATAGGGACCGACTACTACGATGTTCTGGGCGTAAAGAAGAGCGCAAGCCAGGACGAGATAAAGCAGGCGTACCGGGAACTGGCGCTCAAGTACCACCCGGACAGGAACAAGGACAAGGGCGTTGAGGACAAGTTCAAGGAGATAAACGCCGCCTACGCGGTCCTAGGGGACCCAGAGAAGAGGAGGCAGTACGATTCCTTCGGGCCGGACCAGTTCGGCAGGCGCTTCACCGAGGAGGACATATTCAGGGGCTTCAACCCCGACGACCTCTTCGGGAGCATATTCGGATCGGGCTTCAGCCAGTTCGGGGACGCCTTTTCCCAGGCGTCCCAGCAAAGCGAGGTGAACCTCCGCCTGCCATTCGATGACATCGAGAGGGGCATAGACAGGGAGTTCGAGGTGCAGCGCTACAAGACCTGCCACAACTGCAGGGGCAGCGGCGGGGAGCCGGGCTCCAAGCAGCTCAGGTGCCCGGCGTGCAACGGCGCAGGGAGGAGGCAGGTGCAGCAGAACACCATTTTCGGGAGGTTCCAGATGGTGGCGACGTGCGAGAGATGCAAGGGCAGGGGCAGGGTCTACGAGCAGGTCTGCAAGGCGTGCCGCGGCCACGGCCAGATCCTGGTCACCGAGCGCTTCAGGGTTAAGGTCGAGAAGGTCGACAGGGATGCAGCGGGAAAGAGGCGTTTCGGGGTTTTCTAGGAGTCCTTCAGTATCCTTGCCTTGTCCCCGAACTTCCCCTGCCTGCCGGCAGAGAAAAGCATCAGGCCGAGCATTATCATGCTGACCGCCACCAGCCCCAGGTACGGCAGGAGCCCCCCCGGCCCAAAGCTTCCCGCGTCGGCCCCCAGCGCTACGCTGATGAACGCCAGAAGCGGAGGTATCGCCGGCAGCGCGACCTTGTATTTCTTGGAGACATACATGGCGAACACGAGCCCGAAGGCCCCGCCGATCACTATCAGGAGGCTCATGAAATACTGCATGTACGTGAGGTAGGCGCTGACCGCGAGCATCAGGGGCATAGCCAGGTCCCCCGTCCCCAGCGCCGAGAAGGCAGGAACGGGGTAGCTGCCTTCCTTTATCAGCTTCCTGAGCTCCGGGCTCTGGACCTTGCCCTCTTTCATCGACTTTTTCATCGCGCTGATTTCGCTCCTCTTCATATTGCTCTTCGGAACGACCTCGACATTATAGGTGCCGATCATGAAGGAGAGGTTCCTGTTGACGGCCTCCCTCCCGAGAGCGATCATGTGCCTGGTGATGAATACCGCGACGTAGTCGTAGACCGCTATGAAAGCCATCAGGAGATAGGCATAGAAGAAGCTGGCCGGGCCGAATTGCTCCGGGGAGAAATAGCTCCCGAGCACGACGCCCACCCCTATGCTGGCGAGCACCGCCGTCAGGTTCCTGAGCTGGGGCCATCTGTTCTTGGCGGCTATCAGCGCGACCGCCATGATGAGAGAAACGGCAATGGCGTACGCGCCCCCCGCTTGCGGCAGGAAGGGACTTATCACGATGGCGAAGAGGTAGAAGGTGGCCGATACCACGACCAGCGCTTCGATTATCACAAACAGGGCGTTGCCGCGGTACACCCTGAAGAGCAGCATCAGCAGTACCGCGGTCACCACTATGTACGCGAAGTAGAATATCAGCTCCACCGCGCCGCCCGAAGGGGCGGACGAGGTCTGGACCACCGGCGCCGGGGAAGCGAGCCAGAAGGCTATGAGCACGCCCGCAAGCTGCACTATCAGGAAAAGCGCAAGTATTGTGACGAGCTGCCTGTACTCTATGCTTCTTACCAATCGAACACCAAGGCCTTGAGTGCGGCCGGACGATAGGAATTGGTTCCAAAGATTTTAAAGCTTTGAACCACGGCCCCGCGCGTATGGCCGCGCCCAGCCCACGCCATTGGAATAATACACGGGCGATGGGCGGAGCAACCGCTGCGGACAGGCCAGGCAAAGGATTGCCGCAAAGACCTCCAGCCCTCCCTGCCAGCCTTTCTCTCTTCACGAGTACGTGAAGTTCTCCTGAACCACGCCCCTGTCGGTGAGCACGGTAACAGCATACCTACTGTCGTTCTGCCCGGATCCCCCGAAAGCCTTCATGCCTCCGACGGAGAGCTTTCCAGTGTACTCGAGCGTTACCGTCGCGCCAGGGGCAAGCACGTATCCCCCGGACTGAGGGGTCTGGTTGAAAGCCCTCCAGGGGAGCTGCACGGAAAGGGTGGCGTTGTCTTCCACAAAGAAGCTCACTCCGACAGGATGCATGGATGCAAACATCATGCCTTGGCTGCCGTACGAATCCGCCCAGCCTGAAGAATCCCCTATTCCGGATATCTGTATGGCGTTCGAGGAGGCAGGAAGACTTATTCTGATCTTATCGAAGCCGCAGGCCTTTCCAATCCTGATTACCCTGGACATGTTTATTGTGACGTTCGATCCGGACTCGTTGAACGCACGCCATCTGCCAAGCTGGCTCGCGTTGACTGTTCCTGCCGCTCCCGGCGCGTTTTGCAGAGGCGCGCCTGGTTCCTGCCCCCTCACATTAGAAATGTTCATCGCGGCGCCGGAATCTAGCTGGCCCGCGCCCCCGCCAAATTTCCCGAATCCGCTTCCCGGGCCGATGCGGTTATCGCCCATCGCTCCGGCCGCGTCTTCAGGTCCCTCCGGAGGAGCGCCGCTTCCAGTCGCGTTCATGCCGGCGCCCTCCTGCCCCCCAGAGACTTCAGGATAGGCCGTCTGCCTGTCGGATCCGCCGGGCCAGCCTTTTACCTGGCTGCAGTTAATTCCCATAGCGTTTCCGGGAGCGGCTTCAGGGGCAATCCCGTTGAACGCCTGAGCGTTTGAGGGGAGGTACGGGGACACGTCACCCATGAGAATGGCCCCCACGACCGTTACGCTGCTGTTGCCGTTGTTCTTCAGAGTAATATCGAGCGAAGTCTCGTTTTCGGCAGAGTTCATGCTCGCGTTGGCTATCGTCAGGTTCGCGTCGTTTCCCTTGAACAGGTCAGAATATTTCCGCTGCAGGGGGAACTGCTGGCCGGATCCCGGTTGCACCTGCATCCCAGATCCAAATCCAGGTATCATCGCGGCCCTGAGCGAAGGGTCCATTACGAACTTCGTCGCGTTCTCGAAGTAGACTGGCGTCACCACAGGCGAGAAGTCGAGCAGCACGCCAGAAGTATCGTTGATTTCCTTTCCGTTTATGACGGTGGCGACTATCTGCCTCTTCGTCACCGTGACTGGGTACGTCACGTTGTCGACTGTTATGCTTGCGGACGAGATGTTGAATTCTGCCTGATCTATCGTCGAGTTCGAGGCGATGCCAACCTCCCCTATTACCTGGCTCTCGTTTATGAGGCTCATCAGCTCAAGCCTCCCGCTGGTGTTCAGCGGAATCCATTCCGATTTCCCATCGTATGTCGCGTGTACGCTTACTGAAGTATAGTTTATGTAAAGCGCCTGTGTTCCGCTAGGCACTATTGGGGGATCCGTGATGCTTACCGGCACATAGGTGGTGCCCGAAGAGGCATGGCCCGCGTAAACATAGGAAAGGGCGAAAAGTGCGACGAGCGCGCACGCGATTGCCGCGAACGCAATTGGATTTCTCTTCATCGAGAATCCATTACCCTTCGGCATGGCTGCGGCGGAGTCGCCCTTGATTTTGTAGTACTTCCATTTCTTAACGTGGGGGTTGCTCTTCTGCTCTATCGCGTTGGCGCTCTCCAAGTCGTGTATGTGTTTGCTCACCGTGGACGGGGCGAGATCCAGCTTCTCGCTGATCTCGCTGAGGTTGTCATTGCCCTCGGATATGAGCTCGAGTATTTTTTCCTTGGTAATTCCTTGTTTGCTCATGCAACATCCTATGTCAGAACAGGTATATATTCACTTCTGAATGTTTCGTTTTTGTTTCGCTTTTATAAAAGCGAAGCGTCTGGCAAGGCATATATAATTGCCGTTCGCTAAATAATGTTATGCCTACTTATGCGGTAAAGGTCAAGAACGTTTCCAAGATTTTCAAATCTGGTGACGTCGAAGTACACGCGACGCGCGACGCCTCCTTTGAGCTCAAGGAGGGAGAGTTCGCGGCGATAGTCGGGCCTTCGGGGAGCGGCAAGTCGACGCTGATGAACCTCCTTGGGACGATAGACAAGCCCACGCACGGGGAGATATACATAGACGGGATCGCGCTGTCGAAAATGAACGGCGACGACCTCGCGGAGTTCAGGAGGAAGAAGCTCGGCTTCGTCTTCCAGGCATTCAACCTCATAAACGGCCTCACCGCCGAGGAGAATGTGGAGTTGCCTCTTATGCTGGATCAGATGTCCGAGCGCGAAAGGAAGAAGAAGGCGGATGACCTGCTCACGCATCTGGGGCTGAAGAACAGGCTGAAGATGAGGCCGACCCAGCTCAGCGGGGGGGAGCAGCAGAGGGTCGCGATAGCGAGGGCCCTCATAAACAACCCGACCCTCGTGCTTGCGGACGAGCCCACGGGGAACCTAGATTCGAAATCGGGGGACGAGGTTATAAGACTGCTCAGGAACATAAGCAGCAGCAGCCGTGGCAAGGTCACGATCATAATGATCACGCACGACCCCGACCTCACCAGGTATTGCGATAAAGTGATTCACATAAAAGACGGAAAAATAGAGAAGATAGTGGTGGCGAAATGAACAAGACGATTCTGGCTTTGTTATCTGTACTGGTGCTGTTTCCGGCGGTATTCGCGGCGTCGGGCTTGAGCGGCACGTCTCCGATACCAACGCCTCCGGGATTCCAGATAACTTCCAACCTGACGACCCTATGCAAGGGAAGCGTTAACTACATACCGATCACAGTCACGAACAACGGGGCGCTGGGCAATCCAACGATGCAGAGCATCATCCTTACGCTGACCTCCACAAGGGGCCTCACCCCGTTCGGAAAGACATCGGCCTCGATAGTCAACGTGACCTCCGGAAATTCCAAAACTGTGTACCTGCCTGTGCTCGTCAGTCCCAACGCGTCCTCGGTCATTTCCACCGGGGCCAACATAGACTATTACTTCTATGAGCTATATTCGGACAGCGAAGTCAGGAACCTCACCTTCTCGACCGTCGTTTGCCCCACGCCTCTTTCGATACAGGTGTACCCGAGGATCATAACCACGACCGGTGCGCAGAACCTGACGTTCAACCTCACGAACAACGGAAAAACCAACCTCACTTCCGTATCCGTCGGAGTGTCGATATCCGGCAGGCAGGGAATAGCCCTACTCGGCAACCCGCCGCAGCCGCTAAAGTCGATACTCCCCGGCCAGACCGACCAAGTCAAGCAGCAGATATACGTGTCGCTTGAGAACATCTCCCAGATGATTCCTGTAAACGAGTCCGTGAACTTCTACAACGGGAGCAACCTTAACCAGATCTTCGAGAACACATTCCTGCTGTTCGGCGGGATAATAAACATGACTCCGACCAGCATCACCACCACCCCCGCCACGATAACTCCCGGGACCACTTTCTCGATATCCTTCGTTCTGACGAACACGGGAACCTCGGCCGCTTCCTCGGTGACCGCGACTGCGATAGCCCCCGCGGGCTTCACGCACTACGGGACTACGCCCACCTTCGTGGGTTCGGTCGCGGCGGACAGCCAGACCCCTGTGACCCTGAGCCTGATCGCCGGGAGCAATGTGACCAGCGGCACGTACGAGATACCTGTGCAGATAACCTATCTTGACGAGCTCAGGAACACTCTCACTACCTGGGTCAATGTCTCGATCACAGTCCAGGGAGCTGGCGGCTTCGCGGGAGCCGGAGCGACGGGGACCAACTCCATCAGAGCCTACAGAGGCCAATACAGCCAGGGAGGCGGTTCCTTCGATCTAATCGTAGGCGTGGTCGCAGCCGTGATAGTCGCGGCCGTAGCGTTTCTGTTCTTGCGCAGGAGGAACAAGCAGAAGCAGCAGAAGCAGAATGAAAAGAAATGAGTGCAGGCTCGCCCGCGTCCTCTTCGGGACGCGCGCGCCAGCAGATACGGTGTCGTAATGAAATTTAAGGATATTTTCTGGCTGAGCTTCAAAGACCTCAGCGAGAAGAAGGTAAGGACCGCGCTTACCGTGCTCATGGTGGTCATAGGCGTGGCGTCGATAGTCGCGCTCGTGTCGCAGACCGCGGGCATCAGCGTCAGCATAACGAAGGAGCTCTCTTCTCTCGGCCCATCCTCGATACTTCTCACCTCTACGTCGGGCGGGTTTACGCAATCTGATGTTTACGACATATCGACGCTACCAAACGTCAGCTCGGCAACGCCCCTGCTAACCGGCTCGGCGACCTTGGTCGCGAACAACCAGAACGTGTCAGTCACCGTAATCGGGGCGACCCCCGCGGGCCTCACGGCCCTGCTTGGAGGCAACCTCACGATCTACAACGGCACGATGTACACTGACTCCATCTCGCCCTCCGCCGTCCTGGGCTATGATGTCGCATTCAACACAACCTCGGGCAAGCAGAACGTGCTGGTAGGCTCGCCCACCACGCTCAAGATATCCTCTGGCAGGGGCGGTTCTTCAAGCTACACCGTACCTGTCGTAGGCGTCCTGAAGTCGTACGGCACCGGCCTCATCTCCGTGGACAGCGGGGTCGCGATGTCCCTTCCGGCAGCGGAGCTGATGCTGCACAGGACATCATTCAACATAATCCTGGTCAAGGCGAACAGCACCAACAACGTAACCGCGCTAACCACGCTGCTCACGAGCATCTACGGCACCAACGCGAGGGTGCTCTCGACGCAGCAGCTGGCGGAGACCGCGTCCTCGATAATCGGCTCGCTCACCCTGTTCCTCGTGGTGATAGCGGGCATAGCGCTGCTGGTCGCCGCGGTGGGCATAATGAACATAATGCTGATCTCGGTGCTCGAGAGGACGCACGAGATAGGCATAATGAAATCGCTGGGCTTCAAGAACACCCAGGTAATGTCCATCTTCCTCTTTCAGGCGATGCTGATAGGCATACTCGGCGGCATCATAGGAGTCGCGGCCGGAGCGGGCGCGTCCTACGGCGTCGCATACCTGATCAGCCACATCGGGTCTGGGACATCCGCATCCACGGCGACCGCCAGCTCCTCCACGGCAGCATCGAGATCCTCCAGCAGTAGCAGAAGCTTCTCGGGAGGCTCGGGCGAGGCGGGCGGAGCCCCTCCTTCCGGAGGATTCTCGGGAGGCTCGGGTTCGGGGGCTCCTTCCGGCTCATCCACGTCCTCTTCGTCATCGCTGTCCTACTCCCCGGTGCTTACCTTGTCCACCATAATCGAAGCCATGCTGGTGGCGATAATCGTGAGCGCGCTGGCAGGCATATATCCTGCCTGGAGGGCGTCAAAGATGGAACCCATAGAGGCGCTCAGACAGCTATGAGCGGGGCGGAAGAAGCCGCCTTTATTCGCTCCCTTTTCGCCAATGCGAAAGAGGCGGCCAGCCCCACCAATGCAAGTTCCGCCTGGCCACCGAACAGAAGCACTGCCGAGCCGGCAAAAGCCACCTTGCTCGGCCTGACGAGGTCCTTGAGCGTATCCTTCAAGGGGCCCAATGCGCTGACGCAGGCGTCCGACATGGTTCCACGATACTGATGCGTCCGCTACGCTATTTAATTTTTCCATCGGGCATGGCGGGATTTGAACCCGCAGCCAGCGGCTCCGGAAGCCGTCGTGCTATCCAAGTTACACCACATGCCCAGCGGCATATACTTGGCAGCACTATAAAGTTAAATTCTCCCAATGGCGCCGTTTTCATGTCGGCACTCAATACTTTTTTATTTCTAGCTACTTCAGTATGGATGTGGTGTGGCCATGGCGGATGACAAACTCCAAACAGTGAAGGTGAAGATGAGCGCACTCTGGACGTTCGGTTTGATGCTCTGGATAGTCATAGGGATAATACTCCTGGTGACCCTCGCGCTCGTGCTGTCCTTCCTCGTGACGGCGCTTCCTAAGATATCCAGCGCCCTGAACTCGGTAGGCGCGCTCTCGAGCGCGGGCGCCGGGATATACGGAGGCAGCAGTTCCGGGGGCAGCGGCGCGGGCAGCAGCTACGGCAACGGATCCTCAGGCGCAAGTTCGCAGCAGGGCAACGCCGCTCTCAATTACCTGCAGGGCCTAGCGACCCAGACAAAATCCGACGTGGACGGCGGCAACTGGTCCGGAGCCGCCAGCGAGCTCGGCGCCATAAACTCCACTCTATCCCAGGTCCCTTCCTCCCAGCTGCCCTCCTGGCTGATGCCGGATCTTGCAGCTGCCGGGCAGGCCATAACGAACAGGAACGCCACTGCTTTCGACGCCATCTACAACCAGATAAGCCAGTCGATGGGCTAACTTCCCCGAGCCAGCAGGGACGGGCACGGCGGGATTTGAACCCGCAACCGCATGGTCCGAAGCCATGCGCGCTATCCAAGTTGCGCCACGTGCCCTACTAATGCTAGCGCAGGACAAGTATAAAATAAGATGCAGGAACCCGAGCCTCAGAATTCCCGGTTCTCTATGGGCTCCATGCCGTCAATGAACTCCGCCTTCAGCCGGGGCAGCAGGTCGCCGTAGACGCGTATGCGTTCCTTGTCCAAGGAGTATAGCAGTATCGAAGAGAACTTCCTCCTGTCTATGTCGGACGTAATCACCTCCTTCACGTCGTTCTCCCCTATTTCCTTCCATCCCTCGTTGAATGCGCACCGAATCTCGCTGACTATCGCGTCCCTGTCGAACGGATCGCCATGGTGGAGGTATCGATATACGCGCCACGAATGATTAGAGGACAAGGCTGCGATTAGCCGCGCCCTATTTATTACTTCAGCGTCGTCTGTTGTGATCTCTCTCTTTCTCAGCAGTTTGCGGACTTGTGATACGAATAGGCCATATTTGTTCAATATGGTTCTGTTCGGCATATGCTCAACCTTTAGCATGTAGACTTATTAAACGTTGCGCGAAGTTTTTGGTATTTTGCGTAGCGCTCCCGCGGCGTTTACCGAGGTCACGAAATCTATATATACTTGCGCAGGGCAATGGTAACTAAGTGGTCGTATGATTACTGGAATCAGAATAAGCAAGGTCGAAGCGAGCAGGCCGGCGGACGAAGCCATAGTGAACATGAAGTTCAACATAAATTTCGACAACGTGAAGGTCACCGGGGACAGCGTCGAAGTCGCTTACACTTTCACCACTGTTTACGAAGGGGAGAAGGCAGCCAAGTCGGTCGGCGAGCTGAAGATAATAGGCAACGTCTTCGCGAAGGAGGAGAAGGCCGCCATCGACCAGATAAACGAGGCGTGGAAGAGCAAGAAGACCCTTCCCGTCAAGTTCGCGGAGGACATAATCAACATCCTCAACTTCGAGTGCGCGTCAAGGGGGACACTCCTCGCGTGGTCGATAGGGATGATTGCGCCGCTTCCGATAACCAGGGCGAAGCTCCAGGAGAGCGAGTCAAAGCAGTAGAGCGTCCGCCCAGTTTCCAGGAAACATCATGGAGCATGCCGAGCTAGACGGGATAATACTTGACGTCGACTACATAAACCTCTCGGGAAGGAGCACGATCCGCGTGACCCTGAAATCCCGGGACGGCGTCCGCGCCCTGCTCGACACCGGCTTCGGCCCTCATTTTTACCTGGTCCCGAGAAATCCCTCACTTGAGGCTTCCACCCTGTCCTCACTGAACATCCTGTCAGAGGGGGGCGACAGGATCGAGATAGCCAATGTGGAGAGGGCCGAGAAGACTTTCCGCGGCAGGACGGTATCCGCTTTTGCGATATACACCAAGGACTCCAAGGACGTGCCGAGGCTCAAGGACTACATCAAGGAGTTCGGCGAGTGCTACGAGTACGACATACCCTTCTGGAAGCGCTACCTGATAGACAAGGGCATCTCCCCCCTCTCAGGGGTGAGGGTCAGGGTCCACGATTCGGAAAAGGGCCTCATAATCGACGAGATAGCGAAGGCGGAAGCCGACCTCTCCATAGGGCTGACCCACGTCTGCTTCGACATCGAGACCTACAACGCGTCGACCTCGTCCGACCCGCGCAGGGACCCCGTGCTGATGATCAGCTACACGGACGGCAAGGTCTCCGGGGTGCTGACGACCAAGCCGATCGACCGGGAGTTCGTCACGGTCTTCAAGAGCGAGAAGGAGATGATAGAGGGCTTCGTGAAGGCCGTGAAGGACCTGGACGCGGACGTCATCGCCGGCTACAACTCCTCCAACTTCGACCTGCCCTACCTCATGGCGAGGTCCATGGCGACGAGGGCCAGGTTCGACATCTCGCGGTACGGCGAGGAGGTGAGGAGCATGCACCACGGGCTCACCGAGTCGGTCAGGGCGCCCGGGCGCATCTGTCTCGACGTGTACCACGTCGCGCGCTTCGTGTCAATAGTAGGCGCTTCCGAGCAGCTGCTCAGGACCTACAACCTTAAGCTCGACGAGGTCCACACGGCCATCACCGGCAAGAAGAAGGTCATGGTTGACAAGAAGAACATCTGGAGGATGTGGGACAACGGCGGTGCCGAGCTCGAGAGGCTCGCCGACTACAACCTCTCCGACGCGCTGTCCCTCGACGAGCTCTACGAGTTCTTCATCCCGCTGGAGGTTGAGACGGCGAAGGTCAGCGGAACCACCCTGGCGGAGGTGTCCGTCTCCACAGTCGGGCAGCTCGCGGAGTTCCTGTTGATGAGGTACGCACACGACAACAACGAGATTGTCCCGAACAAGCCGGACGACAGGGAGATACGGGCCAGGATGCAGAGCACGTTCGAGGGCGCGTACGTCAAGACGCCCGACGCGGGCATATACAACAACATAGTGGTCTTCGACTTCAGGGGGCTGTACCCGTCGATAATAATCGCGCACAACATAGACCCCTCGACCATCTGCACGGACTGCAAGGACTACTCCGAGGCGCCGAACGGGGTGAGGTTCGCGAGGAGCCCGCAGGGCATCATACCCAAGGCGATGGAGCTCCTGATAAACGAGAGGATGAGCGTAAAGAAGGCGTACAAGAAGGACCCCGACAACAAGTCGCTCGGCGCCAGGTCCAACGCGCTCAAGATACTAGCGAACTCCTTCTACGGCTACCTGGGCTACGCCAGGTCCAGGTGGTACTCTAGGGACTGCGCGAGCAGCATCACCTCGCTCGCTAGGTCCTACATCCTCAACACGATCGACGAGGCCGAGAAGTCCGGGTTCAAGTCGCTCTACTCGGACACCGACTCGACGTTCCTCCTGGTCGGGGACAAGAAGGACGAGGAGATATCGGCGTTCCTGCAGCGCGTGAACAAGTCCCTGCCGAAGGCGATGGAGCTAGAGCTCGAGGACTTCTACACGAGGGGCGTCTTCGTCGGCAAGAAGTCGGCCACCGCGGGCGGCGCAAAGAAGAAGTACGCCCTGCTCTCGAGGAGCGGGAGGGTCAAGATAAAGGGCTTCGAGCTGGTAAGGAGGGACTGGTCCGGGATAGCGAGGAACACCCAGAAGGCCGTGCTCGAGACCATACTGCGCGAAGGCAGCAAGGAGAAGGCAGTCGAGATAGTGAAGAGGGTGATAAAGGACCTCAAGGAGGGGACGGTCCCGATAAAGGAGCTGGTCATCTACACCCAGCTCAGGAAGGGCATAGGATCGTACGACGCGAAGTCCCCCGAACTCGCGGCGGTCCAGAAGGCGATAAAGTCCGGCTTCAAGAGGAGGGAGGAGCTCGAGGGCGCGACAATAGGCTACGTGATAACGACGCACGGCGGCACGATCTCGGAGAAGGCCCAGCTGGAGGAGCTGGCGGACGACTACGACCCGGACTACTACATAGGTCATCAGGTCGTACCAGCAACATTAAGAATATTGAAGGAATTAGGGATAGACGAAGAGGAGCTCAAGGGCGGAGGGGAGCAGAGAAGGCTTCTCTGAACGTGTGGGGGATGGACGACATACTCGGCAGGCTTGAAAAGCTGGGCGCGGATTTCGCGAGCGTCAGGTATGAGCGCTCGAAGAGCCTTTCCATATCCCTGATGGAGAACGAGGTCTTCCAGGTCGTCGTAAACGAAGGTCAGGGAGGCCACGCGATAAAGGTCATAATGAACGGAGGTCACAGCCACGTCAGCACGGCCTTGCTGACGCCCGCGGACCTGAATTACGCGGTGCTGATAAACCCCAAGCGCGGCGAGGAGAGGGTCCCCGAGACCTCCCCAGCGAGGGCTCGCGTGAGGATCAAGCTGAGCGACGGCCTGCAGAAAGGCGTCGAGGAGAAGGTGGAGGACGTGAGGAACCTCCGCAAAGTGCTGGTCAAGTGCGGCAGGAGGCTCAAGGACCTGTCCATCACGTACGAGGAAGAGATAATCCACAAGGAGTATTCCGACTCCCTAGGGGGCAGCGTCATCCAGGACTTCCCGCTAAGCATGCTGGACATCTCCGCCGTGGCGAAGAAGGCGGACCATTTCGCCACCGCTCTGGAGCACAAGGCCACGAACAGCGGGTACGTCTTCGATTTCGTGGATTCGTGCGAACTCCAGCGCGGCGTCACAAGCCAGCTCGACTCGCAGCTGGGGGGTTCCCTGCCCAAAGCGGGGGAGTACGAGGTGGTCCTAGCCCCCTCTTCGGTTGGCATACTGTGCCACGAGGTTCTGGGGCACCTGTCCGAGGCCGACATAGCGGAGTCCGGGATCCTCTCCGCGCTCAGGGGGAAGCGGATAGCGGGCCGTTCGATCACGATAATGGACCATCCCACCATGCCGGACAAGCTCACGTCAGGATTCACGCCTTACGACGACGAGGGGACCAAGGGCAGGACCGTGAAGATCCTTGACAGGGGCGTCGTGAAGGACCTGATGACCGACAGGTATTACGCGGGCATGCTGGGGGAGCCCCCGACCGGAAACGCGCGGGCGGAGAGCTACCACGAGACCCCGATGGTGAGGATGCGCAACACCCGCATGGCCCCCGGCGACCAGAGCGCCGAGGAGCTGATATCCGGGGTGAAGGCGGGCTACCTCATAATCTCCTCGCCCAGCGGGACCGGATCCCCGGACGGCAGCTTCCAGTTCGGGATACAGGAGGGCTACCGGATAGAAAGGGGCGAACTGAGGGAGGGCATAGCGCCGGGGGTCTCGATGGCCGGCCACGTCCTCAAGACGCTAGCGAGGATAAACGGGACATCGAAGGAGGCGGGCATGGCGTCGGACATGTGCGAGAAGGGCGACCAGGGCGTCTACGTGTCCGCGGGAGGGCCCTACGCCAGGATAGGCGGGCTGAAGGTGGGAGGGCATGCTTGACAAGCACAGGGAGCTGGAGAGGCTTTCGCGGCAGGGCTACCAGGCCGAGCTCTACGAATCCAGGACGAAACTGCTCAGGCGGGTCATGTCCCCCAAGAAGGTGGCGATAGGGAACATCATCTACGGATGCGGGCTGAGGGTCATATCGGAGGACGGGATGGACGGCTTCGCCTACTCGACGAAATTCGACAGGAAGCTCGTATCGGACGCCATCAAGGCATGCCGCTTTTCGCAGGTGGACCACGACAACAACCTGCCCGCATCCGACTGCGTACGCCGCGTCTCTGACAAGTACATGAAGTTCAGGATCGAGGACGAGGCCGAGAGGACGGCGGACATCTTCGAGAACCTGATCGCGCCCTCCCCGGCAAACATAGTCTTCGCGTCGATGGAGGCGCGCAATTCTGAATTCAGCGTGGTCAGCACGGAAGGAGTCGACATAACCGAATCCTACTCCTTCTTCGACTTCTCCCTCACGGCGAACCACGGAAGGGGCAACCAGAGATCCCCCCCGGTGTTCGCGTCCAGGTCCTCCCACGGGATAATCCCCGACGTCGGAGCGGTCAGGAGGGACCTGGAGAGGAAGGCGGAGCTCGTGAAAAGGACTGGCACGCTATCGAGTTCCCCGGAAGAGGTGGTTTTCACCTCCCAGGCGGCGGACTCCATAATATCCGCGTTCTCACCCCTGATGTTCTCCGGGGCGAGCCGTTTCGAGGGCACGACGCCCATGTCCGAGGGGCTCGACCTTGGGAACGATGTCTCGCTTTCTGACGACCCGACCATCAAGGAGAGCGGACGGAGCATAGCCTTCGACGACGAGGGGCTGCCGAAGGGAAGGGTACGCCTCCTGGAGGGCGGGGTCGTCAAGAACTTCCTGTACAACGCATACTGGTCCAGCAAGGCGTCGAGGGACAACACGAACTCCGCATCCAGGCCGTCCTTCACCCTCGTCCCCGGGATCGACACCTCGAACCTGGTGGTATCCGCGAGGGAGGAGAGCGACGTCGCGGCGGGATCATTCGTCGTGGACGAGGTGATGGGCGTCCATTCGGGCGACCCGACAACGGGCTCGTTCAGCGTGGTCGCGTCGGTGGCGTGGGACGGGAGGAAAGGCAGGACGAAGGGGGTCAGGGGGCTCATGATCACTGGGAACTTCGTCGATTTCATAAAGGGGATAAAGGCAATGTCGCGCGACAAGGTGACCGACAACGCCACCATCACAGGGGATTTAATGGTTGCCGGGCTAAGCATAAGCTAAGGAGATCACATGGACTACGATTACGAGGGCCTCAAGGAGGTCGGCAAGGTTTCTTTCGAGGCGCTGCAGTACGCGAAGGGGCTGGTGAAGGTCGGCGCGAGCACGCTCGGCGTCGCCGAGAAGGTCGACGATTTCATAAGTGCGAAGGGGATGCAGTTCGCGTTCCCCCTGAACCTGTCCGTCAACGAGCGCGCCGCGCACTTCACTCCCGTCAAGGGGGACCCGGCGGTCTTCACGGAAGGCGACGTGGTCAAGATAGACCTCGGGGCGAGGAGGAACGACGCCTGCGGGGACTGCGCACTCACGGTGGACCTCTCCGGGAAGCACGGCAAGCTGGTGGAGGCCACGGACGCCGCGCTCGAGGCGGCGCTCAGCACGGTCAGGGCGGGCAGGCAGCTCAAGGACATAGGAAAGGCGGTCGAGATGCTGGCCAAGGCCAAGGGGCTGAACCCGATAAGGAACCTGGGCGGCCACGGCATCGAGGAGGGGGAGCTTCACGCGTCCATATTCATACCTAACTACGACAACGGTGACGCCACCGAGCTCGAGGAGGGGCAGGTGGTGGCGATCGAGATATTCCTTACGGAGGGCTCGGGCTACGTCGTCGATGGGGAGGAGCTGCAGATATTCCGCAAGCTCGGGGACGCGCCCGCGAGGTCGGAGGACACGAGGAAGGTAGCGTCATTCATCGACGCGAACTACGGCACGTACCCGTTCGCGCTCCGCTGGCTCTACAAAAAGTTCGACTCCGAGTTCATGGTAAGGAGGGCCCTCAACGAGCTATCGTCCCTGGGCGCGCTGGACTCATTCCCGGGATTGGTGGAGAAGACCGGAGGCATAGTCGCGCAGGCGGAGAGGGAAGTGGTGGTCGGAAAGGACTCCTACGAACTGGTCACGAAGTGACCCCGGAGCGGAAGTCCGCAATTTATATTTCTGACGTTCTTTATCCTACACATGAAGCTGCAATCCGCGCCCGAGTACCTGATGACCTACGGGTGGGCGATAGTGCTGATCGCCGTCGCCCTGGGCGCGCTGTACGCGCTGGGCGTCTTCAATCCCTCTTTCTACGTCAGCCAGCAGTGCCTGCTCTCGTCAGGACTGTCCTGCTCCATCGTCACCATGGGAACCAACGGCATGCTCACGCTGAACGTGTACCAGTCAACCGGCTCCCAGATAAACATAACCGCGGCCAGCTGCAACTCTAACGACACGTTCGCCAATCCGCAATATTATTCGGGAACAGGGCAGATATCCATTCAGCCCGGGTCCAATGCAACCCTCTCGGTCCAGTGCTACTCGGGATCGTCGCCCTTTTCCGGCCCAGTGGGCTCCATATTTCCGGGGTACGTCTTCATCAGCTACAACCAGACATTCTCCGGCTTCCCGTACATTGTGTCGGGCAAGATCCTCGCCAAGCCGTCCTACTCCGGATTAGCCACCACCACCATCTTCAACGGCTACGCGCTCACGACATCATCAAGCCCTTCGGCGGGAGGAACGGTCGCCCTGTCCCCCAGCGGAGGCAGCTACCTGTCGGGCTGCACCGTGATGATAACCGCCATCCCGAACGCAGGCTACGCCTTCTCGAGCTGGACGGGGATAGGGCTGAGCAGCTACACCGGATCCTCCAACCCTGCCCAAGTCAATATGAACGGCGCTGTGACGGAGATCGCGAACTTCGCGATACTGTCTTACTCGTTCGCCGCGTCCAACGGAGTCGGCGGGACGATCTCATGCACGGCGGGAGGCGTCTCTTCCTCATGCTCCGCTAGTTACAATTACGGCACGCAAATAACCATCAATGCGATACCTGCCTCCGGCTACGCATTCACGGGCTGGACCGGCTCCGGCACAGGCAACTATTACACCGGCACCACGAACCCCTACACCGTGACAGTAACCGGCAACACGGTCGAGACCGCCTCGTTCGCCCCTGCCTACTCGCTTACCATGTCGGCGGGCGTCGGAGGCACGGTTTCCCCGCCCAGCGGCAACTACCCTATAGGAAATGTGATCACCATCTCCGCCACCCCCAACTCCGGCTACGCATTCACGGGCTGGACCGGCTCCGGAACGGGCAGTTACAACGGCATGTCTAACCCGTCGAGCGTCACGATAAACGCGAACATAGTCGAGACCGCCTCGTTCGCCCCGATATATTCGCTTACGATGAACGCGGGCTCAGGGGGCACCGTCAGCCCGTCGAGCGGAAACTACGCTGGAGGGAACACCGTGCCCATCGCCGCCACCCCCAACTCAGGCTACGGCCTGATAGGTTGGGTGGGATCAGGCACGGGCAGTTACACGGGGAACTTGCTCACCAACACGATAACCATGAACGCGAACATAGTCGAGACCGCCAACTTCGTGCAAGCCTACTATGTCCCGATAACGCTGACCAATTACCAGTCCTCCAACACACCGACGGGGTTCCAGCAGATGCTGAACGTCCCCAGCAGCGCCTACTCCTCGTACATCAACTCTGGATGGAGCAACGTCGAGTTTACCATGAGTTCGCCTTTGGCGTACGGGGGCACGCCCCTGCGCGCATGGGTGGAGAGCAACGCGGTCAACACCGCCACGAACACCCTGGTCTGGGTGAACCTGGGGACAAACACGATCGGCGGAGCCGCCAGCGGGAGCAACACCATTACGATATACATGAACTTCCTGTCGAGCAACGTAATGACCTCTAACACAGCATATACCGGCGAGGCGCCGCAGATTTCTGGCACGTACGCACAGTACGACAACGGGGCGATGGTGTTCAACTCCGTCTATTACGATTTTGCAGGGGTGTCGCTCCCTTCGGGGCTGCAGGCCCTTGCGATTGGCGGAGCAGGCCCGTACTATTCCATAAGCAACGGAATAACTATCAACCCCGCATCGCTTAAAGGAGAAGTGATAGCAACGACTGCCACTGTGTCGCCTTCAGTGGTTGAGGCGTACGTACCCAGTTTCAGCGGGGGCTCGTACATATACGGAGGGGTGGGATATGCGACGGTACTGGGTGCCAGCGGCGGCGGAATATGGTCTGTCCTCAACACAGCGTACTCGGAGTATACGAACACCAACCCCTTGGACAACATAGTTAACTCGGCCTCGGGGAGTGCGATAGCCGCCGTCCTTTCGTCATCCATATTGCCGGCCCCGGCCCCGCCTATGGTGGTGAGCCTCATTTGGCCCAGCACGGGATCGGAGAAGCTCTGGGTGAATTATAACGGAAATTCGGGGACTGCCTCAAACCCTTCATACGGCAGCGCCCAAGCCTATGTTTACGATTACGGAAACAACGGAGCCTCCAGCATTACATATGACTGGCTTAGAACTAGAGTGTACCCGCCCAACGGGATCATGCCGTCCGCGAGCTTCGGCAGCGTGTATTCCAACTTCCCGCTAATTTATTCCTTCTCCGCGAACGCCCTTCCTGTGACGGGAGGCTCAGTGTCCTGTTCAGGGTCCGGGGTGGCATCTTGCTCCACGGCAACCTATCCAATAGGGACCCAAATTGCGATGACCGCCACCCCTAACTCTGGCTCTATATTCACTGGCTGGACCGGCTCAGGAATAGGCAGCTACACCGGCGCCGCGAACACTGTCAACGTAGTGGTGAACGGGAATATTGTGGAGAACGCGAATTTTGTAACGCTTCCTCTGTTGGTGAACACCATCTCAATCTCTGGTAGCACTCCCTACTATGTGGCGTTCTCCCCCAGCGGCGCCTCCGCCTACGTCGCCGACTACGGCACGGGCAAGCTCTCCATAATAAACGTCTCGACAAACACTATCATCAACACCATCACAGTGGGTACAGAGCCTCTGGGAATCGCAGTAAACCCCCTCAGCGGGAACGTCTACGTCGCAAACGAGGGTTCTGCCACGGTCTCGGTGATCATCCCGCCCACCAACGCGGTAGCGAACACGATCGGCGTAAACACCCAGGCCTACGGTGCCGCGATAAACCCCCTCAGCGGCAACTACGTCTACGTCGCGAACTACGGCACCAGCACCGTCTCGGTCATCAAAACCGCAACCAACACTGTGGTAAACACAATCAACGTCGGCAGCAACCCCGAAGGCGACGCCATCTCGCCTTCAGGGGCGTTCGTCTACACCGCGAATCATGCGGGGAACTCGGTCTCGGTGATCAACACCGCCACCAACGCCGTGATCAACACGATTACGGTCGGCAGCAGCCCATTAAACCTGGCCGTTGCGCCGAGCGGCAACTACTTGTATGTTCCGAACGGTGGTTCAGGCACTGTCAACGTCATCAACACCGCCACCAACGCCGTGGTGAACACAATCACAGTGGGCACCACGCCCGAAGGGATAGCCATAATCCCCAGCGGCAACTACGTCTACGTCGCCAACTCCGGCTCGGGCACTGTCAACGTCATCAACACCGCCACCAACGCCGTAGTCAACACCATCGCGGTCGGCACCGCCCCTTCGGACGTCGCCATCAACCCTCTAGGGACGTTGGCGTATGTCACGAACGAGGGCTCCAGCAGCGTCTCGGTAATCAGCCTTAACAGCTACGGCGGCACGACCTCGACCTCGACCTCGACCACCTCCACCACCGTGACTACGACAATCCTCGCCGCGTCCTTCAACGGGGTGAGCAGCTACATCGCGCCGGGGAGCATCGCCTCGGGTTCTGCCGGGTCGATGGCCGTGTGGATAGACCCGAGCGGCACATATTCCCAGCAGATGATATTCGCAGGGTTCGACAGCGGGGGCACAAACATAAATGGCAGGTACGTCATGGGAGCCTACCACTCGAGCACCAGCGTATGCAGCCCCATAGGACAGTGGTGGACCGACATCGCCAACGGCGCCACGAACCAGTTCGTCTGCTCCGGCCAGTTCTACGGCTCCGCGAGCTTCCCGCCTGGGACCTGGACGCAGTTGATCATAACATACAACGGCGCCAACGTCGTCTTCTACAAGAACGGCGTCTCCGTGAACAGCCTTGCACAGACCGTCAGCGGCGCGGGCTCCGCCGAGCCGTTCGCGATCGGCAGCCTTGGCGGCTACACTGGAGGCGGGTTCTATTTCAACGGCCTGATCTCGGACGCGCAGCTGTACAGCAACGCCCTCACCGCCACCCAGGTGCAGCAGCTCTACTCAGAGGGCCTGGGAGGCTCGCCACTCTCTTCCAACCTAGTCGCCTGGTGGCCGCTCAGCGGAACCGCGAACGACCTCAGCGGCAACGGCTACAACGGCGTTTCATACAACGTGATTTACGTGAGCGCGACGAACTCGCTATCCGTGACCCCCGGCGCAAACGGCGCGGTCTCGTGCGCTTACGCATACAACGGCTTCTCGGCGCCGTGCTCGGGCGCATATCCTTACTGGGCGCAGATAACCATGAACGCCATCCCGAACTCCGGCTACGCCTTCACGGGCTGGACCGGCTCCGGAACGGGCAGCTACACCGGCGCCGCGAACCCCGTCAATGTGATGATAAACGGGAACGTGATCGAAACGGCGAGCTTCATACAGGTGGCCTACGTTCCCATAACTCTTACGAACTCCCAGTCATCCAACACACCGACGGGGTTCCAGCAGATGCTCAATATCCCGAGCAACTCCTACTCGGCTTACATAAATTCAGGATGGACCAACGTGGAGTTCACCGCGAACGCCCCAATCGGGACCTCCGGGAACGTGCCTCTCTATGCCTGGGCCGAGAGCAACGCGGTCAACACCGCCACTAACACCGTCGCCTGGGTCAACCTCGGAAGCAGTACGATACCTGCCAATAGCGGCACGTTAACAATATACATGAACTTCCTGGCGGGCAACGTCATGACCTCCAACACCGCGCTTACGGGCGAGGCCCCGCAGCTCAGCACGAACTATGCACAGTACGACAACGGCGCGCTGGTCTTTCCCGCCTTCTACGACGACTTCTACGGCACCGCATTGAGCTCGAAGTGGACGTCGGTGATAGGCGCGTCCGCCAACATCGTCAGCGACCCCGTCAACAACGGAATTGTAATCAACACGAAGACCACTAGCACAGGCTCCGGCATATACGCTTACCTGAGCAGTTCCCCGGCGGCGACGTTCTACCCTGGCAATGTCATCAGGGCGCGCGAGGCGGACGGCTCGGCGACCTACCCAGGCAACCTCGGCTTCGGGGACTGGCAGAACACGAAGAACGGAGTAATCAAAATAGCATGCACGACCAGCAAATACGGGTTCGGCGCGTCCGCGAGCGGCACGGGCGCTTACGGGGACTGCACCACCATGGACACCAACTGGCACACGCTGGACCTATACTGGGGCCCGACCAGCGCTAACGCCTACGTGGACGGGAGCCTGGGATACACCATGACCGCCGACATCCCTTCCACTGCGCTGCCAGTCGACATAGGCGACATGGGGAACGGTGGTGCGGTGGGCAACACGGGCTACACCGCGGTAAGCTGGATATTGGTGCACGCGTACCCTCCCAGCGGCGTCATGCCGGCGGTTAGCTTCGGTGGGGCGGTATCGCCAGTCCCATCATACAGCCTCCCAATAACTCTTACGAACTCCCAGTCCTCAGCCACCCCCACAGGCTTCCAGCAGATGCTTACCCTCCCGTCGTCGTCCTATTCATCGTATGAGAGCTCCGGGCTGCAGAACGTGGAGTTCACCAGCGGCAGCTCGACAGGCACGCCACTGTACGCATGGTGCGAGAGCGGATGCACGAGCGCCAGCTCGAACACCGTCTGGTGGGTCAACCTTGGGAGCAGCACCATCCCCGCCAGCGGCGGAACGCTCACGATATACATGGACTTCATGTCGGGCAACACAATGACGTCAACATCCTCTTACACAGGCGAGGCACCACAGCTCTACGGAGGCAGCTATGCGCAGGCGAGCTACGGACAGTACGACAACGGCGCGCAGGCGTTCCCCACGCTCTACCAGGACTTCAAGGGCACGTCGACGCCCCCTGGATGGGCGATGAGCGGCTCCCACATAACAATCAGCAACGGCATCACTTACTCTGCCGGAACAGACGCGAGCTCGCTGACGACCAATGGAGTCTACGGCCTGAGCTCATCCATCTTGGACATCTACGGCGAGACGCCCACCACAGCGCCCTCGAGCTCAGACGCCGCGGAGATACTTGGCTATTCGAATACCATAAGCACGAACGCCTTCATCGTCGGCTGGCAGTTGGACGGGAACACCGGCTACGAAGGGGACGAGGTGTACACAAACACCATAGGGCGGCTGGGCGGCGGCGATATCCCTTCGTACAACGGGGTTTTCTACGTGTTCTCAACTTACTGGCCTTCGAACTCGGGCGCGACGTTCTGGCTGAACTATGCCAGCCAGAACTCCATAACCTACACGACCTCCTCCTCCCAGCTTCCGGTCGGGATGGCGCTCTCAGTCACCTACAGCGGCCACAGCTCCGGGCCATTCTACTGGGCCAGGATCAGGGCATACCCGCCCAACGGCGTCATGCCTGTGGCCTCAATAGGAAGCATAGGCACGGTTCCGATAATGCTCACCAATTCGCAGAGCTCGGCCACGCCAGGGAACTTCCAGCAGCAGCTTACGATCAACAGCCTGAAGTACTCCTCCCTGATAAACTCCGGCTGGAGCAACGTCGAGTTCACCACCGGACCTTTCGCCACGGGCACGCCGCTGTACGCCTGGGTCGAGAGCAACGCGATAAACACCGCGACGAACACCGTCGTATGGGTAAACCTCGGTAGCAACAACATAGCGGCCAACGGCAACTCACTAACGATATATTTGGACTTCATGCCCAGCAACGTCATGACCTCCAACACCGCGCTTACGGGCGAGGCCCCGCAGCTCAGCACGAACTACGCACAGTACGACAACGGCAATGTGGTGTTCCCGTTCTACGACAACTTCGTCGGGAACGCCTTGAGCTCGAGATGGACGACCGTTTCGAGTGCGGCGAGCATAACCTCCACAGTAAGTAACGGACTGTCCATAACCGCTACCGCCAGCGGCAGCCCCAATTACGCGTACATCAGCGGCCCGTCGTTCTCGCCTTCGAACGTCCTCAGGGTCAGGGCAGAGGACGGAAGCAGCACGTATCCTGGGAACCTGGGCTTCGGAGATTACGAAGGGACCACCAAATCAGGCGCGTACAAACTTGCCTACACCAACAACCAATACGCTTTCGGCACGTCAGTCAGCGGAACCGCCACTTATGGCTCGGGCATTACCATGGACACCAACTGGCACCTCTGGGACGTGTACTGGACCACCTCCAACGCGATGTTTCTCGTGGACGGAACTCTGAAGTACACCTCCACAACCAACGTGCCCTCGACCGCCGGAGCGGTCAATCTGGGGAACCTGGGAACGGGAGGCAACTCCGGCAGCACCATCTCGATGTCGGTAACCTACGCGCTCGTCCATGCCTACCCTCCCAACGGAATCATGCCTACGCAGTCAGGGCCTTGAGCCCGCGGAGCCGCCTCCCCTGTAAAAAGCTTAAAATACCTTTCCCGCTTACTACTGTCTGGCGACGGCATGAAGATACTCGACCTTTTCGGCAAGAAGGACGCGTCCAGCGAGATCAACAAGACGCTCCCCTACAGGATAATGACCGAGTTCACCCCTTTCAAGCTCTACGCGAACAGGAGGAACTCCGTGCTGCTGATGATGAAGGTAAAGAACCTCACGAACGAGCCCGTGCTTGGCTCCGTCGTGGTCGAGCTCCCCAAGACGCTGAGCCTCGACGACGTCGGCCTGTCGACGGCCAAGGAGCTGCGGCTCGGCACGCTCGCCCCGCAGGAGGAGAGGGAGCAGAGGGTCGAGATCCACGGCGACGCGGGCACGGACAAGGGCGAGTATACGCTCTCCATAACGGCGTTCATACACTACAGGGACTACGGGCACGTGCTCAACGCGGTCAAGAAGAAGGCGGTCCTGGAGGTCGCTTGAGGGCGAACGACGTATAAGGAAGGAAACGGTCGAGGGAAGTAACAGATATAAATATTCGCTGAGCAGAGGTATATTGACGATCAGGGTGTAGAAAATGGTGAAATACGTTATTGCTGAACAACTTATCGGGAAGGAGGTAGTGACGAACGACGGCATAGACCTCGGGAGGTTCCTGGACGCTGAGATGAACGAGCTGACCGGAAAGCTCGTCAGCCTGATACTCGAGCCCAACAACGACAACGCGTACGTCAAGAAGCTGGACGTGAAGGACGGGAAGCTCAAGGTACCCTACGCGAACGTGCTGGCGGTCAACGACTTCATCGTGATCGACAGGAAGGGCGTTTCCTAAAGGCTAAGGTGAGCCCCATCATAATCGCCGGAGGCGACGAGGCGGGCAGGGGAGCCGTGATAGGCCCCCTCGTGGTCAGCATGATCTGCCTCAGCAAGGGGAGGGAGAAGAAGCTCTCCGCCATCGGCGTAAGGGACTCCAAGCTGCTCTCCAGGAAGAGGAGGACGTTCCTCTTCGAGGAGATACGGTCTATTTCTGACGAGGTCAAGACTTACTGCATAACCAACGACGAGATAAACACGGCCATGAGGTCCGGGATCTCCATAAACCAGCTCGAGGCGATGCACTTCGCCAGGCTGATGGATGAGATGGCCCCGGACATCGACAGGGCGTACCTGGACTCCCCGGACGTGATAGCCGAGAGGTTCGGCATGCGCGTGAGCCTCTTCGCCAAGAAGCCCACCCGCGTGGTAGGCATAAAGGCCCCCGCAGCGGCAGGGAAGCGGATAAAGATCATATCGGAGCACAAGGCGGACATAAAGTACCCTGTAGTGTCGGGCGCCAGCATAATCGCCAAGGTCACGAGGGACCTTGAGATGGAGAGGATCGAGGCCGAGGCGGGCATAACCATCGGCTCGGGCTACCCCGGGGACAAGGAGACGGTCGACGTCATAAAGAGGAACCTGAAGAGCAAGGTGCTCAGCCCGTACATACGGGAGTACTGGAAGACGCTCCAGAACATAAGGCAGATGAAGATAGGGGAGTTCAGGGATACCGAGTAGGGCTAATTTTACCCAAGTAAACCAAAAAGTAGCGGAGTACACGCTCTAAAATGGGCGGCTAAGAATCGAACGCTCAGCCTTAAATAGGCACTTATCAATATACTCTAGCTTCGTCTGTTTAATTCTAATCAAATTCAAAAAAGGAGGGGGTTTTCATGGTCGCAATCGAGGACAAGGGGGCCGTCGCGAAGGAGCAGGTAGAGCAGCTCGGGGTTGTCGGTATACCCAAGGAGACGCTGGACTTCTTCAAGGGGGACGAGATAAGGGCGAGGGTCTTCTACGAGAAGTACGCCCTCAAGGACGAGGCGGGCGAGCCGCTCGAGAAGCTCCCCAGCGAGATGTGGGACAGGATAGCGAGGGCCATAGCCGCCGCGGAGTCGGACGAGGGCAGGAGGGCCGACTGGTCGGAGAAGTTCAACTGGCTCATGCAGGACTTCCGGTTCATACCCGGCGGGAGGATAATGTTCGGCGCGGGGGCGAGGAAGAAGGCTACGCTGCTCAACTGCTACGTCATACCGATAAAAGAGGACTCGATAGAGGCCATATTCGACTGGTGCAAGGAGTCCGCCAGGACCTACAGCTACGGCGGGGGCGTCGGCGGGGACATAAGCGTGCTTCGGCCCAAGGGCGCTCCGGTCAACAACAGCGCGATGCACTCCACCGGCGCCGTCTCCTTCATGGGCATAATGAGCGAGACGACCCACGCGATAGGCCAGGCGGGCAGGCGCGGGGCGCTGATGATAACCCTGAGCGTCGACCACCCGGACATCTTCGACTTCATCAGGGTCAAGCAGAACGCCACCAGCGTCAAGTACGCCAACATAAGCGTCAGGGTGACCGACGAGTTCATGCAGGCGGTGGAGGCCGACGGGGACTTCACGCTCAGGTTCGGCAACGGCGTCGTCAGGAAGGTCGAGAGGACCGTCAAGGCGAGGGCGCTGTGGAACGAGCTCATCCAGTCCGCCAGGGACTGGGCGGAGCCGGGCCTCATGTTCTGGGACACGATCAAGAAGAACTCGCCTAGCGAGTACAACGGGATGGAGGTCATAACCACCAACCCCTGCTCCGAGCAGCCGCTGCAGGCCTACGGCGCCTGCGACCTGGGCGCGCTGAACCTGCCCGTCTTCGTGATGGACTCCTTCACCGACAACGCCAGGATGGACTGGGCGTCGCTCGAGAAGGCCGTGCGCTACTCCGTCAGGTTCCTGGACAACGTCCTGGACTACAACGCCGACAAGCACCCGCTCGCCGCGCAGAAGGAGGCGGTCGGGAAGAGCAGGAGGATAGGGCTCGGGGTAACCGGGCTCGCGGACATGCTCGCCAAGCTCAGGCTCAAGTACGACAGCGAGGAGGCCCTGCAGTTCGCGGACAGGCTCTTCGAGACCATAAAGAACACCGCGTACGACGAGAGCACCGAGATAGCCAAGGAGAAGGGGCCGTTCCCGCTCTTCGACCGCGACAAGCACCTCTCGATGTCGTTCGTGCAGAAGCTGGGCGACCCTATAAAGGACAAGATAGCCAAGAACGGCCTGAGGAACGTCGCGCTGCTCACCGTGGCCCCCGTGGGGAGCGGATCGGTGCTCGCGGGCACCTCCAGCGGCATAGAGCCGATCTTCGCGTTCAACTACACCAGGAGGTCCGAGTCGCTGAGCAAGGAGTACTTCAAGGTCTACCACCCGCTGGTGCTCGAGTACATGGGCATCTCGGGGCTGATGGACGACACCAAGCTGCCCGAGTTCTTCGTCCCGGCGCACAAGATAAACGCCGACTTCAGGGTCAGGATGCAGGGCACGATACAGAGGCACGTGGACAGCGCGATCTCGTCCACGGTCAACCTGCCCGCGGACACGACTACCGAGCAGGTGGGCGCGATATACCTCTCCGCGTGGAAGGCCGGCTGCAAGGGCATAACCGTCTACAGGGAGGGCTCAAGGCAGGCGGTCATGATGACCGAGGAGAAGGAGAAGGCCAAGGAGGAGAAGCCCGCCCAGTCGGCTCCGGAGGACAAGTGGAAGAGGCCGCAGGCGCTCATAGGCAAGACGGTCAAGCTGAAGATCCAGAGGGAGTCCCTCTACGTCACCTCGAACTTCGACGAGACCGCCAGGATCAGGGAGGTCTTCATAAACATGGGCAACACGGGCAGCCAGGAGAAGAGCTACACCGAGGCCATAGGCAAGCTGATAAGCGAGTACCTCCAGCTCAACGGAGGGGACATAAACGTCGTGATAGAGAGCCTCAAGGGCATCCGCGCCACGGACTCGATATCCTGGGACAGGGGCCTCAAGCTCTACAGCGTCCCGGACGCGATCGCGAAGGCCCTGGAGATAACCCTGGGCAAGATCAACTTCAAGACCACGCCGCTCACCGAGCACGTGAAGGAGAGCGGGGACGGCCAGCAGCTGGGCGTGGCGGCGTCCTCCACGGAGGCGAAGGAGGTCAAGCCCTCCAAATGCAGCGAGTGCGGGGAGAACATGCTCGTCTACGAGAGCGGCTGCTACACCTGCAAGAACTGCGGCTACACCAAGTGCTCCTAGAGCCGCGGGGCTCACGGGGCTGTTTTGCCCAATAGCGGAGCCGCGGCTAGCGGATTTTCACGACCTACGGGAGTCTCGGAAGGATTAGCTCTTAGGGCTCTGCGAGGCGCTCCTCACCATGCCCTCGCACTTCTCGACCTGCTTGATGACCTCCTTGAGCTTCGGGTTTATCCCGTAGCCGAGGTCGTAGCCGTGCTCGGTCCTTATGTGCGTCGGCTGGAGCACGTTCAGGTTCATCGACAGGTTCCTGAGCGTGATTATGAGAGTCTTCCTTGTAAAGCTCTTGCCGAGCACGACGTAGAGCTCTCTGGTAGTCCTCGGGGACTTTGCCATCAAGAGCTTCAGGACCGCGAAATTAGGCCTGCTCATGAGCTTCCTAAGCATCCAGATCTCGTCTTCCCCCCTTTCCTTTCTTGCCATATCTTTTATTTGGTACACTAAATTATATAAACATATCCGAACTTTACGTCGTGGCACGATTTCACACCGCGATAAACGCGGGACGCGGCCGGCTCCCCGCCACGCAGAAAGGCATATTAATATTTTGTCGTAGTATATTACAACATGTTTTACTTAAGTAAAAGAATAAATATTCTGATAAATGGCTTTACCGAGCGTTCCCGCCGGGCCGACCCCCCTGCAAGGGCGCTCGGCTTCGCGATAGACGCCCCGGACGCCCCTGAGGAGGTCGAGAGATTCGACGGCGCCGTGCCAAGGGCGGTGGCGAGGAAGGGCGCCGAGTTCGCGTACGTCATCGGGAGCGGGATGGGAGCGGTATCTGGTGCCGAATCCAGGGCAATGGAGGCGGCCAAGGCGGCGGTTATCGATGTGCTTTCTGAATCAGCGGATGACGTGGGGCTGGGATTATTCGGAAGGGCGCGGGAGATAGCATCGAGGTCCATAGCGGAGCGCATAGGAAGGGAGCGTGCGGACTACCTCGCTTACTTCGTGGCGCACGACACGGCCGGCTACGGGCCGCTGAGCGTATTGCTCGAGGACAGGAAAAGCATCGAGGAAATAGAGATCAATTCCCCAAAATCGCACGTGAACATATATCACGTCAGGTACGGAAGGTGCCCCACCAACCTGCGGTTCTGCAGCGAGCAAAGCTTCAGGCACAGCCTGAACAGGCTCCTCTGCGATACCGACAAGGAGCTGGGCGAAGACTCGCCCATAATAGACGCGCAGGTCGAGGACGCGAGGGTGCACGCGCAGTTGAAGCCCTACGCGCTAAGCGGAGCGGTCGCCTCAATAAGGCTGGGGAGCGGGAAAGTCGTGGGTCCCGACTATTTGGTGAGTCGGGGCACAGCGACCTTCGACGCGCTGGCTTACCTGTGGCTGGCGATCGAATCCGGAAGGAACATGGTGATAGCAGGAGCCCCTGCGAGCGGAAAGACGACCTTTCTGAGCGCGCTCTTCTTCTTCATCCCGCGGTTCGAGAAGGTCGTGACAATAGAGGAGGACGTAAACGAGCTCAAGGCCAGATTGGACGTTACCAACACCGTGGAGCTCTACGGATCGCGCTACAACGGAGTAACGACGCGTGAGCAGGTGATAAACGCGCTACGCATAAGGCCGAGCAGGCTAGTGGTCGGAGAGGTAAGGGGCGAGGAGACGAGGGAGCTGTTCTCAAGCGCTAACTTCGGCATACCCTTCATAACCACGATGCACAGCAACTCCGGCGGAATGGACATCGTGAAGAAGCTCATGGTCAAGCCCATGGCCGTGGAGAGCAGGTCGCTGAGCATGCTCGACGTGGCTCTGTACATGCGCCACACCGACATCACCAAGAGGCTGCTTTCGGAAGTCTACGAGTACAAGTGGCTCAGCAGGGCAGAGACGGATAGGGCAGAGACGGAGGTGGGGGACGGCGACGCAGTGGAATTGGCGAACATAATATCGGGCGGGGTGCTGGACCGGGGCGCGCTGCAGGACTCCAAGGTCGTGGAGGCATTCTCAAAGAAGACGGGCCTCTCAAGGAGGCTCGTGCTCAAAGAATTCGCGAGGAGATCAGATTTCCTAAGGGAAGCCTGTTCGTCCTGCAGGAGCTCCGACGAGCTGATGGAGAAGGTGCAGCGCTATGAATGAGAGGCCACGCTCGCCCGCAATCGCACCGCGAAGCCTCGCGAGGGCGATTCCCGCATTCCTTGCGTTTTCCATTCTCCTGTCCATCCTGGTGATAGTGAACGGTTTCAGCTTGCAGCTCGCGCTTATCTTCGCATTTCTTTCCCTTTTCCTTGTCATCGCCGTACGCGCCCTCCTTAACTCCACCACGGAGGCCTACCTGAAGAAGAGGCGAGAGGAGGAGCTCTCGGGGTTCCTCTACAGGGCCATCTACCACAAGTCAAGGGACGGCTCATACTTCAGGGCGGTGGACAAAGCCATCGAAGGGACTTCGCACGGCGGCCTGAAGCGCACCCTCGCGCACGCTTCCAGGAGCCTCAAACTCGGCGGCGGGTTCATCTCAGGAATGGCTGCGGAAGGCGAATCAAAAGAAGGCGCACTGCTCAAGAACCTGCGCCTTGAGGGAACGGACGATCTGGCTCAAGTCCGCACCGCCCTATCTGCGCACGAGCTCTACCTGAGCGGAAGGCAATCCGAGCTGGAGGAATCGTCGCAGAGGTACGCGACAATAAATATGTTCATATCCACGATAGCCCCGTCTTTCCTGGTATTCGCATTCATAGGGTCTGCAATCCTGTCCCAGGCGGGATTCAGCATGCTTCTCCTTTCAGTGTCCCTTCTGATACTGATCCCCCTCTTTTACTCTATCGGTAATTCCTTCCTGTCGAGGAGAATTTATGCCTAGTCCAATGTCGTTGGGAAATCGCGATGCGCCCAGGGTAAAAGACGCCGACGTAGCCGCTTTGGCCAAAAGCCTGCTGTTCGAGTACCGGCGCTCGAAATCTCTGTCCAAGTCCATCAGGAGCGCGATCAGGTCGAGCGCGTTGCCAAAAAAGGCCAAGATCCTGATGAACAAACTTCTCATTTCCCAAACCCTAACCCGTGAGGAATCGTCCGTTTTTAACAATGACAACCTGGCAGAGCTATTTTCCATACTTGCGTTCGGCGTAGGGAGCGGATCCAACGTTGACGAGGCGCTTGGCATCTTCATCAGGAGGGTCGAGGCGGAAATATCGCTTCGGAACAAGATGAAGGTCAAAGTCGGCGGGGCGCAAGCGCTCACTTACCTTGGGATGAGCGTCTTTTTCCCCCTCTTTAGCGGCATAAGTTCGGTCATATTCAACAGTTCGCTGGGTTTTTTCGGAGGGGGGACCGCAGTCTCCTCCGGCTTCGAAGTGGCATGCGCGGCGTACGTTCCCATAATATTGTGCATCTCCGCGTCGTTCGCGCATCCCGAGAGATCGTTCGCGCGTAACTCGCTATCCGTAGTTCCGTACGTCGCAGTGGCGCTCTCGGTGATGTTTTTCGTTCCTATATTTCTGCTGAACTTGCTATAGGTGAAGAAATGAATCTAGTAGGGAAAATAAAAGGACTCGTACCGCCAACTGCCATGGCACTTTTTGCCCTGGCCGAGAGCAGGAAAGCGCAGAGCTCGCTCGAATACATAATGATGGTCTCGGCTGCGAGCATAGTCATAGTGCTCGCGCTCGCGATGGTGATAAAGCTGAAGGGCGCGGTAGTAAGCACGGTATCCGTCAACGGAACCAACATGAGCGTCTCGCAGGCGATAGCCAAGGAGCTGGGCTCGCTGAACACAGGGGGTGCGTGAGCTGGAGGCGCAGATGTCGCTCGAGCTGATGCTGTACGCGTCGCTCGCGGGGCTCTCGTTTGCATTCGCGCTGGCTGCCGTCGCGAAGGAATCTTCAGGGATAGCCACCGGGACCGCAACGTTCGAGGCATCGCAGGTCGTGGATTCACTGAACGGGGCTGTCCTGAGCGGGAATACTGGCCGATTTGACGTCTTCGTTCCGCAGGGGATGTGCAATTCCACGACTTCTGGGGAGGGCCTGTTCTACAGGGGAAGCTGGCTGTACTTTGCCGAACCTCTGTCCTTCCATGACAGGCCGTTCTGCCCTGACGGGACTGATGCCATCTTGGAGATAGGCTACAACCTGACGGGACCGTATCTGGTGCGTTTTCGATGAGATCGCAGATAAGCATTGAGGTGATGGCGAGCATGGCGATAGCGCTATTCATCGCGCTTTTCCTCTCCGAGTGCCTGCTCGGGATGCACGCCTCTTTTGCCAAGGCCGAGAACTCCGCGTCCGCCGCCGCGGCCGGCGCCAACCGCGATCTGTCGGAGATGCTGAACCGGCCAATTCCAGGGGGTGCATAGCCTGAAATCCGCCATCGTGTCTCTCGATTTGCTGATTGCGTCATCCATGGCCGCAACTGCCATACTGCTAGTTCTCTCGAGCGTGCGTTCATCCCAGTCTTATTTTCTTTTCATGACCGGATATCAGAACCGTTCTCTCGGGGAAATGATCGGATCGCAGGAAGTGGCCGCCGCCATAGATTCGTCCAGGGCAAACCTTTCCTTGGCGGAATCCGTCTCCCACTGGGTTGCCGTTTCCGGAGGTTTCACCTCAAGTCTGGGCTCGATTGGGAATCTTTCGGTATGCCGCTCCCCCTTCACTGTGTGCAGGTTCGTGACGATATCCGGTTCGACCTATTTGCTGGTGATTTCAAATGAGAATTCAGGCGAGTCTTGAGTTTGTACTCATAGCGAGCGCGCTTGCGGTCATAAGCCTGAGCGTGATTTCGGTCTACGGAAAGGATTTGGCAGCGCAGAAGACCATTCTCGCAGCGGTCTCGAACGATACGCAGGGAAACTATTCGGTAATCGGCCCGCAAAACGATGCGGCTGTCCCCCAGATTGCGGTGTACGTGCCCGTAAACTCAACTGCGTACTCCGGCAGCGACCTTCAGGTGACCTCCTTCGGCTGCAATCACGGCGCGGTGAACGTGACGCTGAACTCCACGTCAGTCTTCTTCCCAAGAGGCACTTCATCCGCGCGGATATCGGGCGTCGCTGTGCTTTCCTTCCCCTTCGAGCCCCTAAGGCAGGGTCTGAACGCAATCGACGTGCGTTATGTTTTATCGTGCGGAAACGCTACTGAGAAGGGAGCGGAGAACTTTTCCACGTACGCATCCGCCAAAGCGGGCAACGAAGGGGTTTCGTATTCGGCATACCTGTCGAACAGGAGCGAGATGATCGAATACGATCTCGGCGCACCCGCGCCGATAATAAATCTCACCGGCGGGAACCACTGCACAACCTTGAACTTCTGGGGTAACCCGCTACCAACGTCCGATCAGTGTGGAACATCTTCGTGGGGCTACATGGTCTTCTCCGACTACTGCTACACCACGAAAGAGGTTTCCCTAACCAGCACGTACTGCGTAACGCCCGTGGAAACGGGGTATTCCCTGGTCGACGCGCTCGGCTCCCCCCGCTATTCGTATAGTTTCTCGCTCGCACTATCCTCGCCTTTCGGAAACGTGCACGCAACAATAGACGGCAGCAACGCATCAAGGCTGATGCTCGGCAACGACTCCGTGGGCAACGTAAGCGTCGAGGAGGTGAGCTTTTCAGGCCAGGCGCCCGGAGCTACCCTGGTGAGTCACGGGGGGAATTACGCCGTGGCGAACCAGACCGCGCTGTCCCAGTATCTTCAGGAAAAGGGCGAACTATACGGAATCCTCAGTTACTACAATTCGACCGAAGTCGAAGGTCCGACGCAATCCTCGATAGAGCAATCCATTTACTCTTTTGTGGAAGCATCAAACGCCCTGAGGTCCGCCTCCCCGGCCAACGCGCCTTGCAACGTCGCAGGGGGCGCGTACGTCTGCCCTTCCCCCTCTCCCCTGACCTACCTGATAGACGTGAGCGTGTCCCCTAGCATTCTCGTACAGAACCAGACGCTCTATTACGACGGCTCGGAGATAAACCTGTTCAGGGAATGACCATGCGCGCCCAGTTCGCAACCATCGAGGCATTGATATCTCTGCTGGCAGTGCTCTTTGTCATTACGTTTGTCTCTGCCCAGATATCCCTCAGCAACCGGACGGCGTACTTTGCACGAAGCGGCCTGGTACAAGGCATGGCGGTGTATGATGCATTCGACCAGATAGCGGACAACAGTAGCGCGAACAGGTGCGCGTCTCTGGCCGTCGCAACGGAGGACGCCCCTTGCTTGGCCGGCATGGTCGCTTCTTACAAGGAGGCGTTCGGGCTGAGAGAGTTCAGCGTGGTCCTCGCCGGAGTTTCGGCCGGAGATGCGGGAGTAGACGGCACCCGAGTGTGCGCTCCAGTCCGCCTCGCGTCACTGAATGAGACGAGCGAGGTTTGCATAATAGCAAGTAGTTAGTGGTGCCATGTCATTCTACGGTCTCGTCGTAGTTTTCGTCCTTCTCGTAGCGACAGTCTACCTCAGTGCCTTCTTCTTCGAGATGAGCTGCGAGAGCGCGATAAACCTCGCGTTCGAGAGGTGCGGATTGGCGCTAAGGGAAATGACTTACCTGAACTCCGCAAACCTGACCGGCGCAAGCCAAGCGTACTTGAACTACACGTTGGCGCCAGACGGCGCGACGTTTACCTAAGCCGAGCGTAAACGTCCTGCCTAAACATGAGTTTGGCGGGGGAGTGATTCGAACCCTCGACCTCCAGATATCTTAGCAGTCATCGCAAAAATGCTCATCACTCATAGTGCTTTGCATATGAGTCTGGCGCTCTAACCAGGCTGAGCTACCCCGCCAGGGTGTATTTTCATGCTTAGGCTAATTATAAATAATGATTAACACATATAAAACGCATGGCCTCGGTGGTGTAATGGCCGCATATAGGGCTGTGGACCCTCAGGACCGGGTCCGATTCCCGGCCGAGGCCTTAATTACGATCAGTAGACATACATCGCGAAGATGCGCATGAACTTCTTCAGGTTCTTCTGCATCGCGCCCGAGTTCTTCTTGACGTCCTTGATCAGGTCCTTGTACTTCGCCTTCTCCTCCGCGGAGAGCTTGCCCTCCTTGACTATCTCCTGCTTCTTCCCGTCGATGACCTGGGTCTCGGTCTTGCTGATTATGTCCTTCTTTATCATGGAGTACCATTCGTCGAGCGTGGTGCCCTTCTTCTTTATTATCGCCAGGAAGTCCTTCATGACAAGCTTCCTCTTGACTCCCGTCTTGTCCTCCTCGACCGCGACCCTTAGTGCCGCCTTGTCGCAGATCTCGGCTATGTCCGCCTGGGAGTAGCCCATCGTGGCCCTCGCCAGCCTCCCGAAGTTGATCCCCGGGGTCAGCGGCATCTTGCTCGTGTTGTACACGAACGCCGACTTCCTCGTCTTGTAGTCCGGCTGCGGCACGTAGATGGATTCGCCGAGCCTGCCGGACCTCTTCAGCGCGGGGTCGACGTCCCAAGGCTGGTTCGTCCCCGTGACCACGAATATGCCTTCCGGGTTCTTCTCTATCCCGTCGAGCTCCTGCAGGAACTGGTTGACCGCCATCCTCATCGTGCTCTGCTGCTCGCCCTCCCTCTTGGTGCCCAGGGCGTCGACCTCGTCGAAGAACACGATGCAGGGGGCGTTCTTCCTCGCCTGCTCGAAGAGCGCGTGCATGTTCTTCTCGGTGTTCCCGGCGTACATGTCCACGATCTCGTTGATGTTGGCCACTATGAAGTTGGCCTTTGTCTCGCCTGCGATCGCCCTCACCAGGTAGGTCTTCCCGCATCCCGGAGGGCCGTAGAACAGAACCCCAACACCCAGCTTCTTCCCATATGCGCGCAGCAGGTCGGGCTTTGTTATCGCGAGGATTATGTTGTCATATATGACCTCCTTCTCCTTCTTCATCCCGGCGACGTCCTTGAAAGTCAGGTTCGACTTGAACCACTTCACCTGCTTTATCTGGCCGTCCTCGACGACGGTCTTGCTATCCTGCTTCGCGGGCGCCGAGGAGACCTCCTTGGGCGCGCCCCCGCTCCCCATCCTCTCCTTCAGCGCGTTGAGCCTGGACCTCGCCTGCTCGTAGTTGGGATTGGCCTTCAGCGACTTCTCGTACCACTCTACCGCGAGGTCCTCATCCTTCTTGTATTCGCAGATGATCCCCATGACATAGGGCGCGTCGCAGCTGTCGGGCTCGAGGGAGAGCACCTTGTTCGCGTCCTTCGTGGCGTTGTCGTACTTGTTGAGTATCGCGAAGGCGAGTGCCCTGTTGAAGTACGCGCTGGCGTAGTCGTGGTCCCTCTCTATCGCCTCGGTATACTTCTCTATGGCCTCCTCGAACTTGTTGTCCTCGAAGAGCTTCCCGCCCTCGTCGTAGATCTCCTTCGCCTTGGGGTTGTTCGTCCCAGGCTTCTTCTCCGGTTCGTTCGCCATTTCGGTACCCGCCAAACAGTAGTGTCATCAGTGTTCAGTATTATATTGCTTTTGCACCTTTTTATTCGTTGGTCTTAAGGTTCCTCTGCCGCGACAAAGGCGCCGCAGTGCCCTCCGCCTTCCCGTCCAGCAGCTCGTTGAGCTCCCTGTCCACGAGCGCGATGTGCTCGTTCTCCCTCCTCACGTTGAGCAGCCTGTGGCTCCTGAACTTCGCCAGGAGCTCCCTGCCCTCCTTGTTCAAGGCCTTCAGGTTATCGCTCTTGACCTTGTACTTGCCCGAGAGCTGGTTTATCACGACGTTGCTGTCCGAGACCACCACCACCTCGGTCTCGGCCCCGAAGAGCTCCAGCGCCTTCCTGAGCGCAGCAACGACCGCCTTGTACTCCGCCACGTTGTTGGTGCAGACCCCGTTGTGGAACACGTGCCTGACCAGCAGCTTGTGGGAGCCGTCGAGGAGGTGGTACCCCGAGGCGCCCCTGCCCGGGTTCCCCCTGGCGGCGCCGTCCGTGTATGCGTAGATCTTCAAAGGTTCACCCAGGTCCCGCCCCCCGTCCGCCCGGCGCCGCCGGTGCTAACTGCGGGATATAGCATTTAAACCTTTCGTGGGTAAAACATTTAATCTCGATGGTATGGTCATGGCGAAGGCTAAGAAACTTAGAAAATCTGGAGGGTCGAAGCCGGAGGCGAGCGCCAGGAGCAACAGGAAGCTTGAGGCCCTCAGGAGGGCGCAGAAGATAGACGAGATACTCCTGATGGGCAACGTGCAGAGCCAGGCCGGCTCGGACAGCGCCGCGGAGGAGAGGCCCGCGGGCGAGTCGCACATAGTAAACCTTCTGGAGAGCCAGAAGATGATTGGCAAGAGCGTCTTCAACAAGCCCGCTCAGTCGCAGAAGAAAGCCCCGCCACGCAAGGCCGCCAAGCCCAAGAAAACCAAGAAGGCGAAGAAAGCGAAAAGGAGGTAACCTCCCCATTCCTTCACCGGCGTCCCAAGGCGAGGATCTCCCTTTCGACCTCACCTATCCACGGATTGCTTTCGGGGGCGTAGCGTTTTTTCAAGGCTTCAGGAAAGGCGTAGCCTTCGGGCACCTTCCCGAAGCCCTTGGCGGTCTTCCTTACGAACTCGTACCAATCGCATCCACACGTGCGTGACTTCGCGCACCTCTCCAGGGCCTGCCCGTCGATCTCGTGCCTCAGCATCGCGTCGACGACCTTGTACCCGTTCCGCGTCCTTATCAGGTTAGTCGCGGAGACGTTGTCCAGCGTCTCGAGCGTCTTGCGGGAAAGGCCCTTCAGGGCTGTGTTGATATCTCCGCTTCCTATCTCCTCCCCCTGCTCCATCTCCTGTATGATGAGCAGCGCAGGCACTCCTTCCAGCAGAACGCCACGCAGGTGGCGTATCCGCGATATGTCCTGGTTGTCGGCCATGCCCCGCATGAGAAGCAGCCGGGCCACCTGCTCGGAGGGGTGCATCAACCCGAACCACTTGCCGCCCGACAGGGGCATCACCTTCGTGACGTAGCCCTCACCGCTCCCGGCGTCTCCGGCGAACACGACCGACTCGTCCCCCGTCTTCACGCGCAGCGTCGCCCACGGGTTCCTCCTTCCCTCTTCGCAGCCGGTGCGGACTTCCATAGGGAATATATCGGCTGCCGCTGCTTATATTGGTTCGCAAAAGCTGCCTACCCGTTCTTGCCGATCGCGAGCCTGACGCCCCCGCTGGGATCGCGGGTTATCGTGATGTCGAAGCTCTCGCTCCCGAGCATGTGCCTGAGCTCGTCGTAGGTGTAGGAGCCTATGTCCCCGCTGGTGCCCGCCTTCTTGTTCTTGAGCACCTCCGCCCTCTTCTCCATTATCGAGGATTTGGGGATGGCGGTGTAGACGAGCGAGAGCTTCGGCTGCTGCGCGGCGTACATGTCCTCTATGCCCCTCTCGATGGGCTTGTAGCCCTCGCTCTGGTATATGAACGGGAGCACCGCGTCGAACTCCGAGCTCAGCGCGTCGACCATCCCGTCGACCTTCTTCTTGTCGCCCGCTATCACGAAGTCGTCGCCGTTTAGGAAGCCCACGAAGATGTTCCCTCCCGAGTCCTTCATCTTGTCCTGGAGCAGCTGGGATACGAGCCTCAGGATGGTTATGCCCGACTCGTTGCCGAACTTGCCCGCGAACCTGGCCAGGCCGTTGACCCTGAGCCTACCCATCTCGTAGGTCGAGCTCGACTCCTTGAGCGACTTCTCGACGCTGTCCGAGATCCTCTCCTCGTTCGGGAGGTCTATGAGAGGGTCGAACTTCTTGCCCGTCTTCTTGAGGAATATGGTGACCAGGCTCCGCAGCTCGTCAGGGTCGAACGGCTTCCTGATGTAGTAGTCCGCCCCGTACTTTATGCCCTTGAACCGATTGGACGTCGCGTCCATCGCGCTGACCAGTATGATCGTTATGTCCCTGAGCTCCGGGTCCTTCTTTATGTTCTGGCAGATCTCCAGGCCGTCGAGCCCGGGCAGCATGAGGTCGAGTATGACAAGGTCCGGCTTGTCCGCCCTTATCTTCTTGAGCGCCTCGGCGCCGTCGTAGATCTGCGTTATCTCGTGGCCCTTGCCGACCGTGAGCTTCATCAGCTTGTTTATGTTCTTGTCGTCCTCCACGACGAAGATCCTCTTTATCTGCCACTCCTCCTTGAGCATGTAGTACGTGCGTATGCCCCCGCTGTTCCTGGCGGCTATCGCGTTGGCCTTCTCGAGCTCCCCGAGCCCCTTCTCGAGGGTCTCGGAGTCGATCTCCAGCGCCTTCGCGGAGTCGCGCAGCTCATCGTAGGTGACTTCCTGCTTGTCGTTTATGAGCGACATTATGTCCGATTCAACGTCCTCTATGCTCTTCATTCTACCACTGGTCGCGCCGATACTAATGGCAACGAAAGAATAATATTGTTTGTCATGTTAACTTTAAGCACTCAATCCAGTGGAGGGCATGGCGAGAAACACCAGATACGGAGTGGGCGGCAAGGGCCGCGGAAGTCCAAAGGTCAGAGGCATCGCTATAGCCGTAGTCATCCTCGCTGTGGCGGTGATAGCCGCGTACCTGGTTGTGCAGCCGGGGGTCACCGAGGTGACCGCGACCCGGACGGTCTCGTTCCAGGCGAACCAGACCCTCTACTTCGGCCTCTCAGACGGCACCGTCGCGCTCAAGCTCCAGAGCTCCACGCCCAGCACGGCGGTCTTCTACGCGAGCCAGACCCCCGTGCTCTTCGGCTCGGTCTCGCAGTTTTCGCTTAACCAAGGGATGAGCGCGAACGTGAGCAGCAGCGGCTCGGTCTCCGCGGACATGAACATAATGCTCATCTCCACCAGCGCGACAGGGGCGACCGTCCAGATAACTCCCCTCTCCACGTCGCTGGGGGTGAAGCCGAGCGGAAGCGTAAGCGTCATGAACCCGATAGCGTTCGGATCCAACGCCGCGGCCGTCACGACCGTAGCGGCCTCCTCCAACACCCAGACGGGCCAGGAGACGTCCACCGTGTCCACGACCGTCCCCTCCACCACGACCGCCAACCAGATCGCGTCGATAACCCCCGCCCAGAGGGCCATGGCCGCCGCGAACAACTCGACGGCGGGAAAGCTCATGCTCGATTTCAGGAAGCTCTACCTGGCTGACGCCAGCTGCGACTCCAACACCTACTCCATAACCTACGTCAAGTACTACAGCGCGATGCCCACCGGCCCGAACTCCTTCGCCAACGTGAGCGAACTGACGCCGACCGATGTAAAGGTGAGCGCCTCCCAGACCGGATCGTCAGGGGACTACAAGGTGACCTACTCGATGGTCTCCCAATCCTCCGTGACGAGCGGGCCCGCCGTGACGATGACCGTGGACCCGACGACCGGCGCGGTGAGCGGCATCACGTACGAGGGCATGTTCATGGGATTCAACTACACCGTGGCCAGCCAGCTCTACGATTTCCAGAGCACCATACCTAACAGCAACGTCTGCGCCGCGTACATCTCGCCTCCTTGAGGCGCGCTTCGCGCGGGTCCGGTGCGCCAGTTCCTTACGTCCAGTAAAACGAGCTACTACTGCTTGGCCTCGGCCTCCTTCTTCTTTTTCTTGCCGGCTATCGGGAGCGTGAACCAGAACGTGCTGCCCTTCCCGGGTTCCGAGGTCACCGCCATCTTGCCCCCGTGGAGGTTCACTATCTCCTTGGCTATGCTCAGCCCGAGCCCGGTGCCGGACCCCTCCTGTATCTTCAGGTCCTTCCTCTGGATCTGGAAGAACTTCTTGAAGAGCTTGGCCTTGTCCTCCTTGCTTATACCTATCCCTGTGTCTATGACCTCTATCAGCACGCTGCTCTTGCCTTTCCGCGATATCTTGACCTTTATGCTCCCCTTCTCAGTGAACTTCAGCGCGTTGCCTATCAGGTTGGCGAAGACCTGTATCAGCCTGTTCGGGTCCGCCTTTATCTCGGGCACGTCGTAGTCTATGCTCCACTCCCCGAACTCCAGCCCCTTCCTGTGCGCCACCTCGACCAGCGTGTTGAGGCTCGGCGTCTTCGCGAGCTCGGCGAGGTTCACCTGCTGCAGGTCGAGCTTTATCTTGCCCGACTCGAGCTTGGCCACCTCGAGTATCTGCATTATGAGCTCCATGAGCCTGTCCGCCTCCTTGCTGATTATCGTTATGTACTCCTTCTGCTCGTCCGTCAGGGGTCCGAAGGTGTCCTCGAGGAACAGCTTGGCGAAGCCCTTGATGTTCGTGAGGGGGGTCTTCAGGTCGTGCGATATGTTGTTTATGAACTGCGTCTTGAGCTCGCTCTCGCCCTTCGCCTTGTCGAACTCCCTGATCGCGTCCTCCAGGTCGTCCTTCAGCCTCTCGTTCTCGAGCCGGGTGGCGAGCTCCTTGGTCATTATCATGTAGCCGACCAGGCCGTTCTCCGCGTCCACCACGCTCCTGATTGCCTGCTCGCACGGGACGGCCTCCTCGCTGTCCTTGGACCTCAGGTTCACCATGACGTTCTCCACTATCCCGTTGTTCTTCGCCGCCGCCAGCGAGGCGTTGAGCTTCTCCTGGCTGTCCTGGTCGGAGTACAGGAGCTGCACCGCGCTGCCGTTGAGCTCGCTCTTGGCGTAGCCCAGGAGCTTCTCGGCGCTCCTGTTCATCCCCTTCACGTACCCGAAGGAGTCTATCGTGATGACCGCGTCCCCCGTGTGCTCCACGAGCTCCTCTATCGTCCTCTGCATGTTGCCCACGTATTTCTCGAGGTTGTTCTCAGAGAGGACGCACGAGAGCCCCCCGAGCGAGTTCTTGACGAATATCGCCTTTACCTCCGCAAACACGTCGTTCCCTATGCCTATCCTGAGCGGCGTCGTGTAAGAGTCCTGCGACGCCTTTATCCTGTCGACCAGGTCCTTCCCGTTCTCCGCCAGGTCCGCGAGCCTGTTGCCCAGCACGGCGTCCTTGCGTATCTTGAGTATCCTGTTGACGTTGTCGCTGATCCAGGTTATCTTCGTGTCCCTGTCCAGCAGGGCGAACACGTCTCCGGGGCTGTACTCCAGGAGCTTCGACTCCTCCCCGAGCAGCTTCAGGTCGGTGACCTCGTAGGCCGAGAGCAGCGTGAGCTTGTCGTTGATCCTGCTCGCGGTGACCCTGTACGTCCTGCCCTCGTTGCGCCTGTCCCTTATCTCGGCGACGTGCCCCTTCGTTAGGCTGTCTATCGTGCCGACGTCGATGGTGAGGAGCTCGTCTATCTTCCTTTCGTTGACTTCCCTCTGCGTCTTCCTGAGCGATCCGAGCGCGAACTTGTTGGCCTTCACGACCGTGCCGCTCCGGTCCACCAGGAATTCCGCGGCCCCCGAGTTGAACGCCGCGTCGAAGTAGTTCGCCAGATCGAGGCTCCTCTTCCTCTCGATCATCGCCACCACCTGGCAGCCCACGACGCTGGACACGACCCCCGCCCTCCCGATGGCCTCGGACCCGAAGGCGTCCTCCCTGCGCGAGAGCAGGGTGAGGACGAAGACCGCCGAGCCCTCGAAGAAAACCGGGACGAGCGCGCAGCTCCTGAAGCCGGAGTTGAAGTACTTCACCAGCTCCGCGAAGGCGGAGTAGTCGCTTAGCCTGTTGTCCACGTAGGGCTTGCTGGTGTTGATCACGAACTCCTCGAGCGGCGATATCCCCGCCTTGCCGTGGTACGTGCTCCTGACGCGCGCGTCGTCCGCAAGGAGGAGCTCCTTGATCTTCAGGCACGACCTCTCCAGCACGTCCTCGACCCCGCCCGCGGTCGCGCCGGCTGCGAAGATTTCCGCGATAATCCTGTCAGAAGAAACTGGTTCGGCCATGGCCTCGGATTAGAAACGCTTACTAAATTAAATAGGTTTAACTTCAAGTAAAGATAATCGCATAAAAAGGAAGGTTCATGGAAGTCAAGGAGATATTCGAGGGCGTGTTCAGGATAAACGGCAAGCTGGCCACGCTCAACCTGGTCCCGGGCAGGCGCGTCTACGACGAGGAGCTCGTGGAGCACGGCGGCAGGGAGTACCGGATGTGGAACCCCTACCGGAGCAAGCTCGCCGCGGCGATGATCAACGGGCTCAAGGAGATGTCGATCAAGAGGGGATCAAAGGTGCTCTACCTCGGGGCGGCCACGGGCACGACCAGCAGCCACGTGAGCGACATCGTGGGGGAGGGAGGGCTGGTGTACTGCATAGAGATCGCCGAGAGGAGCATGAGGGAGCTCGTGGAGCTCTGCGAGGCGAGGCCGAACATGCTTCCCCTGCTCAGAGACGCGAGGGACGTCGACGCCTACGCGGGGGACGTCGAGGAGTGCGACGTGATCTACCAGGACATAGCCGCCCGCGACCAGTCGGACATACTGGTGAGGAACAGCAGGCTCCTCAAGAGCAAGGGAATGGCGTACGTGGCGATCAAGTCACAGAGCATAGACGTCGTGAAGGATCCCAGGGACGTGTACCGGGCGTTCCTCGAGGAGATATCCGGCACGTTCGACGTCCTGGAGAAGATAGATATAGCCCCGTATTCCAAGATGCACATGTTCGCGGTCCTCAGGAAGAAGTCCTGACGCGCGCGGGCGCAGGGCGGGGTCATGCTTTTGAGCTTTCGGGACGATTTAACTGCGTGAGGTCTGCAGGATGGGAACCAAAACGATAGGCATGGACCTTGACGGGGTTCTGGCCGACAGCGTGTCGCGCGTCCTGGCCGAGGCGGACTCCAAGTTCGGCGTGAAGGCCGCGAAGGAGGACATCGTGGCCTACGACATGGAGAAGGTCCTTACCTCCCTGACCCACGCCGACGTGATAGGCATGTTCAGGTCCGTGTGGGACGACCCCGGGAGCATACCTCTCGAGGATCCGCGCATACCTGAGATACTGGGAAGGCTCCACGACGGCTTCAGGATATGCATCACCACCGCGGCGGTCGGGGAAAGGCGGCACATATCGCGGTGGCTCAGCGACAACGGCTTAGTGTACGACGAGCTGATGCAGTTCCCCAGCCTCTCCCACAAGCACTCCGCCCCTGGCGTCGGGATATACGTGGACGACTGCGCATGGGTCGTCGAGAACGTCATGAATGCGGGCAAGGTCGGAATACTTCTAAGGCAGCCCTGGAACGAGGCCTTCATCAGGGAAAGCGCGGGCCGCGGCCTGATGGTCGCGGACGACTGGGGTCACCTCGACAGGATGCTGTACGGTTATGAGGCGAGGTCCCGTGATAGACTATAAAAAATACCTTGATGCGCTGAAGAAGGCCAAGTTCTCCGAGCTGAGATGCCCGCACTGCGCCGCGGAGGCGAGGTCCGCCAACGGCAAGAAGGGGCTGTGCACTTTCTGCGAGCAGCCGCTGGGCGCAGCCGCGCCAGATATCCGCTCCGGCGGGTTCGAGCCGGTTTTCAAGAGGCTGCACGAAGGCCAGGCGGAGGGCTCACAGGACGACGCCTTCGCGGACCTCGAGAAGCTCCTCGAGGGGAGCCCCGATCCGGTGGCGCTCTACGTCTCGGCGCTTTTCTACCTCTCCTCATCAGAATCGGACTACCGCGCAAGGGACTACGCGCTTCCGGGATTCATGGAGGCGAACCACGACAAAATCAGGTCCAGCATGGACAAGGCTTCGAAATGGAAGGAGTGCCTCTACAGGGCGTCGCAGGCCGCGGGGGAGCAGAGCAGCGCGCAGGCCTACGTGAGGTTCATGTCACACATGAAACTCGGCAGGCTCGCCGACGCGTCGGTGGCGCTAGATAGGCTTACGGAGTTCGGCGGCCAGAATCCCACAATCGGCTACGCAGAAATGGTCTACGACGTGGGGACGCGCAGCAAGACTGCGGAGTCGAGCCTCTCCCGCGAACTCAAGACGAACGAGCCCGACTCGTTCTACTATCTCGCCGAGCACCTTGCGAGGTGCGGAATGCCTGACCGGGCCGCGGAGGTGCTGGCCCGCCTCGGCGAGGTGGCCGAGGTGCGGATGTCCGCCCGCCTGCTCGGCGCGATAGGGGACGCGCAGGGCACCTACAGAGTCTAGCGATTCAGCCCTTGATGACCCCTATCGGGAGGTTCCTGCTGACTATGTTGGAGATCCCCGCCTTCGCAACGACACCGACGACCTCGTCGACGTCCTTGTAGACCCACTCCGACTCCTCGCTTATCAGCTTCTGGCTCCTGACGCGCAGCGCTATTCCCTTGCTCTTAAGCGACTCGAGCGTCCTGCTGACGGTAATCTCCCTGAGCGCCTGGGACCTGGACATCACCCTTCCGGAGCCGTGGCACGTGGTACCGAACGTGTCCCGCATGGCGCCCTCGAGGCCGCAGAGCACGTAGCTCGCGGTGCCCATGCTGCCAGGTATCAGTACGGGCTGGCCCGTGCCCCTGTATTCCTCCGGAACCTCGCGCCTCCCCTTGGCGAACGCCCTGGTGGCCCCCTTCCTGTGAACGTAGACCTTTGTCCTCTTGCCCGCCACGGAGTGTTCCTCAAGCTTCGCTATGTTGTGGGCCACGTCGTAGAGCACGTCCATCCCAAGGGCGTCGGAGCTCTTGCCGAACACCGACTCGAAGCTCTTCCTGACGGCGTGCGTTATCATGTGCCTGTTGGCGAAGGCGTAGTTGACCGCGCACTTCATCGCCGAGAGGTAGTCGTCCGCTTCCCTGTCCCCTATCCTCGCGTAGCTCAGCTCCCTGTCGACGAGCCTGATGTTGTTCCTGGCCTGGTAGCCTACGAGGGACCTCAGGTAGTCGCTGCATATCTGGTGGCCGAAACCCCTCGATCCGCAGTGCACCATCACGACTATCTGGCCCTTGAACAGGCCGTACGCCTTCGCGGTCTTCTCGTCGAATATGCTGTCGATCCTCTGCACCTCGAGGAAATGGTTCCCCGCGCCGAGGGTCCCGAGCTCGTCGATGCCCCTCTTCTTCGCGTCGTCGCTGACCTTGGAGAAGTCCGCCCCGTCCATCACGCCGTCCTCCTCGACCCTCTTGAGGTCCTCCTCCGCGCCGTATCCCTTCTCGAACGCGTACCTGACCCCGTCGACGGCGATCCTCTCCAGGTCCGCCTGGGACATGCCGGTCCTGAGCCTGCTGCCCACCCCGCTAGGGACGTTCTTGAACATCGAGTCCAGCAGCGCGTTGAGCTTGGGCTTGACGTCGTCCTCGGTGAGATTCGTCTTTATGAGCCTGATCCCGCAGTTGATGTCGTAGCCCACGGCCCCCGGAGAGATTATCCCCGTCTCGGAGTCGAAGGCGACCACGCCCCCGACGGGGAACCCGTAGCCCTCGTGCGCGTCAGGCATGAGCAGCACGTCCCCGACGATGCCCGGGAGTTCCGAGGCGTTGACGGCCTGCTGCAGGGTCCTGTCCGTCTTTATCTTCTCAAGCATCTTCTCCGTGGTGTAAGCGACGACGTTCGACGTCATGCCTATGCTCTTGTCCATGTCTATCTCGAACTTAACGTCGCTTATTTCCCTCAAATCCACAACAGCACCCAATGCCCGTTTTTTCCGTCTTTTTTAACGCCAAAGGTTAAATACCAGTGAATATCATAATAGCCTGTGAAAGGATTTTAATGTATCCCTGATAATTTATATTCGTGCAGGGATGGCGGAGCCTGGTCAAACGCGGCAGACTCAAGATCTGCTGACCTCAGGTCTGCGAGAGTTCAAAACGTCTGAGCAAATCTCTCTCCCTGCACGTTTCTACTTTAGGGGTGGACTCAATGCAAAAGAAAACTAGGGCAAAAGTGAAAGCGAAGATCAAGACCAAAGCGAAAGCGAGCAAGGCCGCCAAGCCCGCCGGCAAAACCGGCGTCAAGGCGAACGTGCACTCGATCATATTCAAGATGAAGAAGGCCAAGATAAAGGACAGCGTCCTGGTCGACATGCCGAGCTACGCCCAGACGGAGGACTTCACTAGCTCCGCCGCCTGCGCGATGATGGTCCTCAAGTACGTGAATCCCGGATTCAAGTTCAAGAGGGAGCACGAGTACAGCATATGGCAGGAGGCCGTCAACGGGAGCGTCTGGTACGGCTCCAAGTACGGACTGGCCTACGCGCTGGCCAAGAGGGGCGCAAAGGTCGGCATAGTAAGCAACACGAAGGACGAGGGCTACGAGAAGAAGATGGCGGTCTACGAGAACGTCAACCTCGACACGCTCGTCGCGTCGTTCAACGAAATAAGGCAGAAGTCCGAGACGGCGGGGGTCGAGGAGGAGCACGGCGTGGTCAACCTCAGCACCATAAAGAAGGCGCTGTCGTCCAATCACATTCCGATAGTGCTGATAGACGCGAGGATAATAAACTCGTACCTGGATTCGATGCCGCACTGGGTGGTCGTCAAGGGATACGACAAGGACACGTTCTACGTCGTCGACCCGTACTCCGACAGCACGATAACCCTCGGGACGGACGCCTTCAAGTCGGCGCTCGGATTCGACAACAACTACCACATGATAGCGGTCAGCGCCGCCCCAGCGGGAAAGGGAGCAGGTAAATGAAGTCGACGCTAATGCCCGACGCGGCAGGAGTCCACGCCGCGGGAGGCTTGGTGGAGGAGAGGGGCCGCCGCGAGACTTCCGAGTTCGTCGAACTCAAGGGAGTGTTCATATCGTGCCCACTCTCCGCCACGACCCTGAACAAGGTCTCGCGCAACGTGGACCGAGGCATGGACGCTTACATAGCGCTTTTACTAAGGGGCCAGAAGCCCTTCCTGTTCAACCTCGCTCATTTCCCCGACAGGAGAGCCGGCCAATGGTACGATCTGGAGATACCCAGGGAACTGTACCGCAGGCAGGCCATCTCGCTGCTTGAGGGTTGCTGCGACTCGCTGCTATACCTTGGAAAGAGCGAGGGGACGGACGCCGAGCTGGAGCGCGCCAAGGAGCTCAAAATGCGAATATTCGCCGACGTCTCCGAGGTGCCCTACGCATCGGCACGCTTCGCGGAGACTACCGAGAACTGGCTAAAGAACGTCAACGGCTGCGCCGACCCGTCGGCGAGGATCGCCGAGGTCAACGCCCAGCTGATCCGCAGCATCAGGAGGGACGTTAGGCTAGCAAACCGCCTGGACCTGCCTGGCGGCGGCCCTCTTGGGACCGACTGACGGCCTCAGCCGGTTGTAGCAGCTCAGGCACATGAACCTCCTCCTCGCGGCCCCATGCCTCACGTAAGGGTCCCTTTCCTGCACGTACCTCGGAAGGAGAACCTTCACGTCCCCGGCCCCCATGAGCCTGTTGCAGCTGATGCAGCTGCGCTCTATCCTACAGTCTGAATTCGAGTCTCCGGAAGCGGATCGCCCCACAGCGGCGACCCTTCCTTCGGCTGACACTTGCGTCTCTATTTTGCCCATCTCCTCTACCCCATCCCTTTGCGCACGGTTTCCCCACCGTTGCACTTAGGTCTTTCCCAAGGACTGTTAGTGCCCTTGGGTGATATATATTGATTATGGTGGCATACGTCCTTCGCCGCATTCGGCTTTGCCTCCCGCCGATAGTCTGTTCACTTCCCGGCCTTCCTGACGCTGGCTATGACCTCCCTGACGCCCGCATCGGTCTTGATGCAGTTCGGGCAGAAGTGGGTCCTGCTCACGCGGTGCTTCTTGGAGAGCAGCCCCACGACCTTCTCCCTGGGCACCGAGCCCGTCCCCAGGTGCTCTGTTATCTTGGACAGGTCGTAGAAGAAAGGCGTCTCTAGCTCGCCGTTCACCGCCTCCAGGAGCCTGATTGCCTCCGCGGAGTATCCCTTCCCCTGCCTTATCATCCCCGTCACGACGGCCTTGTCCTGCAGCGCCCCGAGCCACAGCGGGCCGAACAGGGTGTTGTCCTTCCCGCAGTTCCCGCACTTGGCCTCCACCACAGGCACGAGCCCCTTCGCCACGGTGAAACCCCTGCAGTTGTGGCAGCTCGTTCCGAAACCCGTGCTCCTGACCGACTGCACCGCCCTGTCCGCCCCCCTGCGCAGGAAGACGAAGACCCTCATGTAGTGCATGTCGGCTATGCTCAGCGCGGGCTCTATCCCGAAGTTGAACTGCGCAGCCGCCCTCGCGACGTAGTTGAGCAGCGTCCTGACCCCCGCCTCGTGGCAAAGCTCGTTGTGGACGGGCTTGGAGCCGTAGAGTTTGATGCAGGCCTTCTCCTCGGCCCCGCAGAGCGTCGCCGTGTCCGTGGCGGTTATCATGAAGAGCGTGCCGTCCTTGCAGAGCTTGAGCAGGTCGTGGACGTACGGGACCGGCGTGCCGAACGGGTCCAGGTCTATCACGTCGAACGCGTCCTCGAGCGTGTTGGCGAACTCCTGTATGCTCTTGTTGACGACCTTGAGCCTTAGCCCGTTCCTCTTAACGTTGGCCCTTGCGGCCTTCGCCGCCTCCGGGTTTATGTCAAGGAGCGTCGCGTCCTTGATCCCCGCCTCGAGCGCGTACCTTATGCCGCGGACCCCGCTCGCCGCGGTGCAGTCCAGAAGCTTGGCGTCCTTTCCGGTCGTGGCCTTGAGGAACAGGACAGAGATGTCCCTGAGCTTCGCCATCTTAGGGTTATAGAATACGTCCTCCGATGCGGAGATCCTGGCCTTTCCCTCTATTGCCGTGCGCATCTAATCAATCTTGATCTTTATCAGAGCGTCCATGAGCCCGTGGGCGTAGGATATGCTTGCGAAGGACGTGTAGAAGTCGCCCTTCTTGAGCCACGCCTCCGCGTCGCTGCAATAGTCGAGCGCGAGGTCGTAGACCGCCTTCTCCCTGCCCTCCAGCTTGACGGATTTCATCTTCTCCAAGCTCTCCTGGAACAGGTCTATGTCCTTGCGTATTCTCGCCGAGATTTCCTGCATCGGAACACTCAAAAGCTTTATAATCTTGAGAATATATAACTGTTCGGTGCCTTTATGGCGAGAGACGTGCCCTGGGATGCGCAGACTGATTCTTTCATATCAGACCTTAATGCCGCCCTGTCAAAGAAGTACAACGTGAACTTCAGGGCCATGCTCATGAACCCCGGCGCGTACGCCGGAAAGAAGGACGTCCAGGCGAGCGTCGACAAGCTCAGGGGCGACGTCGACCGCTACTTCGCGCAGCTCCTCGACGGGCTCAAGGACGAGCAGGAGAAGCTCAACGCGGAGCTGGAGAAGACGACCGCGCAGTACAAGCAGGTCGACTCGATGATATCCAACAAGTCGTCAGTGCTGAGGATCCCGTACGTCAGGCCCCTGCTAGTGAACAGGAACCCCGACAGCGAGGAGACCATAGTGATAGATGAGTACGACAGCGACCTCGACGCCTTCATAGGCAAGCTCGTGAGCGTGTCGAGCTACGTGGCGAACATCTCCGCGGCCTACAAGCAGTACTACCTGGGATCCTGGATATTCTCCGGGGCGACGAAGAACTACGTGCTGACGATGAACCCTCCGCTGAGCCCGGTGCTCGCGGTGGAGAACGGCAGCGCGATAATCAACGGGATACTCGACAGCATATCGCGCAGGCCGGCCCAATGAAGCGCACGAAGACGGTAATCGTGATAACCGGCGTACCCGGCACGGGGAAGACCCGAATCTCCGACCTGCTCGCCGCCCGGATCAAGGACGCCGTGGTCGTGCACACTACCGAGTTCATAAGGGCCAAGAAGCTCTTCTCTTCCTACGACAGCGACGGATCCCTCATAGTCCAGATGAAGGCGCTGGAGCGCGAGCTCGCCAGGGTCGTCGCCAGGAGCGACAGGCGCTTCGTGATACTCGAGGGCCACGTCCTGTGCGACCTGAGGGTCAGGGGCGCGACAGCGGTCGTGCTGAGGGAGCACTTGGGCGTCATCAGGAGGAGGCTGCTCGCGAGGGGCTACGGAAAGGCGAAGATGAAGGCGAACATAGTCTCCGAGGCCACCGACTACTGCGGCGCGCACGCGGAGGAAAACTATCCGAAGGTCTTCGAGATTTTCTCACGCTCCAGGAGCGCGCTCCCGGACCTCGTCAGGATAGCGGAGGGCAGGAAGGTGAGCAAGAAAGAGATAGACCTCCTGGAGGAGCTCCCGCGGATCATCAAGAAGGACAGGGATTTCGCGATCTAGTCAGATCCGCAGCCTCCTATTCAGCTCGCGGTACATTATTACACCGCAGCCCCTGGGCGCGGCGTTCTTGAAGACCGCCGACCCGCCGAGCCTTATGTCCTTGTGCCTCTTGAGCAGGCTTCCCTTCGCGACGTCGGAGAGCATTTCGCCGAAGCTCTCGTACCTGTTCTCGTCGATTACGTAGACGCTCTCCCCTATGACTGTGGTTCCGAGTGCGTTTTTGTGGTTCTTTACGAACTCCGTCTGCGCCGGCCCCATGAACGCGCTGGGCCCCTTGAGCAGGCGGGTCTTCAGGGCGCACCTCGGAACCACGAACACTATCAGCCCCTTCTCGCCGTGGACGATCGGAACGGAGGCATAGGTGGAAAACCCGGACTTCTCGGCGTGGGCCTTCACGAACTCAGCGACCTTCCTGAGCTGGGGCCACAGGACGTCCTCGCTCTTGTCGGGCAGCCCTGTCTCCAGGACGAAGACGTCGAGCCCCGACTTCCGTATGAACTCCTTGAATAGCTTCGCGGAATCCTCCGGATCGGGCTCGCGGACGTAGAACGACCTGATGCTGGGCTTCGCGACGAACTGCCTGGCGACGATCGAGAACCTGGCGAGCGACTCCACCGACACTCCCGCAGCGACGTTGCGGTTGGGGTCTATCGGGTCTATTACCACGAACTGGGAGTTGAACCTCTTGACGAGCTTATCGTCGCTTCCTTGGCTTCCTGTCTTGGGGTCGAGCACGAGCGGCAGCCTGAAAGTCGCCGCGGCGTCGAGCAGCTTCACCAGCGAGCCGTAGTGCAGTATCAGCAGCTCGCAGAGGTATCCGGAGAACCCGCCTATCGCTATCTCCGCTCCGTATATGTCGTGGACGTCGAGCAGGCGCTTGAGCAGCCTGACCTCGTCCCTCTGCTTCTCCGACAGGCTGATGTTCATGAACTCGGCGTGCAGCGGGCTCCTGTCGACAGCGGTGCCCATGTCCTCTATGTTGTCTATCTTGAAAGCGGGGACTATGTCCGCCTTGACTCCTATGTCGTCCAGGTAGACCCTGACGTAGGGGTGCTCCGCGTACTTCATCTCGTACCTCTCGCCCTTGCCCCTGACTATCCTCTTGGCGTACTCGGTGCCGTCCCTCGTGATCTTCTCCCTGCTCTGGGTCTTGCTGAAGAGGAGGAATATGTCTATGTCGGAGTCGCCCCTGAGCTGCGTGCCCCTCACCACCGAGCCGACGACGCGCGCCTCGATGTCCCTGGGCATGACCTTCTCCAGGCGCCCCATGAGCATATTTATGCTGCGCACCGACTCCTTGAGCTCCTTCCTGCTCGGCTTTATGGTCTTTAGCACCCTCTCGAACACCGCCCTGGTTGTCTTCTCCTTATCGGCCCGCATACAAAACATATTTAATAGAAAATGACACATTTAATAATGAAAGGGCTCGTAGCGCAGGAGTAGCGCGTTTCGTTCGCAACGAAAAGGCCGCGGGTGCGAATCCCGCCGAGTCCACTTTTCCGTTCACGCCGATCGCCCGAAAACCTACATTTCTGAAAACCTCTTTATACCCCTTTGGGCATATCTATTCTGAAATACATGGGCAAGGCGCTCGAGACGAAGAGGAAGATCCTCGGCCTGCTGAGGCAGAAGGACATGACGATAACCGGGCTCAGCGAGACCTTGGGGCTGTCGACCGCGACCATCAGCCAGCACATGGAGGAGCTCTCGAGGTCCGGGTCTGTGGAGCGCGTCGAGAACGAGCACTTCAGGAAGCTCAAGTACTACAGGATCAAGAGCCCGGAGCGCAAGGTCGCGAGCAATTACAACTACGTGACCTACCTGGTGGCGGCGGTCCTGATGTCGGCGGCGGTGCTGGCTTTCTACCTTCACGGAGCTGTCCCGGTGGAAGCGGGGCCGATAGTCGTAAGCAACCCCGCCCCAGTCCAGGGCAATTCGACGGTCCCTGTCGTACCTGGCAACTACGGCGTCGCAATCAACGAGACGCCGGCGGCAATTCTTCCGCATAACATCACCAAGGAGATAAACGCATCGGCCGCGTACGGATTCAACTTCAGCCCAGAGATGTTTCTCTCCAACTCGTCATCCGGCTGCGTCCGGGTCAGGACAAGCTACTGCGACAACAACAGCCCCGGTGAGTTTGCCTGCCTCAACTCATCTTATTACTCAGATTACCTGAGCCAGCGGCAGGGCGCCTTCGCGGGGCAGGGCAGGGTGTGCCCCGAGTACCTGCTCGCGGGAAGGGTCTACTGCGTTAGCGTAGGAGGCTACTGCGAAGTGGCGTTCAACAGGACAACGTAGCGCACCGCCTTAGTCTGCCATCGCAACTTTAAATAACGCGAGTTGGCAATATTGACCGTGGGCCGCGGGCCCGCTTGGCGGATTGGAATGGACGAGGATGTTAACGTTTCCGAAGTGCTTCACATATTCAGGTCCTACGACGTCAGGGGCGTGTACGGCAAGGACGTAACGGAGGGCGTCGCATCCAGGATAGGCGCTGCCCTGGCGGGATTCATAGGAACGGGCAAGACAGTCTGCGTCGCGAGGGACTACCGAGTCAGCGGAGAGCAGCTAAAGGACGCTTTCTCCCAAGGGGCGCTGTCTTCGGGCCTTAACGTGGTCGACCTAGGAATAGTCCCGGTTCCAATCTTCTACAACGCCATAATAGCGAAGGGATTCGACGGTGGCGCGATGGTCACCGCGAGCCACAATCCCCCCGAATGGAACGGTTTCAAGCTGTGCAAGAAAAACGCGGACTCGATATCCGAGGGCGAGGGGATGGAGAGGCTGAGGGACCTGTTTGCCTCAAATCCGGGCTCCCACAGCCCCGGGAAGCTCTCCTCGATGGGAGGCCTAGTAGATGCCTACTACGGCCACGTCCAAGGGAACATCAAGATAGGCAGGCGGCTCAGGATAGTGCTCGATCCGGGCAACGGTGCGTGGAGCGGCGTAGCCAAGGAACTGTTCGGCAGACTGGGTTGCGACGTCGTGGAGATGAACGGGCAGCCCGACGGAAATTTCCCAGGGAGGGGTCCCGACCCGAACGACCGCGCGCTCGAGGGCCTGAAGAAGAGGGTCCTTGCGGAGCGCGCGGATTTCGGCGTGGGCCTGGACGGCGACGGGGACCGAGCGGGGTTTGTCGATGACAAGGGGAGGTACATAGGCAACGGCAGCATGCTCATCGCGATATTCGCGAAGTACTACCTGAAGGGGCACCGCGACGCGAAGATCGTGCACGACGTCCCCTGCTCGATGGCCGTGGACGAAGTCGTCCGCGCCGCCGGGGGAGAGACATTCGTGAGCAAGACAGGGCACACCAACGTGCAGAGGGACATGGCGCGCGAGTCCGCGCTGCTCGGAGGTGAGTACTCAAACCACCTGTTCTTCTCCGACAATTACTGCCTAGACGACGGCTTCTACGCTGCCGCCAAGATGGCGGAGGTGGTCTCGAACGGCACGGAAAGGCTCTCCGACCTGGCGGATTCAATACCCCACTACCCCGCGGTGCCTGTCGAAGAGATCGCCTGTCCGGACGCCCTGAAGTTCAGGGTCGTGGAGGCGGCCAAGGCGCGGCTCGCCACGCTGGGATTCGAAAGGATACTTGACATAGACGGCATAAAGGCGTTCAGGGACGGCGGATGGGTGCTCGTCAGGGCATCCAACACGATGCCCCAGATAAAGATAAACTCCGAGGGCAGGGAGATGCAGACCGCCCTCGGCCTGTTCGAGCTGGCGAAGGGCATAGTTGTCGAGGAGATAGGGAAACTGGGCTAGGGCGCCCGCTCCCGTACGCAAGGGACTTATTCCTATCACGTCCCAATAAGGACCGTCAGCAACGGGGTTTATGGCAGGGATGCCTATGGAGCGCGTGATGGAGGCCAGGGGAGTGAAGAAGGAGTTCAAGGCCTACGAGGCCAAGGGCAGCAGCCTGTTCTCGCTCGGGAGGAAGTCCTACATCAAGCACGCCCTGAGGGGCGCCAGCTTCGCGATCGACAAGGGGGAGATAGTCGCCCTGCTTGGAAAGAACGGAAGCGGGAAAAGCACGCTGATAAAGATACTGTGCGGCATACTCTATCCCACATCTGGAACCGCGAGGGTCCTCGGGCTCGATCCATGGGAGAAGCGCATCGACCTCGCCAGGAGGATGGGGGTCGTGCTCGGCGCCCACGGGCAGCTCTACTGGGACCTGCCCGCGCTGGACACCTTCAACCTGATGAAGAGCGTGTACCACATACCAGAGAGCGATTTCAAGTCCAGGCTCGACTACCTGCTCGACCTGCTGGAGCTACGCAACGTCTACAAGAGGCAGGTCCGCACCCTCTCGCTCGGCGAGCAGATGAAGTGCAATTTCGTCGCTTCGCTGCTCCACGCACCGGAGCTGGTGATACTCGACGAGCCCACCATAGGCGTCGATTTGCCCTCGAAGCAGGCCCTCAGGACCGCGATACTGGAGACCAGGAAGGAGTACAACACCACTTTCCTCCTGACGACGCACATCGTGGAGGACATATCGATGGCAGAGCGCATCATCGCGCTGGACGAGGGGCGCGTCATATTCGACGGGACCAAGCGCCGGCTTGAGACGCTCTTCGGGAACAAGAAGGTGGTGGAACTCGAGTTCAGCGAGCCCCCTGACTACGGCAGCTACGCGAAGCAGGGCAAGGTCGTAAGGGTGGAAGGCAACTACATCCGGATGGAGGTCAACCCAAAGGTCCTCACGAGCAGGAACTTCACGCGCCTCCTATCGAAGAGCGACGTGGTGGATTACAAGGTGGGCGGCCAGGACCTCAGCGATGTGCTGATGAAGCTGTACAAGTTGCGGCCCGCCAAGGCGGCCGCGAAGGGCGCATAGCATGGCCAATCTCTCGGGCCATCTCGCGGTCTTCCGGATGAGCGTCAAGACGCAGCTGGCTTACAAGACCGACTACTTCATAAGCCTCCTTTTCAGGATGGCGAGGCCGCTGATACTTCTCATGGTCTGGACCGCGATATACCTGAATACAGGCACATCCACGATAGGCGGCCTTACCCTGTCCGGCGTATCCGCTTATTTCTTCCTCGTCATGCCCGTAATACTGATAATCAACGAGGCCATCATAGACACGATGCAGGCCGACGTGCAGAACGGCTCCGTGGCGTCATCGCTCATAAAGCCCATGAACTACCCCCTCAACGTGCTCTCGCGCTCCCTAGGGACGTACGCCGCGGACATCGTACTCGTCGCGCTGCCCCTGCTGGTGCTGACCTTCGTGGTTTTCCACATCGCCGCGACCCCCCTCTCCCTTTTCCTCTTCCTGATAGAGACGTTGGTGGGCATCGCGATAGTGAGCCTCATAGGCTTCTTCATCGGTACGCTCGCGATACGCCTCACCAATGTCTACGGCCTCGCCACGGTGGTCTGGGGCGTGATGGGGGTGCTCTCCGGGGCGATGATCCCGCTGAGCTTCTTCCCCGCATACGCGCAGAACCTGCTGATGCTGTCCCCGTTCCCCATACAGTGCTATCTTCCCGTCGCCACCCTTCTGGGGACGGTCAGCAACGCGCAGATCTTTGTCGGAATCGCATACGGAATCGGATGGGCCGTGCTGCTTCTGGCGTTGGCATATCTGTGGTGGGGGAAGATGTCGAAGAGCATGGGTGCCGCAGGGGGATGACATGGCTTCAAGAATCGAGGACGAGCTGTCCTACTATCTCCTTTCGGTCTACTACAGCGCCAAGGGATTCTTCATATATCGGACCCAGGCGTGGTTGTGGCTGGTAAATTCGGTGCTGTCCCTGCTTTTCAGCCTCGTACTTGTCACAGTGATCTATTCCGTGTCGAGCGGCATAGCGGGGTGGAGCTACTACCAGCTGATGTTCCTGATGTATCTGATGTCGCTGACGTTCGGCATTGCGTCATTCCTTTCCAGCCCTGGCCAGCTTCCGTACGCCTTGAGGACAGGGCAACTGGACATCTTCATGACGAGGCCCTTCAGCATACTGACAATATCCATGTCCAACTCCCGCAATACGATGTCGATCGTCGGAATAGTGGGCAGCATCGTCTTCCTGGCGTACGCGTCTTTACACATGCAACTGTCCACTCCGATGTTCGCGGAGTTCCTGCCGCTCTACCTGCTGGGTGTTGCCGCCTTCGTGCTGTTTCTCCAGAGCATGGCCGTGCTGTCCTACAAGCTCATCAAGAGCGGAAGCTTCATCAACCAGCTGACGAGCACGCTGAGCACTTTCACGAACTATCCCCTCCCGATATTCGGCGGGCTGGCCCAGATGTTTTTCACGCTGCTCGTCCCGATAGGGATAGCCGGCTATTACCCTCTCGAGGTCCTGCTCGGCAACGTGACGCCCGCGGTGTACGTGGCCATGATCGCGCTATCTGCGATCTTCATAGCGGTATTCCACTGGACGCTCAACCGCCTGATGCGCTCGTACGAGAGCGGAGGGGGCTGAGCGGAGAGCACACCGCAGCACAGAAATCAATATATCCCTTTATTGCAATTCCTAAACGGTGCTTGCTTGCTCGCTAAGGCTTACGAGAGTTCGATCGACTACCTCCAGGTGATGGACGAGACCGGCAAGGTCGACGAATCCCAGTTCCCGAAGGACCTCGACGACGCGAAGATCGTGGAGATGTACAAGTACATGCTCTTCGCAAGGGCGCTGGACGCCAAGGCGCTAAGCCTGCAGAGGCAGGGCAGGGCAGTGACCTATGCGCCCCTTGTGGGGGAAGAGGCCACGCAGATAGGCACGGCGTTCGCGATGAGGGAGAAGGACTTCTTCGTCCCGAACTTCAGGCAGCACGGCGTCTTCCTGGTGCGCGGTTTCCCGCTCGAGAACTTCTTTATCTACTGGAGGGGATTCGAGGACGGGAGCAAGGTTCCCCAGAAGTTCAACGCTACTCCGGTGGCAGTTCCTGTAGGAAGCCAGATGCTCCACGGCACGGGCATCGCATTCGCCTTCAAGTACAAGGGCACGGATGCCGCGGTGGTGTCATACGTGGGCGACGGAGGCACATCCGAAGGCGAGTTCTACGAGGCGATAAACTTCGCGGGCGTATGGAAGGTTCCACTCGTCGCGATAATAGAGAACAACCAATGGGCCATATCCGTCCCCAGGCGTAACCAGACCGCCGCCGAGACGCTCGCGCAGAAAGGCATCGCCGCCGGAATCAGGTGCATCCAAGTCGACGGGAACGACGTCGTCGCTGTCTACAAGGCAACCAAGGAGGCCCTGGAAAACGCAAAGGACGGTCCCACTGTGGTAGAGTGCGTCACTTACAGGATGAGCATGCACACCACTGCCGACGACCCTACGAGGTACAGGAGCGACGCCGAGGTCGCGGAGTGGGCGAAGAAGGACCCGATAGCGAGAGTAAAGGCGTACCTGTCGGGCAAGGGAATTTGGAACGATGACATGGAGAAGCAGGTCTCCGATGGTCAGCTCAAGCAGATAGACGAGGCTGTGGAGAAGGCGGAGCAGTTCAGGCCCGACCCGGACAGCATGTTCGAGGACGTCTACAGCTCAATGCCAGGCGTGCTGAAGGAGGAGCTGGACGCCGCAAAGGCGGCGAACTTCTGGCAATAGGTGATCGTATGCAGATGAACATGGTTTCCGCACTCAACAACGCGCTCGAGATACTCCTGCGCGAGAACGACGACGTCGTGCTTCTCGGAGAGGACATAGGAAAGGACGGAGGGGTCTTCAGGGTTACCGAGGGCCTTCAGGGCAAGTTCGGGGATAAGAGGGTAATGGACACTCCACTCGCGGAGGCGGCGATAATAGGCACTTCGGTAGGGATGGCGCTCTCCGGCCTGCATCCTATCCCGGAGATACAGTTCGCGGGCTTCTCGTATCCCGCGTTCAACCAGATAGTGAGCCACGCCGCGAGGTACAGGTCCAGGACGAGGTCGGTGTTTTCCGTGCCGATGGTGATCAGGATGCCCGTCAGCGGAGGGGTGCGGTCGCTGGAGCACCATTCTGAGAACCCGGAGGCGCTCTATTCGCACGTCGGAGGTCTGGTGGTGGTCGAGCCGTCCAACCCCTACGACGCCAAGGGCATGCTGATAAAGGCAGGGAGGATGCAGGATCCGGTGCTCTTCCTGGAGCCCACGAAACTCTACAGGCTGTTCAAGCAGGAGGTTCCCGAGGAGGCCTACGAGGTACCTATAGGCGAGGCCGCGGTCGTCAGGGAGGGCTCCGCGCTCTCGATAATAACCTACGGCACCATGGTGCCGCTCGTGAAGGAAGTGGTGGCCAGCAAGAAGGTCGACGCGGAGATAATAGACCTGAGGACGATAAACCCGATCGACGAGGACGCGATAATCCGCAGCGCGAAGAAGACAGGGAGGGTCGTGATAGTCCACGAGGCCCCCCTCGGCTTCGGCGCGGGTGCCGAAGTCGCTGCAAGGATAGCCGAGAAGGCAATATACGAGCTCTCTGCTCCGATAATAAGGGTGGCGTCCCCGAGCCTCCCGTACCCGTTCCCCGGCTACGAGAACTATTACATTCCTAACGCGAAGAAGATCGCGGCTGCTATAGACAGGGTAATGGGAGAGTGATTTCGTGAAGGAGATAAAGTTCATAGATGTTGGCGAGGGGATAACCGAGGGCCACGTCAGGCAGTGGCTCGTGAAGGACGGCGACCAGGTGAAGGAGGACCAGCCCGTCGTGCGCGTTGAGACGGACAAGGCGGTCGTCAACGTGCCCGCTCCTATAGGAGGCACCGTGAAACAGAACGTCAAGGAGGGTACCGACGTACACCTTGGGGACGTCGTGGCCTACATAGGCACGCCCGAGGAACTGAGGTCGGCGGGCGGCGCTCAGCCCGCTCAGCCCGCGGAAGTTCCCGCACAACCCACTAAGTCCGCCACGCAGCAGCCCGCTGCAGCGAAGCCAGCGCCCAAGGAAATAATCGCAACCCCTGCTGTGCGCAAGCTAGCGAGGGATTCCGGCGTGGACATCTCCCGGGTCGTCGGCACCGGCCCGGAGGGCAGGGTGCTGAATTCCGACATCAGGAACGCGGCGATGAATTCGCAGCCGAAGCCCGCGCAGAAGTTCTCCGAGGTCCTCGAGGAGCAGCACGCCGAGGAGATAGAGAGGGTCCCGATGTCCACCGTGAGGAAGGCGATAGCGAGGAACATGGAGCAGTCGGCCCTGATACCGAGGGCCGTGCACATGGACTTCCTCAACGCCACGAACCTGGTCAGCATCGTCGCCAAGGAGAAGCCCAACGCCGAGAAGCTCGGGACCAAGCTGACCTTCCTTCCCTACATCATCAAGGCGACGGTGGAGGCGCTCAAGGAGAACCCGAAATTCAACTCGAGCTACGACCACGACACCCAGGAGATACTGCTGAAGAAGTACTACAACATAGGCATGGCCGCGGAGGCCCCCGACGGCCTGAAGGTGGCAGTCATAAAGGACGCGGACAAGAAGAGCGTGATAGACCTCGCGAAGGAGATACAGGAACTCCACAAGAAGGTGCTGGACGAGACGATCTCCCTGGACGAGATGCGCGACAGCTCTTTTACGATAACCAACGTGGGCAGCCTCGGAGGGGGGTTCCTGTCCGTCCCGATGATAAACCCTCCCGAGGTGGCGATACTCGGGGTGCACATGATAAAGGACTGGGCGGTCGTGGAGAACGGGCAGGTTAAGGCCGGGAAGATACTCCCGATATCCATCTCCTTCGACCACAGGGTGGTCGACGGGGCGGAGGCAGTGAAGTTCTCAAATGCGATAATAAAATATCTCGAGGATCCTGACCTCCTCGAGATGATGGGGTGATTGCGCGGTAATGGGCTCCCTACCTGAAGACGTGGACCTCGCGGTCATCGGCGGAGGAGTCGGAGGGTACTACGCAGCGATAAGGGCAGCGCAGCTCGGCATGAACGTGGCGCTCGTGGAGAAGGACAAGTTGGGGGGGCACTGCCTCAACTACGCCTGCATACCCTCCAAGACGCTGATCAAGATCTCGGACATGTTCTACGAGATCCAGCACGCCGAGAAGTTCGGGATACATGTGGACAACGTCTCGCTGGACGCCGCCAAGATGCACGAATGGAGGATGGGCGTCTCGGGCAAGCTGGAGCGCGGAGTAGAGTTCCTCTGCAAATCGAACGGGGTCGAGCTGATAAAGGGACAGGCCACCTTCCTCTCGTCAAGCACGCTGCAGCTCACGAACGGCACGTCGCTGCAGTTCAAGAAGGCGATAATAGCAACTGGCTCCGAGCCGTCGGTCCTCAAGGGCTTCGAGTTCGGGGGCAACGTGATCGACTACAAGCAGACGCTCTCCCTCGACAGAGTTCCGGAGAGCATGGCGATACTAGGGGCGGGCTACGTCTCGGTGGAGATAGGGACGCTCTTCGCCAAGCTCGGCACGAAGGTCCACATAGTGGCAAGGTCGGACGTGCTCTCGCGCTTCGACAGGGACGCGGTGGAACTCATAAAGGAGAAGATGCGCATCCTTGGGATAGAGGTGCACGCGGGAGCCAACCCCGTCTCGCACACCAGCGACTCCGTGACCCTCAGCGACGGAAAGGTGCTGGACGCGGCCCTGATAGTGGTCGCGGTCGGGCTCTCGCCTTACACTTCCGGCCTCGGCCTCGAGAACACCGACGTGAAGCTCGATGAGAAGGGCTTCGTCAAGGTGGACGGGTCTCTTGTGACCGAGGATCCAAACATACTGGCTGTTGGGGACGTCATCGGGGAGCCTCTCCTCGCCCACAAGGCGATGAGGCAGGGCGTGGTCGCGGCGGAGGTGGCCTCGGGCCTCAACTCTGGGTACGACAACCTCGTCGTTCCAGCGGTGGTGTTTTCAGATCCCGAGGTGGCGATCGCGGGTACACTGGAGGGCGACGGCGTAAAGGTGACGAAGTTCCCGCTCTCGGCTTCCGGGAGGGCGATAGCGCTGGACGCGACGAACGGCTTCGTGAAGATAGCCTACGACGAGAGCAACGTGGTGAAGGGCGTGGAGATAGTCTCCGACGACGCCAACGACATCATAGGGGAGGCGGTCGTCGCCATAGAGATGGGGGCCACCTTGGAGGACATAGCGGACTCGATACACCCCCACCCCACGTACAGCGAGGCGCTGCAGGAGGCGGCCGAGGCGGCGCTGGGAAGGCCCATGGACTTCTTCTACGGGAAGGCGCAGAAGCAGTGAGCCGCGCCGCGCGCTTTCCCCCTAGTCCCCTATCTCGATCATCTCCCTGCCCATGTTCCACTCTGGACGGGAGAACTTCCTGTCGTAAAGCCTATTCAGTAGCACGGTCTCGGAATCGGTAAGCTTCCCTTCCTCGTACTCGAACTCCATCGAGTCGGCATAGCCGTCCAGCAGGGCCCTCCTCACGTCACTCACGTTCCTGCCGCTCACATCCTTCACGTTCGCGACCCTCTCCAGGATGGTGGAAATCCCCTTGTCCTTCAGCTTTATCCCAGGGACCTTCAGCACGCTCGCGAGCCTTTCAAGGTCCACCTCGACGAGCACGGCCGCGTGGAAGAGGAGCGCCCCCGAGTCTATGGTGGCCGCCGCTCCGAGTATCTTCTTGCCGTTGACGCTGACGTCGTTGAGCCTTCCCGCCTCGGCGTCGATCCCGATGTTTTCGAAGGCGCACACGGCGCCGTCCATCATCGTCGAGAAGAGCTTCTGCACGTCCAGCCCGATGCCGAATACGTCCTTGGTTATTATCGAGTAGTTCAGGTTTCCCATGTCATGGTAGACCGCGCCCCCGCCGGTTATCCGCTTCACTACCTTTATGTCGTTGGCCCTTGCGTACTCGAGGTCCACCTCCTCGTCCGCGGACTGGAAGCACCCCAGGATCACCGCGTTGGCGTTCCTGTAGAACCTGAACGTGGGGGGCGACCCGCCCGCCTTGACCTCCCTGAAGATGGCCTCGTCGAGCGCGATGTTCTTGTAGGGGTCGCCCGGATAGTCCTTGCTTATGAGCCTAAACTTCATTCTTCGCACCGCTTATGGCCTCCAGGAAGTCTTCCTTCGTAACGCACGGGGTCTCGACCCCGCTGCCGTAGAACTCGTCTAGGGCGCCGGATATCGCCGGCCTCTCGAAGGCCTTTCCCTTAAGGAGGCCCTCGAGCAGCAGCAGCGCCCTCTCGGGGAGCATGAAGAAATCCCCTGTTATCCTGATCTTCAATATGACATCTCCCTCTATCTCGGCGCTGACCCTTATCAGGCCCTTCTCCGCCTTGTACACGTTGGTCGCGATCATCAAGAGACCTGCTGCTTCGGTTCCCGCGCCTGCTTAACGAGCCAGTTCTCGTACTTCATGGCGTTCCTTGACAGCGCCTCGAACCTGCTCCTCGCGTCCTTCACGCTGAAGCTCACGACGTGCTCGCTCTTCTTGTTTATGATGTTCAGCGGTGGTATCTTGTACGCCTTGTTATCGTCGAAGACAAACCTCTCGTGCTGGTTCATGCTGTCCTTTTCGTCCATCAACATGAACTTCAACTCCACGCCCTTGTTCGAGAGCTCCTTCCTGAAGTCGTTATAGTTCTCAAGGAACTTGGAATCGAACATCTCGCGCGTGGTGAGTACGTCGATCACCTTGACCTTAGAGAGGCTGCCTTCCATGAGCCTGTGCAAGTTCGATATCGCCTGGGAGTTGAAGTGCTTGTCCACTATCCTCACATTGCCGCCGAGGTTGGAGAAGACCTCCTCCCTGAGCTTTACCAGGTTCGTGTATGGCATATCCGGCTCTATCATTATCTCCTTCCTCAGCAGCTTGCTGCCGTACCCGTGCACCACGAACTCGAGATACGCGTCTATGCATAGCGCCGCGCCCATGGCGAAGTAGACGAGCAGGAAGTAGTAGCCATACAGGTTTATGGTGAACCCGCTTGAGAAGATGATGTAGAACACCGCCAAGTACATCACGCTGAGAGCCGAGTGGAGCAGCGTGTACCTTCTGGCCGTAGGGCCGTAGCGCGACTCCCTTCCCGTGTAGAGCACGAACGAGGCGCCGAGCATGCCAAGGGATACGAGGAATATCAGGTACACCTCGCGCATTGCGGTGTGGAGGCCGCTCGCCACGTCCGCAGCCTTGACTGACAGGAGCGTCAGGGCCGTTTGGTTGGGATAACTGCTGAGCGTCCCTGAGCTGATGAGGCTGCCGATCGCGGTCCATCCGCCGTACCCTGCGGCCAGTTCCTGCATCATGTATATGGTCGCCGCGGCGAGGACCACACTGGCCATCCCCAGCAACATAGTGAGGTACTTGTAGTTCGCATCCTCCTCCGCTTCTCTGTCAATAGGCATCTGCCGCACCCTCGCTATTACTTGGCGAATTCTGCTTTAAATATGCATCAAGCCTCTTGAGGGCCCCGTACTTCTCCCCCCTCTCGATGTTGGCCTGGTCTATCATGTCCTTCATGCAGCCTATCAGGGAGTCGTAGCCCGACCTGTTCACTCTGAAGGGTATCCCGTCCTTTCCGCCGACGTTGTAGGCGTACGCCACGGGGTCGCGGTACGCCAGCTCCCTGTCGTATATGAGGCTGGCGACGAAGGCCAGCGACCTGAGCGTCGACCTGCCCACCCCCCTTATCAGGAGCAGCTGCCTGTAGTCCTCCGGGTCGACCTCCCCCGCCCTCCTTATCATCTCCCTGCCCCTCCTGCTCACGTCTATGTTCTTGGCTATCCCGTGCCTGTCCGGGTAGGAGCCCGAGACCACCCTGCCGTAGCCCTCCAGGGCCTCCGGGAGCCCCTCCCTCGCCCACTTGTTCATCCGGCTGGTCATGTCCAGCGTGCTCGCGCGCAGGTCCGTGTCAACCGCGCTGTGGGGCTCGTTGGCCATGTCTCCGTCGTCCACGAGGTCGCTGAACCACTGGAACCTTATCGCCTTGTCGCCCTCCCGCCTCATGGCCTGCTGGACCACCGCCCACTTCCCGCTCCTCGAGAAGGCGAAGGTGTGGTGGTATATGCCTATGTCCTCGTAAATCATCGACGCGTCTATCTTCGCGGAGAGCCTGCTGTACTCGACGAACCTCTCAGCATCGCCGGAGATCGAGAGCCTCTCCGTCCCCTCGGCTATGTCCTTGGGGGTGTTCGTGCCCGCCTTCCCCTTGCCGCCGGCCACGAAGACCTCCCCTCCCCCGTTCAGCGCCTCCTTGAGGGCGCCCATGGTGACCGTGGTCGTGCCGCTGCTGTGCCAGTCGTAGCCTATCGTGCAGGCGAACGCCTGGAGCCAGTCCTTGTCGCTTATCCTGCGCAGGAGCTCGTCCGGACCGAACTCGTCCATTATTACTGTGGAGATCTCCCCGCCGAGCTTGACCATCCTCTCGAAGAGCCATCTCGGCGCCTTGCCCCCGTGCAGGGGGAGGGTCGTGGTGTAGTGCATAATCCTATTGCCCCGAAAAACTAGATATTGTTTAGCGTCAGGCTATGGAGTTCGGAGGTGTGCTTCAGGGGCCTCGCGTTGTAGCCCTTGAGGGACAGGTTCTTGGCGAATACCTCCGCCCTCTGCCCGAACGTGAGCACGAGCTTGGGGCTGCACGCGTTTATGTACTCGACCGCCTGCGAGAAGTCGGCGTGGTCGCTGAACGCGAACTGGACGTCCGTGCCGAAGCGGAACGACTTCGCGAGGCCCGTCGCGACGGCGGTGAAGACGCGCCGCGAGTACTCGGCGGCGAGTTTCTCCTTGAGGGGATCCATCTTTGAGGGCTCAGTTATCGCGACGAAGTTCTCCCGCTTGCCTAGGCTGCTTCCTAGCAGGTCCGCCTGCTGGTAAGAGAGCTCAACGCCGTGCTTCTTGTAGACCGCGCTGGCGTTGCAGATTTTCTCATCGACCAGCGGGGCTATCCCGACCTCGTTGAGTATGCGTATCAGTTCCTGCGCCCTGCCTATGATGTGCGCCCCGAAGAGCACGATGCCCCTGTCCAGCTTCATCCGGGCGTAGTGCTGTATCGCGGTTATCACCTCACCCCTGTCCTCGAAGACGACCTTCGGGTCGGGGTAGGTGGAGTCCATTATCAGCACGTCGGCCTCCCTTATTCTTATCTTGTCCCCGATCAGCGGGCGGGACATCTGGTAGTCGCCGCTGTAGACCACCGAGTAGCCGTAAAGGTCGTTCTCGACGTAGAGCTGCTTCGAGCCGAGTATGTGCCCCGCGTCCAGGAGCTCCACGCAGTCGGGCTCGGGGGCGAGCTCTATCCTCATGCCGCTCCTGCACTCTATGAGGTCCCTCGTTATCTCGCTGGCCAGCGCCTTCCTGTTCTTCCTGAGGCCCGCCATGTGATCCGTGTGCGCGTGCGAGACGAAGTTGACGTTCGCGTTCTTGTCGCTGGAGTCCAGTGCCACTCTGTAGTCTCCAAGGACAAGAGCCATTAGGTCGCCTCGTAGATAGCAGTTTTAAACTTATTAAATCTTGTTGCGCACAATAACTTGTGTTTGGCATGGCGGAGAAAGTCCTGATACTAGGTTCCGGCCCGGCGGGCCTCTCTGCGGCGATATACACCGCAAGGGAGGGCTTCGGGCCTCTCGTCATAGCGGGCGCCGACTCGGGCAGCCAGCTCCTTATGACGACCACGGTGGAGAACATGCCCGGTTTCCCCGACGGAGTGCAGGGCTACGAGATCGTCGACCTGATGAAGAAGCAGGCGGAGAAGTTCGGGGCGAGGTTCGTGGACGAGTCCGCCTCGGGCGTTGATTTCAAGTCAAGGCCGTTCAAGGTATTCGCCGCAGACAAGACCTACGAGGCCGAGTCGGTCATAATCGCGACGGGCTCTGGCTACCGGATGCTCGGCATCGAGTCTGAGGCCGAGTACATGGGTAAGGGCGTCTCCAGCTGCGCCACCTGTGACGCGGCGTTCTTCAAGGGCAAGGACGTCGTAGTGGTCGGCGGCGGGGACACCGCCATGGAGGACGCGTACTTCCTGACCCGGTTCACCCGCAGCGTGACGGTCGTGCACAGGCGGGACGCCTTCAGGGCCAGCAAGATCATGCAGGACAGGGTGCTCGCGAGCCCCAAGATAAGGGTCGTGTGGAACTCCGCCGTGGACGAGATAAGGGGAGACACCAAGAGGGTCACCTCGGTCGTGCTCAAGAACCTGGTCACAAACGAGAAGGCCGAGCTACCCATGGACGGGGTCTTCATAGCCATCGGGCAGGTACCCAAATCGAAGATATTCCAGGGCCAGCTGGACATAGACGACCAAGGATACATAGTCGCGACCGAGGAGGTCAAGACCAGCGTGGAGGGCGTCTTCGTCGCGGGCGACGTGGCGGACAGGACGTACAAGCAGGCTTCCGTGGCGAGCGGGGACGGAGTGAAGGCCGCGCTGCAGGCGAGGAAGTACCTGATGGAGAAGGCCTAGAGGGGCTGTCAGCCGAGGTACTCCTCGATCCTCTTCTGGCCGGTGTATCTCACCAGGTTGGAGACCCTGACCCCGACCTTCCTGACCTTCTCACCCCTTCCGTGCATCTCGAAGAGCTCAAGCGACGACCTGGCTATCTCCTCCACGTTGTCCGACCTGTGGCTCAGGCTTTTGCTGTGCATGTGCTCCTCGAAGTTCGGGTACCTTATCTTGAGCGTGACGACCTTGAAGGCGAAGCCGCCCTTCTTGACCTCTGCGGCGACCTCCCTGGACATGTCCCAGATCGCCGCGGAAACGACCCTCGCATCGTCTGTGTCAGTCTCGAACGTCCTCTCCCTCCCGATGGACTTCACCTCGTAGTTCTCCTGCACCTCGCTGTCGTCGTTCCCGTTCGCGTAGTGGTAGATGTCCGCCCCGTACGAGCCGAACTTCTCCACTAGGTCCATGACATTGGCCTTGGCGAGGTCGCCTATCTTAGAGTAGCCCATGGCCTTGAGCCTCTCGTTCGTCTTCTTCCCTATCCCGTAGAGGTCCCCGACCGGCTTTCCGGCTAGGAATCCGGCGGCTTCCTCCTCCTTCACGAGCTTCACCCCGTTGGGTTTCGCGTCCTCGCACGCCATCTTCGCGATCAGCTTGTTCGTGCCGACGCCGACCGAGCAGGGAAGGCCGAGCTTCCCGTTTATCTCCTCCTTTATCGCGACCGCTATTGCGACGGCGCCCTCGTATCCCCCGGCCCTTACCGACACGTCCGCGAAGGCCTCGTCGATGCTGACCTGCTCGAACCTGTCCGCATGGGCCTTTATTATCGTCATGACCTTCTTCGACTCTGCCTCGTAGTAGTCGTAGTCCACCGGAAGGAAGACGGCGTCCCTCTTGAGCCGGTAGGCCATCGAGATGGGCATCCCGCTCCGTATCCCGAACTTCCTGGCGACGTAGTTGCAGGCGCTGACGACCCCCCTCCCCGCCCCGCCTTTGGGGTCCGCCCCGACCACGACCGGCTTGCCCTTTATCCCGGAAGACCTGAGTTCCTCGCAGGCGGCAAAGAAATAGTCCATGTCCACGAGCGCGATTAGTCTCATATCTATTCGAGCCTTACCTCTTTGACCTTGCCCCTCGGTTCGGTCTCCGCGAATATCTGCGTCGAGAACCTGTAGAGCGAGACGCCGTGCTGCCTCCACATGCTCCTTCCCATTCCGGCCTTCACGCACACCTGGTCCAGGAACTCCTCCGCGCCCCAGCCCTCCTCAACCGCGACTATCGGGAGCAGGAGGCCCCTGTGGTAGCCATACTCTATGATCAGCCCGTCCTGCCCTATCCTCACCTGGCTCCTTATCTTCGCGGGGTCCCCCGTTATCCTCTCCGGATCTGAGAGCAGGCTGACCTCCAGGACTATGTGCTCGAACTCGCCGGGCGAGACGGGCACGAATCTGGGATCCTCGGTGGCCGCGGCGACCGCGGCGTCGACGATGAGCTTCCCGATGGGCTTGACGCCCTCCGTGAAGCCTATGCACCCCCTGAGCGTCCTGGTGGGATAGTGGTATATTGTGACGAAGACGCCCTGCCGCCTGCTGAGCTCCGAGAGGCCTCCCTCGACCGCCTCCCTCCTGAAGTTCGAAGAGGTCAGGAAGATCTCCATCGCGTTCCTCGCCGCCTTGACGAGCAGCTCACCCTCTGCCAGCGAATAGGATTTCATGCGGACCGGCCCTCGCTATGCTCTACCGCTCAAAATATTAATACCATTCGGGCAAATTCTTTCATAGCATTTCCACGTACCGGAGGAGGAGCCAGAATGTACGACCCGACGAAGCCTTTCAACGAGCAGATAAGGTCACTCATCAGGTCGACGCACCCCCGGGAGGGGCCCATGGTGGTCAGGCCGTTCGGGAAGAGGTTCCAGGTGGAGCGCGACCACGAATACTGGAAGGACTTCAACGAGCTCACGGGAACGGACGGCATAGGGACGAAGGGCCTCCTGCACTGGCAGATGGGCACGCTCTCGGCGGGCGTCCAGGACGCGTTCGCGATGGTCGTCGACGACCTGATAGAGGGGGGCCACGTCCCGGTCACGCTGCAGGACCACATAATGCTGCAGGAGGAGGACAGGGAGAAGATCTTGGAGATAACGGGCGCCCTCGCGAGGCTTTCGGCGGAGAACCCGTGGAAGGCCGCGGGAGGGGCGAGCTACCCGATAATAGTGAGCGGCGGGGAGACGGCAATCATAAACACCCTCCAGGGCTTCGAGATGGGAATAACCGCCACGGGCTACGTCAGGAAGGGGCAGGAGATAACGCCCCGCGCCGAAAAGGGGGACGTCTTGCTGGGGCTGGCCAGCAACGGCGTGCACTCCAACGGCCTCACCTTCTTCAGGGAGGAGTTCTTAGGCAGGCGGGCGATGGGGCTCGGCGACGCGCTCCCCTGGGGCGCAACAGTGGGGCAGGAACTGACGAGGCCCACGAACGTGTACCTGCCCGCGCTGAAGGAGCTCATAGAGAGCGTCTCGTCGGGCCAGCGCGCGGGCGAGGCGATACACGGGATGGTGCACATCACGGGTGGCGGGCTCTCGAAGCTGAGGGAGCTGATCCCGCCGGCCGCGGAGGTGAACGTGGAGGTGGACTCTGACCACTCGCTTGCCCCGCAGGAGATCTTCAAGCACGCGCACAGGGAATTCGGCGTGCCCTCCGAGAAGATGTACACGAGGTTCAACAACGGCGTGGGGTACGCGGTGGTTGTGCGTGAGGCGGACGCGGACGGCGCGCTCAGGGTCCTCCGGAGGCACTTCGACGCTGACGTAATAGGGCGCGTGGTGGGAGGTTCGGGAAAGGTATCAATAAGGTCGCAGTACGAGCCGGTCACAGTCACATACTGAATCCCATCCCCTGGCAGCCTTCCGGGCGCGCCGTCCCACCGCAAATATTAAGATGCTGCTCTTGTAAGAGTCTACGTCGAGGGAATGAAAAGTTTCGAATTCGAGATATACATACAGAAAACTAAGCCGAGCGACAATAGCTGGAAGAATTTCATAAACACGATATTCGACTACGACCGCAACTTCACGATAGACATAGAGTTTCTGGGGAACGACGTGAACCTGTATCTATACTCAAACAGGGACCTGTCCAACCTCACGACGAAGATACTTCCCTTCATACTCAAGCCCATCAAGCCCGTCCGCCAGGACAGGGTGCCGCACGGCTCCGCATACTTCTTCATGCTGCCGAGCAACAAGAACCTGCTCGAGATAAAGGAGCACCAGGAGATAAAGAGCAGGCTGACCCTGACAAGGGTCCTCTGGCACTTCAACTCCTTCCTGAAGGTGAGGACCAACACCATAGAGCTCGTCTTCAGCGACGGCAGCGGCGGCCTGAAGGTCGCCAAGGAGTACCTGCAGAGCATACCCTTCAACCTGCTCGAGAAGATAGACTGGTCCGCCGCGGTCAAGTACAAGAGGAAGGCCATACCGACGTACCTGAACATAGACAACGAGCTGAAGATGTTCACGCACGAGGAGTCGGAGGGCTTCCTCGAGGTAGAAGGGTTCCCCTACGTCAACGAGCCGTGCTACCTGTCGCTTAAGGGCTTCGACTTCGAGAAGCACACCCTGATACTGGGCCAGACTGGCGTCGGCAAGTCGAAACTGATAACCCTCCTGGTAAAGAAGATGGACGAGCTGCGGCTGAGGGATCGGTACTCCATAGCGGTGATAGACCCCCACTCGGCGATATTCTCCGACCTCAACCAGGTCAAGGGCGCGGCGAACCTGGATTTCATAAAGTCGTACTGCGACCTTTTCGTGAAGGGCGTGGATCCGAAGGTCGCCACGGAACTCACCATACTGCTGTTCAAGACCATGATGGCGGACAAGTTCAACCCCCGGCTGGAGCAGGTCCTGAAATACTCATCGTTCGCCCTGATCTCCGCGGGCGAGATGTCGCTGGGCAACCTGAGGAAGTTCCTCTCGGAGCTGGAATTCCGCAAGAAGATCCTCAACGGGCTGTCTGACGACGCGATATCGCACTTCTTCGACACCGATTTCATAGAGGCACAGGCGCAGTTCCAGGACACCGCGATAATGCCGATAACGTCGCTGATAGACGAGCTGAACCTGCTGCCCGCCTTCAAGGACGGCAAGTCCCTGAAGGACCTTGTGAACGAGAACTTCCTCACCGTTTTCTCGGTGTCGAAGATATCCCTGGGGGACAGGGCCGCCAGACTGGTCGCGGGCCTGCTTGTGCAGCAGCTCTTCCTGATAGCCCAGAGCGGGATGCTCCGCAAGAAGCTGATCCTCATCATAGACGAGGTGCCCGCCGTGGAGAACGACGCGATGCTCTCGATACTCTCCGAGTCCAGGAAGTTCGGCCTGTCTCTGTTCCTGTCGATGCAGTTCCTGGACCAGATAAGCCCCGCGCTGCAGAAGGCGATATCCTCGAACGTCTACAACTACTTCGTGTTCAAGACCGACGAGAAGAACGCCGACACGCTGAGCAGGAACCTCTACGTCAACCTGCCAGCGGAAGTGATAGAGGCGGCGAAGGAGAAGGGGGACACCAAGGATGACGTGAAGCGCAGGCTGTTCACCAACCTCAACACCCGCGAGTGCATAGCCAGGGTGTACTCGGACGGGAGGTACTGCAACTGCTTCAAGGCAAGGACGCTCGATGCGTGATCCCATGGATGAAGCGAAGGCAAAGCACATCGTCGATTACGTGTTCAGGGATGTCTTCGGCGTGGACAACGATCTCTCGCTCGACGAGGTCAGGGAGAGGTTCGCGTTCGACCTGGAGCTGCCGCAGAAGGCTAAGGGAGCTCTTACCGGAGAGGAGGTCTGGACCATCTCAGAGAACAAGGACAGGGTGATAGGACGGAAGGCGTTCATGGGGCTCATGAAGAACGGCGAGTGGATGACTGAGAGGAAGCCCATCGGCTCGATGGGTGACCTGCTGCGCCTGTGGGACGGCATAAACTACTCGCAGGGAAACCGGTCCGAGGATTCCACCGAAGTCGCGGAGTCCGACAACGTGTACCACAGCTCTTCGGTGTACCGCAGCACGGAGACGCTGCACTCGCAGAACATCGTGTTCTCGAACAACAATTTCGGCTGCGACTACCTAGTGGCGAGCTCCGACAATTCGAAGTGCACTCTAGGCGTCAGGGTGCGCAAGAGCGTGCTCTGCTCATCAGGCTTCGAGATATCTGCGTCGAACAGGGTGTCGAAGAGCATGTACGTCCGCGGATCAACGGACCTCTTCGAGTGCATTTTCTGCTCGCAACTGAGGTCGAAGAGGTACTGCATAGCGAACATGCAGTTCGAGAAGGACGAGTACCTGAAGCTCAAGGGCATGATAGTGGAGTGGACCCTGAAGAACTTCAGCGCCAAGCTCAAGGCGGACCTCGAACTGGGCAGATGATTCATGGGCCCGCGGAGATTTGAACTCCGGACCTTCCGATTATCAGTCGGACGCTCTAACCAAGCTGAGCTACGAGCCCTCAATAATGCTTTGATGTTTGGGTTATATTATTTTGCGCTAAGCAGCCTCTTCAGCCTTTCGAGGTCTCTCGTCATGGTTTTCAGGTTGGTCGTCGACCTCAGCGCCGCTGCCGGATGATACGTCACGAAGTACTTCGTGCCGTCCCTTTCGAAGACCCTTCCGTGGAGCTCCGCCATCCTGTCAAGCCCAAGCACCGCGGCGCTGGCCGTCCTTCCAAGGAGCACGACGATCTTGGGCCTCACTATGTCCAACTGACCCTCGAGGAAGCCCCTGCATGCGGCGATCTCATGGCTTTTCGGCAGCCTGTTCTCAGGGGGCCTGAACTGCACGACGCTGGTGATGTAGAAATCCTCCCTCCTGAGCCCCGCTTTCTGCAGCACCCTTCCGAGCAGCGCGCCGCTCCGCCCCACGAACGGCCTTCGCAGTTCGTCCTCCCTCGCTCCCGGAGCCTCGCCCAGGAGCACCGCCTCCGCGTCCAGGGGACCGTCTCCTGGGACGAGCCTCCTGCTTAGCTTCCATCCCGCCACCCTTCCAGGCAGCCGGGCGTAATCCGCGTTCAGTTCGTCCATCCTCTCGTACCTATCTATGTAGTCGAAGAGGCGCGGTACGAATCTCCTCCTGTTTTCGTATCTCTCCTTCTCCAGCACTCCCTTCAGGTCAAGCCACTCGTAGCCGGTGTGCTCATCGGATATCCTAACCCTTCCCGCCCTGGCCCTGCCGATAAAGAACTTGTCCTCCTTCAGGACGGGGACGTCCCCTCTCCTGAACCTGTGCGTCGTGTCTTCGACGAAGTAAGGCAGGAAGTCCGCATCGATCCCTGTTTCTTCGCGCAGTTCCCTGTGCGCGGCGGCCTCAGCGTCCTCCCCCTTTTCTATGTGCCCCTTGGGCACGTCGTAGTCTATGGGCCGTTTCAGGTACAGCACCAGCGTCCTCCCTTTCTCCCTCCTGTACGCGAACACGCCTGCGGAGTACTCGAGCCTCATTGCGACCACACTATCTTGTCAGATATGCACAGCGCCTTCAGCGAATCGCCCCACTCCGTCTGGTTGTATCTCCCCGCGTCGAAGGAGTTCAGCGCGAATGCGTACGCGCCATCGTAGCTCGCGGCGCACCCGCTGTCGCGGACCACGTTGCCCGGTATTATTACGTAGATGCCTGCGATCGAGGATGACATATTTGCCATTACAAAAGGCATTTCAGTGCGGTATACGAACGATTCCGTTCCGTTGGACAAGATGTCGCTGACTTCCTCTTGGATTCCGTTCCGATTAAGAAACTCGAATGCGCTCCTGATGGTGCCATTCCCCTCAACGTCCTTTATCACCGGTTCGGAGGGATCGGCCACTATCACTGTTATAGGGGAGGACAGGCTTATCGTGTCGTTGGTCATGTCAACGATGGCATAGGTCCCGTTCTGGCCCACCATCGCGAGGTAGTAGTAGCCGCTGGATTGCAGGGTCTCGGTCAGGGAGTGCGCAATCCCCGGATTGCTGACGTTTAAGGCAGCCTCGTTTGCGAGGGGGATTGGCGGGACGTTAAGCGCGTTGGCGTAGCCGAGCGTGGCGCACAAGTACACGAGCGAGAACGCAAGCGCTATGGCCAGCGACCACCTCCCCAGGCTCTCCTTGCTCGCATGTTTCCTGATTTTTCGCACTCTGATATTCGGGGCCAAGGAAAGGCCGTACCTTCCCGCCACGAGGACCATCGCCACTATCGAGAGCATGAACAGGACCCCGCCCGCGTACGCGTGTATCTGCGCCACGACGCTGCTGGGCCCGTAGGCGAGCCATTCGTAGGATACGAAGAGCATCCTGGCCACGTTCAGGACGAAAAGCAGCGCGATTCCGCTGGCGACCCACGCGACCTTACTGGAGTCCCTCCCCTTGTAGAGGTACGCTATCGGGACGAGGAAGAGCGCAAGCGCCATGAAGATCCCTATGCTGACGCATTCCTGCCCTATGCCTATGTAGTAGCCGTTCGCGATTATGGTTATGGGCGCCACATACTGGGCTCCCGACATGACCGTCTTGAGGAGCCCGTAGACAATCACGGTGTTAAGGGACGTGAACGCGCCGTAGGAATTCATCACGAAGAACAGGACGGGGGGCGAGGCAAACAGGGCGTACAGGAGCACGCCCTTGAACTTGCCAATATCCTTGGTTCCGAAGAGCAGCACGGCGATCGAAGCGATAGCCAGCGGGAGCAGGAGCAGGTCGATCCTGAAGCTCGCAAAGAAGAACGAGAAGTAGAACCTGGAGAAGAAAACCAGAACGATGAACGCGGCAAACATCAACGACCCTATCGCGATGTCCCTTTTCTCCACATGCGGGTCTGGATGTGTTTTTGCAGAGAACAGAACGAAGAGCGGAATCATCAGGATCGGGACTATTACGTAGGTAGACGGATCCGCGTCGCTTATCGAGAGGGAAGTCAGGAACAGGGAGGTCGATAGCAGCATCACGGTCGCGATGAAGAACACCGCTATCCCGAGATTCCTGCTATATTTCATAGCATCACGTTGTCCTCAGCCGATATAGACTTCATCACTAGTCAGTAGTTACTCTGTTCGTCACAGGACATTATCTATTGGCTTGAGAGGATTATATAAATGTGCTTCCAATTTTCCTCCATGCGGCTTAAGAAATTCGAGTACCTGCCCCACACCGCCGACGTGATGTTTGTTGCGTACGGCAAGGATTACGGCGAGGTCATCGAGAACGCGGCGTCCGCGATGCTCAACGTGATGCTCGACACGAGGAAGGTCAAAAGATCGAGGAATCCGGCGAAGCGGCTGGCCATAAAGGAGAAGGCGGACACGATCGAGAACCTGGTCTGGTACGTCCTGCAGGACATACTGACCAAGATCGACGCGGGGGAACGCGGCGCTTTCGAGTTCAAGGTATCTTCGGTCAAGGAGCTGAAGGCGGGGATTGCGGCTTCGGGAAGCTTGGGCTACAAATCCGGCGTCCCCGATTGCTTCTTGACGGAGGTGAAGGCAGTCACCCCCTACGGGATGGAGGTCAGGAAGGCCGACGGCATCTACTCGATCGAGGTCGTCCTTGATGTGTGAGTTGCCTACCGAAATCGGCGGAGGCTTCGAAAGGACACCATACGATTTACCTGAGGGCAAGCGAGCGCCACGGGGGCGCAATCCGGTTTTACCGGAAAAAAGGTACTTGTTGATGCCGCCCTCCCCGATCTGATGTTCCATCCCACATAGTATCTGTCCAGGAAGCCCCTCGGGAAGGAAAATCCGGAACGTAAAGCCAGGGTAGGGAGTTGAACCCCACTTTTCCGCTCTGCAGGCGGACGCATAGCCGATCTGCCACCCTGGCGCGCCATCAATAGATACGTATATATTCTTTATAAACGAAGGATTTTAAAGGAAAAGGTATTTTTTGAAGGTAGTCTATATGCCGACGCTATACGAGCCATTGCCAAAGGAGTTTGTTTCAGAAACAGCATTCTTCGATTATAAGACGCCCCTGACGCAGGTGCTGGACGACATGAACAAGTTCGGCGCGGTCATAGTGACGAAGGACAAGGCGTACTTCGGCATAGCTGACAACAGGACCCTGTCTAGGTCGGGATCCGCGCAGCCGCTCAAGTTCTCGAAGGCGCTCTCCATCGGCAAGTTCGCTAGGAAGCTGCCCCTGCTGAACAAGGACACGTCCATAGGCAGCACCATCGGCTACTTCCACGAGTTCTCGACCAAGGCCCTTCCCTTCGGGGAGGGCGACAGGGTCAAGGGGGTCGTCAAGAGGGACATGGTCCTCAGGGCGATAGTCTCGCTCCATCTCCTCTCGAAGTCGAAGGCCAGCGACGCGATGACGACGCCTGTCATGGCGATCGATGCCAGCGCCAACATGTCGCAGGCGGTCAGCGTCATGGCGCAGAACAAGATAAGGAGGCTGGTCGTCATGGACAAGGGGAAGCTCTTCGGCATACTCACGCAGGGCGAGATCTACTCCGACTTCGCAAGGCTCAACGAGAGGCTTCCCGAGCTCACCCCGCAGCCGCGCTCCCTTAACGATGTCCCGATCAAGAACGTCGCGAACACAAACCCATATTTCGTGGATTACAGCTCCCCTCTCGAGGACGCGATAAAGCAGCTCCTGAGCAAGAACATCTCGTCCCTTGTGGTTCTGAGGGGCGGGAAGCCGGTTGGCATACTGTCCGTGAAGGACGTCTTCGAGCTCGCCGCGGCCACCATGGAGAAGGTCAAGAGCGCGGTCGTGATAACCGGTATCGACGAGAGCACTCTGGAGTACGAGCAGGACATGGAGAACGAGATCAACAGGTTCATAGAGAAGATCGACAAGTTCGGCAGGACCGACGTCAGCTATGCCGCCGTCCACGTCAACAAGGTCAAGAACAAGGGCTACGAGCTCAAGGCGAGGCTCGGCTTCGAGAAGAAGGGGGTCATCTTCGCCACCGCGACGGGCTACGGGATCGACAGCACGCTCACCGAGCTGCTCGAGAGCCTCATGAAGCAGGTCAAGGAGAGGAAGGAGATGGTCATCAGCGGCAAGAGGGAGGCCGAGAGATATTATGGAAAGGAATAGGGGCAGGCGCCTGCAATCGAGCTTCGAGCTACTGATAACGCTGTCCTTCGGCCTGGCGGTCCTGATGCCGCTGGTCATAATCGCGTTCATGCAGCTATCGAGCGCCAACGTATCGCTCTCCTCTATAGAGTCGCAGCAGGCGGCGAGCAAGCTGGCCGGAACCGCGACGCTGGTCGCGACGGAGGGCGCCCCAGCCAAGCAGATCGTCCAGATATCCGTCCCGCCCAACGTTAAGTACATATATGTGGGCAACATCAACAACACGGTCGGCCACGAGATAATCTTCGCCGTGACCTCGACCTCCGGGCTCAGCTACGTCACCGTGTACACGCCGGCGAGCGTGAGCGGCAGCCTGGGGGGCATAAGCTCCGCAGGGACCTATCTGGTGAACGTCACGGCCACGTCGGCCTGCCCGACCAACACCATGACCCCTTGCGTTTACCTGTCTTCAAAGGTGTAGGATGCCCCGTAAGAAGTCGCAGATCGCGCTCGAGTACATGATCGTCTTCTCCTTCGTCCTAGTGGTATTCACCTTCCTGTTCGCGACAGTCGCGACGCAGAGGATACAGGCGCAGAACGGCCAGCTCTTCTCCGAAGAGCAGCTGATCGCCCAGAACATCGCGGCCCAGCTCGACAGGGCGCTGCAGGGCGGCAGCGGGTACGTGGCTTACGTCCCGGTCGCCACAGCGATAGGGTCGGTGAACTACCAGCTCAACATAACGAAGAACGGCGCGGTCATAGTCAGCACGAATATAGGGGGCGAGGCGGTCCAGGCGGTCGCGTACAGCTCTGTCAAGGACGTCGTCTCCAACTCGTCTTTCATACCGAGCGGATTCCCCACCTACTACAGCCTGCCGATAGTAAACGGCACGCTCGCCATACAGAACTCCTTCGGCACGGTCTGCGTGGACTACCAGTGCCCAGTTGCCGGTGGCCAGGCTACCGCGGTGGGCATCTCGAGCGAGGTCACCCACGCGGGAAACTTCAACGGGCAGACAACCTACATCAACGCAGGTAGCGGAAACTCGCTTAACGTTGCCACGGGGGGCAGCGTGACGATGTGCGCCTGGGTCTACCCGGCAAGCACCGCCAGTTCAACCACCCAGGCGATAATAGCGAAGAGGGGCGTCGCTTCCTATCCCTACGCAATAAATTTTGTGGGCTCGACCAACACCATCAACGTCTTCACATCGGGAAGCAGCGGCATAGCGTCATTCACGTACGGATTCCAGAAGAACAAGTGGACGTTCCTCTGCGGAGTGATCTCCTCTGCGCCGACCGCACTATACATAAATGGAGCCAACTTGGCCAATTCGGGAGGTGGCGGAGGAGTGACGGCGAACGCGGTCGAGAGCCTTACGCTGGGCTCCGATTACGGGCCGACCGAGTTTTTCAACGGCTCGCTCGCGAACGTCCAACTCTACAATGCGGCCCTGTCCGCGAACCAGGTCATGCAGCTCTACAGCGAAGGAATAAGCGGGGCGCCGCTAGCGTCCGCCAACACCATAGGCTGGTGGCCTCTCAACGGCAACTCTCAGGACTATTCGGGCAACGGGAACAACGGTAACTTCATAGGGCCGTTGACCTACACCACGGCCGCGCAACTTTTTGCTAAGGCGACCAACATGTATGGACAGCCCCTTTCCAATGCGCTCGTGGGGTTCGAGACAACTTTCGGCAACTTTACAACGGGTCAGGTCGCCGTGAACTACACGAACGCGAACGGCATCGCGACCGCGTTCCTCAGCCAGCGCGGGAACAACGGACAGGCGCTGGTAAAGGCGACCGCCTTCAACAGCAATTCCGCCATACAAGGCAGCCTCGTCGGATGGTGGCCGCTCAACCTCGGGCAGGGAGCCACGGCCCCCGACCTCAGCGGGAACAACAACAACGGCGCGATGGGCTCCGCCTCGTGGAGCGACCCGAATTATGCAGCGAAATTCGACGGCCAGACAAGCTACGTAAGTACGGGCATGGCAGGGTTTCCCTCAGGATCCGCCGCGAGGTCCGCCTTCGCGTGGGTGTATTATACCGGCACCTCCCCCGCGATCTACCAGCCGATATGCTCCTACGGGTCGTACGTCACGAATGAGATGTCCGGAGTCGAGCTGAGCGGAAATAATATAGCGTTCGTCGCCGGGAGCAGCAACCCGCAGTCGTCCTTCACCGCCGTTCCCAACACGTGGAATTTCGTGGGTTACGCCTATTCGTCGGGCTCAAGCCAGGTGACTATCTATTTCGACGGTCAGTCGCAAGTCCTTACCCTCCCGCAGGGGGCGCTGAATACGGTGAACAGCTGGTCGGACATAGGTGCCCATGACAACGCCCTCGCCGACGGAATGTTTTCGGGGCAGATATCAGACGTCCAGTATTACAGCACCGCCATCTCGGCAAGCCAGGCGTGGACCCTTTATCAAGAGGGCATCTCTGGCCCCCCTGTCACGACCGCGGGCCTCGTCGGCTGGTGGCCGCTGGACGGGGATGCCAAAGACTACTCAGGCAGCGGGAACAACGGCGTGATATACGGAAATCTCAACTTCGCGGGCCCGTCCTCGGCAGCCGCCGCCAATTCGACCGTCACGAGCGCGTTCATCGGGAGCTTCAACGGGGCGAGCAGCTACGCAAGCGTGAGCGGCAACCTGGTTTCCGGCGGAAACTGGACGGCGAGCGTATGGGCCAGTGTCAACACCGTAGCCCCGACAGTGCAGTATCCTCTGAGCATGAGCATAGGATCGGGCGGGCTCGGCACGGGAATATTCATGGCATTCAATTCGGTCAACGGGGACTGGGGCTTCTACGACGGCGCGAACTCGCTGTACGGAACGGCAACTGTTCCCAACCAGTGGTACCTACTGGCGGTCGTGAAGTCGGGCACGACCTACACTCTTTACGCGAACGGCAAGGCGGTCAACTCTCTGGCGATGGGAAGCGTTCCGATCAACTCGCTCAGCATCGGGAGGAGGTCGGACGGCCTGTGGCCCCTGAGCGGCTCCATCGCCGGGGTGCAGGTATACGGCGCGGCGCTGTCCGCAAACCAGATGCAGTCCATTTATCAGAGGGGCATATCCGGAACCCCGCTTGCAGGGGCGGGCCTCGTCGGATGGTGGCCCCTCGACGGCAGCTCCAACGACGTCAGCGGGAACGGCAACAACGCCACGGCCGCGAACGTGGCGTACGCTCCCGTCTCGGCATCGAACCCGCACTTGCTGAATTCGCTAGGTCCGTTCGGCGCGGAATTCAACGGCCAGACCAGCAACGTGGTCGTGTCCCAGAACGCCATCGTCACAGGAAACCAGATAACCGAGGTCGCATGGGCGGACGAGCTGGGCCCTGGAAACATAGGCACCAGAGGCCTACTGGTGTCGCAGCCTTACTTGACTTTCATAGACGCTTGCTATCCGACAAATACGCCAGCATTCGTAGTATATACTTCCCCCTCCACCGCCGCAGGGGCCTACGGGGGAAGCTGCCCGACATACGGAGTGTGGAGGCAGTACGCGGGCACTTACAACGGTTCCGCCTTAGACCTTTACATAAACGGCGTGCAAGTTGGCACCGCCGCCCTGACTGGTAACCTCGACACGTCCCCCGGAGTTACTGCAATTGGGGGCTCCTCTGGAGGATCGTACAACTTCAACGGCGTCATAGCGGATGTGCAGATATACAACACCGCGCTGAATTCGAGCCAGGTGCAGCAGCTCTACCAGAGCCAGATGCCTCCGACCACGAGCGCGGCCGTGCCCCTGGGGTGGATACCATGAAGGCGCAATTCTGGTCATTCGACATAGTCTTCGCGATAGTGATATTCGGGATCGCGCTCGTGCTCCTCACTTTCGTGTGGACCAGCATAAGCAACCAGTACTCCCTGTCATATGGGATGGGGTCAGCGAACCTCCAGGCCCAGCTGCAGAGCCTCCAGAACAGGCTGCTCGGCACAGGCACCCCCTCGAACTGGAATTCCGCAGTCAACGTGTCCAACACACTCACATGGTCTAACGTCAGCATCGGCCTAGGAACTGGAAACGGAACGGCCCTCTCCCAGGGCAAGGTTATGACCTTCCTGGCGATGTCGGGCCACAACGCCACCGCGTATCAGGCCACGAAGCCGCTGCTCGGCGTGGGCTACGAGTATTATATTGTCTTGTACGGAAGTAATATGACGATGTCGCTGGGCATGTCCCCATATCGGACCACGCCGACCGAGATGCAGGTGGCGACCCAGTCAGCGACGCTAAACGGCGCGCCCGTCACCATCAGGATAATGGTCTGGACGAACAAGACCTTCGGGGTCAGCTGATGAAGGGAGTAATATTCACGCTGGATGCGATATTCGCGCTCTCCATAGCCGTGGCGAGCATATCAATACTGCTTTACTTCAACTACTACGGCTCCACCCCCTACTCCTTGCTCTATTCGAACACGCAATCCACCCTCTCCGACCTTCTCACGACCCCCGTCGCCAGCCTGCAGAACAGCAGCGCGCTGGCGAAGACGATGGCCAACCAGTTTGCGGGCGTCAACGCGACTTGGCCGCAGTTCATGCAGGGCCCTTCGAGGAACGACAGCAGCGACTTCGGCCCCATCAAGCCGATAATCTCTTCGGTTTTCTACTCAGGAAACGCAATAACCCGCGGCGTCGTGGCGGATTACGGCAACATATACGTCGCGGCCGGCAACACAGTCTACGCGGTCAACGCGACCACGAACAAGGTCGTCTGGAGCAAATCGGGCAACACGATTGTCTCCAACCTCGCCCTCTACTCCGGAACCCTGATATTTGAGAATTCGACCAACATGACCGAGCTCAACGCAATGACCGGCGCAACAATACGGGGCAAGTCGGCGACGCCCCTCTCTCCACTGTTGCTGGTCTACGACAACAAAATACTCTTCTGCGGCGCAGCCAACTCATTGAGCATCTGGTACGAGAACAATCTATCCGCCACAGGGTGGGCCAACACGCTGTCTTCCAACCCCGTCAGCGCCGCCGTGGTAAACGGGGACATCGCGGTGAAAACGGCGACGAACACCCTTGCCCTCGTCGCCTATCCGATGAACCCCGCAGCGCTGCAACTCTGGAGCAGCTCGCCCCCATCCATAACCACCAACCTGGCGGCCAGGGGATCCAAGATATATTTCGGCAGCAGCACGGCAACCAACACACTATACGTCAACGGCACGCGGGCGAGCGGATTCCCTTCGTCCGCTTCGGTCACGGGGCTCGCCAACTACAAGAACTATTTCGTGTACCAGAGCGCAAACTCCGTCTTCGCGCTCTCCCCCGCCAACGCGCTCCTCTGGAGCAACACGATCCCGTCTTATTTCGGGACCGCGATCACAAACGCGACCCCGGCGATCTCCGGAAAGATGGTTTACACCCTCTGGTCGAACGGCCTCGCCGGCCAGGACCTCAGCAATGGCACCATCGAGTGGTTCTCGCAAATCCCCGGGGCCAAGACCCAGGCTCTTCCCTACATGACCCTCGCGTACGGGAGGCTCTACGTCGTAGTGGGGGCCAACGTGCTGGCGTACGGGTCGTGCGGCGTGCCCATCTACTCCTCGGCGCTCTCAGCGATCGCCACCCTGAACCTGAACGGCGCACAGGGATGCGCTGGTGCGCTGTCGAGCGCACTGCTTCCTTCTTCCAACTACACAGTATCGGTGGGTAACGCTTCGGCACACAGCGTCCTTACCGCGAGCTTCGCCGGAAATGGAAACTACCTGACTGCACGCAACTCAGCTCCGCTCAACACCACTTCCACTGCTGTTTCATTCTGGGTCAAGATAGGCGCCCTGCCATCGTCAGGAGTCAGGCTGGTTAACTACGGAGACCCTACCTGCCCTCCTCCCCTGTCTGGCCCATGTGGCTGGTATTTCAGCCTCATGAACGTCAATTCGAACGCAATACTTCAGTTCAGCGCAATGAACACCCTCGTGCCCATTACCGCAACCTCAGCGAACGCCCTGAGCCTTAACAGCTGGTATTATGTGGCAGGCACGTACAACGACACGGCGGCGGACCTTTACATAAACGGGGTCCCTGTGAACGTGGTGGCTTCCCCCGGAACCATCGCGCTGGAGCCCCCCACAGTAAACCTCACCATAGGCGCGGGGCTAAGATCAAACACAATATATTTCACGGGGAACATCGCGGACCTCCAGATATACAGCGTTCCACTTAACTCCCTCCAGATAAGCCAGATCTACCTGCGGGGCCTCCAAGGGGCCCCCCTATCGGGCCTCGGCCTAGTCGCGTGGTATCCTCTCGAGGGCGATACAAACGACTATGCGCTGTTCAACCCGGGATACAACAACGGCGTCGTCTTCGCGCCGCAGAACTATACCCTGCCCAGCCTGGCGAACGCGTACTCGATAAGCCAGTCGAGCGTCATGCTCCCCCTGCTGAACTATTCGACGGGGGCCGACAACGACATCAAAGTAGGTGTTTACACATGGAGATGAGGAAAGCACTTATGAAGTCGAGCAAAGCGCAGATGATGACAATACTGGTGCTGATAATGTTCCTGCTCATGCTCTCAGTGCTCTTCGCGTTCGCCCTGATGAACATAAGCGCGGACTCAACGTCCCAGTCGCTGTCGACCGCCCTGAGCTCCAGCAACTACGAAGTGCTCCTGAAGCAGAGCGCAGCCGTCTTCGCGAGGGAGAGCGCCTCCAGGGCGCTCATCACAATGGTGAACTACGAGTACAACTCCTCGCTGAGGGGGGGGAACTTCGTGTCGAGCTTCGGCTTCTTCGCGTCCAACCTGATGGTCGGCGGGGTCCTGCCGAACTCCAGCGCCCTGGGCGCGGGCTATACGCAGAACGCGATGGGAAACCTGACTTTCTCGCGATACAACAGGTCGGTGTCGACCCAGCTGGGCCTCGCATCGCAGAACGTGATCATAAACGAGACCACGCCCCTGTTTTTCCAGACCGATCCATACCACCTCCGCGTCACCTACGTGGAAAACGTTGCGCTCAACGCGTCGGGGAGCTCCTACCGGTACAGCATACCTGTCAACGTTTCGATCCCGCTGAACAACACGCCGGACCTGTTCTACGCCCAGGACGGGGTGCTCAGTACGGTGAAGTTCGCGAGCCTGGGGAACCTCACCTCCCAGGTCGGCGGAACGTACGCGATTTCGGGCAACAGCGTAGGATTCGCCTACGGCACGGTATACAACATCCCAAGCAACGCCGTAAGCAGCGCGCTGTGCTCAAGCATCCCGTCGCCTTTCAGCTCACTGCCCGCGAGCGCGAACGTGATAATAGCGACGTACAACGCGATGAGCATGAATTCGGTGTGCGTGAACAGCATCGGGGGGCTGATAACCTACATCCCGCCATCCGCGTCGCTTTCGGCCCCCTACCTAGTCTACAGCAGCACGTCCGGGATGATGGCCAACGTGATCACAGGGATGAAGGTCCTGCTCTACGGGCCCGGAATGGACACTCTCAACGTGGAGAACCTGAGGAACGCCGTCATGGGAGGCTACTACTTCGCGTCGCCTTTCACCCCCTCTTACATGGACAGGTCGGGCGCGAACTTCCTCAACCAGTCCCCTAATGGCATATTCACATTCTCGAACTACAACACACAGGTGGGCAACTTCAACGCGCTGGCGAACAGCTACGTCAGCACGGGATACAACGGCCTTCCCGTCGGTTCCGCCGCAAGGTCCGAGTTCGCATGGATATACTATACTGGAAACAGCTTATCCACAAACTATTACGTCGCCTTTGACTATGGCATAGATGAGGTCGAGGGGCTTTCAGGGGTGGGAGTCTACAACGGCCTTCTCAAGACAATATTCGGCGGCACGGTCAACAACCAGGGCGCATTTACGTTGTCTGCGAACGCGTGGCACTTCGTCGGCTTTACTTATGCTGCGGGAGCCACCACCGCCACACTGTACCTTGACAGCAATTCGCAGACGGTGACTGTGAACGGGGGCAGCGCGCTGAGCACGCCGTCTCCGAATTTTGCTTGCGTGGGGTGCGACTATTCGTCCGGTCCACTCGATCCGTTCTCCGGCAGCATATCGAACGTGCAGGCGTACAATGTCCTCCTCTCCCCGAGCCAGGTCCAGTCCCTCTACCAAAGGGGCATCTCCGGCTTGCCTATACCTGGCAACAGCCTCGTCGGCTGGTGGCCCCTCAACGGCAACGCAAACGACCTCAGCGGCGGCGGGAACAACGGTGCCCCGACGAACATGATCTACGCGCTGCCTTCCAACTATGTCCGAGACAGCATACTGGTCTCCGCCACTCCCACGCCGCCCCAGCCGGTTCCGGGAATCCTGTCGTGCACGTCGAACAGCCAGTGCTCAAATTCTGCCCTGCCGAAGCTCTTCATCAGCAGCATGCCCCTAGAGGTCCAGAGCGGGCTGGCGCAGACGGGGAATTTCAACGGCCAGACCAGCTACACCAGCGTGTCTTCAACTTCTCTGGCCTCAGCCAACCAGATAACCCTGGTCGTCTGGGCGGACGAGCTAGGCTCCGGAAACCAGGCTCCCCGGGAAATAATGTTTTCCCAATACGCGACGTACCTTGACGCGTGCTACAGCGGCCAGTCCCTGTTCACAGTATACAACACCGGGAGCAGCCAGTACACCGCCTACGCGGGAACCTGCCCGACCGTCGGGGTGTGGAGGCAGTATGTGGGCACCTACAACGGGGTGGACGCAGTCCTGTACGTCAACGGAGTAGCAGGGACACCCGTGGCCGCCAGCGGCAACCTGTACGCCGGCCCCGTTTGGCTCGGGGAATACACATCAGGGTCATACAACTTCAACGGGCTGCTCGCGAACGCCCAGATATACACGAACGCGCTCTCCCCGTCGCAGGTTAACACCCTCTATCAGGAAGGCATATACGGCATGCCTATCAGCAATGCGGGTCTCGTCGGCTGGTGGCCCCTCAACGGCAACGCCAACGACTACAGCGGGAACGGCCACAACGGGACGGCGTACAACCCGCCCGCCTTGGCTTACCCGTACCTGTCAGGCACGTACAACGCCCCCGGCCTGTCCTATGTTTCCTCCACTGCTAACGAGTGGCAGGCGCTGGGGCTGTCATATACCTGAAGGCCGAGCCCGCCTGACTTCGGTTCCCTCACACTCCGCTTATCGCGGAGAAGATTCCGCCTATTAAGACCGAGACCACCAGGAACACCGCGACCCCCGCGATTATGAAGAGCGGGAAGTACCTGACGCCCCTGAACACGGATCCCGTGGAGATCGTGCTCACGATGAACGCCCCCAGGCCCGTCATTATGATGACCGCTGTTATGGAGAAATCATAGTACGCCTGCGGATGGACCTGCGGAGGGCTCGGCTTCAGGAAGGAGATTCCAGCCGTCGGAAGGCCTCCCGGGTTCTGCTGGAGTATCCCCGCCCAGATAGTGTCCGTGACGGTGATCATCTGCGAGGTCAGCGCGTACAGCACCGGGGCCCCGACGACCGTCGCGAAGGCTATGAAGATGGTGTACATGAACAGCTGCCCAGATATTTCCTTCTGGACTATGTTCTGGCTCCTCATGTCCTTCGCTATCTGGTTCAGCAGGTCTGTCATCCCTCCCCCGTACTGTATGCTCTCAAGTATCATCCTTATCGTGTGCTGGAGCTGCAGCGACCTGTAGCTGCTGGAGAGCTCGACGAGCGAGTTCCTCAGCGTGACGCCCGCGTATAGCTCCTTGGTCACCTCCTTGAGGTCCTCGCTGAAGTACTTGAACTCAGGCCGGGCCGCCAGGACCAGCGCCTTGTCGAGCGCTATGCCGCTCCTGACGTTCGCCGCGGTGAGCTGGAGGTAGTCGGGCAGTATGCTCTCCACGAAGCTCTTGCGCTGGTCTATCTTGAACTCCAAGTAGGCGTAGATTATGACCTCGTAAAGCCCCGTGGCCGCAAAGGCGGCCAGCATGGCCTCTCCCGAGTTCAGGCCTATGAGGAAGAAGAGCAGGAACGGGACCGCGATGAACAGGCCGAAACCGCCGAGTATCGCGAGCTCGAGGAAGCGCTCGACCTTCATCCTCACCCCCGCGAGCTTCAGCTCCCTAGCGAGGAAGTTCACGACCCCCCTGGATACCAGCTTCTCGAACTCTATTTTCATGGATAATCACATCGCGAAGACCGGCCTCGAGCTCCGCATAATGTTCAGGAATATTATCTGCAGGAAGAATATGCCCACGATGCCGAAGAGCAGCGTCGTGTCGGTTATGGTGATGACGTTGACGAACGTGGTGAGGATGACGAGCACCGCGACGCCCATGCTGGGGAATATGACCCCGACAAGCATGTAGAACATGGACAGGACGTTGAGCCTTTGCCCGTACCTCCTGAGCTCTATTATCCTCTCCTGGGTGACCTCGTCAACGACGCCCTGCAGGGCCCCGGCGACGTCCGCGCCGACCCTTATGCTGACGCTCGCCTGGAGCATGATCCTCTTGAACGTCTTTGACTGGCTCTTGCTGCTGACGTCGTCTATCGCCTGCTCCGCGGGCGTCCCGAGCTGGATGAGCTCCACCACCTTCTCGAACTCCTTGCTGGCGGCCCCGTAGCCGGTGCTGACCGTGGCCATGGCGTTGAAGAGAGGCATTCCCGACCTCATGCTTATGACGAGGTCCCTCGCGGCGAACAGGATGTCCCTCTCAATGTTCGATCCCTCCGCCTTGCTGGCGTCGATGGGGTATTTCACGAACCTGTTGAAGAGCGACTGGTACAGTGCGAAGCCGAGCACAGCGGCCAGCACAAGCCCCGTGGGGCCCATGTTGAGGTGCCAGAGCAGCAGGGCTATTGCGACGGTGAGAACCACCGTCACTATCACCGCGTAAGTGAACATCTTCTTTATGAACTCGTAGGGCGCCTCCTTTATCCCGCGCCCCTTGAGCGCGTCCTCCAGGCCCTTCTGCTTCGCTGCTACGCTCATGAAGTACATCTGCCACCTGTCTGGCCTCTTGTAGTTTATGACGCTCGGCTGGCCGGACATCTCGACCGGGCGCACGGGCTCGGGAGCCATGGGAGGGATCTCCGGAACGGCGCTCGGCTTCCCTCCGAAAACGGGCTTTGACTTGATCTTGAAACCCAGGAACTTCTTGGGCTTGGTGAACCCGACGATGCCGCTCTCTACGGACCCCTCGTCTTTCGCGGCTTTTTTCCCTCCAAACAAAGGCATCGGACCAACTACCCTATTTGATGTTCAGCTTGCCCTTTATATCCCTTATCTTCCTGTCCCTGAGGGCGCGCGCGTCCGCGTTCTCCACCGAACCGCCCGCGTTCTCCCTCGCCGCCACCGCCTCTATGCCTATTATTTCGCTGATTATGGTCTTCTTCTGCCTGCCGTTGAACGTGCCCTTGTCCAGCCCCTCGGAGATGAGCTCCAGCTCCGAGAGCTGGTCCTGGAGCGACAGCCTGGGCAGCACGAGCCCGGTCGTCCTGACCGGCCTGCTCTCCTTCTTTATCGCCTCCCCGAACTCCTTCTCCACCGACTTGACCGCCCGGTTCAGCTCCCTCGCGGCCTCTGCCGCGACGGCGTTGCCCCTTATCTTCCCCCCGAACTCCTTGTCGAGCGCGGCCTCTGCCGCGACGAGCTCTTTCTCCGCTTCGTAGACGCCTATTCCGACTATCTTCTTCCCGAGCTCCACCCTCTTGCCGACCATCTGCTTCGACGCAGCCTCCCCTGCGGCGGCCTCCCTCTGCTTCTCGACGCTCTCGAGGACCGCGCCGACTTCGGCGAAGCCGATGCGCCTCACCCCTATCTTGCGCCTCAGCACCGCCTCGAGGTCTATCGCTATCGGAAGGGATCCTGACCCCGCCTCCCCTGCAGTCCCTATCTGGGAGATGGCCTTCTCGTAATCTGTCTCGCCCTCCACTCCCTTACACCTTCTCCATGAGCTCGCGCGAGTACGGCAGGTCCTGCTTCACGATTTCGAAGAACTTCTCCCTGTTCTTGTAGTATGTGGCTATGACGTACCCCGCCGCGTCGACGTCCAGGATGTTGTTCTTCACCATCCAGGAGAGGACCTTGCTCTTCTCGTCTATGCTGGCGAGGAGCTCCTCCCGGGTGTATCCGCTGTAGAGCGAGATCATCTCGCTCAGCCTCGCTATCTCGGAGATCTGGGAGAAGGTGTCGTTGCGCATGTCCCACCTGTAGATGACGTTTATGTCCCCCGCCCTGGTCATCTCCCCCATCTCGAGGACCCTTCGTATTCCGAGCCTCCTGTGCCTGAAGAGCGTCATGACCCCGCCGAAGGCGTTCATCATGAGCTTCGGGACCTCGATGGGCGGGTTCGTCATCCTTATTACCGTGTCCTGGGCGCTGTCCGCGTGGACCGTTCCGTAGACCGCGTGGCCGGTGTGTATGGCCTCGAAGAGCGTCTCCGCGTCCTTCTTAATCCTGACTTCTCCGACCAGCATGATGTCCGGCCTCTGCCTGAGCGAGTTTATCATGAGGTCGTAGAGAGTGATCTCGCCCTTGCCCTCTGGGTTGGGCTGCCTCGTGAGCATCGGGAGCCAGTGAAGGAAGCTGGGAAGCGTAAGCTCCCTGGTCTCCTCGACCGAGATTATCCTGCGGTTCGCCGGCATGAATATGCTCATCGCGTTGAGGAAGCTCGTCTTACCGCTCGCAGTGCCCCCCGATATCAGGAGGCTGATCTCGTTCTCTATGCAGAGCCAGACCAGCGACGCCATCTCCGCGGAGAGCGTGTGGTTGGCGATCATCGCGGTCATGGTCCAAGGGTTCTTGCCGAACTTCCTTATTGTTATCGTGTTGCCCTTCTGCGATATTGGGTAGAGCGTCGCGTTGACCCTCGACCCGTCCGGCAGCTCCGCGTCCATGAGCGGCTCGAGGCTCGTTATCTGCCTGCCGACCCTCCTGCCTATCTGCTCCGCGTCGTCGTATATCAGGTCCTCCTGGTTGATCATGAGGTTGGTCTTGCACCAGCCGAACTTCTTGTGGTAGACCCAGACGGGCTCCTTCGAGGTGTTGACCGCTACTTCCTCGAGGTTCTCGTCCGCGAGCGGCGCCTCCAGGTCTCCCAGCCCTAGCATGACGTTTATCACGTAGGCGATCAGGACTTTCTTGGTCTCCTCAGAGGATCCGGGGAGGTACCTCTCTATGACTATCTCGGAGGCGTCCTGGTACCTGTGCATGAGCTCATCGATGTACTCCTTGTCCTCTATCCTGGTCGGGTCTATGGGCACCATGGAGAGGAGCGACTGCCGAAGCGATATCATCAGTATCTTGGTGGCCTCGCCCAGCCCGGGGGTCGTGACCTCGTACACTGGCGCGAAGTCGCCCTTGTCGATTATCCTCACCTTGACCTTGAGGCCGTGAGCGTCAAGCTCGTATGAAGCGTACTCCTTCCCGGTCCCGCCGCCAACTAGAGCCTCGTCCATTGGATCATCTTCCTATGTCCTCTATGTCCTTCCTTATGCTTTCCATGCTTTCCCCGAGCTCGCTTATCTTCTCCCCCGAGGCCGCGACCTTGTCGTCTATCTCCGCCGCCGCGACGTTCCCGCTGACGGGGTTGGTCTCCTCCAGGGCCGCGAGCGCCTTGAGCTGTATTGACAGGTCGCCGAGCTCCTTGGCCAGCCCGTCCCTCTGCTTCTCGACGTCCCCTATCTCGCCCTTGACCTTGTTTATCTTGTCGCTCAGATCCGCGAACCCGCCGAACTGGCTCTTCATCGCGTCGAGGCTCTTCCTGAGGGTGCCTAGCTGCCCGTCCGCTACCGAGTATACCTTCCCGACCTCGTACGACGTCTTCGTGATCTCGTCGAGCATCTTCTCCTTCTCCCCGGAGACCTGCCTCCTTATCCTCTCCAGCTCCCTCTCGTAGGACTTCGCCATCGCCTCGTACTCGTCCCTCTCCTTCTCGTGCTGGAAGAGCGCCCGCCTCAGCGCGGCGCTCTCGCCCTTCATGCTCTCCTTGAGCTCGAGGAAGTTCCTCTTGTTCTCCTCCACCGCCTTGTTGAACTCCTTGTCCAGGTCGGTTATCATGGCGTCGGCGTTCTCGAGCTTGCTCCTTATGTCCGTGATCAGCGCCCTGGTGTCCCCTGCCGGACCCACCTGCGCCAGGGAGCTCGACTTCTTCTCCAGATCGCCTATGCTCTTGTCCAGCGCGCTGACCATGCCGTCAACGTGCTCCTTCTTGTCGCTGAGCTTCTTGTACGCGCCGTTGATCTGGGCCTCGAGCTTGTCTATCTCCTCCAGCGTGCCCTTTATCTCGCCCGCCTTGCTCTTGAAGGTCGCCTCGGCCCCCGTCACGTAGCGCTTGAACTGCTCTATCTTGGCGCTCACCTGGTTTATCACGGTGATCTGCGCCTGCAGGTCGGTGTCGGCGATGCCCCTCTTGAGCTCCGCGGTCTTCTTCACGGTCTCCACGCCCGCCGCCCCCGCCACCGGCAGGGAGACGTACATCTTGCCGACCTTGTAGCTGATCTTGGTTATCTTGGCCTTCTCCAGGACGTCCGCCCACGTCTCGATTATGCTCTCGTTGACCTTGAGCGCCTTCGCCAGATCGGAGGACTCGGTCTCCCCGTGCTCGTTCAGGTACTTCACCAGGTCGTCTATGCTGGTGGTAATGTTCTGGCCGGCCATCGCTACACTCATCTTTCATCGTTATTAAAAACATTTAAACCTTTCATGGTGCCCCGGCCGCCCGAAATAGGCATTTTCTGACGTGAGGCAAAGGCCGCGCTGGGAATTTTCCGCCCGCGAAGCGCGCCGAACCACATCAGCCCGTCGCGTTGATGAGAGAGACGTACATCTTACCGCCCTTATAGGTAATCTTCGTTACCTTGGCCTTCTCGAGCACCCCCGCCCACATCTCGATCATGCTCTCCTGAGCGTTCAGCATCCTGGCCAGCTCGGAGGACTCGGTCTCCCCGTGCTCCTTCAGGTACCTCACAAGGTCGTCTATGCTTGTGTTGATGTTCTGGTCCGCCATCGCTACACTCATCCATCATCTTTATTCAAAACATTTAAACCTTTCATGGCGGGATTCCGCCCGCGGCGACGGCGTCACTCCTCCGACCGGGCCCCCGAGAGCAGGAAGTTCCCTATCTCGATGCCCACCGCCGCCTCGGGCTGTATTATCCTGGACGCCCCGACCCTCTTCATCTTAGGCAGGTCCTCGAGCCTCTTTATCCTGGAGACAACCGGCGTCTTGCCGTTGGCCTTCTTGGCGGAGATGGTTATGAACGTGTTCTCTATGTCGCTGTCGCTCAGCGCGAAGACCCCGAGGGCGTCGGAGATCCGCGCCTCCTCCAGCTTCTCCTGGCTGGCCGGGTTCCCGTGCAGCGCCAGGAATCCTTCCCCGATCGCCTTCTTGACGATCTGCCTGTTGCCGTCTATGAATACCGACTCTACTTTGTTCTCCGCGAGCCGCCTCGCGAGGGCCTTCCCTATGCCGTTGATGGGCGCGATTATCACGTGCCTCGACGCCCTCCTGATCTTCTGCCGTGACATGAAGTACTTCAGGTCTATGCCGCTGAATATCTGGTAGAGTATCGTGGTGAAGGTGATCGTGAAGGCCAGGTTCCCGGCGGTGCTCAGCGCGATGGCGGAGAGGATCAGGGGGTTGTTGGCGTCCACCAGCAGGGCGTTAGGGGGGAAGGTGGTGCCTATGATGTTCAGGAAGCTGAACAGCGCGGCGGTGAAGACGTTCCCGTACTGCGCCCCCGCCATCGCCACTAGCGCGGTCGACATGGCGAATATTACTATTATCGCGCCCGCGGCTATGACGTGTATCGCCCTCAGTTGCACCATCCTAGACACCCTTCACCTTCGAGACGTACTCCCCCATCTCGTAGCCCGCCAGCTGCTCAGGTATCACGGCCAGGTCGACCCCTATCCCGTAGACCTTCCTCCTCACGTGCTCGTTGTCGAGCCTGGTCATCACCTTGACCTTCTCGCTGCTCCTCCTGGCCGCCAGCGCGCTCATCACGTTCTCGACCGAGTTCTCGGAGGTGAATATCACGGCGCGCGCCCTCTCGATTCCCGCCTTCTGGAGGACGGCGGCGTCCGCGCTCTCCCCGAACAGGTTCAGTATCTTGCTCTCGTTGAGCTGCTGGTTCTCCGTCTTGTCCGAGGTGACAACTATGTACCCTATCTTTGCCCCCTTGAGCTTCTTCATTATGGTTCCGGACATGTCGTTGTACCCGCAGAGTATGACGTGGTCCCTCAGGGCGCGCGCCTTGACCTCGTTTATGAACTCCTCCACGTTAGCGTACTCGAGCAGGTCGAGAACGGCGGCAAGTATGAAGCTGACTATGAGCAGCCTGCTCAGGTTGTCCGCGACGACCACCGCCAGTATGGAGAAGAGTGTTCCGGGGCCGGACGAGAACGCGGTGGCGGCGAGCGTCGTCGCGGCGGCCGTGTTCTGCACGTCGAAGAACGTCTCGAGCACGTAGTACGCGTCCAGGTAGATGTCGTGCGTGTAGAGCCAGAGGACCGCCACCGAGACGAGCAGCACCGCCGCCACTATGATTAGCGTAAGCGCCATGATGCTGAAGGTGTCTTCGTTTTGCATCGCAAGGTACCTTCGTTTATTTGCCCTTCACCAGCTCCTTGTAGAGCTCGTCGCTCGCCGACTTGTTCGGCGTCGCCACGAACCCCGCCCCGGCCTCCTTCAGCTTCTCCTTGAGGAGCTCGTCGTTGGCCCTGGTGGTTATGACTATCTTGGGGTTGAGGCTCCTCGCGGTTATGACCGTGAAGAGGTTCTTCGCGTCGTCGTCCATCGCTATGGCTATCGCCCGCGCCCTCTCTATGCCCGCGGACCTGAGCACCTTCGCGGAAGTCGCGTCGCCTTCTATAGCGGGCACGCCCCTCTCGTTCAGGAGCTCGACGACCTTCTCGTTGTGGTCCACTACCAGGACCTTGACGTTGTGCTGCAGCAGCACGTCGATGATGTTCTCCCCGACCAGCCCGTAGCCGCAGACTATCACGTGATCCTTGATATCGCTTACGGACATGCAATTGCCTTAGCAGTATGCACTGCTAGCCTATATAATTTTTTGGCTGGGCGGGCAGTGTAAAGAAATATCAACCTTCGCGGTCAATCTGTAACAGTAAGGATAGGTGCCTTTCTTGGGAACGACTTTTACCGTCAACAGGATCGCGCTCAAGCGCATGCTCACCGTGCTGCAGCTCAGCGAGAAGAGCATAGACGAGCTCCTCGCTAACCTCAACAAGCAGCACAGGCACGTCAACGCCGTCGCCTTCGCGGGGATGCTCCAGAGGCTGGGCCTCAAGTCGGAGAGCATAGCCAACGTCCTGCGGAGGGTTGGCATAGACGACATAACCATCTCGAGCATCTTCAACATGCTCGACGAGGAGAGGATAAAGAGCGCGTACGGCAGGATAGTGGAGATATACGTGGAATAGTGTTTTGATGGCCAAGAGCTACTGCATAATGTGCGGGAACGAGCGCAAGGGCATATCCGTGGCCGAGGACCGCGTCCTGGGGGCGGTCAGGTGGTTCAAGAGGAACGTCACCAAGGACGAGAAGGGCAACCGCCTGGTGGTATGCAAGGACTGCTACGCAGAGTACAGCAAGAGGAGGCGAGCATACGAGTCCCGGCAGATGCTCTACCTCGCGCTCGGGGTGGCGTTCTTCGCCATCAGCGTGGCGGTCTCGCCCAGCCCGGTAACCGTGCTCATCGCCACCGCCGTGCTGGCGGGCGTGTACCTGCTCTCCCTGCTGAGCTACACCCCCAAGATAGCCATCGAGGGCGCTCATCACAATCAATAAATAGGTTTAATGGTAATAGACGGCGTGAGAAAGTGGAGGACGAGGCAGAGGTAGAGCCCAAGATAGAGCAGGTCGAGTTCACCGGCAAGCTCACGGGCACGTTCGACGACGTGAAGAGCAAGGTCTCCCGGATGCAGTTCTACTCCTTCCAGGAGGACGTGGGCAAGCTCGACATAGTGCGCATCGAGAACGTCAACCTGCACAAGAAGCCGTTCCTCTTCTACATAATCACGCTCAGGTCCGACTCGCTCACCCTCACCTACTCGATAATACCGGGAAGCAGCGACAGGCTGAGGAGGGCCGTCGTCATAAAGAACCTCGCCTCGGTGCTCTCGGTGGTGGCCGACAGCTTCCACGTCGAGGAGGTCAAGCTCTTCCAATACATAGACTCGGCCATAGACAGCCTGGTGGGCGGCATGTCCCAGGACTACAGCATGCTCTTCAACAAGTACGACGCCATGTTCGGCGAGTACACCGAGCTCAAGAAGCTCGCCTCGGAGCTCGGCGCCGCGAACAGGAACCTCACGATACAGACCGGCCAGCTCAACGAGGAGAACAAGTCGCTCGTCGAGCAGCTCAGGTCCCTGCAGACCTACTCCGACGCGGCGCTCATGGCGATGGTCCAGGACTGGATAGAGGTCCACTCGAGCTCGATCGACGTGGGGGAGTTCTCGAAGACCTACAAGGTGCCCGAGCCGAGGATCGAGCAGATCCTGGACAAGATGGTCTCCATGGGCTACCTCGAGCTGAAGGGTTGAGTGGATGAAGTACTACGTCACGGTCAACAAGAAGTACCACTACGTCAAGGTCTTCGGCGTGCTGAAGAAGATAAACGAGAACGTGAATCCCCTCTCCAGGGCGGTCGCCTCCTTCGTTGACAAGATGCTGGCGAAGAGGTCTAGGACAGGAGGACAATGAGCTCGGGATGCGAATGCGACTAAAAACGATATTGATTATCGCCGCGGTTGCCGCGGTCCTCTTCGCGGTCATGTGCGTCTACCTCTGGACGGTCGTGAACCACCTGAGGCAGGCCGCCGTGGCCCCGCCCGTGCTGGGGCCGATCTCCTCCACGGTCGCGCTCAACGAGAGCAGGGCCCTCTCGTACAACGAATCCTCCGAGATGGCGGTCTACGCGCTCCTCTCGTACGATCTCAAGAACACGACCAACGCGACGGCCACGCTCGACGCGTACACCCGGAACCCCATCGAGAAGATATACCTGGTCAACGTCAGCAGCTACTGCCTCTCATGCTTCGGCTCCAACGCGCTCAGGACGGACCTGTCGTTCTACCTTGGCGAGTACGGCCTGCTCAACGCCAGCGGATTCGCGTACGTGGACATGGCCAACGTCAGCAAGATACCCGCCAACTCCATAGTGGTCATACCGTCCGGGATCCTCCCCCTGCCCCTCGCGAACGCCACCGGCGCCGGCATATTCAGGATGCTCGACGAGGGCGACACCGTCATATACGCTGGCACCGACTTCTCCAGGGCCATAAGGCAGGACGGCGTCATAATACTCGCATCGAACGCCACGAGGGCCAGGCTCACCCTCTACAACCTGTCCTCCGTACCGTTCGCCAACGACTCGAAGGCGAAGCCCAATGCGGAGAACCTCAGCTTCAGGGGCCCGGCATTCCAGTTCGCCTACGGCTCGGACTACGGCAACGCAACCTACATAAACTCGAGGAACGGCACCGTGATAGCCTTCTCCAACTACCCCGTCTCGGGCTGGGGCAACGCCTCCAGCATGGCGAGCGACCTGGCGAAGGCGATAGACGCCAGGTTCTGGATTCCCGACATAGGCCACGGATTCGTAAGCTTCGGAACCTCCAACTCCGCGAGCGGCAGCCTGGGCGTCCTGGCGAACGTCACCAAGAGTACCAACTCCTCCATAACCGGCCCGGAGCGGGTGAACTCAAGCTATTCGCTGGTCACCTTCGTATCGAGGAACCCCAAGGGCAGCAGCGAGACCCAGCTATCGTTCAGGAACGTCTACGCGTGGAACGGGATAGTGAACGCGCCCTCCACCATAGGCGAGGGCCAGGTTGCGAGCATAACCGTTTCCGCCAACAACAAGACCAGCCCGACCGTCCAGCTGCACGTTGACGTCTACGACGAGAACATGACCCACCTGGTGAAGTCGATAAGGATAGGGACTGGATCGGTCCCGTCTTACTCCCTCGAGGAGGTGACGCCGACGTTCTCGATGCCCAGCGGCTACTACCTGCTGGCGCTGAAGGGATTCTACAACAACTACTACGCGGAGTCCTTCTTCTACCTCGCAAACGCCACGATAAACGAGACGTCATCCGACTTCAAGAACGGCACGTTCGCGTTCAGCGTGTTCAGCAACGGGCTGCCGGTCTCCAACGCCACGTACACGGTAAGCATGGATGGCGCCTACGTCTCCAACGGGACCATGAGCAACGGCACGCTCCTCTACAGGCTGCCCCACGGGACTGTGGTGGGCTACGGAAATCACGTGTTCAAGATCGAGATCTTCGGGAACGGCTACACCCTCTACGCCCCGTACACGCAGACCTTCTTCTACGTGCCCGCGATAGACATAGAGTTCGCGATAGCGATAATCGTCGTGGTGCTGCTCAACCTGATACTCAAGCCCCCGACCAGGGACGAGTACTACGTGGACGTGCCCGAGTTCCCTCCCCTGAAGAAGGAGAAGGTGGGCGTCCCCGCGGCCTCGGTGCTCGGGGTCTTCGACAAGATCAACTACTACTACCACTGGAAGTACATGCCCCTGAACGTGGAGGAGGTCAGGCTGGGGATAAACAACAACATAAGGATAAACAACCTCCCCGTCTCGGTCACGACCCAGAACACCGACGCCGTGCTGGCGTCGCTGGCCGCGAAGGGGGACCTCGTCAGCACGCTCAACTACTACGCGCCCAAGGCCTGGATCGACGCCTCCCAGCACGACGTGGAGTACCTGCTGATCTTCAGGAAGCTCAGGGACTACTGCGTCGTGCACGCGATACTGTTCACCGACATAGACATGGAGCAGGCGGTCGACCTGACGGTAACCAAGGAGGGCAAGCAGAGCGGCGTGTTCATATACTCCACCGGGTCGAGGCCCAAGCCAGTCACCCTCTCGGCGGACTCGAGGTCTTTCCTGGTCTTCCTGGACGAGACGAGGAAGCAGGAGTTCATCAACGCGCTGTACGCTTCCTACGGGGACGAGGCGGAGACGCTCAAGCTGGGCATAGACTACAACTACCTGGTCCTGATAGACTGCGACCACCTGGAGCAGCTGACCCTCTGATCCCGTCCGGAATCAGTCTTCGGGAAAGATGGGGTTCCTCTCCTCCGTCAGCATGAAGATATAGGCCATTACCTTGGTCCTGTAGACGACGTAGGACCTGAGCAGGTTGTTGAGGCCCTTGTGCCTCTTGCCCTCCACCAGAATGTAGAGCCAGTGTACCACGAGACACATGAGCGCGACTATGCCGAAGAGGCACAGGACTATGCCGCTGATTATCGCCCAGACTATCCTTACGAACAGCTCGACCCTCGACGCCTTGTCATGGTTCTTGATCTCGACCTTCACGGTTTTCATTCTATTCCTCCTCATTTTCCTCCCCGTCATCCTTCGGAGCCTTCTGGGCTTCCTGCTTGGCGGCATCCTCCTTCTTATCCTTCTCCTGCTCTTTGAATAGGCCACGATACTTCTTGTCTATCAGGTTCCTGAGCTCCTTCTCGATGTCCTCCTTTTTCTTCCCGGTTATGCCGCTGAGGTCGCCCGCGAGCTGGCTCACGTACCGAACTATCATGTTGTATCCGGTCTCCTGCATGTTCCTGTGGCGCTCCCCGCTCAGGTACCTCTCGAGCTTCCTGCCCGCGTCCATGACCGCGAGCTTTATCTCCTCGATTATCTCGTCCTCCGGGGCTATCGCCTGCTTGCCGACGCCCGAGTAGGGTATGTAGACCGACGAGACGTTGACCAGCACGCTGACCGGCTCCTCGTCGAACCTCTTTATCGAGTACCTCTTCCAGTCGACGCTGCCGACCGCCTCGGTTATCGCGCAGCTGCCGTTGTCGAAGAGGAGCGGAACCTTGTTCGCGAACCTGAGCACGTTGCCCGAGACCGTCTGGCCGTTCGACTTGCCCGCCTTCCCCCCGTAGGCTATGCCCACCTCGACCACGAAGGGTATCCCGCCCTTGAAGACCCTCGGCTTCCTCTCGACCACGCTCTGGAAGGTCGGGTCGATGATGTTCTTGATCGCGATGCCTATCTGCTCCTCACCTATCGTCGACATGGAGTCGAGCTCGGGGGCTATCCACTTGATCTGCCTGAAGGCGCGCACGAGGGCCTCCGCGTCCGCCCACGTCAGGTCCTTGGGCTCCTTCTCGATGTCCACCTCCTTGGCGAGCTCGGCGACCTCCCTGACCTTGTCGCGGGACATCCTCGAGAAGACCTCCTCCAGGAACGACGAGACCTTCCTGCTCTCGCTCATCCTGGCGAAGTCGAGCAGGTCGCTCGTGCTTACCCCGAGGGGGTGCGGCTTTATCTGCTTGGGCCTCCTGGGCATCGTGTCGACCGACCTAGGGAATATGACCTCGTTGCCGTCGGGCTCGGTGAGCTTTATGCTGACGTGCGGGTTGGAGAGCGCGGTCCTCCGTATGTACTCGTAGACCCCGTGGTCGCCCTTCTCGTACTTGATGTCGCCGAACTCGCCGTAGACCGAGAGCCCGCGGAAATCGATAGGGAGGTCCCTCAGCTCGCCAGCCACGGGCTTGTTGGACTTTATGTCGATCGTGAGGTCGCACTCGTAGGCCTCCCTGCCGGTGCCCGCCTTGACGTGGATGCCCTTGCCGGTGGTTATGAGCGCGAAGAGGGTGCATCCCGCGGCGCCTATGCCCTGCTGGCCCCTCTGCTGCATGTACCTGTGGAACTTGGTGCCCGAGAGCACGGACGCCAGCGCCTTCCCTATCATCTTCTTGGGTATCCCCGGTCCGTTGTCCTGGACCATTATGCCGTACTTGTTCTCGCCGATCTCCTTGACAGAGACCTCTATGCTGGGCAGGATGTTCGCCTCCTCGCACGCGTCGAGGCCGTTGGTGACGTACTCGTGTACGACGGTCGTGAGCGACCTCACCTTCCCGGAGTAGCCGAGCATCTGGCTGTTCTTCCTGAAGAACTCGGTTATGGAGTGCTCCTTGAATTCCTTGAATATCTCGTCCGAAGTCTTTACCTCCTCAGCCATGTCATCTCCTCTCTACGCTCTTCTTCGTCTTCTCCATCACTACGTAGGCCTTCTTGTGCGTCCCGCCCTCTATCAGGATGTCGAGCGCCGCGCTGATTATCCTAAGCTCGTCGACCGTGCCTATCACGCTGACGCTGTCCCCGTAGACGACCAGGTCGGCCCCGCTTATCGACTGCATGTACTCCTTGGCCCTGCCGTCCTGCCCGATGATCCTCGCCTTTATGCGCATCATCCTCTCTTTCTTGCCGAACAGGTCCTTGAGGTCTATCGTCTTGAAGTAGTAGTCGTCGGAGAGGAGCTTGTAGGCGGTCTCGATGTCGAAGCCCCTGGCGAACGCCTGCATCACGTTCTTGGCGTTGTACTCGTCGTAGGGGTCCCCCACTATGACGAGGTCCTTTCCGTCGCGTAGCGATATCTCGCAGTTGAGCCTCTCGCAGATGGAGCTCATCAGCGAGGGGTCCTCGAGAAGCTTCGCCCTCTTCTCCGATATTAGGAAATGCTGCATAGGAATCACGCCATTGGAAACGGACGCCTCCGACCAACGCGGCTACCAGCCAATTGTATTTTTAACATTTATAGAGCTTTCTGTCAGGGAGTCCCCCGCGGGCCCGGAGGGGGCGGCGCGCGTCAGTATCGGAAGTACGCGCGCGAAGCGTAATCTTTAAATATCTTAATCTGCGTTACTTATGATTGTTTCATGATTCTTTCATGCTCATGGCGTGACTGAATTGTGAAGGCATCAGGTAAGCATCAGGGATCAATCAAGGAGTGGTCGCATGAACAACAAGCAGATGGCGAAGGAGATCGAGGAGCTCAAGAGGGAGCTCAAGGAGGTCTCCGAGAAGAACCACGCCGAGATCCCGGCGAACCCCAACTTCTCCGAGCTGCTGAAGTTCATGGCCGAGGAGAGGGGAAGGACGAACACGCTTCTGGACGGAATCACCAAGAGGATGAAGGCGCTGGAGGAGACTCTGAGCGCCATGGAGCTGGCGGGCGGCCAGGTGGTCCAGGAGGAATTCGCGGCGCCGAGCAGCAGGGAGGTCCCTCTCTCGAGCGTTGACGCGAAGCTCATAAACTTCGTACAGGCGAAGGGAATGGCCTGCGCGGAGGAAGTTAAGGAGTACATGAACTACAGGGGCAACAACGCCGCGTGCGCGAGGCTCAACAACCTGAGGAAGCTGGGGCTGCTGGAGAGGCTGCAACTGGGCCACAAGGTTTATTACAAATATGATGCTGGCAAGGCGATCAACACACTAATTGTAACACCCCCTTGAGGGGGCAGGGGCCTGCACTTCCCCCAAGTGCAGGCCCTTCTAATCCTTCAATTAGTGTAATTGGACCCCAGCGCGAGCGATCGTGCTGGGGCCCTGCCAGACCTCGAAAGCGCTTATTAGGCTTGCCATGCAGATAAGAGCATGGAGAGAACGTTCGTGATATCCCACGGCCAGGACATCGACGGGGTGGGGAGCGCGTCCCTGCTGAGGATGCGCTACCTGATAGACCTGAAGGACATGTTCTTCATCAACTATTCGCAGGCAGACTTCGAGAGCGCGCTCCGGGAGGTGGGAAGGCGCCTCGGGAAGGGTTCGATCGTGTTCTTCACGGATTTGTCCCTGAACGAGAAGATGGTCCCAATGGTGGACCGCTTCGTGAGGCGCGTCAGGGCCAGGGGGGGCTCGGTGGTCTGGCTCGACCACCACCACTGGAGCGACAGGGCACTCGAGGTCGTGGCAAGGAAGTGCGAGACCGCCATAGTGGGGGAGAACAGCTGCGCGTGCGCAACCGACATAGCCAAGGCGTACACCCGCCTCACCGGTGAGTTCGTGGAGAGGTTCGTGGGCCTCGTGCACTGCATGGACCTGTACGTCGACCTCGAATTCGCGTCGCAGCCGAATCCCGCCTGGTGCAGGTCCGCGTCCAGGATATACTCGATGGGCATAAACTACCTTGGGAGCGGGCCTTTTGACGCCAAGCAGAGGAAGCTCAGGCGGGTTGCGGGACTTATAAGCTCCGGCAAGTTCTTCGACAGCAGTATGCGCGAGGCCGCCAGGAGCTACGAGAGGATGAACAAGAAGAGGGCGAGGGCCCTCCTCGCGGGAATGGAGGCTGTTTCAGGGAGGATGGCGATTGGCTTCTCTAAGGAGATGGATTCGGGGGAGGGGTGCCGTGCCATGATGGGCAAGGCATCGGCCGACATAGGCGTGCTGGTCAAGACGGACTCGCGCTCGGCGAGCATCAGGAGTGTAGAGAGCGACATCTCGAAGCTCGCGATGGCGTTCGGGGGCGGGGGGCACCCGCACGCGGCGGGGTTCGAGGTGCCCAGGAAATACGACCTCAGCGCGGCAAAGGGAAGGAGGAGGCTGCGGGACGACCTGGTGTCGAGGTCGAGAAGGCTCGGACTCATCGATTAGCTTCTTCTTGATTGCGGCCCTCACGCCACGATGGTGCCGTACCCGGACAGGTGCCACCTCTGCGAGAGGTTCCTGAGGACCGAGATCTTCGTGTTCTTGTCGATGCACGCGGGGTGCCTCAGGTCTATGGTGAGCGAGTTCTTCTTCGCGACCTTCACGTAGCCTACGTTGGTCCCCGTGCCTATTCCGAGCATGAGCGGCTCGTTGGGCTTGAACGCCTGCTTGGGGATGTCGTTCCTCTCCAGAGAGGTGTACTTTATCTCTATCTCCGTGACCGGCTCAGGGAGCTTTCCCACGCGGCCCACCATCTGGCCCACGAGCGCGTCCGCCTTCGTGAAGGACGGGTCGAGGTCGGTGCCTACGGCGATGAGCCCTCCGGCTATCGCCTCGTCCAGCGGGTCCTTTCCGGCCAGCAGGCTCTCGACGGTCGTGAGTATCGGCGAATAGGACCCCCTCTTCTGCTTGTCCTTCGAGGTGCTGATGCCCGGGCTTATCTCTATCTCGTCGCCCACCTTGAGCTTGCCCTTGATTATCGACCCCCCGACGACCCCTCCCAGCAGCTCAGCTATCTTCGTTCCGGGCCTGTTGACGTCGAATGACCTCGCGACGTACATCGCGGGGTCGGAGGTCACGTCCCTCTTGGGCAGCTCCATCCTGACTATGGCGTCGAGCACGGCGTCGACATTTATGTTCTTGTTCGGCATGACCGGGATTATCTGCGCGTTCTCTATCCTGCTGCCCTTGATGAAGCTCCTTATCTGCGCGTGGTGCTTCACCGCCTGCTCCTTTCCGACGATGTCCACCTTAGTCTGCACCACTATGACCTTGTCTATCCCTAGGGCGTTTATCAGCATCAGGTGCTCCTTGGTCTGGGGCATCGGGCACGGCTCGGTGGCCGCTATGACGAACAGCGCCGCGTCTATTATGTTGGACCCGGCTATCGCAGTCGCCATGAGCGTCTCGTGGCCCGGGGCGTCGAGAAGCGATATGCGCCTCACGGGGACGGACGGTTTGCCCTCCTTGCACTTCTCCGCGGTCGTGTAGGACTCGAGCGAGCCTCCCTCGCCGCAGATCCCTATCGTGGCGTCGGAGTAGCCGAGCTTGATCGTCATGCTGCGCTTTATGCTCTCGCTGTGGACATCGGTCCACGTGTGCGTTATCGCGTACGTGAGCGTCGTCTTCCCGTGGTCGACGTGGCCCAGCGTCCCTATGTTCATCTGGCTCTGCTTTATCTTGTCCATGCGCATCAGTCAAGCGAGGTTCACTCGCTCTTCTCCTCCTTCGGGGCCTTCTTAGGGAATATCTCGTCAGCGCCCTTCGCGCCGTACTGCTCGATCACGGTGTTTATCTGCTCCGTGTCCACGCTTATCGTGTTGCCCCTTATGAGCCTCCTTATCCTCCTTCCGCCCTTGGAGTTCCTTATGCCCGGCCCCCCGCTGAGGAGCACGAAGGCCTTCCTGCTGAACTCGATCTCCTTCCTGGACGGGGCGCCCGTCTTGTCGCTGAGACCCGTTATCCTCAGCGTGTATCCGTCGAGGCCCACGAGGGCCCCCTCGACGACGTCGCCCATCTTCTTCCCTATGAGCATCGCCTCGTTGTCCTTCGGTACTTCCAGCTGCGCCGTTTTTCCTGTTTTCTTGTCTGAGAATACTATTTTTATAAAAACACCTTTTGTCGTTAATCGGAAATTACCTGTACATGCTCTCCGGCTCCTCCCTGAAGCGCCTTATCCTCTCGGTGACCTCCTTGGGCACCGCCGGCCTTATCTCCTGCATGGCCTTCACGAAGTCCTCGTTCCTGACTATCTCGCGCTTGCTCCTTATGGCGTTCATGCCTGCCTCGCGCACTATGTTCTCTATCTCGGCGCCCGTGTAGTTCTCCGTCGCGTTGGCGAGCTCGATCATGTTGACGTCCTTGTCGAGAGGCATGCGCTTCGTGTGCACCTTGAATATCTCCAGCCTCGTAACCGCGCTGGGCATGGGTATGTCTATGATCTTGTCGAACCTTCCGGGCCTGAGCAGGGCGGGGTCTATGTCCTCCGGCCTGTTCGTCGCAGCGAGCACTATGACGTTCTTCATGTCCTGCAGGCCGTCCATCTCCGTCAGCAGGGTGTCGACGACCCTCTCCGAGACGCCCGAGTCCATGTTCCCGTTGCCCCTGGTCTTGGCTATCGAGTCTATCTCGTCGAAGAATATGATGCAGGGCGAGGCCATCCTGGCCTTCCTGAAGAGCTCCCTAACAGTCTTCTCGCTCTCCCCGACGAACTTGCTTAGCACCTCCGGCCCCTTTATGGATATGAAGTTGGCCTCCCTTTCGGTGGCCACCGCCCTGGCGAGCATCGTCTTTCCCGTCCCCGTGGGCCCCACGAGCAGTATGCCCTTTATCGGCCTTATGCCGGTCCTCTCGAAGAGCTCGGGGTTCTTGAGAGGCAGCTCCACCGCCTCCTTGATCTCCTCCTTGACCTGCTCCATGTCGCCGATGTCGCTCCAGCGCACGTTCGGCCTCTCCACGAAGACCTCCCGGAGCGCGCTCGGCCTTATGCTCTTGAGCGCGTCGGTGAAGTTGTCCATCGTGACGGTGAGGCTCGTGAGCAGGTCCTCTGGGATCTTCTTCTTGTCTATGATCTGCGGCCATATGTTCCGCAGCGAGACCATCGCCGCCTCCTTGACGAGCGCGCTCAGGTCGGCCCCAGTGTAGCCGTGCGTTATCGAGGCGAGCTCGTCCAGCTCGACGTCCTTGGCCAGAGGCATGTTCCTGGTGTGTATCTGGAGTATCTCCTTCCTGGACGACGTGTCGGGTATGCCTATCTCGATCTCCCTGTCGAACCTCCCCGGCCTGCGCAGCGCAGGATCGACCGCGTCGGGCCTGTTCGTCGCCGCGAGCACTATGACCTGGCCGCGCGAAGCCATGCCGTCCATCAGCGTCAGCAGCTGGGAGACCATCCTCCTCTCGACCTCGTTCGTCGCCTCCTCCCTCTTCGGGGCTATGGCGTCTATCTCGTCCATGAATATGATGCTCGGGGCCTTCTCGTTCGCCTCCTTGAATATGCCCCTCATCTTCTCCTCGCTCTCCCCGACGAACTTGCTCACCAGCTCCGGCCCGGATATGGAGACGAAATGCGCGTCGCTCTCGTTCGCGACCGCCTTGGCCAGAAGCGTCTTTCCCGTCCCCGGGGAGCCGAACAGGAGCACGCCCTTGGGCGGCTCGATGCCCAGCCTCTCGAAGAGCTCCGGGTACCTTATGGGGTACTCGACCATCTCCCTTATCTTCTGTATCTCCGTCTTGAGCCCGCCGAGGTCCTCGTAGTGCACGTCGGCGACCCTGACCTCTGACTCGGAGACGGGCTCCTCCTTCACGGTGAGCGCGGTGTCCTTGGTTATCTTGACGATGCCGTGCGGGGTGCTCTGCACGACTATGAAGTTGAATACGATGCCGAACATGGGTATCGGCAGGGAGTCGCCCTTAACTATCGGCCTGTTCTCCAGCCTGACCTTGGCGTAGTGCTCGAACTCGGGCGAGAGCGGCGGCTTCTGGCCCATCGGCGGGGCGATTGTCACCTTCTCGGCGTCCTTCGCGTCTGTCTTCGATACGAGTACCTTGTCCCCTATCCCGACGCCGATGTTCTGCCTGAGGTATCCGTCGATCCTTATGAAGCCGAGACCCTCGTCGCTGGGATGGGCCGGCCACACGATCGCGGCGGTGACCTTGCTCTTGCCCTTGATCTCGACGATGTCCCCCGCGTTCACCTCGAGCATCTTCCTCGACTTGGAGTCCAGCCTCGCGTAGCCCCTGCCGTTGTCCGTTGGCAGGGCCTCGCTGACCGTGAGCGCGGTGTCCTTCATCATCATTTAACCAATAGGATTTGTGCCGTAAAAATTAATAAATGCTCTTAAGCCGAGCGACGGAAATCCGCCGGAGGAGCGCCGCACGCCTTCAGGGGGTTTTGGCGCTAGAGGTGTATGCCTCCCCTGAACAGGAAGGACATCGCGAAGGCCAGGACCAGCATGAACAGCAGGTCGAAGACTATGTCCCCCACGGGGAATACGACCAGCAGCAAGGCGAATATCGCCACTAGGACGATGCCGTAGACCGCCTTGCTCCACCGCAGGACCTTGCTTCCGTCGAGTGGCCAGATCGGGAGCATGTTGAAGAACGCCAGTATCAGGCTCACCTGCATGGTCGTTATCAGGAGCAGGCCGACGAAGTCGCCCGAATTGGCAACGGAGTTGATCTTGGCCATCAGGTTGCCCGGCACGCCGTAGACACCGATGAACAGCGCCAGGAAGGCCGCGAAGACCACGAAGTTCGTGAGCGGCCCGGCGAGGGACACGTATCCCTCCTGCTCCTTGGTGAAGTTGTGGGCGTAGATGACCGTGGCCCCCGGTATGCCGACCAGGAATCCCAGCAGGCTGGTTATGAGGGTTATCATCAGCCCGTTGTCCGACCTCCTGAAAGCGGCGACGGCGCCGTAGTGCTGCGCCACGAACTTGTGCATCATCTCGTGAAGGACGAACGAGAAGGACACCGCGACGAGCGATATCGCGAACCACTCGAGGAAGGTGCTCACCTTGAGCGAGCCGTACAGGATGCCTCCGCTCAGGATCATCGTGAACGCGAACGACAGCACCAGGTCCGCCACTATTATGTCCTCGAGCTCCTTCGACAGGCTGAGGCCCTCCCTCATCAGCATAGGCATGGATTAGAATTAGTGGGAAAATATTATTAATCTGCAATGGCAAACTGAATTTGAAGCTCCATAGTCTAGCGGCCAAGGATAGCGGGCTCTGAACCCGTTGACGCCAGTTCGAATCTGGCTGGAGCTATTGATACTTGCCATACCTCGGACCTGCTCCTCAAGACGCCTTGGCAAAGAAATAAAAGATGTTCTGCCTCAATAGCAAATAATCTTATGGGGTTTTGGAGCGCTGCGAAGAAGATATGCGGGGTAGTAAAGGACACTGCTGTCGCGGGCCCAAACGACAAGGAATGGCAATGGCGACTAAAAGTCCTTCGCTGCTAATATGGTTAAACATAGTTGCATTTGTTTTAACCGTAACTGTGAATGCCTTGGCGGGAGGCACCAATCTCATAGGAGGGGTGAACACAGCCCAAGTATCCAATTCCAACCCGACGCTAATAACCCCTCCGGGCTATGTGTTCTCCATATGGGGGATAATTTATTTGTTGCTGGGTGTGTTTGTAGTCTTTCAGGCTCTCCCTAGTCAAAAAGGAAAAGAATATCAGAAGAAGATCGGCTGGCTATTCGTGCTAAGCTGCATATTTAACATTTCATGGATTTTCGTCTGGCAGTACCAATTAATCAGCATATCAGTGGTGGTCATATTCTTACTTCTGGCATCTTTGATTGTGCTTTATCGCCGGCTTGGCGTCGGCATCAACAAGGTGAAATTGAGCGAAAAACTAGCTGTCCAAGTTCCTCTCAGCGTCTACCTGGGATGGATAACCATAGCATCAATTGCCAACGTCTCCGTTGCTTTGGTTTCGATAGGCTGGAGCGGTTTTGGCATAGCTCCCGAGGCATGGGCAAGCTTCATAGTAATCATAGCTTCTTTGATTGGCTTACTCGTTGTCGTTAGAAGGAAAGACACCGCGTACGGTCTGGTGTTCATATGGGCTTTCACAGGCATTGCCATGAAACAAGGGGCAGATCCGAACATCTCCTTTCTTACAGAGTCAGGTGCCGCCATAATACTCATAGCTTTGATTGCCCTCCTCTTCTTCGACAGATGCAAGAAACGATAACCCCCCCTAAAACAGTTTCACGGAGAATATTCCAGGATTCCGAAATGCCAGGGGAAATTTTAAATGATTATCTTTGTAGTATTAATTGATCATAATGGTCGAGACTCCCAAATATAAGGTTGTAAGGAGAATAGGAAATGTTGAGATAAGACAATACCCCGCCCTCATACTTGCGACCACGAAAATTAAGGCCGAAGAGGCGTCTAACGAGGCATTTGGCATAATAGCAGGCTACATATTCGGCGGAAATGACGCAAACAGACAGATATCTATGACCGCACCGGTCATGACCACCAACGAAAAGGATATTTTCTCTATGAGCTTTGTCATGCCTTCATCTTTCGATATCGGATCTTTGCCAAAACCCACATCCAAAAACATAATACTCCAAAGGAAAAAACCATCTAGATTCGCAGTGATAAAGTTCTCGGGTTACGTCAACAAAGGCAAACTAAGCAAATATGCCGAATTGCTAAAATCTTCTCTGGACAAAAACAGAATCAAATTTAAGGGCAATCCCATACTCATGCGTTATAATCCTCCTTGGACTTTGCCTTTCCTGAGAAAGAACGAAATCGCATTGGAACTCTTGTAACGCTGGGCGTGAGCTTATAAGCATACCCTACCAAAACTATTTACGGACAGCTGGGTTCAGATCCAGCTCAAATCGGGGGAAAGTGGTGCAAATCCACTGCTGTGCCGCAACTGTAATCCCGCTCGCGGGTAAGCCAGTCTGCCTGAGTCCGACGTGAATCCCACGAGCATGGAAAGATGGAAACTCATCGTCTCTTTATCGGAATGAATCCGGCGCGGGCAGCCGAGCGCATCAGCGGATCGGAGGTGCGCGGATGAGCGTCGTGAAAATTTCTATCCCGCGACCTGACGCCGGGGGTGCGCGGCGGACGGAGGCGGTAAGAGTCGCCGAGGCGGAGATGGACTCGTTCTTCTGCTCCGCGGTACGGAAGGAGGACGAGAAGCCGGCAGATCCCGAGATGCGCGAAAGGGAGAAGACGCTGAGGGAAAAGGTCTCGGACTTCTCCGACACATTCGGCCCCGAGATCATCGGCGGAAAGCTGGGGGGCGATGTCCCGGCGGAAACAATGGCGGAGATCAGGGAGAGCCTCGGGAATCTCGACCCCTTCGTCCACGCCGAGCTGCTGCTGGCGGTCGAGGAGACCTCTGAGGTGGAGGCACTCCTTGACAGGGAATTCGTCAAGTCGCTCGGCAGCCTTGACGCCTATCTGGCGAGCTCCCTGCTCTACGAGATACGGCTCACGGGAAACGTCGAAGCGCTCACAGATCAGAGGATGTTTGATTATGCCACGGTCCGATTACTCGCGGGCATCGGAACTGAGGCCGCTAGCGAGGTGATGTACTCGATAGGCGCCACCGGGAACATAGGCGCAATCACGGACCCTAGGGCTCTTGCGGCCATGGAGAGGGTGGGCGATAGCGCCAAGGTGGTCAGCGAACTCTCTTACGCGATAGGCCAGACAGGAAGGATAGCCGAACTGACCGACGGGGAGTTCATGGGCAGGCTCGCGTCGCTGCGCCAGGGGGACAGGGCCGAGCTCCTGTCGGCGGCCTGGTGCACGGGAAAGGTCGGCGAGCTGGCCTCCGCATCCGCGATTGACCAGATCAGGTCGGGGGCTGACCTGTGGAACGATGTGGTGAGGTCCCTGTACTCTGGAGGCTCTCGGCCGACGGTCGTCTTTTCGAAACAGGGGGGCGGCGAGCACGACCGCGGAGCGAAGCTCGCCATCAAGTCGCTCGTGGATTCTGGTTTCGAGGTGATGTACCTCAGCGGTTTGGAAAGCCAGGAAGAGATCGCGCGCATCGCCGCGGAAGAGGGCGCGAGGGCGGTGGGCTTCAGCCTGATGGACGACGGGCTGGCTGGGGTCGTCGAAGGCACATCACGACGCCTTGCCCTCCACGGGCTCGGCGCCGTCCAGGTCTTCTGCGGGGGGTGGATCGCGCCAGAGGGCGCGAACGGCCTGAGGCGGGCCGGAGTAAAGGTCTTCGGCCCCGGCACGAAGACGAGCGAGGTTTCCGAGTTCATGGGCGGCTTGGCGAACGGCGTTCGTTCAAGATCGCCGCACGAGGCCAGGACGCCCGCCAAAGCGCAAGGGATGGCAAGGGCGGCCTACCAAGCACCGCAAACGCGCGCCGCGGAAAGGCATTCCGCAGCGATGAGACCGTCCGCCGTTGCTTCGCAGACCGTCGCCGCAGCGCCACGAGTCATGGCGGGCGTATCGAACGCGCGTCCCCTCGCCAACGCGAGCCCAGGAAACCTTGCCGGAACCGCGTTTGCCCCCAAAGCGGCAGAAACGCCTTCAGGTGCGTCTCGCTCCGCTTCGCACAATGCAGAGTCCGAGAAATACCCCCTGCAGGCCGTGGTGCTCGGCGACGGGACGGTACAGCTCGCCGCCGGAAAAGCCCGCGCATCGAAAAACAAATATGGGATCCCTGCAAACGAGTCGGTTCCTTTCGCACCCGCCCCGAGAACAGATTTCCAATCTGCACGGCCGGGGAGGGTCGACCAAGCACCCTTCGGATCGAGAACGCCTGGGCAGGAGGCTATCTCGAAGCTCTTCATGAATACTCAAGCATCGCCTCCGAAATCGGTCAACCTACCAGTCAGGTACTCGGAACTGCGCACTTTTTCCGCAAACCGCGACCAGGCGTTTCTGCCAACGCCTACCTCTGCGAGATACGCGGTGCTAGCCACCTCGGTGGACTCGGGAATCCGCCCCGCGGATCGCGCTTGGCAGCCGGAACTGCGCGTTCTGCCAACAAAAAGGACGAGCGCGCCAGAGGCACCATTCATCGGGAACAAGGTGCGCAAACCTGAATCGCGCGTCCCAAAATCAGATGCCGAGCGAGTTCCAAGGGCCATGCTTTCTGCGTCTTATCAAATATTCTGGAAAGGCAATGGCATTTCAGGGGACGCGCTGCCCACGCGGAAAGGGTCCTCCGTGGAGGCCCGCTTGAGGGTGGGCAAGCCTGTTTCCCAGGCAAAAATAGAGCTCGAAGGCGGACCTGCGAAGCGGGACTTCACCGAACGGATCTGGCGGAAGGCGAGACTCTTCGGCGGAGCTTCCCGTTCGGGCAGGAACCCCGAAATGGGCAGCGCACCCGCCAAATCGGGCGACGGCGCGAAGGGCCGCAGACATGGCGCTTCAGCATCCTTCCTCGGCAAGCTCATTCTCGCTTTCCTGGGACTCCTTGGCGGGATCAGCGGCGGTTTCAGGAGGCTCAGCGACTACCTGAAGGCCAGGCGCATAGAGAGGCTGCTGCTCAGGAGCGACAGGTCGATAAGGCTGCTCGAGAAGGAGGCGGGCGCCTTCGGCATAGACCTGCACGGGTCGGGAGCGGTCGATTACTACAGCATACTGGGCATAAGGCCGGGTTCGGGCCAGGAGGAAATAAAGGAGGCGTACCACGAGCTCGTCAAGAAGCACCACCCCGACGTCAGCAAGGAGCTCGACGCCGGCCAGATAACGCAGAAGATAAACGAGGCATATTCGGCCCTGAAGGACGGGGAGCAGAGGCGGCAATACGACAGGTCGTTCGCCTCGGGCGCGCAGGCCATCGGGGCCGCCGACGCGAGGAGGATATCGAACGAGCTGCTGAGGAGGTACATGAAGGCGCGCGCGGAGGATTTCGCAAGGTTCGCAGAGGCGACCTCCGGCCCGATCCAGCTGGACGACCTGACGGCCGCGATAGACGACGTTTGCGCGTGGAAGAAGAGGTTCGGGAAGGTGGATTCCGCGATGTTCAAGAAATTCACCCGCTACGGCAAATCGGTAAGGAGGCTCAGCGAGGCCAACAGGAAGCTGCTCGGGAGGGGACCCGAAGAAAAAGCCGCCGCGAGGCTCAGGGAGAATTCCCTCCGCCTGGACGAGCTGTCGAAGGCGTACGAGGGCGTGGACCGCTCGCTGTCCGCGATAAGGAAGAACCTGAGGGACGAGGTCGGGGCGCAGGAGACCGAGGTGGCGAGGAAGCTGCGCGCCTCAGTCAAGTACGCCTGAGCCGCGGCGCGCTCGTCAGACGTCCAGGTAGTAGTACAGCTCCATCGGGTGCGGGTATTGCGCCATCGTGGTGACCTCCTCCCTCTTGAGCTCGATGTACGAGTCCAGCAGCGCGGAGTTGAAGACCGGCTTCAGGAACGCGTTGTCCGATTCCAGCTCGTCGAGCGCGTCGTCCAGCGACTTCGGCAGCTCGCCTATGCTCATCTCCTTCCTCATGTCCTTGCTGAGGTGGTATATGTTCTCGTCAACGTGCGCGGCTGGCTCAGTTTTCTTCGTTATTCCGTCCATCGCGGCCATGAGCAGCGCGGCGAAGGTGAGGTACGGGTTCGCCGAGGGGTCAGGGGCCCTGTACTCTATCCTCTTGGACTTCTCCATGCCCTTGTGGTACGCCGGCACCCTTATCACGGCGCTCCTGTTGGACTTGCTCCACGCCGTGTATACCGGGGCCTCGTATCCAGGTATCAGCCTCCTGTAGCTGTTCGTCGTCGGAGACGATATGGCCGAGAGCGCCCTCGCGTGGCTGAGTATCCCGCCTATCGCGTACCTTCCCGTCTGGCTCATCTCCGCGTACTGGTCGCTGGGGTCGTACATCTCGTTCCTCTTCCCGTCGGCCGACCACAGGCTCAGGTTCGTGTGCATCCCGGTGCCGTTGTCCCCGAACATGGGCTTGGGCATGAACGTCGCGACCATCTCGTGGCTCGCGGCGATGTTCTTGAGCACGTACTTGAGCGTCTGGACCTTGTCGGCCGAGTCGGTGAGCGTCGAGAAGGCGAAGTTTATCTCCCCCTGCCCCGCGGTGGCGACCTCGTGGTGCATCGCCTCTATGGTGAATCCGAAATAGTCCGACAGGGCGTTGACCGCCTCGAGCCTGATGCCCATCAGCTGGTCCACGGGCGGGGCGGGGTAGTAGCCCTCCTTGTACCTGACTATGAATCCGCCCGATTTCTGCCACGGCGCCTCCCTGGCGCTTATCTTGTAAGACGTCCCGCTCTGCGGCGTCGAGACGTCGAGCTCGACCCTGTCGAACACGAAGAACTCCAGCTCCGGCCCATAGAAGCTCTTGAATCCGCGCTCCTTCTGGTAGGCCTCGGCGGATTCCGCTATGAACCGCGGGTCCTTCTCGAACCTCCCCCTTCCCCCTCCCCACCTTACGTTGGCGAGCACCCTGGCGGTGTTCTCCATCCACGGTATCATCGCCATCGTCTCTGGCACAGGGACGAGCAGCATGTCGCTCTCGCTTATGGAGGTGAATCCCTTTATGCTGCTCCCGTCGAGCTTCCCGAAGCCCTCCGAGAACGACTCCTCGGTGAAGTCCTTCGCGGGCAGGGTTATGTGATGCAGCCTACCCAGCAGGTCCGTGAACTGCACGTCGACCCACTTCACGTTCTTTTCCCTCAAGAGGCTAAGCGCTTCTTCGGTTCCCACGGTAATCACCGGTAGGTTAGGCTCGCTTTGAGCTTATATTGTTTTTGTGCCACGGCATTTCTCCGCCTTTGCAAACGGAAATGGGGCGGCCGGCCACGCGCAACAATTAAATAATCTGACAGGATAGACTCCTTGTCGTTGTGGTGTAGTGGATAATGCGCTGATAGTTGACCGCCTGCCCGGAAGGGGAAGCTCGTGCTCCGAGCTCATGGCGGTCGTGGTGGAGATGTCGAACAGCGTGATGGCGATAGCTTCCGCGGCGGAACGCGCCCCGGACCCTTCCCTGCGCAAGGGCGTCATAAACGGGATCGACAGAATCGAGTCCAACCTCAGGCGCGCCAGCCGGAACGTCCAGCTGCCTGGCAGGTCTTCCATCGCGTCATCGCAGAGGGACGCGCAGCGCCGCGCTACCGAGGAGGACGGATACGCCCTTCTCCCCGACCCGATAAGGGCCAAGTACGACGCGTCGCTTGAGTGCTGGGTGCTAGCACGCGATTCCGAGCTGGCGACGATCGTCGACTCCGACGCGCAACTGCTGATGGCTGCGGAGAGGCTTGTGAAGAAGGCGATGCTGCTTGACATCGAGACGAAGGGCATGCGTCTGGACGAGCGCGAGGAGGGGAGGATCACGAGCCTGCTCGAGTCCAGCGCCGGGGTGATGAGGGCGAACGCGGCCAGGCTTGCCCGCAGGGACCCGGAGAGAAGGATCTGGGGCTCGCGCCGGTAGGGGAATCCGCGATCAGGCAAGATAGCCGAACGCCTTGGTTATGGTGGAGTCGGAGAGACCGAAGCCCCTCAGGAGCTGCACGATCGTGTCCTTGTTCACCTTCTCGCCCATCAGCACCTGCATCAGGCCCCGGACGTCAAGGGTCCTGCCCCTCGCGTCGAGCTCCTTGAAGACGTTCTCGATCGCCACGGAGTTTATGTTGGCCTGGATGAACCTTGAGTTCAGGTCGATCCTCTCGAGGTAGTACTCCTTCTGGACGTCCGGGTTCTCCAGCTCGGCCTGCTCGAGCACGTCCGCCAGCGTTATCGTGTAGACGTCAAGAGGAATCTCCCCGACTATCTTCTCCAGCAGGAAGACCTCGGGGAACTGCACGGACGTCTGGAACGACATGTCGACCGCGGCCTGCCCGACGCCCAGCCCGCTTATCTCCTTCCTCATGAACGCGGAGAAGTTGAGCGAGCCCTGCAGGTAGTTCAGGAACTTCTCGAACTTCACCCTGAGCATTATCGACGTGCCCACGTTGGAGAAGATGGCCTCGTTTATGTCCGTCGGGTTCTGCGACGCGACTATCAGCCCGAACTGGTATTTTCTCCCCTCCCTGATTATCGTGACCGCGTCGCTCCTCTCGTCGCTGGCGACCTTCCACGCCTCGTCGAGCACAACCAGGGCCTTCAGGCCCTTGGACGAGCTCCAGCCCTCCATCCTCATCTTCTCCTTGAGCGTCTGGAGTATGAACAGCGCGGCTAGCGCCCTGAACTTCTCGTCGGGCAGGCTGGAGAGGTCTATGTCGACCAGGCCGGACGATATGAGCTTGCCTAGGTCGAGCGTGCTCTTCCTCGCGAAGTAGTCCTCGCCCTCCCTGGAGAACTGCCTGAGCCTGTAGACCGCGTTCTCGAGCTCGGCGGGGTACTGGTAGCTGCCCTCCTGGAGCTTCTCCTCGAGCAGGTTTATGACGTCCTTGAGCGTCGGGGCGTCCTTCCCTAGCGGAGGCGGCTCGGCCAGGTTGAACCCGATGTTGACGTACGCCTGCTCTATCGCCTCCTCCGTGAGCCTCTTCTGCTCGGGGTAGTCGCTTATGTCCGTGAGTATCTCGAACGAGGTAAGTATCTGCTTGGACCTGTCGAGCGGCTTCATGCCCGAGAGGTCCATTATGTTGAGGTAGTCGCCCTTGCCGAGCGCGACGGTGACCCCCCCGCTCTGCTGTACCCAGGTCTTGTACTCCCCGGCCCAGTCGATGATTATCGCGTTGGTGTTCCAGACGTAGCTCGCCCTGGTCAGGAAGGTCTTCACGAAGAAGCTCTTTCCCGCTCCGGTTATTCCGACCACGGAGACGTGCGGGTTGGTCAGGCTCGCGAACGTCCAGGTGAAGGGGACGCCGAAGAGCTTGGTTATGCCGATGAATATCGAGTTCGTCGGGTCGTTCAGGAGGTACTCCTGCGGCGGCTCCGGCGGCCTGCTGAGTATCACGCGCTTGGCTAGCTCGTTGCTCATCACGTTCTGGATCTTCACGAGCGCCATGGTCGAATCATCCCAATACAAGCTTATATCGTTTTGCCGCCGCTACCTCTGCATGGTGAAGACCTGCGTCAGTATGTCCTCGTCCGGCAGCACGTAGTTGAACGTGAACAGGTGGTACATCTCCCTCCCGACGACCCTGGTTATGCCCAGGTCGAACGAGCTGAAGAGCGTCTGCAGGTGGTTGAGCTGGTTAGTGAGGGCGTCGGCAGCCTCCTTCTCGCTGACCCCGACGGCGGTGGTCTCTATGTACATTATCGAGTCGACCGGCCTCTCGCCGCCGCCCAGCCTGCCTATCCTCGCGTCGAGTATGCTCATCCTCCTCTGCAGGTCGTCTATGGTCATCTGGCTCGGGGCCTGGCTGCCCATCTCGTGCGAGAGCTGGAACTCCAGCACGCCCCTCTTGCCCTCGAGCTCGTCCCTGTACTTCTGGACGTCCTGGGCGGCCGCTATCACGTTGTACTTGAACGGGAACCCCGCGTTCATGACTATCCTCTCCCACTTCTCCGGGGCCTCCGCGAGCTTCTCGTCCTCCCCGCCCTGGACGCTCTCCGCCTCGAAGACGTAGTTGTATATGTTGGCGGTCAGGTACCCCGTCGCGTAGTAGAGGCCGTTTATGTTCTTCATTATGCTGTTGTTCTCCTTGGGGATGTAGTAGTTCTTGGCGGGCACCATCTTTATGCCGAGGACGTTGGTTATGAGAGGGAAGACGAGGAAGTCGGCGTAGTTTATTATGAATATGGCGACTATCGTGAGCAGCGCCAGGATCGAGGTGAGGACGCCGAACGGCCCGTAAAGCGCGGTCCCGAAGATGACGATCACCGCCACGGTGGAAGAGAACCCGAGGTACATCATTGTCTTCTCGTCCATTCTGACACCTACATCTCCCTTGCGACCGTCTTCTCGCGCATCTGCTCGCTTATCGTGACGACCGGTATCATGTAGTCCGGCTCCAGGAACTTGAGTATCTCCGGCCCCTCCACTATGCTGGCGCTTATGCCGAACGTCGCGCTTATCCCGGTGGCGATCTCGTCAGCCTGCTGCAGCGCGAGGTTCACGGCCTCCTCCTCCGTGCTCCCCGGGGAGGTGATCATGGCGTACGCCTCCAGGGACTGGGACCTCGTCTTGCTGACGCTGTCGAAGAGGTTGTGCCACATGGTGACCTCGCCCCTTATCCTCTCGGACTCCGCCTTGGAGATGGTCTTGTTCAGGGTCGCGCTCTGGTACCTCTCCTCCGCCTCGTCCAGCTTGCCCTTTATGTTCGCTATGTAGTTGTCCTTGTTTATCACGTAGAGCTGGGCGGAGAACTTGACGGGGTTCCTGGCGAGGCTTAGCACCCTGCTGAACGACCTGGAGAAGTCCGTCTTCTCGTCGGGGGTCATCTCGGTGGCCGACCTGTACGAGGGTATCTTGACTATCGCGCTGGCATAGAGGTCCTGCCCGTTCCTGACGACTATCGCGTTGCCGGAAGGCGCCATCGTGAACGCCTCGCTGTCGTTGAGCAGCACGGTCCTGTCCTTCATGTGCAGGAACGGGAAGAAGAACTGGTAGTAGTATTTCGTCGAGAACGCGAGGACGTCGCAGGCCAGCGCGGCGATCACCATGACTAGCTTGACCGCGTCCGGGAGGCTGAATAGGAGCGTGAACAGCACCAGCGCAATCGATACCGTGATCAGTATTGCGAAAACCATTCTTTCCGAAAGAGCCAAGCGACCACGAAATACTATTGTGAGTTAGGGATATATAATGTATCTATATCATCTTCAGCTTCCCCGACATCTTCGACACCCCGCCTATGAACTCGGCTATCTCCCTCATGGCCACGTACGTAATCGCGAGTATCAGGGCGGGGTAGACCATGACCGCCAGGAAGAACGCCCCCATGCTGCTCTCGAGCCCCTTGACGTCCGTGACGAGGGGGGACGACGGCGACGCCGCGTTGGTCTGCGCAAGGGTCCCCTGCCCGTGCACCGTCAGGGCCTGGCTGGCCGCGTCGAGCTGTCCTATGACGCTCGTGCTGGTGAAGTAGTACGCGACCGAGACCAGCAGCGGCAGCACCACGTAGAAGGCTATCGCCACGGCTATCAGCATCCCTCCGAGGCCCCTCAGCGGGAATATCGCCCTGAATATTATGCCGGGTATCAGGAAGACGGGTATCGCCAGGTACATGAAGAACACTATTATGTAGAACTGGACCGAGAGCGCGAGCATCCCGTCCACCATCAGCTTGCACACCTGCTCCCCGGGCAGGACGAAGAGGGTGAGGACCCCTGAGGCAAGGCTGTTCAGCGCCTCTATCTCCCCGCCCCAGGAGAAACCCGGGGCGGACACGCCCAAGGTCCAGGAGGCGTAGTAGCTGTCGACCATGATCACGTTGTAGACGCTCGTCGTCGCGGCCCTTGAGGCGCCTATCATGCTGTTCAAGTAGGAGAGCGACGTGTCGTACGGGTTGACGGGCCCGGTGGTGAATGCGGGGATGAGCCCGAACAGGATCGCGCAGAGCGTGAGGAAGAAGATCGCGATGAGGGCCGTGGCCGACGCCTCGTACATCTCCCCGACGCCGAAGTTCCTGACCTTGTCGTTCTTCATCGCCGTACCCAGCATGAATATGGCGGCGGCGATGAGGAACGCCAGCATTATGGTCCCGATCGCGACCGGCGCCCACGACTGCCACACCCCCGCCACCGCCTGGTTTATCTGGCTGCAGTACCAGGGGGCCAGGACGTTGGCGGCCCCTCCCTGCTGGCAGTACGACGTGCCCTGGGCGCAGCTGACCCCGAGCAGGAGGGTCAGCGCGGTCGCGAAGGCGGCGAGGGTAGTCTTGTTGAGCATGTATCACACCATTCCAGTCAGGAGGGACATGAAGTTCATCCTCTCCCCTATGGCCTGGGAGAAGTCGAGTATGAACACGTCCAGTATGACGAAGTTGAGGAGCGGGAGGAACACCAGTCCCGCCGCCGCGAGGCTGGCGTACATCAGGAAGCCCGTGAGCCAGCTGTGGAACGTCGCCGTCGCGTAGGGTATGGTCAACCAGCTCGTGAGGAAGGTCCCGACGAGGCCCGTGATGCCCTCCACCGCCCCCGTGGTGACGCCGTACTGGATGTTGGATGCGTCGAGCCCCACGTTCACGTAGCCGTAGGTGAGGCAGACGAGGAGAGGGTATATCAGCCCCAGCCCGACGCCTATCGCGATCATGGCGCCCCCGAAGCTCTTGGTGATGACGAACATCCTCGCGATCAGCCCCAGCCCGAGGAACATCGAGAAGAGCAGGAGCGAGGCGCACAGGAGCAGGAGCTGGACCTGGTTCAGGACGTACATCGTGAATACCGCGATCGTCGCCTCGCTCATCGATGAGGCGAGCGTCGTGGGGGCGAAGTCCAGAGTGATTCCGGTTCCCACCCCGAGCACGTTGAAGTTGAGCCTTACCGAAGGCAGGATCGTAGAATACACGCCTATGCCGTACACCATGGAGCCGATGTTGACCACGGCGCCGTTGAAATGGTACATGTTGCAGACCGCGAGAGTGAAGAGGTCGCTGACGCCCGAGCACTCGGTCGGCACAAGCCCGGCCGAGCCGAAGATCTGCCCGAATGGCACCGACATCAGGAAAGCCACCACCGCGAAGAAGATGAATATGAGCACCACCGAGAGCAGGACCTCGTATATCTTGGTCCGCGCCCACACCTTCAGGTCGTTCCTGCCCGTGAAGGTGCTAAGCATGTACATGATGGCTATGATGCTGATGATGGCCAGTGCGCCAGCTATCGCCACCGGGAACCACACGAGCAGGGGGGAGGTGATGGCCCCCGCGGTGATCTGTAGAAGGGCGGCGTCCATCATAGTAACTTACCCAGAAGGCCCCTGGTGTGCATCGACGGCGCTCCGAGGAGCTTGGCTATTGATTCAACGAGGCTTAAGCATATAAGGAAACCGATGAGTATGCCTATCAGTTGCAGCCCCGCAGAGGCGATGGTCTGCGCGAAGGCGCTTATCTCGTTGAGCAGGCTGGCGCCCGAGAACTGGAGGATGACCGCCGGGAAGCTGCCAAGCGAGAAGGTCGCGAAGGTGCTCGGGCTGACGCCCAGCGCGGAATAGACGCTCTGGAGGTAGAGGGAGAACGGGTAGATTATGGCCGGGAAGATTATGTAGAAGGCTATGAATATCGCTATGAAGGTGCCTCCCGCGGCCCGCGTCCAAGGGAAGGACCTGAGCAGTATCCCCACGTACAGGAACACCGGGAATATGGAGAATATTATGTACAGGAGGAACACGACGCCCAGCAATATCCCGGCTATGCCCTCGAACGCGGTGGTCTGGGTGTTGACGAGGTTCCACGTGGTGAGGGCACCGCCGAACGGGGTGAAGCTCAGCCCCAGGCCCAGTGGCTGCAGCTCGACCTGCCAGCTCTTAAGGTCGCTCAGGACCGCCGCCACGAACCCCGTGGAAACTACGTTGGAGACCCCCGTGTTGATCCCGTTGGTGACGTAGTTCTTGCAGATCGCGAGGTAGACGCTCTCCGTGTCGGTGACCTGCACGGGAGGTATCGGGTTGCTGACGGGGTATGCGCAGGAGTACATGGCCCCGTAGCCGACCCCCGCGCTGGGCCCGAGCGGGGTCTCCGCTCCCGTTATCGGAAGTATGCATTCCGCGGTGTCCAACCCGCAGGGGGCCGTGCAGGTTGGTGCGGCAGGCGCGCCCGCTCCCGAAGCCTGATAGCAGTAGCTCGTGGCCGCCTGCCCGCCGCCGTTGCCGAACACCGGCGCGTTGCAGGTGTAGGCCGACACCCCCGCCTGGCCCGCATAGTGGACTATCGACGCTATCCCTGTGAGCCCCACGTTGCTTATGAAGGCGATAGCGCCCCCGGAGAAGGCGATGCCCGTGGATATGACGATTATCAGTATGACATTGAAGAGGCTCTCGACCACCTCCGACCTCGTGAAGGCCTTGAGGGACTCGTACTTCAGCGCATAGCCGAACGCGTAGACCACCCCCAGGACGACCATGACCATGAGGACGACAAGCAGGGATATGGTCAGGAGTGCAGTGTATGTGCCCTCCTGGCCGAGCTGGCTGGTGGACGAGCTGACCGGGGTGAACAGGCTCGAGCAGAAGGTGGAGGAGAACAGCTGGGCCCCGACAGTGCCAGTGCCCAGCAGTAGGGCGAGGAGCGTTGCGAGTGCGATCTTTCCCATGTTCCCACTATATTATCCTGCCGAGCCCGACAATGTCCGTGTCCCCTCCGAAGAGCTTCGAGAGGCTCATCGTCGCCGCCAGCGCTATGAGCGCGTTCAGCAGCGGAAGCACTATGCTGGTCACGAACGTGACGCCGTAAAGGGTTATGAGCGCGAACATGGTGCTCAGGGCGTTATCGGGAGTGCAGTTGCTGGCCAGTCCCAGGCTCAGCGGAGGGACGATGGGAAGCGAGCCCGCCAGGGATCCGGCGGCGCTGATCAGGGCCGTGCCGAGCCCGATTCCCGGAATCAGGTAGAATCCCGAGAACGCGGCCTCCCCAGCGGCCACGTTCCTGCTGAAGACGTTCACCCCGAGGAGGCCCGCGGAGGGCATGCACCCGTAGTAGTCTATCACGTCCCCCGCGTTCGGCAGGACGAAGAAGTCTATGCCGTTGCTGCCGTAGACCACGGTGTTGGTGGCTCCCGTGACTGTGTTGGTGACCTTCTCGAAGAGCTGCATGTTCGAGAGGCTATTTATCGCGATGCTGTTCCCTATCGGGGTCAGCTTCGCCCCGCCGCTCGACGCGGTGTACTCGAGGACGCCCATCAGCGGGTAAATCAGGACAGCGACGATCCCTATGGCTATGAGGAGCCCGCCGACCCTGCGCGTGAAGAACGTCGACCTGAGTATCAGCCCGGCCGCGATGAGGTACGGCCACGCGAACAGCAGGAACAGCACGAGCATGAGCTGCACGTAGAGTATGTAGAAGCTCAGGCCCGCCTCCCCCTCGATTATGGGCGTAGCGCCGGAGAGCGATTTGTCGTAGCCCGACAGGGGCTGGAATGTGACGTTCACCATCGTCGCCTCCGGTATGTAGCACGCGGGGGTGCATATCGCCGATATGACTGTGAAGTGCGACATGAAGCCCAGCCAGGTCTCGAACACGTAGAGAGAGTTGAGGTTGTTCGCCGCCTGGTTCGTCACGTTGGCCATTATGACGTAGTCCGAGAGCAGCCCGTAGTCCAGGCTCTGGGTCGCGTCGGCGCCGCCTGAAGCCACCTGCGCTATCTGCGAGCAGATCGCGTTGGTGGTCGTGGGCGTGTACCCGGGAGGGACGCAGGCGTATTGGGCCCCGACCCCCATCAGGCACGAGGCGGTGGTCAGGACGCATGGCGAGGTGCAGGACGGGTTATTTTTCCCTCCGGGGTAGCACATATCCGGGTTCAGAATCTCCTCCCCCAATCCGTCCGAGGCCGTTGGCGCAGCGCAGGCCGAACTCGGGGCGACCCCCGCGCTGTTGAGCACGGCAACGTTCGAGCCCGCCAGCTGGCCGCAGAGCGTGATCATGTTGCTGGGGGAGAGCACGGACACGAGCGAGAACTCGCCCGCCCCGAAGAATCCTATGGCCGCGACGACGGCTATCATGATCACCGCCATCCCTATCGCCTGCCCCAGCTCTCCTATCGCCGCCGCCTTTATCCTGTTATTGTTCAGCACGACGCCCGCCATGTAGTACACGGCTGTGATGGCTATGCCAAGAACCATCGCCGCGGTAACGACAGGCAGCCAATTCTGCAGCGCAGAGCTCTCCGAGACGAAAGCCGGTTCACCTGAGGCGCGGGAGACCGCAATGACGATGAGGAACGCCGCAACCATCGCCAATATCGCAGTTTTTCTCATCTCAACCACCGAAGAACGGCCCGCCGCCGAAAACGTTGCCTATGGAATCCAAGCCCTTAGATATCCCCATTATGAAGGCGGCGGTCACCCCGAGGTCCAGCGCGACCATGACTATGGCGAGGAAGAGGTAGCCCGCGACCTCGGACCCGTACTGCATCGCGACGCTGGGGCCGTTTATCATCTCCGTGACGAACTGGCCCGAGCCGGCGAAGGCCGGACCGTAGAAGCTCGCGGGCAGGCTCAGCCCTCCCGACGCGTAGCTCGGGAGCGCGCTGGAACTGATCGGGTACTGCGTGCTCGACGTGAATAGCGAGGCCGACATCTTGGGTAGGGTGTAGCCCTGCGTGTACGCCGAGAAGTAGGGATAGCTGCACGCGGGCGGGTTCGCCACTCCGGTGTTGATGTTCAGGCAGCTCGCGACGTACATGTTGGACACCAGCATCAGCGGGAAGACGAAATAGAACCCTATCGCCATCGCCAGGAAGAGGTTCGACGTCCTCCTGAACTGGGGTCCCATGAACGACAGCGACCTGAGCAGGATGGCCACCGGCGCGACTATCGTGAGCGCCCCCGCCTCGACTATCTGCAGCAGGAGGAAGAGTATGAACAGGCCGCTGAAGGACGCGTCGAGCATCGCGCCGTAGCTGGCGGTGTAGAGCCCGGAGATCGTGCTGAAGAAGATGCTGCCAGTCGCGGGAAGCCCGAGCTCGATCTCGACGTTGTCGAAGGGGTGCACGGCCTCCAGCGCGGCGTTCGCCCCCGCGAGCAGGTTCGTGCCCGCGATGTTGTAGAGCCCGGAGATCACCTCGTACTGGATCGATACGGTGTAGAAGTTGCTAGTCAGGCTCAGGCCGTTAGTGAACAGGAGCCCGCCGATGTACGCGCCCGCCGAGCTGAACACGTCGGTGTACCCGCTGTAGCCGAGCACCGCGGCGCCCGCGTTGCACGAGAAGGCGCAGAACGCTATGAGGATGAATATGATTATCAGGCTGATGATGGCCTCGAGGATCTCGTACCTCGCCGCGCCCCTGAGCCTCTCCCTCTTCTCGGTCGGAAGGAAGTTCGCGAGCGCGAAGACGAGCGCGGCCACCATCACCGCCAGCAGGACGACCAGGGCGTTTATGCTGATCCAGTCGCCCCTGTTTATGGTGGCGAAGCCGCAAGCCTGTAGGATGAATTGGGTCAACATGTTAGCGCCTAACCGAGTCTGAGCTTCCCTATGCTGGTTATCAGCTTCCCTCCGAGCATGTTGGTCATGTTGTCTACCAGGGTGATGGTGATGGCGAGGTCGAGTATGAACAGGAACAGCTGGAGGAGCATGTACGTCCCGTAGTATAGCGTGCCGTTGAGGGTGGGGAATATGCCCTGGAGGGTCCCGAAGTAGTCGCCCGGCACGTTGCCTAGGCCGCCCGGGGCCGAGGCGCCCGCCGAGTCCATCTGCGTGAAGAACGCCGATCCGATGCCGCAGATCTCCCACGGCCCCGAGCAGCCGCTTCCCACCTGGGATGGCACAGGGATGGCCGAGCCCTGCAGCGCGATGGTGACGGGGTAGTTCAGGAGCACGAGGGTGGAGGGGTACACGAGCGACAGCCCTATCCCTATCGCGATGAAGGTCCCGCCGACCCCCCTCACGAACGGGAACGCCCTGAGCACGAGCCCTATCGGTATGAGCGCGCCCAGCCCGACCGCGAACAGTATGGGTATCAGGGTCACCTGCCCCTCAATCGCCACCGTCACGGGCAGTATTATCAGGGTCCACATGTCGTTTATGATGGACTGGTACGTGCTTGCGATGGGCGAGGCCTGGAGCATGTTGTTCTGGTAGGGGAGCATGTTGAAGCCACCTGCCAGGACGATGGGGGGGACGAGGTCGATGGGCAAGTACGTCTGCCACTTCAGGTTCAGGGACCCGAAGGCGCCTATGCTCTCGCTGACCCCTGTGAAGTAGTTGACGGATACGCCCGCGAAGGTGGCCTCGTAGTTCAGGTACGAGCACGCGCCGTTAGCCAGGCTCGTGAGCCCCGTGAAGTCAGCGGAGGTGCTGGTCACGGTTATCGCCGACCCTCCCGACGTGCTGACTATCGCCGAGGGCGCGATCAGGCTCGCCATGTTGCCGAGCAGGGCCAGCGCGGCGTACACGCCGACTATGAGCATCGCGGTCTTGGCCACCTCCCAGTACTCCGTGGCGATCCACTCCTTTATGCCCGAGCCGGGGAATATCTTGCTCAGTATGTAGCCTATCGCTATGACGTCGAAGGAGAAGGTCAGCGCGATGAAGGCCAGCGCTATCGCGCCGGTATCGTCGCTGGTCGCGGGGTTTATGCACTGGGTGAGGGCCGCGCCCCCGTCCGCCTTCGCCGTACCCGCGAGGATAAGGGCGATTGCCAACAGGCAGATGAGGCTCCTCTTCATGCGACTCTTTTCTATTAACAAGAGCAGCTATAAATATGCTCTTTCAGTGCTTGAGCAGGGAGAACCTCCTCATGTAGGATTCCGCCAGGCAGATGACGAAGTAGGGCAGCAGCAGGAGCGAGTTGATCGCCAGGACCACGTAGTCCGAGTAGGTGCCCGTGAGGGGTATCGTGACGAACTCCAGGGCCGTTATGACGAGCGCTATCGCGACCGTCCAGAGTATGAAGTACTGCGGCTCCTTGACCACGAGGTGCGCGCTCTGCTTCATGGCCGAGAAGACGTTCTTGTTCTCGAGCACGACCGCGGCCGGGGCGTAGAACACCGGTACGAACAGGAAGAAGCCCACGAGCGGCGTGAGGATGCCCTGCAGGCCGAGCGGGAAGCTCAGGATCTCCACCACCGCGAGAACGGCCGAGTAGATGAGCAGCACGGCGAAGACCCTCCCCGTGTACTTCTCGAGGTCTCGCACCACGCTCCCCGAGATGCCCGTGTGCGTCCTCTTGGTCTTTACTATGAGGGTTATGGCGACCGCTGCGAAGCTGAGGAACAGGAGGGAGAGGAACATCGCCACGATTATGACCCCGACCTCGACCATGTTGAGATTGAGGAACACGCTGGCGCTCCTGAGGAAGATGGCGCCGCTCGAGACGTAGGTCGGGACGGACGCGAATACAGGTATCAGGGCCGCTATCACGAAGGGTATTGAGAAGAGCAGGACCAGTCCCGCATGCTCCCTGTATGTCTCCAGCGAATCCGCGAACACGTTTCCCATGAACTCGGTATAACAATGCACGCTAACATTAAAATATATTGGCTGTCCGCGCGCCTACCTGCCCGGGTATGACGTGCCGTTCCCTATGTAGAAGTACTCCCCGTTGTAGAGTGCGGCAGAGGCGTAGTCTATAGGCCACGTGCCGTTCATCCAGGGGAGGTTCGCCGTGATCTCGTAGCTGGTCCTGTTGGCCGGCAGCACTATCCTGTTGGTGTTTACGTAGCACTCGTAAGATCCGCTGCACGGCTCCTCGGACGGCAGGATGGTCTGGTTAAGCAGGCCCATCCATCCGACCCTGATGCCCCCGTGGGCGACCACGGCCAGGTATACCGTCCTGTTCGTCAGGTTCCCGTAGACTACCGTCGCGTGGTAGACTGTCGTGTTGCTGGAGGCGTTCTGCGCCAGGCTCTGGTTCACCACGCCTATCCCGAAGCCCCTCTCCCAGGCCGCGTGGGACGAGACGACCACGACGGCCATGCACGCCATCACCGCGAGCGCGGCCGCCGCGAAGACCAACTTCCTCTCCCTCACGAACCTCGTGACGGCCCCCTCCTTCGCCTTCTTCTCCCCAAGGCAGACCGCCACCATGATGAAGAACAGGAACAGGGCGTAGTAAGGCAGTATGACGTGCGGTATGATAAGCAGCACGGCGAGGCTGAACACCGGCACGAGCTCCTTCCGGTCCGCGTAGAGGAACGCCAGGACCAGCAGGACGGCCGTCAGCTCGAAGACCTGCGAGTACGCGGAGAGGAGGATAGGATAGCCCTTCAGCAGCAGGAGGCCGAAAGGCGAGGGCGAACTGGGCAGTATCGTGCTGCTTAGCGGGAAGAAAACCGCGCCCAGGAACGCGCTGGGGCCGATGGCGATGAAGTAAGCGTTCACCGCGAGGAACACGGCCGCCGCGCCGGCGACGTTGCGGGCCCCCCTCCTCAGCCCGTGCCTGTTCAGCGAGTACGCGAGCAGGAACAGGACGGGGAGCCAGAGCTCCTCCTGCACCGCGAGGCACAGGCCCAGGACCACCCAGACGTGCTTGGAGTCTATCTTGGCGTAGGCCAGGATGACGAGCGCGAGCATCAGGTACGTCGTGACCGAGGACATGTAAGCCAGCGGGAAGATGAAGGAGGCGAGGAGCAGGTACCTGGGCCTGAGCAGGTCCTCCTTATTGATCACCATCCCGAAGACGACGAGCAGCGCGAATATGAACGCCACGGCCTGCAGGGGCAGGTCCGTCGTACCCAGCCCGGCGACGCCCGAGCCTGAGGCGAAGCAGAACGGCGCGAGGGACAGGAAGAAGAGCGCCGGGTAGTCCATCACCCCGATTATCTTGTTCTCGGTCGTGATGGTGACCGGCACACCGCTGCCCACGGCGTACGCGTAGAGCGTGGGCGATACGGAGACCGCGTAGGGGTTGGCCCCGCTCAGGGCTATGCCGACGCCCTCGTACCCGAGCACCTCCTCGTCGTCGAGGTTGTATCCCTTGAACAGGAAGTGGGAGGCGTAGTAGAGCACCATTATCAGGAGCACGACCGCGAAGAGAACGGCCGCCGCCCTGTAGTCGCGCTTCACCCTGGCGAAGTACGCCGCGAAGAGCGTGAGGAAGAACAGGGGGAGGAACAGAACGAGGTAGAGCAGCGGGTTGTAAAGGGTGACCACCGCCCTGGCCACCTCGCCCAGGAGCAGGACGGGGTCTGCGCAGAGGGAGAGCGCGAAGGACGCCGCCATGCCCGCGAAGACTATGTGCAGGATCGCCGAGCCCTTCCCCGCGCCGCCCCTGCCTTTCGCGACGTACAGGATGACGTAGGCGAAGAAAAGGATGAAGAAGGCCAGCGCGGCGAGGGACACCCCCGCCGAGAGGAAGACTACCAGGAGGGTGCCGTTGGCCTCCAGCAGCATCATGAGCAGCGATGCGAATAGCTCAAAGTAGTGCAGCCTGCCGCCCTTGGGCGGCGCCGATCGCTTCCTGGCCAACGCGAACACTGATCAGGTGCACGAGAGGGACCCGACGCTTCCTCCAGAGGCGGTGCCCACTCCCATGATGAGCTGTATCAGAGGCGGCGCTATCAGGACTATTATCAGCCCTATGACCCCTCCGACGATCATCCCCTGGGACCACGCGGTCAGGCTCTTCTTGAACTCCAGGTTCGTAGGCAGGAAGTGCGACACGGCGTAGAGCACGCCTCCTATCAGGAACAGAGTGAGCGCGAGTATACCGACTATCGTCTGGACCGCCCCGACTATCGAGCAGAGCTCGGATGTCAGCGGCGAGACGGCGTCCGCCTGCAGAACCGACAATATGCTTATGAATGTTAGAAGACCCGCGGCCAGCTTGAGCTTGTTGCCAAAATTCATCGAAACAACCTTTTGATATAGTAACATGCACTATTTAAATACTTTATTATGGAATCCGCATTTATGGAACGCGGATGGCGCTCCCCGCCGCCCGCTAGCCCAGCGTCGCGATGATCCCGTCTATCATGCCGTGCACGCCGATCCCTCCCGTGGCCCTGATCGCTATCCTGTGGCTCAGCACGGGCTTGGCCAGGAACTTTATGTCGTCCCTGGTGACCGACTTCCTGCCCTCTATGAGCGCCTTGGCCTTGCCGCACCACATGAACGACAGGTCGGCCCTCGGGCTCGCGCCCATGACGGCATGCATGTCCTTCCTGGTGGCGTCCACCAGCTGGGTTATGTACTTCGCGACGTCGTCCGGGAGCTCGACGGTCTTGGCCTGCTCCTGCATCTCGAGTATCGCGCCGATGTCTATGATCTTCTTGACCTCCATCCTCTCCTCGCGCTCCTTTATCCTGAGCATCGCCTCCTCCTCCTCCATGCTCGGGTAGTCGACGTCTATCTTGATGAGGAACCTGTCGGCCAGCACCTTGGGTATCGGCTCGGTCCCCTCTATCTTGAGCGGGTTCTGGGTGGCGAAGGCTATGAAGGGGCTCGGCAGGGGCATGCTGCTGCCCGACATCGTGACCTGGCGCTCCTCGAGGGTCTCGAGCAGCGCGCTCATGGTCCGAGGCTGGGTCCTGTTGAGCTCGTCTACAAGGAGTATGTTCGTGAAGACCGGCCCCTTGCTGAACTTCACGCTGTTGTCCGAGTCCAGGTAGTTGTATCCGGTTATGTCCCTGGGCTCGAGGTCAGGGGTTCCCTGTATCCTCTTGAACTCGGCCTGTATCGCGCCCGCGAGGGACTTGGTCATGGTGGTCTTCGCGACTCCCGGGACTCCCTCCAGGAGCGCGTGCCCGTTGGCCAGGAGCGCTATGAACATGAGCTCAATCGTCGACTCCTTGCCCGAGATGTGCTTCTTCATCTCCGCCAGTATGTCCCTGTAGGCTTGGCTCGCGTCCATGAAAGTACCATGTTTATTGTGTGCAAAAGCTTTAAATTGCTTTAAACCCTAAAGAACACCGGTGCAGAGATGATCGGCAAGAGCGAGACAGCAAAGAGGCCCGTAACTTCAGCGGAAGCACTAGAGATACTTGAAAAGAGGAAGGAGGACGACAAGCTCGGCTACGAGCAGGAGCTCGCCCACGACCACATAGCGAAGTACGGCGGCGCGAGCGCCGCGGAAGGCAGGAAGATGAAGAAAGAGCTCATGGAGCTAGGCGTGACCGAGGCCACCGCCATAAAGATAGCCGACATAATGCCCATAGACGTGGCCCAGCTCAAGCACATACTGGTGCTGGAGAAGAAGAACTACGACGAGGAGGACATCAAGAAGATGATGGAGATCGTGGAGGGCCACAAGGGCAAGTGAAAGGGACGAGGGAGTGGTAAGTGATGTTGACGCAAACGCCGGAGCAGTTCCATGAGAGTTTCGAGGAGTATGCGATAGTCCTGGACTACCTGCCTACCGGGAAGTCCTATTCGCCCAACCCCGAGCCGCTGGTGCAGCTCCTGGGGGAGAGCAAGTTCACGCTTCTCGAGGCCGTGCCGAAGGTCAGGGACATAAAGGTCAGGGAGAGGGTGTACCTCGGCAAGGGCGAGAGGGACAAGATCGCGCTCATAAAGTCCAGGATAGCCTACTCCGAGCTGACGGAGGTCGCCAAGAGCGAGCTCCCTGTCGCGGTCTACGACATGATAAAGGGCAACGAGGCCAAGTTCGTGGCGCTCTTCAACAGCGCCTCACCGCTCAACATAAGGATGCACTCGCTCGAGCTGCTCCCGGGCGTGGGCAAGAAGCACCTCAAGTCGATACTGGCAGCCAGGGAGGAGAAGCCCTTCGAGAGCTTCGCGGACATCTCCGCGAGGGTCCCGCTGCTCCAGGACCCGGTCAAGCTGCTCACCGAGAGGGTCATCTCGGAGCTCAAGGGCGAGAGCAGGTTCTACGTGCTGACCAGGCCGCAGTACTCCAAGTGAGGCAGTGGCAGTCCACAAGAAGAGGAACGTATTCTCCAACAAGTACCTCTCCATAGTGAGCGAGACGTTCAGGGTAAGGGGCAAGAGGGTGCAGCTCTTCGTGGAGGAGAAGCCAGACGGCGCCATCGTCGTGCCCCGCCTCGCGGACGGAAGGTTCCTGCTGGAGAAGAACTACCGCCACGCGCTCGGGAGAAGCGTGTACGAATTCCCCGCGGGGCTGGTCGAGCCAGGGGAGACCCCGAGGGATGCCGCGCTGAGGGAGCTGGCGGAGGAGACGGGGTACAGGGCGAAGAAGGCCACGCTCCTGTGCGAGGACTACTGGTCCCCCGAGAACAGCCGGCAGAGGCTGTTCTTCTTCTACGCGGACGTCGAGAAGTCGGGCAGGCGGCACCTTGACGACATGGAGGTCATAGGGCTGGCTAAGGTCGGCGGCGATGATATCCGCAGGATGATCCGCGACGGGCGGATCTGCGACGGCAAGACCGCCCTGGCGTTCCTCTATTTCTCAGAATACTTCACGCAAAGCCGCAGCTAGGGGATGGATATTCGGATCGCGCCGGCGCGACCGCGGCTTTCCCTCAGGATCAGGACTTGATGAGGTTGAGGTGCCTCTGGTTCACGATGAGCGTCCTCGTCGTCCTCTTCGAGACGTTGAACTCCACGACGTAGGCGCCCCCCCTCTTCTCGACGACCGTCGCGACCCTGCCCCTGTACCTCGGGTGGGGTATGTCCTTGAAGTTGCCCTTCGGGACTATGGTGACCTTGTCCCCCGCCTTGAAGTTCTTCAGAAGCCCGCTTATGGAGAGCTTCCCAGGCTTGTGATGCCTCGCCAGGTGCCTCGTCCTCCCTTGGAACAGGCCGTGTGATCTTTCGCTCATGCTAAACACCAGAGAATGTACAAAATAGCGTATAGTAGTAAACCGAGAACATATAAATACCTTTCATGTTTATAAAGGAACGGTAGTGGTAGACATGGCAAAGAAAATAGCGCTTCACCCGACCTTCAAGATAGAGAACATAGTCGCCAGCGCGGACCTGGGCGTCGAGCTCGACCTCTACGCGATAGCCAAGGCCTCCCCTGACGTCGACTACGAGCCCGAGCAGTTCCCCGGTGCGATCTACAAGATAAAGGTGCCCAAGGTGGCCCTCCTGCTATTCAAGAACGGCAAGGTCATCTGCACCGGCGCCAAGACCAAGGCGGACATAGAGAAGGCGATCGACCAGGTGGTCAAGGTCGTCAAGAACTACATCCTCACTTCGAGCAAGTAGTCTTCGGGAAGCTCCTTTTCAGCGCCGAGCGATCGGCGGTTTTCACTCCGGCAGAGCGGGCGCCGCCCCCTATTTCTTCAGCTCCCGGAGTATCCTCTTCATCATGAACCTGTACATCGCGTAGAGAACGACGAAGAACAGGGCCATCCCCACCATCAGGTAGTAGACGTTCATGGCCAGGCTCTGCGCGTAGAAGCCCACCCCCATCAGCAGCGCCGTCCATATCGCCGCGCCCAGCAGGGAGTACAGGAAGAAGTCCCGCAGCGACATTCCCGCGAACCCGGCGGGGAAGTTTATGAGCCCCCTCACCAGCGGGATGAGCCTGGCTATGAATACCGTGAACCTGCCGTTGCTCGCGAACCACGCGTCGAACGCGTCCACGGTCCGGCGCTTTATGTGAAACACGTGCATGTGCTTGTAAACGACCTCCTTGCCGAGGTAGTACGCCACCGCGTAGTCCGCGGACATGCCGACTACGCTTCCGAGCATTGCCGCGGCGAACCCGCCAGGCACGCTCACGTAGCCAAGCGCGCCCAGGTAGCCCACAAGGGGGAGAACGACCTCGCTGGGTATCGGGAACGACGCGGCCTCGAGGGCCATGAGCACGAAGATGGCGACGTAGCCGTGCGCGAGTATCGCGGTGGCCAACGAGACGCATATGCCCCCGCCCAGCTTGGCGCAGGTCGCGGCCAGCACACCAGGTAACGTTCCGACCATATGCTTATTTCCCCGCATACCTTTTTATCGGTTGCCTGAAGAATAGGACTGTCGTGAGCGGCATGGAGCGGCATAGGATCGTCTCGAGGGAGCAGATAGTCGACTGCGTGGTGGGCGCGGGATTCCCCCTGCCCGGAGCGAACAGGGTTCTGGCCGGAAGGATCCTGGAGGACAAGGAGTCGTTCGCGATGGCGATAGAGACCGTCGCGTCCCGCCAGGCCGCGGCATGCTGGGACCCCGAGCAGAGGTACGACCCCGAGAGCCCCGCGCACCCCGCGGTGCCCAGGACGCACAGGAAGCAGATATCGAGAGCGGAGATACTCGGGGTGATGCTCGACGAGGGCCTCTCCATAGTGGAGTGCGAGCGGATCTTCGAGAGCAGGGAGGCGTTCGAGTGCGCGCTCAGGGACGTGGTCGAAAAGACCGTCAGGGAGCTGACCGAGTACCCTTCCAGGAGCGCGGACCCGCGCTTCACAACCATGAACTCCATCAGGAGGGACGGATAGCCATGAAGGTCATACGATTCAACCACTCCACCAACGAGCTCAAGCTGGTGCCGGACTCGTTCGACGACCTCTACCTTCTGGCCAGGGTCATCGGGGCGGGGGACAGCGTCACGGCCAGCACCTACAGGAGGTTCAGGTCGACGGAGGAGGACGTCGGAGAGCAGAAGGAGGTCGTGCTGGAGGTCGGTGTCGAGAAGGTCGAGGTGGACAAGAACTCCCACGCGCTGCGGCTCACCGGAAAGATACTGAGCGGCCACCCCGAGGAGTTCGTGAGGATGGGGAGCTACCACACCCTGAACATAATGGAGGGCGACGACGTCACGGTAAGGAAGGCGGAGTGGAAGGAGTACGTTCTGGGCATGATACGGCAGGCCGTACTCGACGCCAGGAAGCCCAAGCTCGGCATAGTCGCGATGGACGACGAGAAGGCGACCTTCGCCTACGTGAAGGGCTACGGGATAGAGGTCGTCACCGAGATATACAGCAGGCTGAGCAAGAAGATGAAGCAGGCGGACTACGGCAAGGCGAGGGAGGCGTACTTCGACGAGATAGCCAAGAAGGTCAACGGGATGCAGATAGACCTCGTCGTCATAGCGGGCCCCGGCTTCACCAAGGACGACATGAAGAAGTACTTCGAGGCCAAGGGGATAAAGATCGAGAAGAAGGTGGTCTACACCGCCGCGAGCGACGCCGAGAGGTCCGGCGTACGCGAGGCGATGCAGAGCGAGGCGGTCGCCAAGCTGCTCTCGAGCGAGAAGATAAAGAGGGAGTTCTCCGCGCTCAACGCGTTCCTGGGGGGCCTCGCTTTCGGGCACTCATTCACCGGCGCCGAGAACGTGATGAAGGCGCTGGACGAGTACGAGGCGGGGATTGTGCTGGTGAACGACTCGGTCCTGAACGACGGGCGCGTGAAGGAGGTGCTGGACGCCGCTTACAACCAGCACGTCGAGATACTCGTATTCAACTCGGAGGACGACGCGGGCATGCAGCTGCACGGGTTCAAGGACATCGTGGCCGTGGGCAAGTCGTTCGCGAAGAAGGGCTGAATCCCTGTTTTTATACCTTGGCGGTGAAACACCTTTATGGGAAAGCTATCTGCCGTACTCAGGCTCACGAGGATAGAGCACAGCGTCATGCTGGTCGTCGCGGTGCTCGCGGCTGAGTTCCTCGCGGGAGGGCTTCCGGCCAGCCTCTGGACGCTGGCGCTCAGCCTGGTAACCCCGATATTCGTGAGCATGGGCTCGTTCGCCATAAACGACTACTTCGACGTGGAGGTCGACAGGCTCAACAAGAAGGCGAAGAGGCCGCTGGTCAGCGGGGCCCTCAGCCCGAACGAGGCGCTCTGGGTCGCGGGCGCGTCCTTCGCCATAGGCGTCGCCGCCAGCGCGTTCAGCGCCTCGGCGTTCGCGATAGCCCTCGTCTTCGCGCTCCTGGCGATAATCTATGCCTCCAAACTAAAGGAGATCCTGCTGGTCGGGAACGCTTACATAGCCCTGAGCATGGTGATACCGTTCATCTACGGCAGCTACGTCGAGAGCGGCGCGCTCGCGCCCTCAATCCTTCCGGTCTGCGCGATGGTCTTCCTGAGCGGGCTAGCGAGGGAGATACACGGGACGATAAGGGACTACTCGGGTGACATAAAGGTGAGGAACGCGAGGACCCTGCCCAAGGCGGTGGGAATACCCGCCGCGGCGGCTTCTGCCTTTGTGCTGTACCTGGCTGCGATAGCAATAAGCGCCTACTTGTTTGTTTATGTTGCGCCCTTCCAGTGGAACCTGATCTACGGCGGGATGGTCCTAATAAGCGACGTTCTGCTACTGTATGTGAGCGTCGGGCACTTGGTCCGCAAGGACGAGAAGTTCTATGATGGTGCGAGGAACGTGTCGCTCGTGGCAATGGCACTGGCGATATTCGCGATCCTCATCTCCGCCCTGCCGCTGGCACATATTTGAAGAGCCTGCGCATCCTCTCGATCTCGCCCTCGAAGTCTTTTGAGAGCGGGGACGACTCGGACTCAATCGTGCTGTAGAAGGCGTTGAGCCCCTCCTTCTGGAAGGCGTCGCCCGGGTGCCTGGGTACAACGTGCACATGGAGGTGCGCGATGGACATCCCGGCGGCCCTGCCCCTGTTTATCGCGAGGTTGTAGGAATCGGTCTTGTACTCCCCGAGCAGCGTCGGCAGCAGCCTCTCGAGCATCAGCCTCAGGTCGGCCATCTCATCCGCGCCGAGCTCGGTTATCTCGATGACGTGCCGCTTGGGCACTATGAGGACGTGCCCGGGCAGCACCGGGTGGAGGTTCGGTATGGCGAGGAAGTGCCCCGTCTCCAGGAACACCTCCTCGTAGACTCCCTCCCCGCAGAAGGGGTCCTGTGCCATTCCATTACCTCTTTATTCTCCTCTTCCTGATGTGCTCCGGCTTCCAGTTGGTGCGCTCGCGCATCCAGACGGTGTGGCCGGATCCGACCAGGAGCCCGAGGATTCCCAGCAGGAGCGCGAAGAGCAGCACCAGCACCACCAGGAGCAGGAAGTACATCTCGGAGAGCTGCTGCTGCAGCGCGCCGACGGTCTGCTGCAGGTCGTTGATGCTCTGCTGCAGGCCCTCGAGCCTCTGCGTGACGAGCGTCGACGGCACCCCGTTGGACACCGCTAGCGAGACCGAGAGCCTCGCGTCCGCCGCGGCGAGGCCGCTGGCCAGCTCGGAGGTCGTGTACGCCTGGTCGAGGTAGCCCGCCTTCACGCTGGCGTTGTCGGAGAGCGCGGCCTTGTTTAGGTAGAACTGGGCCTGCGCCGCGAACTGCGAAGGCCAGGTGCCCACGGTGGCGTTGCCGATGTTCCTCTCCGCGGCCGCGGCCATCTGGCTGTCGTCGAGGTTGGGTATGGGGCTGCCGAAGGACCTCTGGTAGACCGCCGCGTAGAGCGCGGTCGCGTAGTCGCCGTTGGCGTAGGCCTGCTGCGCCGACTGCCCGTAGAGGCCGCCCGCCTGCCCGGCTATGAGAGAGTTGGCGTAGGCGCCGACGCTCTGGGAGACGGTGACGTAGTTGCCGCCCATCGAAGAGGCTATCTGGTACTGCACGCCCGCCGCCTTGCACCATCCGAGTGCCTCGGCGGACTCGTAGACGCTCTGCGCCACGTCGTCAGTTGTCTCGACGGAGGACAGGTCCTGGCGGGATTCGTTGAGCGTTATCTCCGCCCAGTAGTACCGCAGGTTGCCTCCCGTCACGAACTCGTAGTTGGTATCTGTGAGCTGCGGGGGCGTCAGCGACGCGCAGTAGGCGGAGACGTTGGCCTCCACGCCCTCTCCCGCCGCCTTGCTCAGGTCGCGGGCGTTGTAGAGCGTGAACGTCCTCGGGAAGTCGAGGAACGCGAGGTCCGCGGCGGTGTACAGGTAGCCCTTGGTCTCGAGGGTCTTGTACGCCTGCAGGTTGCCGAGGAGCTGCTCCTTGGCCGCGCTGAAGTTCGCGCTGAGGTTGGCCGCGTATCCGCCAGTGTAGCCGAGCGTCGCGTTGACCAGGTCGCCGAAGGCGCTCGTGTTGCACTGCGTGCACGGTACCGCCGATACGGGCAGGCCCGTTATGTTGTATTCCTGCGTGAAGTTGGGGTTGAGGAACGACGGCTGGCTGCTCCCGAAGGCGTACGGTATCGCCTGCGAGACGTTCGAGACCTCCACCACGGGCATCGCGTCGCCCTGCTGGGACAGGTAGTAGAGCAGCGCCTCCATGCTGGAGTTGCCCGCCATGGGCACGAGCATGAACTCCATGCCCCCCTTCGAGGCCGCGCCGATCTTGTCGTAGATGCCCCCTATCAGGCCCACTGCCCCGTCGGGCTGTATGGTGCCCGTCGCCGCGAAGTCCTGCATGAGGGGCTTGCGCTCGAGGCCGGAGACGGCTAGGAGCGTGAACGCGAGCCCTCCGCTCGGGCCCGAGATGTCGCCGGTGGCGTTCTCGATGTCGTAGGTGAAGTTGTACCTGCTGGCGTTCATCCCCGTGTAGAGCGAGGCGTACTGGACGGCCGCCTGCGCCGACGCGAGCGTGCTCTCGTTTATGCTGGCGTTGCCGTCGAAACTGACGCTGCCGTTGCCCGGCGTGACGTTGAGCGTCACCGTGCTGAGCAGGCCCTTCTGCTCGCCCTCGAGCACCGCGGTGGCGTGTATCTGCGTCACGTAGGCGCCCGAGACGCACGCGAGCGAAGAGACGAGCAGCATCGACAGCAGAATCCTAGTCATATTGTCCATAAACCTCCCTGAGAACGTTTCGACGTTCAAGTTTTTTAAGCCTACGCAACGGTTCGCTTCGGGAAGCCGCCCAATGGCTCGGGGCGCGCCGCCTCCCACTGACCCCCTTGGAATTAGGCAAGTAAGAGAAATGCTTAAATATTTATCCAAATAAATAATATTTACTTAAGTATATGAGTGAGAGCATGGATATTAGGAGTAGTTTTGTGGTACTCTGGAATTGGGCGCGGAGGTACGCGAAGGTGGCCTTGCTGACGGCGCTGTTTCTTACCGGCCGCGCATACGCGTCAGGTTTTCCCGGATTCTCCTTTGACATAATAGCCACGCTCAGTTACCTCCAGACCCTCCTCGCGCACCTGGGTCCCATGCTCAGCGCCGTGCTGTTCATAATCGCGGGCATATTCTACGCGGTCGGCCAGCTGCTCCCCGCCACGAAGCGCGCGGCGTTCCACGCCACCACAGTGGACATACTGATGGGCGCGATAATAGTCGCTGTGCTCTCGGTGGCTTCGAACGGGCTCGCGCTGGCATCGACGCAGCTCCTCACGAACATCACTTCCAACGCCTTGGTGTGAAGAGATGCAGACGCTGCCTTTCGGCGAATACGGGTTCAACGTCTCCGTTCTGCTCGTAGGCATCATGCTCGCGATAGCGGGCATCGTCCTGGGAGTGGGATACGCGATCAACAACAAGAAGCTAAAGGAGTTCGGCAAGGAGGAGCTGGTCCAGTCCGTGATAAACGGGGCGCTCGTGGGCGGCCTGCTGCTGCTCTTCGTGGGCAACGGCCCCATAGATTCGCTGATAAATTCGTTGGTGATGGCCAACGGCACTTCGATGAGCTGCGCCGCCTACCTCTCCCAGAACTCGGCGATATGCTTCGCGTACAACTATCTCGTGGGCCCTGGAAAGTACTATTTCATGGGGACGCCGCACGATTCCATACTGACCACCGCGACCACCGCGATACTGCTGCTGCTCGGCCTCTACGCCGTCCTGGGTCTGCTGAAGACCTTCCTGAGCCCGCTGCTCAGCATGATACAGAGCGCAGTGCAGGCCCTCGGGGCTACCGCGGTCAGCGCCGCCGTTCAGGCATCGGTGCTCTCATTCATAGCCGTGAGCGCGCTGACCGTCATCCTCCCCGCGGGGCTGATACTAAGGTCTCTTTACCCGACAAGGAAGCTGGGCGGGTTCCTGATAGCCCTTGCGATATGCCTCTACGTCGTCCTCCCGCTCACGTACGTCATGAACGCGACAATAGCCGGCGCCTACTCGACCGCCACCAACAGCACGGGGCTGGGCGCGGTGAGCCTCAACTCCGCCGGAATAGAGAACAGCGTGGTATCCGCGTCAGGCAACTCGACCAACAGCAGCGTAATCCTGTCCGCGGTGAGCGGCGTCCAGTCGTGGACGTCGAGCTTCCTGAACGGGATGTTCGGCGAGGTGGCCTACTTCATAGTGTACGCGTTCATCATGCCGGCCTTCAGCCTGGTGCTGACCGGGATATCCCTCCGCGAGCTGTCCAGGCTGCTGGGATCCGACACCTTCTTCGGGAAGTTCAACCTGTTGTGATTGGATGGCGGAAAAGGAACTTACGAACAGGATCTACCCGTACGCCTTCTACTCCCTGGCCGCGGTCATGCTCATAGCGAGCGTTCTCTCGTTCAACCTGTACTTCCTCGCTTTCGCCGTCGTGTCTCTGTCCGCGGCGGCGGTGTTCTTCAGCTCCGGTCACCTGATAAACAACGCATTGCTAAAACGCATCGGCACCGTGGACCTCTACGACGGATTCAGGCTCAGCAAGAGGCAGTACGCGGCCACCAGGAAGGCCTCCGGCGGGTACGTCTCTTTATCCGTCGCATTGCTCAGGAAGAACAGCGAGGAGAGGGAGAACGCCGACATCGTCGAGTCGCTGGTGTCAAACGTGAACTTCCCCTTCGAGTTCTCCCTGGGGATATCCACGGTGGACAAAAACAAGGTCCTCGAGGGGCTCGAGACCAAGCGGGGGATAAAGGAGATAGAGATAGCCCGATCAGACCCCGGCAAGTACGACCGGCTGAACAAGCTCAAGCGCGAGCTGAGCGTGATAGAGGGGGAGATACGGGGCTTCCGCGAGCGCAAGCCCCTGATGGTCGGGGCCAAGCTCAGCACATTCTGGCTCGGCCAGAACGAGACGGAGGCGGCCAGGGAATCGGAGAAGAACCTGGAAAGGCTGTGCGGCATGTTCTCGAGCATGCTGGGTTTCGAGTACGAGATGCTGAAGGGGGAGGCCCTTCTGGAGGAACTGACCTTCCAGGGGATGAGAGCATGAGGGGGAGGGCTTACCTTACCGACGCGGCGAAGCTAGCTCCGCTCATCGGATGCCCGGCCCTCTACGAGCAATCCATCGGCGCTGTGGAGAAGGGCGCCAAGGACGGGATATTCGTAGGGAACACCCACTTCCTGCCTTTCTTCTTCGACCCCGGGCTTCTGATGAATCCGCACGTATTCGTATGCGGGATAACCGGGAGCGGCAAGACCTACCTGATGAGGAACCTGATGCTTAAGCTCTACGCCATCTCCGAATCGCTCGTGGTGATCGTCGACTTCACGGGGGAGTACCGGGGCTTCGTCGAACTGGTCGGGGAGGGGAGCGTCGCCCCGGAAACGGTGAACGCCGTCCTGGATGCGAGGGCCAAGGGCATAATCCACGTGGACCTGAGCCGCGCCTCGGGCGAAGCCGTCAAGGTCAGGATGGCGGACGCCGTCCTGTCTGGAATAGCGGAGGGCATGCGCCGGCCCGACAAGCTAGGAAAGCGCAGGGTGTTCGTGATGCTCGACGAGGCTTGGAAGCTGCTTGGCGAGAGCAGGTCGCTGGAGACGATACTCAGGGAGGGGAGGAAGTACTCGCACGGGCTCATCTTCTCCTCGCAGCTGATGGAGGACGTGGATCTCGCGATGCTGTCCAACGCGGGGACGGTCTTCGCGTTCCGCCTCCAGAACGCCCAGAGCCTCGACAACCTTGCCAGGAACTACAACCTGCGCGCACGCGAGACCGAGAGGATACAGAACCTGAACGTGGGGAGCTGCGCCGTCATCCAGACCAACGCATCGAACCGTCGCGGGATGTTCTTCATAAGGAAAGTGGCGGGGGTCGAGGTCGAGCGGTTCTTCAGGATAGTGACGAGTGGTTCAATGGAATTGGAGGTTCGCAAGGGAAGTTTCGAGACGGAGATCAAGCGCATCTGCAGCCAGGAGTCGGCGGCGAGGATCCTCCGCAGCGTCGAGGAATCGGGCTACGCCGAGCTGGACGCGCTCATAGTGGACCTGATAGACGCGGGCGCGGACCGGAGGAGCGTCCTGGCCTCGCTTCGGAGCATGGGCATGGGAGACAAGGACATCGCGGAGGCGTTCGCCATCGCGGTTTCTCGTACGGCTGATGAAGATGGGAAAAAACAATAGCAACCGCAGAGGCTACCTGCAGAGCAGGATGTCAGTAGGAGCGAGGCTGGCGACGCGAATGAGCAGCGTCAAGAGGACGCTCGACCTATATCCGAGCCTCAGGCCCATAAGGTCGGGGACGTGTCTCGAGTACCTTCTCGGGGACGCGGAGGGCTCCGACCACTTCTATTCGGTAAGGCTCGAGGCCGACCGCGCGTATCTCACGATATTCTCGCGGACGACGCCAGTCTATTTCATACAGGAGGCGGTCCTGCGCCTCCTGAGCATACTCCAGACCATAGGCAAGGAATACGAGCCGTCTTTCCATGACCTTTATCCCTACTTGATTCTCGCCCTCTCGAGCCAGCAGACGCGGCAGGCTCTGCTGAAGGACCCTCCCCTGCCGAAGGACAACTCTGACCTTGTGCTGGCCAAGAGGATAATCCAGCTGATGAGGGAAAACGCGGAGCTGAAGGGGAGGCTCGGGATGGAGCTTCGCAGGTCGAGGAGGACCCTCCAGGCCCTGGTGGTCGCGGAGGCGGAGGCGGGAGCGGGAATCGGGGAGATCGCCAAGGCCGCCGAGCTGAGCCGCGAGGAGGTCGAGCGCGTCCTGCCGACGCTCCACGAGATAGGCTACAAGGCGATTCAGGCAGACCCCGACAGGTTCGACTTGGTGAGGATGTGAGCGGCCAGCTGGTCTCTTTCCTGGTGCAGATCGCCCCGATAGCCGCGGGAGCGGCGTTCGTTTTCGTACTAAAAGGGGTGAAATTCCCAGAGCCCGGGATCCAGGTGCGCTTCTCAGGGGGAACCCCCCGCGAGCCAGCGGACGCGGAGGCGGAGGCGGGAGGGGCGCCTTCCCAAAGGAGCGAATCCGCCCAGGAGGAGACCGACCTGCACAGGAGGGAGTTCGAGAGGCTGGTTTACGACGAGCTCATCACGAACGGGATTTTCGATCCTCATCCAGGAGTCGTGAAGACTAACCGCCTCGCTTTCGAGGAGCTCGGGCTGCTGGACGCGAGGAAAGCGGGGCACCTGAAGGGATACCTCAGCGGGATGAAGAGGGACCGCCTCCGGCTTTTTGCCCAGGGCGGCCGTGCTTTGCACAGGTGGGTCCTCCCATACTCGGGGGAATACGGCCTCCTGCTTGCCTATCTGCTGGCCCGCAATCTGGAAATCATAGGTAGTTAGGATGGATGTAATATCGGAATTTCTAAAAATGGTTATCGAGTGCAGCGCCGTGGCCCTTAGCCTGCTGCTCTCCAGCTCAGTACTATTCACGGCGCATTGCGGGCGGGACAGCGACACCCTCGGCAGGCAAGCGATAGGATTTATGGCCCTGTTCGCTACTGCGGTTCTCGTTTACCTGGTGATATGATGCTGAAACTAAGGGAGATGTACAAGAGCCCGTCCTCTCGCGACCATTATGTCTCGTGGCTGCTGACCGGGGTGTGCTTGGCCACCACCAGCTCGCTCGTGCTGGTCGCCGCGAGTGAGGCGTGGTACGCCCTTCTCGTGGCGCCCGCCATAGCTTGGATCTCGATGGCCTTCGCCAGGAGGATGCGCAGGAACAGGATGAGATTCAAGAGCCGCAGCGCGCTCGCTTTCACCGTAATAAACCTTGCCGTATTCTTCGCCTTCGTACTGCTGCTCAGGTGATTCCTTGCCGTGCCGAAAAAACTTGAAGGTCTTCAGGCTGATGCGCATGCCAGACAGGATGGACAGGAGGCTTTTCGTCGAATCGCTGATGGGCGCGCAGTTCATGATGTACCACGATTTTGGCGCCGGTGAGACGTTCCTCATACGCGAGGGGCCGGAAGGGCCATCGATAATGCAGAACGCCCTTCCCGGAATCGAGTTCGATGACGTGACCGAGGGTATCGCGCTGCCCCCCAAGAGGCTTTGCCTAGTGGTGTTCGCAATGCCCGAATGCAGGGACGCGCCCAGGGCGCGCGCGCCGGAAACGGAACCTTGCGAGGGGGTGCTGGACACGGCGTATAGGCTCCTGGGAGGAGAGCCGTCGTCTCTTTTCGTCTCGTTCGCCCCCGTGGACAGGGAATCGCTGCTCAGGATCAAGGGAAAGGTGGAGGAATCAGTGAGCCTTAAGGAAGTGAGGCTCACCAGGAGCATGAGCACCAGGGACAACGCGTACTCCGAGACCGACACGAAGCAGATGGACCTCTACTACGAGTCCGAGGAGAAAAGGGCGCTCCTCGCAATGCTCGAGACCTTGAGCGACGCGGTGCTGGCCAACGGCACAGCCTACAAGGTGACCCTCATGATCGACCCGAAGGACAGGCAGCTCTACGCCTATCTCAAATCCAGGCTCCTGATAACGGAGGAGTTCGAGCTGCACGAAGCCGATCTGGCGGGAATGTTCGAGGCGCTCGCGGCGACGGAGGCGATACCCGTCGACAACCGCTGCGCCTCGCAGCTTCTCGGGTTTTCGAATTCCGTCAGGATAGCGAGGACGATAGGCACGCCCTCAGGGGCGCGCGAAGGGGACCTGCCGCTTGGTAAATACCTGAAGTGCTCCGCCCTTGAGACCGAGCGTGATGTCAGGATATGCAGCGCCACCTTGAACCTGGGGACCATCATAACGGGCGTCCCCGGGACGGGGAAGACGTTCTCCGCCATGCGGGTGCTCGGGAGAGGCAGGGAGCTCGGGGTCCCGAGGATGGTCGTCATATCCCCCACGGAGGAGTGGTGCGCGTTCGGCCGCGGGAGCGGCGCCTACGTCATAAGCCTGTACCGCTCGAAAGTCCCGATAAACTTCTTCAGGTGCGACGCGGGCATAAACCCCGAGAGGTTCTACGAGAACCTTGCCATGCTCCTCGCATCGGCGTCCGACGCCGGGCCTTACCGGAACTCACTGGAGAAGTGCCTGCTCGCGGCGTTCAGCAAGGTGTACAAGGGCTCGCTCTCTCCGGATCCCCTCGAGGTATACGATGCGGTCGAGGAGGCAGTGGTCGAGCGCCACGCCACCCGCACCAACGTGGGCGTGAAGTACACGAAGCACGGGGAGAACATCAGGGCGTCCTTGGAGAGCCTAAGGCTCATGCTCAATCGGCCGGAATTCGCCTTCACCGAGGGTGTCGATTTCGGGTCGCTGCTCCAAAAAGGCGTCGTCTTCGACGTCTCAGGAGTGAGCAACAAGATGAAGCCCTTCTTCTACGCGCTCATCCTGAACCAGGTGTATTGCTTTGCGGACTCGCTGGACATCAGAGGCAACGATGAGCTGAGGCTGCTGATCTGCATCGAGGAGGCGCAGTTGATCTTCGGGAAGGAGGAGAAGTCCGCGGCCACTTCCGACCTGAAGCAGAGAATACAGGACTTCCGCAAGAGGGGAGTGGGCATAGTCCTGATCGCGCACAACGTGCTCGACATAGACCCCGGGGTAAGGCGCCTATGCCAGACGAAGCTCTACTTCAGGCAGAGCACGGACTCGGCGAAGTACGCCGCCGAGGACTTGCTGTTCGAGGAGAAGGACAAGGAGCAGGTCGTTGAGAAGCTCAAGACACTTGAGCACCGAGTCTGCGCGCTCAGCTACATAGATTCGTCTGGCGGGGAGAAGAACGCGGCGCACTCGCTCTTCCTGAAGGTCGCCAAGTATTCCATGGAAGGGGCTCCCGAAGGCGACGTTGCCGGTGAGATAGAGCGCAAGGGGCTGGAGAAGAGGGACGACATGCTTAGATTCGTCGGGGCGGGAGGGGATGCCAAGGCCGGCCTTGCCGTCGAGGTGTTCTATGCGGGGGAGAGGATATTCCACGGGAGGACTGACGTGCTGGGTAGAATAGCCCTGGAAAAGATCGTGCCAGGCAGGCCCCACCGGGCCGTGGTGCACGGGGAGAAGAAGCGCGACGCGAGGGCGTTTTGTTTCATCGCGGGCAAGGGATGCACACTGGTCGTGTGATTCGCAGTCACCGTCAGAAGTCTCCCATCGACTTCTGGCCGTGCTGCTTCCCCTGGACCAGCGGAGCTCCGGATCCGTTGTCGCTCAGGACGTCTATTATGCCGAAGACGCCGTCGTAGCCCGGCTTTATGGTGACCCTCTCCTCCCTTATGTTCTCTATCGCCCTGCCTAGGTTCCTGTCGACCTCCTCTAGGCTCGCCACGTCCGCCTTAAGCAGGACGTTCATCTCGGTCCCGAACCTCTCGATGAGCTTGGCGTAGGTGTCCTTGACGTAGGCGGAGTATACCGTCTTCTTGCTTATGAATGCGAGGACCTCGAGCAGCGGTATCGCGTGCACGAACGGGGCCGCGCCCCTCGGCACGTAGCCCGGCTCCCTGTCGGCCAGCTCGTCGACCCTGTGCAGCACCCCGAGCGTGAGCCTCTTGCCGCAGACCGGGCAGACGTCGTGGTATTTCTCGGCCTGCTCGGGGCTGAGCGAGAGGTTGCACTTCCTGTGCCCGTCGTAGTGGTACTTCCCCTCCTCGGGATAGAACTCTATCGTGGACTTGAGCCTCTTGTTCCTGATGGCGTCGACTATCGCGTCGTAGGAGAGGTCCTTCTCCTCCATGCTGAACACGGTAGCCTCCCTGCCTATCTTCGGGAGGGAGTGCGCGTCGCTGCCCGAGACCAGCGCGTACTTGTCGAGCCCGGATATCCTCCAGGACATGCTCGGGTCCGAGGACAGCCCTGTCTCCAGCGCGTAGATGTGCTGCGCCTGGTCCTCGTATGCCTCCTCTATCGAGTCGAAGCCCGAGAACGATCCGAGCACGCCGAACCACGGGGTGTACGCGTGCGCGGGGAACGTGATTATCCTCTTGTCTATGGAGCGCAGCAGCTCCACGAGCTCCGCCGCGCTCATGTTCAGCGTGGGCCTGCCGTCGTAGGACAGGTTGCCGAACTTCGCGACCGCGGCGTTTATCTGCCCCACGACCTCGACGCTCGGGGCCATGACGCAGTTGTGGAACCTCTTGACCTCGCCTGTCTTGTCGAAGACCGGGAGGTTTCCCTTGAGGCTCTTGTTCTTGGAGAACGAGACGCAGATCTCCGTGGCGAGGAGGAACCGCGTAGGCGCGGCGCCGCCCCTCACCTTGAACAGTCCTGGCCTGTCCTCCACGAGCTTGCCGCTTATCTCCTTGAACCACTCCGGGTGCGTGAAGTCGCCAGTGGCGATTATCTGTATCCCCTTCTCCTGAGCCGCGGCCGCCATGTTCTCTAGCGTGAGCTGCTCGCTGCAGGCCCTGGCGTACTTGGAATGCATGTGCATCTCCGTTATGAAGTCCATGAGGTCACGCGCTCTTGCCTACCCCGTTCCTCGGGCAGATTCCGTTTCCATTTGGCCCCAGCGGGCATTCGCTGCACCGCGGCACCTGCGACTGGCAGATCTTCCTCCCGTGCGCCTTCATCACGTACGCTATGTTCTTCCAGTGCTTCCTGTCAACGATGCGCATCAGGTCCTTCTCTATCTCCCCGGGCTCCCCGCTCCTGCTCAGGCCGATCCTGTACGAGAGCTTGATCACCCAGGTGTCGACGGGTATCCCCTCCACTATCCCGTAGGCGTTTATGAGTATCGTGTTCGCCGTCTTCCTCCCGACCCCCGGGAGCTCCACCAGGGCGTCCATGCTGTCCGGGACCTTCCCGCCGTACTTCTCGTCTATGATCCTGAACGCGTTCACTATGTTCTTGGCCTTGTTGCCCGCGAAGCTCACGCTGCCGACGTACTTCACGAGGTCGTCCGGATTCGCCGAGGCGTAGTCCTTCGCGGTCTTGAAGCGCCTGAAGAGCTCCGGGGTGACTGAGTTCACGACCTCGTCCCTGGTCTGCGCGGAGAGTATCGCCGCGGCGAGCAGGTCCACAGGGGTCCTGAAGCTCAGGTAGTACTCCGCGTCGGGGTACTCCCTCTCCAGCGTTCCGACTGCCTCCCTCCCCTCCTCGTCGCCGAGCGGCCTGAAGGCGCCGGCGCGCTCAGAGCTTGTACCCAATATCCCTGAGGAACTTCCTCCTCTCGGCCTTGCCCTTCTCATCCTCTACACCCTTCGAAGCGGATCCGTCCACGACCCCCATGACCCCGCGCCCGAGCTTCGTGCTCGCGACCACCACCTCGACGGGGTTCGCCGTGGCGCAGTATATCCTCACTACCTCGCTCACGTCCTTCAGCGCGTTCGTGATGTTTATGGGGAATCCCCCCTTGAACAGTATTATGAAGGTGTGGCCCGCGGCTATCCTCGCCATGTTCTTCTCCGCCAGCCTGGTCAGGTCCGGGTCGTTGCCCTCGCTTCTCACCAGGCACGGCCCGCTCGCCTCCGCGAAGGCGATGCCGAACTTGACCCCTGGGACCGATTCGGCCATCGCCTCGTACAGGTCCTCGGCGGTCTTTATGAAGCCGGCGTGGCCCAGGATCACCTGGGAACCCTCCTCCTTCTCTATCTCGACGATCTCCGTCTCCATCGCAAACACCATCGCGCGCGGCGTATCCAAAACCATTACGACTCGCACATTTTTAACCTGATGTCAATGCTCACGCAGGGGCGGTATGAAAAGAAGAAGGAAAAGAAAAAAGAAAGGAAAAGGAAGCGCGCTTCACTTGGTGAGCTGTATCTCTATGGTGCTCACTTTGGACATCGTCCCGTCCTCGTTCTGCAGCTGCTCCGAGTTTATCGCGATGTTCTCGACCCTGGCGTCCTGCAGGAACCTGCTCCTGGAGATCTCGGCCACGTCCACGGCCCTGGAGATTGTGTTGCCCCTCGCCTTTATCCTCACGGTCTTGGCCCCGTTGTTGAACTGGGTGACCACCGCCAGCACGTAGTTCATGGCCGGCTTCTTCCCGATGTACACCACGTTCTCAGGTATTGTGCTCTCCTTGTGCTCTATCTCTTCCATCTCCGCCATTGTTCCACCACTTCGTGTGAGTAGCAAGCCGTGTCTGTCGCTTGTTACAAATTGCCACTAAGGCTATTTAAAGATTCCTCAGCAAAGGGTGCTGTTCGCATAGCACACGCTCTCTGCGGCGGTCTGGGGCAGCGACCCGTACTCGCAGTCCACAACCACCGAGGGCGTCTGCGTTATGTTGTAGTAGCTCGCGAGCACCGCCTGGTTGTTTATTATCTGCGGCGCGGTCTCGAGGCACGTGTCGAGCGTGGCGTGGTCCAACCCGGAGACGTTCGCGATACCCGCAAGGGTCGACGGCTGCACGTAGGATCCCGTGTAGAGGGATTCCAGGTCGGCCGCGAAGTTCTTGAAGTTGGGCTGCTGCGACGCGCAGAACACGTACCTGCCCAGCGTCAGCGCGTTGCCCGCGCCGAACGCGGCGGACATCGCCTGGGTGCTGGGGCCGTTGAATATCTTGACGGTGAGGTTTGCCTTGCTCCCGAGCCTGCTCTCAAGCGACGTGGCGTTGGCCAGGCTGGCTATCGAGCCGGTGGCGTAGGGGTCCATGAACCAGTAGACGCTCATCGGGGACTGAGGGTTGCACGCGTACTTGCCCGCAAGCTGCACCGTCCCGAGCGACACGACGCGGTTCTTGGATATCGCGGAGGGGATGGCCATCTGCATCGAGGGCGTCACCTTGGACAGGTCGGCGTCGCTCACCAGGAACGAGACGAGGAACGGGGCCCCGCTCTCAGGGTTCCTCGCCTTAAGGCTCACGTACCACTCGCCCGACTGCGGCAGGTAGACCGCTGAGGCCGAGCTCACGTTCGAGAAGTACGGAAGTATCGAGAGCGAGCCGTTCACCGTCGCGTAGCTGGCGAGCACCTTCTCGGTCTGGTTCTCGACCTGGGCCGCGGTGTGGATGGGCGTTGAGGCGCACGTCCCGTTCAGCTCGTAGCCCGAAGCGCAGCCCGAGACGGGCTGCACCGTCGTGGTCGCGGTGGAGTTGCCGGGGTTGATTATAACCGGCTTAAGGTAGGAGACGACCAGGAGGAGCGCGAGCAGCAGCGCTATCACTATGACGAAGGTCACGTGTAGGCCGTCAAGCCCTCCGAGCTTCCCTATGGGCTTGATTATGATGCTGGGCTCCTTGACCGCCTCCGTTTTGTCCTTCATTCTAACACCAAGCGGGTCCGACGGGATTGTCATAAACGCCTGCGGCCGAGGCCACATCCGCCTATTTTGAACCCGTGACCTTTGCCTTAGGACGGCATCGCTCTATCCAAGCTGAGCTACGGACCCTTGCATATAATGGACAAAGTGCATATTTATGCTTTTTGAGAGGTCGCGAATCCGCTCCGTAATCAAGATAAATGACGCGGGCACAATTAAGTCACGATACCATGCGACTGCACGAGGAAGAGCTCGACCGCGTTATCGATTTCATGCTCACCGCGGACAAGCTGAAAAGCACCGACCGGACGGGATGGGTCATGCGCAGGGTGAAGAACCCTGAGCACGTGGGAGACCACTCCTTTAGCACGGCACTGTTCTCCTACGTCGTTGCGAGGAGGATGGGCATCGACGCCGGGAAGTGCATGACGATGGCGCTGATACACGACATCGCCGAGGCGAGAATAGGGGACATCGCCACGCGGGAGAAGGAGGAGGACCAGACGGTCAGCAACGCGGAAAAGCAGAAGATGGAATCAAAGGCAATGGGAGAGATACTTTCCCTGCTCGACAAGGACGTCGCTTCCGAATTCGGTGCCCTCTGGGAGGAACTCGAGGCGGGCAGGAGCGAGGAAGCGAAACTGGTAAAACAGATGGACAAGCTCGATTACGTCCTGATGCTAGTGGAGTACTCGAAATACATGAACGACGGGGAGCTTAACGAGTTCCTGGCCACCGCAGGAAGCAGGATCTCAATCCCCGAAGTGCGCCGCATATACGACAGGATAAAGCGGGATCTTGCCAAGTCCAGGAAGAAATGACTACATCCTCTCCACTACGCCTATGCCCAGCAGCGCAAGCGCGTTCCCCATTACCTGCCTGAAAGCCGCAACTATCGCCAGCCTCTCCTCCATCGCCTCGCCCCCCTTGAGTACCGGCATCGCCTCGTAGAACTTGCTGAACTCCGAAGCGAGGTCGAGCAGGTAGTCCGTGATGACGTTCGGCCGGTATTCCCTGCACGCCTTCTCCGCCGTCTCCCGGAACCTTCCCATCAGCTTGACGAGCTCGAAGTCCTGTCCGCGTGACATGTGAACGAACCCCCCCGGAGAGGCGAACGCCCCGGCCCTCTCGAGTATCCTGGACGCCCTGGCGTACGTGTACTGGCAGTAGGGCCCGGAGTTGCCCTCGAAGTTCAGGGCCTTCTCCCAGGAGAAGACTATCTCCTTCTCGGGCGCGATCCTGAGGAACTCGAACTTTATCGCGGCCAGGGCCACCTTCTCCGATATCTCTCCGGCAGAGTCCTTGTTGGCTATCTTCTCGCTGTTCGATACTATGTCCAGCGTCTTGGCCTTGACCTCGCGCAGCAAATCGTCCGCCGTGTAGCTCCTGCCCTCTCCCTGCCACGTGCCCTTCCTGGTGCTGAGCCCGCCCTCGGCGATCCTCACGACCCCGTAGGCCAGGTGCACTAGGTTGTCCGCGCAGTCCTCCCTGCCCGCGAGGGAGAACATCAGCTTCAGTATGAGCTGGTTGTAGTACTGGGACGCGTCTATGATGTTTATGGCGCGCTTCTCGTTGCCGAACTCCCCGCCCTCGCCCTCCGCAGAGGTCGAGTAGAGCGGCTTCCCGTTTGGCTGCGCCTCGATGAACCTCTTGTAGGAGAAGCCCCCCTCTATTATTCCGAATTTCCACAGGTGGAAGGCGAAGTCCTTGCCCAGGTAGGTGGCGGCCCCGTTGCTCCTGACTATCACCTTGGAATCCTCCCTGGAGCCCTCGAGCTCCTTCGCGAACTTCGAGAGCCTGTCGAGTTTCACCACCGTGCAGCCGGCGTACTTGCCCTCCGTCGGCTTCTCCACTATGTTGGCCTTCTCCGCGAACTCCAGGGCCTTCTTCAGCAGCAGCGCGCGCACTATGTCGCTCTCCCAGACCATGACGTCGTGGTATATCCCGTAGGCGAACGCCGTCTCGGACTGCGCGAGCACGCACCTCTCGGCCATGCCCCTTATCGCCACGGCGTCCGCGGAGCCCACGTCCTCCATTCCCTTGAGTATCTCGTACATCTCCGCCTTCAGCTCGGGCTTCTCGGCGATCCGCTTGTTCACCTCGACGTACTGCTCGCCAAGCCAGAGGTCGAACTTCTTGTCGGGCTTGTCGCTCAGGTTCCTCCAGCCCCACGCGCTCTCGGCTATCTGCAGGCCCAGGTCGTCGATGTAGTCCTCCCTCTCCACGGCGTACGAGCACGCTGACAGCAGGTTGCAGATCGTGTCCCCGAGCAGCGCGTTCCTGAGGTGCCCTACGTGCCACTGCTTGTTGGGGTTAACGCTCGGGAACTCCACCATCACCTTCTCCCCGTTCCCCATGCCGCTCCTTCCGTAGAGCTCCCCGCCCTTGCCGACCTCGGCGACGACCGCCGCGGCGTAGGCGTTCTCGTCCAGGAACGCGTTCAGGTATCCGTTGAGCTCCTCGATCCGCGAGACGAACTCCACCGCCCCCAGCTCAGGCAGGATCTCCTTGGCGATTTCGCCGGGCCTCTTGCCCAGGACCTTCGCCAGCCTGAAAGACACAGACGAGGAGAGGTCTCCCTTGGACGCCTCCCCCGCGGTTATGGTAAGCCCGATCTTCAGCGCGTCAGCGTCCACCGCGGGATATATCTTCGCTATCGCGCCGCGCAGGGCCTGCGCGAATCCCCGCCTAACTTCCCCGCTCGAAATCTCCTGCATGGCATCACTCGTCCTGGTCGAAGTCCTTTATCAGCCGCGGTATCTTGTCCACTATGTCGGACGCCAGTATGTGGTTACCCTTCTCCATCTTGAGCAGGTCGCCTATCCTCGCGTTGACGTACGCGCCCGCCACGGCCGCCTCGAAGGCCGTGGCCCCGGCCCCGGCGTAGCCCCCGATTATCCCGGAGAGCACGTCGCCGGTGCCCATGGTCGCGAGGGTGGATGACTCGGCCTGCACTATCTTCGCGACCTCCCCGTCGGTCACCACCGTCTCGTGGCCCTTGACTATCAGGTTGCAGCCCAGCTTCCTGGCCTCCGCTACCGCCTTCTTGAAGCGCTCCTCGAGGGTCGCGTCCTTTATGCCGGATCCCGAGAGTTCCTCGAATTCGATGTCCTGCGGGGTAACGATCGCGTTCGGATCGAGCTTGTGCCCGCGCCTCAGCGCGTATATCGCGTCGGCGTCCACCACCACCTTCTTTCCCTGCGCGATCGCGCTCTCTATTATCCTGTCCGCCATCCTCAGTGCGCCCTCTTTCCTGCCGATCCCCATCCCGATGACTATCGTGCTCATCCTGCCTATGTCCCTCTCCATCGCGGCGAAGTCCCCGTCCGCGATCGTCTCGGTGCCGAACCTCTTGACTATTATGTTGGCCGAGAGCGCCCTGACCTCCCCCTCGATGGCCCCGGGGACGCACAGGTACGCGTAGCCGGTCCCCATGCGCAGCGCGGCGAGCGTGCTGTAAACGGCGTTGGACGCCAGGACCGGCGCCCCGTGGTACTCCGAGCTGCCCGCGACGACCATGACCTTCCCGTTGTCGTGCTTGCTCGAGTGCAGCTTCCTGGGCCTGCTGGCGAGCATGAGGTCCCCCGGGCCCGCGAAGATCTCCGCGTCGATCGGCATGCCTATGTCCTCCACCACGACCTCCCCGGCGCTCTTCAGCCCCGCGAGGTATGTCTTGGGCTTGTGGAATGTGACGGTGTAGTCGGCGTTGACCACGACGTCGCCCGCTCCCGTGTCGGCGACCAGCCCGGAGGGGACGTCTATCGAGACGACCTTCTTCTTGGACTCGTTGATCTTCCATATGAGCGACGCGGCGTCAGCGCTCATCTTTCCCTTGAAGCCGACCCCGAACATGGCGTCGATTATCAGCTGCTTGCCCTCGAGGCAGTTCTCCTCCCTCTGGATGTTCTCTATTATGTCCCCGAACGGGCTGTGCTCGATCTCGTGCAGGTTGTCTAGCGCCGGCCCGAACTTGACGTTGCGCTTGCTGCCCACTATGCCGACCGTGATCTTGTGGTGCTTTATCAGGAGCCTCGCTGCCGAGAATCCGCTGCCGCCCTTCCACCCCAGGCCGCAGACCATGAGTATGCTGTCCGCGTCCTTGAACTGCTTGTTCACGAACTTGGCCACGGCGACGCCCGCGCTCTCCATCAGCTGCGAGCCGGACATCCCGAGCGCCGCGGAGTTGAGCTCTATCGCCTGGAGCTCCCTCGCGCTTATGACCTTGCGGGTGTGCTCGGCAAACTCTTTTAATTCTTGCATGGGCATAATAAGCGTAGCAGCTTAAAATAGCTTAGCGGTTGGTGCCCTTGAAGATCTACAAGACGAACAACAAGTTCATCCTATACCTACCCTTCGACGTCATAAAGCAGCTGGGCATAAAGGGGGACGAGGAGGTCGAGTTCGTCAAGTTCAAGGGCAACGCGTTCATATTCGCCAAGAAGGCGGACATACCCAGGCTCCTGGCTGCGCCCGCGGCTCCGCAGGCGATAAGGCAGCCCCCCCTGGGGCCGTCCCCGAGGCTCGACATCTCCCCCGACGAGGTGGCTGTGCTCAAGAAGCTCGACACCTTCAGGTACACCGAGAGGACCACGACCAACGTGGCGAAGATCCTGAGCGACCAGGAGAAGAGGCTCCTGGAGGGGCTCATAAAGAAGCAGTCGGTGATGCTCTTCAAGGACAAGAAGGACAGCGTCTACAGCATCTCGAAGGACGTCTACGACAAGTTCCTCATGAGGAAGAAGGCGTTCATCGTGCCCACGCCCGAGCCGCCGAAGCCCGCGGCGAGCGCGAAGAGCCAGCCGGTCCCCTACATCAGGCTCGCGGGCGCGACGCAGAACGAGAACATAGAGAGGCTCGAGAAGGAGGGCTTCCTGGTCCTCTCCACGGAGGCCGAGGCCGCCGCGGTCTCGCTCGCGCTGGAGGACAGCGTGAGGCACGGCCTCGTGCTCGGCACCCGTGCGTTCAACAAGAAGTTCTACATAATCCTCAGGGACTTCTTCAACAACAACAGCGGCAAGGTGCTCAAGTCCCTCAAGGAGGGCCCGAAGAGCGTGGACGAGCTCGCCAAGGACACCGGGATGGACGAGGACGCCATAAGGGCCATGATGTACCTGCTCGCGGAGCAGGGCGACGCCAGCGAAAGGAGGAGGGATGTGTTTGCCCTCATCTGAGAGCGGAGGCGGGGTCCCCGTCAAGGAGGCGCAAAAGCCCATCTGCCACTGGTGCTTCAAGCCGATAGACGGCAAGCCCGTGTTCCTGAGCTACGACCTGGACCTCCCGACTCTGCGCTTTCACGACAAGGACGAGGCGGACAAGTTCCAGCTGGCCCTGATGCTGGGCGAGGACGGCCCACTGTGGAAGGCGTACGCGAAGCGCATGGCAGCCTACGACAAGAAGGTCAAGGCCGCGGAGGCGCGGGAGCTCAAGAGGCTGGCGCGGCGGAGCTCTGGGGCCAAGGTAAAGAGCAAAACCGCCTGAGCGATTTCCCGCTCAGTGCGCCACGAAGTGGTCCAGGACCATCACGAATATCGTGAAGGCGGCTATGAGTATGAGCACGAACCTCGCGTTCATCCTAGGGCCCTTCTCGGGCGCGTCGTAGAAGCTGAGTATTCCTGCCTGCTGCTGCGGTGTGGATAGAGCCATCTGATGACCTGCGCTAAGACATCGCAGGATAGGAATTTATACCTTGCTGAGCGCCGGCAGGTCCGCCAACGCATTTATTTTAGTTCATCCAAAAGACGCTCATGGCAGAAGCCGCGAAGAAGCGCAATCCCAACGTCTACCTGTACGCCGCGCTGGCGCTCGTGCTGGTCTACCTGTCGGCTTACGCGTACGTGAACTACCTCTACCAGGGCCCGTCCTACCTTTTCCAGGCCGACGGGAAGAGCTTCCGCATAGACATGGTCGCGGCTGACCAGCAGTCCTGGGAGAAGGGCCTGATGAACGCCACGATAACCAACGCCACCATGATGGTCTTCGTGTTCCCGGTGTCCGGGATATATCCCTTCTGGATGGAGAACACCTACTCGAACCTGGACATGATATGGCTCAACGTCAGCGGGAGTACCGGCAAAGTAGTATACCTCGTGCAGAACGCCACCAGCTGCGTCGGAAAGACCCTGGGCTGGTGCGAGAACAGCACTTACACCCCGACCGCGGACGCCGACTACGTCATAGAAGCAAAGGCAGGGTTCGCCAGGGCAAACAACATAACCGTCGGAACCGCCGTCAGGCTCACCAGGATAGGCTGATCCCCCTACTGGCCGACGAAGGCCCCCTTCAGCGCCTCGCCGCACTTGCAGTGGCTCCTTTCCGCAGGGATCGCGGACACTACCTCGGGGATCAGCCTCTTGAGGTCCGCCACGCGCGTCGCGAAGATCCTGTTCACATCTTCGAAAGTGACGTGCTTTATGTCCGGCCTGCCCTCCAGGCCCGAGTCGTAGTCGGTCACTATCCCTATCCCCAGGTAGCACATCTCCTTCTCCCTGGCCAGCGCGACCTCCGGGTACTGGGTCATGTTTATCAGCTGGAACCCCTGGCCGGCGAAGAACCTCGATTCGGCCTTCGTTGAGAACCTGGGTCCGTTGATCACGACCACCGTCCCGGCGTCGTGGTATTTCAGCCCGAGCCTGTCCGCCGCCTCCATGGCGAGCTTCCTGAGCTCCGGGCAGTACGGCTCGGCCGTGCTGACGTGCGCGACGCTGTCCCCGTCGAAGAACGTGTCCTCGCGTCCGTGGGACATGTTGACGAACTGGTCGAAGAAGACCAGGTCGCCGGGCTCGTACTCCGCGACCAGGGAGCCGACCGCGCTGGACGCTATCAGCCTCTCGACCCCTATGCTGCTCAGGGCGTCTAAGTTGGCCCTGTAGGGCACCTTCTGCGGAGACAGCGTGTGCCTGGCGCCGTGCCTGGGCATGAAGGCGACGTTCCTGCCAGACACCTTGCCTATGGATATGACCTCGCTGGGCCTGCCGTAGTGGGTCTCCACCACGACGCGGTCCGGATTCTCCAGTAGGGAATAGAAACCGGATCCGCCGATTATCCCTATCTCCGCAGAGCGCTCGCCGTTTCCCATCATCCCCTCCTCACCTCCTCCCATATGCCGAATTTCTCCCCCTCAAGCTCGGCCTCAGCGTACGCCTGGGCGTCCTCCCTGTTCACGAAGTAGGTGGGGAGCCCCCAGAGCACCGGAGCGGTCGGGTTGATAGGGGAACCCTGTGACGATACGAAGAATCCCTCCTGCTTTAGCGTGAGCACCTTCCTGTCGAGCAGCAGCCCAACCGCCACCTTGTACTTGAAAGTGTACTCGTCCGTCGGCCCGTCGAGCCTGAGCTTCTTGAAGTATTTCCAGTTCACCCCCTGCGCGTCGAAGAGGTTCGGAACCACCTCCGCCTGGGCGTTCTCGAGCCTGGTGTCGTAGTCGCCGCCGTAGACGTCCTTCCCAGTGACGATGCTTACCTGCCTTGAGGGCCGCTCCCCCCTCGCGCCCGTTTTGAAAACCTGGCCCATGCAACCGTCCCTCTCAAATCCCTTCACTCACTACTTCGGGGTTCACAATTAAAAGTATTGTGCATGCGTCCGCAGGGGGCCGCTCCCCCCCGGACGGCTTCCTTCGGGATCACTTGCCCTTGGCCTTCTCTTTGCCCTTCTTCGCGGCTCCCATCCTCTTCCTGGCGAAGAAGATCACCAGTATCAGGACGACGACCACACCCGCCGCCATCTCGGTCGTGGAGATCCCCGGCGCCTGGTTGACCGAGACGTAGTAGTTGTTGGAGCCGGAGAACTGCTGGCTGACCGCCCCGTTGGCCTGCTTCCACTGCTCGTATATCGTCACAGGGTAGTTGCCCGGAGCCCCCTGCGAGTCCGCGCTGACCAGGAAGGTCACGTTGGCGCTCGCCCCCGGAGCGAGGTTGCTGACGTAGTACGTCCCTGCAACCGGGGTTATCGGGTAGGTGCTCTGCAGGCTGAGCTGCATCTCCTGCGCCGCCATGGTTCCCGTGTTCTTGACCACGAAGACGATGGGCACGTCAGTCGATCCCGGAACCACGGAGGAGCTCTCGCCCGTCACGTTGAACTGTGCGGCCGGCGTGAGCGCGAGGTTGAGCGTGTGCTCCCCCGTGTACATCGTCCCGTAGCTGGCCGAGTAGTAGCTGAGCCCGGCGATGACGCTGGCGTTGCCGTTGGTCCCCGTTCCGGTGGAGGAGAGCAGCACGGGCTCTTCCACGGACTGGCCGGCCTGCAGGGTGCCTATGAAGAAGTCGTCGACCGAGCCGAGAAGGTTGGTGCCGTTGTTGGCCTGGAGGTCGACGCTCACGTTCTTTGCCGTCCCGCTGCCTATGTTCTGTATCACGAGCTGCACCGTCTGGTTGTAGCCCTGGTAGAGGGCCGCCGGCTCGGGATTGGCGAAGCTGAGCTTTATCTGCGGGCTCGCTATCGCCACCGTCTCGGTGAGGTTGAGCGTCTCGCTGTACTGCCTGCCCAGGCCGGACTTGTAGGATATCGCTATCGGCAGGGTGTAGGTGCCGTTGCTGATGGTCTTGCCCACCTGGTAGCTGGCGCTCGCGTTTATCGAGGCGCCCGCAGGGAGCGAGCCCACGTTGAGCTGGCTGACGCCGAACGGCGAGAAGCCGGTCGCGTTGAGCGGCGTGATCACCAGGTCCTTCGCCGTGTCGTAGCCCGAGTTGGTGACGAATATGTGGAGGACGAACGGGCTTCCCGGGACCACCTGGGACGAGTAGGCGACGGCGGTCACGTTGGGCACGCCGCTGACGTAGAAGCTGAGCGGCATGTTCGCGGTGCCTATGGTCGTCACCCCGTTCTGGGTCGCGTGGTACGTGGCCACGAAGTCGACCCCGTAGGTGCCCGTCGCCGTGTTGTTGGGCACGTGGAGCTTGTACGTGAAGTATCCCGCGTACAGGCCCTCGCCCATCGTGGATATCAGGTAGGTGCCCGACGGCGAGTAGTTCAGCAGCGGATACGATCCCGTGAGCTGGAGGTTGACGTCGCTGAGCGCGTCGTTGTACGAGTCGTAGAGCTGGAATGATATCGTCACGTTGCTGCCCGCCACCACTGGGGTGGGCATGACCGCCACGTTGGCGAGCGACAGCGCGCCGGACTGGGCGGACTGCGCCTGCGCCAGCCCGAAGAGCAGGGGCACGAGCAGCAGGATCCAGATTGCTTTAGTCGTATTTTCCATGAGATCACTTATTCGTTTATATCTTTGAACAGGAAGAAGCTCAGCGCCAGCATCACCGCCGCGAACACTATGAGTATGGTCGAATCAATCATGAACGCCCCGAAGGGCAGCGAGCCCTTGAGCATTATGTCCCTGACCGCGTTGACCGCGTAGGTGAGCGGGTTGAACGCCGCAACTGGGATGAGGAACGCGGGCAGCGAGGACACCGGTACCAGCGCCCCGGCGAGGAACGACATGGGGAGGGAGACCACCTGCGCCACCAGGGCGTAGGTCTGCGTCTGCTTCATCCTTATGGCCAGGGACACAGCTATGCAGCTGAACCCGAAGCCGACGAGGAATATGACCCAGAGTATCTCGAGCGTCCCGACCAGCCCGGAGGCGATGCTCGCGCCGTAGAGTATCCCTATCGCCAGCGCCACGTAGGCGCTGAACGCGGACTGGAACGTGCCGTAGAAGACCTTGCTGAGCAGTATGGAGAACTTGTTTATCGGGGTGACTAGGAAGGCCTTGAGGTTCCCCAGCTGCCTGTCCTGCAGCACCGTGAAGCCGCCGCTGAATATGGCTCCGGTCGTCGCGACGAGCACAAGTATCCCCGCGACCGTGAAGCTGATGTTGTTGCTGGTGGCGCCGTAGGCGGGGTTTGTCACGACCGATATCCCCCTGCCCTGCGCGTACCTCTCGACCAGCTTCTCGTTCATGCCGGCCGCCGCCTCGCTTATCGTTCCGCTCGCGACCGCGGCCGAGGCGGACGAGGACGCGTCAACGTAGACGTAGACTTCGGACGAGGATCCCGCCGAGAAGCCGCTGGGTATGACCACCACCGCGGCGACATCCCCCTGCGTGAGGAGGTTGAGCGCGTCCTGCTGGTTCGTCACGCTGGTGATGCTTAGAGATCCGCCGGAAGTGAGCAGGTTTATGAAGCCCAGCGACGTCGCCCCCGTGTCGTAGTTGACGATCGCTATCGGGACGTGCTTGGGGGCGTTGCCTATGCTCCCAAGGAGAAGGATGAATATTACCGGGAAGATGATGGTCCTCGCCAGGCTCGGGCCGAGGTTCTTCTTGAATATCAGCATCTCCCTCGCGAGCAGCGTAAGCGCGTCCTCCATTATGCTCATAACATCATCTCCTTCCGAATCCCATGCTCTTGCCGACGTATTCGCCGGTGGCGTCCCTCACGGAGGAACCCGTCAGCTTCAGGAAGACGTCGTCTATCGTGGGCTCGTGCAGGCTCACGCTCTGTATCTTTATGCCCGCGGCGGTTATGGCCTTGATCAGCTTCTCTATGGACTTCACCGCGTCGCTCTTGACCGAGGTTATCACCTTGTTGCTCAGGACCTGCGGCTCCAGGCCGAGCTTCTTGAATATCTGCGCGACCTTCGGGAGGTCCTCCTTCTCCGCGGATATCTCTATTATGTCGTTGAGCCCTATCTGCTTCCTAAGCTCCGTGGGCGTCCCTACCGCTATCAGCTTTCCGTGGTCTATGATCGCGATCCTGTTGCACATCTGGTCGGCTTCCTCCAGGTACTGCGTGGTCATCAGCACCGTGACGTTCCTCTCCCTGTTTATCTCCCTGAGCATCTGCCACATCCTGGTCCTGTTCTGTATGTCCAGCCCCGTCGTCGGCTCGTCGAGGAAGAGTATGTCCGGATCGTGTATGAGCGCCTTCACCGTCTCGAGCCTGCGCTTCATGCCTCCCGAGAAGGTGCCGGCGTACGACTTGCGGAAGCTCTTCAGGTCGGCGAGCTCCAGCGAGCTGTCTATCTTCTTGATGAGCTTGTCCTTCGGCACGTGGTAGAGCTCGCCGAAGATCATGAGGTTCTGCTCCGCGGTGAGCTCCGGCTCGACCACGGTCTCCTGCGTCACCACCCCGACGGTCTTCTTGGCCTCGTTAGGGTTCTTCTGCATGTCTATGCTGTTGACGTGTATGCTGCCCGAGGTGGGCTTGAGCAGCCCTAGGAGCATGTTTATGGTGGTGCTCTTGCCGGCGCCGTTCGGCCCGAGCAGACCGAAGATCTCGCCCTTCTTTATCTTGAGAGTGACGTTGTCGACCGCGGTGAAGTCGCCGAACTTCATGACGGCGTTGTCTATCTCTATGGCGTACTTCTCATCCACTGAACTCACTCTCTATCAAGGTCCTTAAATCCTTTAGCGCTCTTGTTCTTATTCTTTTTGAGCGCGCCATGATCCTGTTCCCCTTCGCCGTCAGCTCGTAGCGCTTCTGGGTCTGCGCGCCCTTCTTCACTGCCTTGTACTTCACGTAGCCCTCCTTCTCTAGCGAATTTATGGTGTTGTAGACGTCCGACTTCTTTATCCTGGAGAACATCGGGCTGCTCCTGAAGTGCTTTAGCATGGCGTAGGGGTGCATGTCCGTCTTCTTCAGGTGGACGAGGACCATTATCTTGAGCATCCCGCGGACTATCGTGTCGTCGAACTGCTCGAATATCTGGTCGTATTCCTTCTCCGCCCTCTCACCTGTTGCATCTAGTTTATTTCTAGACCAGTCAACATATATAAAATGCACGGTCAATCTAGTTTATTTCTAGACCAATCCGCTTTTCGGCGGCTTCGGGCCTGGGCATAACGCCGACGCAACGGAACGGCAACGCTATTAATTTTACCAGTCCAATTACTGCACACGCGTGGTTCAGATGGACAATTACAGGGAGATGGAGGAGAAGTGGCAGAAGGCCTGGGACGAGGCGAAGATCTTCGAGAGCGAGCCGAACGACAAGCCGGGATACGAGGTCACCGCGGCCTTCCCCTACGCGGACATGCCGCAGCACATCGGACACCTCCGGACCTACGGGACCGCGGACGCGCTCGCCAGGTACAAGCGAATGAAGGGGTTCAACGTCATATACCCCATGGCGATACACGCCACCGGAACCCCCGTGCTCGCGATAGCCAAGAGGATGGAGGCCGGGGACGCGGACCTCAAGGAGACGATGAAGATGTACGGGGTGAGCGACGAGGCCATGCGCAAGATGACCGATCCCGTTTTCATAGTGGAGTATTTTGCCAAGGAGCTCGAGGCGGGGATGCACGCCGCCGGATACAGCATGGACTGGCGCAGGAAATTCGTCTCCACCGACCCCTTCTTCAGCAAGTTCATAGAGTGGCAGTTTGGGATACTCAACGAGAAGGCCTTCCTGACGAAGGGCAAGCACCCGGTCGGGTGGTGCCCGCGGGACCAGAACGCCGTCGGGATGCACGACACGAAGCACGACGTGGAGCCGGAGATAGAGGAGCAGGTCGCGCTGAAGTTCGACGTGGAGGGCGAGGACGCCAAGATGGTCTGCGTCACCTACCGGCCCGAGACGATCTACGGGGTGACCAACGTCTTCGTGAACGAGCACGCGGTCTACGCGCTCTGCGAGGTCAACGGGGAGAAGTACTACCTGGCCAGGGCCGCCGCGGAGGGCCTTGCGAACCAGCTTGAAATAAAGGTCGTCAAGGAGGTCTCCGCGCAGGAGCTCCTCGCGAAGACCTGCAGGAACCCCGAGACGGGGGACTCGCTGCCAGTGCTCCCTGGATTCTTCGTGAAGGAGGACCTCGGCACGGGCATCGTCATGAGCGTGCCCGCCCACGCCCCGTTCGACTACGCGGCGCTGCAGCGGCTCAAGGCCCAGGGGTACAAGATGCCGGAGATGACGTTCAGGAAGATAATAGATGTAAATATAGGGAGGTCGCTAAGCGACGTCTCCGCGGGCGAGGCAAAGCCGGTTCACGTCGACCTGCCCGCGCTCGCCTACCTGGAGGTGCTCCACACGGACGTCAACGCGATAGACGACATGCTCGAGTTCGCGACGAAGCTGCAGTACAGGGAGGAGTCACACTGGGGGACCATGCTCGTCGGGGAGTGCAAGGGAATGGGCGAGCCGGAGGCGAGGGACAAGATAAAGGCCAAGCTCGTCGGGGAGGGCAGGGCGTTCAAGGTCTATTCCCTGACCAACAGTCCGGTCTTCTGCAGGTGCGGGGAGAGGGTCGTGGTGAAGGTCATAGACCAGTGGTTCCTGAACTACGGCGACCCCGAGTGGAAGAAGCTCGCCAGGGAATCCTTCGACGGGATGAGCGTGCTCCCCGACAAGGTGAAGAACGCCTACGTCTCCGCGATAGAGTGGATAAACCTAAGGGCGGTCGCGAGGTCGAAGGGCCTGGGGACGAGGTTCCCGCTGGACAGGAACTACATCATAGAGTCCCTATCGGATTCGACGATATACCCTGCGTTTTATACCATATCCCACATAATCAGGAGCGTGCCGGTTGAGAGCCTGAAGCCGGAGTTCTTCGAGTACGTGTTGAGGGGCAAGGGCCAGATAGACGAGGTCGCGAAGGAGACCGGCATAGATTATGGCGTGATAAAGAGGTGCAGGGAGTCGTTCACCTACTGGTACAAGGACACGTCAAGGCACTCGGCCTCCGACCTGATATTCAACCACCTCACCATGTACATATTCAACCACGTCGCCGTGTTCGACAAGGAGTACTGGCCCAAGCAGATCGTTACCAACGCGCTCGTCAACTACGAGGGCGAGAAGATGAGCAAGAGCCTGGGCAACATCATCCCGCTGATGGACGGCATAAAGAAGCACGGCGCGGACCCCCTGAAGGTGCTGGAGGTCGCGGGCACGGACCTTTTCACCGATTCGGAGTTCAACACCGAGGCGCTGGAGGGGGTGAAGGCCAGGCTGCAGTACCTGTACGACGTCGTGGAGCGGTCGAGGGACCTCGACGCCGGGGAGCTGAGTCGCATCGACTACTGGCTATACTCCAAGATGAACAGGAAGGTGGAGGTCGCGACCGCCGCCATGGACCGCCTGGAGCTAAGGGACGCGGGGATAGCGGTGCTCTTCAACTCGGTCGCGGAGCTCAAGAGGTACTTCGTCAGGGGCGGCCACAATGGAATGGCGGTGAAGGACTACATGGAGCGCGTGGCGCTGATGCTGCAGCCCATAACCCCGCACTTCTCCGAGGAGCTCTGGCACCTGCTCGGGAACGCCACCTTCTCCTCTGTGGAGAAGTGGCCCGAGGCCGACAAGGGGATGATGAACGACGCCATCGAGGCCGGAGAGGAGCTCGTGGTCAAGGTCGTGGACGACTCGAGGCAGGTCATGGCGCTCATGCAGAGGAAGAGCGGCGGCAAGAAGCCCAAGGAGATCAGGCTAATGGTCGCGGACGACTGGAAGAGGAAGCTGATCAACGAGCTGGCTAAGGAGAAGAGCATCGAGAAGGTCATGCACAAGATAGGCAGGGAGAAGGACATAGACAAGGAGGCGGCGTCGAAGTTCGTCGGCGCCCTGGCCAAGCGCGTCAACCAGCTGATAGAGGTGACGCTCACGCAGCAGGACGAGTTCGACAGCCTGAGCGGGGCGAGCGACTACATCGGGAAGCAGCTGGGCTGCGTGGCCGTGGTCGAGAAGGAGTCCGAGTCTAAGTCCGAGAGGGCGAGCCGGGCCATGCCGGGCAAGCCGAGCCTCGACATCGTATTCGAGTAGAACGCGCTGGCAGGATCCCGCGCGGACCGCCGTGCCAGTTCAGGCGGTCTTCAGGGCCGTGCGCCCCGGCTGTGCCGAAGGGGCAGTGGCATCCGCCGTGTTCTTCTGGATTTCCCTGGTCCAGTTCCCGTTGGCGTCTATGTCCAGGAAGTGCTCGGTCTCCAAGATCGGGAAGATGGGCTCAACCTGTTCCTTTGTCAGCCTCTCCGCGGCGCAGCCGACTTCCTTCTCCGCTATCTTCTTCAGCGACTCTACGCACTGCGAGATTTGCTCGTCGAAGCAGCCTTTCTTCTCGTCATAGGGCGAGAACTCGGCGCGCAGCCGGGCCATCCCCGCCAGCTCGGCCATCGTCCCGTCGTAGTACTGGTGTATCTGTATCTTGTCGTACTCCTTCCCGCTCTCCCCGGTCACCTTGTCCAGGCGGACAAGGCAGTCGACGTGGTCCGTCCTGGACTCGGAGCTCACGAGGGGGTCGTTCGCCTTCTCGAGGTCGATCCTGACCCTCACCACAGGCCTGCCCCTGTAGTTCGGGATCCTGCTGGCTTCCCCGCCCGTGCAGGCGTCGATCTGCAGAAACCTTCCTTTTATCGGAGGGGGGTCCCTGACAATCAGGCCGAGCACCACGTGCGGTAGTTCGGCGACTTTGCTTACTGCCTGCTTGGGCAGGTCTCCGGTGGAGTAAATGTAAAGTTCCTCTAGGCTGGCCATGTTATTCACCTTCATTATCTGTTCTGGACATATATAAGAGTTAACGTTAAAACAAGCCGGGCCGCAGATGCGACGCCGCGGGACCCCGCCCCGCGGCCCTCCCCGCACCCGCATTCGCGCCGATGCGTAGCGCAGGCTTTATATTTGTTTTATTGCATATCTCTCTAGTATCTCTTTTGGAACTCTGAAAGACTTGCTTGAACCTCATGGTGCTTAAAAATGGGAAAGTTTCCACTCGCAGACGAAGCGATAACCAGGATCTGGATATGCAGGAAGTGCAAGGCCAGGAACAGGGCCGGCGCCGAGAAGTGCAGGAAGTGCGGCTCTAAGTACATGAGGCCGAAGCACAAGGAGCTGAAGGTCAAGAAGTGACCTTCGCAATAATGTTTCACGAAGTTGATTGAATGGTAGAACTGAACCCGCTGGAAAGGCTAATAGTGAATGCGATGAAGGAGCTCGGCGCGACCAAGGACAGCGCGCTGAAGACTGCTGAGGACATAACGAAGAAGACGAACAGGCCGAAGGGCCTCGTTACCAATGCGATGGTCCTGATGGCGCAGAAGGGCATCATAAAGAGGGTGGCCAGGGAGAAGGCCGCCGGATACTACCTGCTGCAGACCGACGCCTAAGGTGTTGCATGCCTGAAAGCGAATCCGTTGAGTTCACGGCCAAGTACAAGAACTGGGTCGCGGTCAAGAAGATCCAGATAATCGAGGGCACCGCGCCGGAGGAGATCGTGCTCCAGCTCGCCGGGATAAGGCAGAGCGTGGATCGGAAGTCCTTCGAGATACTCGGGATAGACACCCAGGCCATAGACGAGTACGCAACGGAATTCACCAAGGGCACGAGGAAGAGCTTCCCTGCCCTCGCGGAGGTCGTCCAGAAGCTCGGGACGAAGGAGGTCAAGGAGAGGCTGAAGACAGCCACGAAGGGCAAGGCGGAACTGACCGAGATAGCCCAGACCTACCTGTTCAGGAGGGTCGTCCAGGGGCTGCAGTTCGATTTCGATGTCAACCCGGACCTGCTCCAGAAGGCGTACCCGGGCCTCAAGGTCCCGAAGCCGCCAGGAAGGAGGCCAAAGTCCTGAGCCCGTCTCAGGAAAGCTATTTTTATCTGCCAGTAGAAATGAAGGTGAGGGGAGTTAGGCTAGCCTGGCAGGCTTTCAGGTTTGGGACCTGAAGACCCGAGTTCAAATCTCGGACTCCCCATATTTTCGAAGTGCTGCATTCAGAGCCTCTCACTCATTCAGGTACCTCTTGATGCTCAGCCCAAATACTAGTGTCATAAGCCAAAATCCGACCAGCATGGCAATCAGCGCATAACCGTCGTACAGGTTGAGCATTATCAGCCCTATCGCGATTATCGTCGCGAGAACAAAGTTCGACAGTCCCCAGAGAACATTGACCTTGGGTTTTGATTTTTGGCCAAACGGACTTCTGAAAACCTTGCCCGCCGCCCCAAATACGAAATGGGGCACACCGTTGGCTAAGAGGCCCCCAATCAAGAAATACCATATCAGGAAAAGTTCCGACGCCATTTTACCACTGGCACAAGATTGGTCATTCATTTATTTATGTGCGCATGCGCGCTCCGGCGCAGAACATGGGCCTGGCGGGCCGCTGGCTACTTATCACTGGGTTATAAAAACCTTTAAAGGCAAAAATAAAGAAGGACCCCGCTCAGCTGATGGCAATGAAATTCGAGCTTAAAGCACCTTACAAGATATCGCCAGGACAGGCGAAGGCAGTGGAGCAGATAGTCACGGGCTTCTCCAAGTTTGACAAGCAGACCCTGCTGGGGATAACAGGGAGCGGCAAGACGTTCGTAATGGCGAACGTCATACAGAGCCTGCAGAGGCCGACCCTGATACTCGCCCACAACAAGACCCTCGCGGCCCAGCTCTACACCGAGCTCAAGGAGCTCTTCCCCGCGAACAGGGTGGAGTACTTCGTCTCTTACTACGACTACTACCAGCCCGAGTCGTACATGCCGACCACAGACACGTACATAGAGAAGGACTCCTCCGTCAACGAGGAGATAGAGAGGATGAGACTCCACGCCGTGTCGAGCCTGGTCAGCAGGAAGGACACGGTGGTAGTGGCGAGCATCAGCTGCATATACGGGATAGGGAACCCTAGCGACTTTAGGAGCATGTCGGTCGCGCTGAAGGAGGGCGCGAGGATGTCACGGCGCCAGCTCCTCGGCTCCCTGATAGAGATACAGTACGGGAGGAACGACAAGAGCCTGGAGCCCGGAAAGTTCAGGGCCAGGGGGGACACCATCGACGTGATCCCCGCCTACGACAACGACATAGTCCGGATAGAGATAGAGGACGACAGGATAAAGAGCATAAAGGAGGTCGACCCGCTGACCGGTGACACGAAGGGCAGGATAGGAGAAGTCGTCATCTACCCAGCGAGGCAGTTCGTCGTGCCCGTCGAGAAGCAGCAGTCCGCGCTCGAGACGATAAGGGCGGAGCTGCAGGAGCAGCTCCCCAAGCTGCCCGCGCTCGAGGCCCAGAGGCTCGAGAAGAGGGTGAAGTACGACATCGAGATGATAAAGGAGATGGGGTACTGCAGCGGCATAGAGAACTACAGCAGGCACTTCGACGGCAGGCGCCCGGGCGAGCCCCCGTACGTGCTCATCGACTACTTCCCTAATGACTTCCTTCTCATAATAGACGAGAGCCACCAGACGATCCCCCAGTCGAGGGCGATGTACAACGGCGACTACGCGCGCAAGAAGAACCTGGTTGACTTCGGATTCAGGCTGCCGAGCGCCTTCGACAACAGGCCGCTCAAGTTCGCGGAGTTCGAGGCGAAGATGGGGACCACCCTCTTCGTCTCGGCGACCCCGGCCGAGTACGAGCTCTCCCGCAGCAAGCAGGAGGTCGAGCTCATCACGCGGCCGACGGGCCTGCTGGACCCGGTGGTCGAGGTCAGGCCGATAGAGGGCCAGATGAAGTACCTGATGGATGGGGCGAGGCAGACGATAGAGAAGGGGAACAGGGTCCTGGTGACCACGCTTACCAAGAGGATGGCGGAGGACCTCACCGACTTCCTGGCGAAGGAGGGCTTCAAGGTCAGGTACCTGCACAGCGAGATAGAGAGCCTGCAGAGGATAGAGCTGATAAGGCAACTGCGCGCCAAGGAGTTCGATATCCTGGTCGGGATAAACCTTCTCAGGGAGGGACTAGACATACCTGAGGTGGGCACGATATTCATACTCGACGCAGATAAGGAGGGCTTCCTGAGGGACGAGCGCAGCCTGATTCAGACTATAGGCAGGGCGTCAAGGAACGTCGACGGCAGGGTGGTGCTCTTCGCGGACAAGATGACCCAGTCGATAAAGGCGGCCGTAGCGATAACCGAGCGGCGCAGGGAGCTGCAGATGGAGTACAACAGGAAATACAAGATAACGCCGAAGACGATTATCAAGAAGATCGAGGAGAAGAAGGGGGCCATAAGGGGCATAAAGCACCTCGGGAGGTCGGATGTCGCGAAGGAACTGGTCGCAATGGACGCGGAGATGAAGCGCGCAGCCGAGAACCTGGATTTCGAGAAGGCCATAGAGCTGCGGGACCGCATAGAGGAGATGAAGAGGCAGTTAGAGAGGGGAAGAATATGAGAGATAGCATACTAGTCAAGGGAGCAAGGGAGCACAACCTGAAGAACATCGACGTGGAGCTGCCCAGGAACAAGCTGATAGTGATAACCGGGATATCCGGATCGGGGAAGTCCACACTGGCCTTCGACACGATATATGCCGAGGGGCAGAGGAGGTACGTGGAGAGCCTCTCGGCGTACGCGAGGCAGTTCCTGGGACTTATGGACAAGCCCGACGTCGACAGCATAGAGGGCCTCTCCCCGGCAATCAGCATAGAGCAGAAGACGACGAACAAGAACCCGAGGTCCACCGTCGGGACCGTGACGGAGATCTACGACTACCTGAGGCTGCTCTACGCGAGGGTCGGTACGAACCACTGCCCCAAGTGCAACAGCCCGATAAGGCCGCAGAGCGCGGAGAACATAACCAACCTCCTCATGGAGTCGAAGGGGAAGACGCTCTCGATACTCGCCCCGATAATCAGGGGGCAGAAGGGGACCCACGACCAGGTGATCGAGGACCTCAGAAAGCAGGGCTTCACAAAGATAAGGATCGACCAGAAGGTCTACTCGTCGGACACAGTGAGGAGCGAGGCGAAGCTCGCGAAGTACGAGAAGCACTGGATAGAGGTAGTAGTAGACACGGTGAAGATAGACGAGGAGGAGAGGTCCAGGATAGCCGAGGCGGTCGAGCAGGCGCTCCTCGTGGGGAAGGGGAAGATGACGGTGATAAAGAGCAGGGGCAGCAAGGAGGCGAAGAAGGAGCTCGACAGGTTCGCCGACGAGAACTCGTACAGCACCTTCGGCGCGTGCCCGAACCACCCCGAGGTGGTGTTCGAGAGCCTGGAGCCGAGGATGTTCTCGTTCAACAGCCCGTTCGGCGCGTGCCCTGCCTGCCACGGCCTGGGCGAGATAACGGCGATATCCGAGGAGCTCCTCATCCCCGACAGGTCCAAGTCGGTAATGGACGGCGCGATCGAGATATACGGCAGGATGGACCTGGCGTGGAGGGCGCAGCAGATCGCGGAGGTCGGCAAGAGGCACGGGTTCGACGTGTGGGAGCCGATCCAGAACATGACGCCCAAGCAGCTCGACGTCCTGCTCTACGGGGAGAAGGACTTCCAGCCGAGCAGGTGGTACCGCGGCTCGAGCAAGGGGTTTGAGGGAGTGATCCCGCAGACCATGCGGCTTCACCGCGAGACCAAGAGCGAGTGGAGGAAGGAGGAGATAGAGCGCTTCATGAAGTACGAGCCGTGCAAGACGTGCATGGGCAAGAGGCTGCAGCCCGTCGTCCTCGCGGTCAAGATCGAGGGCAAGAGCATAATCGACGTAACAGACATGAGCATCGAGCAGTCCCTGGCGTTCTTCGAGGGGCTCGGATCCGCGCTGCCCGCGAAGGAACTGGCCATCGCGACGCAGGTCCTCAAGGAGATCCGGGAGAGGCTCGGGTTCCTCAAGAACGTCGGGCTCGGCTACCTCTCGCTGTCCAGGAGCGCGAGGACGCTCTCGGGGGGTGAGGCGCAGAGGATAAGGCTCGCGACCCAGATAGGCAGCAACCTCATGGGCGTGCTCTACATCCTCGACGAGCCGAGCATAGGGCTGCACCAGAGGGACAACGAGAAGCTGATCGCGACCCTGAAGAGGCTGCGCGACATCGGCAACACGCTCATAGTGGTCGAGCACGACCTCGACACGATTATGTCGGCGGACTACCTGGTGGACATAGGGCCGGGGGCGGGCGTTCACGGGGGCCACATAATAGCCCAGGGGACGCCGAAGGAGGTCATGAGGAGCAGGAAGAGCCTGACGGGGAGGTACCTCTCGGGGGAGCTCAAGATAGACGTCCCGCGCAATCGGAGGAGCCCGAAGGACTACATCAGGGTGACCGGGGCGAGCGAGAACAACCTCAAGAACATCACCGCGCACCTCCCGCTGGGGGTGCTCTGCGGCATAACCGGGGTGTCTGGCTCGGGCAAGAGCACCCTCATGAATCAGACGGTGATGCCCCTGCTCAAGAAGAAGTTCGGCGAGCAGACCGAAAGCGTCGGGGCGTACTCCTCGTTCGACGTGCCGAGGATCGTGAGGAACGTCATAGTGATAGACCAGGACCCGATAGGCAGGACCCCGAGGAGCAACCCCGCGACGTACACGAAGCTCTTCGACGAGATAAGGAGGCTGTTCGCGTCGACGAGGGAGTCGCAGGTGCGCGGCTATAGGGAGGGGAGGTTCTCCTTCAACGTCAAGGGCGGGAGGTGCGAGACCTGCCAGGGCGACGGCGTCCTGAAGATAGAGATGAACTTCCTTCCTGACGTCTACGTGGAGTGCAGCGAGTGCCACGGGAAGAGGTACAACAAGGAGACGCTCGGGATACTGTACAAGGGGAAGAACATCTCCGACGTCCTGGACATGGAGGTGCAGGAGGCGAGCACGTTCTTCGAGAACATCCCCTCGATCTCGAGGAAGCTCAAGACGCTGGTGGACGTGGGCCTCGGATACATCAAGCTCGGGCAGAGCGCCACCACCCTGTCCGGCGGCGAGAGCCAGAGGGTGAAGATAGCGAGGGAGCTGAGCAAGAACAAGCAGGGGCACGTAGTCTACCTGCTCGACGAGCCGACGACCGGGCTCCACTTCGACGACACGAAGAGGCTGATAGGCGTGCTGAACGACCTCGTCGACAAGGGCAACACGGTGTTCGTCATAGAGCACAACCTGGACGTCGTCAAGAGCTGCGACTACGTGCTCGACCTGGGCCCCGAGGGGGGCGACGCGGGCGGGCAGATAATCGCGAAGGGCACGCCGGAGGAGCTGGCCAGGGTGGCGGCCTCGCACACAGGCAGGTTCCTCAAGCAGGTCCTGGAATAGGGGTAAGCGCGTTGATGGAGATAAGCAGGCAATCGGGCTTCGACAGCCAGCTGGTGCCGACCGACCCGGGGGTCTACCTGTTCAAGGACCGGGTGGGCACCGTCCTCTATTGCGGGAAGGCGAAGAACCTGCGGAACAGGGTAGGGAACTACTTCTCCAACCCCGACAGGCTCGCGATAAAGACGAGGCAGCTCGTCTCAAAGATCGAGAACATCGACTGGATAGTCGTAAGGACGGAGGTGGAGGCGCTGCTGCTCGAGAACAAGCTGATCAAGCAGCACTCGCCGAAGTACAACATAAACCTCAAGGACTCGAAGACGTTCGCGTACATCGCGCTCACGAAGGACAGATTCCCCCGCGTCCTGAGCAGCAGGAAGACCGGGCCGAAGCTGGACTCGTTCGGCCCCTACACCGACGGGACGAGGAGGAGGGAGCTGCAGAAGCTTGTCATCGGCATCTTCAAGCTGCGCACCTGCCGCTCGATGCCCAGGAGGGCGTGCCTGGACTACCACATAGGGATCTGCACGGCCCCGTGCATCGGGAACGTGACGGAGGCGGACTACCTGACGCAGGTCGACGGCGCGAAGACCTTCCTGAAGGGCAGGTACGAGCAGACCGTCGAGTCGCTCACAAGGCAGATGAAGGAAGCGGCGAAGGAAGGGAAGTACGAGCGGGCGCTGGAGCTCAGGAACCAGCTCTCGAGCATAGACCTCCTCTCCCGCAAGCAGATCGTCGACCACGAGAGGAACTACGACCAGGATATCCTAGCGTTCAAGAAGGTGGGGGAGAGGGCGATCGTGGTCCAGATGGAGGTCAGGAAGGGCGTCCTGCTCGGGAAGAAGGACTTCGACGTGGACTACCAGGAGAACTTCGAGCAGGAGTTCCTGAGGGCATTCTACGCCTCGAACAAGATCCCACGGGAGATACTCCTGAGCGAGGCGTGCTGGGCCGACGAGGACGAGAAGCTGGCGATGGAGGCTTTCCTCGCGCAGTCCAGGGGCGCGCCCGTGACCCTGACGGTCCCAGCCAAGGGGGAGAAGCGCCAGATGGTCGCTCTCGCGGAGAAGAACATCGAGGTCAACATGGAGCAGGACAGCTCGCTAGTCGACCTGCAGAACGCGCTCAATCTGCCCTCGCTGCCCATCGCGATAGAGTCCTTCGACATCTCGAACCTCGGCGACGAGCACATAGTCGCAGGGATGGTCAGGTTCGTCAACGCGAAGCCGGACAAGAGCGGATACCGGAAATTCAGGATCAGGACGGTCACCGCCGCAGACGATTTCGCGAGCGTGAGGGAGGTCGTCTACCGGAGGTACAAGCGCCTGTCCGACGAGGCCGCGAAGATGCCCGACCTCATCCTCATCGACGGCGGGTCCGAGCAGCTGGGCGCCGCTAGGGAGTCGCTTGACCTGCTCGGGCTGAACCTCCCGATAATAGGCCTCGCCAAGAAGCGCGAGGAGATATACCTTCCGGGCGAGGTCCTGCCGAGGAAGTTCGACAGCAACGGCAAGATGATGCTCCTGCTCAGGAGGATAAGGGACGCGACCCACGAATTCTCGGTGGGGTACAACAGGAAGCGCAGGCAGATGAAGATGCGTGAAGAGTTCGAGGAGCAGGGCAAGAAAGCCTAGCTCCGAAGGTCCGCAAAGCGTTATGAATCTGCCCAGAGCATCCAGATCATGTCTGCGAGGGACGATTGCAAGATCTTGATAACCAAGAACGGGCCCTACCTAGTGACAGGCAACGTCCCATTATCAAAGGCGATAATGGAGTACGAGGAATCGGTTCCCGTCAGGTGGGCCGATGGGCGCGCATATCCCGAACTGAAGACATACTCCCTGTGCAGGTGCGGCCAGTCGGAGAGCAAACCCTACTGCGACGGCTCGCACACGAAAGGCTTCGACGGAACGGAGGTCGCGAGCAGGAAGACGCACGCGGAGCAGTCGCACGTATTCAAAGGCCCGAAGCTGGCCCTCAAGGATGCGATGCCCCTTTGCGCGGGCGCGCGCTTCTGCGAGAGGGCGGGCGGAGTCTGGGAGCTCATCCTGCTTCCCGACGAGACGTCCGCGAAGATCGCCACTGAATCGGCGTGCAACTGCCCTTCGGGCCGGCTCGTGATATCCGACGCGAAGGGCGACATCGAGCGGGAATACGAGAAGCAGATCCGCCTGGTCGAGGATCCGCAGGAGGGTGTGAGCGGCCCGCTGTTCGTGCAGGGCGGGATGGCCATAGAGTCCGCGGACGGGAAGAGGTACGAGGTGAGGAACCGCGTGACACTGTGCAGGTGCGGCAAGTCTGAGAACAAGCCTTTCTGCGACGGAACCCACATCATCGCACGATTCAGGGACGAATGATCCCTTGCGGGCTCAGCGCAGAGAGGCCCGCCTGAGAAGCCCCTCGGACGCCTTCTGCGCCTTGCGGAGTATCTCCTTCTCGTCAGAGGTCAGCAGCTTCCCGTCCTCAATCACCACCCTGCCGTTGATTATCGCGGCGGCGACGTCGGATCCCTTGGCAGAGTACACCAGGTGGGACAGGACGCTGTGTATCGGTGTGAGGTGGGGTTTGGCGAGGTCCACGAGTATGACGTCCGCCAGCTTGCCCTTCTCGATCGAGCCCAGGCGGTCCTCCGCGCCGAGGCACCTGGCCCCGTCTATGGTCGCCATGTCGAGCGCGTCCTGAGCGGAGATTATCCTGGAATCGAGGTTCGTCCCCTTCTGGAGCAGGGCCCCGAACTTCATCTCCTCGAAGAGGTCGAGGCTGTTGTTCGACGCCGCCGAATCGGTGCCGAGCCCGACGCATAGCCCCCTCTTCCGCATCTCGTGAACCGGGGCAACACCGCTCCCCAGCTTGAGGTTCGAGACCGGGCAGTATGCCACCCTGGCCCCGCGCCTCTTCATGAGCGATATGTCCTCGCCAGTCATCCATACCGAGTGCGCGGCCACGAGCCTAGGCGAAAGCAGGCCCAACTTGTCAAGGTACCTGGCCGGGGACATCCCGTTCTTCCTCCTGCAGTCGGCGGCCTCCTTCTTCGTCTCCGAGAGGTGCGTGTGGACGAGAACGCCGTGCCTCTTCGCCAGGGCGTTCGCCTTACGGAGGAAGCCGGCAGAGCAGGTGTATATCGCGTGCGGCCCCACCGACGGCGTAATCAATTCGTCCCCTGACCACCTCTCTATGAATCGCTCGCACAAGCCGAGCTTGGCTTCGGCCGCTTCGGGGGATGCGCCGATGTCCGTGACGCCCACCGAAAGGAACCCTCTGATTCCTATCTCCTTGCAGGCCTCCGCCACCCTGTCCATCGAGACGTACATGTCAAGGAATGACGTCGTGCCGCTCTTCACCATCTCCAGCGCCCCGACCATCGCGCCGCAGCGGATGTCCTCCTCCGTTAGCTTGGCCTCGAGCGGGAAGATGCTCCCCTCGAGCCACTCGAAGAGCCCGACGTCGTCCGCGATGCCCCTGAACAGCGTCATCGAGGCGTGGGTGTGGAGGTTTATCAGGCCGGGAAGCACGGCCTTGCCCCTGCCGTCCACGGTCTTGCCGGCCCGTTTCGTTATGCCCCTGCCCACTTTGGTTATCCTGTCCCCTTCGATCAGCACGTCGGCGTCCCTGAGCACCCTCCTTTTCGTGTCCTGAGTGAGCACGTACGACGCGTTCTTGATGAGTATTGACAAAGCCGGCACCTTTTTTTCAGAATATGGCAGAATAAGTTTAATAGACCCAACACAGGGCTTGCGCGCGGCGCTCTCCGCCTCATTGCCAGCCGGCAACTTATTTAAATTGTGCCAGCTGACTAAGACCGTCGCGGGTGCGATTCCATGGAGACGAAGACGGGCACGATAAGGCAGAAGGTGAAGATAGGCGCGATCCCCGAAGAGGTGTACTCTGCTTACCTGGACTCCCGGGCGCACTCCAAGTTCACGGGAAGCAGGGCCTCGATATCTCCCAAGGTGGGCGGGAAGATGTCGGCCTGGGACGGCTACATAATTGGCAGGAACCTCGAGCTCGTCAAGGGCAAGAAGATAGTTCAGGAGTGGCGCACGACCGATTGGCCCGCCGGCTATCCGCCATCGATACTCACGATAACCCTCAGGAAGGCGGGAAGGGGGACCGAACTCACGATGGTGCATTCCAAGGTGCCCAAATCGCAGATGAAGGACTACGCCGAGGGCTGGAAGGAGTGGTACTGGGGCCCGCTGAAGGAATACTTCGAAAAAGGGTGAATTTTCACCCCGCCCCGAAATGCAAAAGCCTTAAATTCATGCTCTAACCAATAGGGACTTACATACCCGCTTCAATGCTCGATTTTACGCTTCATCCGGCCTGATATCATGGAATACACTAAATTCGAAAAGGCGAGAATCATAGGAGCGAGGGCGCTGCAGCTTGCTTACGGGGCGCCTCCTCTAATAAAGGTACCCGAGGGGGTATTCGACCCGCTGGCCCTTGCGGACATAGAGTTCAAGGAGGGCGTCATACCAATCGTGGTCCTGAAGAACAAATAGTTTCAAACGGTGTTCAACATGAGCCACGATATGAACGTTGATTATGATGTGATTGTCGCCGGCGCGGGAGTGGCCGGACCTCTGGCGGCCATCGCCGCGGCCAAGAAGGGCGTCAAGGTTCTGCTCCTGGACAGGAACGACGAGGCGCAGCCCGGAAAGAAGACCAACTGGGGATGGGTCTGCGGGGACGCGGTGGCGAAGTCGCACCTGGCGTTCATAAACAAGGAGATCGGGCTGAGCTTCTCAGATCCTGAAATAGAGCGCGAGGTCAGGGGGGTCTACGCGCTGAGCCCGGACCTCAAGAACAAGTTCATGTTCGAGGGCGAGGGCGCGGTGCTCAACAGGCCCGAGTTCGCGAGGAAGATAGTGCGCGCCGCGATCAAGGCGGGCGCCGAGTACAGGCCCAAATACGAGGTAGAGGGCCCGATAATCGAGGGCGACGCCGTAGTCGGCGTCTACGGAAGGGACGACAAGAAGAAGGAGTACAGGCTAAGGTCCAGCCTGGTGATCGACTGCCTCGGGATGACGAGCACGATTAGGAGGAAGCTCCCGCCGAACGAGTTCGTCGAGAAGGACATCAAGATAGAGGACATCGAGTCCACGGGCAGGTACATAATGAAGTTCGAGCCCGTCAAGGAGGACCTCAACTACTACGATCCTGACAACGCGATAATCCACCTCAACCAGGAGCTCGCCCCGGGCGGCTACGGCTGGGTCTTCCCGAGGAAGGGCAACAGGGTCAACGTGGGCATAGGCGTCGAGAAGAAGTGCCTGGAGGTCAGGAACGCGAAGCTCGGCAAGAAGGACACGCTGCACTCGCTCATAGACGGCTACATCGAATGGAACAGGGCGATAAGGCCCGCGGGCATAGACGACACCGACAGCAACGGCAAGGGCTACTGGCAGGTCTCCGTGAGGAGGCAGTTCGGCAGCCTGGTTTACAACAACTACCTCGGCGCCGGCGACTCGGTCGCGATGCCGAACCCGGTCAGCGCCGGGGGCATAGGCTCCGCGATGATAGCGGGCATACTGGCGGGCCAGACCGCGGCGGACGCGGTGGCGGCCAAGGACACGAGCATCAAGCAGCTGTGGAAGTACAACCTGCTCTACAACGAGCACTACGGCAACAAGACCGCCGCGCTCGAGGTCTTCAGGGTCTACCTGCAGTCGCTCAACAACGACCTGATAAACTACGGGATGAACCACTTCGTCACCAAGGTCGAGGCCGAGCAGCTGGCTTACGGGCTGATACCCGAGATGACCGTCATGAACAAGTTCCAGAAGGTCATCAGCGGGGTCGCGAACATAAGCGCGTTCAAGAACCTGCTCTTCACCGTCAGCAGGATGAAGAGGCTCAACGAGCACTACAAGGCCTACCCGAAGGACCCGCAGTCCTTCAAGGCGTGGAACGACGTGGTGGTCAGGGAGCTCCACGAGGTGAAGACGAAGTTCCCTCCGATGCCCGTGTGAGGAGCGGGAGCCGCCCGAGGGGTGCGCGGCCCGCGCCGAGCGCGCGGCGTCGCGGGCCCGCCGTGATTTTATGGATCTCATTTTCGTAACTTCTAACGAGAACAAACTCAGGGAGGCGAGCGCGATCCTCGGCCGAGCCCTGCAGCGTCGCGACCTTGAAATGAGGGAGATCCAGTCGATCGAGGTCAGGGACGTGGTGGAGGAGAAGGCGAGGGCGGCCTTCGCGGCGATAGGGGAGCCTGTCCTGGTCGAGGACACGGGCCTGTACATCAAGAGCCTGAAGGGGTTCCCGGGCGCGCTGATAAAATGGGTGCTAGGCTCGATGGGGAACGAGGGCATCTGCAGGCTTCTTCCCCCCGGATCGGACAGGAGCGCCTACGCGGAGACGGGGCTCTGCGTCTACGACGGGAGCGAGCTCCGCACGTTCTTCGGGAGGGCCGAAGGCAGGATAGCCGATTCTCCGAGGGGCGAAACGAACTTCGGCTGGGACCCGATCTTTCAGCCCGAAGGCTACGACGTCACGTTCGCAGAGATGTCCGCGGACGAGAAGAACGGGATATCCATGAGGGCCAGGGCATTCGCGAAGCTCAGGGAGTACCTTGACGGCTGACCCCGGGCCGCGCATCGCGGCTCCGTATCCGAACATTTGCACAGACGAATGATGTGAGTGACTTGCCAGATCAACGCAGACCGCGAATGTCCGCCGCCTCGGGGGTGACCGCATTCGCGATGCTTGCGATATTCGCACTCGCACTCGCCATGGTCCTCGCCACCTACAGGACCGGCGGGCTGGAGTGGGATTTCATAGCGGAGGTGCTGTACGCCAAGTCCCTGCTCTCGCCGAGCTTCTATTCCGCGCTCATTGGGGGGAACCTGAGCAATGCGGTGCTCTACGGGAACTCCTTCTATTTCGAGGCCCTGCGGCCGCCACTGATCGGGCTGATGATGGCGCCGTTCCTGCTGCTCGGGACGGGCGCGGGTGTGCCGCTTTACATGGCGTTTCTGCTCATCTTCCTCCTGGCGTCGCTGCTCTGTCTTTCGAAGGCCATCCGCGTGGGGCCGCTCCTGCTCGAGCTCCTGTTCTTCACGCCCTTCACGGCACTCTTCTTCCTGCTGCTAAACGGCGCGGAGATAGCGACGCTGTGCTTCCTCGCCCTATTCATAGCCCTGGTGCTCCAAAAGAGGTGGGAGTCGGGCATCCTCCTCGGCCTCGCGGGCCTCGCCAAGTACGACTCGCTGATATTCGTTCTGCTGCTCCTGGTCCTGCCGCGCGGGGCTAGGAGGAAGGCCTTCGCGGCGTTCGTGCTGACCACCCTGCCCTGGCTCGCGTTCAACGCGGTCGCGTTCCACAGCCCGATCGCGAGCTACGTGCTGTCCATCGGCTCGTTCTCGCACGACGCGCAGGGCTTCTTCTCCCTCTCCGTCATCGCGGGGTCGCTGGAGCTGATGCTCCCGGACCTGTTGCCCGCCTTCCTGGCGCTATTCCTGGCATTCGTTGCCAGCCGCGTTTGGGCGGCGAGGCGTCCGGGCAGGGCCGCCAGGGGCGCGGACGGCTATAGGTACCGCGTAGTCATGGCGGTGTTCCTCGTCGGCCTGCTCGGCTGGCTCGTCGTCGCCGTCTCGGGTTCGATGAACGACCTGCCCCGCGAGTCGTACCTGATCTACCTCGGCATCGCCCTGGCCCTGGGCGTCGGGATCACCGACCTGTCAAGCTCCGCGCGCAAGCCGCCGTTCGGCGGGAGGCTGCTCGCGGTCTGCACCTGCGCGCTGTTCCTCGCGACCGCGTGGATGCTCGTTTACTCCTACCTGTCCCTGCCCAACTACGTCTTCGGTCCGTACGGCTCATCCAACTCCATCTACGGGGACGTGACCGCCGCCCTCGCCTCGCAGGGTCTCGGGAACTGCAGCGTGGTGTCGAACAACTGGGTATACTTGATATACGACGGGGTGAAGGCGCATTTCCCCTACTACTACAATTCCAGCGTCGAGCGCTACCCGATCGTGTTCTTCACCGGGGCGGGCTCCATTGACTCGCCCGTGAACCTCGACAACGTGACCCGGAAGGTGAACTTCACCGGATTCTACATCGCGTTCCCAAGGAACTACACGTGCGCGCGGTGATGCGGGACCCAGTAACCGGGGCGCCTGCCTGACCCGTCAAGCCCGTAGACCTTGACGCTCTTCCAGTCGAAGACCTTCTGCTTGAAGATGCTCATGGTGTCCCTCATCCCGGAGTTGATTGTGCTTCCCAGTATGAGGTCGTTGAACGGCGGGACGAAGATCAGCCGGATGCCCTTGTTGTACCTTTCGTACCTTTTCCCCATCCCCCCGCCCGCCCTCGCCATCAGCCACGCCCTCTCCGTCTTGCCCGCCGCGGATTCCGCGGCGAAGTGCATGTGGCCGCACACGAGGTATCTCCTGCGCATCGCCTCCTCCGAGGGCCACGCGTTCCCGTGCATCAGGGCGACCCCGTCGACGAACTCCTCCCGCCTCACAGGTATGTCAAGGCCGAGGTTCCGAAAGACCCTGTCCAGCGCGCCGTCGTGATTGCCCCGCGTGACGCTGATGCAGATTCCCTTCAGCGCGGCGAAGAAAGCCTTGAGCTCCATGAACTCCCCGAAGCTTGGGTAGCCTATGCTGTCCTTCACGTCCCCGACGATGACGACCCTCTCCGCCCCGGTCTCATCGCAGAGCCCGAGCAGCCTGTCGGACATCCTCTTCGTCGCGCCCTGGAAGACCATCCCGCCCTGCCTGTACTTGAGGTCGAGGCCTATGTGCAGGTCGCCGACCACCAGCACACCCTCCTTCTTTATGAGCAGCGCGGGAGCGCCCTTCACGAGGGAAACGAGCATGGGTCAATATCACGGGCAGGTTTAATATTGTTAACTGAACATTGATTGCGTTGGCATGGCGCAGTCATACAGGATAGGGAGGATCTTCGGCATAGACGTGGAGCTCCACTGGACGTTCATACTCCTCATGCTGGTCTTCCTGCTGCTGAGCACGTACGTATTCGTGCTCCTCGTGCTCCTCTTCGCGTGCGTGCTCATACACGAGGTCGCGCACTCCGTCACGTCCCTTCGCAACGGCATCAAGGTCAAGAAGATAATCCTGCTCCCGATAGGGGGCGCTTCCATAATAGACGACACCAGGCTCAGGCCCGACGTGGAGTTCAACGTCGCGATATCCGGCCCGCTGATGAGCCTGTTCCTCGGGTGCCTCTTCGGGGCCATGGCAGCGCTCGCGCCGATCGGGATGGCGACGCAGGTCCTGCAGTTCCTGTTCCTGATGAACATATTCCTGGGTATCTTCAACCTCATGCCCGCATTCCCGACCGACGGGGGCAGGGTGTTTCGGAGCTACCTGGAGAGGAAGCACGGCGAGTACAAGGCTACGATGATGACCGTCACGGCGAGCAAGTACGTCCTCGTCATCTTCGTCGTAGGCTCGATGGCGTACGTCGCCGCGATAGGCGCGTCGCTCTTCAACATAGAGTTCATACTCCTGTGGGACCTGCTGATCGCGTTCTACATATACGGAGGCGCGATGTCGGAGAAGCAGACCGCCGAACTGAAGAGGGACGCCAAGGGGCTCACAGTGAAGGGCGCGATCACCAGGCACTACGCTCTGGTCAGCCCGGACGCGCCGATAAAGGACCTCTACGGGATGGTCGGCCGCGCGGGCGAGCACCTTTTCATAACCCGCATCGGCAAGGACTACGCTTACGTCAACCTGCTCGCAGCGCGCAAACAGGGCAGGCCCAGGACCGCAAGGGACCTCGCGGTGAGGGTGCCCACCATCGCGGAGGGCACCGGGATAGTGGAGGCGCTCCAGAGGATGGGCAGCGAGGAGTCGGGCCTCGCCGCGGTGGTCAGCGGAGGCAGGCTCTTGGGGGTCGTGACCCTCTCGAGCATGCAGACCTTCCTCTCCCTGCACGTCCTGAGCAGGAGGGCGGGCTGATCGGCGCCCGGCGCGGGCAAAACGCGGATTAAGCTTATTAATGGGGGGAAGAAATGCCTATTCGTGATGCTATGCCTATATTTTCAGACAAGCGGGCCGAGGCGCCCAAGGTAACGGCGATGTCCGACTCGGAGATGCGCCTGAGGCTCGACTCGAACAAGGACCTGGCGATCGAGTTCGCGATCAACCTGGCCGAGAGGCACCTCGAGCGCACGGACGCGCCCCGGGACCTCCGCGAGGACCTGGGCAAGGTTGTCCAGGCGGTCAGGGCCAGCTGGGAAGACCCCGCAAGCGAGTCGAAGCCGAAGAAAGTGGAGATAGCGCTGGCGATCTCGCACAACAAGTTCATGGTGCCGCTGCCCCTCAAGGGCAGCCAGCTGGAGCTGATGGTCCTGGTGGATTCCGCCGCGTCCGCCCTGTCCATATCCAAGTCAGGCTCGAAATACGACGTGGGCCTCGTGGCGACGAGGGCCAGGCAGACCGCCATAAGGTCGGTGATGTACCTGGTCCCGCTGGAGGACAGGGAGAAGATCGTGGCCGCGGAGAAGGCGCTGCAGGCGGGCGAGATCGCGCGCCTCGTCGAGAAGTACTCCCCTGCGAAGGCCCCGGCCCCGGGAGTCGAATCGGTCGCGAAGAGGGACTAGCGCCCCTAGCGCCCCGGCGCCTTTCCGGGAGTGCGGCGTAGCCTCCAGGCTCACGCACAAAACACCGATTAAGCTTATAAAAGGGGAAACGAGATTCTATCAATGATACAATGCAGACTTTCACAGAAAAAACTACCCCGACTGGAGAAACCAAAAAAGAGTACGGCGCATCCCACTTCAACTACCTGCTCTTCAAGCACAAGGACATGCCCAACCTGATTCCCCTGCTGGGCTACTCGCTGCTCGGCGAGATCCAGGGGATGAGCGGCATCGACCGCGAACTGAAGGGCCAGCTGGCGACCCTGACCAGGTCCATCGGGAACTGCCTGGAAAAGCCGAACGACAAGGCGAGGAAGAAGGAGCTGGCGGAGGCAATGAACACCATAGCCAACCCGAACAACGTGGTCGACCTCGAGAGCGCCATAAAAAACGCCCTTTCCGCGAAGGTCCCCGGACTGGAGGAAATCCGGGAGATGGAGGAGGCGGGGGTGAAGGCGGGGCACAGGCCCCAGGATAGCTCGCTCAGGGTGAGCGAAACGGCGATACTCATAACGTTCGCCGCCCTGGCCGAGCCCGGAGACCCGTGGCTGCTCTACAAGGCCATGCGCGCCTCAAGGTCCGCGGCCGAGCTCATGAAGCTACCCACATTCGCGGGGAACGCGGGCACGCTCTCCTGGACGTGCCAGGTCGAGATGCTCGAGAGCCTGATACACCTGATAAACGAGTCCGACGAGAAGCCCGCAGGCGACGTGTCCTCCGCGAAGAGGGACTAGTCCCGGACGCGACCCGACGCCCCCTGTGGCAATGAAAAGGAATTTAAAACCGCTAACGCCTAGTATTACCGCGACCAGTCGGGTGTACCTGTGCTTTACCTCAAATCAGTTAGCCTTGACCGATTCAAGTCATTCAAGCACGTCAACCTCCTCCTGAACCGCGGATTCAACTGCGTGGTCGGGCCCAACGGGTCCGGCAAGAGCAACATCTGCGACGCCGTGCTCTTCGGGCTCGGCGAGAGCTCCCTGCGCAGGATGAGGGTCAACCGCCTGGAGTACCTAATCAACGCCGGAGCCAAGAAAAAGAAGAACAGCCCGCTCTCGAAGGCGTACGTCCGCCTGGAGTTCGGCGGCGACGCCGACATCACCCTCGTGAGGGGAGTGCGCGCCGACGGCAAGACCTTATTTCGGCTCAACGACAAGCGCATGACCCGGCAGGAGGTCCTCGAGGTCCTCAAGAGCCACAACGTCCACGTCGACGAGACCAGCACCATCGCGCAGGGCGAGATCAACAGGCTGATAAACCTCAACTCCAAGGAGCGCTCCGAGCTCATAGAGCTGGCCTCAGGGATAAAGGAGTTCGAGTACAAGAAGAACGAGGCGATGTCCGAGCTCGGCAAGGTGGAGCTCAAGCTCGGCGAGGCGCAGGTGGTCCTCGGCGAGAGGTCGAACTTCCTCAAGGAGCTCGAGAAGGACAAGACGGCAGCGGAGAGCTACCTGGAGATGTCGAAGAGGCTCAAGATACTCAACTACAGCCTGCTTACCAAGAGGAGCGCGTCGGTGCAGCTCACCCTCGAGACCTACGCCAAGGACGCCGCGACGCTCGAGTCGAAGCGCAAGGAGGCGGAGGCCCAGATCGCCGAGCTGAACGCCAGGTCGGCGAAGCTCTCCGAGGAGAGGAACAGGATAAACAAGACTCTCAGCGAGAGCAGCGCGGCGATGGGGGACACCACCAAGAGGCTCGAGGCGATAGGAGGGGAGATCAGCGCGCTCGAGGCAAACATGGCCAACGGGAAGAAGGCGATCGAGGAGTTCGAGAGGAGGCTCGAGGAGATAGCGGCCGCGGTCAGGGAGATCGACGGGAAGCTCTTCGCCAACGACGGCGAGGTCTCGGGAATGAAGAGGAAGCTGGACCTGTCTGAGGCCGAGCTGAAGGAGAAGATCCTGTCCGCGTCCAACGGGGACGCCAAGGCGGTCGACCAGATGAAGGAGGCCACCTCGGCCATAGGGAAGCTCGAGGAGGAGATCGCGGAAATCCAGAACAGGTCCGCGAAGCTGACGATGGACATATCCGTCGCCGAGTCGGGGGCGGGCGGGTCGTCCAAGGAGATCGCGATACTCGAGGAGGAGGCGTCGGAGGAGAAGGGCAGGATGGAGGAGGCCAGGGAGGAGCTCAAGGGCATCAAGGAGGGCACGTCGCGCCTGGAGAAGCAGCTCGACGAGACTGTGGAGCGCATGAACGAGGCCCACACCGCCCTGGACAAGGCGGAGGCGGAGGTACTCTCGCTCAAGGAGCAGAGGGCCGTGGCGCGGCCCAGGGACAGCAGGATGCAGGACGCGGTCAGGGCGGCGTTCGCGAAGAAGACCGGCTTCTACGGGACGGCCGCCGAGCTCTGCAACTACGAGGGCAAGTACGGCCTCGCCGTCGAGGCCGCCGCGGGCAGCAGGCTCAACTATTTCGTCGTGGAGTCGATGTCCGTCGCGAACTCCGTCATAGACTACCTCAAGAAGCAGAACCTCGGGAGGGCGACGTTCATACCCGTGCAGGAGCTCGTCACGGAGGATCGGAGGAAGGACGGGAGCATGCAGGCCGTCGTGGACCTGCTCGAGTTCGACCAGAAGTTCAGGAGGGTGTTCGACTACATATTCAGCGACACGTACCTCGTGGAGGACGTCGCCGAGGCGAAGAGCACGGGCGTAGGCAGGCACAGGTACGTCACCATAACCGGCGAGACGGTGGAGAGGTCGGGCGTGCTGTCGGGCGGATCCGCGTCGCGCAACGTCTCGATCGCGGTCATAGAGAAGAGGCTCGCGGAGGTCGAGAAGGCCAGGCAGGAACTCGCCAGCGAGGTCGCCGCCGTGGAGGGCGCCGCATTCGAGCTTAGGAAGGAGCTCGCCACCGCAGACATGGCCGCGGGGGCGCACAAGACCACGATCTCCGAGGCAGAGGCCAAGATCAGGGACCTCGCGGACAGGGTGTCGCGCATAAGGTCGGATGCGGAAAGGTCCGACGCCGAGATAAAGAAGCTCAAGAAACAGAAGGCGGACGTGGAGTCGGACTTCAGGGCGAAGTCAGAGCGTCTCAGGGAGAGCAGGGATCTCCTCAACAAGAGATACGGCGAGACCCTCAAGGAGACCGTCGCCGCGGCGAAGGGCGCCGGCGGCGGGAAGGAGGCCGAGAGGATCAACGCGCTCAGGGAGGAGATCGGGGGCCTCAGGATAAGGAGCGCGGAGCTGCAGAGGGAGAGCAAGATGCTCGCGCAGAACAAGGACGCGCTCGTCTCCGAGCGCAAGCTCAAGGAAGAGGAGATCAGGAAGTCCAGGCAGTCGCTCTCCGCGGACGCCGCGAGGAAGTCCGAGCTGGCCAAGCAGAAGGAAAAGATAGACGCCGAGGTCAGGAACAGCGGCAAGTCCAACAAGGACTCCTTCGAGAGGGTCGCGAAGATAGACGCGGAGCTGCTCGCGATGAGCAAGGAGCAGGGCAAGCTCGGCACGGTGTCCGAGGACATCGGGAGGAGGCTAGGCGACATCGAGGTCAAGAAGGGCCAGATGGGAATGAGGCTCAACGACATAAGGGCGGAGCTCTCCGCCTACGGGGCGGTGGACTGGGAGGCGCTCGACGAGGATGCGGAGAAGATGGAGAGGGAGGGGAACGTGCTCAAGGCCAAGATAGAGGGCCTCGGGACAGTCAACCTGAAGGCCCCGGAGATATACGAGGAGAAGAGGAAGAGCGTCGAGGAGGCCAACGAGAAGGTCGCCACGCTCGACGCGGAGAAGAGGGCGGTCATAGCGATGATGGAGGAGATAAACTCCAAGAAGATAAGCTCGTTCATGGCGACGTTCGAGGAGGTCAACAAGAACTTCGCCCAGCTCTACAACTACATCTTCCCCGGCTCGGCGCGCATAGAGCTCGAGGACCAGGCGAACCCGCTCACCGGGGGAATAGAGATAAAGATAGAGGGGGGCAGGGCCTTCAAGAGGGTCGGCTCGTTCTCGGGGGGCGAGAAGTCGCTGCTCTCGCTGATGCTGCTCTTCGCGATACACATGTGCAAGCCCTCGTCGATCTACCTCTTCGACGAGATAGACGCTGCGCTCGACAAGGAGAACTCGAAGAAGCTCTCGCAGCTGATAAAGGAGATGGCGAAGCAGGCGCAGTTCATAGTGGTCAGCCACAACGACTCGCTCATAGTGAACGCGGACGCCGCGATAGGGGTCATCAGGGCGGAGGACGAGTCGAAGGCAGTAGGGATAGAGATAGCCGCGCTCAAGGGCAAGCTGTGATTTGCGCGGCGGCATGAAGTTGGTTGTTTTGGCAAAGAAAATCCAGGCGAGGAAGGTTCAGGAGAAGAAGGCAGAGCCGAAGGGCAGGCAGTCTTCCCTGGTGGTCTGGGCGCTCTACGCGCTGCTCGCCGCGCTGATAATCCTGTACGCCCTGACCGGCAACGCCGTCGTAGGGGTCGCCGCGATGCTCGCCATAGCGGGTGTCTTCTACTACGAGATAAAGCACAGCATCAAGACGGAGGGCACCAAGAGGAGCGTGATCGACATCGGCATGGCGGTGGGCGCCGCGCTGCTCGTCTGGGTGGTCCTTATGCTGGTCCTGCAGACCTCCGCACCCATAGACGCGGTCTCCAGCTGCAGCATGCTACCCGCGCTCCAGAGGGGCGACGTGGTCGTGCTCGGGGGAATAGGCAACCCCGCGCAGTTCGCCGCGTCCAAGGGCATCCCGGTGCTGAACGTCAGCGCCGGCGCGTTCCAGAGGATGGAGGGCAACATGTCAAGCGAGTTCCTGTCCTTCTACGCGCACCCGAAGGCCAACGGCTCCGAGCTCTCCGACGTCTTCGACAACGGCTCCGGCTACGAGATAGGCCTGTACAACACCAAGTGCCTCTCCCAGTTCTCGTACCTCGGGCAGGCGAAGTACTTCCCCAAGTGCGAGGTGCCGATGTCGCAGAGCGGCGACCTGATAAAGTACAACTACTCCGTGGGCAAGGTCGAGATCGCCGGCGCCGAGCACGACATAGTGTACACGTCCTCGATCACCGTAGGCAACGTCAGCGTGGCGGAGAACTACGCCAACCCCGTGGTCGTCTACCAGACCTCGAGCCAGGACTACTTCACGGGCAGCATCATACACAGGGTCTTCGCGGTGGTCGACGCCGGCGGGAGCTACTACTTCCTCACCAAGGGAGACAACAACCAGGCCCTCGACGTCGAGTTCGAGAACTACCCCGCCAACGAGTCCTCCGTGACCGGCTACGTCCTGGCGGACGTCCCGCTTGTCGGCTACGTCAAGCTGCTGCTCAGCGGCCAGATAGCGGTCCCCGCGGGATGCAACCAGACCATACTCAGGTGAGCGTCGCGCCCCGTCCGGGCTTTCCCGCAAAGTGCCCCGCGGACTCCTAACATTTAAATATCTTCTTAAGATAATAGTAGTAGCGTCTTTTACATAAAGCGCTTTTTTAACGGTTAGCATGGCAGATTTAAACAGCGATCTTAGAATGGCTGTGGATTCTGGCGAAGTTGTCCTTGGAATAGAGGAGACGACACGCGCCATTAACACGGCCACGGCGAAGCTAGTGATAGTGAGCGGAACGGGAAACGAGGGCACGGTCTCCGACCTGGCGCACCTCTGCGGCATAGCGGAGGTGAAGCTGGTCAAGTTCGCCGGCAACTCGATGGAGCTCGGCGCGGTCTGCGGAAAGCCGTACTCCGTGAGCAGCCTCGCGGTGATAGACGCGGGGCACTCGAAGATCCTCGAGCAGGAATATTAGTTTAGGTGTTTTGTTTGGCAAAAGGTGAATTCGCGGCCCTTAGGCTCGTCAACAAGAGGAAGAAGGAGCGCCTGCTCAAGAAGACCTGGAAGAGGAGGAAGTTCAAGCTGAAGCAGAAGTACGACGCGGTCGGCTGCGTGCCGATGGCGAAGGGCCTGGTGCTCGCGAAGGGCGTGCTGCAGCAGAAGCAGCCTCACTCCGGTCTGATCAAGACCGTCAAGGTGCAGCTCATAAAGAACGGGAAGACCGTCGGAGCATACGTGCCCTACGACGGCGCGATAAACTTCATAGAGGAGCACGACGAGGTCCTGATCCAGGGCCTCGGGGGGTCCCAGAGAGGCCAGATGGGCTGCATCCCGGGTCTCAAGTACAGGGTCATAGCCGTGAACGGCGCGGACCTGTACCAGGTCACCAAGGGCAAGAAGGAGAAGCCCAAGAGATGATGCTCATGCAGGAAGGCAAAGAAACCATCGAGAAAAAGGAGGACGCCAAGATCGAAGCCAAGGAGGAAGCCAAGCCTGCCGCGGAGCCCGCGGAGGCCGCCGAGGCGGAATCCGCGGAGAAGCCGGAGGCGGCGAAGAAGCCCTCGGCCAGGAGGGTCGCGAAGAAGGCGCCCGCGACGGTGGAACTGGGCGAGCAGCTCCTATTCGAGAAGTACAGCCTCAAGGACGTGGTCATAAACGACCCGAGCCTCGCCAACTACATAACGCTCAACGCCAAGGTCTACCCGAGCACGTTCGGAAGGAGGAAGGACAAGGTCTACTTCGTCACGCACGTCAACATCGTCGAGAGGCTCATAAACAAGATGATGAGGGGCGGGACCGGCCAGAGGATAGGCGGCAAGGTCATAAGGACCAAGGGGGCGCTTCAGGGCAAGAAGATAAAGGTCATGCGCTCCGTGGAGGCCGCCTTCGACATAATCAACAGGAAGACGGGCAAGAACCCCGTCCAGCTCTTCGTCGGCGCGCTCGAGAACGCGGCCCCGATAGAGGACACCACGAGGGTCAGGTACGGAGGCATAAGCTACAACGTCGCCGTCGGAATAAGCGCCGCGAGGAGGCTCGACGTCGCCCTCAGGAACCTGGCGCTGGCTTCGCTGATCGGCGCGTTCAAGAGCAGGAAGAGCCTGGCGGACGCGCTCGCCGACGAGATAATACTCGCGTCGAACAGGGACACGAACAGCTACGCGATAAAGAAGAAGGTCGAGCTGGAGAGGATCGCGAGAAGCGCGAGGTAGTTTCATGGTCAGGAAGGAGTTCGTAGCGGATGAGGTCGCAAGGATAATGAGCGACCTGGACAGGGTCAGGAACGTCGCGATAGTCGCGCACGTGCACCACGGGAAGACGACCCTGACGGACTCTCTCCTCGCCAAGGCGGGAATCATCTCCAAGGCGGTCGCCGCGGACGCGCTCTACACCAACTACGAGGCGATAGAGAAGGACAGGAAGATGACGATCAAGTCGGCGAACATCTCGCTGGCTTTCGAGTACAAGAACCACGACTACGTCATCAACCTGATAGACACCCCGGGCCACGTCGACTTCGGCGGGCACGTCACCAGGTCCATGAGGGCCGTCGACGGCGTCGTGGTGGTGGTCGACCCGGTGGAGGGCATCATGCCGCAGACCGAGACGGTCGTGAGGCAGGCCCTCAGGGAGAAGGCCAAGCCGGTCCTCTTCGTGAACAAGGTCGACAGGCTCCTCAGCGAGCTCAGGCTCACGCCCGAGCAGACCTTCGAGAGGCTCCTCAAGCTCATAGCCGACGTCAACAAGCTGATAGACAACTACGCCCCCGAGGAGTTCGTGGGCAAGTGGAAGGTCAGCGTCGAGGACGGAAGTGTCTGCATAGGCTCGGCGGCTAAGAAGTGGGCCATATCGAAGAGGATCATGGAGAAGTACAACACTTCCTTCAAGCAGATATTCGCTCTCACGGAGGCCGACGACATCGCCAAGCTGCAGGAGGTCGCCCCCATAGACGAGGCCACGCTCACAATGATCATAGAGCACCTCCCCACGCCTAAGACGGCGCAGGCGTACAGGATCCCGCACCTCTGGCACGGGGACCTCGAGAGCCTCGAGGGGAAGGCGATGATGACCGTCGACGCCACGGCGCCGGCATGCATAGTCATATTCGGAATACACTACGACCCCCACGGAGGGGAGGTCGCGGTGGGAAGGGTCTTCTCCGGAACGATAAGGAAGGGCACCACCGTCTACATCTCCGGCAAGGCCGACACCCAGAGGGTTGGGCAGGTTGGACTCTACATGGCCGCCGAGAGGGTGCTCATAGACCAGGTCTCCGCGGGCAACATCGCGGCGATAGTCGGCCTCAAGGACCTTTCGATAGGGGACACGATCAGCGAGACCCCCATAGTCCCGTTCGAGCAGATAACGCACTACTCCAAGCCGGTCGTGACCAAGGCGGTCGAGGCCAAGGAGCTCAAGGACACGATAAAGCTCATCGCGGCCCTGAGGGAGCTCTCGAAGGCCGACCCGACCATACAGGTCGAGATCAAGCAGGAGACCGGCGAGCACCTGATGAGCGGAATGGGAGAGCTGCACCTGGAGGTCATAGAGACCAAGCTGAAGGACGAGTACAAGATACCGATCATAACGAGCGAGCCGCTCGTCGTCTACAAGGAGACCATCGAGAAGAGGGTCGACGACGTGCAGGGCAAGTCCCCGAACCACCACACGAGGTTCGACGTGACAGTCATGCCGCTAGAGCAGGGGGTCGTCGACCTCATAGAGCACGGAACGATAAGGGAGGGCGAGCCGAAGGGCAAGGTCTATCTCGAGGAGCTGGTCAAGGCCGGCATGCCAAGGGAGGAGGCCAGGGGCCTGGTCGACGTCTCGCACACGAGCGTGCTGATAGACGCAACCCACGGAGTGCAGTACCTCAACGAGGTCATGGAGCTGCTCATAGACGGGTTCGAGGAGGCCGTCACGGAGGGCCCGCTCGCCAGGGAGAAGTGCTTCGGCATAAAGATCATGATCACCGACGCCACGATCCACGAGGACCCTGTCCACAGGGGGCCCGCGCAGATAATGCCTGCCATAAGGAGGCCGATCTGGGCGGGAATGCTCATGGCGGGAGACATCCTGCTGGAGCCTAAGCAGATCTTCACGGTCAACATCCCGCAGGAGTACCTCTCCGACGTGATAAGCCTGCTCCAGGGAAGGAGGGGCCAGGTCATGAACATAGACCAGCAGGGGGAGCAGGTCACGATAACTGCGAAGATGCCTGTGGCCGAGGTCATAAAGGGCTTCTCCAACGAGATAAGGGGGGCCACGACCGGCAGGGCCATATGGTCCACCGAGTTCGCCGGCTACGAGAAGATGCCCAGGGACCTGCAGGACAAGGTCGTCAGGGAGATCAGGAAGAGGAAGGGCCAGAAGGAGGAGCCTCCTTCGCCGCAGGAGTACATGGACTGATACCATGGGCCGTGACGATAGCGACTGCAACTAGTCTGCTTAATAAATATTCCATTGCATAATACATCATACTAGTGCTAAAGTACTGTTCTGTGCACTGATGAGATGAGGTGTCTAAATGGCAAAATCGTATGTGAAATTCGAAGCCCCTAAGGAGATAGCGGACAAGTCTTTGGAAGCCCTGAGGCTGGCAAAGCAGAGCGGGACGGTGAAGAAGGGAGTGAACGAGGTCACCAAGAGCATCGAGCGCGGCCTGGCCACGCTGGTCCTGCTCGCCGGGGACGTCGAGCCCGAGGAAGTCGTAATGCACATACCCACGCTGTGCGAGCAGAAGAAGATAGCGATTGTCTTCATACCCGCGAAGCTCGACCTGGGCAAGGCCGTCGGACTGAACGTCCCGTGCGCGGCCGCGTCCATAGAGAAGGCGGGAGAGGGCGCAACGCAGCTCAAGGAGGTCACAACCTGGAGCGTAAGGATGATGGGCGGGAAGACCGAGGAGAAGGAGAAGAAATAAGGTTGTTGAGAAGCTGGTCCCATGGCAGATGAGCAAAAGAAGGAGGAGAGGAGGTTCGACGGCTACACCGTCGAGGTAGTGGAGAAGCTGCCCATGAAGACGGGCATGTTCGGATCCGTCCACCAGGTCATGTGCAAGGTCATAGACCAGAACAGCAGGGACAGGGGCAGGGTCATAAGGAGGAACATAACCGGAAGGGTCAAGGTGGGCGACATACTGAGGTTCAGCGACACGAGCAGGGAGGACAAGCCCATAAACGTCAAGTGATCACATGCGATGCTCTTATTGTACTAGGGACATAGAGAAGGGGACCGGGCTGATGTACGTCAAGAAGACGGGCACGGTCAGGTACTACTGCTCGAACCGCTGCTACGAGTTCGACGTCACGCAGGGCAAGAAGCAGAACATGCAGGAGCAGAAGGGCATGGCGAAGAGGGCGGCCAGGAAGGCGGCCAAGAAGTAGCGGCCCTTTGACACTGATTCGATGAAGATCGTCAGCGCGTGTCTGGCAGGGGAGAACTGCAAGTGGAGCGGGGGGAACAGCCTGAACTCCGCCGTAAGGAGGATGGTCGAGCTGGGCGAGGCGGTCCCGGCCTGCCCGGAGGTCCTCGGGGGCCTTCCCGTCCCGCGGACCGCGGCGGAGATCCGAGGGGGGACGGGCCTCGACGTCCTGGAGGGCAGGGCCAAGGTCGTCGATTCCGAGGGCAACGACGTGACAAGGCCGTTCGTGTCCGGAGCCGAGGAATTCCTGAGGTTGGCGAAGGAGAGGGGCGCGACCGAAGCGATACTCAAGTCGAGGAGCCCGTCCTGCGGGTGCGGCAGCACCTTCGACGGCACATTCTCGCACACTTTCATAGAGGGCGACGGGATCACGGCCGCGCTCCTGAAACGGAACGGGATCAGGGTCGTGTCGGCCGAGAGGGACTGACACATGTTCTGAAGGGGCCCGGACAGGGCCAAGGGGATTTGATTGCAGCTAGAAACGGTCGCGCGTAAGGCGCCGCATGATCCGGGCATCGCGCTCATCTCGAGATGCTTCGGGGAGCAGTCATACACCCCCGACTGGTATCTGACGTGGCTCGACAGGAGCGTCTCCTCCGGGCTGAAGGTATCCGCCCGCCTCGCGCAGTGCGTGGAGACCCGCGCAGGGTCCGTCTGGCTGCTGAGGGAGGACTGCCCGCGCATCGACTACGACGGCACCGTCGCCCGCGACGGCAGGCTCGAGAGGGCGTACCTCGTGACAATCAGGCGCGACGGCTCCGCGGAGCGGGGCATCGGGCACATCATCACCGAAGACTGGACCGCGGGGCAGGTAGGGGCGCGCCATCCCCTGGCGGGGAAGGCGCTGACCACGCTGGGCTTCGACGCCACGGCGAAGTTCACGCGCATCGACAGGTTCTTCCCTATGGAGGAAGCGCCGGAGCTCAAGCGGGACGGAAAGGGAACGGGCAACGGCATAGGCACCGCCCTGATGCTGCTCGCCCTGCGCGACTCCGAGTCCGACGGGGCCGCCGGGGCGTTCGTGGCGCAGGCGTCGAAAGGGATGCGGGCCCTGCTCAGGAACAACGGATTCTTCAAGAGGGGCATATACCTGAGGGCATTCGGATGCGACGCCGACGACGCGGGGCTTCCTGCGTCGGGTATTTAAGCGGCGCATGGCAGAATCACTATGCGTCCAAGGGAAGAAGGGATTACCGATGGAGTTCAAGGATAAGGAGATCCTCGTCATAGCGCACTTCGGAGAGCTGTGGCTGAAGGGGCACAACCGCAACGAGTACGTCAGCAAGCTCATGAAGAACCTCAACGAGCAGCTGTCCGGCGAGAGCTGCGACATCCAGAGGCGCTACGACAGGGTGGTGATCCGCCTCACCGAGGACTCGGACCTGGAGTCGATAAAGTCGAAGGTGGGCAGGACGTTCGGCCTGAGCGGCTACGAGGTCTCGGTCGTGACCGAGCCCAAGATGGCCAAGATAACCGCGCTGGCGAGGAGGATGCTCAAGTCGCAGAAGGGCGCGACCAGCGTGAGGATAAACTCGCACAGGTCGGACAAGACCTTCCCGTTCGACTCCATGGACATAATCAAGAAGATCAGGAAGGACGCGGAGAAGATGGGCATAACCCCCGACACGAAGAGGTTCGACACCGAGCTGAACATAAGCGTCACCACCGAGGCCGCGTTCGTCTCGCTGGGCAGGACAAGGGGCCCGGGCGGGCTCCCGGTCGGAAGCTCGGGGAAGGGCGTGGTGCTGATGTCCGGGGGGATAGACTCGCCGGTCGCTGCGTGGTACGCCATGAAGAGGGGCGTGACGCCGGTGTACGTGCACCTGCACGCCTTCCAGGACCCCGAGGACGCGGTCAAGGGCAAGGTCACCGACCTGCTCGGGACCCTCTCGAGGTATTATCCCCACTACAAGGTCTACTTCGTGCCCTCGCACATATTCCAGGCGGGCTCGTTCAAGTACGGCAGGTACGAGCTGATACTCCTCAAGGCCTTCATGCTCAAGCTCGCCGAGAGGGTCGCCAGGAGGGAGCACGCGCTCAACGTCTTCACCGGGGAGAGCCTGGGCCAGGTCGCCTCGCAGACCTCGGGGAACATCCTCGCGACCCAGTGCGGCACCAAGCTTCCCGTGCTCAGGCCGCTGATCGGCTTCGACAAGGAGGAGATAATAAGGGTCGCGAGGGCGATAGGCACCTACGAGGACTCGATAAGGCCCTACAAGGACGTCTGCTCCATCAACGCCAGGAACCCGACGCTCAGCGCCGACCCCGCGAGGACCAGGGAGATGCTCCGGGAGATGAACATCTCGAGCATAGTGACGAGGTCCCTCAAGCTCGCCAGGATAGAGACGATGTGATCACCGCCTCCTCAGGGCCCTGCAGATCCCCTGCGCGTCCACGTCCTTCCCCGGCGCGATGCCTTCATTCTCCGAGAAGACCGCGTTGAATGCGACTTCCGATTCCTTCCTCAGCAGGACGCACGCGGGCTCGGGCAGCATCTGCACGAGCAGGACCGCGCTGCCGCGCGCTACCGCATCGTTCCCCAGCACCCCCGCCAGGGCGTCCCTCGAGCGCTCCGGCAGGACGTGGCTGAAGAGCGCGTTGGAGAAATACAGGAAGTAGGTCCTCCGCTCCCCTATGCCCGAAACGTAATCGACGATGTCGCGCAGGACGCCCCTTATCTCCAGATCGCGCGCGAGCTCCGGCCTCCTGTCCCGCCAGTCGTGCCTGCTGTCATTCTTGTCAACCCACGCGCTGATGTCGACCGCCTCAGGGGCGGACGCGTAATCAGCATCCGCGGGAGCGTTGAAGTCATCCACCACCTCCCTGAAGTTCAGGAGCTGGCCGACGTCGTAGTCCACCAGCGTCACCCCGCGGAGATTGTTGTTCCTCTGCAGCAGGCCGAGCAGGAAAATGTTCTGGTCCCCGCCGCCGCAGACGCCGACGTACTCCTGGATTCCGGCGAGCCTCCCGAGGGCGTCGCGCAGCCCCGAGGGATATCCCTCGTTGGACCTCCTGAACACCGGAAGTATCTCCTTGCGCACCTTCCAGTCCCGGATATCCACTTCGTTGAGGTCCAGCCTGTTATTCCCTGCCCCGATGCACGCCGCGGCGAGGTCTCGCAGGCGGCCCGCCTCCCAAGGGCGCTCCGCCATCCCCCGGCATACGCGCTCGGGAGAGACGTCGCTCTCCATGACGTACCTGATCCCCGCTCGCTTGCTTGTCTCCATGGCGATGCCACAGGTCAGACTTGCTTCCCTCTCTATTTATCTGTTGACGTGAAATTTCACAGGGAGGATCAGCCCAGCAGCGTTACGTGTATCCCCACCACGCCGTTCTCCCTCTCCTCGTCCTTGGTGTAGTGCTCCCTCTGCATCTCCACGCGCTCGTCGAGGCCGAGCGCAGGGTCGTGGCCGAACTCCCGGCTGTCGAAGGCCGCGAGCAGCTCCCTAAATGATCCGAAGACGGAGACCCCGACGACACCGACCTCGACCTTCTCCGACTCCTCCGGCCTCTTGCTGAACACTATCGTGTCGCCCACCCTGACGCGTCTCCTCTTTTCGTCGTAGACGCGGATATCTATCTTTTTCCTGCCCTCCCTTATCTTGTCGAAGCCCTCCGGATCGAGCCTCATATCGTGCGTGGCCCTTGCGGGCTGCGTGATGTCGAGGGCCTTGAGCACCCTGCTGACGACCGTGCGCGCGTTCTCGTCGGGCCTCCCCTCGAGCGTCTCGTACGGCACGCCGTAGTCGTCGAGCAGCTTCTCGAGCGAGCTGTGTATCCTCTCAGCCTCCTCCGCGCTCTCCTTCCTGCCGACCGTTATGTAGGGTATGGTCCTCGCTATCAGGAAGTTCAGGTTGTTGGTGCTCGCGAACTGCTCCATTACCGCGTCGTCGAAGCACTTCCCGTAGTCGTCCGACTTGTAAACGATCGACAGCGGCGTGGGCGAGTCGGAGACCACGACCCTGACCTTTCCCAGCAGCCTCTTTATCCTGCTGAGCTGGTTGCCCCAGACTATCGCCTGCTCGTTGAGCGTCGCCCGGTCGCCCAGCCAGATGCAGTCCTTCGCGAACTCAGTCGCCAGCTCGGATGTCACGCCCAGGTAGTTGAGCTTCGAGTAGACGTCCGCGGCTATCGTGCTCTTGCCGACCCCCGGCGACCCGAACAGGTTCACAAGCAGGCTCCCATTGCTCTCCGAAGTCACGCAAATCCCCCTCTCAGCGCCACGTATCTCTATCCCGCCACGCTATTATTTATTGGTATCCTGCGTTCTGTTTACGGCGCTACGGCGTTGCGCCCACGGGTGTTATGATGATAAAAGTGAAGGACTACGAGGGCAGGAGGATCTACGTGCGCCTGACGGACATAGACGGCACGGGCAAGTACCGCGTCGGCAAGCTGCTCGGCATAGACGAGGCGATGCACTTCCTGATACTCGACCTGGAGGGGGAGAAGAAGACGAAGCACAAGGTCGAGATGATAAACCTGGGGGCGATAGAGCGGATAATCCCCCTGGGCGCGGGCGAGGACCCCAAGGGCCTCATGATGTGACCTCTTCCCTCGCGTACGGCGCGCGCCTCGGAAACGGCGCGTCCGATAATATTTTTATATGTTCACGTCACATGGTAGTGCATGGATCTTCTCACAAAGGTTATCGTTTACGCCGCGGTCCTGGTCGTTGCGCTGGTCGCGATCACCTACGGGCTGCAGGCCTTCGCCGGCAGCGGCCGCGCCCTGTCCGAGACGCAGGCGTCCGAGAACATAACCCACTACCTGAACATGATCTACCCCGGGGCGAACGTCACGATAACCGACATAAAGCCCTCTGTCTACGCGGGGAGCTGGCACGTGCTCGCCTCCGTCGTGGAGAACGCGTCCACGCCCTGCCCGGCCTACCAGACCTACACTTTCGACTATCCCGCCTTCGGGCTCGTGAACGGGACGGACAACAAGTACACCGCGGCGAACTGCACAGTCTACAACTACGAGCCCGGAGACCAGGTCGGCTCGGCCCCAGTCGCAGTGACACTGGCGTCGAACCTCTCGAACATCAAGCAGTACATAAACTCCTTCGGCTTCGCGAACGTCGAGACTTCGGCCGTGGCGTACAACGAGACGACCTGGCAGGTGATGTACTCCTCCCCGCTCTCGAGCAACGCGGTCTACGTGCTGCTCGCCCAGAACAGCGGCAACGTGATAGCGGTCTTCAACGTGTCAAGGTAGATCCCTGGACATGAGCACGGCGCCGCCTGCGACGCGGCCCTTCTCCTCGAAGCCCATCTTCCTGAAGAACGCGATGGCGCGCGAGTTGGAGGCCATCACCTTGGCGTCCACCGTCCGCACCCCGAGCTCCCTCGCCCTTGCCAGGCACCTCTCAAGGATCTCCCTGCCAACCCCCCTCCTCCTGTGGTCCCTGTCCACTATTATGCCTACGACCCCGTTGGGGCATCCGCACAGTATCTCGCAGTCGGCGACGACCCTTCCCCCGTCCACCGCGACGAAGTCGGCCATAGCGCCACTGCGCACGGCCCCTATCTTCCACTCCACCACGTCCGCTATGAGCCTGGGGCCCGGGTCGCTCCTAAAGTTCATGGCCTCCGGGAGCTCCCTCTCGACGTCCGCTATGAGCCTGGAGAGGCCCGCCCGGTCCTTTTCGCGAAGTTCCCTTACCTCCATCAAAATACGTAATAAGCTTTCTTCTTTTAATACTATCCTTATGAAGATATCCAAGCTCACCGCGAAGAGGATACTCAAGGACTCCGGCGCGGAGCGCGTAAGCGACGACGCGGCGACGGAGCTGGCGGACCTGATAACCGCTTTCTCCTACTCGGTTGCCAACAAGGCGGTCATGCTGGCTGCCCACGCGAAGAGGAAGACGGTGAGCAAGGCAGACGTGGACCTGGCGAAGTAGCCCGATTCCTTAGGCTCAGAGGGGGATGCTGAGCAGGGACAGCACCCCGACTATTATTAGCAGGACCCCTATCACCTGTATGACGAGCTTGCTTATCTTGCCCAGGAAGAGCAGCATCAGGATGCCCAGGACTATCATCACCACGGGGGACAGCGCCAGGAGAGGCTTCGAAGCGCTCGAAAGCAGGCTGCCAACCGTCATAGAAGTCACGTTTATCGTGGTCGCGTTTAATGCTGTGGTGTTCATGAGACTACCTCCCTGCCGGCCCCTTGGGCATAGCCTTTATAATGGAAAACAAACAATAAAAATACGTGGTGTGCGGGTGGCTCACGGTCGAAAGACTGAGGAAGCTCTCTCCACGCAGAGCGTGCCCGGGTCCAAGGCCCGATTCGGAACAGAAACGCAAGCACTGGCGCACATAAGCGATGACGCGACGAGCGTGCGCGTGTGCGTGAAACGAGCCGATGCGCATGCGGTGAGCGTGCAAGGCATATGCCGCTAAGTCGAATGCCACCTAAAACAGAAGAGAGGCTACGGCACACCACACCTACTCCCCTGACTTCCTCCGCGGGACGCGCTCTGATTTGGCGCCCGCGGATTTAATGTATAGTTTTATATATGGACGCGACACAGTAGTATCGATGTCCGGAGCGCACAAGTACTTGCCTTTCGTCGCCATTGCCTGCCTAGCGGCGGCCGCGGCCGTTTTCGTGCTCGCCTCGGGCGCCCCCTCGGCGCAGAGGACGGCGGGCTCGGTTGAGTTCGCTTCGCCCCTGGAGGTGTACATCTCGGCGTCTTCGACCGCCCTGTCCCCGGGGCAGCCCACCACGCTCACGGGCAGCTGGAGCGGCGGGATAGCCCCCTACACCGTGAAGTGGTATTCCGGCACCAGCCAGGAGTGCGCTTACGACACCAACCTGCTGCTGACCGACACGCAGGTGGTCGGGACTTCGTCGCTCGAGACAGTCAGCCCGCCGCTCGGCGGATCCTATTACTGCATCGTGGTCACCGACTCTGAGGTGCCTCCCGTCTCGGCGTCCTCGCCCACTTTGGGCGTGACCGTCAGCTCGGCCACCTCGACAACAGTCCTCCCGGTCACGACCGCATTCTCCACAGCAACAACCGTCCCCGCGTCCACCACAACCGTGGTCTCCGGCACAGCGGGCGCTATCCAGTCCGAGCTTTGCTCCCTGGTTCACGCTGTCCAGAGCATAATAGGGATAATCGCCCTAGTGCTGTTCCTGCTCGGCGGGCTCCTGTACGCAATATCCCACTTCCTTCCTACCAACCTTGAGTTCAAGAAGAGCATGACCACCTGGTCCACCGCGATGATAGTGGGGGGCGTCATAGGCCTCGTGCTTGTGCTCATAGCGCAGCCCCTGATATCCCTGATAATCGGCTTCGGCCAGACCGCGGGCGCAGGCAGCGTGCCCCTGGCCGCGTGCTGATCCGGAGGCGTGCGGCCCCCATTTTGAAACGATCAATCGCTAGCGAGGGATTCGCGGCGTCCGGGAAATGAGGGCCGCCCGACGGCAGGCTGCCGTATTGCACTTCGTCGAATATCACCATCTTCAATCAGAAAAAGAAAGGTTTAAGTATTTTACATTATTATAATAAAGGACTTTTTCTATGCCAACCCTTAAATAGGGGCGGACCCACTCTATCTATAAAGTGGGGATTATGTCAACAAGAACATCCATGGTATTCGCTTTTGTCCTTCCGCTAGTGCTTTTGCTGGCGGCGGGCAACGTGCACGCGGACAGCAACATGACTAACACGACTAACGCAACTACTACTATTTTGTCTTCAGCACCGCTTACCATATCCCTAGCGACACCTCCTACTACCGTTGACGCTGGCCAGAGCGTGACGTTCACGAACAGCTCAGCAGGAGGGAGCGGCCCGCTGACATACTCGTATTTCGCAATGGGAGGGACGTACGTGGCCAACGGGGACCAGATAACCTTCATGACCCCCGGGACATACTACGTGTCTGAGACCGTGTCTGACGGGACGTCTTCGGCGACCTCGGCCTCGGTCGAGATAACCGTGGATCCGCTGCCCACGGTGTCGCTGACCGCGACCTCTGACTCGGTGTACACGGGCCAGTCAGTGACTTTCACCAACAGCTCGACCGGGACGGGCCTGGCGTTCTCCTACGCAGTGTCGGGAGGAACCGAGGGGACCGACTACGTGTTCAATGGCAGCCAGGCGACATTCATGACCGCAGGGACTTACAACGTCACGGAGAGCGCGACGGACGGCCTCGGCGGAATCGGGACGTCAAGTCCGGTGTCGATAGAAGTCAGCGTAAAGCACTCGCACCACGCCGCGCAGGCGAGTGCAGCCAGCACAGTCGCGCCTAGCAACGAGAGCGCCCAGGTAAACGCGTCCGCTGCCCCTGCCGGTGCGACGGAAGTGGCGCAACCTCCGACGGGACAGGATTCGGCTCCTGCCGCGGCTAGCGCAGCTCCCGCGGAGACTGCGCAGCAGCATGGCGCTGCCGCTCCCGCGGCCGTCCCAGCAGCCTCCGTAGTTGCCGCGCCCGCAGCCCCTGCAGAGGCCGCGACGGCAACGGTCCTGATACCGTCCCAGCCCGGATCTCCTTCGGGAATGGTGCCCGCGCTGGCGGCTATGGGGCTCACCATAGCGACCGCGATAGCGGTCGGGGTTGCCTACTACTCCAAGAGAGGCACCCTGGGTCAAGTCTCCGTGAAGCACTACCCGACGCACCACTAGCGGAGCGCAAAGTCAGGTGGACCCCGGGCCCGATAATTTCGTGCCCGGGGTCCACCTGCGCAACCGCCGCATCTCATTTTTCTTCCTCTTCCTGAATCGCCTTCCATGTTTTCGGCAAACCTTATCCTTTTATAAATTGTAATATCCTATTGGAAGCGATATTCAGTAGGGGGCTACGGAATATCGTCTGTCTGTCCTTTACGTCACGTTACGTGCGTTGCTTAGGCATCGCTTAGGCGTCGCTTACGTGCGTAGTGGAAGACACCATAGGAGGTAATTCCATAGTAGGAAGGGACAATTGTTTGAAAATACTGTTATTGCTTTTCGTTTTCGGCACTTTCATGCCTGTCGCATCGGCGATTCGCCTTCCTGTGCCTCCCCGCACCGTCGCGGTGTCCCCTAGCTCCCTAACCAATCTGGACGCCGGCCAGCCCATGAACGTGAGCGCGGCTGCGTCCGGATTCATCAACCCCTCCTACACCTGGAACGTCGAGAGCCCATCCTCCTGCCCCGGCTTCGTCTCGAATTCCTCCCCCTCATTCACCTACTCCCCCACAAACTCCACAGCCAGCTGCATTTTTGATGTCGCGGTCAACGAGCAGGCCTCGGTCAGCGTGACGGGCACCTCTTCCCTATACTCCGGCCAGAACATAACCCTCAACGCCACTGTGAGCGGCGCGGGCGACACCGGCCTGAGATACCAGTGGTACAACAACTCGATAAGCGGACTCATGTCAGGCCAGACCTTCCCCACGCTCGAGCTGACCGCGGGCGAGCCTGGCGTGTACACTTATTTCGTCATAGCCACGACAGTCAACGGGACTGCGGGGGTGATGTCGAACAGCTTCACTGTCACTGTCCGTTCGGTAAACGAGCCAGCGATAAACGGGTCCGTATCTGTCGTAGACCTGCCAACGAACACCGTGGTGGACGACCTCTACGGGTTTGCGCACCCGCAGGGAATCGCGTTCTCGCCCAACGGCAACACCATATATGTAGCTAATTACAGGGGCTCGTCGGTCTCCATAGTCAACACCTCCACAGGGAGCATAATCGGGAAGATATCCGGCCTGGGATGCTACCGCGAGGGTATCGAGGACATAGCCCTCTCCCCGGACGGCAACACCATGTACGTCGTGAACAACGAGTGCAGCCAGATCCAGGTGGTCAACGTCACGGCCAGGAGCCTGCTCCACAACATCCCCACTTCCTCCTACGACCCCTACGGGATAGCCGTCTCTCCCAATGGGACCACGATGTACGTATCTTTCGGGGATTACTATACCCAATACAACATCCTCGCGTTCAACACCTCGTCCGGCGAACCCATGTACTGGCTAGGCGAAGGGGAATACACCTATCCGCAGGGCCTGGCTCTCTCGCCCAACGGGACAATCCTCTACGCCGCCGACAACGACCACTCAGACGTCGAGGTGATAAACGCCTCAAGCGGCGGGGTGATCACCCTCATTCACGGATTCGATGATCCGCAGAGCGTAGGCCTCTCCCCTGACGGTAAGACACTGTACGTCTCGAACGAGGACAACAACACCGTCTCCGTGGTCGACACCGCGAGCGGCGAGATAGTCGGCACGATAGCCTACGCCGGCTTCGACGAGCCCAAGGGCATCGCCGTATCCTCCGACGGGAACACGCTATACGTGGTCAACCACGAGAACGAATACCTCTACCAGAACAACACCTATCCTTACGGGCCTTCGATAGACCTCGGCCAGAGCATAGCGCTCAACGCGTCGTGGTTCGGGGGCACCGCTCCTTACACCATCAGGTGGTACTCGTCGACGGGATCCTGCAGCACGACGGGAACGCCGATCGCGACCTACACCGGATACTCCGTATTCAATACAGTAGACGTATCCCCCGCGGAGCAGACAAATTACTGCTACACCGTCAGGGACGTCGCGAATGCCACCGTGGGCGGTAATGACACCGTCTACGTGAACCCCACATTTACGGGGACTCTGGAAGTGACCTCTGTACTGACCCCGCTGGACGCCGGCCAGAATGAGACCGTGACCGCAAGCGCATCAGACCTCACTGGAGGAACGGGATCTTACAACTACTCCCTGCTCGCCAGCACCGACGGCGTCCACTACCTCCCTACCGGGGCGACCTGCGACCTGTCCGACTACCCTGCTCTGACGTGCTCGTACGTGCCGTCCGTCGACGGTAACTACTACTACGAACTTACCGTCACCGACCAGGCGTACTCCCCTGTCGCGCTGTCGAGCCCCGCCTCCGGCGAGGTCACGGTAAATTCGCAGCCTTCGGTGAACCTGACAATCAGGAATCCGGTAATAGGCCCGGGAGGCACCGCCACGCTATTCGCCAACCTCACCGGCGGAACGGGTCCTTTCGACGTCAGCTTCGTCTTCGCCAATAACAGCACGGTGGCATATGCCGTCAACGGAGTCGGAGTCGGGGGCAGCGCGAGCTATGCGTTCACCGCGCAGTCCGTTGGAAACTATCTCTTCAACATCAAGGTAACTGACGCCGGAACCGAGATTCCGTACGTCTTCTCGATAGCCTCGCGGGGCCTGCCGGCAACCAACGGAAGCTCCGCCGAGGATTACGGTCTTAGCGTATCGCTGCCTAGGGACTACTCGTACTACCTTTGCGACGGCGGATCGGGGAACGGAGCCATCAGCTACTCGTGGAACTCCAACGCCACCGCCTCCTGGAATGGGTACTCTCCCGACTCGTCAGTAGGAATCCAGTCGGGCAACGTGTGCGGCATAGACACAGGAGGCCCCGCCCTGGCTGAGGCGATAATGGGAATCAACGACTCCACCCCGACGGACGTGTACACGAGCGCGGCCAACGAGGCAGGCAGCGACACTCTGGATTATCAAGTCTCCACTTCGGGCTCGTCCGTGGCGATTGGGGTCTCGTGCGGCTGGATAGAATGCAGCGAGATCGACGTCCCCGCGGGCTGCACCGTGCAGCAGTACGTTAACGGACCCGATGATGACGAGACGGCGTTCTTCGCGACATGCACCGACCAGAAAGCAGGGAACTACAGCGTCAGCGCATATTCCGGATCCGCCGGCATAGCGATGGCGGCTTACGTTCTCACCCCCGCAGTGGAAGTGACTGTCGCCAAGGGGGAGACAAACACCTCTGTCTCGTGCACTCCCGCGCAGGTAGGGTACACTTCGACCTGTACTGCAACCGTGTCAAATTCAATAGGGGACACCGACGGAGAGCAGATCAACTTCTCGATTACCTCCGGGGACGGCACGTTCGTCTCGGGCGACACCTGCGCGCTGAGCTCTGGCTCGTGCTCTGTGGGCGTCATCCCTTACGACTCGAACAATCGGCCCGCCGTCAACGCGTCCTATTCGGGCGATGCAGACAATCTGGGAAGCTCCGGCTCGGCCAACGTATCGATCATCAACTACGTGCCTGAGAACGTGGGCAACGGCACCGTCTCGGTGATCGGCGCCGCCAACGGCACCCTCCTGAACACGGTCTTCGGATTCGACAGGCCCCAGGGAATCGCCATCGCCGATTCGGACGGCGGCTGGCTGTTCGTGGCCAACTACAGGGGCTCGTCCGTCGCGCAGGTGGAAGTCTCCACTTGGGATATAATCAACTTCACGGGCTTCGGCTGCTACGGGGAGGGCGCGGAGAGCCTTGCCTTCTCGAACGGAATGATGTACGTCGTGGACAACGAGTGCAGCAGGGTCCAGGTGTACGAAGGCGAGGGCGGCTTCCAGGCAAACTTCTCCACAGATGCCCGCCCTTACGGGATCGCGATTTCGCCTGACGGATCCACGCTGTACGTGTCCCTCACCAACGGAGGGCGCGAAGTCATAGAGCTGCTCAACTCCACCACGGGGAGCAAGGTCGGGGAGGTCGATTCGAACGTGACAAACCAGCACCCGCAGGGAGTGGCCCTCTCGCCTGACGGATCCACGCTCTACGTGGCGAACTCGGACAACGGCACCGTCTCGGTGATAAACGTCTCCGCGGAAAGGATAAACAGCACCCTCTTAGGATTCGACCAGCCTTCCGGCCTGGCGCTGTCCCCTGACGGGAGCACGCTGTACGTCACTAACGACGGGAACGACACGGTCTCGGTGGTCAGCACCGCTAGCGGGGACGTAGTCGGAACGATCGGCAACGTGGGCCTCTCCGACCCCAAGGGCGTCGTGGTCTCTCCGGACGGGGGCACAATCTACGTGGCGAACCACTACACCGTATTCTACCTGAACCAGACCCCCCGGCGCAGCTTCACGATAGACCAGGGGCAGAGCGTGACCCTTAACGCGTCGTGGGTAGGGGGCGATGAGCCGTACACTGTCGACTGGTACTCGTCCGCAGGCCTGTGCAACGCGAGCGGGACTCTGATCGCGACCTACTCCGGATACAACACATCAAACGCGATCAGCGTGTCGCCGAGCGGAACTACCAACTACTGCTACTCCGTCACCGACAACTACCTTTCCTCCATCAACTCGGACCAGTACCCGGTCGCGGTCGACCCCGCGCTCGGCGCGCCGACCATGACCTCTGTCGTCTCTTCGCTTGACGCGGGCCAGAACGAGAACGTGACCGCGGACGTGTCCAACGTGACCGGGACGGGGACGGGCGAAATAACCTACTCCCTCCTGTACAGCACCAATGGCACCATATACTCGCCCACCGGCGCGTTCTGCGACACCGACTTCCTTCCGACGCTGACCTGCTCGTACGTGCCGTCCGTCGGCAACTACACCTATGAAATAGCGGCCACGGACGAGGCGTACGTGCCGGTCACCACGGCCACCGCGGCCTCGAACAACGTCGAGGTCAGTACGCAGCCTTCCGTGAACCTGGGCGTCCAGAACTCGACAATAGGTCTGGGCGAGACCGGAGAGGTCTACGCCAACCTGACTGGAGGCACGGGCCCGTTCAACGTAAGCTTCATCTTCGCTAACAACGGCACCGTCGCCAACACTGTCGTCGGAGTGCCGGTCGGGAGCAATGTGACCTACGCCTTCAACGGAACGGTGGCGGGGAACTACCTCTTCAACGTCTCGGTGACCGACGCGGGCACGTCCGTGCCATACGTGTTCAGCTTCCCGGGCGCATTCTTCTCGACGAGCGCCGCCGCCCCGGGAGCCGCCAGCCTTGACGTGCCCCTCCCTTCGGGCTACACGAGCTACGTGTGCGAGGGGGGATCGGCATATAGCGAAATGACCCAGTCTTGGACACCGGACGTCACTGCCCCCTGGCCTTACTCTTCGGTGGGCAGGCAGAGCGGCAACTCGTGCAACGTCTCGGGCTCGGGCCTCGCCGAAGCGGGCCTGGGCATCGACGGGCCTTCCCCATCCGGCGTGTACACGCGTTCGATCCTCTCCGGCGGTTCCACCCTGAACTACGAGGTGAACGTATCCGGTTCGTCGGTGGTCATAGGCATAGCGTGCGGGCACGTGGGCTGCGATGGCATCAGCGTGCCGTCGGGCTGCACGGAGCTGGCTGGGCTTTACGGATCAAACGACTATTCCTCGGTCTATCTCGCCACGTGCAGCGGCCAGGCGGCAGGGTGGTACCAGGCCCAATTTTCAGGAGTGAGCCCCTACCTGCCTGCGGATATGGCGGCGGCCGCCTACGTGTTCACGGACGCGGCTGAGATAAGGGTCGTCAGGTCCTCTACCCTGACCTCGGTGTCCTGCACGCCGGCCGAGGTGGGCGACGAGTCCACGTGCACCGCCACGGTGTCCAACTCAATCGGGGATACCGACAACGAGTCCGTCAGCTTCTCAATAGCCTCCGGCTCGGGAATTTTCTTCTCCACAGACACCTGCGCCCTTAGCGGCGGGTCCTGCTCGGTCGGAATCGTGCCTTACGACTCCAAAAGCGCTCCGGAGGTCAACGCATCTTACTCCGGCGATTCCACCAACCTGGCGAGCTGGGGTCTGGGCTCGGCGGGCGTCATAAACTACGTCCCGGAGAGCACAGGAAACGGCACGGTCTCGGTGATCGACGCGTACAACGGCACCCTGCTGAGGATCATCCCGTCTGGATTCGACCACCCGCAGGGGGCCGTGCTCTCCTCCAACGGAAGCACGCTCTACGTGGCCAACTACAGGGGCTCGTCCATATCCATAATCAACACTTCGACAGGGAACATAACAAGGACGATCCCCGGCCTCGGACACTACTACAACGAGGGGATCGAGAGCATAGCGCTCTCCCCTGACGGGAGGACTCTGTACGCGATCGACAACGAGGGCTACATGATAGAGGTGATAAACCTGACCACGGGCAGCATCGCCAATACATTCAACACGCTGCCCGAATACGCGCCTTACGGGATCGCGGTCTCGCCGGACGGCTCCACCCTGTACGTCTCGTTCACCCACTCGAACGGCTATGTCAGCGCAATCAACGCCACTACGGGAGCCCCGATCTGGAACATCAACGTGAGCGACAACGAGCACCCGCAGGGCATGGCCCTCTCGCCCCTAGGCACCATTCTCTACGTCGCCAACTCGGGCAACGACACAGTCTCATCCATCTTCGCCCCTGGCGCGGAGATAACCGGAACGTTCTTCGGCTTCGACGATCCCTCAGGCATAGCCTTCGCGCCGCACGCTCCGTACATCTACGTGACGAACGACGGGAACGACACAGTCTCAGTGGTCGACGAGGCGAACGGGAGCATAGTCGGGACGTTCAGCAACGCGGGTCTCTCAGACCCCAAGGGCGTCGCGGTCTCCCCGGACGGGAGCACAATCTACGTGGCGAACCACTACTCGGACTTCTCCCTGAACCAGAACTCCATGGAGAACTACACCATCGACTCCGGGCAGACCCTGCAGCTGAACGCGTCGTGGTCAGGTGGAACAGAGCCTTACACAATCTACTGGTACTCGTCCACCGGGCTGTGCAACTCCACAGGGACACCTGTCTCTTCGTACGCCGTCTATGCCCTGAATAGTAGTGTCAACGTGAGCCCTACGGAAGCGACGAACTACTGCTACTCCATCACCGACAACCACCTAACATCCATAAACTCGAACCAGTACAGGGTCTCAGTCAACCCCGCGCTAGGCGCGCCGACGATAGATTCCGTGACCACGCCGATCGACTCGGGCCAGGGCGAGGCCGTCATCGGGGACGTATCCAACGTGACCGGCACCGGGACGGGAGAGATATCCTACTCCCTGCTGTACAGCACAAACGGAACAACCTACGCCCCTACCCGGGCGTCGTGCAGCGTGGACGCGCCGTCCATAAACTGCAGCTACGAGCCTTCCGCGGGCAACTACACCTACGAGATAGCCGCCACCGACGAGGCGTACGTGCCCGCCACCGCGACCAGCGCGGCTTCGAACGCAGTCACGGTCAACACCCAGCCCAACGCGACCCTGAGCGTCCAGGACACCACGATAGACCTGGGCAACTCCGTTAATCTGTACGCCAACCTCACGGGCGGCACCGGACCTTTCAACGTCAGCTTCGTCTTCTTGGACAACGGCACCGTCGCGAACGTCGTGACCGGGGTTCCGATTGGAGGCAACGTGGTCTACAACTTTATCCCATCCGGGGCAGGAGAGTACAACTTCAGCGTCAACGTGACGGACACGGGCACGGCAGTGCCTTACAACTTCAACGTAGTCCCGGCCATAACCGAAGCCGCGGCTTCTTCGTCCAACTCCAGCCTCGACGTTACGCTGCCTCCGACTTCTCTCGTCTACCTCTGCGGAGGAGGGGCGTCGGGGGATGTCCTGAATTACGTGGACAACTATGGACTGTTCGGCACATCTGACTTCATACCTCTGTCCTCGCAGATAATTCAATTCGGCAGCGTCTGCGGCTACGACACGCCAGGGCCAGGAATCTCCGTTTCGGAGGCAGGAATGAGCCCGTTCCTGTTCTTAGATGGCTACTACGATGGCGGGAACGACAGCGCGAGCCATTACTTTACTCAGTACCAGAACCTCACGTACAACGTCCCGGATCCGGACTCTTCCGTGGTGCTGAGCGTCTCGTGCGGAAACAGGGAGTGCAAGTCGGTCAGCACCCCAGCGGGCTGCACGGTCTTGCAGTGGGTCAACAGCAGCGACTCCAATTCCACCGCCTACTTGGCGACGTGCGCTCACCAGGCCGCCGGGAACTACACCGTCAACACCACCCTCAGCGGCATCGGAGTCGCGTCGATGATTGCGTTCGTGTTCAACACACCGGTGCTGAACGGCCCGACTTCGGTCAGGGTGAACCCTGCGATATCGATATCGAACGTCTCGATGCCCTCGGCCGTTGACCTAGGGCAGACAATCTCGCTCTCCGCGAACGCCATGGGCGGGAACGGGCACTACACCACCGAGCAATGGTACCTCTCCTCGGACGACAACAACGACAGCCTGGGCATCCCTGTCGGCGGGGGCCCCGGACTGGTCTCGAACGACGTTCCGTCCGTCTCCGGCACTCCAGAATACTATCTCACTGTATCCGACGGGAACGCGACCTCTGCCGCCACAACCCCCCTGTACATTGTGGATGTCAATTCGGCGCTCGGTTCGCCGACGCTGGATTCAGTCTCCGCCACTTCGATAGACGCGGGCCAGAACGTGACCGTGGCTGGCGACGTCTCCAACGTGACGGGCACGGGAACTGGTAACGTAACCTACTCGCTGCTAGCGAGCACCGACGGCGCCAACTACACCTCGACCGGGGCAAACTGCACGCTGTCGACCCCGGCGCTCTCCTGCACGTACATGCCTCCTGTGGGTGGCAACTACACCTTCGAGCTGGCCGCGACGGACTCAGCGTCCGTCCCGGTCACGGCCGTTAGCGGGGCATCGCCAATACTTACGGTAAACGTGTTCACCGGGCAATCAGTGTCCGTTAGCCCTAATGCCTACAACATAGATCTCGGCCACACGATGCAGCTGTCAGCGAACGCTTCGGGCCTGTACTTCGTGGGGGCCCCTACGTACTCATGGGGCACATATGGCGGAGGGTCTTGCCCTGGCTTCAGCGATCCGGGCAACGTTTCCTCCTTCTACTATACCCCGGCAAGCGCAACGGACAACTGCGCGTTCGTAGTCTACGCGACCGACTCCTTCGGGGACGAGGGCATGGGCATAACCTATCCCCAGATAGTGGTCAACCCTGCGCTCGGGGTGAACATAAGCGTAACTTCGACGGCAGACGTCGGCCAGAACATAACCCTCAACGCGAGCAGCATCTTTGGAGGCACCGGTTCATACAGGTTCGTGCAGTGGTACTCGGACGGGACTACCGACGATAACTACTCGAACCCCGTGCCTTTCTCGAGCGGAATGGTGGTCAATGACACCCAGTCCGTCCCCGGAACCTACTACTACGACTTCGTGGTGTACGACGGGGACGCCGAGCTCCGCACGCCTGCGTACGCGGTCGCGGTCAGCCCGGCGCTCGGCACTCCTTCGGCTCCGTCCTCGGTGACCACTCCCATAGACGTCGGCCAGAACGTGACAGTCAAGGCGTCCGTGAACACAGTGGTGGGCACCGGCACCGGATCGATAACCTACGGCCTGCTGGAGAGCCTCGACGGCGGCGCCTACGTCCCGGCGACCGGAGCGATCTGCACCGAGTCGAGCTACGAGGAGTGGGCGAACGCCAAGTGCACGTACGCACCTTCCGCGGCGGGCAACTACACCTACGAGGTGACGGCGACCGACCAGGCGTCGGTCCCTGTGACCACCGCCAGCGGGCCGTCTTCCCAGGCGACCGTCTACAACGCGCTCTCCATATCCGTTCAGCCTACCCCATCGCGGGAAATGGACGTCGGCCAGACCGTGACGCTATCCGCCACAGTCACCGGCGGATCGGGATCCTACTCCTGGGCGTGGTTCGACGGCTACGGGTACATAAGCGGCGCGTACGGCAGCGGCCCGACCGCCACATACACCGCCCAGAACCAGAACAACGACTACTATGTGGTCTTCAAGGACAAGGGGGTCGACAGTTCAGCCAGGCCGAAGGCGAGCATCGGGTCGAACGCCTCCTCGCTCACGCTCAGCAGCCCACTCGGCGGGACCCCTACCATAACTCCGGCGAACGCCACGATAGACAACGGACAGTACCTGATGCTCACCGCGAACGTCTCCGGCGTCTCCGACGGAGTGGCGCCGTACACCTACCAGTGGTCGACGTCCGACAACGCAGACTGCAGCGGCACGCTGACGCCGATAGCGGGCGCCAACTCCACCACATACTACGTCGTGGGATCGAGCAGCACGTACTACTGCGTGACTGTGTCCGACAGCAGCAACGCGGACCAGGGACCGGAGTCGGTCACCTCCTCCGCCGCGTCCTCGATCACCGTGGACCCGGCCCTCGGGATGCCGTTTATAAAATCTGTGTCCACGCCTATAGATCAGGGCCAGAACGCGACGATAGTGGCGACGCCCGTGAACGGTACGGGCTCCGGAGGCACGATCACCTACACTCTTTTGAACTCCACGGACGACACCGACTTCATGGTCGCGCCGACGCAGGACTGCGCTTACTCTGACGGGAACGTGATCTGCACGGACACCCCAGCGGTCGGAACGTATTACGCCGTGCAGGCCAACGACGAGGGTACGACGCAGGTCAACGAAGTGGTTTCGCCCGCTTCGAGGGAGGTTGTGGTCAACCCCGCCCCGACGATTGCCATAACGCCCAGCACCGACGAGATAGACGCGGGCCAGAACGTGACGTTCACGAACGTGACCGCCGGGACGCCGCCTTTCGCGTTCTCGTACTTGACCAACGCGTCCGACGCTGTGGTGACCGGGAACGAAATAGAATTCCCGTCCGCCGGGACGTACAACGTGGTCGAGTACTCCCAGGACGCGACAGGGGCCAATGTCGTATCAAACGAGGAAACCGTAACTGTCGACTCCGCCAGTGGCTCGTTCTCCTCGGTGGCGCAGGGCCCTATAGGGACGGAGGTCACTTTCACCGTGGGAGGTCTCAAGCCGGACGGCGACTACGACCTGTACTTCAGCGACGCCGGGCAGGCAACCTACGCAACGGTCAGCACGTTCACCACGGACGGCTCAGGCTTGTACACCGGGTCTTTCGAGCTGCCGCAGGACCTCGCGACATGCACGCCAGGCGTCTGCTATCCGGGCGCATTCCAGGCCGAGATCCGGCCCGAGCAGTACTCTAATTACATCGAGGACATAGGCACCTACTCCACCACTGTGGAGAGGATCAATCTCTCCGCGTCCTCCGGTGGGGTGAGCGACGTCGTGTCGTTGACCGCCACCGGGCTGTCTCCGGGAGTCGAGTACGACGTCTACCTCGACAGCTCGCCGGGGACGAAGTCGAACTTCATAAATAGCTGCACTGCCGACTCGGACGGGGATATCACGGGCACCGGAAGAGATACCCACTGCCCGTTAGGCGTGCCTTCGGTTGGCGCAGGGACTTACTATGTGGACCTCTTCGAGAACGCTTCGAGCAACTACGTCTTCAACATTGCGCCGCAGACGTTCAACGTGACAAACTAGTGTGATATTATGACGACAAGAACAAATTCAACGAGATTGCTTCTCTTCGCGGCGCTGCTGGCGGTAGGCATGCTCGGCACGGGATTCGCCGGGGCGATATCCTACAACGCCACGGGCTCCTCGGGTCAGATAGTGGTGAACCCCGCCCCCGCCCTGACCGTGACCCCGTCCAACAGCGCTATAAACATAGGGCAGCAGATAACCTACACCGCGACGCTGCCCGCCAACACCGGATTCGGGCCGTTCACCGTGAACCTGCTCTATAAAGGGAACGTGATCGCGTCCAACGGCATCTCGGGCACCGGCGGCGGAAACGTCACGTTCGTGCCTTACACCCCCATGGATCTGGGGCTGCTGACCTTCGACGTGCAGCTCAGCGACCTCGGAACCAGCTATCCCTCCACTGCGTTCAACACCTACAACACCATACGCGTGAATCCGATGCTGCTCGGCACGAGCTCGAACGCGATGGTCAACCTGTATTCGGAGGTACCCGCTGTCTTCAACTTCACCAACGCCAATGTCCTCTTCACGGTGATCTCCGCGAACGACGCGGAGGCGAACGTGATCATAAACAACGTGACCGCGAACTATACGACCACCCCTGCCGGGACCACGACCTTCACCAAGCTGGTGGTGCTCAACTTCAGCGTCGTCAATTCCACCACCGCAAACCCCCTCACCGGGGCTAGCTTCAGCGTGACAATGGGCATTCCCTGCGGATCCAACACCGCCCCTTACAAGCTGATAAGCGGCGTCTGGACCCCGCTGACGTACACCTCTGACACCGCAGCGTGCACGATAACGTTCATAGTGCCAGCCGACCCTGTCGTAGGCCTGTTCAGCACGCCCGTCACAACCCCCTCATCGGGAGGAGGCGGAGGAGGCGGGGGCGGCTCCGGGGCCGGCGGAGGGGAGCTGCCCACCGTCGCCCCATTCACCAGCGGCAACCAGACCGGCTACGTGATAAGCAACTTCACGCAGTCCAACTACGAGCCGCTGAGCATAAAGGGAGCGGGCTTCATGGTCGTGGAGAACTTTATAACCCCGACCACCGCGGGCGTGACCGTTAACGGCCGCTCGCTGACCCTGTCCGTTAACCAGCCGGTCGAGCTGCAGAGCACCGGCGGCTACGTGTACTACGTCGTGCTCGACAGCATCTCGTACATACCCATACGCCAGACCATAGTGCTGAGCGTGTACGCGCAGGCGATACCCGGCGCGCAGGTCACCACCACAGTTACCACCACAGTCCCGACGACCGCGCCGACTACCTCGGTCATGCCGACTACCTCGGTGCCCGTCACGACAGTCGTGCCCGTCGTGATCTCTCCTCAGCCGACCCAGACGAGCCCTCCCGCGCAGGTATACTACGGTGCCCTCGGCATAGTGATAATAGGCGTGGCGGCGGTGATAGCGGGGATGGCCTTCAGGAAAAGGAGGCTCGCCGACATAGCGGCAAGGGAGCAGGAGGCGCGCAGGGCCAAGATGCAAAAGAAGAGGAAATAGCGGCGCAGGCCAGGTTCCCCTGCCTCGGGCATCCATGCCCGAGGCGCGCACCAGAACGGGCGCCCCGCATGCGGGCGCCAAGCGAATCGACCTCAGCCGTGCCTCTTCCTCCCCTTCCTGCCCCTGGGAGCATGGGCGCCGCCGCGGCGCATCCTGCTTACGACCGTGACCATGTCGATGAACAGCACGAGCGCGCTCACTATGACGAGGATAGCGGCCCATAGGTAGGCCGAGCTCCCCGCGCCGGCCCTGAGGAGGGCGATCCCTGCAGGGAGGCATACGAACGCGAACAGGGGAGGTATCGCAGGTATTGGGTGCTTGTACATCTTCAGCATCGCCATCGTCGCGACTATGCCCATCACCGCGCCAAGGAGCACGATCGCCAACATGACCGAGCCGAAGGTCACGTAGGCGCTCACCGCCGCCATCAGGGGCAGGCAGAGGTCCCCCTCGCCCAGCGAGACCTGGGACATGACAGGCAGCCTGCCGCTCTTGAGTATCCGCTTGAAGCGGGGGTCGTCGACCTCGTGCGAATCGCTGAGGTACTTCATGTACGAGGCGACCTCCGCGTCGCTCAGCCCCTGCTTGGGCACCGACTCGAGGTCCGCGACGCTTATCAGGAAGGAAAGGTTGTTGGATGAGACGGTGTTCGCCAGCGCCGTCATCTCCCTGGTCCTGAACACCGCGACGTAGTCGTAGACCGCGACCGCGCCGAATATGAGGATGGCGTACCAGAACTGGAAGTTGAGCCCCAGGACCAGCCCCACCCCGATGCTCGAGACCGCGGTGGCGAGGTCGCGCAGCTTAGGAAGCCTCTCCTTGAGGATTATGAGCGCCACGGCGATGGTCGCGGAGTAGACGTAGGCCAGCCCGCTGTCGACGCTCTGGGGCATCAGGACGGCGAAGACGAGCAGGAGCGCGAAGAACGCGGTGAAGCTCGTCACGACCGCCTCAAGCGCGTCAAAGAGCGCGGTGTTGCCGTACCTGCTGTGCCTCCTGAGTACGAGCAGCGCCAGTATCAGGATTATCGTGGCGTCGAGGAAGTACGAGAAGTCTGCGAAGAGGGGGGCCGCGAGCGTGTCGTACACTATCGAGGAATTCCCCGTGTTTACCGCCGCCACCACTATGGCGGAGCCCGCGAGCATCACAGCCGTGAAGATGGCTATGACCTCCAGGACGCCCTTGTTTCCGATTACCCTGATCATGCGACTCACTTCCGAAGCTGATTATTCGTGGGAAGCTAAGTTTAAAAATCCGTCTGGGCGGAATCACGCCGGCCGCGCGGCGCTCGGGAGGCCCGCACCCCGCCAGGCACCCCTCCCTAGCAATAGATTTATATAGCCAAATTGCCGAGTAGTTTCGGGATTTAGATGAATGTTTGGAAAACGATCGCGGGCGTAATCCTGCTGGTGGCCGGGGTCCTCGCCGCCGTGCAGGGCTATTCGGGAGTGCTTCAGTGCGGCCCGACCTACCAGCTCACCACGACCCCGTTCTGCTACAACACCGAGCTGACCGAGCTGGGTGGCATAATCGTCGCGCTGATAGGCATGATCGTGATATTCTACGGCAACCCGCTGGTGAAGACCGCGAGGAAGAGGTAGGAAACGCGAATGAGAGGTTGATGCTATGCCAACGAAAAGAAGAGCGTCCAAGAAGTCCGCGCCGGTCGCGGCCAGGAAGGTGGAGAAGAGGAAGATACTCGACGAGCTGGGGCTGAACCCGAGGCTGCTGGCCGCCGCGATAATGACGATAATAGGGGCCCTGCTCCTGATATTCAACATCGCGGCCCTGCTGTTCGTGTTCGTGGGGTCCGTGCTGATCTACTTCGGGCTGAAGATGTTCGGCTTCGAGATAAGGATCTGATAGACCGTCCAGTCGCGGGAGGGGAGTTCGGGACCTCCCCCGGCATCCCGCACCCTGCTCCTCGACCGTCATCCGCCGGGAAGTCATTTCTTGGCGGCCCTGATCATGCTGTCCCCGCAGAACCACACGACCGTACCTGCCGCGAGAAGGGCCACGCCGGACCAGACGTAGAGCGCCCCTCCTCCGTTGTAGTCCCCGTACAGCCACGCGCCCGTCCCCGCGACCATCATGATCGCCCCTATGCCTATAAGGACGGTCGCTCCGCGCTGCCTGAACGCCCTAGCCCTGAGGTCGCCGTACAGCCAGACGAGTATGCCGAGGGCTATCGCGGCGCCGCCTCCCGCTACGTACTGCATGAGCCCTCCCGCGTAGTCCCCGTACAGCCACACCACTATTCCCGCCAGTATCAGTGCGACGCCCCCGTAGACCAGCCTCGCGATGGCCGACCTGCTCACGAACAGCAGATACGCCGCCACGGCCGCTATCAGGGCCACCAGCGCGCCCGAGATCAGCGCCAGGTTTCCGCTAGGCGCAGGGTAATACGCCCCCCCGGCCGGGGTCCCGTAGCCCGAGCGGACGGTTGTGGGTGCGCCCGCGGCAACGACATCGAAATTCACCGCGACGTTGCTGACCGACGGGTCGTCCCCCGTAGCCGCCAGCGTCATCGTGTAGTTGCCAGGGGCCGTGGAGATTGAGGTCAGTATCGAGAGCTCTCCCGAGAAGGGCGGGTCGCCCTGCGCGGTGGTCAGGCTCACGGTTATCCCGTCGGCCGCAAGCTGAGCCTGGTTGACCACCTCCAGGTTGGTGCCCCACGTCCCGCCGCTGGCCAACGTCACGTTGTAGCCCAGGGTCGCGCTCCCCCTGAGGGGTATGCTCAGGCTGCTCTGCGTCACGGAGACGCTCGACGCGCCGTAGCCGCCCTGCGCCGAAACGCCCAGCGAAAAGAGAAGGAGCAGCGCGGCGAATACGGAGAGAAATATCGGCGATTTCGACATCCTTATCCCATATCCCAACGGAACGCGATTTTTTATGCTTTTCGAGTGGAGGCCCCGCGCGCGTTCCGCCGCATGCAGTTAAATATCTTGCATGGAAATGTCATAGAAGGGCCGCGCGGCCCGGAGTGGAGCACATGAGGAAGCAGGTCCTGCTTTATTTTCTCGTCGCGTTCGCGAGCACGGTCGGGCTAGCCTACGCGTTCTGCCCGTGCATAGTCGTGGCGGTCGGGGTGATCGTGATAGCCCACTACTTCGGCATACCCGACGTGGTGACCGGGCTGTGGGTCGGCTCCGCGCTCATCTCGACGGGCATCTGGACCGAGGACGAGCTCAAGAAGTACCTCCGGAAGAAGAACAAGTACGAGGACTACGCCAGGCACAAGAAGCTGGCGATACACCTCTCTCTCGTCTACGGCATAACCCTGGCGTCCGCCTGGCTGCTGTGGTACTTCGGCTACTTCAGCGGCCTCTCCGTGATGTTCTACGGGCAGAGGATAAACGCACTGCTCTTCGGGACGGCCATCGGCATAGTGCTCACCCTCATAGCCTCGCTCGCGAACCGCGAGCTGTGGAGGATGGGAATCAAGCTCAGGCTGCAGAGGACCGCGCTGATCGCCGTCGTGCTGGTGGTGTTCTCCGTCCTGCTCTGGGGCTTCCACTGATCCGCGCCTAGGGGTGCTCACGGCCATGGGACTGCAAAACATGCTATCGGAGGATTCGCTTGGCATAGAGCTCAGCGGCGACTTCCGCAAGGCCCTGAGCGCCATGGAGGGCCAGAGGAACCTATTCATAACCGGCGAGGCGGGGACCGGCAAGTCGACCCTGCTCGCCCACTTCCGGCGCATGACCTACAAGAACATAGCGGTGCTCGCGCCTACGGGCGTCGCCGCGCTCAACGTGGGGGGCCAGACGATACACTCCTTCTTCCACTTCAAGCCGGACATCACCCCCGACACTGTCAGGAAGATCAACCCCTGGGGGGCGAGGAAGTACAGGTCGCTCGACGCGATAGTCATTGACGAGATCTCGATGGTCAGGGCGGACCTGCTCGACTGCATCGACCAGTTCCTCAGGCTCAACGGGAAGGACCGGCTGCTCCCGTTCGGGGGGATCCAGATGATCTTCATAGGGGACCTCTACCAGCTACCTCCGGTCGTCACCGAGGGCGAGAAGGAGATATTCAAGGGGCACTACAGGAGCCAGTACTTCTTCGACTCCAATGCGTTCGAGCGCCTGGACTTCGCTTTTATCGAGCTAAAGACCCACTACCGCCAGAAGGACCCGCGGACGGCGGAGCTCTTCGACGCGATAAGGAACAACACCTTCACCGACGTCCACCTCTCCGAGCTCAACGCCAGGTACAACCCTTTCTTCGTGCCCAAGGACAGCGACATGTACGTCACGCTGACCACCACTAACAGGCTGGCCGACGCGATAAACGGGAGGAAGCTCGCGGAGATAGGCGGGAGGGAGTACGCGTACGGCGCGCGCTCGACGGGGGAGCTGGACAAGCGGGCACTGCCCGCGGACGAGAGGCTCGTCATAAAGGTCAACGCGCAGGTGATGATGCTCAACAACGACCCCGACCACAGGTGGGTCAACGGGAGCATAGGCAGGGTAGTGAGCGTCAACCAGCAGGGGGAGCACGACATAATCATAGTGGAGTTCGCCGACGGGGGCCAGGCGACCGTCCTCCCCTACTCGTGGAGGCTCTTCAAGTTCTCCTACGACACCGCCGCAGGCAGGCTGATGTCGGAGCCGATGGGCAGCTTCGTCCAGTACCCGATGACGCTCGCGTGGGCCGTCACCATACACAAGAGCCAGGGCAAGACGTTCGACCGCGTGATAATCGACCTCGGGGAGGGGACGTTCGCGCACGGCCAGCTCTACGTCGCGCTGAGTAGGTGCAGGACCCTCGGCGGGATAGTCCTCAAGAAGCGGATCGAGAGGAGGCACGTCATGGTGGACCAGCGCATAGTCGACTTCCTCGCCGAGTGCAAGAAGCATGCGGCGTGACTCCGCCGCAAGGTTTAGACCGAGATAGCCGTTCCGCCCGCTACGCAATATATACTTTGCTTCAGAGTTCTAATACCGGGCGTTAGCGTGAAGTACATCGTGGTTCTCGGGTCCATCATGAGCGGTCTGGGGAAGGGGATAGTGACCGCATCAATAGGCAAGAGCCTCCAGGCGAGGGGCCTCAAGGTCGTGCCGATAAAGTTCGACGGCTACCTCAACGTGGACTGCGGGACGATGAACCCCTACCGGCACGGGGAGGTCTTTGTCCTCGAGGACGGCTACGAGTGCGACATGGACTTCGGGACCTACGAGAGGTTCCTCAACGCCGATTTCAAGAACACTAACAGCATCACGGGGGGCAAGATATTCAGGCACATAATAGACAAGGAGAGGAGGGGCGACTACCTGGGCTCCGACGTGCAGATAGTGCCGCACCTCACAAACGAGATCAAGAGCTGGGTGAGAAAGGTCGGCAGCGACTTCGGCTCCGACGTCGTGCTCATAGAGGTGGGCGGGACGGTAGGCGACATGGAGAACTCCTATTACATAGAGGCGATGAGGCAGCTCGCCCTCGAGGAGAAGGGCAACGTCATCTTCATCCAGCTGACCTACCTCCCGACGCTCGACGCGGTCGGGGAGCAGAAGACCAAGCCGACCCAGCACGCGACGAGGACGCTGCAGGGCATGGGCATCCAGCCCGAGATAATAGTGTGCAGGGGCAACGACAAGCTCACGCAGGAGACGAAAAAGAAGATAGCTATGTTCTGCAACGTCGTGCCCGAGGCGGTCATAGACGACCCGGACCTGGGGAGCATCTACGAGGTGCCCCTCTCCTTCGAGAAGCAGAATCTCGGGCGGCTCATAACGGAGAGGCTGGGCCTCAAGGCCAAGGAGCCGGACCTGAAGAGATGGACCGAGCTCGTCGAGAGGATAAAGAGCCCCGGGGGCTCGGTCACGGTCGCGATAACCGGGAAGTACACCGCGCTCAAGGACTCGTACGCCAGCATCAAGGAGGCGCTGGTCCACGCGGGCGCGTACAACGACTGCGCGGTCAAGCTCAAGTGGGTGGAGACGACGAGCATCGAGGAGGGGAAGGAGAGCGTGGGCGTGCTGGACGGCTGCGACGGCGTGATTGTCCCGGGAGGGTACGGGTCCAGGGGCACGGAGGGCAAGGTCCAGTGCATAAGGTACGCCAGGGAGAACGACATCCCCTACCTAGGGCTGTGCTTCGGCATGCAGTACATGGTCATCGAGTTCGCCAGGAATGTCTGCGGCCTCGAGGGCGCCAACTCCACCGAGGCCGACCCGAAGACGAAGCACCCCGTGGTTGAGCTGATGCCGGACCAGAGCCTCACGGAGATGGGCGCGACGAACAGGCTCGGGGCCAGGGAGACCGACATAAGGAAGGGCACGCTCGCGCACAGGCTCTACGGGAAGGAGATGGTCATGGAGAGGTTCAGGCACAGGTACGAGGTGAATTCGAAGTACGTGGGGATGCTCGAGAAGGGGGGTCTCGCTTTCTCGGGCACCTTCTCCGGCGGGAAGATAATGGAGATAGCCGAGTACGGCAAGAACCGCTTCCACCTCGGGACGCAGTTCCACCCCGAGTTCACCTCGAGGCTCGAGAGGCCCAGCCCCGTCTTCGTCGGGTTCGTCGCGGCGTGCGCGGAGAGGGCGAGGGAGAAGCGCGCCCCAAGGGGATGATTTCCGGGGGCGCCCACGGTCACATTTATATACATCAAACAGCCAGAATTGTAATCGTGCCAGGGTGGCAGAATCCGGTAATCGCGCCGGTCTTGAACGCAGCGCGTGTCAAGAGCTGATTAGTGATGCAACGAAAACCGGTGCCCTCACGGGCTTTAGGGTTCAAATCCCTACCCTGGCGCATACAAAAGACCCGGCGCGGGCTAATCTTAAGAAGGTTGGCTTCCTAGCAAATCAAATAGGGGCCGGACCAACATGGATCAGAATACTCTTTTTCTAATCCTGTCTTTCGCTTTCGTCGTCTTCTGGCTGGCGATCATGGAGCTGATCAGGGGAAGCTTCGAGAACTTCAATTCGGGCTGGCTCCTCGCCAAGAACGTGAAGACCATGCTCTTCAAGGACAAGGAACTCCTGGCGTATCCCGCCGCGGCGGTCCTCGGGTGGTATGCGTGGCTCCTTTTCGTGTGGTACGCGTCGCTGGGCCCAGAGCTGGCCTCCAGCTCCGGGAGCGCGACCCCGCAGATACTGCTGAGCCTGCTCACCACCTACTGGATCGGGTCCTTCATAACCCTCTACTTCTCCGCGGCAATGATGGTCGCCTGGAAGGCCCGCTCTTCCGGGGAGAAGCTAGGGATGATTGGCGCCCTTCGGAGGACCTTCTCCCGGGCGCTCAACCTTCTCGTGTGGGCCCTGATCTTCTCGATCATCATGATCGCGTTCGAGCTGCTCAAGTCCCTCTTCAAGGGGATAGCGAACTGGGCGCTCAACATCGCGGGCCAGATGTCGATAATCGCGGCGACCTTCTTCGTCACGCCCATCATAGTCGAGGAGAACGCCTATCCCCTCGACGCAATCCACGAGAGCTTCGACAAACTCGTCGACACCTTCGGCGTGTCTTTCGGCGGATTCTCTTTCGCCAACATATACGCCAACATGCTCATGATAGCGGGGGTCTTCCTGGTGATCTTGGTCCAGCTGATTGCCCCTCCCTACTATTCGCCGACCTACGGATTGTTCGCGCTTGCGATGACGGTCTTAGGAGTGACTCTCTTCTTCCTCGGGGAAGTGCTCGGAGGGGCCATGATGAACCTGTTCCGCCTGATAGTGTACGACTATGCGGCGGGCAAGCCGCTGCCCGACGGCGTGGACGGCACGCTGATACGGGAGGCGCTCATCGGGAGCGGCATGGATCTCGACACGGGCGAGGAGGGAAAAGGGGAGAGCGAGGAGGAGGCCAACGCCGCGGAAGAGGAGGTGCTCCCCGTGATGCCCGGCGCGGAGGAGGGCTGGGACTACGTCGAGGACGACATCAGGAACCTGGAGAAGGAGGACGAGGAGGAAGGGCCGTGACCTGCCTTTCCGGATGAACCCTCTTTTTTATATCTTCCCGTGGCAAGGAAAACATGCCAAAGAGCCTTGTGGGAAGAGTGAAGAATGAGAGGTTCGCGTTCTTCTGGCTGCTGATTGGAGGCAGCATAGGGAACATCCTCCTGGCTCTCTACGCAATAAACGCCTGGCCGCTGTTCGTGCCTTCTGCGGCACTGTCCCTTCTGGTTGCGGCGCCGATGGTGGGCAAGCTAAAAAGACCCAAGATCTGGCTCAATGCAGACCTGCTCGTGACGCTTATCTCTCTGGTGCTTCCGGAGGTCTACTACCCCGTGGCGGGGGCGAATCCCGGAATATTTCTTCCGGGCATCCTGATAGTCCTCGGATGCGTGCTCGGGATAATGGACTGGTGACCTGAGCATAGTACGCACCTTTATATCGCTTGCCGGACCTAGTTATTCTCGTTAGGTGTTGCCTTGGAAATCGAACATACGTCGAGACTCTCGACACGACGCTGAGGGACGGAGCGCAGTCAACGGACGTTTCCTTCACTCTGAAGGACAAGGTAAGGATCGCGCAGGCGCTCGACGAACTCGGCGCCGACTACATAGAGGGCGGATGGCCGGGCTCGAACCCCAAGGACAGGCTGTTTTTCGAAGAGATCGCGAAGTGCGGGCTCAGCGGCGCGAAGGTGGCGGCATTCGGGAGCACCCTGCACAAGGACAGCAGGCCCGAGTCCGACGCGAACCTCAACTCGATCATCGATTCACGCGCCGACGTGGCCGTGATCTTCGGGAAATCGTGGCTGCTGCACGTGAGGAACGTCCTGAATGTGGACGAGGAGGCCAACCTGGGCCTGGTCTACGACTCCGTCTCCTACCTGAAGGCCCACGGCCTCAAGGTGATCTTCGACGCGGAGCACTTCTACCAGGGCTTCCTCGACAACCACCTGTACGCGCTGGCGGTGATCGACACTGCAAACAGGGCCGGTAGCGACACGGTGGTGCTCTGCGACACCAACGGCGGGACCCTCCCGCGCCAGATCGGGGAGATAACCAGGAAGGCGGCCGAATCCGTGGGTGCGAGGATAGGCATACACGCCCACAACGACTGCGGCTGCGCCGTCGCGAACACGCTCACTGCCGTGATGAACGGCGCCACGCACGTGCAGGGCACGATCAACGGCCTGGGTGAGAGGACGGGCAACGCGGACCTCGTCCAGGTGCTGCCCTCCCTGAAGCTGAAGATGGGGATGCGGGTCCTGATGGACAGGGACATCTCGAGGCTGAGGGACGTCTCATCGCTCGTCTACTTGCTTAGCGGCAGGGTGCCCAGCCCGTTCCAGCCCTTCGTCGGTAGCGACGCGTTCGCCCACAAGGGCGGCATACACGCCGACGCGGTCCTCAAGGACCCCTCCGCCTACGAGCACATATCCCCCGAGAGCGTGGGCAACACCAGGAAGATAATCATATCCGAGCTGAGCGGGACTGGCAGCCTGGCCGGCTACGCGAAGGCCCACGGGGTCACGGTCTCGAAATCCGACGAGCGGGTGAAGGAGGCCCTCAGGAAGGTGAAGGCGCTCGAGAAGTCCGGCTACAGCTTCGACATCGCCCCCGAATCGGCGTTCCTGGTCCTGGCGAGGGAGGTCGGAATCTACAGGGAGTTCGTGGACCTGAAGAGCTGGAAGGTGACATCAGACGACCGGTCCAACTCGGCCACGGTCGAGGCGAACGGGGTACGCGAGACTTCGCAGGGGACGGGCCCCGTGGACGCGATAGACTCAGCCCTCAGGAAGGCCCTGAAGAGGGTCTATCCGGAACTCTCCAAAATACGCCTGACCGACTACAGGGTGATCCTCCCAGAAGAGGTGCGGAACACCGCGAGCGTGGTCCGGGTCACCGTCGAGTTCTCCGACGGCGCCGCGAGGTGGAGGACGATGGGCGTGTCCAGGAACATCATAGACGCATCCGTCAAGGGCCTCCTGGACGGGCTCAACTACTACCTCTGGAAGTCACGGGGCGGACCGCGGGGATGAAAGCCGCGATCAGCGCTTCCCGCTCCTAAGCCCGATCCAGATCCCGTCCGGGTCCTTGACGAAGCCCAGCGCCATGCCCTCGTCCTCCCAGAGCTTCATCGCCACCGGCGCCCCCTTCGCGACAAGCTTCTCGTAGAGCTTCTTCGCGTCGTCCACCTCGAACATAAGGTGATCCATCTCCGACCCCGTCTTGTAGGCCGAATAGTTCCTCGAGCCCCTGGCGAAGTGTATGAGGTTCAGGTGCTGCCCCGTGTCCTTCGAGACGAGCATCACTATCCGCTCGCCCGGGACCCAGCTCCTCCTGCCCTCGATCTTCATTCCCAGGTACTTCGTGTAGAAGTCGGTGGACTTCTTCAGGTCAGTCACCCTTATTGTCGTGTAGGTCAGTCCCATGCGATCACGCGTAACTTGAATCGGGCGAACTCCCGCCGCGTCCCATGGCCCTTCAGACTATGGCTCGGGGCACGGCGTTGAGGTACTGCTGAGGTATGGTGAAATCCGAGCCGGTCACGTCCGTGGACACCGAAGTGGCCGTGGCGGCGGCCGCGTACGGGACTCCCTGGTAGACCTCGGTCTCGTTGAAGTAGAGCGGCACCCCGTACTGCGAGTCGATGCACAGGTTGAAGACTATGTAGTCCGACTGCTCGTTGGAGGCGGTCTCGTTGGAGATCACGAAGTCGTCGCAGCTCCTGCCAGCTATGCTCTTCGGGCCCTCAAACTCGACGGTGGCGTTGAACACCAGGTAGCTCAGCGAGCTGACGTTGGCCGCGGTGAACGGCGACTCCTCCATGTAGCTCAGCCCCCTGTCGCCGGAATCGCACGACAGCCCCGAATTCACCTGCGGCGCACCCGGGAGCGCCGTGACGTTGAAGCAGGTGAGGGTGGTGTTCGTGGCGTAGTAGGTGGTGGTGTTAACGTCCGTCGCATTCACGCTGGTGATGACCGTCTTGTTGTAGCTCCCCAGCACGTACGAGACTATCGTCGTGTTGGACGTGGTGTTCGCCGCCGTGATGTTGACCGCGGTGTAGGCGACCACCAGCCTGCTGACGTTCTGCGACTTCTCGAGGTCGCTGACGAAAAGGGCCTGCGTCCGGTTGAGGTTCGCGCCGGATACGTTGCTGAACACCTGACTGCTGGTCAGGCCCTGGCTGCCGAATCCGGTGACCGCGAAGTATATTATCGCCACCGCCACCGCGACTATCGCCAGGATGATCGCGTACTTGATCCAGCTACTCCTGTCAGGGGCGTTGGCGCCCTGCTGGTTTCCCCCAAAAGGGGTATCCGACCCGCTGTCATCGTCGTTCTTTACGCTCTTTCTAGGCATAGCACCACGCGCAGATACCAGAGGTATCTGCCTTTCAAGGGATTTAAACCTGCCTTTTTGTTTCGCCTTTGGCGCGGGTCAGATGTCAATCTCGACGACCTTGCTGCGCGCCCGATCGCCCCTCACTATCCTTACCGCGCGCTCGGGGACGCCGAAGTGCTTCGCCAGCAGCTCTACCAGCCGCTCGTTCGCCCTGCCCTCCAGCGCCCTGGCGTCCACCTTCACCTTGTAGCTAGCGCCGTCTATCCGGGTCACCATAGGAACCTTCGCGTTCGGGGTCACGGTCACGTTTATACGCATGGTCATTTCCGCCTCAATCTCATTTCATAGACAAGTAATTTAAGCATTAAATCCCCCTAGAAACCAGGGATACCATGGCAGCCGCAAGGAAACGCAGGACCGTCACGCTGCTTAAGGAGCGCGCAGCGCTGGACAGGATGTCGAAGAGCCTCGCGCAGCACCAGAAGGAGGTCAACTCCATACGCAAGGTAGTGGCGAAGAAGCTTAGCACGGACGAGGGCTTCGGGCTCATAGAGGCCCTGAACACCCTCTCGGACCACGTTGCGAGGGCCAGGAAGGAGCTCGAGATGGCGCTTGATGACATCAAGCAGATCTGACGGCGCGAGGCGGCCCCACCGAACGTCAAAGGGCTAACCCTGACGTTCGGTATTATAAATCGCACGCGGCAAAGTGTGTAAAGGCACTATTCAGAGGCAAGGCGGACTGACGACAGTGAATTCAATGACTAGCGTTTCCATAAGGATGTGCGGCGCGAACGGCGACGGGCTCGAATCCAGCGGCGCGATGCTGGCGAAGGTGGCCGCGAGGAACGGCCTGCAGGTCTTCGGCCACCGCGGATACCAGTCGATAATAAGGGGAGGGCACGTGTGGTACCAGGTCCGCATATCGGACCAGAAGCCGTGGAGCCACGGCGAGGGGATAGACGTGCTGGTCGCGCTGAACCAGGACTCTATAGCCTACCAGATGAGCCACCTGCGCGACGGGGCGACAATAATCTACGACCCGTCGAAGGTGAGCCTCGAGGGCGTCGACACCGCCAGGTACAGGACCCTTCCCATCCCTCTCCTCGAGATAGCGATGAAGACCGGAGGGAACGCGATAATGCGCAACGTCGTCGCGATCGGGGCCGTGCTGGGTCTCGTCGGCATCGACATAAAGGCCATGGACGAGGTCCTGGACGACATGTTCTCCAAGAAGGGTCAGGACGCGGTCGACGGGAACGTCAAGGCGGCATCCGCGGGATACGGCTACGAGGGCGTGAAGCCTGTGTGCAGCCTCAAGGGCGACGGCAAGTCCAGGTACGTGATAGACGGCAACTCCGCGCTCTCGCTGGGCGCGTACGCCGGCGGGTGCAAGTTCTACGCGGCCTACCCGATGACCCCCGCGACGGGGATACTCCACTGGTTCGCGGCCCACGAGGACAAGGGGGTGATGTTCAAGCAGACCGAGGACGAGATCGCGGCGATCAACATGGCGATAGGGGCCGCGCACGCGGGGGTCCGCGCGATGTGCGGGACCAGCGGCGGAGGGTTCTCGCTCATGGTGGAGGCGCTCGGTCTCTCTGGGATGATGGAGACGCCTATTGTCGTCGTCAACTCGCAGAGGACCGGGCCAAGCACGGGCCTGCCGTCCAAGACGGAGCAGGGAGACCTGCTCTTCGTGATGCACGCTTCGCAGGGAGAGTTCCCGAGGATAGTCGCCTCGCCTAGGAGCATAGACGAGTGCTTCAGGGTGGGCGCCGAGGCGTTCAACCTGGCCGAGAGGTACCAGTGCCCCGTCATAATACTCCTGGACCAGTACCTGTCCGAGCAGATAGGCACCGTCGACGGCTTCGACTTCGATTCGGTGAAGATGGACCGCGGGAAGATCGCGGATCCCTCCACAGTGTCGGGCAGGTTCAAGAGGTACGCCTACACAGAGGACGGCGTTTCCCCGAGGTCGGTTCCGGGCACGCCCGGGCTGGAATTCGTGGCGACGAGCTACGAGCGCGACGAGTACGGCGACCTTGTCAGCGACGTGCGCGCGGGGATAGACGAGCACGTGGCCACCAGGAAGAGGATGCACGAGAAGAGGATGAGCAAGATCGGCACGATGCTGAGGAACGAGTCGATCTTCGTGCCAGACGTCTTGAACGCAGGCGCGCAGTATCACCTCGTCGCGTTCGGGTCGACCGCGGAGGCCGCCACGGAGGCCGTGGAGCTGCTGAGGCAGCAGGGCCTGGACTTCGGGCTGATATCATTCAACTACCTGATGCCCCTGGACGAAGAGAAGACGAGGGCGATCCTCTCGGGTAAGAGGCTCATCGACGTGGAGTGCAACTACACCGCGCAGCTCTCGCAGGTCATAAAATCGGCGACGGGGATCGACATCGAAAGCAGGATCCTCAAGTACGACGGGGAGCCCGCGACCGGCGAGGAGATCGCCGCGAGGGCGAAGGAGGAGCTGAAGAATCTCAAGTGATAGCATGCCAAACACCGAACAATCCGGCGCTCAACAGAAGCAGTCCTACGCGTCGGGCATCAAGCCGGTGTGGTGCCCGGGATGCGGGGACCACGTGGTCAGCGCCATGCTGAACAAGGCGATCACCGAACTCGGGCTCGACAAGAGCAGGATACTCATAGTCTCTGGCATAGGGTGCAGCTCTGCGATGCCGCACCAGTTCAGCACTTACGGAGTGGACAGCCTGCACGGCAGGCTCCTCCCCGTCGCGATCGGTGCAAAGCTAGCCAACGACGAGCTGACCGTCATAGGGGCGGGGGGCGACGGCGACGGCTACGGGATCGGCGGCGGCCACCTCATACACAACGCGAGGAGGAACGTGGACCTGACATACATAGTCATGAACAACGAGATATACGGACTCACGACGGGCCAGGCCTCGCCGACGAGCATGATGGGCGCGAAGACCAAGTCCACTCCGTTCGGAGACATAGAGTCGCCGCTCAACCCAGTATCGATGGCAATAGCCGCGGGCGCCACCTACGTGGCGAGGGGCTTCGCCGGAGAGCCCGCGCAGCTCGCGGAGCTGATAAAGGGCGGCATAACCCACAGGGGCTTCGCCATCATAGACGTCCTGAGCCCGTGCGTCTCCTTCAACACGCTCAACACATATGACTGGTTCAGGAAGAGGGTCTACAAGATCGGCCCCGAGCACGATCCCTCGGACCGCTCCGCGGCGCTCCTCAAGGCGCTCGAGTGCGAGAAGACCAACTGGGAGAGGCTGCCGATAGGGCTGTTCTACCAGGAGTCGAGGCCGACGTACAGCGAGCTGGACATAGTGCTGAAGAAGGGGCCCCTGGTCAGGCAGCCGATGCCGACGCGGGACGAGCTGCAGGCGGTGGCGGAGGAGTACAGGTAACTGGTGCTAATATGGCGGGAATAGTTGGCTACGGCGTTCATTTCCCTATCTACAGGATAAGGGTGGAGGAGATAGCGCGCGTCTGGAACGAGGACGCCGAGTCCATAAAGAGCGGCCTCGGCATAAAGGAGAAGACAGTCCCGGGCAGGGACGAGGACGCCGCGACGATAGCGGTCGAGGCCGCCAGGCGGGCGATGCACCACGCGGACATAGACCCGAAGGACATAGGGGCGGTCTACGTCGGCTCCGAGTCGCACCCCTACGCGGTCAAGCCCACCGCAACGATAGTCACGGAGGCGATCTGCGCCGGCCCGAGGGTGATGTCCGCCGACCTGGAGTTCGCATGCAAGGCGGGCACCTCGGGCGTGCAGATGGTCATGGGCATGGTAGACAGCGGCATGATAACCTACGGGATGGCGATAGGGAGCGACACCTCCCAGGGCAGGCCCGGCGACGCCCTCGAGTACACCGCGAGCGCGGGAGGGGCCGCGTTCATAATAGGCAGCGAGCCCGAGGACGTCATCGCCAAGATAACCCACACGGTGAGCTACGCGACAGACACCCCCGACTTCTGGAGGCGCGAGGGCGCGGACTTCCCGTCGCACGGCGGCCGGTTCACGGGCGAGCCCGCATACTTCAAGCACGTCACCAACGCCACGAACCTCCTGCTCGAGGAGACCGGGCTCAAGCCGGCGGACTTCGCGTACGCGGTCTTCCACCAGCCGAACGGCAAGTTCCCGAGGAACGTCGCCAAGCAGCTGGGATTCACCGAGAGGCAGATAACGCCGGGCCTGCTGACTCCCATAATCGGGAACACCTACTCGGGCGCGTCCCTCCTGGGCCTCGCCGCGACGCTGGACGTCGCCAAGCCAGGGGACAGGGTGCTCGTCACGAGCTTCGGATCGGGCGCGGGCAGCGACTCGTTCGCAATCGAGGTGACCGACCTGATAGAGAAGAAGCGCGACACGGCCACGCCGGTCGCGGAACTGATCGGGAGGAACAAGGTCTACATCGATTACGCTCAGTACCTGAAGAACAGGAATTCTATAAAGATGGAGTAGTGTTCAAATGAGAGACGTCGCAATAGTGGGGGTCGGCCTTTCGAAGTTCGGCGAGCGGTGGGAGTCCGGACTCAAGGAGCTCATGGCGGAGGCGGGACTCATGGCGCTCGAGGACGCGAACGTCTCGAGCGACGAGGTCGACATGATCTTCGGCGGGATAATGGCGCCGGGCAGGTTCACCGGCCAGGAGCACGTGGCCGCGCTCATGGCGGACCAGCTCGGATTCAGGAACGTGCCCGCGGTCAGGATAGAGAACGCGTGCGCGAGCGGGGGCAGCGCCCTCCGCCAGGGATACATATCGGTCGCCAGCGGGATACACGACATAGTTGTAGTGGGCGGCGCCGAGAAGATGACCGACGTGACCTCGCAGGAGGCGGCCAGCGCGCTCGGGGGCGCCGGCGACCAGGAGTGGGAGCTCTTCCAGGGGATAACCTTCCCGGGGCTCTACGCGATGATGGCGATGAGGCACATGCACGACTTCGGCACGACCGAGGAGCAGATGGCCGCGGTCGCGGTGAAGAACCACGACAACGCGACCAAGAACCCGTACGCGCAGTTCCACAAGAGGCTCAGCATAAGCGACGTCATGGAGTCCAAGCCTGTCGCGGACCCGCTCAAGCTCCTAGACTGCTCGCCGCTCTCCGACGGCGCCGCGGTGGTGGTGCTCGCCCCGCTGGAGAGCGCGCTGAAGATGAACGACACCCCCATAAAGATACTCGCGAGCGCCCAGGCGAGCGACACGCTGAGGCTCGCCGACAGGAGCAGCATAACCGGGATAAAGGCGACGCAGATAGCGGGCGCGCACGCGTTCAGGCAGGCGAAGCTCACGCCCAAGGACATAAACGTGGCCGAGATGCACGACTGCTTCACGATAGCCGAGATAATGGCGATGGAGGACCTCGGATTCTACAAGAAGGGCGAGGCGGCGAGGGCCGTGGCCAACGGAGAGACCGCGCTCAACAGCAGGCTCTCTGTCAATACCAGCGGGGGCCTGAAGGGATGCGGACACCCAGTCGGGGCGACCGGGGTCAAGCAGGCCGTCGAGGTCGCCTGGCAGCTGAGGGGCGAGGCCGGCGACAGGCAGGCCGACGGGGCGCAGATAGGGCTGACGCACAACGTGGGAGGCAGCGGCGCCACATCGGTGGTGCACATTCTTGGAAGAGTAAATTGATGATCGCATGGAGATGGCATCCGCAAGGCTTTGGAGGAAGCTCAGGTCGAGGTACAACCTCATCGGGAACGAGTGCGCCAACTGCAAGACCGCCTACTTCCCGCCGAGGATAATCTGTCCGAGGTGCGGCAGGGAGTCCGACATGCATGAGACGAAGTTCTCGGGCGAGGGCGAGGTGTACTCCTACACGAAGATAAGGGTCCCGCCAGACACCTTCAAGGAGGAGGCGCCGTACGTCGTGGGCGTCGTGAAGCTGGACGAGGGCCCGATGGTCGAGGGACACATACTCGAGACGGGCAGGGAGATAAAGATCGGCACCAGGGTCAAGGCCGCGTTCAGGAGGATGTACGTGGACGGCGACGAGGGCCTCATCTACTACCAGTACAAGTTCGAGCCCGCCTGAACCGCCCGCCTGCGCCGACAGGTCCGCCCGCCGATGAAAAACGAAACGCAAAACGAAACAAAAAAGCGAAACGTTTGCAAACTTATTTTTAAATGACTGACAAATCAATCCTACATGGAGGACAAACAACCCCACCGGAAGACGCTATATTTCATCCTGGCCATCGCGGCACTGGTCGCAGCCGTAGCTTTCTACGTTTTCTACCTGATGCCTACGCTTTCGTTGAGCCCGGCCGGGGCGCAGTCGCAGTACAGTTCCGGCACGGGGGCCTCCAACCAGACCCCGCGGGCCCCGCTCGGTAACGCGATCCCCCAGAACGCGCCGTCGGGTGCGCGTCCTGCGCCGCCAAACTCCTCCGCCTCGGGCCCGCTCAACGGCACAGCTCCGCCGGCAGGAAATTTCACTCCGGGAGCCGCCCCTTCAGCGCCCTAGTGCGGCGAAGGCGCGCCTTTCAGCGCTTTATGCTGGCGTGCGCCTTGGTGACCTGTCCCGTGGCCTCCGACGCCAGCAGATTGACCTCGCCCGCGAGGCAGACAGCCGCCACCAGCTCGGCGAACTTCCTCTTCGTGTCCCCGGCAGAGTCGCCCTCCCCGTAGACCCCCGTTGACTTAAGGAGCTCCATCTGCGTCTCTCTCTTCGTGCCCCCGCCGAACGTCCCGACCTCGAGCGAAGGCAGGAACACCGAGAAGTAGAGGTCTCCCTTCTCCGTCACGGCGGCGTCGTCGATGGCGTTGGCTCCGTCCACTATCTGCGCGACGTCCTGGCCGTACGCTATGAATATGGCCGCGAGCATGTTCGCGACGTGCCCGTTATGCCCCAGGGATCCGGCGTAGCCAGACCCCAGGTAGTTCTTGGCGTAGTTTATCTCCACTATCGCCTCCGGCTCGGCCCTGAGCCTCTCCCTCACGACCTCCCTCGGGATCACGGCCTCCGCCACGACGGAGACGCCCCTGCCCCTTATCGTGTTTATGGCCGCGGGCTTCTTGTCGACGCACATGTTCCCGCTCTCGCTGACTATCCTGCACCTGACGCCCCTCTTGCCGAGCAGCGACACGACCTCTCCGGTCGCCCCGTTGGCGGCTATGGTGACCATGTTCATCCCCATCGCGGCCTTCGTGGAGACCCTGTAGACCAGGAAGACCCTCCTGCCCGTGGTGTAGCAGTCCATCCCCAGGAACTCCCCGTGCCTGGTGGAGCCCGCGAACGACTTCCTGATGAGCGCGATCCCCTCCTCGCTGTTCACGAAGGCGATGACCTTCCTCGCGTCGGCTATGCCGTCCACGTCCACGAGCACGCTGCGCGTCATCTTGTCGTCCAGCACCGCCGCCCGAGCCCCGCCGCTGGCGGATATCGCTGCCGCGCCCCTGGTGACGCCCGCCACGAGCCTGCCCTCGGTGGTCGCCATATAGACCGGGTAGCGCTCGGCGCCCCTCGCATAGTCGCCGCTCACCGCGATCTCGACGTAACTAAGGGGGACCTGAGAGACGCCTATGACGTTCTCGATGTTCCTCGCGCCCGCATCCTCGTAGTCCATGCTACCCTTCGCAACGTGCTCGAGCTCCTTGCCGTAGCGCTTGCGCAGGTACTCCCTCCTCACCGCCGCGGCCTTCTCCTCCGAGCCCAGCTTCGCCCCGAGCTCGTGGGCCTTGACCTCTCCGGAAATGATCTCGTTTACCAGATCCTCAGACATCTTCGCACCCTCCTGCAGGCCCGCGGGGCTCCCGCCCCCGCCGCCTCGTTAATACTTCGCGCGACGCATATTTAACCCTGCGCGATTCGCCCCGGCGGGCGCGGAATCCCGCCCTCCCCGCGAAAACCTAACCCTTGCTCTGCCTTTTTTAAATGTTGTCCGCGCAAGGTAAATCCGAAGGTGCGATGATATGCCTACGAAAACCAAGGATTCAGGCCCATGCTACGGATCGCCGTTCGCCAAGGTCATGATGGTGGCGGTCGCGGTCGTGCTCGGGCTCGCGGTAGCCGCGGCGATAGTCGTGTGCCTCTCCTTTGCGGGAATGGGCGCAGGCTGGGGCCAGGCCAGGGGCTCCTACCCTTACACATACCAGCAGACGTACTCTGCCCAGGGAATGAGAACCATAACCCTCACGGCATCGGGCTCCGCGTCGGCGTCCCCTGAGACCGCCGAGGTCCAGGTCTCCATGAACGCCACAGGTGCCACCCCCGCGCTCGCGGAGGCGAACCTGAGCTCGTCCGTGGCGCTCATGAACAGCACGGTCCTCCCGTTCCTGAACGGGAACACGTCCAAGATACAGACGACAAGCTACCAGATACAGCAGGCCACGAACTGCACCTACGATTCGTCCATGCCCTATTACTGCATAACGCACAGGCTGCCCTACTACGTGGCGTCGGAGAGCTTCGAGATAACCGTTCCCAAGATCGGAAACTCCTCCGGAGTGATAACGGGCCTGTCGAGGATCTCCGGCCTCGAGCTTGACGGGGTGCAGGCGGCGCTGAGCGCCGACCAGCAGAGCTCGCTGAACCAGCAGGCCCTGTCCGCGGCGCTCGCCAACGCGACAAGCCAGGCGCAGCTGCTCGCGGGAGAGGGGACCCCTATCGAGGTCGAGAACATAACAGTCCAGTCGAGCGAGGTCTACTACCCCTACGGAGTCTTCGCGGGCGCGGCAGTGGCCGCCCCGAAGGCCACCAACAGCTCGGCGATGTTCTTCGGAGGGGTGTCCACGACGCAGAAGAGCATACGCGTCGTGTTCGCCATCAAGTGAGGTGCGGCGGTCTGTTTCTGAGGCGGAGGGGCGGCGCAAGGCGCGCCGCCCTGTCCGCGGAGGGCGTTGATATTGACTGAAACAAGGTACCTTTTGTTCACAGACCGGCGCTTCAGGCCGCTGGCGCGCGAGGAGGCGATGTCCATCTTCCCCGGGTGCAGGATCGAGAGCTACGGGACGCAGGGCTCGGTCTGCCTAATAACCGCGATATCCGAAGGCGAGCCGCGGACGCCGCCGTCTGAGGCGTCCTTCATTGACTTCGCGATGAGGGTGGACGCAACGCTCGAGAACGCGAGGCGCGACTACGGGAGGATATGCGCCGCGATAAGGGAGGTCCTCGAAGGCGTCCCCGGCAGGTCCTTCAGGCTGGAGGTCAGGAACATAGAGTCCAGGATAGAGGAGAGCGCCAAGGACATAGAGGTGATGCTCGGGCGCGACCTCGAGAGGCAGGGCTTCCTGGCAGACATCAAGGGCGGAGAGGTGATAGTCTACGTCGTGCTCATAAACGACGACGCGCTGGTGGGCCACGCGCGAGCCCGCGCGGGCGCGGCAGGACCGCTCGACCTCCTGCGGTCGGAGAACGCCGAGACCGGAAAAGTCATAAACAGGGCGGAGTTCAAGCTCATGGAGGCGGTGGACTTCTTCGGGATAGACCTGAAGGGCGTCCGGACGTGCCTTGACATCGGCGCGGCGCCGGGCGGCTGGACCCACTACCTCTCCAGGAACGGCGTAAGGGTCGTGGCGAGGGACACGGCCCTCCTCGACTACGCGAGGCTCTCCGCCGGGAAGAGAATCCTTGTCCTGGTGGAGGGACCCGACGTCCCCGCCGCGCGCGAGCAGGTGGCCTCGCTGGCGCCCGGGGGGAACGTGGACGTCGCTGACATCGGCGGGCCCGAGGCAGGGCTCGGAGACTACGACATAGTGCACCTGAGGGCGACGATGACGCAGGAGAGGCTCATGCAGGTCCTCGGGCGGTTCGGCAAGTTCGACATGCTCGTGATAGACGCCAACACCTCCCCGGAGGACAGCGCGAGGATAGCCGACGAGTTCGAGCCGCTGACCCGGCCGGGCTCCCCGCTCGTGATGACAGTGAAGCTGGTGAGCCCGTCCTTCAGGAGGCACATCAGGGCGGTTTACGACGGCCTGGAGAAGTGCTACGGCTCGGTGAGGATAAAGAAGCTGATCCACAACAGGATGGAGCTCACCGCGTACGCCGTCTCGAAGGGCGCGCCCGCCTGACGATCAGGATTTTCCGGCGCGGCCCCTTTTGGAGAGGAACTCCCTCCTGACCTGCTCGTCCAGGCTGAGGCATCCCTTCAGAGCCCCGGAGTCCTTGGCGGCCTCCTTCGCCATGCCCTCGCAGGATCCGAACCCGCACGCGCCGCAGTTGAACTTCGGCAGTATCCTCAGTATATCGTCCGCGTCTTTGGAGGCCATGTTGTTCACCTGGAAACGATCCGGAAAGACATGGCTCTTCAACAGATATTAGCCTTTCCTTTCCTTCCCACTATTCCCTGCAAAAGTGTTATTAACGTCAAAAAACAAACAGGTGGTTGGAGAGATGTGCGGCATGACGGGCAGGAAATTCCAGAAACGCGTCGAGGACTTCACGTGCGGGAGCTGCGGCGCGGAAGTGAAGGGCACCGGGTACACCGACCACTGCCCTAGGTGCCTGGTCAGCAAGCACGTCGACGTGAACCCGGGGGACAGGGCCTCGGATTGCGGGGCTCCTATGCTGCCGGTCCGGACGCGCTACGTCGACGGAGGCTTCATAATAACCTACAGGTGCGGCAAGTGCGGCCTGGTGAAGGAAGTGAAGGCGGCGCCGGACGACAACGAGGATCTGCTCTTCAAGCTGCTGAACGCCAAGGGCTAGTCCGCGCTTATCACTGTTCCCACGGTCTCCTCGCCGAGTATCGCCGAGCGGAGCCTCCCGGGCACGAGCACGTTGATTATCTGGCAGGTCGAGCCGAGCTTCGCCATCCCGTAGGCGTACTCGAGCTTGCTCCTCATCCCCCCTGTGACGTCTATCTTCGTGGAATCGCCCGCCGCCTTGAGCGCCTCCTCTATGTTGCTCGAGTCTATCCTCTCTATCAGCTTCGCGCCCGGGTCGAGCTTGGGATTGGACGTGAATATCCCGTCGGTGTCCCCTCCGAGTATGACCTTCGCGGGCCTCAGCTTCTCCGCGAGGTAGCGCAGGGGCTCCTCCGTGGGTATTATCGTGACGCCCAGCTTCAGGTCTATCGTGACGTCCCCGTACACGACCGGGGTGAAGCCGCTGTCTAGCACGCTGCGGACTGGGTCTATGTTCCAGTCGATTATCCTGCGGTCGGAGGTCACGACGCTGGACGACGGCGGGAAGGACCTCGGGTTGAGCCCCGCCTCGTTGAGCTCGCCTATCACTATGCTGTGCAGCTGCGAGGCGACGTACTGCGTCAGGGACGCGCCCTTCCTGCTGTCCTCGTTTATCAGGCCCTCCTTGACGCGGTACTTGTGGCCGGGTATGTGGCCGAACGACCCGCTCCCGTGGCCCACTATGAGCCGGGTGTCATCGCTCGCGCCCTTCATCTCCTGCGCGAGCCTGCGGATCACGTCGACCCTCGCGACGCTCTCCTTCCCGATGTCGGTTATCGAGCTGCCGCCGAGCTTTATCAAGATAAGTCGCGTCATCCTTCCTGCCCTCCAAATGCCATTACTCCATTATGCAGTCCGGGGATATATTAGTATTTGCATGTATCACGTATTGACGAAGCCCCTCCCGCGAGTTCATACCTGCACGAGAAGGGCCGACGATGATTGACGATACCTTGGACAATACTTAAATACAAGGAAAACAAATACCTGAATTGGGAATAAAATGATCGCAACTCGAGATCCTATTGAGACCGCGCCGCAGATGCAGGCGTCGGGGAGCCTGCCTGTGCTGCTCGTCTACGGCGCCGGCGTGGACCAGTTCGACAGGAACGCGGCGATGCAGCTGCTGAGGGGCGCGGGCATGAAGATCGATATCTGCAATCTGCACTATGACGAAGACGCGGGTTCCACTATGCGGATCGAGGACGGCAGCAAGAGCTTCGACCTCTCCGACGTGCTCTTCGCGCTCGAGGAGCGGAACGAGAGGTGCATGGGCGCAGCCGCCAAATCGGCGGCCAGGGGCGTAGCCGGGACGGCACCGAAGCTGACGCGGGAAGAGTTCGCGGACCTGCTGAGCTCCAGGACGCCGACCGGCGAGGCCAAGTTCAGGGAGGTCGAGAAGATAATCGCCGACTCGAACGCGTTCTATTACGAGAAGTTCGACTAGCGTCTCTCGATCCCGCGCCCGCCTCGGGTCCGCAGCGGCCCCGAGCATAGCAATTTATTAGCGTTAGGTGACTCATTATATCGACGGGCGGCATGCGCCCGCCCTAATTGGTGTTCAAGATGACAAAGCAAAGCAAGAGGGACCTGCTCAAGAGGCACGTCAGGGACATAGACCTCAAGAGGGACATGACCGTCAGGGAGCTGATGGACAGCATGGAGAGCGTCGGCGGCTTCTCCGCCCAACACATGGTCGACGGCATAAAGATAGTGGACGCGATGTTCAAGGACAAGGACTCGTTCAACTTCCTATCCTTCCCGGCGGACATAGTCGCGACGGGCCTGCGCGGCGCGCTCGCGGCGTCGGTCAAGTACTTCGACGCGATAATCACCACGTGCGGCACGCTCGACCACGACCTGGCGAGGGCGCACGGGGGCAAGTACAGCCTCGGCAGCTTCTACGCCGACGACGCCAAGCTCTTCAAGGAGAAGATCTACAGGCTCGGCAACGTCTTCATAGACCAGGACGAGTACGGGCTCGAGGTCGAGGACTACTTCACGGAGATCATGAACGACATCTACAAGTCGCCCGACTACAAGAAGGAGTACAGCCCGAGCGAGCTGCTCAAGGAGTTCGGCAAGCGCATGAAGGACGAGGGCTCGATCATAAGGCAGGCGTACCTTCACGGCGTGCCAATCTTCAACCCGGGCATAGTCGACGGGGCGTTCGGTACCCAGCTCATGATGTTCGCGCAGGCGCATGACTTCAAGCTCAACCTGCTCAGGGACGAGGTCGCGCTGAGCAACATAGGCTTCGACAACAAGGTCACCGGAGCGCTGATGGTGGGAGGGGGCATAAGCAAGCACCACGTCATCTGGTGGAACCAGTTCAAGGGCGGCTTGGACTACGCGGTCTACATAACCACCGCGACGCAGTTCGACGGCAGCCTCTCCGGGGCCAGGCTCACCGAGGCGGTCTCGTGGGGCAAGGTGAAGGAGAAGGCCAAGCAGGTCACGATAGACGGCGACGCCACCATAATCCTCCCGATAATGCTGGCCAGCCTGAACGTCACGAAGTAGGGCGCCCCTTTGGCGTCCTGCTCTTCCTTTTCCTTCTCTTGATCAGCAGGAGCAGCAGCAGGGCCAGCGCGATCAGGGCGATCGCCGCGGCGTAGTCCGCCTGCGGTACGGGCTGGGGCGTCCCCTGAGGTATGGTCGTGGTGGCCCCTGGCGTCGCGGTGGTGGTCGCGAAGGGCACCGTAGTAGTCGCCACGGTCGTCGTGGAGGCAGCGGCGTACTCGCCCAGCGCCACTACTGGGTCAGCGTCGAACTGGAAAGACACGGTGCACTCTGAGGGGTTCACGTGGAACGGGGTTATGGGTTCCCACACGCCGTCGGCTAGGATGAAAGGCCTGATTTCCTGTGCGGGCAGGCCGCATGCGTATCCGAGCGTGGCGTTTACTCTCGGGTTCGCCCCGGACCCAGAGCTCGTCAGGCCGATCGAGTAGGCGAGCAGCTTCAGGTAGCCTGCAGGCAGGGGAGGCAGGGATCCGCTCCCGGTCACATTCGCCACTGAGACGTAGGTCGACTGCGAGACGTAGATGCCCAGCGAAATTCTCGGGTTCTGTAGCGTCACGGACACCGGCGTGTTGGACGTGTAGTTCCTGACTATGACCGTGCCGTTGTCCACAGTTACGACCAGCTGCAGGGTGGTGGAGTTCGGCGAGGTGGTGAACGCGGTTGTGGTGCTTGCCGTCGTGGTGGTCGTGGTAGTCGTGGTGGCGCCGTGGCCGTGGTGCGGAGGCGAGTTCACGGTCACCGAGTTCGCCGAGGCCGCGGCCTGCGTCTCGGGCGCCGTGGCCGAGTCGCTAACCTGCAGCTCGAAGAGGTAAGAGTGGCCGGCGTCGAGGGTGTCGCCCGCGATGTCGCACTCCGCCGGGTCTCCCGGATAGTGCCCTGTGCTGGAGTTAACTGCGCACTGCGTGGCCTGGGCGTACGCCCCGCCGTCCTCCGACACGAGCCAGTTGTAGGTGAAGGGCGTCGTTCCGTCCGAAGGCATTATCCCGTTGATAGTCTCGGGATCCGAGGCGTTGATGTTCGGTGCAGATACCGCGGGCGCTGCGGGCGCCCCGAGAGGAAGCGACACAATCACGTTGGCCGACGCGGGCGAGGTCACGCCCTCCGGCGTGCTCGCGCCATCCCTTACCTGGAGCTCCCAGTTAGGTGTCTGGCCCGTCGGCAGCGCGTTGCTGGGCTCTATGATGCAAGCCACGGAGTCGCCCGCCCCGACGCCCGAACCCGAATTCTGGTCGCAGCGGGTCGAAGGGGTGTAGGGTCCCCCGTTGACCGACCGCAGCCAGACGTACGAATACGGCGGAGTACCGGTCGAAGGTATCGTGCCGCTTATGGCCTCGGTCTGGTCGTTGTCGAGGAGAGGCAGCGAGACAGTGGGGGTAGAGGAGGCGGCCAGCTGGGTCGAGACCGTGACGGCGTTCGATGGCGCCGAATTGGTCGTCACCGCGGCGGTGTCAGTCACCTGAAGCTCGAACGCGTAGGAGGAGCCCACCGAGAACGCGTTTCCCGCGATGTTGCAGTTCTCTACGCTGTTCGCTGCCTGTCCGGTGCCCGAGTTGACTGAGCATTGGGTGGCCGGAGAGTACGCCCCGCCGTCGTCCGACACGAGCCAGTTGTACGTGAAAGGCGGGACGCCGTTGCTGGGTATGACGCCGGTGACGAGCAGACTCTCGTCCACGTCTAGCTTAGTCTCGGACACCACAGGCATTCCGGCAGTCGCGACCTGGCTCACGGTGAACGTGCTGGGGGGCGAAACGGCCACGTCGTTCGGGGACGCCTCGTCCTTGATCTGCAGCTCCACTGAGTATGTGTCGCCCGCAGCCAGAGTGTTGCCCGGCACGAAGCAGGTCTCCAAGGTGTTCGCTGCCTGTCCGGTGCCCGAGTTGACCGTGCACCTGGTCGTTACGACGTAAGGGTTCCCGTTTATGGACACCAGCCAGTCGTAGGAGTATGGCGAGGTTCCTGTGTACGGGACGATGCCGTTTATCGTCATCGGCTGGTTGGAGTCGATGGCGTTCGAGGACAGCGCCGGCGCCGCGGGAGGCAGCAGCCGCGTTCCCACGCCGAGCGCAGCGGACTGCGGAGACGTAACGGAGGAGCTGGCGCTGGCGGAATCCGAGATCCTTAGCTCGAAGTGGTAGTTGTGGCCTCCAGTAAGGGTATTTGCGGAGACGCTGCACTGTTCTGCGCTGTTCACGGTCTGTCCCGTACCGGAGTCGACCGCGCACTGCGTGGCCTGGGCGTACGCCCCGCCGTCCTCCGACACGAGCCAGTTGTAGGTGTACGGGGAGGTCCCCGTGGTCGGGATGGTCCCGTTCACGGCCTCGGGTTCATCCGAGTCTATGGGCGAGGATGCGAACGTCGGAGCATCGGGCGCAATGAGCTGGGATGCGACGGACACGCTAGGCGACGCCACCGATGTGGTGAACTCCGGCAGCGATGCCGAATCGGTGACCTGCAGCTCGTAGAGGTAAGCATGGCCTACCTCCAGCGCATTGCCCGCGATCGCGCACGTCACGGTGTTCCCCGATGCCTGTCCCGTGCCGGAGTTCGCCGCGCACTGTGCTGCCGACGCGTACGCCCCGCCGTCCTCCGACACGAGCCAGCTATAAGAGAACGGCGAGGTCCCAGTGGACGGCATCACCCCGTTGACTGTCTCTGCCTGGTCTACGTCAAGGTCCTGCGCCGAAACCGAAGGCGCCGCAGGAGCCGAGAGCGCAGCGCCGACGTCTACTGTCGTCGATGCGGCCGAGATCACCGTCGAAGGCACGCTGGCCCCGTCGGACACCTGGAGCTCGAACGAGTAGCGGTTACCAGAAGAGAGGGTGTTTCCGGATATGCCGCACGCCACCGTGTTTCCTGAAGCCTGCCCTGTCCCCGAGTTCGCGGCGCACTGGGTCGTCGCAGAGTAGGAGCCTCCGTTCACCGACACCAGCCAGTCGTAGGAGTATGGCGAGGTTCCTGTGGAAGGCATCACGCTGCTTACTGTCTCGGACTGGTCATGGTCTATGTACTGAGCTGAGATGGATGGGGCCGACGGGGCAGTGAGCTGGGAGCTGACCATGATATTTGCAGAGGGGGCGGACGTGGAAGATTCGACGGAATTCGCACCGTCCATCGCTGTCAGCTCGAACGCGTAACTGTGGCCCGCGAACAATGAGTTCCCTCCGATCGCACAGCTTACCGCGTTCCCGGGCGCCTGCCCTGTCCCCGAGTTCGCGGCGCACTGCGTGGCCTGGGCGTACGCCCCGCCGTCCTCCGACACGAGCCAGTTGTAGGTGAATGGCGATGTCCCTGTCGAAGGAATCGCGCCCGCCGCCGTCTCCGCCTGGTTCACGTCTATGTACTGCGCCGAGACGGATGGCGCATTGGGGGCGGTAAGCTTGGAAGCGACGTGCACGGCGGGCGAGGCGGATGAAGTGACCGTCGCGGGGGCGCTGGCTCCGTCGGACACCTGGAGTTCAAAGGCGTAAGTGTCCCCGGAAGCGAGCGCATTCGCCGCTATGGAGCAGGTGACCGCATTGGAGGGCGCCTGCCCGCTGCCCGAGTCGACCGCGCACTGCGTCGCGGCGGAGTACGCCCCGCCGTTGGTCGAAGTCAGCCACGTGTACGAGTAAGGCGACGTCCCTGTGGAAGGAATAATGTCATTTACTGTCTCGGATTGGTCCAGATCTATGTACAGCGCTGTCGCCGTTGGTGCGCCCGGTGCGGCTAGTTGCGACGCCACTATCACGTTGCTGGATGCGCCTGACGTGGCGGATTCCTGGGTTGCTGCATCATCTGTAACCTTAAGCTCAAATGAATAGGTGTGTCCAGCCGTCAAGGCGTTTCCTGCTATGGCGCACGTCACAGCGTTTCCCGATGCCTGCCCTGTCCCCGAGTTCGCGGCGCACTGCGTGGCCTGGGCGTACGCCCCGCCGTCCTCCGACACGAGCCAGTTGTAGGTGAATGGCGATGTCCCTGTCGAAGGAATTGTGCCCGTCACACTCTCAGCCTGGTTCACGTCTATGTACTGCGCCGTGACGGACGGCGCGTTCGGAGACGTCAGCTTGGCGCCGACGTGCACCGTGAGGGACGCTGAGGAGGTTGAGGTAGAAGGCACGCTTGCGCTGTCCGCAGTCTGAAGCTCGAACACGTAGGTGTCCCCGGAAGCGAGCGCATTCGCCGCTATGGAGCAGGTGACCGCATTGGAGGGCGCCTGCCCGCTGCCCGAGTCGACCGCGCACTGCGTCGCGGCGGAGTACGCCCCGCCGTTGGTCGAAGTCAGCCACGTGTACGAGTAAGGCGACGTCCCCGTGGAGGGGACGACCCCGTTCACCGTTTCGGCCTGGTCGGAGTCTATGTACTGCGCGCTCACTGTGGGCGCGGAAGGAGCGGCAAGCTGCGATTCGACCATCACATTGCCTGAAGCGGCGGAAGTGGCGGATTCCTGGGTCGCCGCGCTGTCCGTTATCCCGAGTTTGAAAGAGTAGGTGTGTCCCGTCGTTAAACTATTTCCTGATACGCCACACATCACTGTGTTCCCGGACGCCTGCCCTGTCCCCGAGTCGACCGCGCACTGCGTCGCGGCGGAGTACGCGCCCCCGTTGTCGGATATCAGCCAGTTGTAGGTGAATGGCGATGTCCCTGTCGAAGGAATTGTGCCCGTCACACTCTCAGCCTGGTTCACGTCTATGTACTGCGCGGAAACTGCTGGGGTCGCAGGGGCGGCCAGCTCCGAGGCGACGTGAATTATTGGAGAGGCGGAGGAAGTCGCGGTCTCCGAAAATGTGGCGCTATCGCTCGCCCGGAGTTCGAACGCGTAAGTGTCTCCTGGCTGGAGCGTATCTACCTCAATGCCGCACGACACTGTATTTCCGGCTAATTGTCCGGATCCGGAGTTCGCAGCGCACTGCGTCGCCGCGGAATAAGCCCCTCCGTTGTCCGATACGAGCCATGCGTAACTATAGGAGGGCGTTCCTGTAGATGGGATTATCCCGTTGACCGTCTCAGCCTGGTCCGCGTCCACGTACTGCGCCGATACCGTCGGCGCGCCAGGCGCGGCTAGCTGAGATGCCACTGCCGCGTTCTCTGACGCGGCGGATGTCGAAGACTCCTGGACAGTCGCCGAATCGGTCGCTTCAAGTTCGGCGGCATATGTGTGCCCCGCGGAGAGAGCATTGCCCGCTATCGCGCACGTCACCGTGTTCCCGGACGCCTGCCCGCTGCCCGAGTCGACCGCGCACTGCGTCGCGGCGGAGTACGCCCCGCCGTCGTCAGAGATAAGCCAGTCGTACGTGAAGGGCGAGGTGCCCGTCGAGGGTAGCGTACTGGTGAACGTCTCCGACTGATTGACGTCGAGGTACTGGCTGGAAACAGTGGGCGTGCCAGGGGAGTCGATCGGCAGTGAGACCATTATGTTGACGGAAGCCGCAGAAACGGCACCTTCGGGGGTGCTAGCCGCATCCCTCACCTGCAGTTCGAAATTGGGCACCTGGCCCGCAGGCAGCGCGTTGCTCGGCTCTATCACGCACGTGACCACGTTCCCGCCTATCTGCCCGGAGCCCGTGTTCTGGTCGCATCTGGTCGAGAGTGCGTAGCTGCCCCCATCCAACGACCTCAGCCAGTCGTAGGAGTAAGGCGGGGTACCGGTCGAAGGTATCGTGCCAGTGATCGTCTCAGTCTGGTCGTTGTCCAGCAGGGGGGCAGAGACTGAGGGGTTTCCCGGAGCTGTCAACTGCGACGCGACAGCGACTGTGTTAGATGGGATGGAATTGCTAGTGGCAGAGGCGGCGTCAGTGATTTGAAGTTCGAAACTGTACGTGTCTCCTATTGTGAAAGTGTTGCCCGCTATGACGCAGTTCTCCTGGGTGTTGTATGCCTGCCCGGTCCCGGAGTTCGCAGCGCACTGCGTGGTCTCGGAGTAAGCGCCTCCGTTTACAGATATGAGCCAATTGTACGTGAAGGGGGACAAGCCGTTTGCCGGTGTCTCCCCGGTGACTGTGAGCTTCTCGTCCAAGTCAAGCTTGGGATCCGACACGAGCGGCATCGAAGGGGTCGCGATCTGGCTGACTGTGAGGGTTGCCGATCCGGCGGATGTGTTGACTTCCGTCATGGAGGCGCCGTCCTTGGCCTCAAGTTTAAACACGTAGGTGTCGCCCGCCGCGAGCGTGTTGGCGGGGACGACGCAATTCTCCACCGCGTTCGCGGCCTGCCCTGTCCCGGAGTTCACCAGGCATCGCGTGGTGACCACATACGGGTTTCCGTCCAGGGACACCAGCCAGTCGTAGTCATAGGGAGGGGTCCCCGTGTATGGGATAGTCCCCGTGGCCGTGACCTGCTGGTTGCTATCGATGGCGTTCGATGACAGCGTCGGCGCCGCAGGGGCGGTGAATGCGGTGGAGACCGCAGCGCTGCCAGAAGATGCGGAAGTGGCCGATTCGCCAGCGGTCGCGCCGTCCGTCACTTTGATTTTGAAGGAGTAACCGTGCCCGGCGGACAGGGTATTTGCGGGGACGTTGCAACTGACTGTGTTGCCGCCCGCCTGCCCGCTGCCCGAGTCGACCGCGCACTGCGTCGCGGCGGAGTACGCCCCGCCGTCGTCAGAGATAAGCCAGTCGTACGTGAAGGGCGAGGTCCCCGAGGAAGGAATTGTGCCGCTTACCGACTCCGCCTGGTCCGAATCTATCAGCGCAAGCGAGACCGTCGGCGCCGCAGGGGCGGCCAGCTGGGTCGCAACTACTATGTTTGTGCTCGATGATGAGGTCGCAGATTCCGGAGAGGTGGCGCTGTCCGACACTTTCAGTTCGGCGGCATATGTGTGCCCCGCGGAGAGAGCGTTGCCCGCTATCGCGCACGTCACCGTGTTCCCCGATGCCTGCCCCGTGCCGGAGTTCGCCGCGCACTGCGTGGCCTGCGCATAGGAGCCCCCGTTATCGGATATCAGCCAGTTGTACGTGAAGGGCGACTTGCCCGTGGAAGGAATTACTCCGCTTACCGACTCCGCCTGGTCCGCGTCCACGTACTGCGCCGACAAGGTAGGTGCGGACGGCGCCGTCAGCTGCGAGGTCACCGCCACGTTTCCGGAGGCGCCAGACGTCGCGGTCTCCGGCGTGGTGGCGCCGTCGCTCACCTTCAGTTCCGCAGAGTATGTGTGTCCTGCCGTGAATGCTCCGCCCGAAGTGACGCACGCCACTGTGTTCCCCGATGCCTGCCCCGTGCCGGAGTTCGCCGCGCACTGCGTCGCCTGCGCATAGGAGCCCCCGTTGTCGGATATCAGCCAGTTGTACGTGAAGGGCGAGGTCCCGGATGAAGGTATTGTACCAGTGAACGTCTCGGACTGGTCAGCGTCGATGTACTGCGCCGATACCGTCGGCGCGCCGGGCGCGGTAACTTGGGACGATACGATCGCATTGGGGGATGCAGAGGAGGTCGCGGTCTCCGGAGAAGTGGCCGAGTCGGTCACCTTTAGTTCGAACGAATACGTGTTACCTGTGACGAAGGTGCTCGCCGGGACGCTGCACGTCACTGTGTTCCCCGATGCCTGCCCCGTGCCGGAGTTCGCCGCGCACTGCGTGGCCTGCGCATAGGAGCCCCCGTTGTCGGATATCAGCCAGTTGTACGTGAAGGGCGATCTCCCTGCCGAGGGTATTACGTCGTTAACCGTTTCCGGCTGGTTGGAATCGAGCTTCGGCGCAGATACAGTAGGTGCGGACGGCGCCGTCAGCTGCGAGGTCACCGCCACGTTTCCGGAGGCGCCAGACGTCGCGGTCTCCGGCGTGGTGGCGCCGTCGCTCACCTTCAGTTCCGCAGAGTATGTGTGTCCTGCCGTGAATGCTCCGCCCGAAGTGACGCACGCCACTGTGTTCCCCGATGCCTGCCCCGTGCCGGAGTTCGCCGCGCACTGCGTCGCCTGCGCATAGGAGCCCCCGTTGTCGGATATCAGCCAGTTGTACGTGAAGGGCGAGGTCCCGGATGAAGGTATTGTACCAGTGAACGTCTCGGACTGGTCAGCGTCGATGTACTGCGCCGATACCGTCGGCGCGCCGGGCGCGGTGATAGGAGAAGATGCGACTATGTTGGAGGATGCAGACGAGGTCGCGACCTCAGGGGAGTTCGCGGAGTCTGCCGCCTTCAGCTCAAGGGAGTAAGTGTTGCCCGAGACGAACGTGCTCGCCGGGACGCTGCACGTCACCGTGTTCCCGGAAGCCTGCCCTGTCCCCGAGTTGACCGCGCACTGCGTGGCCTGCACGTACGCCCCGCCGTTTCGGGATATCAGCCAGTTGTACGTGAAGGGCGACGTCCCCGTGGACGGGATTACCCCGTTCACCGTCTCGGCCTGGTTGGAGTCCAGGAGGGCGGCCGATATGGACGGCGTGTTGGGTGCCGTGAGCTTCGCCGCCACGCTTATCGCGGTCGAGGCGCCGGACGTCACCGTCGAGGGCGTGCTCGCGCTGTCCGTCACCTGCAGCTTGAATGAGTAAGTGTTCGCGGCCAGGAACGTGCTCGCCGGGACGCTGCACGTCACGGTGTTCCCCGATGCCTGCCCCGTGCCGGAGTTCGCCGCGCACTGCGTCGCCTGCGAGTACGCGCCCCCGTTGTCGGATATCAGCCAGTTGTACGTGAAGGGCGATGTCCCAGAGGAAGGAATCGTGCCCGTCACAGTCTCAGCCTGGTCGACGTCGAGGTACTGCGCGGAGGCCGATGGTGCGGCGCTCGCCGTCAGCTGCGTGTTCACGACTATTGTGTTGCTTATCGAGTTCAGGGTGAACGGGAAGCCGTCCGTGACTATGAGGTTGTACGTGAACTGGTGGTTCTGGGTCGCGGAGTTCACCGTGAACGCGACCTGGTTGCTCGTGCCCGCGACGCCGGTGTACTTCGCAAGGGTGCTCGAGCCCGTCCCGTTGAAGTAGTTGTAGGTGTACGGCGACACGCCTCCGATCAGGTTTCCCGTGAAGACCTCGGTCTGCCCTCCGTCGAGGACCGTGTTGCTGGGAACGAGGGTTATGCCCGACAGGGTGGAGCCGTAGTTCGCGGTCACCGTCCCTGCCCCCTCGACGGTTATTGCGCTGGTGGCGCCCAGGGCGTTGGCTATTATGACGTTGCCCGTGGCGCCCGACCAGCTGGTGAAGGCGTATCCCGTCTTCGGGACCGCCTGTATCGTGTTGGTGCCTATGACCAGAATTGCGTTGCCGTTCTGGTACTGGACCCCCTGCGTGAGCGTGTTGCCCCCTCCGGCGGGGCTCTCGTCGAGCGTCACAGCGTAGGGGGGGAAGACGTACGCTGCTATCGCGTAAGATCCGTGGGCCGTCCCGGACTGCGTCACGGCGTTCGCGGTGTATGTGCCCGCGCCCACCGAGTTGCACGCCATCACGGAGGCCTCGGCGAAGGTGCCCTGCTTCGCGTCCTGCGCGAGCGAGCAGCCCGCAGCGCTGGTCGTGGGCGCGGAGCTCCATGTCTTGCCTCCTATGGAGTAGAGTATGACGACGAAGCTGTTGGCGGACGCCACCGTGTACGAGAGGGAGTACGTCGTCGAACTGGCGGTGGCACCGCTCATGTAGTATACGTTCCCGTTCACGGTGTTGCTCGTGTAGATGACATTCGCGCTGATTCCCGCGACGGCGGTGTTGCATCCCGCGCTGCAGGTGTTGTAGGTTATGGTCCCTATCGCCGCGGTGTTGTGCCCTATGACTGAGGTGTTGAGGTACCTCGAGCCGCCGTTAGTCGTCTGCACCTCGAAGGACCTGTCCACCACGACGTTTGCTATGGTGTTGGTGGGGGTTGTCGCTCCGTCGTGCGCCCAGCCCGAGAACGCGAAGAAATTGGTGGTGTAGGCGCCAGTCGCGGAGAGCGACGTCGATGTGGAAGTTCCCAGGGCGTTCAGCGTCCCGTAGGACACGGAGTATCCGGCGGAATGCACTATCGAGGATAAGGCTAACAGGGCCAGCAAGGTCACGAATGGGTTGTTTTTATAGGTCATCTACCAATTCCTGCATGAAACATAGAGAACGCTGGAATTATATACCCGACTGAATCGGGCACCAGCTATAATAACTGTATTATATAATTAAATGGAAAAACAGAAAGCGGGGAGCCCGGCGCGCCTCCTGCCCGCACCCATTGCAATTTGGTTGGTGAAAAAATGTCGAACTACTCTTTTACGTCTGAGAGCGTGGCGGAAGGGCATCCGGACAAGGTAGCGGACCAGATATCCGACGCGGTGCTGGACGCGATACTCGAGAAGGACCCGGCCGCGCACGTCGCCTGCGAGACGATGGTCATGCAGGGGATGGTCCTGATCACGGGGCAGATAAGCACCACCGCGCACGTGAACCTGCCGAAGGTGGTCAAGAAGACGCTCAAGGAGATCGGGCTCGACAACGCCAAGGACGGGCTGGACTGGGAGACCTGCGGCATAATAACCTCGATAGAGGAGCAGTCCCCGGACATAGCGATGGGCGTGGTCGAGAGCACGGGGCTCGACATCGGCGCGGGGGACCAGGGGATGGTCTCCGGGTACGCGTCGAGCGAGACCAAGGAGCTCATGCCCCTCCCGATACTGCTCGCTCAGAGGCTCGCCTACCGGCTGGCCGAGTGCAGGAAGAAGGGCGTCCTGCCATACCTGAGGCCGGACGGAAAGTCGCAGGTCACCGTCGAGTACGTCGACCACGTCCCGAAGAGGGTCGCCGTCGTCGTCATAGCGGCACAGCACAACGACGGCGTCGAGACGGAACAGATAAAGAGGGACATAGTCGAGAAGGTCATCAGGCACGTGATACCCGCCGAGCTGCTCGACAAGGACACGAAGTTCATAGTCAACGGCACCGGCAGGTTCGTCATAGGCGGCACGCTCGCCGACACCGGGCTCACCGGGAGGAAGATAGTCGTCGACAGCTACGGGGCGATGGGCAGGACCGGGGGTGGCTGCTTCAGCGGCAAGGACCCGACAAAAGTGGACAGGTCCGGGGCGTACATGGCAAGGTACATCGCGAAGAACGTCGTCGCCGCGGGCCTCGCGAGGAGGTGCGAGGTCCAGGTCGCGTACGCCATAGGGATATCCCAGCCCGTCTCGTTCTACATCGAGACCTTCGGCACGGGGAAGGTCCCAGACGAGAAGATCGCCGAGGCCGCGAGGAAGGTCTTCGACGTGAGGCCCGGCGCGATGATAAAGGCGCTGGACCTGAGGCGCCCAATCTACGGGAAGACCGCGTGCTACGGCCACTTCGGCAGGGAGGAACCCGACTTCACCTGGGAGAGGACCGACAGGGCAGACGCGCTCAGGGAAGCCGCCGGGGTCTGATACCTTTCGCCCTCCCGCCGCACGCACATTTTAAATTAGTTGGCGCAGACTCTATCACGAGCGTATGCGTGATATCGGGCGGCAAGGCAGGTCCAGGGCCCAGTCGGCCATGGAATTCCTCATGACCTACGGGTGGGCGATACTGGTCATCGCGGTCGTCATCGGGGCGCTCTACTACCTCAGGGTTTTCTCGCCGTCGCTTCCCAGCACGTGCGTCGCGGCCGCGCCGTACGCCTGCGGCACACCGGTGCTCAGCGCGACGGGAACGCTGTTCGTTCCCATCGTGCACGTCGGCGGCATCATATCCGTGAACGCCCTTAGCTGCTCCGCGAACTCGACCGCTCCTAGCTCCTTCACGCAGCTGTCGCAGAACATCATATTCAACTCCGGATCGTCAAGGAACCTCTCCTTCAGCTGCCCGCTCTCCGCGTACAACCAGGTCGGCACGGCCTTCTCGGGGACTCTCTGGATACAGTACAGCAGCTACACGCCGCAGTCCGGGTGGAGATACGGCCTCGAGGCGCAGGTCGGCACGGTCACCGCCACCTCCGTGAACATTGGCGGGACATCCTCGACAGTCACCTCCACCACAGTATCATCCACGTCCACCGGCTCCTCCACCTCCACCACGAGCTCGACCACGACATCAACCACGATGGGCACGACTTCGATAGCGCTGCCTTATGTGGGGGGACTCATCCAGGTGGGCTCGAGTCCCGAGGAGATAGCGTTCACTCCCGGGGACACATACGCATACGTCACGAACTCCGGCTCCGGCACGGTCTCGGTCATCAACACGGCCGGGGGCATAGTGGTGTACACGATCCCCGTCGGAAGCTCCCCCCAGGGGATTGCAATCAGCCCCGCAAGCCCGCATTACGCCTACGTCACGAACTCCGGCTCCGGCACGGTCTCGGTCATCGACACATCCACCGACCAGGTCGTGAACACGATCCCCGTCGGAAGCTCGCCCACGGGTGTGGCAATTGGCCCTGATGGCGCCTACGCCTACGTCGTCAACGAAGGGGACGGCACGGTCTCGGTCATCGACACATCCACCGACCAGGTCGTGGACTCCGTCTCAGTGGGGGGCGAGCCAATGTTCGACGCCGTCGCACCCGGCGGAGCATACCTCTACGTCACGAATTACTATGCGAGTGCGGTCACGATAATCAGCACGGAGACAGATACCGTCACGGGCTTCGTCAATGTGGGTCCGGCCCCTCTGGGCGTGGCGTTCGCCCCTAGCGGCGCCTACGCCTACGTCGTCGACCAGAACCAGGCCTTCGGCATGGAGGCCGCGAACTCCGGCGCCCGGGCCATGGACCTCTCGCCCGCGCCAAGCGCCGCCAACGTCGATGGGGAAGCGGGCCGGGAGAGCCTCTCCCCCGCCGGAAAAGGCGCCCAAGTCAGCGGACCCGTATTCGCGCCGGTGAGCGGGCCGAGCCCGGGATACCTCGTCACGATCGACACCTCCACCGACCAGGTCGTGGACGACATCACCATAGGCACCACCCCCGCGATAGCCGCCCTGACTGTGGCTGGGACCTACGCCTACGTCACCGACACCGGCTCCAACAACGTTTCAGTAATCAACACTGCGTCGAACTCCCTCATAGGGACCCTCACAGGGTTCGACGAGCCCTACGGGATAGCCATCGCGTCAACCGGCTCGTACGGATATGTGGCCAACTCGGGCTCGGATACCGTATCGGTGATCTTCACCGGATCCTTCAACAGCCAATCCGTGACCACGACCACCTCCTTGACAACCACTGTGACCACCATAGCCAGCGGCCCGGTGCTGGAAATGGCCTCGAATTCCTCCACCGGAGGCAAAAACCTGCTGAACGTCTCCATCCCTTCGGGAGGCTACCCATACTACCTCTGCGCGGGGGGAGTCGATTACGGCACGATGGGCTACTCCTGGAACTCGGGCAGCGGCTACGGGGCCGCAGATTCAGAATCAGCTTCTTCAGTCGGCTATCAGACTAGCAGCGTGTGCAGCATGAGTGGGGATCCGTACCTCGCCGAGGCGGTGATGGGAGTCCTCGGTCCGAACCCCAGCGCGGTCTACGCGAACGCTAGCAACGGCGCCGGCACATCCTCCTACGAGATTCTGAACTACACTGTGACCGATCCCGGATCCTTCGTGGTAATAGGGGTCGCGTGCGGATACGAGCAGTGCGACTCCGTCAGCGTTCCCTCGGGCTGCGCGGTGCAGCAGCAGGTCACCGGCGACGGCTACGAGACGGCATACTTCGCGACCTGCCCTGGCCAGGCGGCCGGTGCCTACAGCGTCAATGCTGTGCTTGACGACACCGACGGCGAAGCGTCGATCGCCGCTTACGTCTACGACCAGGGCTCCGTCTCGACCTCCACCACCTCGTCGACTTCCATTTCGACCTCCACAACGGTGACCACCATAGCCAGCGGCCCGGTGCTGAGCATAGTGTCCGGCTCGGACACCACCGGCGCCACAAGCCTTGGCGTGTCCCTCCCCTCCGGCTACCCGTATTATCTGTGCGCGGGAGGCGCCGAGGGCCCGATAACCTACTCCTGGAACTCGGGCAGCTCGTCAGGAGCCGCGGACTCCGTTCCAGTGTCCTCCGTCGGCACGCAGATAAACAACGCGTGCGAAATCGACACGACCTCCGACGGCCCAGACATAGCCGGGGCGATAATGGGCGTCTTCGGCCCGGTGCCGAGCAACGTCTACACCAGCGCGAGCAACGGCGCCGACACCGGTTACGAGAGCCTGAGCTACACCGTCACCACCCCTGGATCGCTCGTGATAATCGGCGCGGGGTGCGGCGTAGAGGAGTGCGACTCCATCAGCGTGCCCTCTGGCTGCACGGCGCAGCAGCAGGCCACCGGCGACGGCTACGAGACGGCATACTTCGCGACCTGCCCTGGCCAGGCGGCGGGCACGTACAGCGTCAATGCTGTGCTTGACGACACCGACGGCGCGGCATCCCTCGCTGCGTACGTCTACAACCAGGGCTCAGTCTCGACCTCCACCACCACGTCCTCCACATCGACCACGATAGCGGCGGTCCTGTACGGGATAGACACCAACTCGAGCACCACGAGCGGCACGAGCCTGAGCGTCTCGCTCCCGTCAGGCTATCCCTACTACCTTTGTGCCGCCTCGGGAGGGGGCATCTCTTCATACTCCTGGAACTCGGGCAGCGGCTACGGGGCCGCAGACCCGTACTCCTATTCTTCAGTAGGCTACCAGACGAGCAACGTTTGCGAAGTCGGGTCGAGCAGCGCGGACCACGCGGAGGCGATAATGGGTGTCAACGCCATGCTTCCCGACGCGGTTTACACGAACACCGCGAACTTCGGGTCGAGCCAGGATCTGAGCTACACTGTCAGCAAGTGGGGCGGCTTCGTGGTCCTTACCGCGGCGTGCCAGGGCAACTACGGCGACCCCTGCAGCGCGGTCTCGTTCCCGTACGGATGTGTCGTCCAGCGGCGGGCGACAGGACCGGACGGCTACGAGGGCGTGGCCATGGCCACGTGCAGCGATCAGTACCCCGGGTCGTACGAAGTGAGCGTCGGGACTTGGGCGTACGGCATCTCGCTCGCTGCTTACATCTACGACGGCGGCGGCTCGGTCTGAATCCAGAGCCCGCGGCCAAGGGACCTACAAGCGGCTGCGGCTACTTTGCCGGAACCCGCCGCATCGGGGGCTGCGCAGGCGCCGGGACTCCGGTTCATCCATGGTCAGAGGCATCCAGTGGGTTGACAAAGATTTAAATTAATTGCAGTAGGAAAATGATACGAGCCCATGGCAGTTTCAACTTCGCGCAGGAGCAAAGCACAGTCCGCCATGGAATTCCTCATGACCTACGGGTGGGCCATACTCGTCATCGCGGTCGTGATAGGGGCGCTCTACTACCTCAGGGTGTTCTCGCCGTCCCTTCCAGACACGTGCATCGCGGCCGCGCCGTACGCGTGCGGGACCCCCGTGCTCAGCACCACGGGCACCCTCTTCGTGCCCATCGTCCACGTCGGGAGCACGATATCCGTCAACGCCCTAAGTTGCACCGGCAACTCCACCACCCCCTCCACGTTCACGCAGCTATCGCAGAACATAATCTTCAACCCCGGGTCTTCCAAGAACCTCTCCTTCAGCTGCCCGCTCTCCGCGTACAACCGGGTCGGCACGGCCTTCTCGGGGACTCTCTGGATACAGTACAGCAGCTACACGCCGCAGTCCGGGTGGAGATACGGCCTCGAGGCGCAGGTCGGCACGGTCACCGCGACGGCGTCAAACCTCGGCATAACCTCGTCGACAGTCTCGTCCACCACTTCGACCACTATCTCGTCCACCACTTCGACCACTGTCTCGTCCACCTCCTCCACCTCCAGCTCGTCCACCACGACGTCATCCACGACGGCGACGACCTCCATCGCGCTGCCCCAGTTCGTCTCCGATACCGCAGTCGGATCGAGCCCGTACGGCGTGGCGCTAACCCCCGACGGCTCCTCCGTCTACGTCACCAATCAGCAGGACTCCCCCGGAGACGTCTCGGTGATCTCCACGTCCAGCGGCTTAGTCGCGGGCGCGGTCACGGTGGGCAGCACCCCTCTGGGCGTCGCGGTGAGCCCCGCCAGCCCGTACTACTCATATATAGCCAACTCCCAGGCTGGCACAGTCTCGGTCATAAACACGGCCACGAAAGCAGTGGTGAGCACCATAACTGTGGGGGGCACGCCAGTGGGAGTGGCGATCAACCCCGCAGGCACATACGTGTACGTTACCAGCGAGGCCTCGGGCGTCGTCTCGGTCATCAGCACGTCCAGCGAAACAGTCGTCGGCACGATCGACGTCGGAGGCTATCCGGTCGGGATCGCGGTGGACCCGGCGAACCCAGATACGCTCTACGTCACTAACTCTGAGACGGGGACGGTCTCCGTAATCAGCGCGTCGCTCGGCGAGGTCACGGGGGACGTCACGGTCGGCACCAACCCGCTTGCGGTGGCATTCTCCCCCAACGGCGCGTACGCATACGTGGTGAACAACCAGGGCACTCCTTCCCTAATAAGCCCCGCACCAAACTCCACCGCCAACGGCACGGTGCGTTCATCGGCCGGCGCAGAGTACCGCGCTAACGGCGAAATAATTCCCGACACGACGTTCGGCATGGTCCTCGGCCCTTCCATCGGGTCGCTCTCCGTCATCAAGACCGCAACGCAGAGCGTCGTGAACACCATAACCGTCGGCTACGCCCCTGTCTCCCTCGCGCTCACGCCCAACGGCGCGTACGCCTACGTCTCGGACAGCGACGGCAGCCAAGGAGGGGGCGCGGTCTCGGTGGTCAACACCGCAGCGAACTCGACCATCTACAATCTCACCGGGGTCTACGAGCCCGAGGGGATAGCGATATCCTCCGACGGCACCTACGGGTACGTCGCGGACGCCTACACCGCATTGGTCTGGCGCTTCGCCACCGATTCCTATGACAGCCAGTCCATAACCACCAGCACGACCTCCACCTCCACCTCCACCGTGACCACGACCATAGGCGTCGCCGTCCTGTACGGGATAAACACCAACGCAAACATAATCGCGGGCACTTCCCCCACGACGACATCCACCTCGCTGCCATCGGGATACCCCTACTACCTCTGCGCGGGCTCGACAGGCTACTGGCCTCCGATCGTGGTTTCCTGGAATACCAGCAGCGGCTACGGGGCGGAGGACACGGGACCCTCGTCGGCAGTGGGCTATATGACGAGCAATTCATGCACCCTGCACGATTCCGGCTATTCTGCCGTGGCGATAATGGGCGTCAATGCCATGGCTCCCGACTCGGTCTATACAGCCAACAACGTGGAGTTCGGATCGTCGATAGCGCTGGACTACACCGTCACGGGCTCAAACGCGTTCGTGATAATAGGCGCCGCGTGCGGCGCCCAGGGCGAGTGCAATCCCATAAGTCTGCCTTCGGGCTGCACGGTGCAGCAGGACGTGAACGGGCCGGAGGGCCTTGAGACCGCGTTCTTCGCGACCTGCAGCAACCAGGCGTCGGGCAACTACTCAGTCCAGATCTCCTCGACCTATGATTACGGCCTCTCCGCGATGGCGTACGTCTACAACGCGGGCGGCTCCACCACCATCTCCACCACATCCACGAGCACGACCTCGTCATCGTCGTCCTCGACCTCCACCTCCTCGACCTCCGTCTCGACAACATCGACGACGCTGGTGCCCCCGGCGCTGACCGGGAACATCGCATTGACTGGCTGGCCTTTCCAGGTGGTCTTCGCCCCCAACACCAACTACGCTTACGTGAGCGACTCGAACTATGCGGACGTTTACGTCGTGAACACCATCTCGAACTCGCTCAGCACCACCATCTCCATAGGCTCATATTCCCCTTCCTGCCCGTGCATGGCTGCCTCGCCCGACGGATCCCACGTCTACGTCCCGACCTCGAGCGGCCTGCAGATCATAAGCACGTCCACGAACACGCGCATTGGAATCGCCACCCTGGCCGGCGCGACGGACGGCCCGCAGTCCCCTGGGAATGTGACGTACGCTTCCAATGGCTCCGACGATGCGTCATGGCCTTTCTCGCTGCTCAGGCCTTTCGAGGTCACCTGGCCGGACCCTACCTTCCCTGCGACTATCACCACAACAATACCTGTGAAGGTCCCTTACGATGTGGCGGTGTCCCCGAGCGGGGCGTTCGCATACGTGCCTTACGGGCTCGGCTCTGCCGGCGGCCTTGACGTAATCAGCACCCAGACTAACGCCGAGGTGTTATCGGTGCCGCTCAATTACTACGATGACCTAATCGCGACCCCCACCACCGGCTCATACGCATACGTGGGAGACAGCCCCAACGAGTCCGTCGCCATATTGAACATGGCGTCGAACGCGATAGTGAACGTGCTTGGCGTAGGGGGGGGCTTAGCGGAGCACGGCATCGCGGAGTCACCGAACGGCGCCTACGGCTTCGCGCTCGGCCCGTCCGGGCTCACGGTGATAAACACGTCCACCGAGTCGGTGACGAACACCATATACATAGGTAACAATCCCATTTCGATGGCGGTCTCGAAGAGCGGCAAGTACGTGTATGTGGCCACGGAGAACTGCAGCGTGGAGGTGGTCAGCCCCACAGTGAACGCGATACTCACATCATTCGTCATCGTCCCCGGGGAAAGCACATGCCTCTCCACCGGACTGGCGATTTCGCCGAGCGGGACTTACGGGTACGCGGCGCAGGAGATCTACTATACCGATATCAACGTCTTCAAGACAAACGGATACAGCTGAAGCCGCTTTCACGCGGGCTCGCCCCCCCCGCGAAGCACAACAAGGTTTAAATTCATTGGTGTCCAACCTTATCGTGAGTAAATGACGGGCAATGCTTTACACAGGAAATCCGCCGCCCAGTCGGCGATGGAATTCCTGATAACCTACGGCTGGGCGATACTCATAATTGCGGTGGTGCTCGCCGGCCTGTTCCAGTTCGGCGTGTTCGCGCCCTCGCTGCCCAACACCTGCCTGTCCTCGACTCCCTTCGAGTGCCAGAACCCTATCCTCGGCACCACCGGCACCCTGTCCGTGACGATAGGCCAGCTCGGGACGACCATGACCCTGACCGGCCTGAACTGCACCAGCGGCTCGACCATACCGACCCATTTCATCGCCCCACAGTCGAATATCGTGCTTACCTCTGGAGGCATAGCGAACGTCAACTTCACCTGCCCCCTCTCGCAGTACAACGCAACGGGAGTGCCCTTCTCGGGAAAGATCTGGATACAGTACACGACGCCCTTCAGCGCTAGCAACGTCCTGACGCAGCAGGTCGCGGTGGTCACCGCATCGGTCTCCGTCAACGGGACCACCTCCACGTCCGTTTCTTCCATCTCATCTTTGTCATCGACCTCATCAGTCTCTTCATCATCGACCTCATCGATCTCATCCACTTCATCCACCTCTTCCACGACCTCCTCCACCAGCACGACGACAACAATACTGCCCGTGCAGCCGTACATCGTCAACACCCTGATCCTTCCCACGACGTACTCCGACTCATCGCCGTACTGGGTGGCGATCTCCCCCGCCTCGCAGGTCTACATAACCGATAGCTGGAACAACTCGGTAGACGTCTATAACTCAGTGACGCTGAACCTGGTGAGGATAATACCTGTCGGAGACTACCCCCGCGGCATAACGATTTCGCCGAACGGGGCCCTCGCGTACGCCATGAACTGGGGAGACGGCACTGTCTCAGTGATAAACACGGCGGCCGGAAGCGCAGTGAGCCTCGTCGTTCTGGACACCTCCGACCCGATGTTCGCGGCTTTCTCGCAGGACGGAACGCACGCCTACGTATCCTGCACAAACGGAAACTCCAAAGGGAAGATCGACGTGGTAAACGTCGCCTCGAATTCCGTAGCCAGCGACATCGCCATGCTCGACGGACCCATCAACAACTCCTCCGCCATAACCCCTCTTGCCAGGACCTTGTTGCCCGATCCCATCTTCCCGGCGATTTCGGGCCCGATCCATTACCCTCTTGGCATCGCGACCTCCCCGCGGGGCGGGCTGGTCTACGCGATAGACGGCGGCAACAGCTCCATCGAGGTCATCAACACGACCAGCCAGAGCGTGACAAAATGGACGAAGGATGCGGGAATCGGCACCACCGGGATTATCCTCTCCCCTGACGGTTCGCAGGCATATGTCGAAGACGGATACACCTTGCTCCTGCAGGATTTCAACACGATCACCTCTTCGTACGCCGATACCTCCGCCACGCTCGGAATCCAGACAGAGGGCATAGCCATGACGCCAGACGGGAAATACATCTACGTAGTCAACGAGGGAGGGGGAGGCGGCAGCACAGTCTCGGTGATAAGCACCTCGAACTACACCACAGTGGACACGATCGCGCTCACAGGGGTCGAAACAGCGCAGGGGATAGCAATAACTCCCAACGGGCAGGAGGCGTTCGTCACGAACCCGGAGTATGAAGGATACCAGGGTTCGGTCACCGTGATAAACACCGGCACGGACAACTGACCGCGCATTCGAGTAACCTTTAAATTAGTTGCTGTTAGAATAAGAGTAAAGGATTGAGAATTCATGGTAGGTTCCGATTCACGCCAGAGGCACAGGGCGCAGTCCGCCATGGAATTCCTAATGACCTACGGCTGGGCGATACTCGTCGTCACGATCGTCGTGGTGGCGATGATCGAGCTGAACGTATTCTCCCCCACGGTGCCGAACACTTGCATCGCTGTCGCTCCGTACCTCTGCCAGACCCCGACGCTCCTGGGCAACGGGACCCTCGTCGTGAAGATGGGCGACGCGACGACGCCGATAACGGTGACGGGCCTGAACTGCTCCACCGCCTCCATCAACCCGACATTCTCCTCGAACACGAACCTGGCCTTCACGCCGGGATACAAGACCAACGTCTCCTTCAGCTGCCCCCTCTCCGTATACGGCATGATAGGCACGACCTTCGCCGGGAACCTCTGGGTGAGATACACCGAGCAGACCACCACCGGGACCCGCACGCTTGTGTCCAAGGTGGGCACGGTCACCGCGACGGTGCTGACCCTCGGCCTGCCAACGTCCACCACGATATCCGGCGGCGGCACGTCGACCACCACTTCATCCATCCCGTCATCGACGACATACACCACGACCTCCACGTCGACCACCACCATCTCGAACCTATGCCAATACAGCAACTACACGTTCGTCACCTTCAACAGCGTCGGGACCGCGACCTGGACCGTGCCTAGCGGGATCAGGGGCAACATCATCGACGTCTACGTCCTCGGAGGCGGGGGCGGCGGCGGAAACGGCTACGGCGGCGGCGGAGGGTATTCCGGCACTTACTTCGGGTACAACGTAGTCCCTGGCAACACTATCTCAGTCAAGGTGGGCACCGGGGGGCTCGGTGGCCAGGGCACTTACGGCTACAGCGGCTCGAACGGGACCGCAAGCAGTTTCGGCAGCAACATAGTCGAGAACGGCGGCGGCGGCGCGACAGCGCCGGCTTCCACCGCGGGCAACGGCGGCTCGGGAGGCGGCGGATCCTGCAACCTCTGCAACGCAAGCGGAGGCTCCAACGGGAGGGGCGGCGCAGGCTCGGGCTCGGGCACAGGGCAGCAGGCCCCGACAATTCCGTTCCTTGACTCTATAGACTTCAAGCCGCTCGGCGGCGGCGGAGGGGGCAACGCGGGCTACAGCAGCCTGACCGCGTACGTGCTCGGCGGATATTACGGCGGGGGCTACGGATGCACCTCTGGCAACTGCAACGGGAACAACGCCGTGGCGAGCATGGGCGGAGGCGGCGGCGCGGGAGCCGGGTACGAGATGGTCGGAGGCAACGGCGCCTCGGGCGTCGTGCTGGTCAGGTACCTTTCCACATCGCAGAACTGCATCACCACCTCAGTCACCACCACGCCTTCCACGACAATCCCCGCCGCGCAGATATGCGCCTGCCCTTCGGGAGGAGGCGTGACGTGCAACGTGACGACCTACGGCGGCTACACTCTTGACACTTTCACATACAGCAGCTCTCCGGGATCCTATGTCTGGCCAGCGCCTGGCGGAGTCAACTCGCTCGACGTCCTCGTGGTCGGAGGCGGAGGCGGCGGAGGCTCGTACGGCGACTGGACGGGCGGAGGCGGCGGAGGCGGAGTGGTCATGCAGTACGGCCGCTCCTTCCCCTACTGGTCCGTGTTCAACGTGGTCGTCGGGGCGGGAGGAATAGGAGGGAGCGCGACGGTCAACCAATACGGCGGTAACGGAGGGAATTCGATTTTCGGAAACATAACCGCACTCGGCGGAGGCGGCGGAGCGCCCTACACCGTGCCCGGCCAGCCCGGCCTGATAGGCGGCTCGGGAGGCGGAGGCGGCGAGTACGCGCCCGGAGGTGCCGGCATCCAGGGCAATTCGGGCGGCGGCACGGGCTACGGCCACGCGGGCGGCGGAAACGGCGCCGGCAACGCGGGCGGCGGCGGAGGCGCGGGCTCGACGGGATCCGGAAACATCTGCCAGTGGAACGGATGGGAGGGAGACTCCGGTTCAGGGGTGCCTTCCAACATACCTGCCATTTCCTACGGAAACGAGAAGTACTTCGGGGACGGCGGCGGAGCGGGATACGCTTTCATCGATGATCCCGGATGGGACTGCAAGGGCGGCACCAACTACACCTGCGAGGTGTGCGGAAGCGGCCAGCCGGAATGCACCTGCACCGCGGGAGGCACCGGGGGGATCGCGGGATACAACGCCGGAGGATCCGGCGCGTCGGGCACCGGTGACGGAGGCGGAGGCGCCGCGTACTACCCCAACGAGGGCTCATACCAGGGCGCGGGAGGCAACGGCGGCTCGGGAACGGTCGTCGTAAGGTACGTGACCGCGACCGCGAACTGCATGACCACGACCAGCACCACCTCGACCAGCACCACCTCGACCATAGTCTATGTCGCTCCTTACATATACGTGGCCGACACGGGCAGCGCCGCGATCACCGAGCTCGACGGCAACGGCTACCTGGTCGGCACTTACAACGTCCTCTCGAACCCGACAAGCGTCGCGATAGACTCAAGCGGCGACGTGTGGGTCGGCTACATAGACGCCAACGTCCTCACCGAGCTCACCAGCTCGGGCAACCTGATCGCCAATTACTACGGCATAGGCTCTTACTCAACCGGTTCTTTCGCCGGATCGAAGAACCTGGCGTTCGACCCCTCCGGCAACATATGGGTCGGGGACGGAGTGGACCATGTGATCAAGGTCTCAAGCACCGGGACGGTATTGGGCTCATACGTGACCAACGCGGGCTACAGCGGCGGCGCAGGTCAGGCGCAGACGGTCGGAGTGACCGCCGCCTCGGGCGGGAACATGTGGATCGTGAACTACGACCCTGTGGTGGGCACAATCCCCTACAACGGGCAGGTCCTCTTGATGTCCAATTCAGGCGGCGTGCTCGCCTCGACGGTCGCGGGCGCGAACCCCGTGGCGGTGGCCGTGGACAGCGCCGGCAACGCGTGGGTCGCGGACGTGAACGGAGGCAACGTCTCGAAAGTATCGAGCTACGGGAGCCTGCTCGGCTACTACAACATAGGCCCGGCCTTCGACTACAACCCCATCGGCATCGGTGTGGATCAGAACAACGACATATGGATGACCCAGTTCCACGAGGGGGACGTGGTCGAGCTCTCCGACGCCGGGTCGTTCCTCGGGTCGCATACGATAAGCGGGGTCAACCCATTCGAGCTGGCGATAGACTCGGAGGGCCACGTGTGGGTCACCGACGAGAACCAGAACGAGGTCACGCAGCTGTCCGCCTGCGGCTCCGTCATCGGCACGTACCCTGTGGGCTCCAGCCCACAGGGCATTGCGATAAGGGGCGCGTCGGCTAACTCCACGACGTGCGTGAGCACTTCGATAACCACGACCATAACTGGCGGCGGGGGCGGGGGAGGCCAGCTCACTTTCTATTCGGGCTCGTGCTACAACGACGGCAGCTACTCCACGTGCGTGACCCCCGACGGCACGTATTACAGCTCGGGCGCCTACTACCCGAGCTCTACGTGGCATTACAATTCGTACATGCTACCTTACCTCTACACGGACACCCCAATGAGCTGCTACAGCTCGGGCGACGGAGACTCCTCCTGCGTGACTTCTGAGGGTACTTACTACGCCACCGGCGGAGGATACCCGACCTCTCCATGGTACTCCAACGGCAACGAACCGCTCAACTACCTCTACGACGAGGTCCCGATAAGCTGCTTCGCCTCTGGAGGGGGCTACTCGACGTGCGTCACCTCGTACGGCACCTACTATGCCTCGGGCGATGACTACCCGACCTCGACGTGGTACTCCAACGGCAACGAACCTCTCAACTACCTCTACGACAACGATCCGATAAGCTGCTTCGCCGCGGCCAGCGGCTACTATGACTGCGTGACCCCTGCGGGCACGTACTACGCCACCGGCGCAGACTACCCTACCTCGACGTGGTCGTCGATGGGCGTCTGGGGAAGCAGCATCGAGGATCCTCCAGGAACAGAGCAGGGCGAGGGCCTCAGCTGCTTCTACTACGCGGGCTACATAACATGCGTCACTCCCACTGGCACGTACTACGCCAGCGGGCCGAACTATCCGGAGACGTACTGGGCAGCCGCCAATGCGGGCGCGCCCCCCGGTGCCGCGAACGGGCTCAGCTGCTTCCCAACCGGCAGCGACTACTTCACGTGCATAACGCCGAGCGGAACGTACTACAGCGTGGGCAGCGTCGGATACCCGAGTTCATCATGGTATCCGACGGGGGCAGGCTCGGTCCCAGGCTCCTGAAAGAGCAAAGCCATACTTGCTTGCCCATGTTTTTTTATCCGTAGGATTAGTTGCAAGGACGGAGCAGTCCGCTAGGCGCGCCGCGCTACCTCTGCGCCTTGGCGAGCCTCTTCTTGACGTGCTTGAGCGAGGAGAAGGTGTCCCTGTCCATCTCGTTGAGCGTGAAGGATATGCTCGCGGCCTGCCTCTTCATGTTCGGGATGACTATGTTCTCGAGGGCGTTGACCCTCCTTTTGACCTTGTCTATCTCGATGACGAGCCTCCTGAGGCTCTGCTCCCTCTTGGCGATCTCGACGACCATCTTCTTGACCTCGCCGAACGACTCCTCGACGTCGCTTACCGCGATGCTGGTCTGGAGCGCCGCGCTCTGGCCCTGGGGGGCGAACTGGGACTCTATGATCGGTATGCGCACGCCCATGACGTTCCTTATCCCGAGGCTCACGCTGCTGGTGTCACCCATCTGAGCCGCCGCCTGCTCGAGCCCGAAGTCTCCCGCGAAGGTGGAAGCTATCGCGGTCGTCTTGTAGGCGGCGCCGAGTATCTCCTGCAGCCTCGACCTGTCCGCCTCTGACTTCTGCAGTATCTTGAAGAACTCCATGACCAGGGCCTCCCTCTTCTTCTTGAGGAGGCCGAACCCCTTGCCCGCGAGCTTGGCGCTCTTCTTGAGGTTGATCAGGTTCATCCTTGTCGGGTTTATCCTGGCGGCCATCACTTCTCACTCTTTCCCTTCTTCATGTACTTGTCTATGTACTCCTTCTTTATCCTCGTGAGGTCGTCCTCGGGCAGGCCCGCGAGCAGCTCCCATCCTATCTGGAGCGTCTTCTCTATGTTCCTGTCCTCGAACTCGCCCTGGTTTATGAACTTCTTCTCGAACTCGTTGCCGAACCCGAGGTAGAGCTTGTCGCTCTCGCTCAGCGCCTCCGCGCCGATGATCGCGCTGAGGTTCCTCGCCTCCTGCGCCCTGGAGTAGGCCCCGGCCAGCTGATCGGCGACCCCCCTGTGGTCCTCCCTCGTCTTCCCGGCGCCTATGCCGTTGCCCATGAGCCTCGAGAGCGACCCTATCGGGTTGACCGGAGGGTACAGGCCCTTGTTGCCCAGGCCCCTGTCCAGGTATATCTGGCCCTCTGTGATGTAGCCCGTGAGGTCGGGTATCGGGTGGGTGACGTCGTCGCCGGGCATCGTTAGTATCTCGAGCTGGGTGATGCTGCCGCTTTTCCCGCGTATGACCCCCGCCCTCTCGTAGATCCCCGCGAGGTCCGTGTACATGTATCCGGGGTAGCCCCTCCTTCCGGGCACCTCCTCCCTGGCGCTCGCGAGCTCCCTCAGGGACTCGCAGTAGTTCGTCATGTCCGTGAGTATCGTGAGCACGTGCATGCCCCTCTCGTACGCTAGGAACTCCGCGGTGGTGAGAGCCAGCCTCGGGGTCAGGATCCTCTCTATGCTCGGGTCGTCGGCGAGGTTGATGAACGCCACCGTCCTCTCGAGCGATCCCGTCTTCCTGAAGTTCTCTATGAAGTAGGACGCGTCGTCGTAGGTGACCCCTATTCCCGCGAAGACCACGGCGAACTTCTCGCTCATGTTCCTGACCTTCGCCTGCCTCGCTATCTGCGCGGCGAGCTGGTTGTGCGGGAGCCCCGCGCCCGAGAATATCGGGAGCTTCTGGCCCCTGACCAGGGTCATCATGCAGTCTATCGTGGACACCCCCGTCTCGATGAAGTCGCTGGGCATCTGCCTCGCCACCGGGTTGATCGGCTCGCCGTTGATGTCCTTCTTGTCGCCGCTGAGTATCTCCGCGCCGCCGTCCTTGGGCCTGCCCTGCCCGTTGAAGATCCTCCCGAGCATGTCGTCGCTCACGTGCGTCTGGAAGGTCTCGCCCAGGAAGGACACGGAGGTCGTGTCGACGTTTATGCCGCTCGTCGGGCCGAAGACCTGGACGACCGCGTAGCCGTCCGAGCTCTCCAGGACCTGGCCTAGCTTGCTCTCGCCGTTCGCCAGCGTTATCCTGACTATCTCGTTGTAGGCCGCGTTCCTCACGCTGCCGACAACCACCAGCGGTCCGGCGACCCTGTCAATCGTCTTGTACTCAACATCGAATCTCATTCGCTCACCTTCTTCTCTTCCTCCTCCGCCGTGGCCTCCTCCTTGATCAGCTTGGCGAATTCGGCGTCCGTCTCGGCGAGGACCGTCTTGGCCTCGCTCTCTATCGAGCCCTCCTTCACCTCCTTTAGCCTAGCCAGCTTGGCCCTGACGGGGATCTTCACTATCTTGTCCGCGCTGACGCCCTTCTCCGTGGCCTCCGCGGCCCTGTCCCCGAAGTGGAGTATCGACTTCAGCATGAGGTCCTGCTTCTTGAGGCTGGTGTAGGCGTCGACGTCCTCGTAGGCGTTCTGCCTCAGGAAGCTCTCCCTGAGCATCCTGCCTATCTCCAGCACTACCCTCTCGCTGTCAGGGAGCGCGTCGGCCCCGACCAGCTGTACTATGTCCTTGAGGTCGGCCTCCTTCTGCAGCAGCGTCATCGCCTGCTTCCTTAGCCTCATGAAGTCGGGGCTGACGTTCTCCCCGTACCACTTCTCGAGCGCGTTGACGTACAGGGAGTAGCTGCTCAGCCAGTTTATCGAAGGGAAGTGCTTGGATCCCGCGAGCGACGCGTCGAGCGCCCAGAACGTCTTTATGACCCTGAGCGTGCCCTGCGACACCGGCTCCGAGAGGTCCCCTCCCGGCGGAGATATGGCCCCTACGACCGTTATGGATCCCAGCGCCCCTCCGAGCGTCTTTATCCTGCCGGCCCTCTCGTAGAACTCGGCGAGCCTCTTGGGCAGGTAGGCGGGGTATCCCTCCTCGCCAGGCATCTCCTCGAGCCTCGCGGAGATCTCCCTCATGGCCTCGGCCCACCTGGACGTGGAGTCCGCCATGAGCGCGACGTCGTAGCCCATGTCCCTGAAGTACTCGGCCATGGTTATGCTCGTGTAGACGCTCGCCTCCCTCGCCGCGACCGGCATGTTGCTCGTGTTGGCTATCAGTATGGTCCTCTCCATGAGCGGCCTGCCCGACTTGGGGTCCTTGAGCTCGGGGAACTCGACCAGCACGTCAGTCATCTCGTTGCCCCTCTCGCCGCACCCGACGTAGACCACTATGTCCGCGTCGGCGTACTTGGCTATGGAGTGGAGCGTGACGGTCTTCCCGCTGCCGAAGGGCCCTGGGACTCCCGCGACCCCTCCCTTGGCGACCGGGAAGAGCGCGTCAATCACCCTGACGCCCGTGACCAGCGGCATGTTCGCGGCTATCTTGTCGGCGAACTTTCCGCCCGTCCTGACCGACCTTGTCTGGAGCATCGTTATCGGGACGATCCCCTTGGGCGTCCTGACGGTGGCGACCGTCTCGTCCACCGTGAAGCTGCCCTCCTTTATGTGCTCGATCGTGCCGGATATCCCGTAGGGCACCATTATCCTGTGCTTTATCAGCTCCGTCTCCTGCACGTGGCCGATGACCTGGCCCTCCCTGACCTTGGTGCCCTTCTTGACGTCGCCCTCCGCGTGGAAGCGCCACTTCTTCTTCCTGTCGATGGCGTTCATCGAGATTCCCCTCGCGATGAAGTCCCCGCTCTTCACCTTGATGACGTCGAGCGGCCTCTGCACGCCGTCGAATATCTTGGAGAGCAGGCCCGGGCCGAGCTCCACAGAGAGCGGCTTGCCCGTGGAGACGACCTCCTCGCCCGGCCTTACCCCTCCCGTGTCCTCGTAAACCTGTATGACGGCCTTGTCCTTCTCGAGCCTTATGATCTCCCCTATGAGCTTTGCGGATCCGACCTTCACGACGTCGTACATGCTGCTTCCGAGCATGTCCCTTGCGACTACGAGCGGTCCGGCGATTCTCTCTATTGTTCCCATTATCATCACTTCTTCTTCTTGTCGGCGGCCATCAGGTCGATGCCGACGGCCCTGAGTATGAGTCTCCTGAGCGTGTCCGCGTGCGTCTCCTCCTCCCCGTATCCGGGGATGGCTATGACCACCGGGTCGAGCGAGTTCTCTATCCTGGCGAGCAGCCTCCTGTCCCTTATGGTGGAGAGCGTGCCCTCGCTCGCTATTATGATTCCCACGTCCTTGCGTTCGAAAAGCTCCGACAGGAGCCGCTCGGGGTCCTCCCCCCTGCTCAGGGGATAGGTCTCCTTAACCCCGGAGAGCTTGAGCCCCAGGGAGAGCAGCTGGTCGCCTACCACGACCATCTTCTTGGTCTGTTGGATCATTTGAACCATGCGATCATCTTCCTTATCTCGTCGTCGGAGAGCCCGTAGCTCTTCCCCTTTATGATTATCCTGAGAGTCGAGACCTCTATCTCCTTGAGGTAGAGGAACGCTATTATCGTCCCGAAGTTCAGCACGCTGTGCCTGACCGTCTTGAGCGCGTCGCGGAACAGCTCGTTCATCATGGCTATCTCGAACACCATGAGCGACTTGCCCCTCGTCGCGTTGTACTCCGCGATCGCCGGCTTGAGGTCGAACGCGGTGACCGCGCCAGCGAGCGCGTCCACGCTCTTCGAGCTGTCGAACGCCTTGGAGAGGGTGCCCAGCCCGACGCTCCCGTTGCGCACCAGGTAGCCCTTAACCGCAGAGAACTCGATGCCGTGCCTCTTTGCGTTGAGGAGGGTGAGCACGTTCTTGAGGTCTATCCTCCTGGCTATTAGCTGCGCCGACTCCCTGTTTATCTTCCTAAGCCTCTCTATCGTGGCGCCGAGCTTGGCGTAGTACGCGACGTCTATCGCGCTGTCGACCTCCATCATGTCCTTGGACTTCCTGTAGGCGTTCAGCGCCGCCTTCATCTCCTGCTTGTACGGGGTCGCCGCCGCGAGCTTGCCCAGCGCCGACTCGACGCTCCCCGTCGCCATCGCCTCCCTGACCCTCGCGGCGGTGACGTACTTGGTGTCTATCAGGTAGCGGGATATGTCCTCGAAGCCCTTCCCCGTCGCCATCGCGCCGAGCATGAACTTCGTGTTGCTTATGTCCCATACGCCGACTATGTTGCGCACCATGTCCTTCCTCGCGGCGGGCGCGACGTCGACCAGCTTGTTGGTCTCCCTGCCCAGGCTCCTGCTCAGGGCGAAGTCTATGAGCTTGTCCATGGACTTGGTGCCGCCGAACTCCTCGACGTAGCCCTTGTAGCTGGTCTGCAGGAGCATGGCGCCGATGCTCTCCATCTCCTTGGCGGCCAGCATGCGCTCTATCGTCTCCCTAGCCACGAGCTTGGACTCCATCGCCTTGACTCTGGTGTTCGAGTAGCCGTACTTGATGGCGTCGCGGAATCCTGCCATTCTCCATCACTTGCGCTTCCTCTTAGGCTTCGCGGCCTTCCTAGCGGCTTTTTTGGCCGGCTTCCTCTTCGAGGATCTGGCGGCCTTCCTCTTAGGCTTCGAGGCCCTGGCAGGCTTCCTCGCGGTGGCCTTCTTTCTCTCGCCGAAGACGCTCCTCCTTATCGCCTCCTTTATCGCTTCCCTGTTCCTGTCGAAGAGTGTGCCGAGCGTGGCGTCGATCTTGATCCTGCCGTTGCCGGCGTAGATCACGAGACCGTCGACGGCCCCGTACTTCACCTTGCCCGTGAAGCTCCTGGCGTACTTCGCGTCGTCCTTGTCCATGACGATCGTGAGGTCCTTCATCGGCGAGATCTTCTCCGCCTCGGAGATCGCGGCGTCGAAGAGCTTCTTGTAGCCCCTCTCCCTCGCGCGCTTGATGACTGACTCCCTGACCTTCTCGACCAGGTCGTCGAGGAGCTTCTCCTTCGCGGAGACCAGGAGGTTCCTCTCCTGCATCTCCCTGAGGGACTTGTACTCGAGGCCTATCCTGGCCATCTCGTCCGCGAGCTCGCGCTCGAAGGCCTTGTCGGCTTCGTCGGCCTTGGCCCTGGCCTCCTTGACGATCGCGTCGGCCTCCTTCTTGGCCTTCGCCTCTACCGCCTCGGCCCTCTTCTGGGCGTCGTCCAGTATCTCCTTCTGCAGTGCGTCCAATGGCATGGCTCCGACCTCAGATCCCGATGCCGAATCCCAGCATTATCAGTATCGCGATGACGAACGCGAAGATGAGTATGGTCTCCGGGAGCACCAGGAAAAGCAGCGCCCTTCCGAACTCCTCCGGCTTCTCGGCCACGAGCCCCATTCCCGAGCTTCCTATCGCGGACTGCGCCATTCCAGTTCCAATGGCTCCTCCGAGTATAGCCAATCCCGCTCCGACCGCCGCAATCGCCGCATCAGTTCCTAGTGCTACCATACAAATCATTCCTCGTTAGTATAAGCGTCAACGTATCCTTCCTTGCTGTACCGTCTCCTGTAGAAGAACGGGCTGAACTTCGTCCCCCCGCCCTCGTAGAATTTCGAGAAGAACTCGACGAAATTGAGCCTAACGGCCTGCACCGAGCCCTCGAAGATGCCTAATATCATATTCATGAAATGCAGTAATATAAAGATTACCAGGGTCAGGCTGAACGTCAGTATTCCGCTGCCCAGGTTGGGCGTGAAGACCTTGTCTATCAGCATCGCCGTCATGACGCTAGCCAGCCCGAAGCCCATGAGTCGCGCGTAGCTCAGCGGGTGCGATATTAGGCTCGTCATCTCCGCGGCCTCCGTCCCGCTCAGCACGACCGTAAGGAGCGCAGCCACGACCGCCACAGCGGCGGACGCCATCGCGGTTCCGGAGTCGACCACGCCGAAGAACATGCCCGCGACCGCCACGGTCCCGAGCACCAGGAACACCATCGACGTTATCTTGCTTACAGCCATCTTCATGTGGCCCTTCCTGTACTGGTTGACGAAGCCGAAGCCCAGCCCGAGGCTTATCTGGGCGATGCCCATGACTATGACCGCGGCGAGTATCGTCGTCAGGTTCTTGAGCCAGTCAAAGCCCTGGAAGCTCGTGAAGTACTGGTTCATCGGCAGCCCGAAATACTGGTTCGACAGGAAGCCGAAGAGTATGATGAAGATCGAGCACATCTGCCATATCTTCGCGGTGTTGCACACGAGGTCGTCGGGGTTGGTTATCTTCGTGACGATCGTGGCGAGTATCAGGGACATCACACCGTAGCCGACGTCCGAGACCATGAGCCCGTAGAATATCGGGAAGGTGAGTATGAATATCCAGGTCGGGTCTATCTCGTCGCTCCTCGGGAGGTTCACGAAGCTGACCAGGAAGTCGAAAGGCTTGAGGAAGCCCGGCCTCCTCACGAGCGTGGGCGCCATCTCCTCAGTGGCGAGCTCGTCCATGACGAACCTGCCCCTCGCGACCTTGTTCAGGCTCTCGCGCAGGACGCCCAGGTTGCCCTTGACTATCCAGCCCTCTATTATGAACGTGGACTCGGTCCTCTTGAAGTTGGCGCTGACCCCCGCCCTCTCCGCCTCGACGGACAGCATTTCTATCATGCTCGCGATCTCCAGGTAGCCCTCCTCCGCGTCGTCGGCGAGCCTCTCCGCGATCTCAGCCTTCTCCTTGGCGAGCTTGCCTTCCATCTTATCCAGCTTCGCGAGCGTGTCCTCCGCGGTGCCGCCCAGGTACGCGTTGTCCATGTCGATCTCGCTGACCCCGCCGACCCCAGTGAACCTCTCGAGCGCGGCCGCGCCGCCCTTCCTGCAGGCTATGAAAATCAGCTGCTCGTCCTTGGAATTCTTGCGTATGACCTCGCAGTTCCTTTCCAGCTTCCCGAGAGCCTCCTCGACCTTCGGCGCGGCGGCCTTCGCGACCGAGAACGCCCTGAACTCGAGCATGTCGCTCTTCAGCTTCGAGAAGTCTATCCCCGTCCCGGTGAATCGGCCGGCCAGGCGCTTGGCCTCCCTGACCGCGCCGAGCTCGTTCTCTATCGCGTTCCTCCTCTCCTCGAGGGAGAACACGTCGTCGACTACCTCGAGCTCGCGGGCCTTCGCTATGAGCAGGTCCCCGTAGAGCTGCCTGTGGGAGGTGGCGTGCTCGCCTATCTCCCTGTCGTCGAGGTGCTTCTCCACCGCTGTCCTCATCCTCTTGTCGAGGTGCCTGCGGAGTATGGCCTCGGCGGACCTGTACCTCACGAGCAGCTCGGAGATCTCGGGGACCTCCAGGGCCGCGTCGTCCTGCGCGGCGATCGAGCTCCTCCTTATGTCTATGACTCCCCTCTTGTGGAGCTCCTTTATCACGTCGTACTTGCAGTTCTTGAGTGCGATTATCCTAATCTTTTGCATCTCCTCCGTGCGAAGCAAAATCATTCACCCAGGATTAGATCGGCCAGGTTGCCGGCGAGCCTTGCGAGGACCTCCTTCTTGACCTTCCTGCCCCTCATCTTCGCCGCCTCCCTCTGCGCCGCCGCCGCGGCCTTCTTGTTCTCGGCCTCGAGCTTCTTTATGGCGGCGTTGATTCGTGCGGTCCTCTGCTCCCCTGTCTTCTTGGAGGCGCTCTCCAGTATCTCCCTTGCCTTCGAACTGGCGTCGTCGAGCATCTTCCTGCTCTTCTGGTCCGCCTTTTCCGTCAGCTCCTTGGCGTAGCTCTCCGCCTCCTCTACTTTGCTTATCGATTCCATTCCGCTGGCCATTTTATCCCGCACAAATAGCGGAAATAATACTACGCTAGCGCTTAAATACCTTTGCGGGAGGCCCGCGTCATCTGAAGACCACGGCCAGTTTTCCCTCGCGTAGGAGCCCCGCGATGCGCTCCTCAGCCTCCGCGCTGCCGTGCGCGCAGGACTCCGGCAGGGCTTCCGCGTTAGGCCACAATTTCCGCAGCCTGTCGACGACGCCCTTCCTGTCGGCCTCCTCAGATACCGGCAGCGTCGAGGCTTTCGTGTCGCCTCCGTCCAGGCGCCTGAGAAGCTCGTATCCCCACACCTCGAGCCGGTCGGGCCTGTCCGACGCCTCGGCGCCCTTCTGCCTCTTCCCATGGCCCTCCCCTGCGGCCTTCCCTGACCCGCCGATCACGACCACGGTCTGCTCGTACGCCAAGGACCAGGAATGGATCTGCTTCTCGTTCAGGTCGAGCCCGAGCTCCCCGACCCTTTCCCTTATCAGCACTTCCTTCGCCTCGCGGATGCGCTGGGCGACCGCCTCCCCTGGCTTGTAGATGGGGGAGTACGCGAATCCGGGCTCGTCGCCCTTCGGGAGCCTGCAGATGTCCACCCTCTTCCCACCGACTATCCTGGAAATCTCCATTTCAACCATATGATTAGCGCATTTATTTTTTATATCATTTCGTGCCCTTCGACGATTGCAGATAATCCCGCATGCGCGGGCCGCTCAGCGCCCCTTTCGGGCGGTGCTCGAGGGGCAGATGCCCTTGAGGACGCACCTCTCGCAGTACTTCCTTCGCGCCCTGCAGGTGTCGCGCCCGAGCTCTATGAAGAGCCCGTTGACCTTCCCCCAGTCCTTCCTCGGGACTCTCCGCGTGAGGTCCGTCTCGATCTTGTAGGGGTCCCTGTTCCTGGTGAGCCCGAGCCTGCGCGAGGTCACCGCGACGTGCGTGTCGACCGCTATGCCCTCGTCTATGCCGTATCCCTCGCTGAGCACTACGTTGGCTATCTTCCTCCCCACGCCGTCGAGCTCGGTGAGCTCCTTGATGGTCCTGGGCACCTTCCCTCCGAACCTCTCAACGATCTCCCTGGAGGCCGACCTCAGGTGCCTGGCCTTGGTCCTGTAGAAGTTTATGCCCCTCAGGCTGCGCCTGAGCCCCGGAAGGTCGGCGTTCGCGTAGTCCCGGAACGACCTGTACCTCGCGAAGAGGCTTTTTGTCGTCTCGTTCACCTGCCTGTCGGTGCACTGCGGCGAGAGGAGCGCGGCGACGAAGAGCTCGGTCGTGTCCCCGTGGGCCAGCTGGGTGTGGAGCCTGTCCCCGTACCTCTTCGATAGCTTTTTTAATACGTCGCTCACATAGTCCTTCATGTGCGTTCCTTGGGTTTGAACGCATAAAAGTGTTTCGACATGACGAGAAAGCCGGCCGTTGCCGACGTCTTCTACCCGGCTGATCCAAAGGCGCTCGGCAGGCTCATATCGCGGTTCATGGAGAAGGCAGAGGTAGGGGGCAGGGTGGGCGGCGCCGTCTCCTTCGTCGCGCCGCACGCGGGCTACGTCTACTCCGGCCAGGTCGCGGCGTACTCGTTCAGGGCGCTCGCCGAGGCCAACAGGGCGAAGAAGTTCGACTCGCTGATAGTCATAGGTCCGAACCACACGGGGAGGGGCGAGCCGATATCCGTATCGCTGCAGGACTGGGAGACCCCGCTAGGCGTGGTAAGGAACGACGCTGAGCTGTCCAGGAGGATAATCGGGTTCTCCGAACGCATCTACGAGGACGAGTCCGCGCACGAGGAGGAGCACTCAGTGGAGGTCCAGCTGCCCTTCATCCAGTCCGCGCTCGGGAGCGTCCCGTGCGCATTCATATGCATGGGAGACCAGTCGCAGGAGTCGAGCGAGCTCCTGGTGGAGGCGCTGCTATCCGCCGCCAAGGGCCGCAACGCGGCCGTCATCGCGAGCTCCGATTTCGACCACTACGAGCCCGCCTCCGTCGCCAAGGGGAAGGACCTCCCGGCCATAGGCGCGATAGCGAGGCTGGACGCGAACAAGTTCAACAGCCTGCTCACGGAGAGCGGCGACACCGCGTGCGGCTACGGCCCGATAACCGTCGCGGCCAGGTTCGCGAAGGCGCACGGGGCGAAGGAAGGGCGCCTGCTCAAGTACGCGAACTCCGGGGACGTGACCAAGGACTACTCCTCCGTCGTCGCATACGCGAGCATGGTGTTCGTCTAGCGCCGGCCCCGCAAGCGTTATTATTCATGCGACCTCTATTCATAGTATAATATAAGGGGTCAGCGAACCCATGGAAGGACGAGCGGGAAAACCAGACGGGGCGCCGGAATCCGGCATCGAATCGGAGGTGTACGAGCCCGCGGAGGACTCATTCCTCCTGCTCCGGGCGGCGGAAGGCGCCAGGGGCAAGGTCCTCGACCTCTGCTCGGGGAGCGGGATAATAGGGCTCTCCGCCGCGCGGAGCGCCGATTCCGTCCTGATGGTCGACATAAACCCCCGCGCGGTGTCCCAAATAAGGGACGAGATGGCGAGGAGGGGCCTCAAGAACTGCAGGGCGGAGGTCTCGGACCTCTACGGGGCCGTCGGGGACGAGAAATTCGACCTCATCTTCGCCAACCCGCCATACCTGCCATGCGAGTGCAGGGGAGGAGAGTGCCGCGAGCTCCACTCGTGCGGAGGCGAGCACGGGTACGAGATAACCCTCAGGATAATCGAAGGCCTCAACGACCATCTGAGCAAGGGAGGGAAGGCGTTCGTCATAACTTCGACGGCCTACGACGTCGGAGTCGTGCTGAAGGCGATATCCGACGAGGGGCTCGCATGCAGGAAGGCCGGGTCAGAGAAGTTCTTCTTCGAGGAGCTTGGCCTGCTGGAGATTCGGAGCGGCGGGGTGCAGAGCGCGGCCGCACGGCAAGGCTATTAAAAACGAAACAAGAAGTAGTATGGAGTGCCGATTCATGCAGACCACCGAAGCAAGCGAGGAGGGGCAAGCCGAACGCCACAGCCTGCAGCACCACCAGGAGCACTACCACGGCCAGCAGGGTCCCGCGCAGCCTCACCATGAGCACCATGAACACAGCGGCGCCGGGAAGCGGCGCATAACCGTCGCAACGCTGCTGCTCGCGGTCCTTCTCGTCTCAACCTTCGCCCTGGCCATAATATTCTCAGGCGGGCCGTCCTACATGGGCGATGACGTCGCATACTCTTTCTTCGCCCACCGCGTCACGGCCGGGCAGTTCTCGCAGGCAGCGGGCGACATACTTTCCATAAGGATAATGCAGATCTACCCAATCGCCCTCTTCTACGGGCTCCTCGGGGTCAACTCCGTCTCCTGCGAGATGTGGGACGTCGTCGCGCTGATAGGAACCATGGCGGCGACCTTCCTCATCGGCAAGGAGCTCTGCAACGATTACGCCGGCCTGCTGGCCGCGCTGCTCGTGGGCCTCTCGCCCATAGCGGCCGTCATCGCGACGACCATGAGCGACAACGTGCCTATGATGTTCTTCGCGTCTCTCGGGATGCTCGGGATACTCTACGGAGAGCGCAGGTCTTCGAAGCGATGGTACCTCGTCGCGGGAATCTCCCTGGTGGCCGCTGTGCTGGTCATGCCCGAGGGGCTCATAGCGTTCGCTGTGGCCTTCATCTACCTGGCCGTGCAGGTCCTGAGGGGCAAGGTGAAGCTCGACAGGACCCTCGCATACCTCGCGGTCGGCATAGCCCTCGCGCTGATCGTTACCTGCACGTTCAACTACTTCAACGCCAAGAGCCCCTTCATAACCTTCACCTCGACGTTCAACTTTTACCAGCCGCAGTCCAACAGCACCTTCTCCCCTGCGAACCCGTACCTGGGCTTCTACCTGGGCGTCATGTTCCCTTACAACTTCTCGGGGGCGCTAATCCAGGCGGCGAAGTCGGGCAGCGCCGCCCCGGTCATTTCCGCGCTCTCCAACGACAACACCACAGCGGGCATCATGTTCTATTTGCTGGTTCCGGTCGCGGCGTACTTGATCATAAGGCGCGAGCGCGGCGCATACTTCCCCCTGTTCTGGACGGTCGCGGGCTTCCTGCTGCTGGAGTTCGACCCGTTCCACGTCTCGCTCTTCCCGTTCTCCTACGTCCTCCAGCACAGGCTCGACAGGTACCTCACCCTGATAGCGCCGCCGCTGGCGCTCATGGTCTCCATCGCCGTGGCCAGCATCCTCCGTGACAGCAAGGGAGTGCTCAGGTACGCGGCAGCGGCGCTCTGCGCGCTGGTCCTGCTGTCCGTGGCGTACAACTCCCTGAGCGTGATCGGCTACTGGCACAACGTCAACCTCTACCAGCGCTACGAGCAGGTCGCGATAGCCGGCTACCTCAGCAAGCTGCCGAGCTCGACCCTCGTCTACTATCCCAACGGGTTCTCGATAACCGAGATATACATGCAGTTCGCGAACTCGAGCCGCTTCAACGTCTACGACCAGGTGCGCAACTGCAGCGACCTGCCGGTGGGGGCTTACGTGGTAATGCCCAAGAACGAGCAGGTCTTCGGCATACCCTTCACCCCAAACCCCGCCCCGTACTGCCCGTCTTGGCGGCTGGCGTACGACCCGAACGTGGCCAGCGCGTACCCCAATTACATAGCGGGCTCCGCGTCCTCATCCGAGGCGGAACTCTACTACATTCCCTCTAATTCGGCATCCTCCGCGGAGAAGTGACCCGGTGCAAATAATAAATATCAGGCGCACCCAATAGAAAACCAGGAACCGGGGCCCGAAAGCCGCGGTTTTGCAAAACGCAGTGATAATTCGTGACCGCAAAGGAATTTCTCGGGCTTGGGCTCACCGCACTTGAATCCAATTTCACCGCCCTGCCCAGGCCTTACAAGCTGAACTACGCGATAACCTACAGGTGCAACTCCAGGTGCAAGACGTGCAGCATCTGGAAGCAGAAGCCCTCTGACGAGCTGACGCTCGACGAGGTGCGCAAGTTCGCCCAGAAGAACCGGTCGTTCAGGTGGATCGCCCTCACTGGGGGAGAGCCCTTCCTGCGGGCCGACGTGGTCGAGATAGTTCGGGCGTTCAAGGATAACCTGCCCGGGCTGTACCTGCTGACCATACCCACCAACTCCCTGTGCAGCCTCGAGAAGGAGGTCTCGCAGATCGAGGAGATGATAGGGATGGGGATCCCGAAGATAGTGATAACGGTTAGCCTCGACGGGAACAGGGAGTTCCACGACATGGTCAGGGGCGTGCCGGGCAACTACGACAGGGCGATAGCCCTCTACAAGAGGCTGTCCGAGCTCCACGAGAAGCACCCGAACTTCTCCGCCGTCTTCGGGTACACCATCAGCAAGCTCAACCAGGGCCACCTCAGGGAGACCTACGAGGGAGTCAAGCGAGACGTCCCGGGGGTGACCCACAACGATTTCCACGTGAACCTGGCGCAGCTCTCGGACAACTACTACAAGAACTCCGGGGAGAGCATACTCGCCGACAGGAAGGTCGCCCTGGACGAGCTGTCCTACGCGTTCAGCAACATGAGGAAGGGGTCGGTCATGTCGCGCATAGAGTACGTGTTCGTCAAGGGACTCATAGAGTTCGTGAAGTCCGGCAAGGCCCCCATGAAGTGCAGGAGCCTGGACGCGTCCCTGTTCATGGACAGCTCGGGCAACTTGTACCCCTCGATAATGTGGAACAAGAGGATCGCCAACGTCCGCGAGATCGACTACGACCTCGGGATGGTCTGGCACGGCGAGCAGGTCAACTCGCTCAGGGAGCAGATAAGGAGGGGCGAGGACCCCGCGCACTGGACGTCGTGCGAGGCGTACCAGTCAATAATGGGGAACGCGCTTTCCGTCCTGGCGTAGACTTCTGCAGGGTCATTTTGCGCTTATCCTGTAGAGGGACGTGTCGAGATAGCCCCTGTAATCGCTCACGAGGCTTGCGTTGCAGTCCGAGACCGCGAGCGATGTGTCCTCTGCGTACGCGTTGGGATCCGAGCCAGAGATGACGAGCAGGGTGTTGTTCCTGACCGGTGCCTTGCACGCAAGAGTCACGTTCTGCAGCAGGATTCCGTTTATCTTGTACTGCAGGAGCACGTCGAGAACCCCGCGCTGTATGCCGTTCCTCATGCCCAAGTACAGGGTAACGTTCCCGTACTGCTGGTTGTTCGCGGCGTAGGTCGTTATCTGCTGCGCCACCGAGCTGTAGTCTAGCGACACGTTCCTTATGACCATGTTCGTGTTGTAGAAGAAGGAATAGAGTGGCATATTGAGCGCCAGCACCAGGAGCACTAGCGCCGCCGCCACGAGGGTGCCCATGTGCCTGCGTTTCCCATTCAGCCAGTCGCGCGCCGCGAATATGAAATACGTCGCCATTATCGAAGCGGGGGCCATCAGGAACAGAAGTATCCTCGGGCTGAGCTGGATTGGCTGGTAAGACGTGATCGATTCGCTGCCGAGGTTTATGTAGAGCATCCCGAAGAGGAGCAGCAGCGCGATCAGGCAGAGCGACCTGCCCCTCGCTTCTGTGAAACCTGCCCTGAAGATCAGCGCGGCTATGATCCCCAGGACGGAGAGGTCGAACAGGAGCCCCGTAGGATAGATCGGCTGGTTGTTCCACAGGAGGGTCCCGGAATCTGAGAATTCCGCCTGGAAGCGCGACGCATAAGTGTATGGGAAGTATATGGTGCCCATTCTGCCCAGCTCCTGCGTGAAGTTGGGGTAGGTGGTGACCGCGGCTATCTTCCCATAGTTCTTTATCGAGAAGAACGGGTCTCCCATGTAGTAGTAGAAGAAGGCGAAGAACAAGCACAGCCCGATCAGCAGGCCCACGACCGCGAGGAGCTCCGGCAGGGCCCCTACATGAAATCCCCCGGACAGCCGACCGATCGCGCCCTTCCTCCGGCCGTGCTCGGATTTGTGCCTGCCGATCTTCACCGCCCCGAAGGCGAGGAGCGTCGCCGCGAGGGCGAGGAAGAGCGCCATCGCGAAGGCCAGCCCCTCGGTCTTCACGAGAGGCGCGAGGCCCCCGACGAATCCCCCTGCCAGATAGTAGAGCGGCCTGTTCCTGCCGACCGCGATGAGGTATATCGCGAGCGAGCAGAAGAAAGCGAGCCCCATGTCGGGCAGGACCCTCGTGGCGAAGCCTACGAAGAATGGCGTTGTCGCCGCGAGGACGGCCGCGACAAGACCGAACGCGTCGCCAAAAAGCTTTCTCCCCGTGAGGAAGATCAGTATGGCCGTTCCAACGTACTCCAGTGCCCCGGGCGCTGCGAGCGCGACAAGGTTGTACCCGAGAAGCTTGAGCGAGAGCGCGAGTGCGGCTATCGTCAGGAACTCGAGGCTGAAGGGTGCGTTCAGGTTCGGGCCGTACGTCCCCGCGAGGAAGGTCTTGACGAGCCCCAGGTAGAGCGAGTCGTCGAAAAGCACCAGCGGCCCTGCGTAGAAAATCAGCAGCAGGGCGAGGCACAGCAGCGCTATGAGAATGACCAGGACCTGCGCCCTTGAGGCATCTGATAGGCCGAAACGCACCCAGCTCACCGCGGCCGCGGCAAGACCGCGGCAGTCGTCTCTATATCGGAGAGCACTAATTTTAAATGTCGCTTCGGGCCGCTCATCGGGCTTCGCAGGAAGGCTTATATATCTGCACGTTATAACATGTTATTACATTATATTACGTGGTGAAATGAAAATGGACGCCAAGAAAGCCGCGAAGCCCACGGAGGACGAGTTCGGTTCGGACAGGACCCAGAGGTGCATAGACCTCATGAGGCCGGAAGTTAGGAAGCTGCTGAAATTGACCCTCGCCCAGAAGATAAAGAAGTCCGAGGAGATAATCAGGCAGGCCGCCAAGAAGTACCCGAACATGGGGATGGGCTTCAGCGGAGGCGCCGACAGCGAGGTCATGGCGCACATCGTGCTCAAGATAAAGCACGACATCCCGATCCTCTTCGTCGACACGAGGTACGAGTTCCCGGAGACCTTCGACTTCGTGGAGAAGCTCAGGAAGGAGTGGAACTTCGAGAGCCTGACTACCGTCAGGGCCCCCACCGACAAGGCGGAGGAGTACAAGAAGAAGTACGGGTTCGGGACCCCCGAGTTCACGCTGGCCTTCAACAAGCACCACAAGATAGAGCCGATGATGAGGGGCGTTCGGACCCTGCACATGGACGCGTTCCTCGGCGGAATAAGGGGCGTCGAGCACGAGGAGAGGGCCAAGGAGAGCATATTCTCCCCGAGGAAGGACCACATGAGGGTGCATCCCCTTCTCTTCTGGAGCAGGGAGGACGTCAAGACCTACCTGAAGAAGAACAAGCTGCCCTACCACCCGCTGTACGACAGGGGATACACGTCCCTGGGATCCACCTTGGACACGACCCCGAACGCCAGCCCGCAGATGCACGAGAGGGCGGGCAGGGGAGTCGCAAGGGAAAGGATCATGAAGAAGCTCAGGGCCCTTGGCTACAACTGAGGGCGGATCCGAGATTCGGGCGGGATCCGCGGCTGCGCCGCGGGCCCCGTCATTTTCTGTTTTTTTGTTCAGGGGACCGCGCTTTTTTGCGGCTTTCCTGACGATGCGCTTTGGTTTTAAAGCCTTGCTGTGAAATACTCGTGAAGCTCCGCTTGCGCGGGCGTCTGCGTTGGAAAGGTAGGTTCGCATGAAGAAGTTCAACATATCGATAATAGTCCTGGACACGCTGAGGCTTGACACGTTCAAGAAGCTGAACAAGCGGGATGACCTGAACCTCTCGAAGCTCGGCAACTTCGTCTACATGGACAAGTGCGTGGCGCCGGCGACCTGGACCCTGCCCTCGCACGCGTCGCTGTTCACCGGGCAGTACCCCGCCGAGCACGGGGCGCACGAGACGCGCACGGTCAAGTGCCTCGACATAGACGAGATAGCGCTCAAGTCCACGACCATGATAACCGAGCTCAAGCAGATGGGCTACACGACCTACGCCGTGACATCCAACCCCTACCTGACCCCGGTCTACGGCTTCGACGAGTTCGACCGCTTCATAGAGGAGACCTACTTCTCCGACGTCTACGGCAGCATAGTCGAGGTCTCAGAGAAGATCAAGCCCAGGATGGCGAAGTACAGGAGCAGGTACGGGACGAACGTCCTGAAGATATCCCTGGCGGTCCTCAGCGAGGATCCCGGGCTGTTCTTTGAGGCGCTCGCGACGGGCCTGTGCCTGACCCCCATAGCCGCGATGAAGAAGATGAAGGCGAACCTGGTCGACGGCTGGCCGATAGAGAAGGGCGGCAGGAGCATGGTGCGCACCATCAAGAAGATGAGGCTGAAGAAGCCTTTCTTCTTCCTGGCGAACTTCATGGAGCCCCACGACCCTTACGTCGGGAACCCGGCGAGGGACATGAGCTGGTCAACCTCATTCATGAAGAAGGGCGTGGATCCCAAGCTGCTCAGGCTGTGGAAGAGGCTCTACATGAAGGCGTCGATAAGGGGCTACAGGTACGCGTACGACACCGTCAGGCACCTCATAGACAAGTTCGGGGACGACCAGATGATACTCTTCATCTCCGACCACGGGCAGTCCCTCGGCGAGGAACGCGGGTACGTCGGCCACGGGATAATGCTCTACGACGAGTCCGTCAGGGTCCCATTCGCAGCGATGCTCCCGAAGGGATTCAAGGAGGTGAAGTCCAACGACTACTCCTCGCTCGTGAATGTGCGGGAGTTCATATTCGCCGCGCTCAACGGGGACGAGGAGGCGATGGGCAGGCTCTACAGCAAGGTCGTCAGGTCGGAGAGCTTCGGGATACCAGCGAACATCTCGCACATAAAGGGCATCGACATGAAGAAGGTGCGCGAGAACGACAAGGTAAGGATAAGGAAGTTCAGGTCGTGAAGCGGGGCATGCGCCCCGCCGCGACGGGGATCACTTGGTGTAGCCCAGCGCCCTGAGCTTCTCGACGACCCCGTGCGAGTCCTTCTTCCCCTTCTTCCCGAGCTCCATCTCCGTTATGGTCTCCCTCAGTATGTAAGTCACGTAGTCGGAGACAGACGAGAAGCTTGTGTCCTCTATCTTGCCCTGCAGCTTGTTGAAGAGCAGGGTGGGTATCGTTATCGTAGTGTACTTCCTCTTCTCGGGGGTTTTCTTGGCCATAGTGTCACCAAACGTCAATAAACGTTACAATACTCATGGGACGCCAGGGTATTAGAAGGTTACCTAAGCACGACACAAAAACTTTATTTAACAATCTGCAGAAATTCGATAGGTAACATGCCGGAAACCCTTCGCGTGCGCGGAACGAGCTTTTCGATGGACGGAACCCAGCTCCTCGAGGACGGGGAGATAATGGACTTCACCGCGAGGACGCTAGCCGAGATGAAGGACGTGCTCCTCGACCCCCTTGCTGCCTCCGGGGAGGCGGGCTCCAGGCAAATCTACTTCATGTACCGCGACGCGGGCGTCGCAAAGGTGAAAGAGGCATTCAGGAAGGAGAAGGTCCGCCACGACATAACCGTCATCCCGAGCATGGCGTACGGGGGCGAGTTCAACAAGACCCTTGGCCACTACCATCCCGAGGCCGAGCCCGGACTGTCCTATCCCGAGCTCTACGAGGTCTTCCTTGGCGAGGCGCTGTTCCTGCTGCAGAAGAGGCTCCCCGAGGACGGGCTGGAGCTGCTGCTCGTCTCCGCCAAGGCCGGGGACAGGATAATCGTGCCCCCGAACTACGGCCACATAATGGTGAACACGGGAAGGGGGACGCTGGTCACCGCGAACCTCGTGAACTCGGAGTTCAAGTCGGACTACGGGCCGATAGGGCAGAAGAGGGGCGGCGCGGTCTACGCGATGGCGGACGGGAAGATGGTCCTCAACAGGAACTACAGGAGGCTCTCGATATCCGAGCCCAGTCTCCCCGACACTGGCTTTCTCGACGGCTTCCCGAGCATATACGACGCGTTCGTCGCGGACCCGGAGCGCTTCGGGTTCCTGGCGCGGCCCGGCGAACTGGGCCTGCCTCGGGAAGGAACGAACCCGAAGTAACACATAAATAATGAGCCGCGCAATAGAGATGCAAGGTAATCTGATGTCTGCAACAAGGACTTACACGACAATCGAACTGCTTGGCCGTGACGGCGCCCTGCCTACTTCCGTAGAGGCGCAGATAAAGAATTCTTCTTCTCGTTGTTGTTAAAGACATAAACGCGGTAGTCACGAACGGAGTCCAGTTCTCCGGAGTGGCCGAATGGCTCAACTCGTCAGTGAGCGGGACCAAGACCGTCGGCGCCGACTTCAGGGCATCATTTGATTTCCAGGACATGCGCGAGGTCGCAAGGGAGCTCTCGGGATCTGGGGGCGTTGAATGGCTCTCGTATTTCATAGACACTCGGAAGCAGTCCGACAGGAAGCCGTACCTGCCCAACGACATCGTGATCGAGGTGAGGGGAAGGAAGGAGTCCCTCGCGGTCGCGCATCACGCCTCGCTGTACGCGTCGCAGCAGGGGCTGACCGTGGAGGAGACCGCGGCGGCGTACTTCGAGCTGGTGGAGCGGGTGGTGAAGCGCAGCCCGCTGCTCGAAGCGGAGGTTTCTGAGATACACGGAGTCGTGGAATCCGTCCTGGGCTCCATAGGGGCGGGGGCGCAGGGGCCCAACACCGTTTTCGACGTCCAGCGCAGGATGAACGAGGAGCTCCTGGCGAGGCAGTTCGGCGGCTCGCCCAACATAAAGATAATCAACAAGGATCCCGACAGGGTCGATCCGCGGACCGGCAGGACCTCGCACGGGATGCCGCACGGCAGGGAGGACCTCGTCGTATATCCCCTGGCCAAGGCCGCGACCCCTGGTCACCTCGAGGAGGAGATAAGGAGGGGCGTGGCGGAGGGCCTGCTCGGGGAGAGGAGGCAGGTGTTCGCGATAGCCGAGAACGGCGTGTCCCTGCTGAGGGCGCCATCCGATTCCAGGGAGATGGCGCACCTGAAGGGCATAGCGAGGTAAGGAGATGGAGGCGGAGAAAACGTGGACCGGCCGGACGTTCGAGACGGCGGTCGAATGGCTCAAGGACATCGCCCGCGTGCCCTGCGAGGAGCTGAGTTCGGGCGAACTCATGGCTCTGAGGCGCAACGTCGGCCCGAAGACTTGGTCCGCACTGGAGAGGGAGCTGAGGCGCGCAGACCTCTGCGCGGACGGAGTCTCTTTCCTGACGAACCCTCCCGCCTCGACCGAGTACGAGACGCCCGAGCTCGGGGTCGGGTCGATCGAGAAGCTGATGACGGAGATCTCCTGCCGCAGGCTCCGCGCCAGCGTGCTCAAGGGGATCGCGAACCGCACCAACGACCCGGAGGTGCTCGAATACCTCTCGCGCCTGGACTCGTCGTACATCGCGGTGTACCACAACCATGAGCTCAGGATCGCCGTAGCGGAGAACCCGTACACTCCCGCGGGGATAGTCGAGGCCTATTCGCGCCAGGGCAACGACAGGGAGCTCAGGGACCGCGCCGCCGCGGCCCTCAGGAAGTGAACCGCCGCATCAGAAGTGCGTCTTGTACTCCCTGCTCGCGATCTCCCCCTTGACGTCCTTTATGAAGGACTCGAGCGCGACGCCCTGCTTCTGAGCGCCGCTCCTGCTCCTCACGGTCACGGTCTTCCCCTCCTCCTCCTTCTGGCCGAGTATTATGAGGTAGGGGACCTTCTCGCCGATCGCCTCCCTGAGCTTGTAGCCCATCGAGCGGTCTCCGGTGTCGAGGCCGACCCTGATCCGGTTGGCCCTCAGCTCGGCGTAGACCTTCTCCGCGTATGCGGAGGTCTGCTCGGATATTGATATTATCTTCACCTGGGTCGGCGCGAGCCAAGTCGGGAACCTGCCCTGGTAGTGCTCCACCAGGACGCCGATGAAGCGCTCGAGCGAGCCGAGTATCGCCCTGTGGACGAGCACCGGCATGTGCTGCTTGCCGTCCTCGCCCGCGTACTCGAGCCCGAACCTGGCAGGCATCTGGTAGTCGAGCTGTATGGTCGCGCACTGCCAGACCCTGCCCTGCGAATCGAAGACGTCGAAGTCTATCTTCGGGCCGTAGAACGCGCCCTCCTTCTCCTTGACGTCGTACTGCATCTTGTTGACGTCCAGCGCGCGCTTGAGCGCGGCGGTCGCGATGTCCCACTGCTCCTTCTCGCCCGCGTGGTCGTCGGGCATGGTGGAGAGCTTGGCGGTGAACTTGAGCCCGAGGGTCGCGTAGACCTCCCTTATCATCCTGAGCGCCGAGGTTATCTCGGCCTCCACCTGGTCCTCGCGCAGGAATATGTGGCCGTCGTCCTGCGTGAGCTCCTTGACGCGGAAAAGCCCCGTGACGACTCCGCTGAGCTCCCTCCTGTAGATCTTGTCGAAGATGGCGGTCCTGAAGGGCAGCTCCCTGTAGCTCCACTTCTTCGACTTGAATATGAGTATGGTCGACGGGCAGTTCATCGGCTTCAGGCCTATGCTGCCGAAGTCCGAGTCGAAGGCGAACATGTCGTCCTTGTAGTGGGCGAGGTGCCCGCTGACCTGCCAGAGCGCCAGGTTCGCGACCGCCGGCGTGCTTATCTCCTCGTAGCCGTAGTCGTCCTCCTTCTCGCGCATGAACTTCACGAGCTCCTTGTATATCACGTACCCGTTGGGATGCCAGTAGACCATCGCGGGCGAGACCTCCTGGAAGCTGTACAGCCCCATCTGCTCGCCTATCGTCCTGTGGTCGGTGTCCGGCAGGCCCGACCAGTCGCTCTTCTTGACTATCGAGGTGTTGAGCTCCTGCCTTGGCTTTTGCTTCTCCTTCGGCTCCTCCGCCTGCGCCTTCCCGTAGCTGCGGGACATCTCCGCGAGCGGGTGGCCCTTCACCGCCAGGCTCAGCTTCTTGTTCCAGCCGAACGGCGCCTTCCTGACCTCGGTGCCCTCGGGGGCGTCCGCCAGCATGTCGTTGAGGATCTTCCGCGCCTCCTCGGGGGCGAGGAGGTTCCTGCTCAGGTGCGCGAATGGGTATATGACCAGCCTCTTCCTCCCCTGCTTCGCCATGAAAGCGGAGACGTCCTTCATCGCCTCCTTGGCGGTCGACGCGTCGTCCCCCTTCTCCACGCTCACGAGGATCGCTATCGCGTCGTCCGTGGAGACGCGCTTCTCCCCTCCCTCGTCGTGCACCCTCGCCTCCGGCTTCACGAGCTCGAAGGTGATGTTGTCAACATCAAGCTGAAGTATCTTCATCCTAACACTATCCTATAATTGAAAACAAAACGCTTAATATGTGACTGTGCCGAGGCGCGCGTTGAGCCGCCTACATCCAGTCTATCTCCATCTCGTCCGGCCCCCCAGCCCCCTCGACCTTCCACTCCTCGACGATCACGTACTGCACCGTGGGGGCCTCCGGGTCGAGCCTCAGCAGCTTCGCGAGCTCGGGGTGCATCGCCACCATGGTCTTGCGCAGGAACATCCCGTTCTCCGTCGCGCACGCGCCGCTCCCGAGCCTTATCCTCTTGACCGACTTGTCCCTGCAGAGCGCATCGACGCGCTCGGCGTACACAGTGGCCTTGGCACCGGCGTCGGTGGAGATGTCGTAGACCTTGCCCGCGAGCTTCCTGTCCACGTACACCACAGGAAGGTACGCGAGCACCCCGTCGGGCGTGCTCGCCATGGCCCAGTGGTTCTCGCGCTTAACGTGCTCGAGCCTCTCGAGCTTCTTCTCTATGATCCCCGCGTAGTTCCTCGTCGAAGACATTTTGCATTCCCCTTCCTTGCACCAATAGGGAATCGCAAGGAGGATTTTTATCTGTTGCGTCCCGATCAGAGCTCCCTTGACATGTGCACCGCCGCGATGTACCTTCCCTTGTACCTTATTTGCTTGGGCGTCCTCCCGACTACCTTGAAGCCCGCTTTCTCGTAGACGTGCCTGGCGCGGCGGTTGGGTTCAAAAACGTCAAGAAGGACCAACTTCTTGCCAAACCTTCGGGCTTGCCTGATAAGTTCGTCCATCATGATGGTCCCGAGCCCCCTGTCCCTGTACCCTTTGTCTATCGCTATTCCCAGGCCGCAGACGTGACTCTCCTTCCCCTTCTTGAAATTTATGCTGCAGTTGGCTACGACCCTGCCGTCCGCTTCCGCTACCACGTATACCGCTTTTCCAGTCTCAATCTCCGAGAGGGAGTTGCTCAGCCACGCAGCTTCCTCGCTCCTCGCGATGGGCTTTGTCATGAGGATCATGGCGTCTTCTTTCACCAGCGCGTTTATGAACCTCAGGAGATCGTCGAGATCCTCCATCCGGGGCGCCCGCAGGATCACTTCCGTCCCGTCCCTCAGCTTCCTCCTGGCCAGCGTCTGTCCCGATTTGAGATACATGGCGAACAACCCACAAGTGTCCTGCTTCTACAAAGAATATATTGCTTGCCTACAAGAGCCGCGCCGCACAATCGGATTAAAAAGGCTTACACCGCATTTCCTATCGGATGCCAATGAAAGTGATAATGGTCGGCCACGACTTCGACTTCAGCGCCGGGGACGGGATAAGCAGGTACTCCTCGGAGATCTACAAGGGGGTGAGGGAGAAGGCCGAGGTCAGGACCATCTCTGTGGGGGGCCTGCCGCGCTCGCTTCGGATCCTGCGCGTCATCAAGGCCAGGGACGCGGACATAGTGCACCTGATGTACCCCGACGTCGCGAAGGTCAGCATCGGGAGGTCGAGGATGGTGATAATGTGGCACGACAACCGCGTCTTCTCCAAGTACTCGGAAGGGAGCCAGCACAGGTCCGCGCCCAAGCTTGCCGAGAGGTTCGGGATCGCGAAGTGGATAATCCGGAAGTGGACCACCGGCAACTACATCAAGAGCTCCGCCATAATATGCAACAGCTCCCAGACGCTCGACGAGCTCAGGGAGCACTTCAGGGCCGAGGGGCTCTACGACCCGAGGAAGATATACCGGATCATACCCCTCGCGATCGGCGACGCGTTCCTCAAGGGCAGGGTGTGGCGCGGCGAGAGGAGGGACTTCGGGTACGTGGGCTCGATACACCTAAAGCACAAGAACCTCCGCGGCCTGCTCTCGGCGTTCAGCAAGGTCGCCAAGCGCGGCGACGCGCGGCTGCACGTGTTCACATCGAGCCCCAACGCCGCGGCGATCCTCAACGCCGAGATCTCCAGGTTCGCGGGCCTGTCGAGCGAGAACGTCGTGCTGCACTACCGCGAGTCCGACGCTGAAGTCATGAAGTACCTGCCCAAGCTCGTGGCGTACGTCCACCTCTCCAGGGAGGAGGGCCTCGGGCTCCCGATACTCGAGGCGATCGCCGCCGGGACCAACGCGGTCGTGCTCAGGAACGCGAAGATCCCCGCGGAGGTCAAGAGGCACGCGATCAGGGTCCAGGAGGGCCGGGTCGCCGACGAGCTCATCAGGCTCATGGCCTCGCCCTCGCCCGCCCCCGCGGGAGCCGTAGCTTACGCGCGGGGCTTCACCTGGAAGAGGATTGTCGACGAGACCATCAAAGTATATAAGGAGGTTCTCGCCAAATAACTGATGTATGAAACTTTCAGAAGTCGGCTCCAGGCTGCCCAAGGAACTCCTCGAATCGGCAGCGATGCGGGGCGTGACCACGCTCACCCCTCCCCAGGAATCTTCCCTGAAGAACGGGCTGCTCGAGGGCAAGAACCTCGTCGTGGCCTCGCCCACCGCCAGCGGGAAGACGTTCATCGCCGAGATGGCGATGGCGAAGTGCGTCATCCACGACATGCGCAAGGCGGTGTACGTCGCCCCCATGCGCGCGCTGGTCAGCGAGAAGTACGAGGACTTCAAGCGCGACTATCCCTACCTGAAGATAGCGATGTCCATCGGCGACCTCGACTCGCTGGACCACTGGCTCGACGGCTACGACATAGTCATGGCCTCGACCGAGAAGCTCGACAGCCTGATAAGGCACGGCGTCGGCTGGCTCGACCAGATAGGCTGCGTGGTCTTCGACGAGATCCACATGCTCGACGACTCTAGCAGGGGTCCGACGCTCGAGATACTCATAACGAAGATGCGCAGGGTCTGCAACGACGCGCAGATAATCGCGCTCAGCGCGACCGTGGGCAACGCAAGGGAGATCGCCGAGTGGCTCGACGCAGGCCTCGTGGAGAGCAACTACCGCCCTGTCACGCTGGAGAAGGGCATCGCGCTCAACGGGAAGGTCTACTACCAGGGCGAGGAGGAGGACCTGAAGGGGACCAGCCAGATACCCGAGATAAGGGTCGCGCAGGACACCCTGCACCGCAGGAAGCAGGCGCTAGTCTTCCTGAGCACGAAGAGGAACGCGGAGGCGAGCTCAGAGCGGATAGGCGAGGCGGTGGAAGAGATGCTCACCAAGGAGGAGAAGGCCGACCTGGCCCTCCTGAGCGACAAGGTCCTGCACGCGCTTCCCAGGCCGACCGCGCAGTGCGAGCGGCTCGCCAGGGTGGTGGCGAAGGGCGCGGCGTTCCACCACGGCGGCCTCATGAACGAGCAGAGGCGCCTCATCGAGGACGGGTTCAAGGAGAACCGCCTCAAGGTGCTGTGCTCCACGACCACGCTGGGCTTCGGGGTGAACCTCCCCGCGCACACCGTCCTGGTCCGCGACACCAGCAGGTACAGCGACGCCACCGGCTCCGAGAAGCTCAGCGTCAACGAGGTCACGCAGCTCTTCGGCAGGGCCGGCAGGCCCAAGTACGACAAGGAGGGCCGCGCCCTCCTTATCGCGAAGTCCAAGGGCGAGATACTCGACCTCTACGCGAGGTACATCGCCGGCGAGCTCGAGCCGATAACGTCCAAGCTCGGGGTGCTCCCCGTGCTCAGGACGCACCTTCTCGCGTTCATAGCCACGAGGATGCTAAGGACCAAGGAGGGTATGCTCGACTTCCTGGGCGAGACGCTCTACGGGCACCAGTTCGGGGACTCGCGGGAGATGGCCTCGCTGGTCACGAACATCCTGCGCGAGCTGGAGTCGTGGAAGTTCATACAGAGGACGGGCAGCGCCTACGAGCCCACCAGGCTCGGGGGCAGGGTGAGCGAGCTCTACATAGACCCGCTCTCCGCGAAGTGGCTCATAGAGACCCTGCCGAGGGTGACCGACGACGTCTCGTACCTGTTCATGATCTGCAACGCGGTGGAGATGCGCCCGTACGTCAAGGCGACGGAGGAGGCGAGCGAGCTCTTCTTCCACTACGCCAACCTGATAGAGAACGTCGAGGTGCATCCCGAGGGGAGCTACGCGTACTACGACCCGCTCAAGCCCCTCAGCACCGCGCTGATGCTCAGGGACTGGATAAGCGAGGTCCAGGAGCGCGACGTGGTCAAGAAGTACAACACCACCCCTGGCGCCCTGTTCGCCAAGCTGAACAACTCCGACTGGATGTTCTACGCAAGCTCCGAGCTCGCCAGGCTCATCAAGGTCAGCCCGGTGAGGCTCATAGAGCTGCGCATGCGGGCCAAGTACGGGATAAAGAGGGAGCTGCTGGACCTGACCCGCCTTGAGCAGGTCGGGAGGGTCAGGGCGAGGCTGATGTTCGACGCTGGGATCACCAAGGTCTCGGACCTGCGCAGCGAGGGATCCGCCGCGAAGGTCGAGAGGCTCTTCGGCAGGGAGATCGCCAAGAGGATAATGGAGCAGGTTACCTGAGGTTTTACCCTGGTAAAGGGATTAGTAGCGGCTTCGTATCCGCCCCGCGGTTATGGGCATAAACGGAATCCGAGAGAAAAGGTTAAAAAGCTAATACCGTATATAACTCTTGGCGACATAAAGGTGAACAAATGGGAGTTTTTGATAGTCTAGGCAAAGCGTTCGGTGTTTCCGGATCGAAGGAGATGAGCATAGAGGAGTACATGAACTCGGCGGAGATGGCTGACGTTGACATCATGCACGAGCCTGCCGACATGTACGTGAAGCCGGTGTCCATTGCGAGCGAGGACGATGTGAAGCTGATAGAGAACGAGCTGTCCAAGAAGAACATCATCCTCCTGAGCATCGAGGAGCTGAGCAAGAGGCCGACGACGAGGAACAACGTCATAACGACGCTCAAGGCCTACGTGGCGAAGATCAACGGCGACATAGCGCAGATCGACGACTCTAGGGTCCTCATAACCCCGACGAAGGTCAAGATAATAAAGAGGAAGAAGGCTTCGGCCTAAGGGCGGATAACTCCGCTCCCATAATTGCCCCCTAGCGAGCGCGCCGCGCCCCCGCCCGGGCGTCATGGACGTTCCGGGCGTTCGCGCGGCAGCTCCGACTCCCCGCCCCTATTTCTCAATCCCTTGAGTGGCACTGGCATCCGTCGGGCCTGTGGCTGATCTCGCGCAGGTTGCCGAAGCTTATCTCGATCTGCGTGATGCCCGGCTTCAGCAGCATGTCCCCGAAGAAGAAGCGCCACGCCTCCATCCTCTCCTCGTCGCTTATCGCCACGCCCGGCTTGTGCATCCCCGCGTCCCTGAGCTTAGGTATTATCGCCGGGCAGAGCCTCATGGCGTAGCTGGAGTCCGCGCTGCTGTACTCCAGCCTCGCGATCGCGTGCCTGGGCCCCGGCTTCTCCCCGCTGCGCAGCTCGAGCCCCGCCCCGCTGGTCCTGAACTCCGCCGTCAGCGTGCCGCGCCTGTCGGACATCCCGTCCACCGTGACGAGCGTGCCTGGCGGGCTGCCCTCCTTGAGCTTCTGCTCGAGGTTCCTCCTGATGCCCTCGAGCGTGCCTTCCACCATCCTCCTCTCCTCGCCGCCGATTCTCGAAGCGTTCCTCTCCATCCTCCCACCCTCAGGCCGGCCGCCTCATTCCCAGCGACGGCTTCACGATCTGCCTGCATCCCGACCTGTACGAGACGTCGCCGAAGGAGACGGAGACCCTCTCTCCATCCGCTCCTAGCGCGCTCTCGATGGTTTTGCACAGCTCGCGAAGCTTCCCCTCCTTCCTTCTTTCCAGCTCGCCGTTCGCCGCGGTGAAGGGGACGTAGTCCATCAGCCCACTCGGCCTCGGCAGCGCCCTGGCCAGCGACACCGGGCACACGCGGACCTCGTAGCCCGGGACCTGCACGGCGTCGAAGTGGCGCACGGAGATGAAGGGCGGGAAGCCGCGGTCCGACCGCGCCCTGGCGCGCATCTCGCTCTCCAGTATGATGTCCGCCCAGAGCCTCCCTTCGACCGATTCCCCCTTCGCGGAGACATCGCGCCCCACGGTCTCGGCTATCCCGCGCCTGAGGCGCTCGAGCGTCTCGGCGTGCCTTGGCAGAAGCGTCTTTTCGGAGTTCATCGCCATTCCCTTACCGATCTACCTCCGAAGCGCGCATATTTAACTGTGACCCCCGCCAGCCTTTCACTCATATCTCGTGGAGCCTCCCGAAGGCGATGTAGACCTTCCCGATGCCGGGCTTGTTGAGGGATTCAGATACGAACCCGTACCAGTTCCAGCTGTTCGCGAACATGGTCCCCCTGGCCTTCCCGTCCGCGCAGCCGTGGTCCACCGAGGGGTCGCAGTCCGCCCTTATCGCGGCGGGGCAGATCCGCACGTCCCACGCGTCCTCGCTTTCCGAATAGACGAGCCTCGCGAAGGTGCGGTAGTAGTCGCCCTGGGCGTCCGAGGGGCCGTTGATGTGCCTTAGGTAGTCGGATATCTCGTTGGCCATCTTCCTCTGCTCCCCTGTCAGCAGCGAGGTCCCCAGATGCCTCCCGCCCGTAGCGACGAACCGCGATTCCGCGGCCTCCGGCGCTTTCCCGCCCCCCGCCGGCCCGACGTCCGCGAATTCCGCCGTCACCCTATCCAGCGCAATCCTCGCGCGCTCCTTCTCCGCCTCGGTGGGCTCCCTCTCGCTCTTTTTGAACGTGTACTCGGCGCTCTCCCAGTTCGCGTATATGTGGGCGCGCTGCCTGCTGATGTCGGCGACCTTCAGCTCCGCCCTGAGCGTGCCGTCCTTCCCCGCCGAGCTGTCCAGCAGGACCTTGCGCCCCAGCCTTACCTCGGAATCCCTGCGCAGCTCGTCGAGAACCGCCTCCAGCCGCCTGATCTTGGGACTCCTTTCGGTATTCCTCACCTTCTCACCGATTGGATATCCCTTTACAGGTATATCTAGTTTTTGTCCGATTCCGTTCCCCGCCCCCGCGCCCGATGAAATCATATATAAGCTTTGATTGGGGAAGACCATTGATTCCATGCTCTTCGAGGATGTGGCTGGATACTACGGGAGGCTTGAGGGGATCTCCTCGCGGCTCGAGATGATAGACGTACTCACCGAGATGCTCAAGAAGGCAAGGAAGGACGAGATAAGGGACATAATCTACCTTACCCAGGGCATCCTCGCGCCGCCCTTCGCGGGCATCCAGATAGGGATCGCGGAGAAGCTCGTCGAGGACGCTATCGCGCTCGCGACCGGGAACGAGAAGGCGAGGATAGAGGCGCTCTTCCGCAAGACCGGCGACCTCGGCCTGGCCGCCGAGCAGATGGTCAAGTCGAAGAAGCAGGCCAAGATGCACAGCAGGAAGTACGAGGTCGGCGAGGTCTTCGGGATGCTACTCAAGATAGCCGGGACCTCGGGGGCCGGGAGCAAGGACACGAAGATAAGGATGCTCGCGGACCTCATAGGCTCGGGCTCGCCGGAGGAGGCGAGGTACGTGGTGCGCTTCGCGATGGGCCAGCTCAGGCTCGGCGTCGGGGACGCGACCGTGCTCGAGGCGCTCTCCAAGATGGAGACCGGCGACCGCAAGTTCAAGGACCAGCTGGAGACGGCGTACAACATCTGCAGCGACCTGGGGATGGTCGGCGAGGTGCTCGCGAAGGAGGGCACGAAGGGCATAGAGGAGTTCAGGGTCGAGCTGTTCAAGCCGATAAGGCCCGCGCTCGCGGAGAGGCTGCCGACCGCAGAGGCGATACTCGAGAGGATGCACGGCAAGTGCGCGGTGGAGAGCAAGTACGACGGCCTGCGCGCCCAGGTGCACATCGACCACAGGAAGGGCAAGGTCGAGATATACTCGAGGAGGCTCGAGCGCCTGACCGAAATGTTCCCCGAGATCGTCGCGGCCGCGCTCAGGGAGGTGGGCGCCAAGGAGGCGATACTCGAGGGGGAGGCCATCGCCTACGACGAGGTCACGAACCAGTTCCACGCGTTCCAGGAGACGATCCAGCGCAGGAGGAAGCACGGCGTCGAGGAGAAGAGCCAGTCGCTGCCCCTGCACCTCTTCTCGTTCGACCTGCTCTACCTGAACGGCGAGAGCTACCTGATGAAGCCCTACTCCGAGAGGAGGGAGATGCTCGAGAAGATAGTCGAGGGCGACGGCACCATAAGGCTCTCCGACAGGATAGTGACCACCAAGCCCAGGGAGATAGAGGAGTACTTCGACAAGGAGATCGCGGACGGCCTGGAGGGCGTCGTCGCGAAGGACCTCGACGCGCCGTACATAGCCGGCGCCAGGAAGTTCAGCTGGATAAAGATGAAGAGGAGCTACAAGGGCGAGCTCTCCGACACAGTGGACCTTGTCATCGTCGGATTCTACGCGGGCAAGGGCTCGCGCACCGAGTTCGGGTTCGGCGGGCTGCTCGCCGCGGTCTACAACGAGAAGGAGGACGTCTTCGAGACCATCTCGAAGATAGGCACCGGATTTACCGAGGAGGAGATGAGGACGTTCAAGACCCTGCTGGACAAGATAAGGGTCCCGAGGAAGCCCGCGAGGGTGGTCGCGGTCATAGAGCCCGACTTCTGGGTCGAGCCCAAGTACGTGGTCGAGGTCAGGGCGGACGAGATAACCAAGTCTCCCACGCACACCGCCGGGAGGCAGAAGGAGGGCGGCGTCGAGGTGGGCTACGCGCTGCGCTTCCCGAGGATAGTCAGCGACGGGGTCAGGAAGGACAAGAGCGCGGAGGAGGCGACCACCACCAAGGAGGTCGTGGAGATGTTCAAGCAGCAGAGGAAGACGAAGGTCGAGGACGCGCCCTGAGGGACTCGGCCGTCATTCCCTCCTCGCCAGTTCCAGAAAATCGCAGAGCGGCGCGACGTGCGCGCCCTCGTAGCCGAAGGCGCACGCGTCCCCCGAGACTATGTCCACGAGGCGCCAGTTGGTCGGCACGAAGAACGGCCGCTCCGCCGAAGTGTCTATCCCGATCGTCAGGCTCCTGTGCGCGAATCCCCTCAGGATGTCGCGGCCCACAACCCGCGTGTCCGGGTCTTCCACCTCCAGGAAGCCCTCTATCACCGCCGCGATCGCGGCGCTCTCCGGCTGGTCCTCCCCGCCGAAGACGATCATCTCGGTGGGCCCCATCCCGGCTATCATTGACATGGCCTCCGCCGCGTTCTCGAGCCTTAGCTGCGCGTGCGCCCACAGGTGCGCCATGAATCCGAGCCTCTCTCCTCCGTCGCGCGTGACCGCCGCGACGACCACGCACGGGCTCACGTTCCCCGTGATCACGTTGCGCGAGCCGCGTATCCTTGGGGAGCCGTACGCGAACGCGTCAGAATGGATGTTTATTGTGTCGTTTGGGCTCGCCGCCTTCCTCTCCAGGTTCTTGGTCACCCCCTCGCTGGTGGGCCTCGCGCCGGGCATCCCGGCGTCGAGGTACTTCTCGATCGCCCTGTCCATTGCCCCCGTTCCCCTGTCGAGGGGCTGCCACGTCCTCATGATTTAGCTAGGTCCGGTTCAGTTTATAATGATTGGCGTTATTCTGCGCGGGCGCGATCGCGGAAGCTTTTCGAGATGCTTGTCCGGAGGCGTGACGAAGCCCGATTCGTCCCGCCCGCAGAGCAGGCAAACCCTGTCGAAGTGGGCTACGTCCCGCTCTTTTCCATGGCGTTTTGCAAAGACATTTGCGAAAAACGAAACGCGGAAATCGCAAAAAATGCGGAAAGGGCTGCGGGGAGGGCCGGGCAAAGGCAGAAAGCCGGATTCCGGGGCGCCCGACGCGCGATCGCGCAGAGGCAATGTCGTCGAAATCCCCGCTGACAGCCATTACTCTTATTTTTACTCTGATAAAATGTCTGTATTTCGGTAACAAAAAAGGTATGAGGCTTCCAAGTCTTCCATGTTATCAAAAAAAGACAATAGATATTTAAATTTATTCGAGTTAGCATAATTTGGCGATCAGGTAGATAAGTATGGTTGACTACGAGAGCGACATTTTGGGAGTTGGAAGCGGGCAGAACGGGCAGGAGATAAACGCGCAGATAAAGATTGTGACTCTGGGTGCCGGAGGAGCTGGCAACAACACGATCAACAGGCTGCTGAAGGTTGGCGTCAAGGGAACCGAACTAGTTGCGGTGAACACGGACGTGCAGCACTTCAAGATAATTGACGACAGGATCAAGAAGATCCTCATCGGCAAGACGATTACAAGGGGCCTCGGAGCTGGAGGAACCCCGGACGTCGGCGCGAAGGCGGCCGAGGTCGACAGGCACCTCCTCGAGGAAGTCCTTTCGGGGGCGCAGCTGGTGTTCCTGTGCGCGGGAATGGGAGGAGGGACCGGAACCGGATCCCTTCCTGTCATAGCGCAGATAGCCAAGGAGCAGGGAGCGATAGTGGTCTCGATGGTGACCGTTCCTTTCGACCTGGAGAGGGTCAGGAAGGTGAAGGCCGCCGAGGGAATCCAGAAGCTCAAGAAGTACTCCGACAGCGTCATAATCGTCGACAACAACAGGCTGGTGAAGCTGGTGCCGAACCTGCCCATGAACGAGGCGTTCGCGGTTGCGGACGACGTCCTCGCCAAGGCGATAGGAGGACTGGTCTGGACGATAACCCAGCCTAGCCTGATAAACATCGACTTCGCGGACGTGAGGTCGATCATGGGCAACGGCGGAGTGGGCTTCATATCCGTGGGCAACGGGAAGGGCAACGACAAGGTCACGAGCGCGGCCGAGGCTGTTCTGAAGAACAAGCTGCTGGACGTCACGTTCGAGAACGCGACGGGCGCCCTCATCCACATCTCCGGAGCATCCGACTTGACGCTGGGAGACGCCATAAAGGCGGGAGAGGTCATAACCGAGCAGATGGACCCGAAGGCGAACGTGAAGTGGGGCGCGAGGATCGTGCCTGGCTACGAGGGCCAGCTCGAGATCGTGGCCATAGTCACGGGAGTCAAGGGAGCAAGCATCCTCGGAGGAGGGCTCGACGACCCCAAGGACAGGGAGCTGTCCATGGGCGGACTCGACTCGCTTTGATGTTGATTGGTGATACGAGTGTCGAACCAATTTGACTACGAAGCGTTCTCCCCTAGAGTGGCGGTCGTCGGCTGCGGTGGCCAGGGAAGCAACCTGGTCAACAGGCTGTGCGTGAGCGGCATAAAGAGCGCGTCCACCATAGCGATAAACACCGACCTCGCCCACCTGAGGATGATCAAGGCGGACAAGAAGGTGCTCATCGGCAAGAACCTGACCAACGGCCTGGGAGCCGGAGGGTTCCCCGAGATAGGGGCCAAGTGCGCCGAGGTCAGCAAGCCTGACATCGAGAAGGTCCTTGAGGGCTACAACCTCGTATTCGTCGCAGCGGGAATGGGAGGAGGGACCGGGACAGGTTCCGCCCCGATCGCCGCGAAGATAGCCAAGGAGCAGGGAGCGACCGTCATCGGGATGGTCACGTACCCGTTCGCGCTGGAGCGGAGCAGGTCCGCAAAGGCCGAGTGGGGAATCCAGCAGCTCACGAAGGAGGCCGACGCCGTCATCGTCATCGAGAACCAGCTTCTGCTCTCCTACGTGCCCAACCTCCCTATGGAGCGGGCGTTCGAGCTGTCAGACAACATCACGGGCAACGCGGTCAAGGGGATAGCGGACACGATAATGTTCCCTAGCCTCATAAACCTGGACTTCGCGGACCTGAGGACGATAGTCGCGAACACCGGAACGGCCGTCATAAGCATAGGGACCGGAAGCGGCGCGGGAAGGGTCCAGCAGGCGATCAACGCCACGAGGAGCCACCCCCTGCTGACGGTCGACTACGACGGAGCGAAGGGAGCGATGGTCCACGTGTCCGGAGGAGGGGACCTGACGATCGAGGAGGCCACGCAGATAGGGGCCGGAGTTACTGACGGGCTCGCGGGAGACGCGAACGTCATCTTCGGGGCCAAGCTGATCCCTGAGATGAGGGACCAGATAAGGGTCATGTCGATCGTGACTGGAGTGAAGGCCAAGTTCGGCGAGAGGAGGAAGACCGCGACGGAAGTCGAGGCGCTCCGCGTCGAGAACCTCGGCAAGATCTTCTGAGGACTGACATTCGCGGTGCGCGGCGCTCTCGCCGCGTGCCGATTCTTTTTCTTTTTTGTTCCCGCCCCCTAGCCTAGGGCATGCTTCGGTGCAGAGGAATTACCTTACTACGACCCTGCTCCTCCCGCTCTCAGCGTCCTTCTGAGTCACGCCCGCGATGGGCATCGACGGCGCGTACCTGTCGTGGACTATGTTGAGCACGATCCCTACGAGGTCCTCCGGCTTGTTGACGCACTTCACGATCGCGCCCGCGGACTCCATCGCCTTCTCGAAGCCGCACATCCTCTCTCCCGCGCCGACTATGTTTATCAGCGCGACGTCGTTGCCCTTCCTGATCAGCTCGGTGCAGGCCTCGAGCGCCTCCTGCGCGTTTTGGATCTGCCCGTCCGTTATGAGAAGAGCGAGGAAATTCCCCCTGCTCTCCGCCCCCGCCCTCTCGACCGCGGCCGGATCGAGCAGGGTGGCCGATCCGCCGTGCTCGGAGAGGAGCGTGTCCTTGAGCTCGTCCAGGTCCTTGTACTCCTTCCACCCCGTCCAGTTGGTCCTGTCAGAGAACTGCAGAAGTGCGTACTGCATGAACGGGGCCTTCCCGCTATCCTCAAGGAACTTCACGGTCGCGTAGGCCGACCTGAGGCAGAGGTCGTACTTCGACCCGTCCAGCGCCTTGCCGTTCCACGTCATGCTCCCCGAGAAGTCTATGAGCAGGAGGAGGTCCTCGTATTGGCCTGCCTCTTCCTTCGCGTGCTTGGGTATCTTGAAGGGCAGCTCCCTCACGAAGAGCTTCGGGTCTCCGTCCTTCGGGAACAGGGTCCTGCTCCAGTCGATGTTTGTCGGTATGGGCTCGTCCTTCCCCAGCGCCCTGCGCCTCATGTTGAACAGAGGCATCGTCCTCTCCGGCGCCTGCCTGCCCGTGAACTCGACCACTATCCTCTCGGCGCGGTCCCTGTACGCGCCGTCGAGCGACTCGAACCTGTTGACGTAGGACATCCTGCTGCCGAGCCTCGAGCCGAGGGATATCACCGCCTCCCTGAACTCCCTGTCGCCCTCGCTCGGTTCCTTGCGCCCCGCATCGCAGGCCGATTCTTCGCCCCCGCCGCAATTTGCGCGCTCCTTTTTCGGCGAGCCGCCCCCGCCCTCCACGAACCTCCTGAGGAGCTCGTTCTTGGGTATCCTCTCCCGCGCGTCCTGCTGGCTCTCCTTGTCCTTTATGAACGGGCCCATCACCTTGGCGTACGCCCTGGATGCGGAGTTCCACCTTCTCTTGTCCCCCAGCGTCTCGAGCGCGCGCCTCCTGTCCTCGTCCGAGGACAGCTTTCCCCTGAACGCCTTCTCCGCCAGTTCCTTCCCGATCAGGCTCGCGAGCAGCGTCTGGCTCGGGCCATTTATCTTTTTGCGGTAGTTCGCGCAGTAGGCCTGCGCCATGCCGCGCATCGAGGCGATCTTTTCGGGTTTGCCCAGGATCCTCCTGCCGGCGTTCCCGAGGGAGTCGAGCAGTCCCGCCTCCTCCCCCTTCGCCATCTTCATCTGCGAGTCCACGAAGAGCGCGTAGTAGTCCATGTAGCTCGGGCCGCCCTTCCGCTGCCCGCCCGAAAGGGTTGCCTTGTATGCCTCGTCGGTGTAGAAAGTGAACAGGCCCTCGGCGAAGGAGTCGCCGTCCCTCCTTAGCATCTTGCCCCCGTTGACCACGGCGTCCATGAACATGTTGCTGACCTCAGGGGTGGCCTGCTCAATCTCCTCCTTAGCGAAACCCGCCGCCTCCAGGCCCTCGCTGACGCCGTCGAGAATCCTCTCGAGGAAGCCGATGTCCATGGGGCAGGCGCGCCAGTGGCCGTGCTCGTGGTCGAGCAGCATCGACACGACCTTCCTCTCGAGATCCGCGAAGCGGATCCCCGCGCTCTCGGCGATGCTGCGCTGCATGGACTCGAAGTCCTCGTTCAGGATGAGCTCTATGATCCAGCTGTCCCTGTTTATCCTCGCGCTGGCGAGCCCGGCCATCCTCTCCCTGCCGAGCTTGAACAGGTACGTCTCGTCCCATCCCTTCTTGCGGAGATAGTCCCTGGCGTACTCCTCGATGCCTCCCTCCATGGCAGCGCCCCCTCTAGACCGCCCCCTTCTTCTGCTCGCCGCGCCTCAGCTCGTCGTACGCCCTCTTCACGTACCCCAGCGGGAGCATCGAGGGCCTGTCCATGGCGAGCTCCGTCATCCGCTTGTTTATCTCCTCGGCGGTCGCGCCCCTGCGCACCTCCTCCTCGAGCCCGAGCAGCTCGGCGTTGGATTCCCTCCATCCGGAATAAATCTGCCGGGTTACGTGCTTCGTCGCCTCCATCCAGCTGCCCCTGCACGGTTCGCCCGCCACCCACGCCGGCGTTATGCAGAGCTTCCCGTATAGCGCGATGGGCATCACAGCCTTCACGTCGCCGGGCATCACCTGGAGCTCCGTCTCGGGCTTCCTGGCTATCCTCACAAGGGCGTACGCCCTCGCGAGGTCGGCTATCTTCGCCACGGTCCCCTCGCCCGGGGCCCAGACGTTGCCGCACATGTTCATGTCGTTGGCGTAGGCGTGGCAGCCGCTGCACGTGGCGCCCGGCCTGAAGGTCGTCATGACGCTCTTCACCCCGTCCGGGCTTTTTATGCACTGGTCCTGCCTCATCAGCCTCACCAGCAGGTTCTCCGCCGCGGGGTCCAGCTTGATCTCCATCTTCCTCTCGGCCAGCTCGAGGACGGCCTCCCTGTTCCCGGCGCAGGATATCCTCTCCCTGAACGAGGTGTTGCGCAGGAACTCGAGCCTGTCGTTGTCCGTCCTGGGGAAGTGGTCTATGGGTATCTCGACGGGGAACCTGTTGATCGCCGCGCGGTCCATGGCGAAGGTCCCGGAGTAGTCGTTGCCCACGTTCGCTATCGCGACGCAGAACTGGTATGTCCCCCCGTGAGGCATCGTCACACCCGGCACGACTCCCTTCCCGCCGTTGAACACTATCTCGTTGCCCGCGAGCCACGGGTGCAGGATGTTCGTCACCTGCTCGGGCGCCCTGTTCATCTCGTCGAATATCACCGCAGGGCCCGTCACCGCCTTAGTCGGCTCGGAGGCGTCCTTGAGCGTGGAGCCCTTCATCTTCTCGAAGTTTATGTTCCTGAACCTGTTCTCGTCGAATCCCGCGTCCAGCGAGAGGTACGCGACGTTGTCGCTCCCGAAGAGCGCGTAAAGGACGCCCGTCGTAAGCGCGGTCTTGCCCGTCCTCGTGGCGCCGGTGATTATCACGTTCGTGCGCGCCACGGCGCAGATGACCAGAAGATCCTTTATCCCGAGGCTCAGGTCCCTGTCGCTCTCGGCCTTGAGCACCTCGGTGGAGTAGCTGAAGCTCGCCGTTTCCTTCTGCACGCGGTCGAGCAGGCTCCCCATCTTGGCCGCGAGCTCGCGTATCTCGCCTTCACTCTGGGCTTTGTTCTTTTCCGCCATCAGTTTCCCCACAGACGATGTTTGGTCTCCCTCTTTAAATTCATTCGCTTTCATTTATCGCGCTTTAGAAGCCTTCGCTTCTGCGGTGAGCTCGGCAAGGGTCTTGAAAGGCAGCGCGCCCGCGAGAGCCAGGTGCGCCAGCGCCATGACGGCGTTCGGATACACCCTCTCCCTGGTGTCGCCCGGGCCGCAGCCGTAGAGGCCGCTCTCCAGCGAGGGCAGGGCGCGGCATATCTTGTCCATGAGGTCCCCCGCCTCGTCCTCGCGGCCGAGGCCGCACAGCGCCACGACGACCATCGCGCTCGCGGCCGCGGATTCCCTCCCGTCCGCGGTCCCGCGGAGGTACAGGCCATTTGGCCCCCTGGGCACCGCCTTCCCCATGTCCTCAAGGAGGCCCCTCGCGCCGGGCCAATCCTGCGCCGAGCAGAGCGCCATGGCCACCGCCGCGCTGTCCTCGGTCAGGTACTCCCTCTTCTCGAGGAAGCCCTTGGCGCCCGCCTTGCTGAAGTAGAGCCCGCCCTTGCTCGTCGCAACATTCCTTTTGATCCCCCTGGCGAACTTGTCGGCGTCCCACCTGGGCCTCCCCATGCTGGTCAGGGCAACCGCGCCCAGTGCTGTGGCGCGGGTGCGCGAGGCCTCGCCCTCGGGGGTGTCCCCGAGCATCCCGTGGCGGTAGCTCGCCTCCTCTATCCTCATCGAGGAGATTATGCCCTTGCCCTCCGTTTCCTCCTTCGCGGCGTTGAGCATGGCCGCCACCGCCATGTTCGTGGCGGTGCACTCGGTCAGGTCCTCGCGCGAGCGAGGGTACAGCCCGTGGCTTCCCTTCGGCATGCGCTTCAGGGCGCCGATGATCCTTTTCGCCCTCATCTCGTGTATCTTGCCGCCCACGTGAACCGTGCCCTCCGATCTCACCAGCGCGTCGAAGAGCGCCGGATCCATTACGTGCTGCGCCGCGTCGGCCTCCGTCGCGGTCTCCTCCATCGTCGCAGGGTCTCCCTTGAGCACGCCTTCCCCCGCCAGCGACAGGTACGCCAGGCACATCAGGGCGCTGCAGTAATTGTCTCCGCGGCACGAACCGTCGCTCTCCCTCGGCGTCTTTTCCTCTATCTTGTGCATGAGGGCGGCCGCCTCCTCCCTGCGCTCGAGGGCGCAGAGCAGGATGACCACCATCAGGTTCGCCTCGGGGTCCGTCCTTTCGTCGTGCAGGGAGTTCTTGAACAGGAGCCTGCCCCCTCCCATCATCCTCGCAATGTCCTTATTCCCCCTCCAGTAGCGCAGTGCGTCGTTCCCCGTCTTCTCGTCGAGCGTCTCCAGGATCTCCTCGGCGCGCTCCCTCTCCCCCTGCATGGCGGCGTCTATCGCCTGGGCCGCCATCTCCTCGGTGAATATGTCGTCGTTGTCCCGCGAGTAGCTCCACTCGTGGCCGTAGGCCTGCCTGGCATCCGCGTGTTTGAAGACCCTGCCGTGTAGCGCCTCGCCGTCCGACTTGCATATGCTCACGCTTATGACGCTCCTCGTCCCGCTCCTGTGGTCTGTGAAGCCGTGGCTCATCCCGACGCTGATGCTCAGGCCGTCGATGTAGCACACCGTCTTTCCTCCCTTATTGTCGGACCTGTGGACTGGGATGCCGTGCTCCTGGGACCTCTCCAGATAGCCAAAGAGCTCTCTCGCCTTCATGCGCGAACTCAGCGTCAGCTCGTCAGGTGGTGCCTTCTCCACTTTCTTTTCCTTGTCGACGTGCTTCGCGAGCGCCTCGCGCAGCTCGGAGCTTATCGGCGACCGCATCTCGGCCTCGAGCATCTATCCCTACCGATTCACGTTAGTGCCCCCCTGTTTAAATCCTTTGGCTTTCAGCGCGACCGCTCCCGCCCGAGAAGGTCCGCCCCCGCGAGCGAGAGGTGCGCGAGGCACACAACGGCCGTCGCCGAGGTGAACTGGAAAGTAGACCCTGGCTTGGTCCCGTAGAGCCCGCTCTTCCCCTTCGGCACGGACCGCTCAATCGCGGCCAGCAGCCGCTCAGCCTCCTCGGCCATCCCCGCCACGCCGAGGGCGAGCGCCATCGCCGCGTTCCCCATCGTCTCCTCCGTCTCGTCTGTCTTGCTCAGGACGCCGCGGAGGTACATGCCGTGCTTGCCCTTGCGCATCGCACCAAGGAGGGACGCCATGAGCTCCCCAGCCTCGTAATCCATCCCGAGCGCGCGCATCGCCACGTACATCATGGCGTTCGCCTCCGCCGTCTCGTACCTCTGCCCGTACCTCCAACCGTACAGCCAGTTGTCGCCCTTCGGGGTCGAGGAGCTTATCGTGCGGAAGAGGTCCTCCGCCTCGGTCCTCCTCCCCACCGCGCAGAGCATCGCCACCATCGCGGCGTTCGTGGACGTGAGCTCGTCGCCCCCGCGGCAGCTCGTCAGGTACAGCCCGTGCCCCCCCTTCTTGATCGTCTTGTTTATCGCGTCGGCCAGCTTCTCCGCCCTGTCCCTGCGGCCGAGCGCCCCCAGGAGCAGCCCCATCGCAGCGTTCTCCTCCAGGTTCTCGCAGTATCCCCCGGGGCCGTAGCTGTACATCCCCTCCCCAACCTCCGGGACGCTGGACTCTATCGCGCCGAAGAGCGAGAGTGCCCTGTCCGTGTGCGACTTGCGCAGCTCCCTTTTCGCGGGCGGGTCGGCCGCCTCGCGCTCGGATAGCGCGTCCCCGACCTGCCTGCGCAGCGCGTCGTACAGCTCGGGCTCCATCAGCCCCCTCTTCTCTGCCTCGGTCATCCGATCCCTTAACGAGTCGGGATGAGTCGCTCCCGCTTTATATCAGTTGGCTTTAATCGCGCCCCGCGGGCATTCCCGCGGGCGCAAAGGTATTTTAAACTTTAAATACTACTAATCTTAACTATTCTGTTGCGTGATCCGATGTCAGATGATGGTAACATAAGTCACAAGTCCCTAAAGGAGATAAGGAACGGAAGCTTCATACTTATCGACGGCGTGCCGTGCAAGGTGGTGGACATAGAGATTTCCGCGCCCGGCAAGCACGGGTCCGCTAAGATGAGGATAACGGCGATGGCGGTCTTCGAGAACTCGAAGAAGACGCTTCTGGCGCCGAGCCACGGGGACATAGACGTCCCGGAGATAAAGAAGCGCAGGGCGCAGGTGGTCTCGATAACGGGGGACTCCGTGCAGCTCATGGACATGGACACTTACGACATATTCGACGCGGCCATCCCCGCGGAGCTCAAGCAGACGCTCAAGGCGGGGAACGAGGTCGAGATCCTCGAGGCCATGGGCAGGAGGATCATAACCAGAATAGTAGGAGGTACTTGAAATGGAAATCAAACTCGAGAAGGAGACCGCTAACAAGCTGCTGAACAGGAAGGAGATGGTGCTGGACGTCACGTACAAGGGGAGCACCCCGTCAAGGGAGGCGATAAAGGACGAGGCCTCCAGGAAGTTCAACCTCAAGCACGAGAACGTGGTCATAGTCAGCATAAACCAGGTCTTCGGGTCCGGCAGGAGCCAGGTCCTGATCCACGAGTATGCGACCGAGGAGGCCAAGGCCACCGCGCAGAAGCACATACTGGCGAGGCCGAACAAGAAGGGCAAAGGCGCCGAGGCCGCGAAGGGAGCTTGATAGGTGTTTGAATGGCCGACGCAACAAAGGACAAGAAGCCCGCCGCAGCGAAGAAGAAGTTCAAGGCTTACAAGCCCGTCTCGAAGTTCTGCCCCAAGTGCGGGTCCAGGATGGGCGACCACAAGGATAGGTACGCATGCGGGATGTGCGGCTACACCGAGTGGAAGGAGAAGGAGAAGCCCAAGCCGAAAGAATAAGATGATTCTTCTTGAGGAGGAGAGCTAGGAGGGCCCCCAGGAGGGCGCCCGCGCCAACCGTCTGGACAAAGGTCCAGCGCGCACTCATTTTTACGCTGATTTTCCTGATATTGGTGGTAGTAGGCACCCTCATCTCCGCATTCATGTACCCCGCATTCTACATATCGTCCGGGCAGACCGACTACTACGCCGGCGCGGGCGTCGAGCTGGCGATGGTCGTCGCTGTCCTGCTGTACCTCAGGTTCATAGCCCAGCCGAAGAAGGGGTACGCCAGAGAGCTGGGCCTCGGGAAGGGGAGCTTCTCCCTGAGGAACGTGGGGCTCGGGGTCCTGGTGTTCCTGATAATCCTGGTCATGGAGATAATAGTCGGCCTGATAAGCCAGGTCTCGGGGGTGGCGATAGACACCAACGTGAGCCAGCTGTTCCTTGGCGCGCCGCTCTGGTACCTCTTCGGGTCCGCGGTCGTGTTCCCCGTCTGCGAGGAGGTCCTCTTCAGGGGCCTGATGGTCCCGAGGTTCGGGATAGTCGCGAGCGCCCTGGTCTTCGGGATCCTGCACTTCAGCTACGACTCCACCTTCGGCATAGAGATAATCGCGGCTTTCATATTCGCGATGATAGCTGGGTACGTATTCAAGAAGACCAAGTCGCTCTACCCGTCCATAATCGCGCACATACTAGTCAACACAACGACCACGCTGCTGACACTGTGAGGCGCTCTTGATGATGAAGGTAAAGGTAATAATCGTAGAGCCGAAGTACCAGATAAACCTGGGATACATCGCGAGGACGGCGATGAACTTCGGCGTGAAGCGGCTCCACTTCGTCAGCCCCCGCGCGGACCTCAAGGGAAAGGGAGCGAGGATGTACTCCAAGCATGGCTACCCCCTTCTGCAGGGGGCTAAGATATACAAGAGCTTCGATGCGGCCACGAGGGACTGCGACATCCTCCTCGCGACGAGCGGCATTTGGCGCAAGGGGAAGACCAGCTACAACAAGGTGTTGTTCGCCGAGGACGCGGTAGCGAAGATAGGGAGGATGAGGGGGAACGGCACCGTCGGACTGCTGATAGGCAGGGACGACATAGGCCTCAAGAGCGAGGAGCTCGACAAGTGCGACATCCTCGCGTACATAAGCACCGACCCCGAGTACCCTATACTCAACATATCCCACGCGCTCGCGATCATGCTCTACCTCCTGAAGAGGGAGGGCCTGCGGGACGCGAGCCCCGAGCTCGAGGCAGAGGAGGAGGTCCTCGACAGGAGGGAGATTGGGAAGCTCATGGAGGTCTTCGACAATCTGGTGGCGACGAGGGGCCACATAAGGGACAAGAAGGCGGTGAAGGGAGCCTTCAGGAGGCTCATCCGGCTCGCGAGGCCCAACCGGAGGGAGCTCCACGCGATAATCACCGCGCTGAAGGAGTGAAGTCTACTTCCGCCACCTAATCACCGCGAGGTATACCGCCAGGGCCGCCAGGAACGACACGAAGTAGCTCACGTCCGCCCCACCCATCGCAGTGGCCACGAAGCCCTCGAAGGGTATCCCGTATGAGGTCAAGTTCATGAAGGGCACCGATGCCACAAGCCCGACCACGTACGCAGCCACGGCCTTCCACACTATACCCGCGCGGTCCTCCACGCCCTTCCGCACCTTCCCAAAGAAGAACGCCCCGATCATGACGCCTATCCACGGGGTTATCCAATAGTCGAGGGTCAGCAGGAAGTCCTGGTAGAATCCCACGAAGTTGGTGGCGCCGAGGACGGCAAGCACCAGGCCTATCGCGCACGCGAGTATCACCGCATGCCATCTCTTCGCCTTCTCGCAGACTATCTGCGCCGAGAGCGAGTTCGTGTACAGGTTGAGCACGTTCGCGGTTATCGCGCCGAGCACTATCGCCGCCAGCGCGAACGGCGCCCAGCCTCCCGCGACCTGCGCCAGCGCCTGTATCGGGTTGGCGTTCGCGCTACCCACGCTGATGTAGACGAGTGCGCCTATGGCCTCCACCGCTATGCACGCGATCGCGCCGCCCGCCATGGCTAGCGCGGCCACCTTCTTGGGGCTCGTGCCCTCCGGCAGGTACCTCGAATAGTCGCTCGCGTACGGAGCCCAGCTCATCAGGTACGAGAACACCGCCGCCACGGCAAGCGCGAACGTGTACGGGTTGAACGCGGCCGACGCCTCGTAGGCGGCCATCTGCCCCGCAGCGCCGCCGTAGGCGATGATCCCGACCGCCACGAACATCGCGCAGAGCACCACCGCCATCACCATCTCGAACTTCTGTATTGCGTCGTGCCCGTACATCGCCAGGACAGCCTGCACCACGACCAGCACGGCCGCGCAGGCCACGAACGGGATTCCTATCGCCAGCTGCAGCGCGTAGGCCCCGAGTATTATGTTCACGGTGAACCACCCTGCGGTGCTCAGCCAGTTGGCGAGGGCGAAGGGGAAGTTGCCTTTCTTCCCGAAGTATGCCCGCGATATCATCATCTGAGGGTAGCCGAACTTCGGGCCCATCGCCGCCACCAGCCCCAGGAGCAGCCCCCCGAGGACGTTCCCTATGACTATGGCCAGCGATATGTAGCCGAACGGAAGCCCGAAGAAGAGCGCGCTGAGCGCGTAGTCTGCTATGGTCAGGTTCGCGGCGAGCCACAGCGTGAACATGAGGTAGGGTTTGCCGTGCCTCAGCTTCTTACCGATGTGCCCTATCCCGATTTTTTCCATCGCCATACCAAGACCTCACGCCACTGCGAGCACGCGCGCCATCCCCGCGCTCGCCCTCCTCCTGACCTCCTCGAAGGTGTAGTCCCGCATTATCCTGCCGTTCCTGAAGACCTCGATCAGCTCGTCCTTGCCGGGGTGGCCCTGCGGCACGGTCGCGTACTGGCCATCCTCGAGAAGGAGCTTGTGCCTGCCCGGCTTCGAGTTCTTGCCGGGGTCGGTTATCGGCTGCTTGTACACGTCGTACTCCTTCCCGTCTATCACGACGCTCGAGCACTTGAGGGCGAACTTCTGCGTGTCCCTGTTCAGCTTCTGCAGGAGCGCGCCGCCCATGCCGAACGCTATGTTGTCGCCCGACCAGCCCCTCTGCTTCATCGCGCCGAGTATGCTGCAGATCATCTCGTAGTCTATGCCGTCGCCCTGTATGACGCGGATCCTGTCGTTGAGGACTTTGTACTGCTTGCCGTTCACGGTGTAGCCGAACTTTTCGCCGAGCGCGTCCAGGACGTTCGAGACGACGGTCACGGGGTCCCCCGAGTCGGGCCTCACCACAAGCACTCCGTCCCTGTTCAGGACCATGTCCCTCAGCTTGGTGCCCCAGATGTCGCTGCACGCCTTGTATATGTCGTACGAGTCCGAGACCACCGCGACCAGCCCGGTCGGGAACTGCTCGAGCATGTTCTTCATCGCGTCGGCCTCGAACGCCCTGCCCCACGAGGTGATGGTCGAGTGCTCCGCCGCCGGTATCGAGAAGCCCGCCATCCTCTCGTGGTAGTAGTACTTCGCCACGTCGCACGCCGGCGGGTTGTCGGTGCCCTTGAAGTTCACCAGGTGCGCCGCGCCGCCTATCGCCGCGGTCTCGACCGACGACGCGCCCCTGAAGCCGAAGTCGTGGAGCTTGAAGTCCGCGAGCGCGGGGTCGGGGTTGCCGGTCTGCGCGAGGTTCTCGACGATCCTCATCTTTATGTTGAACGAGAGCGTCGCTACGGTGGTCGGGTACCAGGTCTGCATCAGGAGCGTCTCGAGGTAGTTCGTCAGCCAGTAGCACTCTGGGTCGGTGTTCTCGACGGTCATGAGCACGTTGTGGGTCGGGACTACGGCGCCCTCCTCCACCGCGCGTATGCTGACGGGCAGCCTGCCCCTGTGCTCGTCGAGTATGTGCTCCCAGCCCGCCCTGTTGAAGAGCGCCTTGTTGCCGAAGTGGGCCTCGGCGAACTCCTCGGCGTCGTCTATCTTCTCGGCGGTGACGACCTGGCCCGCGAGGTACCTCTTGATCGGGTACTGCAGCCCGAAGAAGAGCACCGCGGGGAAGAGGCCTCCCCTCGACTCGGAATAGGAATACACGTTCGTTATCTTCGGCGGATACTGCTTCCAGTGGGTGTACTTGTAGCTGTCGGTCAGCTTCAGCAAGTTGTCACCCAGCACGTACGGGGTCGGGTGTTCCATTCGCTCCTCCATTCCAATCATCGCTTTCACGTGATTGAATGGTGTTTAGCTTTCTATATATGGGGTCTGGATAAAGTATATATACATTGCATATGCTTTTATTCTGTCGATGGCATGGAGAAGCACATATTCAAGTTCGGGGAGAGCAGCGTCGCGATGATCGTCCCTAAGAAGTGGGCTGACAAGAACGGCCTTAAGGCGTCGGGGACGGTGCACGTCTCGGAGAACGAGCTGGGCAACCTCATAATCTCGGCGAAGGGCTCGTCCAAGATGGAGGCCGAGAAGGTCGTCAGCTCGAGGACCAAGCCCACCTTCATAGGGAGGTGGGTCGGGCTGCACTACCAGTACGGCGTGGCGAAGCTGCGCCTGTACTCGGCCGACGGCCTCACGCACGCGCAGACCGAGGAGGTGGAGCGCAAGATAAACGGCGAGTGCCCAGGCTACGAGATAACGAGCCAGTCGAACAAGGACGTCATCATCGAGGACTTCACGAACATGAAGGAGGTCGACATAGGGAAGATAGTGAAGAGGCTGCGCTCGCTCGTCAACCAGGAGTTCCGGGAGATGCTCGAGGGCGACCCGAAGACGATAGCGAAGATAGAGAGGCTGGTGAATAGGTTCTACATGCTCGGCATGAGGTACGTGAACATAACCCAGGCCAAGGACGACCTCAAGTACTTCGGGATCCTGAGGTCGCTCGAGACGATCTCGGACAGGCTCGACATGCTCTCGGAGATAAAGGAGGCGAGGAAGAAGGCGATATTCGAGCAGCTGGGCAGGCAGTTCGACGAGTCGTTCAAGGGCCTCGAGGGCGACAGCAAGGCGATAGAGTCCCTGGCGGAGGGGAGGGAGGCCGTCCACGCCCAGATAATCCGCGCGAGGCTGGACAAGCTGAGCACCTACCTGCTAAAGGACATCTCAAACAACATCTCGGCGATAGCCGAATACGGGCTGAAGTCCGAGGGAGAGGAGAAGCCTTTCCTCTAGGCCTCGTCCGCCAGCCTCCCGAGGACCGTGTGGATGTCCTCCCCCCTCCTCTTGTCGTAGGCGGGCTTGTTGCATATGCGGATGGTCCTTATCCCGAGCTTCCTCGCGGCGCCGATGTTCCTGCAGCTGTCCTCAAGCAGGAGGACGTCGGAGGGCTCGTCCCCCGTTTTCTTGAGGAGTATCCTGAACGACCTCTCGCTGGGCTTGGAGGACTTTCCCCAGTCCAGGGCCTCGAAGCCGATGATGTTTCTCTTCCTTATGATTCCGTCCAGTCCGAGGGCGCCTATTACCCTGTTTGTCCAGATCATGGGGCTGTTGGTGAATATCAGTATCCTCCTTTTCTTGCTGAGCCTCAGCAGCAGCTTCGCGAGCTTCGCGTCCTCCCTTATCCCGAAAGAGCTGGGGTGGATGTCGTAGGCGTACTCCACGAAGTCCACCGTGTCCAGGCCGTACCTCCTCGAAATCAAGTACACCATGAGCGAGACGCGCAGGGACTTTATGTACTTGTTCACGATCTCCGCGACTTCCTCTTTGGGTATGTTGAACCTGGCGGTGTACTTGTAGAGCCTCCTCGATATCTCCCTGGCGGCCCTCTCCTCGTGCCTCTTGCGGTAGAGCGTCCCGTCCATGTCTATTACAAGGTATTTTTCGGTCAAGTTAACACTGGTCGTCAATCATTTCAGGTTTCCCCATCCTTTGCCTATCGGCCCAGCCCAAGTACCTTCCTGACCTTGCCTATGGCTGCGATGGCTTTGTCCACTTCGTCCTCGGTGTTGTAGACGTAGAAGCTCATCCTCGGCACGCCGTGCGTGTGAAGCGCGCCCTTGAGCAGCGGCATCGCGCAGTGGTGGCCCGCCCTCACGGCTATTCCCTCGCTGTCGAATATCGACGCGACGTCGTGCGCGGGGGCCCCGTCTATGCCGAACGCGATCACGCCGGCCCTCCTCCGCATGTCCTCCCTTCCGGGGCCGTAGACCTTCACCCCCCTGTCCTTCGCGAGCAGGTCGAGCGCGTACCTTGTGAGCGCGATCTCGTGCTTCCTGACGTTCCCCATGCCGAGCCTCCCGAGGTACTCGATGGCCGCGCCGAACCCTACGGCCCCCTCCATGTTCTGGGTCCCGGCCTCGAACTTCCACGGCAGGTCGTTCCACGTGGATTCCTGCTCGCTGACGCTCCTTATCATGTCCCCCCCGCCGAAGAGGGGTGGCATCGCGTCCAGGAGGTCCTCCTTGCCGTAGAGGACCCCGACCCCGGAGGGGCCGAGCATCTTGTGGCTGGAGAATGCCATGAAGTCGCAGTCGATGTCCTTGACGTCCACCTTCAGGTGCGGGACCGACTGGGCTGCGTCCAGCAGCACCTTGGCCCCAGCCTTGTGCGCGAGCCTCGTCATCTCCTTGGCGTCGTTTATCGTGCCGAGGACGTTGGAGACGTGGGTGAACGAGACCAGCTTGGGCCCCTTCTCCAGCTTCTCCCTGTAGTCGTCCATGTCCACGAACTTGCCGTCCTCCAGCTGCGCGTACTCGAGCCTGACGCCCTTGCGCTTCGCCAGCATCTGCCACGGGACTATGTTGCTGTGGTGCTCCATCTCGGTTATGAGGACCCGGTCCCCCTTGCGCAGGTTCTCCTCCGCCCACGTCCTGGCCACGAGGTTTATGGCCTCGGTCGCGTTCCTGACGTAGACTATGCTCCTGTACGAGCCCGCGTTTATCAGCCCTGCCGCTAGCTCCTTCGAGCGGGTGTACGCCGCGGTGGCCTCCTCCGAGAGCTCGTACATGCCCCTGTGTATGTTGGCGTTGCAGTTCTCGTAGAAGCCGCTCACCGCGTCTATCACCTGCCTTGGCTTCTGCGACGTGGCCGCGCTGTCCAGGTAGACGAGCCTCTTCCCGTTGACCATCTTCTTGAGAATCGGGAAATCCTTCCGTATCCTGTTCACGTCCAGGGCTGGCATCTCGATCATACCTCGTATCCCTTCCTCTCTATCTCTTCGGCGAGCTTCGCGCCCCCCTCCCGCACTATCCTGCCGTCCACCATGACGTGCACGCGGCGTGGCTTCATGTACTTGAGTATCCTGGCGTAGTGCGTTATCAGGAGCATCCCGGCCTTGGTCTCCCTCTGGAACGCCGTTATGTTCTCCGCCACGGTCTTGACCGCGTCGACGTCTAGCCCGGAGTCCGGCTCGTCGAGCAGGACCATCTTCGGCCTGAGCAGGCGCATCTGCAGTATCTCCATCTTCTTCTTCTCGCCCCCGGATAGTCCGTAGTTGAGCGACCTGCCGACCACGTCCTCCTTGAGCTTGAGCTTCTTGGCGACTGCGCCGGTCTCCTCCATGAACTTCCTGAACGGGGTGTCTATGGACAGGGAAGACTTCGCGCTGTTCAGGAAGTTTATCATCCCGAGCCCCTCTATCTCCACCGGGTTCTGGAACTCGAGGAAGATGCCGAGCCTGGCCCTCTTGTCGGTCGTGAGGCCCAGCACGCTCTTGCCGTTGACGAGTATGTCCCCCTTCGTGACCTTCATCCTGGGGTGCCCCATGATGGCCTTGGAGAGGGTCGTCTTGCCCGAGCCGTTCGGGCCCATCAGCACGTGGAACTCGCCCTCGCCCACAGTGAGGCTCACACCCCTTATGACCTCCTTGCCCTCCACGGCGACGTGCAGGTCCCTTATCTCAAGCTTCATGGCCATCCCTCTTCGCGTCAGGCACCTTCCAGAAATCCCTCGCGCTGATCTTGGGCACGCCCGAGAGCCTGCCCGTGTCGAGTTTGTCAAGCATAATTGACAGTGCAATCTCTTTAACGGTATCGCTGCCCATCCCCGCCAGCCTCCCCGACAGGAAGCTCGCGACGAAGGTGCGCCTCGCGCGCGCGGAGTCCATGCCCCTCGACATCAGGTAGAACAGGTCCTCCTCGGAGATGGGCGCCACCGATGCGCCGTGCGACGCCGACTTGACGTCCCTGCACTCGACGGACATGTCCGGGAGCAGCTGCGCCCTCGATTTCGAATCCAGGAGCATGCCCCTCTGCTCGACGCCGGAGACCGCGCCCCTGGCGCCCTTCGCGACCTTTGCGTAGCCCTTGAGGATGCAGTCCGAGCCGCCCCCCATCACTGCGCCGGAGCTGAGCAGCGCGGACGTGCGCGCCCCGGAGTTCAGCAGGTAGGTGCCTATGTCGAACCTCTGCCCCGCGCCCCCGAAGGCGATTTCGTTTACCGATACGCCGCTCCCGTCGCCCACCGCCTCGGCGAACATGGTGGACTTGGTCACCCCTCCGCCGGTGTAGAGCGCGTTCAGCCTGACGCCCGCGCCCTCGTGCGCGACGATCCTGCCGACCGCGCCGACGTCGGTGTTCCCGTTCTCGTTGTGGAGCAGGCTTATCTCCACTGAGGACCTCCTCTCCGCGTTGACGGCGTGCAGAGGGGCCACGAGGGCCCTTCCCCTCGGGACCGAGCAGTACCACTCGAAAAGGCTGAGGTCCGCGCCCTCGCCGACGTCGGCGACTATCTCCAGGGGAAGGTCGCTCTCCCCGCACGCGATGAGCATGTTGAGCCTCGCGCTCATGCCGCCGGGAACCTCGATGACCACCGCGTGGCCCGAGGACCGCGCTATGTAGCTGCCCAGCGACTCCTCTGCAGACGAGCGGGCCCTGGCCCTCCTCCCGACCACCTTGACGAACCCGTTGTCCGTGATGAAGCCCCCGCCGCAGCGGATCAGGTCGAACCTCATCCTCGATTCCTTGATTATCCCCGCAACGAGCTCCCCCATGGCGCCGCCGGCCGTCTCCTTCTTGGCGGAGGAGGGGATCCCAAGGCCCAGCGAGTGCCTCGCGTAGAGCTCCCTGGTCTCCTCGGAGACCCCCAGGTGGTTCCTGGCCGCCCCCTCCGCAAGTTCCTCGTGCCTCTCCAACGCCATATCGATCAGCCTACGCCCGACTCGATGTCCATCTTTATGAGCCTCTTGAGCTCCAGCGAGTACTCCATCGGGAGCGCCTTCGCCAGGTCGTTTATGAATCCGAGTATTATCATGGCCGTCGCGTCGGCCTCCGAGACTCCCCTCGACATCAGGTAGAACAGGTCGTCGTCGCTTATCCTGCCGACCCTCGCCTCGTGGCTCGCGAGCGCGTCGTCCCTCTCGACCTCGACGTAAGGGTAGGTCCTGGCCCTCGCCCCGTCGTCCAGCAGCAGCGAGTTGCAGGACGTGCTGGTCCTCGCGTTCGCGGCGTCCTTGCCCACGTGCGCGAGGCCCCTGAAGGTGGCGAGGCCGCTGCCCTTCGACACGCTCTTCGAGACGATCCGCGAGGTCGTGTCCGGCGCCAGGTGGTAGACCTTGCCGCCGGAGTCCTGCTCCTGCCCCTCGCCCGCGAGCGCTATGGAGAGTATCTCGCCCTTCGCGCCCCTGCCCCTCAGGTAGACGCTCGGGTACTTTATGTTGACCTTGCTCCCTATGTTCGCGTCGATCCACTCGACGTGCGCGCCCTCGTGGGCGTGCGCCCTCTGCGTCACAAGGTTATAGATGTTCTTCGACCAGTTCTGCACCGTCGCGTACCTTATGTGCGCGCCCTTGAGCGCCACCAGCTCCACCACGCCCGAGTGCAGCGAGTTCGTCGAGTAGACGGGGGCGGTGCATCCCTCGAGATACGTCACGTCCGACCCCTCGTCCGCGATTATCAGGGTCCTCTCGAACTGCCCGAAGTGCTCGGCGTTTATCCTGAAGTATGCGTTGAGAGGCATGGGGACCTTGACCCCCTTGGGCACGTAGACGAAGCTCCCTCCGGACCAGGCCGCAGTATTGAGTGCCGCGAACTTGTTGTCGGTCGGGGGAATCACGGTCCCGAAGTACTTCTTCATCAGGGCCGGATGCTCCCTGACCGCGCTGTCGGTGTCGGTGAAGATGACGCCGAGGTCGTCGAGCATCTTCTTTATCCCGGAATAGACCACCCCCGAGTCGAACTGCGCCTCCACCCCCGCGAAGAACCTGCGCTCAGCCTCGGGCACGCCGAGCTTCTCGAAGGTCATCTTTATGTCTGCGGGAACCTTGTCCCAGTCCCTGGCCTCCTTCCCCTTCGGCATCTTGTAGTAGTAAAGGTCGTCGAAGTCTATGCCCTTGAGGTCGGCGCCCCATTTGGGCATGGGCTTGCTCTCGAACACCCTGTACGCGAGGAGCCTCTTCTCGAGCATCCACCCGGGTTCTTTCTTCAGCTTGGATATCCTCCTTATCACGTCCTCGGAGAGGCCCTTGCCGAACTCGACGTACTCGGCGCTCGTGGAGAAGCCGTACTTCCTCCTGTAGCCCCCCTTCCCGAAAAGGTCGCTCCTCTCGCTAGCCATGGGAAAACCTCAAACTGTGGCCGCCGGCCCCCCGCCCGCCTTCGAGAACCTGCACGGGAAGCCGTTTATCGCGTTGCACAGCGTGCAGATGCAGACGCCGACGTATTCCTTCTTGCCCTCGGATATCTTCTCTATGTAGAAGTCGATCTCCTTCCTGTTGGACTTTATCTTCTCCTCTATCTCGGAGATCCTGTCGTTGAGCCTCTTGGAGTACTTCCTGCGCAGGTGCTTGCTTACCGCGGCCTGGGCGATCCCGAGGCAGTTCGCGGCCTCCGTCTCCTTCATCAGGTACTTCTCGACGAGCTCCCTGGCGATTATGGACCTGGCTATGGGCACTGCATCGTCGGACGCCATCTCGTACTTGCTGGGCAAGGGATCACTATAACTCGGTTATGAATGCTGTCTGAACGTATTTAAACCTAATCGCAGTCCCCCGACGGACCCCCGGCGCCCGCCGCCCTGCGGGATTGGATACATAACAATTGCAATCCTTACAAAGCCATTTGTTATATCTATCGAAGTATAACAAATGAAAACGGAAGGAATACTTGAATTATCCGTTTTGGATAGGATATCGTTGGCACTTTTCCAGAGGTAATCAGGGCATTCTTAAATAGGATGGTGCCGTAATACAATCATACGTCTGTTGATTGGGTGCGTGGAACAGTTTTTGAGAATTGCCCATTCTCTTGAGCCCATCCCTCTGCGCACCTTTTCACGTTCATACAGAATTAAAAAATATCACATTGATTGGGTGCGTGGAACAGTTTTTGAGAATTGCCCATTCTCTTGAGCCCATCCCTCTGCGCACCTTTTCATTTTTAACCTATAAATGCAGTAAATTTCGCCCGTGGGGGGCGGTGATTTCAATGAAGAGAGGGGGTTTGAAGACGATTCTGCTCATGGATAAGGCCAGGAGCAAGGGCAACAGGACGGCGCAGAGATACTCCTGCTGGCTCTGCGGCAAGAAGTGCGTCGGAACTGCTGATTATCTGCTTCATCTCCAGGCCCACAAGGACGCAATAGAGATGCAGAAGATCTGAGTCTCACTTCCTTATCTCCACCTTGATGTCGGTCTCCGGGACTGGCAGCGTCCCTTCCCCTTTCACTATCTCCTTTATGTTCATGGCCCCTCTCACGTCCTTCTCCGCCTCTCCGAGGTCCGCGTTTACCACGACCTGCGACAGCTCGGCGTTGAGCGCCATGGAGTTGTCGTGCTTCCACTTCCTTATGAATAGTATGAGCTTGACTACCCTCTCCGCCTTATCGAACCTCTCCCTGTCGAACGACGCCGCCGCGGGCCATGCGCTCACGTGGATGGACTTCGCAGGGGCTTCAATGATGTCCAGATTCTTGTTTGTCAGGAAGACCTGCTGGTAGATCTCCTCGGTGACGAAGGGCATGAATGGCGCGAAGAGCTTTGTCACTTGCAGTAGCGTCGTGTTTATCGTGCGGTTCGCGCTGGTGTCGCCATTGTAGACCCTGTACTTCACGAACTCGGCGTAGTCGTTCGCGAACTGCCAGAAGAACTCCTCCGCGATGTTCCTCGCCTTGAAGTAGTCGAACTGGTCGAAGCACTCGGTCGCCCTGCCGACGGCCGTCGAGAGCTTGCAGGATATCCAGTAATCTATGGCGTTGCCCCCCTGCGCCCCGGAGTACTCAGAGGAGGTCATGCTCACGAACCTCGAGAGGTTCCAGAGCTTGTTTATCAGCCTCGCTCCCGTTATGAGCTCCTTCTCCTGGAAGGAGTTGTCCTCGCCCAGTACGGAGGAGCTGGTCCAGTACCTCACTGCGTCGGCCCCGTACTTCTCGACGAAGGGCATCGGCGCCACGACGTTGCCCGCGGACTTGTGCATCGGCTTGCTCTTCGAGTCGAGGCCGTGGCCCGAGATCATTATGTCGCTCCAGGGTATCGTGTTCATGTGGAGGTACGACTTCACTATGGTCGTGAACGCCCAGAACGAGATTATCTCGTGGGCCTGCGCCCTAAGGCTCATCGGGAATATTGTGTCGATGTACTTGTTGTCCAGCCCCCACCTGGCGTTTATGAGGGGCGTCAGGGACGAAGTCGCCCAGGTGTCGAGGACGTCCGATTCCGGCTCGAAGTCGTTGGAGCCGCACTTTGAGCATCCGCCGACGGGTTTCATCGAGAGCGGGTTCACCGGGAGGTCCTCCTCCCTGGCGAACTTGGGTTCGCCGCACTTCTTGCAGTACCAGACCGGGAACGGGACGCCGAAGTATCTCTGCCTGGAGATGCTCCAGTCCCACTTCAGCCCGTTGACCCAGTTCTCGTACCTGACGATCATGTAGTCGGGATGCCACTTCACCTGCCTCCCGAGCTCTATGAACTTGTCCTTGAGGTCCAGGTACCTGATGTACCACTGCTTCTTGACTATGAGCTCTATCTCCGTCTTGCACCTCTCGTGGACGTTGACGTTGTGCTCTATGGGCTCCTCCTTCGTCACGAAGCCCCCGTCCTTGAGCGCCTGTATGACTTTCTCCCTGGCGGAGGGTATCTTCTCGCCCTTGTAGAACTCGTGCGTCATGGTCCCGCTGGCGTCGAGCACCATCCTGAGCGGCAGGTTGTACTGCTTGTACCACTCCATGTCCGTCTGGTCCCCGAAGGTGCAGCACATGACGACGCCGGTGCCGAACGCCGGGTCGACCTTGGAATCGCCGATGACCTCCACCTCCTGGCCGAATATCGGGATCTTCACCTTCTTGCCTATCAGGTGCTTGCGCTTCTCGTCCGTGGGGTTCACGAATATCGCGACGCAGGCGGGCAGGAACTCCGCCCTGGTCGTCGCTATCTCTATGTCGTCCGAGAACCTCACGTAGACTATCTTGGACTTGACGCTCTTGTCCTCCAGCTCCATCTGCGAGACCGTGGTCTTGCACTTGGGGCAGTAGAGCACGGGGGCCTCCTTGCGGTAGGTCCTCTCCATCTTGCAGAGCTCCAGGAAGGACTTCTGCGATATCTTCTGGACGTCCGGCGAGACCGTCTCGTAGAGGAGGCTCCAGTCAACTGATATGCCGAGGTTCCTGAAGATGTCGACGTACGCCCTGACGTACTCCTTTATCTCGTTCTGCACGAGAGAGACAAACTTCTCCCTCCCGAGGTACTCCGCGGTGGTATTGAACTTCTTCTCTATGAGCAGCTCCGTCGGGAGGCCGTTGTTGTCGAGCCCGAACGGGTAGAAGACGTCGAACCCCCTCATCCTCTTGTATCTCGCGACGAACTCCGCCTGCGAGTAGGAGAAGACGTGGCCGAGGTGGATCTCCCCGGAGACTGTGGGGGGCGGGGTGTCTATCGCGTAGACCTTGCTCTTGTCGGTCCCCCTGAACTTGAAGATCTTTTCGTTCTCCCAGAACTCCTTGACCTTCGCCTCTACGGACTTGTGGTCGTACTTGCTTTCCATTGAGTATCACTTGGCAGTATAGTCAATGCCTCGAAAGGATAAAAACCTTTATACGCCGCCTTGCAGGTCAGCGCTGCCGCCCCTTCTTCTGCGGCCCCTTTGGGGGCGGCTGGTCGGAGGAGGACGCGTACCCCCTGAGCTCCTTGCCGACCTTCGCGCACGGGGTCTTCTTGAGCAGCCTCCTGATGAGCCCTTCGCGCTCCGCCTCTTTCATGCTCGCCGAAACGTAGGCCGCCGCCCTGTAGCCGGTCGCGGCCGATCCGTAGTACGTCTTCTGCACGGGATCGGGCTCCCCCTCGGCGAGGCCGCCGAGGTGCTCCGCCGCGGCGAGCAGGGCGTCCTTCGGCCAGCCCTCAATCAGCGCGGTGGCGGCCCTGGCCAGGCTCTCGTCGCCCTCCAGGTGCGCGGCCAAGGCGCGCGCGTATTCCTTCTTGGCGGGCTCGTCAGTCCCTGCGGCGTACTTGCCGATCGCCGCGAGGGCCTTGGCGTCACCGTTGGATTCCCCGTAGCGGTACCTGAGGATGTGGATGCTCTCGTGGACGAGCGTCGACCTAGCCCTGCGCTCCAGGCGCTCAGGGTCGTCCCCGTTAAGGTTCTCCGCCTTCTCGTTGAGGAGCACGTATCCCAGGCCGTCGGACCCGGGCATCTTCATCCGCTCCTCCTCGTCCGGAAGGACGTACGCGCCCACCTCGTTGTAGAAATGGGCGTCGAGCGAATCGAAGTCCCAAACGAAGGCGAGCAGGGGCATCGCGTCCCTTCCCTTCTCCACATCCAGCGAGCCGCAGACGAGCTGCCACGCGTCTCCGCCGAGCCTCGTAAGGGCGTCCCTGTCTATCCCGTGCTCCACCTTCTCTTGCGATTCCGGCATCCGATTACCCGATGTTCAAACGTTACCCCCGCTTATGACGCAGACGGCCTTGTCCCTTCCTGCGAGCTTCATCTTCCTGAGGGCGGCCATGCTCGCGACCCCCGCCGGCTCGGCTATCAGGCCGTACTCCTCGTAGAACCTGTCCTGCTCCCTTTCCATCTCCCTGTCGCTGACCGCTATCGCGTCGCCCCCCGTCTCCCTGAGCGCCTCGAGCGCCTGGTCCCCGAAGGTCGGGAAGCCCACGGCTATCGCGTCGGCTACGGTCTTCGGGAGGACGTACCTTATCTTCTTCCCTTCCTTGAACGCCTTGACGAGCGGGTCGCTGCCCGTCGCCTGCACGGCGACTATCTTAGGCATGGCCCTTATCCTGCCCATCGCCCTGAGCTCCTTGAGCGACCTGAAGACGCCGCTTATGAGCGTGGCGTTGCCCACCGGGACTATGAGATGGGTTGCGTTCGGGAGCCGGTCCATGACCTCGTAGCCGACCGTCTTCTGCCCTTCCTTCCTGTAGCAGTAGTCGCCCGCCAGGAACGCGCCCGTCCTCTTGGCGTACCTCTCGGCGAGCTTCTGGGCCTTGGTGAAGTCCCCGTTGACGAAGTCCATGCTGGAGTCGCGCTCGCCCCTTATGTCCCTGACCTTGTCCCTGTTGGCGCCCCTGCTGAGGAAAACCTTGACCTTGAGCCCCGCCAGGTTCGCGTAGTGCGCGACGGAGTACGCCATGTTGCCGGTCGAGGCCAGGACTATCTCGTCGTTCCCGTACTCCACGGCCTTGCTGACCTCGATGATCGAGCCGCGGTCCTTGAACGACCTCGTCGGGTTGTCTATCTCCAGCTTGAGGAAGACGTTGCCCCTCTCGTGGCTTTTGATGAGCCGCGTCGAGCCTATCTCATAGTGCCTGTACTTGCACTCCGGGAGTACGCTCTCGTAGTCCCAGAAGCTCCCTGTGCCCCTTATGGCCGGGATCTTCCCGTCGTAGCGCACGTCGAGTATCCCGCCGCACCTGCCGCAGACCTGCCTGCCGTAGCTGCTCGGGTGGTCCTTCCCGCACTGCACGCACTCAAGGCGGTATCGCATGCGAATACAACGACTTTTCATTTCATAAGGCTTGCGAATTTCTTCTTCACTTTCGCGATCTTGGGGCCGATCTCCAGCAGGCAGTAGGGCTGGAACGGGTTCCTCTCGTAGTAGTCCTTGTGGTACTCCTCCGCGGGGTAGAAGACGTCGAGCTTCACCACCTCGGTCGCGATGGGCTTCCTGAAGTTCTTCTGGGCCCTACCGAGGAACGAGGCTATCCTGTCCTTCTGCTCGTAGGAGGTGTAGAGCACTATCGACCTGTACTGGCTGCCGACGTCGTTGCCCTGCCTGCCGACCGAGGTCGGGTCGTGCATGTTGACGAACACGTCGAGGAGCGTCTCGAGCGCGATGGCCTTGGGGTCGTACTCGACCCGCAGGACCTCGGCGTGGTCCGTCCTGCCCGTGCAGACCTGCTCGTAGGTCGGGTTCGCCACGGTGCCTCCCGCGTAGCCCGGCTCCGTGTCCAAAACGCCCCTGAGCATCTTGATCACCGCCTCGGTGCACCAGAAGCAGCCCCCTCCCAAGACGATCGTTTCGGTATCACTTTCCATCCTTCGCCACCTTCTTCGCGGGTATGAACAGCATCGATATCGAGTTGACGCAGTACCTGACGTTCTTCTGGGTCATCATCTCCCCCGTGAACACGTGCCCCAGGTGCGCCCCGCAGTTGGCGCACTGGATCTCGGTCCTCATCCCGTCAGGGTCGGGCAGCATCTTCACCGCCCCCTTTATCGCGTCGTCGAAGCTGGGCCAGCCGCACCTCGCGTCGAACTTGTCCTCGGACCTGTAGAGCGGGGCCCCGCACCTCTTGCAGACGTAGGTGCCCCGGTCGAAATTGCTGTCGTACTCCCCCGAGAAGGGCATCTCGGTGCCCTTGTTGACTATCACCGCCTCCTCTTCCTTCGTGAGTTTCCTTAGCTTCATCCCTATCCCATACCCTCTCGACGCCGCCTTATATAAGACTTTTGAGGGCCTGGTTCCCGCGGGCGCTCAGCTGCTGACGACCGTGGTGAACGTGCCTATCTCGGCGATGTTGTTCGAGGACGTCGGAGTCGAGTACATCGCGTATAACGTGCCGGAGATCCCGGTGCCGACCCTGAACGTCTCGTTGGTCTCCGTGACGTTCGGTATGCAGATCGTCACCGGCAGGAGGCGGCCCGAGAACAGGGTGCCCTGCTGGTTATCCGTCTGGTTAGCCAGCTCCCCCCAGTTGTCCGCCCAGTACCAGAAGTTGCTCTGGTTGATACCGACGTTCGGGTCGCTCTTGTTCGCGCCCAGGATCTCCTGGCCAGGTGGCACGGCGATGACCTTCACCGCGGTCCACTTCGAGGGCCCGAGAAATCCGATGCTCAGGGTCAGGGGAGGAAAGGTGGCGAAGGTCTGGGTGTAGCAGAAGTTGCTCCTGGTGAGGCTCGAGCTGAGGCTCACATTACGGCATATGAATCCCGGTTGCGCTATGCAGGCGTTCGGAATGGCCGTAGAAATGCCGAACGCGCCCATGGCATACATGGCGCCGACCACGATGGCTACCATGAGTATTGACCACCCGTAGGTCATGAGGAACTCCATGGCCGCTTGGGACTTGGCTCTACCTGCCCCTTCGCGCCCCGGCGCAGCTCCTTTTATCCAGAGCAAGCAGTGACCCTTGTCGCCCATCCTACCATCCCCTCCCCGCATAACATGTGCGCGCAGGTGATATTTATTATTAATAGTAGGCATTTAAAAAGTCGCCCTACCCGCGCCGGGCCGCCCGCGCCTAAGGCTCAGGCCATGGCCGGCGCCGCACCCGGCGCGCTTTTGCCGCGCTACGACGCCTTAATCGGCCACCACCTTGTTCGAGCTGCCCGTTATCTTCTGGCTGGCTATCGTGGTGTCGTGGTAATAGAAGCTGTTAGAGCTTCCGGTTATCGCGAGGCTCACCGTGCCGTCTATGGTGTGGATGAGGTTCGAACTCCCCGTCAGGGTTATGGCCAGAGGCTGGGTTGTGAGCAGGTCCAGGGTCACGTTCGCGCTGCTTCCGGTGATCTGGAGGGAGTTGAGGCTTTCCACATCCACGCTCTCGACAAGCGTCGAGCTTCCGGTCAGTGTGAACGAGCTTCCCTTGATTATCGCCCCCACTACCCTGTCGGAGCTGCCGGTCACGCTCTGCGACGTGATTATCGTGTTCGAGAAAGTCGCGACGTCGGAGCTCCCCGTTTCCGTCAGAGTCGCGGTGCCGTTGTAGACGCTCAGCTTGTTCGAGCTGCCCGTCACCTGCAGCGCGATGGCGCAGTTCCCGCCAGGCATGTTCACGATCACATTGTCGGAGCTTCCTGTCACGGACACTCCGCTCTGGTTCGTTATCTGGACGGTCTGGGTCTTGGAGCTTCCTGTTATCGCGACCATCGCGCCCTTGTTGGAGCCGGTGCACCCTGGAGGGACGGGATTGACCGTGACCGTTACGGAGTTGGTCGCGGATTGCGACAGGCTGTCCGTCGCCTTCTCAGTTATCGTGTACGTCCCTGTGCTCGGGAACGTGAACGCGTTCCCGCTCTCCAACACCTTGGATGGCACCGTGTAGGCGTAAGCGTACTTCGGCGTTCCGCCAGTTGTGGAGTTCGTCAAGGTCACGCTCTGCCCCGCAAGTATCGTCGAGGATGCCGGAGATACAGTTATCTTTATCGGAGGGTTGACCGTGACCGTCTCCACCCCCTTCGCGGGTGCGCCAGAGAGCGAGTCGGTGACGCTAACGCAGTACGTCGTCGTAGAGGTCAGCGCCCCCGTGCTGGTTCCCGAAAGGGGCGTCCCGGTGCAGGTGCTCCCGAGGTACCAGGTGTACTTGTATCCCGTGCCCGATCCCCCGGACGCGGTCGCGCTGAGGGTCGCGGACTGCCCGCTGTCGACTGTCGCAGATGACGCAGTCACGTTAATCGCGGGGTTGACCGTGACCGTCTCCACGTCCGTGGCGGGTGCGCCAGAGAGCGAGTCGGTGACGCTAACGCAGTACGTCGTCGTAGATGTCAGCGCCCCGGTGTTGGCGCCCGGCAGGGGCGTCCCGGTGCACGAGCTTCCTATGTGCCAGGTGTACTTGTATCCCGTGCCCGATCCCCCGGACGCGGTCGCGCTGAGGGTCGCGGACTGCCCGTCGTCTATGGTAGCAGAGGATGCACTCACCGTGATCACAGGGTTGACCGTGACCGTCTCCACGTCCGTGGCGGGTGCGCCAGAGAGCGAGTCGGTGACGCTAACGCAGTACGTCGTCGTAGAGGTCAGCACCCCCGTGCTGGTTCCCGAAAGGGGCGTCCCTGTGCAGGTGCTCCCGAGGTACCAGGTGTACTTGTATTTTGTACCTGATCCTCCAGAAGCGATCGCACTAAGAACGGTGGACTGCCCGCTGTCGATTGTCACAGATGATGCACTCACCGTGATCACTGGGTTGACCGTGACCGTCTCCACGTCCGTGGCGGGTGCGCCAGAGAGCGAGTCGGTGACGCTAACGCAGTACGTCGTCGTAGATGTCAGCGCCCCGGTGCTGGTTCCTGAAAGGGGCGTCCCGGCGCAGGTGCTTCCGAGGTACCAGGTGTACTTGTATCCCGTGCCCGATCCTCCGGACGCGGTCGCGCTGAGGGTCGCGGACTGCCCGCTGTCTATCGTCGCAGAGGACCCGCTCACGTTAATCGGAGGGTTGACAGTCACAGTTTCAACTCCCGTCGAAGGTGCGCCTGACAGTGAATCTGTCGCGCTAACGCAGTACGTCGTCGTAGAGGTCAGCGCCCCCGTGCTGGTTCCCGAAAGGGGCGTCCCTGTGCAGGTGCTTCCGAGGTACCAGGTGTACACATATTTCATTCCAGACCCTCCCGAAGCGGTCGCGCTAAGAGACGCGGACTGCCCGCTGTCTATGGTCGCAGATCCCGGAGTCACTTCTACCTCCGGGTTCACCGTTACTGCTGCGGTTCCGGAGGTTCCCGTACCTGAGTTCGAGTCAGTAACGACTACCTTGTAGGAGAATGATCCTGTCGCCCCAGCGATCAGCGAGAGCGTGTTTGATACCTCCCCTTCCATTTGGGAGGTACCGTTGTACCACTGGTACACGATCCCTCCGGATCCCGTGCCGCCCACTGTCGCGGAGATCTCTATCGCCTGCCCGACGTCCTCGGTCTGCGAGGACGGGGAGACCGATACTGTAGGAAGCGCGCTGACGGTTATCGAAGGAGTGGTAGCAGTTCCCGATCCGCCTATCGAATCTATCGCGGTGACCTCGAACGCGCAGTCAGAGGTCGCGTTGGTGGGCGCGTACGTGAATGACTGGCCGGCCGCGCCGGAGAATCCGGGGCACGTCCCAACCGCCGTCCACGAATAGGTGGACGCCCCAGTTCCGCCGGAGATCGCGCTGGCACTTACCGTCACCTGCTGCCCGACGTCCACCGAGGTGGCCGTGCTGGGCGCAGTCACGGATACCGAAGGCAACGGGTTTACCGTTAACGTAGCGGCCTCCGATGTGCCCATTCCCTTGTTTGAGTCCGTAACTATTACTGTGTAGGCGAACGATCCCGTGGCCCCCGCGGTCAGCGAGAGGGTGTTGGACACCTGCCCCGCCATCGGGGAAGTCCCGTTGTACCACTGGTACGCGATCCCTCCGGATCCCTCGCTGCCCACTGTCGCGGAGATCTCTATCGCCTGCCCGACGTCCTCGGTCTGCGAGGACGGGGAGACCGACACTGTGGGAAGCGCGCTGACTGTTATCGAAGGAGTTGTCGCCGTTCCCGATCCGCCTATCGAATCTGTCACTGTGACCTCGAACGCGCAGTCAGAGGTCGCGTTGTTGGGCGCGTACGTGAATGACTGGCCGGACGCTCCGGAGAATCCTGGGCACGTCCCAACAGCCGTCCACGAATAGATGGACGCCCCCGTTCCGCCGGAGATCGCGCTGGCGTTCACAGTCACCTGCTGGCCGACATCCACTGCGTTGGCCGAGGTCACGGATACCGAAGGCAACGGGTTGACCGTAATGTTTTCGGTTCCCGTCCCGGTGCCCGAGAGCGAGTCAGTGACCTCTACGCAATACGTCGATGTTGCGTTAGGGGATATGACGAGATAAGTCAGGGCGGTCCCGCTGCACGAGCTTCCAGGGTACCAGGTGTACGAGTATCCTGTGCCCGATCCTCCCGATGCGGTCGCGCTGAGGACCGTGGACTGGCCGCTGTCCATGGTTATCGGGGACGAGGTCACCGTGATCGCGGGGTTGACCTTTATCGTGACCGAGTTGGACGCGGATCCGGACTTGCTGTCCGTTGCGGTTTCCGTTATGGTGTACGTCCCGGAGGCCGGGAATGTGAAGGTGTTGCCATTCCTTATAGCTCCGGAAGGTACTGCGTTATAGGAGTATGAATAAGGCTGCGTGCCTCCCGCCGTTGCGTTGGCGATCGTAACGCTCTGGCCTTCGTCCACTATCGAATTTGTAGAGTTCAGGGATATGGACAGGGCAGGGGGCTGGGCTGGCGGTGGCGTCCCAATTACGGATATGGTGACCGAGGAATAGGTCACCGCATAGTTGAGGTCCGTCACGGCCTCGGTTATCGTGTAATTGCCTCCGGCAGTGAATTGGAAGCTGTTCCCGCTCTCGATGACTGTGTTCGGCGTAGGGAGGTAGTAGTAGCTGTAAGGCGGCAGGCCTCCCCCGCTGACGTTGGTGAAGCTGACAAAGCCGTCCTGAGGGACGGTTAGGACGTTCGCGGTGAGGCTGAGCGTGAGCGTGGGATTCATGGCAACGATGGTGTACGCCGAGCCGGTGAGGGCGTGGTTGTTGGCGTCCGTCGCGGTGGCGGTGATCTTGTCGTTCGCCGATTGGTCCGTAACGTTGCTTTGGAAGTTGACCGTGCAGGAATTGGCTCCGAAGGCGTAGGACGTCCCCCTGGAATTCTTTTGCCAGGTCCAGGCGCAGGTGTATGTCCCGGATCCGCCGGTCACGCTCGCCTGTATCAGGTCGTTCTCGCCCACGTCTATGGCGGTGTGCTGTGGATTCACGGCCACGGCGAGCCCCGAAGCCGAAACGCTCAGGGACATGGAAAGAATCAGCAGCAGGGACAGGGTCAGATATAGAGAGACGTTCCTCACCAAATCACGCATGAGTTTCACATGGATAATATAAAAAGATTCCCTGTCCGGAGGCCCGGACGCCTCCGCGCGGATTGCGCCATTATTGTTTAAATACTATAAAGGACCAATTATCTGTGGTGAGGGGGGAATGTCAAAGGACAAGCTCGTGATATACGCGGCCAATCCCAGCGGCTTCAGCGACGGCAGCAGGGCGTGGCTCAGGGACGTCCTCCTGCCGAAGCTCTCCGACCGGTGCTTCGATGTGATCAACCCGTGGGAGGGCGTGATGGGGATGGATGCGCCACAGATCCGCGAGTCGGCCAGGAAGATGACGCACAAGCAGGCCATGGACGTGGGCGAGTCGAACATGAGGAGCATAGAGCGCTGCGACGTCGTCTTCGCGGTCCTGGACGGATCCGACGTCGACAGCGGCGTCGCCGCCGAGATCGGGTACGCGGCCGCCAAGGGCAAGACGGTGATCGGGGTGAGGACTGACCACAGGCTCGCCTCCGAGGTGCCCGTCTGCACCGTGAATCTGCAGGTCGAGTGGTTCATAGCGCAGTCCGGCGGGCGCATCTGCGACAGCGTCGACGAGGCGGTCGCGCAGCTGCGCGGGCTCTGCGTGTGCAAGGCGGTCTCCGACGCCGCGGCGGGCGCGTTCAAGGTTACGAAGAGGGGAGGGGTAAGGAAGAAGCCCGCGAAGGACAGGGTCAGCTGAGGCGCAGGCTGATCCCCAGCTCCCTTGAGAGGTTCTCCAGGTCCTGCACGGTGTAGAAGAAGGCCATCCACGACCACCCGCCCCACCTGCGCACGCCCTCGGCCTTTATCCTATCTATCGCCTTTCTCTTGTCCCTCGGCTCCCTCCCGAAGAAGAGCTTGCCGAACACGTCTGCCGACCAGACGTCTATCGGGAAGCCCCCGTGCGGGTTTATGATGTCCGCCGAGTAGTCCCCGATTCCGGGCAGTTCCAGCAGCTTCCCCTTGGCTTCCTCCGGGCTGAGCCTCTCGAGCTCCTCCAGGGTCGGGAAGTCCTCCCCGCTCAGCTTTTTGGCGAGCTGGACCATCCGCTTCGCCCTGTAGCCGAGCTTGCACTCCCTGGCGATTCTCGCGGGGGCGAGCCTCGCCACGTCCCTGGGCAGCGGCCAGACATTTATCCTTCTCCCGTCGAACTCGGCCGTTCTGCCGTACTTCGTTATGAAGGCCGCCATCATCTCGTTGCTGCGCTTTAGCGGGGCCATCTGGAGCAGTATCGTGAGCGCGGCGTCCGGGAAGACGTCCACCGACGCGGTGTTGTGCATGCCGTAGAGGTCGTCCACGGCGTGCCTTAGTATGCGGTCCTTCCTCGCGAGCTTGTAGAACCCGCCGAGGTCCTCGTCCGCGCCCAGGTTGTGACCCAGCGACCTCTCCATCTCCCCCATGAGCCCAGGATCGGGTCTCGACTCCGCGAAGACCCTGACCGACACCTTGGGGCGCCTTACCGTCCCCTGCGACGAGAGCCTCAGGCCGACCAGCTCGCCGGCGAGGTGGGTGGCGGTCCACATCGTGCCCTTCTCGTAGACCTCGAAGGGCGTGAAGAGGGACCAGCCCGCCGGCTTGTGCACCGTGAGGTCGAAGTCGTACGGGGCTACCGGCCTCATTTCGTACGCGAACGAGCTTGCGAGCCTGACCATCGGACGCACCTTTCACGTAATAGGAATAACGACAAGGAATAAAAACTTTAGAAGCGAATCGGTATCGTGGTGCAGTGGAGAAGGAAAAGAACGCGCGTACCGAAAGGCTTGAGCCGCTCACGGCGGTCTCGCCGATAGACGGCAGGTACAGGGAGAAGACCGAGGCGCTCGCGCCCTTCGCGAGCGAGATGGCGCTGATAAGGACGAGGATGGAGGTCGAGGCGAAGTACCTGGTCGCCCTGTCGGGGGTCGGGCTGGTGAGGCCGTTCCAGGAGGCGGAGAGGGAGTTTCTGATCAACCTGGGGCCGTCGCTCACGCTCGAGCAGGCCAAGCGCGTCAAGGAGATCGAGAGCACCACGCGCCACGACGTCAAGGCGATGGAGAAGGCGTTCCGGGAGTTCGTCAGCGGGACGAGCATCGAGGACGCGACCGAGATGATACACTTCGGGCTGACGTCCGAGGACGTCAACAACCTGTCCTACAGGCTGATGATGAAGAGGGCGGTGCACGGGGTCTGCATCCCCGCGATGGACGGGGTCGTCGACGGCTTCGCGAAGATGGCGAGGACCTACAGGGCCCTCCCGATGCTCGCCCGCACCCACGGCCAGGCGGCCGTTCCCACGACGCTCGGCAAGGAGCTGGCGAACGTAGCTTTCAGGCTCAACGGGCAGGTCAGGAAGCTCGAGGCGGCGGAGCTCACCGGGAAGCTCAACGGCGCGGTGGGGAACTTCAACGCGCTCAAGTACGCGGCCCCCGAGGTCTCGTGGCCGGACTTCTCGGCGGGATTCGTGAGCGGCCTGGGCCTTCGGCCCAACCCGTTCACCACGCAGATAAACCCCTACGACGACATGATCGAGATGTTCCAGGCCGTGCAGAGGGTCAACAACGTCATCCTCGACGTGGATCAGGACATGTGGAGGTACATAAGCGACGACTGGTTCGCGCAGGAGGCGAAGAAGGGCGAGGTCGGCTCGTCCACGATGCCGCAGAAGGTGAACCCCATCGACTTCGAGAACAGCGAGGGCAACGTGCAGATGTCCAACTTCATGCTCGAGGGGATGGGGCGCAAGCTCGCGGTCTCCAGGCTGCAGCGCGACCTGTCCGACAGCACCGTAATCAGGAACGTCGGGGCGGCGCTCGCCTACGGCCTGATTGGCTACGGGAGCACCGTCGCCGGGCTGGCGAGGGTGAGGCCCAACGCCCAGGTGATGACCGACAGGCTCAACGAGAACTGGGCGATACTATCGGAGGGCGTCCAGACGCTCATGAGGCGCGAGGGTGTGTGCGACCCCTACTCCGCCATGAAGGACATAACCCGCGGCAACAGGTTCGGCAGGGACGACTGGAGGAGGGCGGTGGCGGACCTCGACAAGCTCGGGGACCCTAAGATAACCGAGGGGCTGAAGGCGAGGCTGCTCGAGCTCGGCCCGGATTCGTACATCGGCTACGCCGCGACGCTGACGGACGAGGCCCTGGCAAGGATAGAGTCGTCCCGCCTGCTCCCCAGGAACAGGAGATGAATCCCCTGGAGGCTAGGCCTTCTTCAGGATCCTCCTGAGCTTCGGCTCGTTCTTGGACATCGTGGCCCTGAACTCCAGACCGTACCTCTCGTACGTCTTGTGTATCGGCTCGTTGCCGATGAGCGTGCCTCCTATCCCGAGCTTCTTGTAGACCTCCCTCACGCGCCCCATCGTGGGCGCCTCTATCTCGACGAACTCTGGTATCCCCGGCCACTTGTCTATCGTCACCTGCGCGTCGCCGAGCCTGTAGGCGTCCCTCTCGTTCTCGAAGTAGAGCGGCTTGGTGCCCGAGAGCCTGCCCATGATCCTGAGCGCCTCCTCGAAGTCGCTGACCTCGACCTCGTACTCCTTCATCGACGAGAAGCCGCTCCTGCCCCGCGTCTCCTTAAGCGTTATCGTGGTCTCCTTCCCGTCGGTGCGCACCCTGACCCAGGAGTGCCTCCCGTGCGAGTCGCCCTCTATGAGGAACTCCATCCTCCTGAATTTGTGGACGCCCTCGTGCTTCGCCCTCAGCTCCCTGAGCCTCCTCACGACCTCGTCCCTCCTGACGTCGAGTATCTCTATCTCGCTCTCCCTCCCCATCGGATCACGCTACTTCCTCTGACTGAAAATTAAAAAGATTTCGGGATGCGCCTTCCTCCCCCTTGTAAAAGGGTTATAAGATTATTCGGCGCATTGTCAATCTGGCGATGCGCCGCCTTGGGAGATGCGATGATTTTCGGTGGAAAGGGAAAGGGCAGGGCCGAGGACGTCAGGGCCGGCGAGCTGCAAGCGCTCCTGAACGCGTCGTTCGACAGGAAGCTCGGCCCGTTCAGGCCCAGGGCGGAGGGCATAGGCAGGGAGCTGCGCGCCGCGGGGCAGCGGTTCATCGACGCGTGCGACAAGTTCGCGAAGATCGACCCCGAGCCGTACACCGAGGACCTCTACTCCGTAAACCTCAACTACATAAGGAGCCAGAAGGCGCACTACGCCGAGGCGCTCAGGAGGCTCGGGGAGGACCTCGTCCGCGAGCCAGCGAAGGCCCCGAACGCTTACGAAGAGTTCCTCGCAGTCGCCAGGCACACCGAGGAGGTGACCGCGGAGATGCTCAGGACGAACATGACATTCAAGCTCGCCGTGCACTGCTACCCCAACTACATGAAGGACTTCAAGAAGTCCTTCTCGTCGGTCGAGAGGCTCAGCGCCGCGCTGCGCGACGAGCTCGAGAAGAGGTCTGGCGAGTACGAGGAGTACAAGGTCACGCGCGACAACATCGCCAAGCTCGAGGGCTACGGGGAGAGGCTCGCGGAGGTGCGCTCCGAGGCCAGGGAGGTCGAGGAGGAGATGGCCCACGGGGGGGCGAGCCCGTCGGAGAAGCGCCACCAGGAGCTCCAGGCGGATCTCGCCGCGAAGAGGGCGGAGCTGGGCCGCGTGGAGAGGGAGGCGGCGGGGCTCCGCAACAGGATAGGCGCGCTCACCGCCCCGCTCGACAGGGCCTCGAAGAAGTTCGACCACCTCCACCAGAGCAGGAGGCCGCTCAACGCGTTCATCGGGGACCCCATAGGGAGGATAACCAGCGATCTGCACTACGCGGAGTTCAGGGCGCAGCTGGAGAGACTGATCGAGGCGGTCAGGTCGGGGGCGATAGAGGTGAAGAACAGGGAGGAGGCCGCCGACGCGGCCGCCGCGCTGCTGAGCACCGATCTCAAGCTCATGCTGTCTTCGTACAAGTCGCTTGAGCACGACACATCCATCCTCGAGGGCGAGGTCAGGGCCGCCGAGAGGGCGGTCGGCTCGCTCAAGGAGAGCAGGAGCGCCTCGGAGAGCGCGGCGCATAGGCTCGAGGTGCTGAGGGCAAGGGTCGCCGACCTAGAGGTGGAGAGGGAGGCCGAGAAGAGGGTGGTGGAGGGGCTCTTCGCGGACAACTACAAAAGGCCGATCTCAATAATCCTGTGAGGGCCGCCCCGGCTGGGCGCGGCCCGCGCGCCTTTTCTCAGAACTTCCCGCCCATGAAGTCCGCGTACCCCTGCATGTCGAAGAACCCGTGGCCGCTGAAGGCCATCACGATGTTCTTTGCCTCGCCCTTCCTCTTCGCGTCGAGCGCCCTGTCCATCGCGGCCTTTATCGCGTGCGTCGTCTCCGGCGCTGGGACGATGCCCTCCGCCCTCGCGAAGCGCACCCCCGCCTCGAAGACCGCCCTCTGCTCGTACGACACAGCGGAGACGAGGCCCTTGTCTACGAGCGCGCTGATTATCGGCGCCATCCCGTGGTACCTGAGCCCCCCAGCGTGGGTCGACGCGGGCATGAAGTCGTGCCCGAGCGTGTACATCTTCAGCAGCGGCGTCTGCATAGCGGTGTCCCCGTAGTCGTACCTGTACTCGCCCCTGGTTATCGACGGGCAAGACGCGGGCTCGACGGCCAGCATCTCCGGCCCGCGGCCCCTGAGCCTCTCCTCCACGAACGGGAGGACGAGCCCGCCGAAGTTCGATCCGCCCCCGACGCACCCTATGAGGAGGTCCGGCTCGACGTCCAGCGCCTGCAGCTGAGCCTTCGCCTCCAGCCCGATGACAGTCTGGTGCATCAGCACGGAGTTCAGCACGGACCCCAGCGAGTACGCCGTCCCCTCGTGCGCCAGCGTGTCCTCTATCGCCTCGGATATGGCTATGCCCAGGGCGCCCGTGTTCTTCGGGTCCTTCCTCAGCACCTCCCTGCCGAACTTCGTGGTTTCGCTAGGCGAGGGTATGACGTTCGCGCCGAAGAGCTGCATCATCACCTTGCGGTAGGGCTTCTGCTCGTACGAACCCTTCACCATGTAGACCGTGCACTCCAGCCCGAACCTGCTGCAGGCGAGCGAGAGCGCAGAGCCCCACTGCCCCGCGCCGGTCTCGGTCGCGAGCCTCCCTATCCCCTCCTCCCTGGCGAGGTAGGCCTGCATCAGCGCGGTGTTCGGCTTGTGGCTGCCGGTCGGGGAGACGTCCTCCCTCTTGTAGAATATCCTCACGTCCTCGGGGAGCTTGAGTTCCTTCTCCAGCCGCGCCGCGCGTGCCAGGGGCGTAGCCCTGTACTGCGCCATCGCCTCCCTGACCTCCTCGGGTATCGGTACGTACTTCTCCTTGCTCATCTCCTGCCGCAGAAGCCCCGCCGGGAATATCCTGGGGAGCAGCTTCACGTTGTCTCCCTGCGGCGGCGGGAGGTCCAGCACGCTCTGCACGTTGTAGAACGCCTTCGGCACCTCTATGTCTTGTCTCTCCTTGTTTCTCGTTTCCATCATTTCACCATGTATCAATCGCACATCATGAGCAGCACGGCCTTCCCCGCCTCGGTCAGCCTCGCGGGCTGCGGGTCCGAGGCGCTCCCGCAGGATACGAGCCCGAGGTCGCGCAGCACCCTCGCGTTGAGCTTCAGGGTGGAGAGCGGTATGCGGTGCCTCTCGGACGCTCCGCTGAGGAGCGAGCTTATGCTTCCGCCGTTTCTCGATATCTCCGAAAGGATGAGCAGCTGGTTCCGGTTTATTGCCCTGGCGAGAACCCTGCCTAGGCTGGCCCTGACCTCGTCGCGAGGCCTAACAGCGTCTCCACTTGTCTCCATTGGCAGGACACACCATCACCACAGGACCTTGCGCATGCATGATATATAAAATGAGTGGGCAGGTCGGCATGACCAGCGGATTCTTGCTCAGCGCAGCTCCTTCCTCAGCCTCTCGATCTCCTCCCTGTACTGCTCCTCCCCATCGGGGCCGATTGCCCCCAGCCCGATTGCCCTGAAATTGTCCTCGATGTCCTTCCTGGCCCCGTCGGGCAGGGACTTTATCCATATGGGGAAAATCATGTTCTCCTTCCTGATGTGCTGGGACACGAGCTCGAAATAGTCCTCCGCGTTCTTTGCGATCGCCTGCGCGTCGTTCGCGCGGACCGCTTCCGCGAGCGCCCCCGCGATGGCCCTGCTCCTCTCGTGCTCCCCGAGGAACTCGTAGACCTCCTGCGAGCTCCTCCTGCCGCGCGCCGCGAATATCGGGAAGAGGATCCTCTCCTCCTTGGCGTGGTGGCACTTGTCCGCGAAGCCGTCGAGTATCCCGAGTATAGAGGGCATGAGGTCCTGGGGCAGCGGGCCCCCCTTCTCGAGCCTCCTCGCCGCGTCCCGCAGGAGCACTATGGCCTTGCCTATCGTGATGTGCTCCTCGAGCATGTCCTCCAGCGCGTCCATCCTAACACATGAACTGTTACACATCCTCATTTTATAACTTTTCATACCAGATTCTTACTCATAACGTCAAAACGGGTGTCATTTGCCATGCCATTGAAAGTGTACAACACAGCGTCGCACCAGAAGGAGGAGTTCGTCCCGCTGAACGGCAGGCACGTGGGCATGTACGTCTGCGGCGTAACCCCGTACAATTTCAACCACGTCGGGCATTCGCGGTCTGCGATCGACTTCGACGTGGTCAGGCGCTACCTGGAGTTCAAGGACTACGAAGTCAAGTACCTCCTCAACTTCACCGACGTTGACGACAAGATAATAAACAGGGCCCGGGAGGAGGGAGGCCCCTCGAAGACCAAGGAGATCGCGGAGCGCTACATCAAGGACTACCTCGAAGGCATGGAGTCGCTGGGCAACAAGCACGCCGACATGTATCCCCGGGTGAGCGAGCACATCCCCGAGATAATCGCGCTGGTGGAGAAGCTCATAGCGAACGGCAAGGCGTACGTGGTGGGGGGCGACGTCTACTACGACCTCTCGAAGTTTCCCGACTACGGGAAGCTGTCGAGGATAAACAGGGACCAGATAATCGCGGGCGCGCGCATAGCTGTGGACGAGAAGAAGCGCAACCCGGAGGACTTCGCGCTCTGGAAGGCCGCGAAGCCGGACGAGCCCTCGTGGGAGTCGCCCTGGGGCAGGGGCAGGCCGGGATGGCACATCGAGTGCTCGGCCATGAGCATGAAGTACCTCGGCGAGACGCTCGACATACACGGCGGCGGATCGGACCTGATATTCCCGCACCACGAGAACGAGATCGCGCAGAGCGAGGGCGCCACGGGGAAGCAGTTCGTCAGGTACTGGATGCACAACGCGATGGTGAACGTCAACGGGAACAAGATGAGCAAGTCCCTGGGGAACTTCACGACCACCCGCGACATGCTCAACAAGTACCCCGGGGAGACCATAAGGTTCTTCGTGCTTTCGTCGCACTACCGCTCCCCCGTCGATTTCGACGAGAGGATGCTCGACAGCGCGCAGAAGAGCCTGCAGAAGGTCTACAACTGCATCTCCGAGCTGAGGAGCCCGCTGCTCAAGGCCGCCGAGGGCCAGCCCACGCCGGAGGACGCCGCCGCGCTGGAATCGATCAGGCTTGCGCATGATCAGTTCATCGCGGCCATGGACGACGACTTCAACACGCCGCTCGCGATAGCCTCGATATTCGAGCTGACCAAGGGGGCCAACTTCTACCTCGCGTCGCCGAAGCCGAACAGGGAGATCACTGACAAGTTCCTCGCGGAGCTGCTGGGGCTGGGGAAGATACTGAACCTCTTCCAGGCGAACCAGGACGTCGAGGTGACTCCGGAGATAAGGGCCCTGCTCGAGGAGCGCGAGAGGGCGCGCAGCGAGAAGAACTACGCGCGCAGCGACGAGATCAGGAAGAAGCTGCTCGGCATGGGGATCGTCCTGGAGGACCGCGGCGGCGGGGAGATAAACCTGAAGAGGGCGTGATCCCCGGACGGCCCGCGTCTCCCGCTTGCAATCCATCCCAGAGCGGGCGCCGCAGCGAGGCGTCCCCGCTCAGGCCCTCGCCAGCTTGAAGTGCCTGGCTATCCTCTCGGCCGCCTCCGCCGGGCCTATCCTCGTGTTGTCTATCGCGAGGCTCCCCCTGACGGCGGGCTCCCCTGAGAGGTCGTACGTCCTCAGGAACTCCTTGAGCTTGCCGGGGTCGGTGAACTTCCCGTAGCCCTTCCTGGACTCGCCTGCCACGCGCCGCAGCAGCTCGTCCTTCTCGCAGTAGAGGTAGACGGGGCAGACCCTGCCCTTGTGGGAGTGGATCATGTCGATCATCTCGTACGTCGCGTCCATCTTCGGCCCCTCCACGTACGCGCTCGTGAATATCACGCTCACACCCGCCTTCGCGGCCTCCTCGAGCATGTCCTTGCGGTACCTGACGACGAGCTCGCTGAACTTGGCGGTGCCCTGGTCGAAGATGGTGCTCACGAAGTCCAGCGACGCGTGATTGTGGAAGACCCGGTAGCCGGTCATCCTCGATAGCTCCCTCGCCACAGTGAGCTTGCCCGACGCGGGCGGCCCGTAGATGAAGACGAGGTCCATGGATATCCCACGCATCCTGCCTTTTTATTGGCACCGCCGAGTTTCGTCAATCGGAGAAGCCCCGCCAGGTCAGATGAAGCCCCTGCCGCGGAGCTTCCAGTATGCGAAGGCCAGCCCGACCACTCCCCCGAGGGAGCTCAGGTAGGTGCTGAAATTGAGCAGGATCATGCCCAGGCTGATGAATCCCCCGAGCGCGAACAGGCTCGAGAAGATGAAGACGTAGAGCATCCCCGAGGCGCGGGTGGCGGTCGTCACGTACCCGTAGGAGTAGATGAACAGGACGAGCATCACGAACTGGAAAGCGCCCACGTCGAGCAGGAAGGAATTGAGCTGCGACTGGTACAGCTGGTCGTTGTTCGCCTCCATATTGCTGAGCGTCGTGTTGTAACCCGGGCTCCCCGGATAGAGCACGGTGACCTTGCCCACTCCGGTGGTGTAGGTGATGGGGCCCGTGCTGTTCACGATGGCTAGCCTCGGCGGGACGAGGAAGCTCGAGTACACGAAGTAGAGCATGCAGCACGCGAAGACCAGGAGGGCCAGAGTGGGCCATGATATGGACTTCTGCACCTGGGGCGCCAGCGGGTAGGTCTCGTCCTCCTTCTCGGCGGCCTCCTCCTCGTCCTCCACGCTCTCGGCTCTCAAGGCACCACTCTCCAGTCACTCTGTCTATTTCATGTTTCATTTATATAACTGAGCGGAGCCGCGCGATCATCCGGACGGTATCCTGCGGGGGACGCCCTTGGCAGCGGCCTTCGCGACGCGCCCCTCGCACCTGATGATCTCGGCGACCCCAGGGGTCACCAGCATCTCCCAGCCCCCCGATCCGCGGGCCATCATCTCCCTGATCCTCGTCCCCGAGACGGCGTCCCGCTCGAACATCGGCGGCTCGACCGCCTCGACGCCCCTGCCGCGGAATATGTCCCTCACCCAGGCGTTCCCCGAGACCACGAGGTCGAACGGCCCCTCCTTCTCGGTTATGTGCCTGCACCAGAGCTCGTCGTTGCCGAAGTCGGGGGCCTGCGATATCCTTATCCTCTCCGTGCCGACCCCTGAATCCGCGAGGCCCGCCCTTATCATGGCCGCCCGCGTCGCGGCGTCGAACGGGTTGCGCTCGGTGCCGGACTCCTGCGAGCTCCCCACTACTATCGTCAGCTCGTCGCACATCCCCAGGGCGAAATTGACGACTGCGAGGTGGCCCCTGTGGAAGGGCTGGAACCTCCCCACGATCATCGCCCTCCTGCGCCCGCCCACATCCGCGGCGGGGCGGTCCCTCATTATCCTGAGATGGTGCATGCCTCTCCCGATTCAATAAGGCGCGGATCAGTATATACGGGGTTCGCATAACTGACATATGCTTGAGATATGCGCCGAGGCGCATCGTAGGTCCCGCGCGCGGCCAGGGGAAAACCAGTGACGGGTCCTTTCGTGGTGCGCTTTCAGGTTCGTGGCCCTTGGGCGGTCTTGGGGTTCATCCTCTTGGACAGGTAATCCGCGAGCTCGTCCGCCTTTATCCTCTCCTGCGTCTTGCCGTCCCTCTCCCTCACCGTGACGGTCCCGAAGTTCTCGGAGCCCTCCGTCACCGTGTCGAAGTCTACGGTTATGCAGAACGGCGTGCCCAGCTCGTCCATCCTCGCGTACCTCCTGCCTATCGAGCCGGAGTCGTCGACGAAGACCCTGAGACTCTGCCGCAGGCCCTCGGCTATATCGTCCGCCTTCCTGCCGATCTTCTCGTCCTTCTGCAACGGGAATATCGCGGCGCTGAAAGGCGCCATCCACGGCTTGAGCGCGAGTATCTTCCTCTCCCCGTCCACCTTGTAGAACACGTCCACGAGCATCCACACGTTCCTGTCAACGCCGAAGCTGAGCTCGAGCACGTTGGGCATGACCTTCTTGCCGTTTATGGTGACCGAGAGGTCGGTGCTTGCGCCCTTGCTGTGCGAGGTCAGGTCGTAGTCTCCTCTATAGTGCAGGCCGCCCACCTCCTTGTAGCCTCCCCAGCTCTCGACGTCGGCCTCTATGTCCATGTGGAGCTTGTTGTAGAACGCCTTCTCGTCGCCCCCCTTCTCGAGGAACCTGAGCTTCCCCTCAGGGAGCCCGATGATTTTCTGGTAGAAGAGCTTTATCAGCGCCATGTGGTACGCGTAGAACTCGGGGATCTCGTAATTCTTCACCAGCTCCTCCGCCGTCACCGTCACTGTCTCCTTAGTCTTGTACGGGACGACTGTCATGCTCGTCCCCTTCAGACTGTCGAAGTCGACCTTGAATTCGTCAGGGTCGAAGAATATCTGCAGCTCCGCCTGGGTGAACTCCCTCATCCTGTAGAGCCCCTGCCTCGGGGAGATCTCGTTACGGTACGCCTTGCCGATGATTGCGAGGCCCATCGGAAGGGTCTTTCGCAGGAGGTTGAACTCCCTGGCGAAGTTGATGTATGCAGACTGCGCGGTCTCCGGCCGCAGGTAGCCCTTCTCCGCCTTCTCGGGGCCCATGTGCACGTCCAGCATCATGTTGAATGCCTTGGACGGGTGCAGCCTCCCTTCGCATCTCGGGCAGACGACCCTGTTCGCGAGTATCACAGAATCGATTTCCGCCGGGTCGGCGCCCTCGGAAACGGGTATCTTAAGGTCGGCGAGCATGACGTCCGCCCTGAAGTAGGAGTGGCACTTCGAGCACCCGACGAGGATGTCGTTGAACCTCGCGGCGTGCCCCGACGCGATCAGCGGCCTCTCGGGAAGTATGTTGGAGCCCTCTATCAGGTAGTAGTCAGGGCAGGACTCGACGAAGTATGCGAGCCACGCCTGCTCGAAGCGCCTCTTGAGCAGCGCCCCCATGTGGCCGAAGTCGTAGATGCCCGCGAACCCGCCGTATATCTCCGCGCTCGGCCAGAAGAAGCCCTTGCTCTTCGTGAATGCAAGCAGATCGTCCATGTTCATGATACCAAACCCACTATCGGAACTCTGTTTGAGTATAGGGATTCATCAATTTAAATAACTGAACGCCCGCCCGGAAGTCATCCGAAGAATATCGGCCTCTTCGACACGAGCATCGGCAGGGACAGGCTTGCCCTCGGCATTCCTTCCGTCTTGCCAAGCACCGTCTGGGCCAGGTCCTCCAGCTTGACCTTCTCCTGCTTCTTGTCCTCCCTTGTCCTGACCATCAGCAGGCCCGACTGGATTTCCCTCTCGCCTATCACGCAGATGTACGGCACCCACTCCTGCTCGGCTTCCCTTATCTTCTTGTCCATCGTGGCCTCGCCGTCGTCAACGTCCGCGCGTACGCCCCTCTGTTTCATGCCCTCCGCGAACTCCACGCACTTCTCCACGTACTTGTCGGACACCGGCACGAACCTCACCTGCGTGGGCGCCAGCCAGAGCGGCAGCTTCGGGGTCTCACCCCTAGCCTGCCTTATCGCGGCCAGCTCCAGCAGGGCGTAGATGACCCTCTCCACCGCGCCGCTGGGCGAGCAGTGGAGTATCGTCGCGCTCTCCTTCCTGCCCTGGGAGTCGACGTAGGTTATGCCGTACCTCTTGCTGTTCTCGTGGTCGATCTGCACGGTCGAGAGGGCGGTGGCCTTGTCCATCGAATCGACTATGTTGAATTCGAACTTCGGGTCGAAGTAGGCGTACCTGAAGTTCCACATCTCTATCAGCGCGGGCTTCTTGAGCCTGTTCTTGACGAGGTCGGCCACGAACTCCCTGTTCTTCGACCAGAACTCCTCGGTCATCCTTATCGCGGCCTCGTACTCCGACTCGCCTATCCCAACCGCCGCGAGCATCTGCTGGCAGAATACGAACTGCTTGCCGAACTCGTCCTTGGCCTGGTCAACCCCGTTGCACACGGTGTGCATGTCGGGCATGGTGAACGCGCGCAGCCTCTTGAGCCCCACGACCTCCCCGCTCTTCTCCCTCCTGAAGCTGTACCTGGTGAGCTCGTACATCTTCAGCGGAAGCTGCTTGTACGACATCGTCGCGTCGTGCATCATCAGGAACTGGCCGAAGCACGCCGAGAACCTGAGGAACAGGTCCTTGTCATCCGAGCGCACCACGTAGTGCCTCGCGGGGAACCTGGCCAGATAGTCCTTGAGCGCGGGGTGCCCGTAGTCGTACATTATTGGCGTCTCGACCTCCACCGCCCCGTATCCGACGGTTCTCTCGGTCACGTAGCTCTCGATCAGGCCCTTGATCAGCCTCCCGTTCGGGTAATACCTCATGTTTCCCGAGTCGGACCCCGGTTCGTAGTCCACCAGCTGAAGCCTTCGCATCAGCCTGATGTGCTCGGGCACCTGCTCGTAGGCCCTGGTCTTCCTGATCTCGTAGTCCGCGAATCTCTTCAGGTTCGAGCCCTCAGGGAACGCGAAATCATCGACCGGGGTCAGCTTCCCATCTGTGTCCAGTATGTACCATGTGGACACGACCTTGCTTTCCTCAACCATCGCCTTCGACTCGCTCTCAACGTCACTAGCTCCTTCTTTGAGTTCGGCCATCGCGTCCACCAAACAGTATCTTTCCCCGCATTAGCTTATTATTACATCTCTCCGGATTCCCGCGAACGCCGACCTGCCCCGCCGGGAATTTCGATCATGTTGGCGCCTTTAAATAAATGCGCGTCGGAATAGGTTCGGTGTGCCAGATGGCCTTGGTTCTCGATCCCGTGACCCTGCTGAACCTGATTTTCGACCTGATAATACTGTGCCTCGGAGTCTTCGCATACGTGAAGATCAAGGGCACCGCGGGGCTGGTGATCGGAATAGGCTTCGCCTTCTTCGCGATCTCATACGTCATCACGATCCTGGGATACGGGAGCCTGACCACCGTGCTGGTGCCCCTCAGGGTGATCGGCTACCTGTCCGTCATAGGCGGCCTTTACCTCTACCTGAAGAAACGCTAGGCGGCGTTTTCCAGGTATCTCTCGGCCTGGCGGTTGTAATTCTGTCAACCGCCATTCCCCGAAACCCTTAAATAATTAAAAAACACATATGTCTTATGGGTATCAAAGCTGTGCTCGAAAGTGCCTCCAGGGACGGACTGGCGCTGACATTCGACGACGTCAGGCTGAAGACCGGCTACGCGGAGGTGATGCCCGACGACGTGAGCACGGAATCTCGTTTTTCAAGGAACGTCGGCCTGAAGATACCTATAGTCAGCGCCGCGATGGACACGGTCACCGAGAGCAAGATGGCGATAGGCATCGCGAAGCTCGGTGGCCTGGGCGTGATACACAAGAACATGACCATAGAGGAGCAGGCGGTGCAGGTCGCCAAGGTGAAGCACCACCTCAACGGCAGGATAGACAAGCCGATCACCGTCTCCGACGGACAGTCAATCTCAGAGATCCTCGCGATGGTAGAGGAGAAGGGCTACTCGTTCCGCAGCTTTCCCGTCATGGATGCGGAGGGCAGGATGGTCGGGCTGCTGACCGGCAACGACTTCGACTTCTGCAGCGACGCCGCGCTCCTCGCCAGGGACCTGATGACGAAGGAGTTCGTGCACGGCGATTCCAGGACCGACCTCAAGCAGTCCTACGACCTGATGAGGACGAGGAAGAAGAAGGTTCTGCCGCTCCTCGACGAGCAGAGCAGGCTCACGGGCCTCTACATATTCTCGGACGTTAAGAGGATACTGACCGGGAGGGCCAACACGTTCAACACCGACTCTAAGGAAAGGCTGAGGGTCGCCGCGGCGATAGGCGCGGGGCCCGAGGCGCTAAGGAGGGCGGACAGGCTGATAAGGGAGGACGTGGACGTCATAGTCATCGACACCGCCCACGGCGACTCGAGGCCGGTCGTGGAGACACTGGCTGCCCTGAAGAGGGAGTCGCCACACGTCGACGTCGTGGTCGGCAACGTCTCCGTCGGGGAGAGCGTCGAGAGGCTCGCCAGCGCGGGCGCGGACGGAATCAAAGTCGGGCAGGGGCCGGGGAGCATCTGCACCACCAGGATAATCGCGGGAATAGGGAGGCCCCAGGTCTCCGCCATCTACGAGAGCGCGAAGGTGGCCGACAGGTACGGCGTCCCGATATGTGCTGACGGCGGCATAAGCAGCTCAGGCGACATCACGATCGCCATCGGGGCGGGCGCGAGCTCCGTGATGCTGGGCAACCTGCTCGCGGGCGTCGACGAGGCGCCGGGCGAGATCATGTTCATGCAGGGCAAGCCGTGCAAGTCCTACCGCGGCATGGGCTCCCTCGGGGCCATGGCATCGAACAAGGAATCGCGCGAGAGGTACAACCAGCGGGACCCGAGGAAGGACTGCCTGGTGCCGGAGGGCGTCGAGGGCGTCGTCCCGTACAAGGGCACGGTGAATGAGGTCATGATCCAGTACGTCGGGGGCCTTAGGAGGGGAATGGGCTACGTCGGGGCGGCGAGCATAGAGGAGCTCAGGGCGAAGGGAGACTTCGACAGGATAACCAACTCTGGCATGATGGAGTCCCACCCCCATGACATAACGATAACCAAAGACTCCCCGAACTACAGGGAGCGCAACCGCGAGATCTGACGCCCAGGCAGCGTTCCCTCTCCGGATTCGTTATGGTCCCGCAGCGTGCGGGGACTGGAAGCCTAGTATGTCCTGCCCAGGAGCGTGAGCTTCCTCGTGTCCTTGCCGCAGACTATGCACTTTCCGTCCGCCTCCTCGTCGGTCAGCGTGCCTATCGCCTCGACGCTCGGCGCTATCGCGGCGATCTTGTCGAAGCACTCCTTGGACTCGCACCAGTTGGCCTTGACTACGCCGTTAGCGGTTATCCAATCAGACGCCTCCTTGACGGTGGTCAGGTGTTTGATTTTCCTGGAGTAAAGCGCCTTCGCCCTCTCCATCATCGCGCGGGGTATCTCCGATTCGAGCAGCTTCTTCACCGTCTCCGCGACGTCGTCGTTGGCGACCGCGGCCTTCTCGCCCGTGTCGCGCCTAGAGATTGTGCACTTTCCGTTCTCGACCTCCCTCATGCCTAGCTCTATCCTTATAGGGACCCCCTTGAGCTCCCAGATGTTGAACTTCTCTCCCGGCGTCTTGTCGGAGTCGTCAAGGCGCACCGTGACGCCCGCGTCGGTCAGCTTCTGGGACAGCGCGTTCGCCGCCGCGACCACCGCGTCCCTGGTGTCCGCTCTGGCTATCGGGATTATTACGACGGATATTGGGGCGAGCTCCGGAGGGATCACGAGCCCCTTCTCGTCGCCGTGGACCGCTATGACAGCGGATATGAACCTGGCCCCGTTGCCCGTGCAGACCTGCCAGACGTACTCCTTGTTTCCCTCCCCGTCCACGTAGGTCAAGTCGAACTTCTTTGCGTAAGCCTGCCCGAGGTTGTTGACGGAGCCGTTCTCCAGCAGCCTGCCGTCCGGCATTATCGAGTAGAACTCGAAGGCCGAGTCGGACCCGGCGAAGACCTCGTACGGCGGCTTGGAGACGCAGATCGCGGGTATGTTGAGCAGGTCCTTCCAGACGAAGTCGTAGAACGACTTGTGCAGCATGGCCTCCCTCACCGCCTCGTCCCTGGTCCTGTGCGCGGTGTGTATCTCGTGCCAGTAGCAGATCTCCCTGTCCCTTATGAGCGTGTGCGTGGTCTTGCCCTCGTTCCTGTACGAGGAGACCGTCTCGTAGATCCTTATCGGGAGCATGCCCCTCTTGATCCAGAGCCTGAAGATTGGGTACATGGCCGGCTCGCCGGTCGGCCTGAGTATGAGCGCCTTCTCGTCGGTGTAGAACGCCTCCTCCTGGAAGCTGGTGAACCACTTGTCGTTCTGCAGCGCGTACTCCACGGGCACGAAGAGCGGGAACGCAACCTCCTCTATCCCGTTGGCCTGGAACAGCGCGTCCAGCCTCCTGATGAGCCTCCTCATCAGGCTCAGGCCGTAGGGCATCCAGACGTAGGTCCCCTTCACGGGGTAGCTCCTGTCGACTATCCCCGCGAGGTCGAGGAGCGAGTTGTAGTACTTTATGAAGTCCTCCCTGTCGGGAAGCCTCTCGGCCTTCTTCATGTTCTGCTTCTCGCCGCTCACGTCAACCATCAACAACAATTAGCCACATAAGGCTTAAAGAACTGATGGAGGGGGCGCCGTTTCAGGAGAGGGTTCGGCGCGAGCAAAGCGCCGGCAACCACCAAAAGCCGCTACTTGAATATGTCCGAGCCCTTGCGGTGGTCCATCTCGTCGTCCATGAACGGGCTGACCTCGATTCCGTTGCCCCGCAGGACGGTCCTGACGTCGCGCATCTTGCGCCAATGCTCCTTGCCGTTGGTCGCCACGGCGCACCTTTCCCTGCCGTTGAGGAAGATCCCCCCTATGCGCTCCGGCTCGCTGGAATGGCTTCCCGCCGCGATGCGCCACAGCTCCCCGAGGAGCGATTGCTCCTGCAGTATGTTGATCTTCCTGTCGTTTTCCTTGACCGCCACGTACCCCCTGTCCCTCAGGCAGCCGAGTATCTGCTGCATCCTGGCATCGTCTGCGCGCTGGTCCAGCAGCTGGTTCATTGCCGTTTCCACCGCCTTCGTGTCCAGTACCTTCGACCCAGTCCCCTGAGGCGCCTGTTTTGCAAATGCTCCCGACATTTTATCAAGTAGCTGTTGCCCGGTTCCTTTAATTAATATTGGCGTTAAATCCGTCCCGTGTAAAGGACGTTTTGCCCGCGGGTTCTTCAGTGCGCGTCTACTGTTCAGCCCACCGCTCTTTTCACGAGCGCGGCGACCCTTGCCTCCTCTGCGGCGGTCAGCTTCCTCAGCGCGAAGGAGGTCGGCCACATGTTGCCATCGTCTAGGCGCGCATTGTCGCTGAAGCCCAGCGTCGCGTACCGCGTCTTGAATTTTTGGGAGTTTTGGAAGAAGCAGACTATCTTGCCGTCCTTCGCGTACGCGGGCATCCCGTACCAGAGCCTAGGCGCGAGGGCTGGCGCGGCGGCCTTTATGATTGCGTGGAGCCGCTTGCCCATTGAGCGATCGGGCTCCGGCATCTCGGCGATCTTCGCGAGCACTGCGCTTTCATCATCCGCTTTTTCCGCGCCCGCCTTAAGCTCTTGGGCGCGCTCCTTCATCGCGGCCCGTTCATCTTCCGTGAATCCTGCGGCATTCCCGGTTGCCTTTTTCGCGCCGTCCATGCCCATACTGCAAAGCAACTGCTAAAAAAGCTTTTTACTTTGAGAAGCGGGCCCGAACCAGAATATTACAAAACGTCCATGACCCTGAGAGTCTAACTGAAGGATTGTAATAAGACCTCTTCGGGAATCTCGGCATCGGCCCTCCATAAACATAAATAATCTAGGCTAAACAGTTTAATGGGTTCGGTCAAGTGAACGTAAAAATAAGAATTGCAAGGAAAGGAGACGCCAAGGGCGTCGTCGCATGTTGGAACGACGCGCTGAATAAAGGTCACTTGAAATACACCGGAACCAATACGCGCAGGGGGAAGGCGGACATAAAGAGGTTCGAAGACAGTTATACCAAAACGAATAGCTTCACCTTCGTCGCAATAACTGACAAAGGCGAGATCGTCGGGGTTTCTTCCTTAAGCTGCAATACTCGCGGAAGGACAAGGCACAGAGGAGGGTTGGGCTGGACGGTCCACCCAGCCTATAGCAGAAGGGGCATAGGCACAAAACTAGTAAGGGCAGTATTGAGGGAGGCAAAGCGAAGAAAATTCAAGAAGGTGGAAGCCGAAGTCGCAACGGAGAATGCCGCAAGCGTGCAGTTGGCCAAGAAGTTGAGGTTCAAAATCGAAGGCAGGAAAAAAGCGGGCCTTTTACTCGACAACGGAAGATATGCGGACACGTATCTCTTTGGCAAAATTCTGAAGCCCTGAGAGGGAATTGAACCCCCGACCTCCTGTTTACAAGACAGGCGCTCTACCACTGAGCTACCAGGGCGCGTTCTGGCGTTCTTATCTTATCGTTGAAACTTTTATAAGGTATTTGTGCTCCGGGACTTCCTCCTTCTCTGGAAACGACGGAATCAGTTAAAAACAGAATTCAGCACGGAGATGATCTCCTCGACCACCTCGTCAGGCGCCTTTCCCTTCGTCTCTATCGCGTTCCCGTAGTCGAACGCGGAGACGAGCCTGTGCACCGCCTCTACGCCCTCCCTGCCAAGCGGCTTCTCTCTGGATTCGTCCCTCCTTGCGCACTCCTCGAGGTCCGCCTTGAGCGTGAAGACCTCGTGCGGGAAGTTGAGGCTGCCGATCGTGTCCTCTATCTGCTCCCTGTGGTAGAAGTTGCCGTCGAAGACGACGTTCCTCCCGTCCTCGAGCTCCTTCCTCGCCTTCGGGATTATGATCCCCTCCGCCTTCAGGAACCTCTGCCGCGGTATCCACTTCTCCCCCTCGACGTAGTCGAGGCCCGCCTCCTCGAGGACCTTGTCCAGGTGGACCGCAGTGGCGCCGATCCTGGCGGCAAGCAGCCTGCTTATCGTCGACTTGCCCGCTCCGGCGGGCCCCCGTATTATCACGTAGTAGCTCATGCAGGTTCCTTCCGTATCCTTTTTTACAATGCGCAGCCCCGAGAGGGAATTGAACCCCCGACCTACTGCTTACGAGACAGTCGCTCTACCACTGAGCTACCGGGGCGCATGGATAGCTATAAGGATAGCTATAAATAAATATGATAGTAAGCATAAATAAATATTCCCGATGGGTTTAGATGGGCGACAGCGACACACCGCAGTCTAGTGTTATCAACGCAGGAGACGGAACGATGCCAGGGAGCCAGAACCCCCCGCCGGCCCCGGAGCCTGCGCCGACGGCTGCGCCCTCCCCGCAGCCCGCGCCCGAGCCCCAGGAGCAGCCCGAGCTCATGTTGCCGCCGGGAAGGCCGGGGGGCGGACTGCCGAACCTGAAGCTGCCCCTCATCATCGCCGTGGCCGCGGTAGTGGTGATCGCGGCGATATTCGGGGCGCTGTCCCTGTTCCACTCGTCAACGACAACCGTGACGACGACATCCCCGACCACGATCGTGAGTTCGACGGTCCCGACGTCCACAACGACCGCCAAGGTCGCCGTCGGGAACATAGACAACTGCACGACGATAACCAAGCCCGGGACGTACTTCCTGGCCCACAGCATAAACATGAGCGCCACCCAGGGCCCGTGCATAGACGTCAAGTCAAGCAACGTGCGCCTCCTTGGCAACGGAAACAGCGTCACCGGGAGCGGCCCCTACTCGGGCGTCCCGCCTTACTCCTACGGCATCTACCTCGACAGCGTGTCGAACGTGACCGTGACCGGGTTCAGGGTCCTGAGGTTCTCCTACGACATCTACTTCAACGGCACGAAGGGCTCGACAGCCTCGGGCGACAACTTCACGAAGCCCACCATAGCGGGCGTCGACCTCCACGAGTCGGCGGGCAACAACGTCACCAACAACTACGTTTCCCAGTCGGACAGCTCGCAGGGGGGCATCTACCTGGAGGCGGGCAGCAACAACAACCTCATATCGAACGACACGGTGTCCGACAACGCGTACCGCGGGATAACCGTCAACTCCACCGGCAACCAGTTCTCCAGGATCAACATGCTCAGGAACCCGGTCGACATCGCGTGCGGCGCCGGCTCCGTGCTCAGGCGCAGCAACGCCTTCTCCAACTCCTCCTGCTCGACGAACCAGGAATGCGAGTTCGCCTCGTGCACGGGAAACATCGCCTACAACATCTCCAGCGTGGTGCTGTCCCCGGGCAACGTGACCTCCTGCGGGCAGATATTCTACCCCGGCAACTACAGGCTAGCCGCTGACCTCAACGTCTCCGAGTTCCTCAACACCTCGCGCCCGGCCGAGAAGCAGGAGACCTGCATAAGGATATCCTCCCCCAACGTGAACTTCACCTGCGCGGGGCGCTCGATAACCCACGCGGGGATCGGCATCTCAGTAGCTCCGACGTACAGCACCAACGCCTCCGACTGCGTCCTCGGGAACGACACCTACGGGATATACGCCAAGGGCACGTTCGGCTCCTACCTGAGCAACATGACGATCAGAGGGTCCTACTACGGAATATACCTCCAGAACGTCACCAGCGGGTCCGTCACAAACGTAAACCTTCGGAACGGCACCTACGGAACATACCTCGACCTCGTCAACGGCGTCACGTTCGTCGGGATCAATGCCCACGACAACGAGTACGGGATGTACGCCTCGAGCGGAGGCAGCGACGTCTTCCGCAACGGCGCCCTGACGAACAACTCCAAGACAGACCTCTTCTGCACCCCGAGCACGTACAACTCGTCGGACAACCTGCTTCAGAACGTGGCGTGCGGAGTGACCGACTGCAACTGGGCCCCCACCTGCACAGAGCACGTCCTTCCCCAGCTCGTCTCTTACCCCCTCAGCGCATGCAAGCAGATAACCGTTCCGGGCAACTACACCATAACGCAGAACATCCTCGCCCCCAAGGGCACCTGCTTCAACATCACCGTGAGCAACGTGAACTTCAACTGCGGCGGCTACTCCATAATAGGCAAATCGTCGGGCAACGCGTTCTCGTTCAACGACAAGACGGGCATCTCGATAGCCAGCTGCAACCTGAACCAGTTCTCGACCGGCATCAACGCCTCCAACACCAGGAACGTCAACTTCGACTCGGTGTCCATGAGCAACGTCACCCAGGGCGTCTACGTGTACAACGCGATAAACGTGAACGTCGCCAACGTGACGGTCAAGGCCTACTACTCCTCGGCCTTCGACTTCCAGAGCGTCAACGGCAGCACGGTCACCGGAGACTCCGCGCTCGGCGGGCTCGGCAGCGCCAGCGGCTTCCTGTTCGGCAACGACACGCACGACGCGATCACTTTCGACACCTCCGGGCCGAACCCCACGTACGGCTTCGGGCTCGTCAACTTCGCCGGGGACGCGTTCTACAACAATACGGCCTCGGGGGACATGAAGCTTGACTACTACTGCTCCCCGTCCTCCTCGGGCTTCTACACCAACCCGCTGGGAGTCAACAACGGCCTCACGAAGAACACTTGCAGGTGGCTCATAGCGGTGCCTCCGGTCAGCCAGAATCCCGTCTGCCAGGCGTTCTCCTCTGCGGCCGACGTGGTCCTGACAAGCGACCTGATCTACCCGTACGGCAACACCTGCTACAGCGCGTACCACTCGACGTCAGGCACAACCGGTAACGGCACGACGATCAACTGCAACGGCCACACAGTTCTGGCCACCCACGGCGGCACCTTCGTCAGCGTTTTCAACGCCAGCGGCGTGACGCTCGAGAACTGCCTGCTGTACAACTTCACGACCGCCTTCTCCGTCGGCGGAATCTCGGCCAGGATCGTGAACAACACCTTCCTGAGCGACACCAGCGGGGTTCTCGTGTACAACGCGAGCTTCGACAAGGTCTCGGGGAACAGGTTCCAGAACGACACCTACGGGATACTGTACAGCAACGCGAGCTACGGATCGGTCCTCAACAACATCCTCTACAGGACGGTCAACGCGATCGGCGTCTACGGCGGGTCGGGTACGTCGCTGCAGAACAACACCGCCACCAACGGGACGGTCGGGATGTACCTCTCCGGATCAGCCTCGATATCGATAACGAAGAACCTCATGCAGAACATGACGGGCCACGGCATCTCGTGCTACGGGATCGCCGCGACAAACGACGTCGCCAACCGGGACTTCGGCGGCAACTCCTGCTCGGGCAACTTCAACTGCACCTGGGTGACGTCGCCGCTGTGCAAGGCGTCCTAGCGAGGATGAGGGCGGCGGGGCCCGCCGCGGCCTTTCCGGGGACTATTTTATCAGGAACTTGAGCTTGTTGAAGCCCTCCGAGACCATGACGTAGCTTCCGCTTATCGTGAGTATCGCGAGCGCCGGGTTCAGCGAAGCGAGTATCGACGTGGCTATTCCCGCCGAGACCAGGGTCTTGGTTATCGGGGCGCCCAGTATCTCGGCGACCTTCTGCCTGGTCGAGACGTTGAGCCTCGTCTCCCCGTCTATGTCGGCTATGCAGACTCCGGCCGTGAACGCCCTCACGTGGTGGTCCTCCTCGCTGGCGAGGATGCAGACCGCCCCCTTGACCTTCTTGGACGTGCCCATCGCGAAGGCGTGCCTCTTCCCGTGGCCTATCACCTTCTCCGCGTTGACGAGCGTCGCCCCGTAGTGTATCAGCTCGCCCTTGTGGTTGATTATCGTGGCGCCGTCGACCGCCGCGAGCTGGCGTATGAGCTGCTTGTCCTTGTCCTCGAATACGGAGAGCCTCCTGTTGTTCTTCCTGAATATGTCGGCGTTGAAGTCCTTGTAGTACCTGAAAGCGGGTTTCTCCGACTCGACCACGAAGAGGCATCCCTCCTTCTGGTCGTGAGACAGGTTCAAGCATGCGTCGATGACCTTGTCCACATGCATTCTGATCGCCGATACTACTTGTCCAGTATATTTTATATAGGGTTTGTCCTGCGATTATCAATTCCACTACTCGAATTTTCCGTTCCGGTCGCGTTTAGGGATCCCCGCGCGCGACGTCATCCGCGCCCAGCAACGCATTTATATAGGAAAAACGCGAGTGTATGATCGTATGGCGAGGATACTTCTCAAGGACGTCGTCCGCGCGGCGAGCGAGGCCGTGGATCCCGAGGTGGGCATAAACGTGGTCGACCTCGGGCTCATCTACGGGATAAGGGTCGACCGCGGAGGCAACGTCCGCGTCCAGATGACTATGACCAGCCCCATGTGCCCGATGGCGAGCGCGATACTCGCGGACGTCCAGCTCAGGATAGCGCACCTCAAGGGGGTGGGCAAGGTGGACCTGGAGCTCGTCTGGGAGCCCCTGTGGAGTCCCGAGATGATGAGCGAGGAGACGAGGGCGAGCCTCGGGGTCTAGCCTACCTGTTCCTGAGCCTGGCGGCGTCGGCGTTCCTCTCCACGCTGACGACCTTTGCCCTCTCGACTACGCCGAACTCTTCCTGGGAGAGCCTCGGCTTCAGGGCCGCCATGATGGCGTCCTTCCTCCTCTTCGCGTCGTCCGTGTCCTTCCTGTCCTTCGAGGGCGCTACGAAGAAAAGCTCCCTGATTCCCACGACCTGGATCCCTAGCTTAACGTCCCTGACCATCTCGTCGTCGAAGCTCGCCTGCACGACGTAGCACCTGTCGCGCTCCTTATCCGCCGCCTTGAACGCGCTCCCGTACTCGCCCGCCCCGCAGGGCTTCATGGCTAGCATGGCGTTCTCCCCGTGGTGCGCGCCCGCGTGAAGCTCCACGAGCTCAGAGGTGACGTCGGTGCCCTTGAACAGGTCCTCCGCGTGCCTGCACTGCAGGTCGTAGTTGATCCTCTCGGCGTCGGCGTTGTCCTTGATGTTCCCCTTTCCGTACTGGGCCTTGAACTGGCCGACAAGCGCCGCGAACGTCTCGTCGTCCATGCGGGGGTCGTTGTCCTTCAGCTTCAGCACGACCGCCTTCATCGCCCCGCAGTCCGTGTGCGGCACTATGCAGATCTCGGTGACGTCGTTCTCCTCCACGAGCTTCTGCATCGTCCTCCTCAGGCCCTCCACGTCGGCGCCCGCGTTCCTCACGATCACGGTCTCAGCATTCCCGTACTCCCTCTCGAGTATCTCGTTCATCCTGCGATCCATGCAGGCCAACACTATTCGCATGAGCTCAAACCCCCTCCGACGGCCCTAGCCGAACATGGCCGTCTCGTCGGCCCTCGCGTACTCCTTTATCTCGCCCGCTCCGAACCATATCTCGATCTCCCTCTTGGCCGTCTCCGGGCTGTCCGAGGTGTGTATCAGGTTGCGGACCGGCCTCTTCTTCTCGTCAGCGTAGGGGTACGAGTCCGTGGCGTACATGCCCCTTATGGTGGAGGGGTCGGCCCTCGCCGGGGCGGTGCTGCCCACTATCTTGCGCACGTTGGCTATCGCCTCGTTGCCCTCTATGACCATCGCGACCACGGGCCCAGAGGTTATGTAGTCCATCAGGTAGCCCCTCACCTTGTGGCCGATCTGGGTAGGCGTCTCGGTGACCTTTATGCCCTTTGACTCGTAGGTGGCTATCGACTTCTTGCCGACGTCCTCGAGCCATGCGGCGTCGTCGACGTAGTGCCTGCCCGCCTGGTCCCTGTTGGCCATGACCATCTTGATCGCGACGACCTTCATCCCCGCGTCCTCGAACCTGCTTATTATCTTCCCTATGAGCGCCCTCTGCACGCCGTCCGGCTTTATCAAAGCGAATGTTTTTTCCATGCGGATTCCCTTTTCCAGCCAAGGCTGGCCAGTCCATTACATATTCCTCATCCTTGTTTTAAATAGCTTATCTTGACGGGGCCCCGGGCCCCGCCCTGAGCTATTAAATATTTGTAAGGTGACTTAATCTCAGGTGTTGCCGTGCATTTTTCAGAATATCAGGACAAGGCGAGGAAGACCGCTGTCTATCCCAAGGAGTACGCGATCTACTACCCCGCCCTGGGCCTCTCCGCGGAGGTCGGCGAGATCAACAACAAGATAAAGAAGAGGATGCGCGACAACAAGGAGGTCGACCGCGACGACGCGCTCCACGAGCTGGGCGACGTCCTCTGGTACGTGAGCCAGCTGGCCACCGACCTCGGGATCCCCCTGGAGGAGATAGCGTCCGCGAACATAGAGAAGCTCTCGAGCAGGATGGAGCGCGGGAAGATAGGGGGCAGCGGGGACACGAGATAAGTGTTTGCTATGATAAGGCAGCCGATAATCTGCGTAATGGGCCACGTCGACCACGGCAAGACCAGCCTGCTCGACAGGATCCGGAGCTCCACGATGGCGAGCAAGGAGGCGGGGGCGATAACCCAGCACATCGGCGCCAGCGAGGTCCCGATAGACATCATAGAGAAGATATCGGGCGCCGTGCTCAAGAAGTTCAAGACGCAGATATCCATCCCGGGCCTCCTGTTCATAGACACGCCCGGCCACGAGGTCTTCACCAACCTGCGCAGGCGCGGGGGCGCCGTCGCGGACCTCGCGATACTCGTCGTGGACGTCACAAAGAGCTTCGAGCCGCAGACCTACGAGGCCATAGAGATACTCAAGGAGTACAAGACCCCGTTCGTGATAGCCGCGAACAAGATAGACACGATGACCGGCTGGAGGGTCCAGGACACCAACAGCTTCTCCGAGACCATCGCGAAGCAGACGAAGGACGTAGCCGACATGCTCGACGCCAAGATATACGAGCTCGTCGGGAAGCTGAGCGAGCTGGGATTCGCGAGCGAGAGGTTCGACCGCGTCACCGACTTCCGCAAGGAGGTCGTGATACTCCCTGTCAGCGCGAAGACCGGCGAGGGCGTGGCGGAGCTGCTCGTCTTCACCGCGGGCATCGCGCAGAAGTTCCTGGAGATGAGGCTCCAGATAGAGGTCAACGGCCCCGCCAAGGGCAGCATACTCGAGAAGAAGGAGGAGAAGGGCCTGGGCACCACGATAGACGTCATGCTCTACAGCGGGACGCTCAAGGTCAACGACACCATAGCGTTCGCCAGCGCCAACGGCGTGGGCAAGGCGAAGGTCAAGGCGCTCCTCAAGCCCAAGCCCCTGCAGGAGATGAGGGACACCGCCAGCAAGTACTACTACGTGGACACCGTCGCGGCCGCTTCGGGGGTCAAGATAAGTGGAGTGGGCCTTGACGAGGCGATACCCGGCTCGCTTGTCATATCGACCGAGGATCCCGACTACGAGAGGGACATAGAGACGGAAATAAAGGACCTCTTCGCAACCGAGAAGATGGGCATGATACTCAAGGCGGACACCATCGGAAGCCTGGAGGCGCTCTCGCGGCTGCTGAGCAACGAGGGGATAAAGATAAGCCAGAAGAGGATCGGCAACGTCTCGAGGAGGGACGTACTCGACGCTTTCGCTATGCGTGCCCTCGACCCGTACAACGCGGTCGTGCTCGCGTTCAACGTCAAGGTCGAGGACGACGCCGTGTCCGAGAGCGAGGCCACGATGGTGAAGGTCATAAGCGAGAACGTCATCTACAAGATAATCGACGACTACAAGGAGTGGCTCGAGGCGGTGAAGAAGTCGGAGAGGGACACGGCCGCGCGGACGCTGACCTTCCCGAGCCTCATAAAGTCGCTGCCCAACCACGTCTTCAGGATGTCGCACCCCGCCGTCTTCGGCGTCGACGTGCTCGAGGGCAGGCTCAAGGCCTCGTCGATGCTGATGAACGACGCGGGCGACCCCATCGGGAGGGTCAAGGAGATACAGGACTCCGGCACCAACATGCTCGAGGCGAAGAAGGGAGACAGCGTCGCGATCTCGATAGACGGGATTACCTTCGGCAGGCAGCTCAAGGAGGGCGACCTGCTCTACACGCACATAAACGACGACGAGGAGAGGCTGCTGAGGACGAAGTTCAGCTACCTCCTTAGCGACGAGGAGAAGGACCTGCTCGACAGGATAGCGAAGATAAAGAGGACCAAGAAGTAGCGGACGGGCGATGGAATGGGGAGAATAGAAAAGAACACCGCTGTGAAGAGCACTGATCTGGAGAAGGCGCAGAGGATGGTAAGCGACCTGACGGGGCTGCTCAAGGAGTCCAAGGAGGTCGGCCTCGGGAGCCTGGACATAAACCCCGTCCTCCAGGAGCTGCAGAAGAGGAGGGATTCGGACGACGCGGCATACGCCGCCTCGGGCAAGGAAAAGACCCTGTTCATGCCTAATTTAGGCCTCCAGGAAGCCATCTTAAAGGCGAACCGCGACAGGGAGGCGGGCTCCGGAAAGTGATCATCCCAAGACGCCGCCCCGCGCTATTTTACCTCGACAAAACTTCACTTTAGCAGCGCTTTTCTTCGTCAAATCACGAACGCTTTAAAACGTATAAATACGTGGAAAGGCAAATAGAGTATTGATAGTATGAGCATATTCGATGAGCATGGACAAAGAGCGGTCAAGGCTCCGAAGAATACCGAAGAGCAGGTCCCTCAGGTTCCCCTGACAAAGAGCCTTTTCGAGCAGATAACTGCTGCCAGGAGGGACAGGATTGCCGATAAGTACGGAGGGAACCTTGGCTTCTAGGGCCATCTGACCTTACTTGCGCTGCTCAAGCAGCGCCTTTAATTCTTCACCGTCGACGTTCAGGCGGTACTTGGACATTATCTCTCTGGTCAGCTCTTCCTTGCTTTTCTTTCCGAACTCCATGAGGACAGCCTCGAGCTTGCCCGCGGATATCCTCTCAAGCTTGTTCTCCCTGATTACCCTGTCGACGTCAGGCCCGCTTGCCGGCGCGCGCTTCAGTATCTCGCCGATGGCGGCCTTGGTGACGCCGCCCTCCCTGTAGATCTCGAAGATCCTCACGAACGCGTCCGTCCCCATGCTGTCCACGTCGACGCCGCCCCTCTTGAGCTCGCGCGTCTTCTCGAGCAGTATGGGCGCGATCACCGACCCCGCGACCTTGGTCTTCTCGAGTACCTCCTTGAACAGCGGCAGGTACGACGACCAGAGCATCTGCTCCGATAGCTGCCTGTTTCCTATCTCACTGTCGAGCCACTTGGCCAGCTCGTCGGGGTCGACGACGCCCTTCTTGAGCGCCTCGTACTCCGCGTGGTCTACCTGTATCGGCAGGACGTCCGTCTCGGGATACATCCTCGACCCGCCCGGAAGCGGCCTCATGAACGTGCTGATGAGCTTCTTGCTGTCGACGCCCCTGGTCTCCCTCGGGATCCCCTCCATCGCGTACGTGGCCCTCCTCAGGGCGAAGTCGATGGCCGTCGCGGCAATCTCCGCGGGTCCCGTCACGAGCATGAACGCGTCGCCCTCCTTCAGGCCGAGCCTGCCGTGGACCTCCTTGAGCTCGACGGAGTTGAACTCGTACCTCTCCAGGTTCTCGTCGCTGTGGATTATGCCGCCGACCCCCGCCATCTTGGCGTAGTCGCTTATCTCGCTGCCGAGCCTCCTGTCGGGGTTGACCTCCATCCCGAGCGCCCCCGCGAAGCCCTCGAGCCTGGCCCCGAACACCGATCCCCCGCCCTCGACGCTCTGCTTGAGTATCTTGGCGTTCGTGCCGTTGAATATCTCCGTGACGTCCACCGCCTTGTGCGCCTTCGCGCCCCTCTTGAGTAGCAGCTGCTTTATCTCGAGCAGCTTGACGTGCCTCTCCACCTCGTGCTCTATGACTGCGTCCATGCTCTCGAGCTCCTGGAAGCCCTTTATCTCGACCCGTTCGCCGCCCCTTATGGAGACGTTGACGTCCTGCCGTATCGAGCCGATGCCCCTCTGGACCTTCCCCGTGACCCTGAGTATCAGGCCTATCCTCTTCGCCACAGCCTTGGCCTCCTCGGGCGTCCTTATCTCGGGCACGGTGTCTATCTCGACCAGCGGGACGCCGAGCCTGTCCACGTTGTATATCACGACCTCCTTGTCCCCGTGCTCTATGCCGCAGGACTCCTCCTCGAGGAAGACCTCGGGCACCCTTATGCTCTTGCCGCCGACCGCGATGCGGCCGTCGTACCCGACCAGGAGCGTCCTCTGGAACGCACTCGGGTCGCTGCCGTCGACCACTGCCTTCCTCATGGTCTCGAGCTCTGATGGGACCTTCGCGTCGAGCGAGGCGGCTATCTGCATCGCTATCCCGAGCGCCTCCCTGTTCATGTTGTGCGGCGGCTCCTCGTCCATGTCGACAAGGCACGTCGCCCGCTCGAACGTGTTGTATATGAACTTCCTGCCCTTAGCGCTCTCGAAGACCGCGGAGGGGTCCACCCTCCCGAGCTCGCCGGCCACGGCCCTCTGCCTCCTCTCTATCTCGGCCACGGCGACGTCGTCGGAGAGCTGGGCGCTGCACGAGCAGAAGAGCTTCTCCCTGGTCGCGAGCCTCTGGTGTATCTCGAGGCCGCAGATGAAGCCGAGGTCCGCGTAGTACTTCTCGTCGTGCATGGGCTCACCACTCGACCTCCGTGCGGGAGGTGATCTCCCCCGCGATGTCCCTTCCGAGCATCTTCTTGGCCTCCTCCGGCTTGCGGTTGCCGAGCAGGAAGCCCAGCTTGACCAGCGCGACCTCCGGGAGCATGTCCTCGCAGTAGACCGCGCCCGCCCCGGATATGAGCCTCAGGTTTGTGTAGACCGTGGAGCTGACCCTTCCGTTGAGGCACTGGGACGTCATGCCCACCACCGCCCCGAAGTCGACCGCCTTCCTTATGGCCTCGAGCCAGGAGTAGCCCTTATCGCTCGGCGACACGGCCACGTGGCCCAGCCCCGTCCCCTCTATTATGATCCCCCTGCATCCCTTGTTCAGGTAGTAGTCCAGTATGTCGGGGTCGGAGTTCGGGTAGAACTTGACGAGCGCGACCTTCGGGTCGAATCCCGTGACCGCCCTGACCTTGCCCCTGCCTTCCCCCGCCTTCCTGTAGCCGCCGAGGTAGTTTATGCTCCCGTCCGCCCCTATCCTCGCTATCGGCTTGCTGTTGACGCACCTGAAGGCGTCCCTCTTGGAGGTGTGGAGCTTCCTAACCTTGGTGCCCCTCGAGAAGTTGCAGTAGTTGTCCGAGGAGTCGGCGTGCATGCATATCCCGACCTCCGCCGCGTCGCTGTGCGCCGCGATGTTGGCCGAGCAGATCACGTTCATGAACGCGTCGCTCGACCCCCGATCGCTGCTCCTCTGCGCCCCGGTCAGCACCACCGGCGCGTTGAGGTTCTCGAGCATGAAGCTGAGCGCGGCCGCCGTGAAGTGCATCGTGTCGGTGCCGTGCGTTATGATGACGCCCCTCGCCCCCTTGTTGAGCGCGTCGGCGGCCTCGGTGGCCATCCTCTGCCACTCCCTGTATGTCATGTCCTCGCTCGCGATGCTCATCAGGTTCCTTATCTCCAGGTCCGCGATGTCCTTGAGCTCGGGTATGGTGTAGAGCAGCTCGTCGGGCTTGGTGAGCATGTGGACCCCGCCCGTCTGGTAGTCTATCTTGCTGCCTATCGTGCCCCCCGTGTACATCAGCGTGACCTTGGGCAGGCTCACGTCCTCCTTGCGGTCCATCTTCGGGAAGGAGAAGGTCTCCCTCTTGCCCGCCAGCTTCTCGAGCCTGGCGCCGACAGAGTACTTTATGCCGATGTTGTAGCCGTTCCTGAGCTTTATGACCAGGACGTCGGCGTCGCCGACGTCGGGCCTGGGCATCAGGACGCCCTCCAGAACGGAGTCCTTTGTGACGAGCCTCACCTCGTCCCCTATTTCCGCCCCGCTGGCCTTCAGCGTCTTTTCGAGCGTCTCGGAGTACATGAGGGGGAATTGGCTTTAGTTACTTAAAAAACCTTCCGCTGGCTAGCGCCGCAGGGCCCTGCTCTGCAGCTCCCTCTCCCTCGCGATGGCCGTGAAGACCCCCGCGTCCTCCATGTGCTTGAGCCTGGGGACCTTCGCCTTCTCCGCGTACTCCCTCTCCTTGTCGTGGCGCCCCAGCTGCGCCGCGGCCCTGCTTGCGTCCTCGAACCAGAAGCCCTTGACGAACATGTCCAGCGCGGTCTCCAGGTCGCCCATCTTCAGCGCCGAGCGCCCTGCGGACCTGAAGCTCCCCTCCAGCGCGCACTCCTGCACATGCATCCCGTAATACTCTCGCGCCCTGTCCAGGCAGGCGGACGCCGCGCCCGGGTCTTCCTTCGCCTTCGCGGCCTCGTGGGCGCGCATCGCCGCGTCCCCGGCGAGCCCGAACTCCTTTTCCTTGGCGAATATCTCCGCGGCCTTCTCCGGATGGCCCATCCTTATCTGCTGGGTCGCCTGCAGCAGCGGCGAATCGAACTTCTCGAGGAGCAAACTTTCCGGCATGCTATCGGATAGGCTCCGCTTGGAAATTATTTAACTTTTTCCCCGATCAGGCAGAACGGCGAGCATCCGGTTATGGAGACGTCTACAGAGTCGCCGACCCGGAGGCCCGGGCCCCTCACCTCGAAAGCCAGGTAGCCCCTGCCCTTGCCCGAGAATGACCCGCCCCCCTTCTCGGTTATCAGCACGCTGTCCTTCCCGCCAATGAGCCTCTCCCTCTCCTTTAGCAGGACCTCCCGGACCACGCGCGTCGCCTCTCCGCTCCTCTCCTTGGCGGTCCTGCCGCCCAACTGGGGGAGCCTGGAAGCCGACGCGTGCGGGCGCGGCCCGAAGCGCGATATGTTGACCATCGCGGGCCTCATCCTCCTTATCCAGCCGAGCGTGGCCCGGAAGTCCTCCTCGGTCTCGGTCGGGTAGCCGACGATTATGTCCGTCTCCACGCTTATCCCCCTCACCTTCCTCCGGAGCTCCCTAATGTGGCCGTCTACCTCATCCACCGTGTACCTCCTGTTCATTTCCCTGAGGACGCGGTCGCTCGCAGACTGTATCGGGAGGTGTATGAACCTGAACACCTTCTCGCTCGAGTAGGCCTCCACCAGCCGGTCGATGTACCCGCCGAGGTGCTCCGGGTTGAGCATGCCCACCCTTATCCTGAAATCCCCCGGGACCTCCGCGGCCTTCGCGACCAGCTCGGCTATGTCCGTTCCCCTGTCCAGCCCGTACGCCCCCGCGTCCTGGGCGGTGAGGTCCACCTCCCTCGCCCCGTTGGCGACCTTGGCCCCGACCGCGTCGAGTATCCTCCCCTCCGAGAAGCTCCTGAGCGGGCCCCTCGCGAACCTGCTCTCGCAGAAGGCGCAGCCGCTCAGGCAGCCCTCCGCTATAGGTATCCTCGCCACGACGCCCCTGCCGCACCGGCACGAGGCGTCGTAGCCCGCCAGCTTGTCGCCGCGCGCCCGCGCGGAGTAGACGGTCCTCCTTCCCGCCATGGCCGCCGAGACCGCGTCCCCTATCTTGTGGATGCTGCCCGTTCCGACTATGCTCGCCTCTGGTACGGCCTTCCATATGGCGTCGCGGTTGGCGCTCGCCATGCACCCGGCGACTATGAGCCTTCCCCCCAGCCCCCGCAGCGCCCTGAGCCTGTCGAGTATCCTCTGCTCCGTGGGGGCCTTGACCGTGCAGGTGTTTATTATCAGGCAGTCGCACCCGCGAGCGCCGGCGTACCTGCCCAGGGTCACATCGTGGCCCTCCCTCTCGAGGAGCGAGCCCATTATCTCGCTCTCGGCCCTGTTGAGCGTGCACCCGTACGTCTCTATGGTTATCCTCGCCATCGGAGCTCCCTGCAATTGCATTTTAATATCTTTACCTTTATAATCTTCTAATACTATTGACCTTTAGCCGAGATGTGTTTGATGATTTGCGAAAGATGTAGTGCGGACATTTACAAGAACGAGAAGTGCGATTACTGCAACAGGAAGATCTGCTTCAACTGCGTCAAGAGCTCCAAGAGGCTCAGCAAGACCACGAGGCTCGTGATCTGCAAGGACTGCTGGAGCAAGCTCGCCAGCAGGAAGAAGTACAAGGCCACGACCCTCGCCAGCACCGAGATGAAGATGCCGGAGCGCGAGGGATTCGGCGAGAGGCCTCCTTTCGCAAGAAGGCCGTACCAGGGCGGAAGGCCTCCTTTCAAGAGGTGATCTGCGCCGGGCCACTTGGCCCTCTTCTATTTCTGGGATCCGGGCGCCCTTTTTGCGCCCCCTTCTCGGCTATTTCTTCCTCATTTTCTTCTCCAGGTAGTACCAGGTGAAGTGGAACATGTTGTCCTTGAACTCCGCTGCGATCCTGTACCCCCGCCTGAGGTAGAATTTGACCGCATCTGAGTGCCTCTCGCTGGTGTGAATCATCAGGACGTGACACTTCCCCCTTCTGGCCTCCGCCTCAAATTCCTTCAGCAGCCTGTCCCCGCCGCCTCTCCCCCTCGCCTTCTTGGAGACTATGAGCTGCATCAGTTCCGCCATGCCCCCGTGCATATTCATCTTGGCGTAGCCGACCGTACGTCCGCCCTCCACCGCGGCGAAAGAGCGCTTCTTCTCCCTCCACTCGTAGCCGATGTCAGAGCGGACCCTCTTCCACTCCTTGCCCGCGAACAGCTTCGCGTCGCGCTTCTCCGCGCCCGAGACTTTCCTTATCCTCAGCGTCATGGCAATCATCCTATCCTCCGCTGCGCGATGCCGGTTTCCTCTTCAGCTTCTTCTCCAGGTAGTACCAGGTGAAGTGGAACATGTGGTCCTTGAGCGTAGCGATGACGCGGTACCCCCTGTCGCGGTAGAACCTCATCGCCTCGGTGTGCCGATCGCTAGTCCTCAGGATCATGGTGTGGCACTTCTCCCTCTTCGCCTCGGCCTCGAACATCCTGAGGAGCCTGCTGCCTATCCCCCTGCCCCTCGTCCTCTTGGAGACTATGAGCTTGAGCAGGTAGGCGACGCCGCCGTGGGTCTCCATGGACACGTAGCCCAGGATCCTGCCCTTCTCCGTGGCCGAGAACGAGTGCTTCCTGACCCGCCAGTCGTAGCCCCTCTCGGCGTGGAACCTCCTCCACTCGTTCCTGACGAACGCGCTCACCGGGCGCTTGTTCGCCCCCACGACCCTCTTTATTTTCACTGCCATCTAGATCGAGGTCCCCTGGTCCCCGGCTTTCCTTTCGGGAGCGATCCGCTCTATCTCGAGCCTTACCCTCTCCTCCTCTATGTCGTACTCCGAAACCGCTCCCGTGTTCGCTATCCCGGCGCGCATTGACTTCGCGTTGACGTACTTCCTGATCTCCTTGGAGTTCTTCTCGATTATCCCCGCAAGGCTCGGCCCGGCCTCGTAGCGCAGGACTATCCTCTCCGCCTTCTTCAGCGCGGCGCCCTTCCTGGCCATCTGGACCCTGCGCTCGAACTCCCTGACCATCGCCTCCTCCATCAGCTCCGCGCTGATCTCCTTGTCCACGTAGGCCATGCCGTACCTGAAAGGTATCGCGTTGGGGTTCTCGAGCTTCTCCACGACCGTGAAGTGCTCGGCCTTGACGTTGAACAGGCCCCTGTCGGTGTGCAGCGGGTAGAAGCCCTCCTTGGCTATGGCGGCCTCAACCTCGTTCGCGTACGCCTTCTTGAGCGCGTCCGCGACCGCCTGCGCGTTCGCCTTGAACTCCGGGCCGAGCTTGGTGAAGGTAGGCCTTATCTCCTTGCCGAACGCCTCGACCCTCTTCACGTTGAGCTTCTTCGCGTTGACGAAGTCCTCGATCGTGCCCGAGAGCTTGAGCAGGGCCGCCTCGGCCGCGTTGTCGTTGACCTCGACCGCGGCGTTGGCTATCGGCCACCTGAGCTTCACGTTGGCCTTCTCCCTGCTGTTGAGCAGAGCGGTTATCGCCTCCTGGGCGATCGCGAACTCCTCCTCCAGCCGGGCGTTTGCGTGCGCCCTCTTGGCCTTCGGCCAGTCCTCGAGGAATATGCTCTCCTTGAACGCGTACCTCTCCCTGTAGACGCCCTCCGTCACGAACGGCACCATCGGGGCCATCATTATCAGCGTGTTGAAGAAGACGTAGTTTATCGTGTCAAGTGCGGCCCTCGCGCTCTTCCTATTCCCGCCAGTTATCCTCTTCTTGGCCGCCTTCAGGTAGAACCTGCTTATGTCGTCCACCAGGAACCTCTTGACTGCGTCTATCGCCCCCTCGGGCTCGTAGGCGTCGAGGCTCTCCGTGACCTTCCCGAGGGTCGTCGCGTACCTCGAGAGCAGCCACGCGTCGGCACTCTCGCCGCCCGCCCTGGGCGCCTTGAGCTTCGGCTTGTAGTCCGCCACGTCGGAGTACTCCCCGATCATGTTCGAGACGTTGTGGAGAAGCATGACTATCTTGTCGTTGTCCCTGATCTCCTGATCGCTCATGTTCACGTTGTCTATCTGGTTGCGGTCCAGGAACCAGAGCCTGCACGAGTCCGCGGTCATCTTCTTCACCAGCTCGTTGACCGGCACGAAGTTGCCCAGGCTCTTGCTCATCTTCTTCCCGTCCGGGCTCAGGAGTATGCCGTGCACCGCTATGTCGGTCATCGGGCTCTTCCCGTACGCGAACGCGCTGCACTTGAGCAGCACGCTGAACCATGCCCTCGTCTGCTCTATGTACTCGACGACGAAGTCGACCGGGGCGAGCCTTTCGAACTCCTCCTCGGTGAGGCTCAGCCTGAACGACATGCCGGAGTCGAACCAGACGTCCAGCACGTCCTTGATCCTCCTGCTCTCGCCGCCGCAGCTCGCGCACCTGATCACGACGCCGTCTATGAACGGTCTGTGCAGGTCGGCTAGCGCATGCGCGTAGACCTTGTCGATGGCCCTCTCCTCAAGCTCCTTCCTAGAGCCTATTACCGTCCTCTCCCCGCACTTCTCGCAGATCCAGACCGGCATCGGCGTCGCCCAGTACCGCTGGCGGGAGATGCACCAGTCGGGGGAGCTGTTTATGAGGTCCCTCTCCCAGGCCCGCGCCTCCTCCGGGTGCCAGCCTATCTTGTCGTTCATCGCCAGGAGCTTCTTCTTTATCCTCTGGACGTTGAGGAACCACTGCGGCGTGGCTATGAATATTATCTTGCTGTGGCAGCGCCAGCAGTGGGGGTAGCTGTGCGACTGCGTCCCGCTGTACTCCAGGACCCCTAGCGCCGCGAGGTCGGCCAGCACCGCGGCGTTGGCTTCGGTGGGGACCTTTATCCCTACGTATGAGCCGGCCTCCGCGGTGTACCTCGCGTCCGCCCCGACCGGACAGAACACGGGGAGCTTGTTCTCCACCCCCATGGCGTAGTCCTCGAGGCCGTGCCCCGGCGCGATGTGCACCAGTCCTGTTCCCTCCTCGCCCGTCACGAGCTCAGGCGCCGCGATGACCTTATGGTACTTGCGCAGCTCGGCCTGCATGGGCACCTTGCCCTCCAGCGCGCTCACGTAGCGCGCCCCCTCAAGTTCGCTTCCGTAGAACTCCTGCAGCACTACCGCGCTCTCCCCGAGCAGCTCGGAGACGTGGTCGAGCCTGCCCTTCGCGAGTATCATCTCCCTGCCCCTGATCCTCGCCACCACGTAGAGTGTCTGCGGGGCGACCGCCACCGCGACGTTCGCGGGCAGCGTCCACGGAGTGGTGGTCCACACCAGAAGGTACGCCTCGCCCCTGAGCGCGAGCTTCATCCCCTTCGACTTGGCCCTGTCTATCTTGAACGTGATGAGTATTGACGGGTCCTTCTCCTCCGAGTGCTCGACCTCCATGCTGCCCTGGGACACGACGCACTCGCAGTGCGGGCAGTAGGCTGTCGTCTTCTTGCCCGCGTAGAGGTATCCCCTCTCGTCTATCCTCTTGAAGAGCGCCCACTCCCCCTCCATGTACTCGTTGGTGTGGGGAAGGTACGGCCTGCTGAAGTCCAGCGAGACGCCGAACCTCTCGAAGTCGTTCTCCCACCTGCTCATGTAGTAGTCGATCAGCTCCCTGCAGCTCCTGATGAAGTTCTCTATCCCTATCTTCTCCTCGATGTCCTTCTTCGAGGTTATGTTGAGCTTCTTCTCCACGAGGACCTCGGCCGGCAGGCCCTGGGTGTCGTACCCCGCCCTGTCGACGACGTCGAACCCCCTGCTCCTCTTGTACCTCACTATGAGGTCCTTGAACGCCTTCGTCCAGACCTGCCCTAGGTGAAGGTCGCCCGTCACGAACGGCGGCCCGTCCAGGAAGTAGAAGGGCTTGTTGCCCCTGTTCTTGGCCTTCACCTTCGCGTTGATGTCGTGCTCCTTCCAGTAGCTTAGCACATCCTCTTCGCTCTTGATAAGGTCGAGCATCAGGGTCCCTCAAATCAGCCAATCCTGGTCTTGCCCATGTACGGCACGAGCACTTCAGGCACGGTTATGGTGCCGTCGTCGTTGTAGTAGTTCTCGATTATCGCGACCATCGTCCTGTTCGTCGCGATGGCTGTCGAGTTGAGCGTGTGCACGTACTTGCGCTCCCCCTTCTCGTCGTACTTTATGTCGAGCCGCAGGCCCTGCCAGTCGGTGCAGTTCGAGCACGAGACCATCTCGCGGTACGCGCCCTGCCCGGGCAGCCACGCCTCCAGGTCGTACTTCTTCGCCGCGACGACGCCTATGTCCCCCGTGCAGATGTTGACCACGTGGTAGGGGAGCTTGAGCTTCCGGAACAGCTCCTCGGCGTTGCCGATGAGTTCGTCGAATATCCGCCACGAGTCCTCCTGCCTCGAGAAGACGAACTGCTCGATCTTGTAGAACTGGTGGACCCTGAATATGCCCTTCGTGTCCTTCCCGTGCGCGCCCGCCTCCCTCCGAAAGCACGGGCTCCAGCCCATGTACTTGGCAGGGAGCTCCTTGGCGCCGAAGACCTTTCCCGCGTGCATCGCGGCCATCGGGTGCTCCGAGGTCGATATCATGAAGAGCGTCTCGTCCACGTGCTCGAGCTCCTTCTTCGCCTCCGCCTCGTTCGGGTCGGCGGCCCGATAGAGCGCCTCCTCGAAGTCCCCTAGGGCGGTGACCCCCCGATAGAACTCCCTCTTCATCATGAGCGGCGGGGCTATCAGCGTGTATCCCTTCCTGTTGAGCTCGTCTATCGCGAACCTTATGAGCGACTGCTCGAGCAGCGCGAGGTCGCCCTTTAGGTAGAAGAACCTCGCCCCGGCGACCTTCGCGGCCGACTCGGTGTCGAGCAGGCCCAGCTTCTCGAGTATCTCGGCGTGGCCCGGGATCTGCCTCTTGACTGGCTCGCCCCACTTCCTGACCTCCACGTTCTCCGTGTCGTCCTTCCCGTATGGCACCGACTCGTGCAGCACGTTGGGGAGGTTCCAGACCAAGAAGTCGAGCCTCTCGAGCGACTTGGGGAGCGTTGCCTCGAGCTCCTCCAGCCTCTTCTTGAGCTCGGAGAGCTCGGCCATTACCGCCGGGTCGGCCTCCTTGCCCGCCTTCTTCGCCACGGAGACCTGCATCGTGCCCCTGTTCCTCTTGGCCCGCAGCTCCTGTAGCTCGGTCCCGATCTTTCGGGTCTGCTCCTCGAGGGCCATGAGCTCGTCCAGGGGGTAGTCGCTCTTCCTCACCTCCTGCGACCTCCTTATCGCGTCGATGTTGTCCCTGACGTACTTGGTTGTCAACACGGAATCACTGATATCACGCAATGAAACAATATAAAACCTGTGTGCGACAATACTCATATCGCGCAGGGGTGGCAGAGCTTGGCCAAATGCGACGGGCTTAGGACCCGTTACCTTTGTGGTTGCGAGAGTTCAAATCTCTCCCCCTGCACTTTCGGTCTACGACTGTAAGAGAGTTCAATGCATAGACAGATACCTTTATATTATTATTTCCTCTAACTAAAATAGGAGGGAGAGGATGACTTATATCGATGAAGCCACGAAGCAGGCAGGGAGGCTTGCGGTTGTCATAGACAACGACCCTAATATTTGCAAGGCGACAAAAAGAATTACTACCAAATACATCAATTTTCTCAAGGCGAAGGGATTAAGCCCTCGGACTTTGAATAAGAGGCTCTTTTCCCTTGCCGTATTCTACAAAACTATCGGGGGAATTGACGTTTCCAAATTGACTAAGGAGGATATGATAAAAAGCATGGCTGTTCTCGAACAAAGTAGCTATGCTCAAACCACTAAATCCGATATAAAGATTACGATAAAATCGCTGATGAAACATGAGAAAGGAGATGATGAGTTCTATCCGCCTGAGGTTCGTTGGATAAAGACGGCCGTGAATGGTTACAAGAAAATTCTCCCCGAAAGCGTATTGACCGAAGATGATGTACTCAAAGTAATGGGCGTTATGACAGAGCCACGCGATAAGGCAATAGTCAGCCTATTATACGACGGCGGGCTGCGCATAGGGGAACTGATAGCGATGAAGTTCAGGGACGTAGATTTGAACAGCGATCCTGCCCATGTCACAATCCCAAACTCAGGCAAAACCGGGGGCAGACAAATTCCCGTCTTCTTCTCAGCAAACTATCTTGGGGCATACGTCAATAATTTGCCTAAGGACAAGGAGCCAGACAGCCCGCTGTGGATGGCAAGGGGCAGATGGAGCAATACGAATAAACCAATAGACCGGGCTGCTGTGGCCAAGGTTTTGAAAATGGCGGCCAAGAAAGCAGGAATCAAGAAGGCAGTTAATCCACACGCATGGAGAAAAGCATCGGCTACCCGTTATGCGAACTCTCTTACTGACCAGCAATTGAAGCTGTTCTATGGTTGGACTGAAAGCTCACGGATGCCAGAAGTGTACGTGTCGCTGTCTGGAAGAAACATAGACAATGCGGTGAAGCAAGCTAACGGAATCAAAATTGAAGAGGAGGCTGCAACTACCAAATTGAAATCAAAGATGTGTCCTAAATGCCAATACGCAAATGGGACGGACTTGCGGTATTGTGGGCGCTGCGGTAGCGCTTTGGACATAAAGACTTCTCTCGAGGAACAAAAGCACGAAGGCACCATGAAGGAGGCTGTGGCCGAGGCTCTTAAGGACCCGAAGGTTATAGAGGAAGTAATTCATACGTATCTGATGATGCAAAAAGGAAAGAAATAGAAGAATAAAGAACTTAATGTGTAACTATAAAGCTTGAAGGTATCTGAATGCGAAGCGCAACAAGTTTGAGGTTTGAAAATAAACCGATTACGAAGAACCTTGTAGCAGAGCTATTGAAATTGGGCCCAATTGAGGACGTGGAATCGGGAATAGTAAAGTATTTCTTACAGATTAACAACATTCACACTTTAAAGAGTAAATTGATTAGAGAATTATTAAAGAAAGATAAGGGTGAAAAAGTTTTGGACTACCTCAACAGCACTAAACTGCATCTTGATTTATATGATATTCAGAAGTTTTTCGAATTATTGATTCCTGAGCCGGACAAAGGACTAAACGGGGCAGTTTATACGCCCCCCTTTATTGTCGATTATATAGTGAATGGCACAATAAACAAAATTGGCAAGGTTTGCGATTGCTCGTGTGGATCTGGCGCATTCCTATTTGGTGCGCTCAAGAGATTAAGACAAATAACGCATCTTAATTCAGCTAAATTAATAGAAGATTACCTATATGGCGTAGACATTACAGAGTACGGAATACGAAGGACTAAAATTCTCCTGTCACTTTTCACTATACTAGAAAATGAAGATGATGCCGAAATAAAGTTTAACTTGTTTAGTGGAAATAGTTTGGAATTGGATTGGAAAAATAAGTTTAAAGATGTTTTTAAACAGGGTGGGTTTGACTTTGTAGTAGGCAATCCGCCCTATGTAAGAATACAAGACTTGGGTCTAAATGCTAGAAGAAAATTGATGGGGAACTGGAAATCAGTAAGTGATGGCAATTATAATTTGTATTTTGCGTTCTTTGAATTAGGAAGCAATATATTGAATCCGAAGGGAATACTTGGCTATATAACTCCCAATAATTATTTTACTTCATTGTCAGGTATCGGACTACGCCAATATCTTAGCGGAAAGAAACAAATTACAAGAATTTTAAATTTTAACCACTTGAAATTATTTGAAAATGCCCAGACATATACTTGCATAACAATCTTGGAGAAAAACAATGCTAAAGACTATTTTGAATATTATTACGTTGACAATAGCGCAGAATTAGATAATTTGTATGGCCTCAACTTTAGCAAGTATTACTATGACTGGTTAGATAACAAAAAATGGCGGCTAATGCCTGAAGCGGACTTTGTAAATATAAAGAAAATAGAGAAAACGGGCAGGCCGCTAGGTAGATTCTGCGACATACGAGTAGGAATTGCAACTTTAAAAGACACAGTCTACTTTGCCTATGAACACGATGATAAATTTTGTATAACTAAGTTCAATGACAAGAAATACCTGATAGAAAATGGCATTACTAGAAAAATAATTAAAATATCGTCCGTTGGTAATGAGAAAGAAATAGAAGGAAATACGAGAAGGATAATCTTCCCTTACATCAAACAAAATGGACGATATAAAGTAATGTCTGAAGAATATCTCCAGGAAAACTTCCCTAGGACATACGAATACCTTCAAGATGCAAAACCTGAACTGTTGAAAAGAGATAAAGGAAAAAAGACATATCCGATATGGTATGCTTGGGGCCG